>ENA-ORXC01000035-ORXC01000035.1-marine-metagenome-genome-assembly--contig:-NODE-35-length-258058-cov-48.075149_pt1 | contig 258058 bp, 223 predicted proteins | sample MGYA00237865_ERZ511478 | MGnify/ENA metagenome assembly ERZ511478
CAAGGGTTGGGCTGTTCGCCCATTAAAGCGGTACGCGAGCTGGGTTCAGAACGTCGTGAGACAGTTCGGTCCCTATCTGTCGTGGGCGTAGGAAATTTGAGAGGAGCTGTCCTTAGTACGAGAGGACCGGGATGGACGTACCGCTGGTGTACCAGTTGTTCCGCCAGGAGCACCGCTGGGTAGCTATGTACGGACGGGATAAACGCTGAAAGCATCTAAGCGTGAAGCCCCCCTCAAGATGAGATTTCCCAGTATGTAAGACCCCTTGAAGACGACGAGGTAGATAGGCTGGGGGTGGAAGTGCAGCAATGCATGGAGCTGACCAGTACTAATCGGTCGAGGGCTTATCCAATAGCAAGTTGTAATTCGCGTGTTTCGTTTCGAATCTAGTTTTCAGAGAACGATCTCTGAAATGAAAATTGGTACAACACAGAACGTGTGTATGATTTTCAGTTCCATATCTGATTTCAAGAAGCTATGCTTCGACAAATCGCGTTTGGTGGCGATGGCGGAGGGGTTCCACACGTACCCATCCCGAACACGACCGTTAAGCCCTCTAGCGCCGATGGTACTTGGACCGCAGGGTCCTGGGAGAGTAGGACGCCGCCAAGCAATAGGAAGACACACTTGATGATATCGAGTGTGTCTTTTTTATTTTAATGTAATTCATTAGTTCTGATTTGACTTGTTATATACATAAAATACTGGCGTTCCAATCCTTAAAGCTGTGATACAATAGGTGAGGTCTATATAGAAAACGGAAACACGCATAAGTACGAGGAGGAACAGTGAACACGATGAAATCAGCCCCGTTTATTGCCGTGGAAGGTCCGATCGGAGCAGGGAAAACAACGTTAGCAACGATGCTTTCCCATGAATTGAACCTTCCGCTAGTTAAAGAAATCGTAGAAGAGAACCCATTTCTGGCTTCCTTTTATCAGGATATCGACGAGTGGAGTTTCCAATTGGAAATGTTTTTTCTGTGTAATCGGTTTAAACAACTGGAAGACACGGGCGCTCATTATGTGGAGCAGAATACCCCAGTCATATCAGACTATCATATCTATAAAAATATGATTTTTGCCGATCGTACCTTGAAGGGAACGAAGCGGGACAAATATCGTCAAATTTATCATCTGTTAACAGATGATCTGCCGAAGCCCAATCTGGTGCTCTATATTGAAGCTGAACTCGATACGTTGATGTACCGCATTAACAAGCGTGGGCGCTCATTTGAGCAGGACATGGACCCGGCATATATGGAACAACTAATCGTTGATTACAAAACAGGCATGGACTATCTGGCGAATAGCTCGAATCCACCAGTAATCATTAAGGTCAATGCGGAGCAACTCGACTTTGTGGAACATCCTGAGCACTTCAGGCAGATTGTTAATCAGGTAAAGGAGTATATCATATGAATAACTATGGCATTCCAGCGAATGCATTAATTACAGTAGCAGGTACGGTTGGGGTAGGCAAATCCACGTTAACGGCTGCACTTGCGCAGCGTTTGAACTTCAAGACCTCTCTGGAGCAAGTGGATCACAATCCATATTTGGAGAAGTTCTATCATGACTTCGAGCGTTGGAGCTTCCATCTGCAGATTTATTTTCTGGCAGAGCGCTTCAAGGAACAGAAGAAGATTTTTGAATTGGGTGGCGGATTCGTACAGGATCGTTCCATCTATGAAGATACGGGCATTTTTGCACAGATGCATGCGGATCAAGGAACCATGTCTGCTACAGATTTCGAGACATACAGTAGTTTGTTTGAAGCAATGGTGATGACACCTTATTTCCCACATCCGGATGTGCTGATCTATCTGGAAGGCAGTCTGCCGTCGATTTTAAGCCGTATTACGGAACGCGGACGCGAGATGGAGATTCAGACGGATCGTTCGTACTGGGAGCACATGCACGAGCGCTATTCGGTATGGATTGATCAGTTTACGGCTTGCCCAGTGTTGCGCCTGAACATTGATGAGTATGATGTGCATGATCCGGCATCGGTGGATGCTATTTTGGCACAGATTGCAGCTGTTATTCAGCCTTCCAAAGAAGCTCAAATATAATAAAAGATGCAAGCAACGGCAAACATCCCTTCCACGGCTATTAGGCTACTCGAAGGGATGTTTTTTTATGTACCAAGGTGAGTAAGAGATGCTTATGGACAAATGTATAATCGTTTATACGAGTAAATATGGAAATGTTTACTAATACATCTATTCTATCAAATGAATACATTATCACGAAAAGTAGAAAATTGTTGAATAATAGGTCTTTTTGTGGTTTCATATGAAAGGTGAATTCTGGAAAAGAAGCATATGCATGACTCAGGAGGGAAAGACAACGTGGAAGAGAAACAAGGGATTAAAATCGGTATGCCGATCATTGGGGGCTTAATTGCAGCCATTCTGGGAGGCATCGTATGGGCAGCTATTGCTGCAATGACCGAGTATGAGGTAGGATTAATTGCGATTTTGATTGGAGCACTCACAGGCTACGCGGTCGTGTTGTTCTCGAACAAACAAATTGCGACGGTACATAAAGTCATTGCCGTACTTTTTGCGCTCGTCGGCATTTTGCTGGGGAAATATCTGACGGTGGTATACTTTACTTCTGAATTGTTTGGTGATGTAAGCGTGATGGAACTCGTATTTGATAGCGAGATGATCAGTGCGTTTGTGGAAACCTTCCAGGACTATTTCAGTCAACCGATTGATTTGTTATTCATCGTGCTTGCGATTGTGTCTGCATGGCAGATTCCAGGCCGGATGGCAAGAACCAGTCTAGCTACGGATGCATCTTCATCGGATCATGCACCAAGAGCTTAATAGGGTAGACAGTGGACGCTGGCAATAAAATGAAGTACGTTTGACAGAAGAAACTTAATACTCATCATCTTAAGCATATGGTGAAACGGTTAGATTGAAGGACTGGGAGCAGAAGAAAAACATAGTAAAGAGCAATCTACTTTAAAAGATATTCATAAAGTACTCAGAGTGAGCAGCAGTTAGGCTTGTTCACATTGCGGCTGAGTTACTTCCATACACAAAAGGGACGTGACGCCTGAGAGGGCGGACGTCCCTTTTGTGTGTACACTGGGCAGTAGGCGGAATATCCGCTCATAATGGCTGTAGTAACTCGGATCGATCCAATTTATTTACAACGTAACCCTAGTATATATTCAGCATTTTCAAAAGGTTAATTACAAGAAGGACAGTCACCACAGGAGGAAGGTTCAAATGTCCTGATGTCATGTACAGCGAATAAAGCTGATGACGAGAGATTACTTTTACCACTACGGACAGAGGTCTAAGTTCCAGACTATTTTTTACAGCACACATCTGACCGGCAATGAGCGTTGAATAATACTGTATGTGGTTGAAGATAGTTCTATTTTATTTGTACTGGTCAGCAAATACAGCCATGGCATCTCGCATGAATACTGCCAAACCAGCGCCAAACTGATCAATATTGCGTGTGAAGCGTTCATCGTCCACGTACATCTGACCGAGTCCCCTGAAGGCTTCAGGCGAGTAGCTTCCCATCTGGTTCAGCAAGGTGTACCATTCTTGAATACCGGCCTGTGCCTCGGCAGATGCTGGTTCTGTGTGACGAAGTGCGGCCAGACTCTTGTAGATTTCGTTCATTTGATCGGATAGAGCCTTCTGCTCCGTGGTTGATTTACTGTGCAACTTCTGGTTTGCCTGATCCACGGCATGGTCTCCCCAGCGCTCCCGCGCTTCCTGTTCATATGGGTTCTGGCTAAAATCAAATCCTTCGAATTGTTCTTTGGCTGTCATTTTAATTTCTCCTCTCACGTGTAAAACCGTTCTATCGATGGTCGCAATCATTTGGTCCAAGCGTTGTCGCTTCTCCAATAGAATAAGTCGATGCATGTGTAGTGCTTCTTCTGGATTGAAGGAGGGGTTGGTTATAATGTTTTTGATCTCCTTCAGAGAGAAGTCGAGTTCCTTGAAAAATAATATCTGCTGCAACCGTTCCAGGTTGGCATCTGAATATAATCGATACCCGGCTGAAGTCACTTCGTCCGGGGTTAATAGTCCGATCTCATCATAGTGATGTAGTGTGCGCACACTGATCGAGGCGAGTTCGGCAACTTCTTTTACCTTCATGGCCATGAGTAAAACCTCCTTACAACATCGATTGTACAGTGTCACGTTACGTGAGAGTCAACAGTTGAAAATGAAAAAACAAGATGCGAGCACGGAGGCTGCATCTTGATCATGTATTGGTGACTAGATGTGGCTGGATGTGAGTAGATGTGACTGGATTATTGTGTTATACAGTCACTGCAGGGGGGGCGGCTGTGCTTTTATGTCGAAGACATGGGCTGCTGCCGCGCCGCAGGTGTTTGGAGACTCCTCTGTTATGGAGAGGAGAGGGAACGGTTTGTGTGGGCTGCACCATGTATAGGGTGTAGTCCACGGAGCTGGCAGTGCAGGGAGAGCAGGGCTACGCCTGCATCCCACGCACTGCCGCAGCGAACTGCGCAGCCGCTGCGCGCACATCGGCCGCGCCCGCGATGGCAGAGATGACGGCTATGCCGTCGGCTCCAGCCGCCATCACGGCGGCCGTGGTATCGGGCGTAATGCCGCCGATACCTACAACCGGAACTGCGATGCCTGCGGCGCGCAGTTCTGCCACCCCTGCGGGGCCCAGCACAGCGTGGGCATCCGCTTTGGAGCGCGTCGGGTACATGGGCCCGACGCCAAGATAGTCGGCGCCCGCCTGCAACGCACGGCGCGCCTCTTCCACGGAGTGGGCGGATACACCAAGCATCCGCCCATCTCCAATGCGGGCGCGTACGAGTGCCGCGTCCGCATCATCCTGGCCGACATGCATGCCGTCGGCCTCCACCGCTACAGCCAGCTCCACATCATCGTTCACGATGAACGGGACCCCGTGCTGGCTACACACCTCGCGAAGCCGCATCGCAAGCGTGATGCGAGCTTCGTGAGCCAGGGCACCAGTTCCCTTTTCACGGAACTGGAACAGCGTGATGCCGCCAGCAATGGCCTGGCGCAGCACTTCCACAGGGTCCTGCGCCGTATTGACGCTGCCCATCACCAAATACACCTGCATCGCGCGTCGTACCGCTTCTGCATCCCAAGGGCGCATCACTGCTCACCCCGCTGTCTGCGCTGATAAGCAAAATGATTCGTTGGCCCATGTCCGGCCCCAATCCCTAGCTCATCTTCGATGGCGGCCTGAATGAATGCTCGCGCGGTCGTAACGGCAACCAGAACAGATGAACCTTTGGCTAACTCTGCAGTAATGGCAGCAGAGTATGTACAACCTGTTCCGTGTGTATGACGTGTTACCACACGAACATTCTCCAGATAATGAAAAGACTGCCCATCGTAGAGCACATCCACGATCATGCCACTTCCTTCATCATGACCACCTTTGACCAAAGCATACGTCGAGCCCATCTGTACAATCCGTCTTGCGGCTTCTTCTCGCTGACTCAGATTCGTAATGGACATCCCGGTAAGTAGTTCCGCTTCCGGAATATTAGGTGTTGTGATCAGGGCATGGGGCAACAGCTCCGTAACCAGCGCCTGTACCGCTTCCTGCTGGAGCAGGGGGGCGCCACCTTTGGCGACCATCACGGGGTCGATGACCAGATTAGACCAATGGTATTGTTGCCACTTCTCAGCGACTAATCGAATAATCTCGGCACTATAGAGCATGCCAGTCTTCACCGCGGTTGGCTGAAAGTCTTCACCGGTCGAGTCCAATTGCTGGGCAATACCATCGTAAGAGATGGGGAAGACGCCCTGAACACCTGTTGTATTTTGGGCAGCAATAGCGGTAATAACCGTCATGCCGTATACGCCAAGCTCCTGGAATGTTTTCAAATCAGCCTGAATGCCTGCGCCGCCCCCGTTATCAGAGCCTGCAATGGTTAGCGCTTGAGCAATACTCATACGGCACCTCCACGGATCTGACGGATCTGTGCGTTCTCTACCAAGAGGTCAGGTGTCACTTGTGCCAGTTGATTCAACAACTCAATCTGGAAGCTACCCGGCCCCTGATGAGCCGTATGCTCTGCTGCCAGTTCAGCCGCTACACCATAAAAAGCGAGAGCTTCAACAACGCTGCCTAGAAGATCGGCTTCTGATTCTGCTATGGCTGTAAAAGCACCAATCACCGAACTGAGCAGACAGCCAGCACCCGTGACTTGAGTAAGCAGGGCATGTCCATTACTCGTAAGGAATGTGGATTGCCCATCGGTAATGATATCTTCTTTTCCCGTGATGACCACGACACAGCCAAGTTGTTGTGCTGCCCGCTCAGCAATTCCGATCCGGTCACCTTCACCTGATCCTGCGTCTACACCTTTGATACTCCAGCTCTCACCGATGACATTGGCGACTTCCGCCACATTGCCGCGCAGCACCGTGAGGCGAAGCTCACGAACGAGCATCTGAACGGTTTCTGTACGATAAGCAGTTGCGCCTGCGCCTACGGGATCAAGCACCACAGGCACATGATGTGCATTAGCCGATTGACCTGCAAGTCGGATCGCCTGAACGACTTTGTCATCGAGTGTGCCAATGTTGAGTACTACAGCTCCTGACATCTTGGCAACATCAGCGACCTCTTCATGAGCATAGGCCATAAAAGGGGACGCACCGAGGGCGAGCAGACCATTGGCTGTGAAAGGAGCAACGACAAGGTTAGTGATATTGTGTACCAGCGGATTTTGCGTACGAACACGTTCCAGATAAGACATATAATTTCCTCCTTGTTTTGAAGTAACCGAGCAAGTTAGGCGAGCTTCAGCTTCCAGTAGGCTTGAAGATAAGCTATACGTACATCTAAATGCACATTAAGCCATCCAAACACATATCAAGCTACCCAAATGCACATCAAGCCACTTAGGCTTGTTAAAATTCTGATCCTCCGGTGCTTGCCTCAGGCTAATTCCATTTTGCAAACCTTGATGCATCAGATGCCAAGTTTTTGCTGAATTTGCTTTCAATCCTATTGCTTTCAGTCACTTTTTCTTGAGTCACTTTGCACTCCTCTACTTACTCTCAGTGCAGATTAATAAACGCATCTTCGGCTTTCACCGATTCAGGAATCAATTCAGTTGCCACGAGCCATGCACGTACATTCTCCCACGACTCCATTTCCTGCCGACCAAACATCTGACCTTCTTCATTCATGAGTGGCAGTAGAATCGCCAGGCTTTTGGTTTCGATCTCCGGGTCAAGCGGAGACGTTTCATTCTCATGAGCGAGCAGAATATTCAAGGCTTCATCTGGATGCTCCGTTACATATTTCTGTCCTTCCTGGATCGCTTTGACGAACCGGGTAAGCTGATCTTTTTTTGCTTCAATGCCAGCTTCACTTGCAGTCAGGACCAATTCATAATAATCGGGCACACCATAATCAACGGGGTTAATTGATTTCATGGCATGTCCTTCTTTCTCCAAAATCAATTGTTCATGGTTAATAAAACCACCCATAATCGCATCCGCCTGTCCGGAAGCTAGCGAAGGAATCAGATCGAACCCAACGTCGACCAGATTCATGTTGTCGGGATTGCCGCCATCCTTGATGATCATCGTGCGTACCATTGCTTCGTACAGAGGAATTGAGGAATAACCAACAGTCTTTCCTTCAAGGTCTTTGGGTGAACTCACTTTGCGATTCGCTTCGGTCAACAGATGCACGAGCGGGTGGCGAACAACAGCAGCAATGGAACGTACAGGAATGTTCTCACCACGAGCGAGCAAAATTTGGGGCTGGTAGCTTAGAGCCAGATCAATTTTGCCGGCAGCAACAAGTTTGAGTGAATCATTAGTATCCGCAGGCATCTGAATTTCGACATCCAGACCTTGGTCTGCAAAGTATCCTTTTTCCTGAGCAACATAGATGAAGGAGTGTACTGCATTCGGGTACCAGTCGAGCATGATGGACAGTTTATCTTTCGCGTCTGATGCTGGTTCGGTTGCAGACTTGTCAGTTTGTTGTTCGTTGGTTGCAGAGTCTGTTGTTGGTGTGTTTTTGCTGGTATTCGTGGTGCTGCATCCGCTAACGATCAGCAAAAGGCTAATGAGCATGATGGGAAACAGGGAGTATATACCTTTGTTATTCATAAATGAAGGTCCTCATTTCATCGATTTGGTTTGTAAAAAATGAACAACTGCATGTTAACGGACAATGTGACAATGTACTGATTGAAGTTTGCTACTGAAATTATGCATAAGGTATGTTCTGAAGATCGTGACTCTTATATTTACAACTAATTTCTCTCTTATTTTTATCCAGTTATTTTTTCTCTCCATGACGCCGTATGCTAAACCGTTTCTCTATCCAGGCAATCAGTACAAACATAACGATACCCAGCAGGGATAACAGTACAATAGCGGCAAACATCGCATCCGTGTTCATGTTGCTGGACATGCGGCGGCTGAAGTATCCGAGACCTTTGCTGCCACCAAGCCATTCGCCAATCGTTGCCCCAACCACGCAGTACACCACAGACATCTTTAGCCCCGAGAAAAAAGAAGGGAGTGCCAGCGGAACCTGGAGTTTGCGAAAAATATCCCACTTGCTGGCTCCCATGGTGAGCAACAGTTCACGCTGCTCCGGATCGCCTTGGCGGAGTCCGTCGTAGGTACTGACCACAATGGGGAAGAACGCGATCAGGAACACCACGGCGACTTTGCTCCACAGCGTGTAACCAAACCACAGGATGAATACCGGGGACAGAGCAATCAGCGGGATGGTTTGACTGATCACAATGAAGGGATATATGGCCTTTTCAATCGATCGGTTCATATGCATGCCTGTCGCTAGCATAATTCCGGTCACTATGGACAAGCCAAAACCAACAAGAACCTCCATAAAGGTAGCAGGCAGATGTATGGTCAGTAGCAGACGACGATGCTCAATTAGTGAGTTTGCGATGGCCGTGGGTGCAGGAATGATGAAGGAGGGCACCCACCCCATACGCACAATCGTTTCCCAGATCGCCAGTAAAGAGAGCATGAGCAGAATAAACAAACCATATTGGGAAAACCACTTCGAGATCCACGTCCGGACGCTAACCTTACCTCTATCGCTTCGCATGCAATTGTTCCTCCAGTTGTCGTCTCATCTGCACGAGAGCCGGTTCGTAGATCATGTCCGAATGCCTTGGGCGTGGCAAAGGAACCGTCATATCCCGCAGTTGCTGACCTTGTCCCCCTGGAGTTAACAGGATGATACGGTCACTTAACAGCAGGGCTTCTTCAATGTCATGTGTAATGAACAGCACGGTTTGTCCAAAGTCCTCCCAAAGCTCCAACAACCAGCGATGCATTTCTCGTTTGGTTAAAGCGTCGAGTGCACCGAAGGGTTCATCCAGCAACATGAGCTGCCCGCCTGTAAGCAAGGTACGCAGCAGTGCCACCCGCTGCCGCATGCCGCCAGATAACTCATCCGGATAGGCCTGCTCATAACCGGATAAGCCGAACCTTGCCAATCCTGCGATGATATCGGCTCGTAGCTTGTCCTTGTCCTGTCGGCCTGGTGCCAGCTCGGCAGGCAGCATGCAGTTCTCCATGACGGTACGCCAGGATAACAGCAGATCTTTCTGCGGCATATAGGCGACTCGTCCGAGCCGTTGTCCGTGCGGTACATCAGCAATATCAATGGTACCGATGGTTGGCTCATGCAAGCCTGCGAGCAGCTTGAAGAGCGTGCTTTTACCTGATCCGCTGGAGCCGATGAGCGAGACAAATTCTCCTTGTTGAACCTGAAGCGACACATTGGCGAGCACGGGGGAATCCTTTTTTTCGGGAAAAGCAAAGCTTACGTTCTCAATGGTTACATGGTTGTTCATCTGATCCTCACCCCCTTGATTTCAGACTGCTGTATTAACAACGGCATCCTGTACGCTGCAAAAGAAACAGAAAAGACCCACCCATTTCCGGAGAAATGAGTGGGTCTGTAAGTTAAATCCGCAATTTATCTTCACATACATGAAAAAATTCCGCTTACTAAAAGGCCGCTCCACTTCCCTCCGCTGGTATGATCCAGATCAGGTTCAAAGGGTCCGAATAGTCATATTCGTCTCAGCCGCAGGGCTCCCCTAGTGCAAAAGTTCAAGATATGCAGTTGTGTGTTCAGCATATATCACTTGAACATGAACTGTAAAGAGGCAGCATGATGGATTTCTTGAGATGAGTGTGGAGTCGGATCCTGAGAGTGAGGTTGTAATCATACAAATTTCAGTTGTAAATGATGATTTCATCGACCTGTAATGATTTGTAAAATGAGGATATTGAATAGAACAAGGAGAGGTTCCAATGAGAAATAAAATAAAAGATCCGTTCTGGTCCCATTATGTTGATCTGGTGCGGACCGTGGTTGTCCCCTATCAATGGGAGGCGCTGAATGATCGCATCGAGGGGGCTGAACCTAGCCGGGCCATCCGTAATTTTCGCATTGCTGCGGGTGAAGAAGAGGGAGAGCACTTTGGCATGGTATTTCAGGACAGTGATGTAGCCAAGTGGATCGAAGCTGCGTCATACCTGCTTGCAGCCCAACCAGATCCGGAGCTGGAACGCATTGTGGATAGGGTCATCGAGATCATTGCTCAGGCTCAACAAGCTGACGGTTACTTGAATACCTACTTCACGCTAAAGGAACCGGGAGCACGCTGGACGAATCTGGCGGAATGCCACGAGCTGTACTGTGCAGGTCATATGATCGAAGCGGGTGTTGCTTATTATGAGGCAACGGGTAAGCGTAATCTGCTGGACGTGGTCACTCGTCTGGCCGATCACATTGGAACGATATTCGGTACAGAACCGGGACAACTGCCCGGCTATGATGGACATCAGGAGGTTGAGCTGGCACTGTTTAAGCTGTATCAGATCACAGGGGAAGAGACCTATTTGAATTTAAGTCGTTATTTTCTGGAGCAGCGGGGGAGCAGTCCACACTATTTTGTGGAGGAGTGGGAGAAGCGGGAGCGTACGGTGCATTTTGGAGAGCTGGATATGGTTCACCGTCATGCCTACTCTCAGTCTCACCTTCCAATTCGAGCGCAGGATACAGCTGAAGGCCATGCGGTTCGATTGGTATACATGTGTGCTGCAGCGGCAGACGTAGGGGCAGAGACGGGAGATGAGTCGCTGAAAGAAGCGTGTGAGCGATTATGGAACAATACGGTCAACAAGAGAATGTACATTACCGGCAGCATCGGTTCATCCGCGAAAGAAGAGGCATTCACAGGGGATTACGACCTGCCGGGAGATACCGCATATGCGGAGACCTGTGCGTCGATTGGATTGATATTTTGGGCAAAACGTATGTTTCAGATCAGGCCGGACAGCAAATATGCGGATGTGTTGGAGCGAGCACTGTACAATACCGTGATCAGTGGCATGTCGCTGGATGGACAACGCTTCTTCTATGTGAATCCGCTCGAAGCCGATCCGGAGCTGCACAAGGTCAATCCCAATTATGCACATGTGCGGACACGTCGGCAGGGCTGGTTCAGTTGTGCCTGCTGCCCGCCTAATATCGCACGGTTGCTGGCTTCACTGGATCAATATGTGTATACGACAGATGAGGCTGCATCAACACTGTATGTGCAGTTATACATCGGCGGAGAAGCGTTGTTAATGCTGAATGGTACGGACTTTTCCGTAAACATGAACTCGACCTATACCTCCAACGGAGAAGCGGTCATTCGGATCGAGTCTGTTTCTCGGGAAGAGATAGGATTCACAATGGCATTACGAAAACCAGATTGGTGTGTATCTCCGGAGTTGTGGATTAACGGTGAAAAGGCAGATGTAGACGACGCGATAATTGAATGCGGTTACATGAGAGTGCAACGATGCTGGAAAGCCGGAGATGAGATCAGGTTACGCTTTCCCATGGAGGTATTACGCATGAGAGGACATGATCACATCAGAGATACGTTTGGTAAAGTTGCCATTCAGCGGGGACCCTTCATGTATTGCCTTGAAGAAATGGATAACGGTGCAGGATTATATCGTATTCAGTTACCCGCATTAGCGGATTTTGAGGTAAACAGTGGGGGAGTGAATGTGCTGGGTGTTCCCGATCTTACCGTGGAGGCAAGGAGAATCTTTACCCATGAGGAAGGTACGATGCAACTATACCGTAGTGATGCGAAACGGGAAGCTCAGGCCGTGACGTTGCGATTCGTTCCCTATTTTACCTGGGCGAATCGGGAAGAGGGAGAGATGAGTGTCTGGGTTCGGGAGTGGGACGGGGAGGGACAACAACAAGATGGAGAGGAGGTGATTCACGGCGGCTGAAGTAAGTTTGGAATTCGTTGTTTCAGGCACTCTGTTCAGTTAGTCAGTTAAAACGGCAAAATGAAGAACGGCTATAAGTCGTGTACCTGCCTGTGAACGTTAACGATGAACTCATAAGAGGAGGCCAAGTTCATGAGGTATAAAATGATGTTGACCGCAGTGTTATCCCTGGCGGCTGCGCTTATATTTGCTACGGATCAAACGTATGCCCACGAGTTGTCCACCGACAAGCTCATTCTTCAGACGGGAAGTCATGGCGAAATCTCTTCCATTAAGATCAAGGGCGATGCTTTTCCGACGGAATACGTTATGAATGCAACCGTTGCGCCAGAACAAAATACAGCAGACCACCAGTGGCTTGGTGAACTGATGTTCACGTACCGATTGAATGGTGGGGCGTGGACCAAAGCCTGGACTAATCTGTCGGCAGATGGTCGGACTATCACGAATTCCGGTAATCAGGTGACGGTGACGTATGCCAATGCATCGAATGCCCAGGGGATTCGCAATTTCAAAGTGATCGAGACCTATACCACCCAGACGGATGGCTCCATTCTGTGGAAGATTGAAGTGCAGAATACGAGCGGCCAGAAGCTGGAGATTGGTGATTTCGGTCTGCCCTTGCCATTCAATGAACAGTGGACCTACGGTGATGCGATCTATGAGACACGGGTTGTTACACACTCGTTTGTTGGTAATAACAGCTCCTATATTACGGCCAGCCGTCCAAGCGGCATTGGTTCTTATCTGATGCTAATTCCAGATGCAACGACGGGAGCAGGATTCGAGTACCAGGATCGGTGGCGTAATGAGGAACATCCGGGTAGCAAGTGGGCCTGGAATCCGGCAAATGAAGGCAAATGGATTGAAGGACTGAACGTCTTCTATATTCATTCCAACGTGATCAAATCCACCAACCGGGGATATCTGCCGAATACGAGCCTGGTACTGGAAGCAGGCCAGTCCAAGACATACGGATTCAAGTTCCTGGCTGTTGCGGACGAACATGCAGCGAAGAATGCACTGTATAACGCGGGACTTATTGATGTCACCGTAGTTCCTGGCATGATCGTGCCGACCAACCAGAAAGCGAAGGTGGATCTGCGTACATCCAAGACCATCACCAAAGTGCAATATGCGAATGGAACGGTTGTACCGTTAAAGGAAAGCAAGCCTGGCGATCATAAAATCTATGAATTGCAGTTCAGCCAGCTGGGACCCAATAACGTGACTGTGGAGTATGATGGCGGCAAAAAGACCGTATTGCAATTCTACGCCATTGATCCCGTCGACAAAGCGTTGCAGGATCATTCAACCTTTATGGTGGATAAAACCCAGTGGAACCTGCCGGGAGATATCCGGGACAAAGTGTTTGATGACTGGATGATGAATACCAAGTCCAAGCGCAATGTGTTCAACGGCTACTGGGGTTGGGGAGATGACTGGGGACTGACGCATGGACAGTTTTTGGCTGAAAAGAACACACTAACACCCGTTGCCCGGGAAATTCGGGCTGTGGACGATTATCTGGAAACAGCGATCTGGACCAATCTGATGAATGGACATCATGAAGATTATCTGATTCACGATTTTCTGATGCCAGAGCCGAATACAACACCAACCTACCGTGGATATGCTTATCCACATGTGTATAACACATACTTCAGCATGTATAAAATTGCGGATTTATACCCTGATCTTGTTACTTACAAGCATGACAAAGAAACCTATCTGCTGCGCGCTTATAACATTTTCAAAGCCCTCTACGAAGGGCCTGTCGCCTATAACTGGAACACCGGGCTGATGGGAGAATTGACGACTCCCGATATCATTCAGGCTTTGAAAAAAGAAGGATATGACACTGAGGCGAACGATATCATCACGAAAATGAGAACGAAATACGGGAATTTCAAGAATACGACTTATCCTTATGGTTCGGAGTATAGCTATGACAACACAGGCGAGGAAGCCGTATACACGCTAGCGAAGCTGCATTCGGATCAAGTAGCAGAGCAGAGTAGAGCATTGGAGATAATGGGCAAAATCAACCTGAAAACCCGTGCTTCCCGTGGACACATGCCGGTGTGGTATTACTACACAGACCCGGTAACGATTACCGGGGAGAATTGGTTTAACTTCCAGTACACAACCTCTTTGGCCGGATACGCCATGGATGACTGGATTCGGTTCCATGAAGGCACTAAGCGGGAAGAACAACAGCGCTTGTCCTATGCCGCGAAGATTGCTAACGTAGGGGCCATTAACTCGGGACAGATTAGTGCTGACCCGGACAATTTTGGTGCAGCTTCCTGGACGTATCAGGCCGAGAAAGGCAACTATGGTACGAATGGAACTGGCGGTGGAGCCAATGTACCGTTATTGAATGGCTGGCGCGGGATGACAGGTGAAGCAGACCTGGGCCTTTTCGGTTCATTGCAGACATTGAGTGCAGATATTGCAGTGGACCCGATCTTTGGACTGACAGGGTACGGTGCAGATGTCACGCTGACGAATGGGCAATATAACATCACGCCATTGGATGGATTGTTCAAGCGACTTCATCTGATCACTGAAAAGCTGTACATTGAACTGAACAAAGACCAGTATACTGGGGCCAAACTGGCTGTAGCGAAGGATTATGTCTGGCTGGATATGAAGAATCTTACACCAGGCCAGCCACACCAGACGTCCATTACGTTCCAGGGTCTGAAAACAGGCACATATCTGATCAAGGTGGACGGTCAGGTGAAAGGCAAATTCAATGCCTATCAACCGGTGAACACGTTGAAGGTAGATGCAGGTACAGCAGCGTCTTACAGCGTGGAGCTTACGCCTACGACGCCGGATGCCAACGCAGCTCCGGTCGTAGACGCGGGCGCAGATTCCTCCATCACGTTGCCTGAAAAGATTCGTCTTCAGGGAACGGTTACCGATGATGGACTGCCGAGTGGTCAGTTAACGTTGGCATGGAGTTTGGTGAATGGACCGGCAGGAGCGCAGGTCTCTTTTGCATCGCCAACTTCAGCGTATACGCAGGCAACGGTTTCGGTTGCTGGCGTGTATACATTCCGTTTAACGGCTAATGATTCGATATTATCGGCAAATGACACCGTGCAAGTGACCGTGAATGCCGCACCGCCACTTCCAGAGCAGATGGCACAGTACAATTTTGATGAGAACACAGGCACAGCTGCCGCGGATTCTTCCGGTAGTGGCAACCATGCGACTGCCAAAGGTACAACATCCTGGGTAACAGGCAAAAAGAACCGGGCAATTAGTCTGTCCGGTACGGATGGTTATGTGCAATTGCCTGAGGGCATTGTCAGCAGGGCGGATTCTATCACGATCGCAACCTGGGTGAAGGCGAACGCACTCAGTGATTTTACCCGTATTTTCGATTTTGGTTCAGGGACGGGAACCTATATGTTCCTGACACCGAAGGTGGGGAGCAATATGAGATTTGCCATCACCACTGGTGGTAATGCCGCAGGCCAGGAGCAGACGATTAATGTGCCCGGTCTTCCAGTGGGCGTATGGAAACATGTGACCGTTACACTGACAGGCAACACGGGAATCATCTACGTGGATGGTGTGGAAGTCGGGCGGAATAACAATATGACATTGAAACCGTCCAGTCTGGGTCAGACCAAGAATAACTATATTGGCAAATCACAATACCCTGATCCGTATTTTAATGGACTCATCGATGATTTCCGCATCTATAGCCGTGCCCTGAACGCAGCTGAAGTGGCAACCCTCGCATCGAGCACTTCGCTAGCGCTGAATGGGGAGGATGAAGTTGTTGTCATACCGGATTTGGGTGAGGAGAACACACCTCAGCTGGACGTTAGTGAGGTGGGAAGTGTGGATGTGTCGGCTGTGGTGGGTGAAATACCAACCTTACCTGCCGTTGTTGCTGTGACGTACAGCGATGGTACAACAAAGGACGTTGCGGTGGTCTGGAATGAGATAACGGCTGAGCAGTTAGCAACGGTGGGCACGTTCATGGTTGAAGGAGCCGTGGAGGGTACGGAACTGAAGGCGCAAGCGAACGTGACGATCATTGCTGCAACGGGAGAGGAGCCAGTGGCTGGTGAAAGTTGAATGGATGTAGCCGTTAACCGTGACGTAACAGGTACTAGGTAGCATCCCATATTCGATATTCGATATTATTGCGGATTACACATGAAGAAGCGTCCGGTTTGTTCGAAGATATGCGTTGCAGAGCAACGTGATCTCGACCTACCGGGCGCTTTTTGCTATATCAATTTGGACAGGCTTATAGCGACTTGGGTTTGTATTCGGTACCGGTAAATTTGTTACGGAAGTTGGAGGGTGAGATGCCTTCTTTTTTGGAGAAGCAGGAAGAAAAGTAGGATACATGGTTGAAACCGATCTCCTCGGCAATGCGAGCAACGGACCAGGCGGTTTGCAACAACAATTTTTTGGCCTGTTCAAGTCTGTAGTGTAGCAGATATTCCATCGGTGTCATGCCGTAGACCTTCAACATACTTCGGGCCAGATAGTTCGGGTGATAATTCAGTTCCTTTTGCAACAAAGGATTGGAGATCGGAAGTGAGTAGTTATGGCGGATATATAATTCAATCTTCTCGGCGATGCGAATGGCCGTTACATCGGACAGGGAGGATAGTCCACGATCCAGATGCTGCATGAAATGCTGAAAGCTCGCCTGTCGTTTCCAGTTTCGCATGGACTGTGGCTCCTGATCAAGCTGTGAAAAGTGTTCCAGCATCTCCATTTCCTTGGGTGAAATTCGCATATGTTTCGGAATGAAGATGGAGCATACATCGCAGTGATTGAGATATGCGCTTTTCTTGTGTGTATCAATGAGCTGAGCCTGATTCGCCAGACACTCATCCATATCGGTGGATTCTTTCCAACTGCCATAGGTTTGAAAATGAATCCAGAGCAGTTCTGTCTCCGTTTCACATGCGGCACTGCCATAATGGTGGCCATCAGGCATCAGAATCAAGGCGTCTCCTTCCTGAAGTCGCCATTCCGTTCCATTCTCGTTGACGGCGAGAGAACCACGGGTAACGACAATGAGATCAAATACACCGATGTCACTGCGGCTGATATGATATTCACCAGCTTCGTAATACGCACGTCCACAATCGATAAAATAGGGAATGGGCGGGGTGATGAAGTGAAGTATGGGTGAGTCCAATCAGGCACCTCCGAACAGGTTGGAATATTTAAAATTCATGTTGGCATCGAGCATTTATTTTTTATGATACAGCAAGTAACATAGAAAATAAAGCGCTTACGAAATTGGCTTTATCCTTCATTCGATTCATATCACAACCTTGGGAAGGGGATTTTACATGAAGAAAATGCTGGTTTGGTTAGGGGTATGTATTCTTGCGGTGATGGCGGTCTTGAGTGGATGCAGTACGACAAAGGAAGCATCCAATGGGTCATCTGGAGGAAACGGAGGAAACGCACAAGGGGGAGCGACCAAACTCATTTTCTGGACTTTTGTAGATGCGCATCAGAAGTTTTATGAAAGTATGGCAGAGCAATGGAATCAGGAGTATCCAGATCAACAGATTGAATTGGAAGCAACCACGATTCCATACGACGATATGCATACCAAGCTACTGCTTGCATTGCAATCGGGTGTAGGTGCACCGGATCTGGTAGATATCGAGCAGAGTAAATTCCCCAATTTCATGAAAGGCGTTCCGCAACTGGTGGATCTGACAGACATGATCAAGCCAGAGCTGAATAACATTGTACAATCCCGTGTTGAGATCTACAGCAAGGAAGGCAAGTATTACGGTATTGATTATCATGTTGGTGCAACTGTCATGTATTACAACCAGGAGATTTTGGATCAGGCCGGTGTGAATGCAGATGACATCAAGACCTGGAGTGATTTTGAGCAGGCTGGGAAGCAAGTGCTCGCGAAGACAGGCAAACCGATGATTACATTTGAGGGTAACGGCAACTGGTCCTGGTGGCCAGCCATCAGTCAACAGAAATCCGATCAGGTGGATGCAGACGGTAATGTGACGGTGAACGCGCCTGTGAATGTGCAGACGATGAAATTCTTCCAGCAGATGGTCAAGGAAGGGGTAGCAGCTGTCGCTCCTGGGGCGGGTCATGATACGGAAGAATACTTCGGTTATATGGACCAAGGCAGTTCGGCGGCGGTATTTATGCCATTCTGGTTCATGAATCGGTTCACGGACCATATTCCGGATCTGAAAGGGAAAATGATCATTCGTCCAATGCCGGCATGGGAAGAGGGCGGCAACCGTTCAGCAGGTATGGGTGGAACGGCAACGTCCATTACGAATCAGTCCGGTGCTGTGGAACTTGCCGAGCAGTTCCTTGCTTATGCGAAACTGTCCAAGGAAGGTAATCTTCAGATCTGGAAACAGCTTGGATTTGACCCGATCCGTACGGACGTATGGACCGATCCAACCATGAAGGAATCGAACAAATACACGGATTACTTCGGGGATGATATCTTCGATACGTTGCTGAGCGTAAAAGACGAGATTGCTCCGGTCAATATTCGGGAGAAGTCACCGGAAGTGTTTGATGCCGTACGTAATAAAGCCATGCCAGATATTTTCATTAATCTGAAAGATCCTGAACAGGTATTAAATGATGTGCAGGCTGAATTAACCCGGTGAGATAGGAATGGCTTAAACGTCAATTACATTTCTTTCATACAGAGTATACGGTTCATTCCAGGTTGGAGGTTGGTCCACAGTGCAGCTGCAAAAGGAAACAACGGTTTCTGTACGCGCCACCAGACGGCGGAGAGTACGGATGAGTGCCAGAACATGGGCACCGTATCTGTTTGTATTACCGTTCATTTTGTCTTTTCTCATCTTCTTTGCCTACCCGTTATTTCGAGCCGGGATTATGAGTTTCCAGCAGGTGCTCCCCGGAGACGTGCAGTTTGTGGGGCTTGAGCATTACGGCAAGCTGTGGAATGCCGATTTCCGTGCAGCACTGTGGAATAGCACACGTTACACGTTCTGGACGCTGCTATTGCTGGTTCCTATCCCACTCGTGCTTGCTGTATTGCTCAATTCAAGTCGCATGATGGCTCGTAATGTGTTCCGCTCTGCTCTGTTTATTCCGGCACTGACCTCCGTTGTTGTAGCGGGGGTTGTGTTCCGGCTTATCTTCGGCGAGCTGGATGGTGCGCTGATGAATTCCATCCTGAACCTGCTGGGTATTCCGAGCCAGCAATGGTTGTACAGTTCGTCCCTTGCGATGGTCGCACTGGTTGTCCTGGCAGGTTGGCGCTGGATCGGGATTAACATGCTGTATTTTCTATCGGCATTGCAGAGCATCCCCAAGGATCTGTATGAAGCGGCAGATATCGATGGAGCGGGTGTGCTGAACAAATTCACCAAGATTACCGTGCCGATGCTCAAACCGATCACGATCTATGTGGTGACGATTACTTTGTATGGCGGATATGCCATGTTCACGGAGAGTTACATGCTCTGGGCAGGCAAACCGTCTCCACAAAATATCGGGTTAACGATGGTGGGGTATATCTACCAACAAGGTTTCCAGTATTTCAATCTGGGATTCGGCGCAGCAATTGGCATTACGCTGTTGGTGATTACACTCGTGATCAGCATGCTTCAGCTGACCTTACTCGGCATGTTCAGGAAGGAGGATTAGGAATTGATGCATAGATGGGGAGTCAAACTGAATACGGCTTCACTGCTGTTACTGGTGTTGTTCGTGATCTTGGGTATCTTAATGCTATTTCCGTTATATGCGCTAATCCTCGCTTCGCTGAAACCGGCAACGGAACTGTTTCGATATGGACTCAATGTTCGATGGGATTGGGCGTTAATGAGCTTCGAGAATTACAAATCGATCTTCACCGGAACGGGAGCAGCAGGGAACTATTTTATATGGTACAAAAACAGTCTTGTCATCACGGCATTATTCACGGTATTAAGTCTGCTGTTCTCCTCCATGGTCGGATATGGGCTGGGGGTCTATCGGTTCAGGGGCCAGAATCTAATCTTCACTCTGGTGCTGGTCGTTATGATGATTCCGATGGAGATTATCCTACTCCCCTTATATGAACTGACTATTAAGCTGAAGCTGATCAATACGGTGTGGGGCGTTATTCTGCCTTTTATCGTGGCACCCTTGCCGATCTTCTTCTTCAGGCAGTTTGCCCAAGGTTTGCCGAAGGATTTTATGGATGCAGGGCGAATTGACGGTTGTACGGAGTTCGGGATCTTCTTCCGCATTATGGTGCCGTTGATGGCTCCAGCTTTTGGGGCGATAGCCATTCTGCAGGCAATGAACAGTTGGAATAACTTTCTCTGGCCACTCGTGGTGCTTCGGACAACCGAACAATTCACCCTGCCGATTGGACTCGCGTCTTTCGTATCGCCACTGGGCAATCATTACGAAGAACTAATCGCTGGAGCCGTGCTTGCGATTGTACCGATTCTGATTCTGTTCCTGTTCTTCCAACGCTTTTTTATCTCAGGACTGACGGTTGGCGGGGTCAAAGGATAATGACATAAATCTTTAAACCCGTAAACAGTTCAACAATTTACCTAGGCTCCTTAACCCGATATAATAGTGGTGGCGCATATGGGCCGGATCACAAATGCGGGTGGGATTGTTCTCCCTCCTAAGCAGAATGGGGACCCGAGTTGAAAACGTTCAAAAAAGTATATATTGAGATCACAAGTATCTGTAATCTGGCGTGTAGCTTCTGTCCGCAGACACAGCGTGCCAAAGGATTCATTGACCCTGAAGTCTTCAACAATATACTGGATCAAGTTAAACCACATACCAACCATATTTATCTACATGTCAAAGGTGAACCCTTGTTGCATCCCAAAATAGATCTGCTGCTCGATTCCGCACATGCGAAGGGACTCAAGGTGAACATTACCACGAATGGTACACTGCTGCCCAAGACTCAGCATAAATTGCTCGGCAAACCGGCGCTGCGGCAGATGAACTTCTCCCTGCACAGCTTCGATGGGCATGAAGGTTCAACTGACCGTGACGGGTACCTGAGCAATATTCTGTCTTTTGTACACGAGGCTGTTAAGCACAATGTCATCATTTCATTCCGGTTGTGGAATCTGACGCAGGATAACTTCACGAATGCTCAGATGAATCGAAATCGGGAGACCCTTGAAGTACTGGAACGTGAATTCAATCTGGACTTCCGCATTGAGGAAAAAGTAGTTCCAGGCAGCGGGGTCAAAATTGCCCCGAATGTATACCTGAATCAGGACCATGAGTTCCAGTGGCCAAGTCTGGATGCACCCGAAGATGACGGCAAAGGCTTTTGCCATGCGCTTCGCGGTCAGGCAGCTGTACTTGTGGATGGAACGGTGGTTCCATGCTGTCTCGATGGCGAAGGTGTCATTAATCTCGGTAACGTGCACGAGAAATCATTCTCGGAGATTATTGAGGGTGAGCGAGCGAACAATCTGGTCTATGGTTTCTCCAAGCGGGAAGCTGTGGAAGAGTTGTGCAGGAAATGCGGGTACCGTCAGCGGTTTGGAGCCTAGAATATATAGTGAATAAACTTATTTCTCTATAAGATCACGTTGTCTATAACAGATGATGTGGTCTTTGTTGTGTTATTGAGGCTGTAAATAGAGCATATCTGAAGTTGATATCGGTACATAACAAGTAGACATGATACCGCAAAGCATACTGAGACATCAGGTTCTATGCTGGAAAATGATTACGTGACCTAATGATTATTCTCGTAATATTCCTTTATTTGGTAGTATCAGGGTGGGTTCCGAAGACAGAGAATTCTCTCTTAGTTTATAGGAAGACAAGTCTCTGCTTGAACCTATTCAATCCAAATAAGGGAGGATGTTTATTTATGAAAAAGATGTTGACGGTATTGTTGTCGGTTGGTCTGCTTGCTTCTGCATTTGGTGCAATTCCGGTGTCTGCGGCTCCCGAGATCGTGAAGACAACGATTATTGTTCCTAAAGGAACGACGTATGATGGGAAAGGCAAAAGTGTTGCCGCAGATCCCAAAACATTAGGAGATGGTAGCCAGGCCGAGAACCAGAAACCTATTTTCCGACTGGAAGCAGGAGCTACGTTGAAAAATGTTGTGATTGAAGCACCAGCTGCGGATGGCGTGCACTGTTATGGCAACTGCAATATTGAAAATGTAACCTGGAAGGATGTCGGTGAGGATGCGCTCACATTGAAATCCGCAGGGACTGTAAACATCACGGGTGGTGCGGCCTACAAGGCATATGACAAAGTGTTCCAGATGAATGCATCTGGTACGATCAATATTAAAAATTTCAGAGCGGATGATATCGGCAAGCTGGTGCGTCAAAATGGCGGGACGTCCTATGCGGTCACGATGAATGTGTCCAACTCGGACATTTCCAATGTGAAGGATTCCATCCTGCGGACAGATAGCAGCTCTACTGTAGGTAAAATCACAAATACACGGTATTCCAAAGTGCCAACGCTGTTCAAGGGCTTCGCTTCGGGGAAAACGAGCCAGTCCGGGAACACGCAATATTAAAGGATTGCCACAATTACCCATCTGATGTACATTAGAAGCAATGAAATAAGTGAACCGGGAGCTCAATGAAGTTGGGCTGAGAGAGTGGCCTTGTGCCGCTGACCGTACATCTGATCTGGGTAATGCCAGCGTAGAGAACATGGATTTACAATGTGTAAGGGTGAAATGTGCAAATTAATGGGGAAAACAAACATAACTTCTTTTAGTTGCGGTGGTTGGTCTGTTGCAACGGAGAGGGAATGATTGATATTCCGTCTTTTCGACATCCATCCAATACATCGTTGTGAGGATTGTATCCTGTGCGTAAGGCCTGCCCGGAACCGGGGAGGCTTTTTTTGTTTACTTTTATAGGTTGTTCAAAAAGTCTGCTTTTGATTACGAAGGATGCCTGACGGCATCATCAGCATCGAATATGGAATTCAGCCGAAATGTCCGTTGCTCACGTAGTTTTCCCTACGCTCCGCTACTCCATTTCTAGCTTCATCCCATCTTCTTGGTACTGAAAACCAGTCTTTTTGAACACACACTTTTATAACCCCCACAGGGAGCAGAGGAAGGAAGTAGAGAACATGGCAACAACAGCAGGCAACAAACGATTGAAACTAACGGATATTCTGGTAACCATCGTGATCGCAGTGGTGTTTGGGGTGATCTACAAGATATGGGGACCTACGTATGACCTGATGAAACCATTCGGCGTTCATGCGGAGCAGATGATCTACGGCATGTGGTTTATGGCGGGCACGTTTGCTTTTGTCATCATTCGTAAACCAGGTGTGGCGATTCTTGCTGAGGTAGCGGCTTCAACGGTGAGTGCTTTTCTAGGCAGTGAATGGGGCATGTCCACACTGGTGTATGGTCTCTTGCAAGGACTGGGAGCCGAAATATTCTTCGCCGCATTTCTGTATCGAAAAACCAATCTGTTTGTCACTTGTCTTGCAGCCATAGGTGCAGCGGCGGCTTCGCTCTTGCTGGATCACCAGTACGGGTATATTGATTCACTCTCGGCGTGGAACTATACGTTATTTATCGGGTTCCGCTTCATTGGAAGTATTCTGATTGCCGGAGTGTTCGCTTATTATCTCGCCAAAGCATTGGAACTGACAGGTGTAACGCGTTCGCTCAGACCGGTATCCAAACAAGATTATGAGGCTCTGGATTAGATGAACGGGGAAGGGAATTCGCAAGCGGTAAGTGTGACGAATCTAAGATGCAAGTTCCCGGGAGAGAAGGCCTTGGTATTTCAAGGCTTGTCTCTCTCTGTGCGTCAAGGGGAGAAAGTGTTGTTGCTTGGACCTAGCGGCTCCGGGAAATCGACGTTATTGCAAATATTGAGCGGTCTGATACCACGTTCAGTTGAGATCCCGATGAAATGTGATGATATCCAGGTTCCGACAAAGGCCGGAGTGGTCTTTCAAGACCCAGATACCCAGTTCTGTATGTCCTATACGGATGAGGAGATCGCATTTGTGCTGGAAAATCGAAATATTCCGCGTGAAGAGATGGCGGGTCTGATTGAATATTATCTGGATCAGGTGGGGTTATCCTTTACACAAAATCGGACATTAATCCAATCGATGTCTCAGGGGATGAAGCAGCGTCTTGCGATCGCTTCGATGCTTGCCATGGACCCGGAGGTGTTGTTTCTGGATGAACCCACTGCACTGTTGGATGATGAGGGGACTTCCCAGGTGTGGGATACCGTCAAACGGATCGCCAGTGACAAGACGTTAATTATCGTTGAACATAAAATCAATGAAATTGTAGAGATGGTGGATCGCATTATTGTGTTATCACCTGAAGGAAAGATCGTGGCAGATGGGCCAGCACAGCAAGTATTCACGCTTGAACGGGACAAGCTGAAGGCTTATGGAATCTGGTATCCGGGCGTGTGGGAGGAGCGCGAGCACGCAACCAAGGAAGAACAGGAAAGTATCTCTGGAGAGCTACAAATGTGTGTGGATCAGGGCTTTCCGAGCTTGGAAGCACAGCAATCGTCTGGTTTATCCGAATCAATGGGGATATTCCCCCTATCTCACGGATCATCCCTATCGCCTGTAGCGCCCCTCTATCAACCTGCACTGGATTTACAGCAGTTTACCGGATGGCGTGGTAAAACATCCTCCATTCAGGTGGAACAGGTGAAGGTATGGCATGGAGACTGGATCGGTGTTGTGGGAGCCAATGGTGCAGGCAAGAGTTCATTGTTATTATCCCTGATGAATATTTTGAAAACGACAGGTCACTATGAGGTGGATGGTCAGCTCTCTGGCAAAACGGAGCAACTCGCAGATCGAATTGCGTTTGTATTTCAGAATCCGGAATTTCAATTTGTGACTAACACCGTCGCGGAAGAAGTGGAATTTTCATTGCTTGGGGGCAGGCTTACTACGAAAGAAAGACATGACAGGACTGAGCATATACTGAAGCAATTTGGGCTAATCGATCTGTCCGAGCGTCATCCTTACCAATTATCGATGGGGCAGAAACGACGCTTGAGTGTTGCCTCCGCACTGGTGAGAGAGCAGCGTATTTTGCTGTTGGATGAACCTACATTTGGACAGGATGCCCGTAATACGTTTGCCATGCTGGCACAACTGGAGCAATTGCGGCGTGAAGGAACAGCCATCGTTATGGTTACCCATGACCGTGAGATTGTAAAAAGATATTGCACCCGAATCTGGACGGTGGATGACGGGAGGTTATCTGATGCAACTGTCGTTTCCTCACCGTGAAACCTGGCTTCATGCCGTCAATCCCGGCTTGAAGATGATTATACTGACAATGATGTTTGTCTTCGTTATCCTTATTCACAATCTGAATGTAATGGCCAACGTCGCGGTAGCTATGTTGCTGTTACTGTGCTGGACAGGCCACCCGTGGTACAGATTGCTGCTGTATGCATCACCATTCATTCTGGTATTTATCTCTACGTCTACAGGTATGATGATGTTTGGTAAGGGAGAGACCACGTGGTATAAGTGGGGGCTGATTCATATTACAGAAGAGAGCTTCTATCGAGGACTACACTTAGGATTTCGCTCGCTGAGCATGGCAGCGGCTGGCTTGCTGTTCGGACTGACAACCAAGCCTGTAAGACTATTTTATTCCCTGATGCAGCAGTGGAAGCTTCCCGCCAAATATGCCTATAGCTTTCTGGCGGCGATGCGCATGATCCCGATTTTGCTGGATGAATTCCAGACGCTCCGTTATGCGATTCGCATTCGTGGATCAAGGCAACGCGGCTCTCGCTGGAACGTGTATGGTACACTCAAGCGTTATGCTATTCCGTTACTGGCACAGAGTATTCGTCGTGCACAGCGAATGGCGGTAGCGATGGAAGCAAAGGGATTCACGGATGGCGCGAGCCGAACGTATTACATTCAGATTGGCTATTCTCGCGCTGATCTGTGGTTTGTATTTTATTATATGCTCACCTTAACCGCTGCTTATTACATCGGAGTTACCTTTCCTTATCATGCTACGATGGTGGATGTAAGGTAATACGGGAAAATGAAGAGAAATATATTGAGGTAAACGGTAACTTTTTCCTGATCACAGCGTCTATATGGAAATAACTTCTAATGGATGGGGATGAACGAAAGTGAAGACGGGTCCTGACTGGCAGAGAACGGGGTACAAATGGATTACCATGACTGGATTATCAGCTGTGCTGTTGACGGGATGGATACTGCTGGATTCCAAAATGGTCGTGCTTGGAGGACAAGCTTCGGCTACAACGCCACAAGCCTTGGGGGCAAGTCCCCAAGCCTCATCAACACAGTTGGCCTACAAACAAGGAGAACCCGTTACACTCATGAATGACATACCTTTGTTCAAAAACAGAAGGGACGGCAGTGTGGCTGCTGACCAGCTGGGGATTGAATACTATACAACAAAAAACGAAAAGTATACGTTGGCCTCGGTTCGAGGCGAGTGGGTACAGCTTGAGTCAACCGAGCATGGAGACTTTTGGCTACCAAGTTGGTATGCACTGAAGGAGAGCAGAAGCATGACAGAAACAGCTCCCCAAAGCTTCACGCTCCAATCAGGCAGTAAGCTGTATCTGGCTCCAGATAGTTCTACAACTTGGTCTAGTGAGAAAGCGCTAATGGATAAGGCTGTTATTGTTGCAAAGTGGAAAGGATGGTATGGGGTCTCCATTGCCCCACGAGTCTGGAATAAAGAATCCTCCACGTATCGGCCAGGACTCTTCTGGATCAAGGCACAGGCTATAGAACAGCGGATGAATGTGGCGGATGGTTGGTTCCAACAGGATGCATCTGTGCCAACTTCGGTTATACGCCATCTGGCAGATATTAAGCTGAACAAGGCAACCACCTCCAAACAAGTGGCTGGGTGGTTAGGCGAGCCGGATTGGAAAGAGAGTTCAAGCAATCTAAATTTCACGGGTTATTCAATGAGTATTGGACAGACCTGGAGATATGAGCGGGAAGATGCGCAATTTCTGGTCACATTCAACAAGAATGGCAGACTGGTCAGAACACGCTGGAATTTAGCACAGGATAATCGAAATGCTGTTGTTTCCGATTGGAACATCAGTCGGGCGGATGAATATGGGTTCACAACAAAAATCTATGGCACAACACTGCCAACGACAATCCCTTGGAAACCGGTATGGACCAACCAGGGGGATATTAACTACACTTTTTTACAAGTAGCCACGGATGATGTGCTCCTGATGAAAGGGGATGACGGTGGATTTAGCGGGGATTACTACGAAGGTTCCATATATGCCCTTGACCGACATTCCGGCCAGCAATTATGGGGGATCAATGGGGGCTTTGGAAGACAGCAGGCAGAGGTGGATGCAGAGCGCAAATACGTTACAATCTACACCGATTATGACCCTGATAAGAAAAAATACGTGGATCGTATTCGTCATCTGAACTTGAAGAACGGAAAGGTCATGTGGACGTACACTCCTAAGCAAAATTTTAGACTAAATGGCATCACCGCTGCGAAGAACGTTGTGGTTGTGGATAACCCGGTTGTTGAGAGCTCAAGCAACAGTTGGTTAACGGTTCTGGACAGTGCAAACGGAAAAACGTTGTGGACGCGAAAACTGGCTACGGGTTATGAATTATTGAACAAGAGTGCAGATGACCCCTATGTGTTGTATTGGGAAAAGAATAAGCTGGTTGCAGTCGATCCGCAATCAGGGCGAACCGTATGGAGCTTAAAGGGCAAACGATCCACCATAGAACAATTTTGGAATGATCCATATACTGGTGGAATTGAACGTCTTGATCCCTTTGCAACCACGAATCCTGAAAGATGGCTATCACTAGATAATCAGTGGCTTCTGCTCGATCTGAACACGGGGAAAAAGCTTGCCCAATTCCCTGCTCGGGTAGGACAGAGATTTGAGGAGCTGAATGATGGCATGTTGTTGATCCGTGAGAACAAAAACGGCGATCATTACGGAGAATATGAAGATTTTACAACTACCCTGTATGATGCCAAGACAGGCAAAACACGCTGGACGATCAAGGACAAGATTGAACGAGGAATGGTGGAAGAGGATCAGTTGTATGTGATTAAGAATGGTTATCCAGCGGCTTTGGATTATAAAACGGGGGAGACGCGTTGGAATGCCAAAGATACGATTGCAACACTAAGGCATCCGACGAATCAGGGAAGTTATCTGGTCATTGATGATCAGTTGCTGTTGCCCATGGACGAGAATCTGCTCGTAATGAACAAAAAGAATGGAGCACTGTTAGGTCGTGTACATGACGTTGTGATGGGAAACCCGGAGCACCGGGACCGGGATGCGAAGAATGGAATGATTAACCGAATCGGCAATGAAGTGTATGTGGGTTCGTCCAACGGACGTTTTCGTGTATATGAAGCCAGCCGCCTGCAGGAGGCAATCTCACCTTAAAAGCTTGTCTCGTAAGGGATGTTGATTTATTATAAATGAACAGGCTTGCTCGCGCTCCGGTTATCGGCTGTGCGGGCTTTCTTCATGTGTTCTTGAAGAACCATGCATGATCATTCACGGGAGGACTCTCCATGATCTCATTATATGGTGTAAGCAAACGTTATAACGAGCGCGGTTCCCGTGCAGATCAGGGATTCGAAGCATTAAGCTCGGTGTCCCTCGAAGTGGGACAAGGAGAAATACATGGCATCATCGGATCGAGTGGAGCAGGCAAATCCACACTTCTGCGGATGCTCAACGGATTGGAAAAGCCGGATGATGGTGAGGTTGTTGTGAATGGGCAGTACCTGACCCAGATGAATGAACAGAGTCTGCGTCAGGCACGAAGATCCATTGGCATGATCTTTCAACACTTCAATCTTGTCAGTAACCGAACGGTGAGTGGCAATGTCTGCATGCCATTGGAGCTTGCGGGTATATCTCGTACGCAACGAGTTGAACGTGGGCTTGAGGTACTGCGGTTTGTTGGACTGGAAGACAAGGCAGATCAATATCCTGCTCAGCTTAGCGGAGGACAGAAGCAACGTGTGGCGATTGCACGAGCACTTGCCAGTCGCCCGGATGTGCTGCTCTGTGATGAACCGACCTCTTCGCTTGATCCACAGACCACGAACGGTATCCTGGATGTGCTACGTCATATCAATGAAACGCTGGGCGTGACCATTGTCGTAGTGACGCATGAGATGGAAGTGGCTCGTAGACTATGTCACAGGATATCGGTCATGAAGGATGGGCGAATCGTTCGAACGTTGTCTAAAGCGGAAGTGAGCAGTATCCCTGCTCCACAGCCTGATCTGCTGACCTCCTTGCTTGCGGGTGACGAATACGGGATGACAGGTTCGTCTTTGTTCCCTCAGTCAGAACAGGAGGACAAGTCATGACGTTACCTGAATCTGTGCTCAAGTATCAGCATGAGATATGGCAGGCGATCGGAGAGACTTTTGTCATGGTGGGCATCTCCATTGCGGCAGCTGTTCTGATTGGGTTACCTCTGGGTACACTCCTGTACTTATTCCGGAAAGGACAGCGATATCAGAATCAAACGTTGTCCTTCGTACTCGGCAGTGTCGTCAACATCATTCGTTCGTTTCCGTTCTTACTGCTGGTTGTATTCATGATTCCATTCACACGGATCGTCGTGGGAACGTCCATCGGTACACTGGCGGCAACCGTGCCACTCTCGGTCATTGCGATTGCCCTTTACGCGAGACTGGTGGAACAAGCGTTGCTCGATGTGCCGCGGGGAGTGGTTGAAGCTGCTGCTTCCATGGGGGCATCGACGATGCAGCTGGTGGTGAAATTCCTTTACGTGGAGGCACGATCTGGCCTTGTACTGGGAATCACAACAGCTACGATTAGCTTCATCTCCTACTCAACGGTGATGGGCATTGTAGGAGGTGGCGGGGTTGGCGATTTTGCCATTCGCTACGGTTATCAACGCTTCGAAACGGAGATTATGGTATTTACGATCATCATTATGATTATCCTGGTACAGATGATCCAATTCACAGGTAGCAGATTGTCCCACTGGCTGGATCGCAGATCCTGAACGGTTGGACCGTGCATTATCACGAATAACCAATACAGATTATACGATGAGGGGTAGACATGAAATGAAAGTAAAAATGATGCTGATGTTGCTCGCAGTGATGCTGGTTGTAGCTGCTTGTGGACAAAAAGAAGAAACACCTGCGGCAGAAGGAACAAAGGAAGATACTCAGGCAGCACAAGAAGTTACGTTGAAAGTAGCCACGTTGATTCCACCGATGACAGATGTACTGGATATTGTAAAACCGTTATTGAAGGAAGATGGCGTCAACTTGGAAGTTGTCGTGCTGTCCGATAACGTTCAGCCGAATACGGCACTCGCGAACAAGGAAGTGGATGCAAACTTCTTCCAGCACGTACCTTACATGACCCAATATAACGAAGCGAACAATGCCAATCTGGTGGCAGTACAACCTATCTATAACGCAATCTATGGAGGTTACTCCAAAAAGTATAAATCCATTGAGGAATTACCAGAAGGTGCAACGATCGCGATTGCGAACGATCCGTCCAACATTGGTCGCTCTCTTGTAATGCTGGAGCAAAACGGACTGATTAAGCTGAAAGAGGGCGTAGGTTTTAACGCCACACAGGCAGACATCACCGAGAATACGAAGAAATTCAAGTTCGAGGAAGTGGACTTGTTGATGCTGGCTCGTATGATGGATGATGCTGATCTGGTAGCCATGACTCCGGCATATGCCAGCCCGCTCGGTCTCACACCGAAAAAGGATGCACTGTTAACCGAGAAGGATGATTCCCACTTTGCTATCACTATGGTTGCTCGTGAGGACAACAAAGACTCCGAAGCCATTCAGAAGCTGGCTAAGCGCATGGCAGGTCCAGAGGTCAAAGCCTTCTTCGAAGAGAAGTATGCAGATATCGCTATCCCGGCATTTGAATAGTGAATAAGTAGCTTAATGTGAATAGCCTTTTAGATCTGAGCGATAACGCTTGGGTCTTTTTTTATGGAATCCACTAGCCTATTAACAAGTGTTTAGAAACTTAACAATTTGGTCATATCGCTGGTTTACTTTATTTAATAGTTTTTTCGTATAATTTGTTTGAAAGTAGTTCTTTAGGATTATAAATTGAGAGATTTAAGTAATTTATTTGGTGCGAAAAATGTCTTTTGCGAGAGGTAAGACCTATTTTTTAACTCTACAAGAGTTAGAAAGAGAGCTATATAAGTTGTACTAATAGAACTAAAAATTAATCTGGAAGAGGTAGAGAAATTTGTCCCGAAAAAATAGCAAATCGACCTGGTTCAACAAGATGCATAAGAACTTTAAAACGAAGCTGGTGGTGTCCTTTATTGCTTTCTTGGCCATTCCTTCGTTAAGTATTGGTGTTTTATCGTATAGTAGTGCGAAAGATGAAGTGGAGAAGCAAATTTTACATAGTGCGATGGAAAACGTGAATCTTGCCAGTGCGACCATTGATCTTTCAATCAATGCCAAGCGCAATCACATTGAATACTATGCGAGTACACTCGCAGAGGAATTGCGTCAAGAAGATGCCGAGGTTCGGGTCGTGAACGAATTGAAGGGATACGCTGCGCAGAACACCGATATCATCACCATAGGTGTGGGAACAGAAGCGGGTCTATATCTGATGTCCTCCGATGCGGAGATGCCCCAAGATTACGATCCGCGAGTAAGACCGTGGTATACGGAAGCGATGGGAAGTCCGGAACAGGTGATTGTTACAGATCCTTATATTTCTGCCGAGACGAATGAGATCACCATCACGATTGCCAAGGCACTGAATGATCAATCAGGCGTGGTCCAACTGGATCTCGATCTGTCCAATATCAGTACCTTGGTGAGCGGCATTAAAGTAGGAGAACAGGGTTATCTAATTCTGTTGGATGCCAGCGAAAAGTATATCTATCATCCGACGGTACAACCCGGTACAGATGCGACAGAAGATTTTTGGACACAGGTGTATACGAATGAATCTGGAAATTTCAACTATACCTTGGATCAAGTTGATAAAGTTATGTATTATGCCACAAATGCGTCTACCGGATGGAAGGTCGCTGGCACCATGTTCTCTTCTGAAGTAGAGGATGCGGCTGCTCCCATTCTGAATCGAATGATCATCGTCATTGTGTCCTGCCTCGTCGTGGGTATACTGATTATCTGGCTGGTGATGCGATCTATCATTAAACCGATCCGTCAGTTAAAGGACCAGGCGATTCAGGTGAGCGAAGGGGATCTAACCCAAACGATTACTTCCACAAGCCATGATGAAATTGGTGAACTGAGTGATGCGTTTGGCAAGATGCAGCATAATCTACGTGTGCTGATACAGAATGTGGAGAACAGCGCTAGTCAGGTGGTCATCTCATCGGATGAAATGACTCAGAGTGCGGAATCAACCAGTGCAGCCAGTGAACAGGTAGCGCGAGCCATTCAGGAAATTGCGAGTGGTGCGGAGAAGCAGACCCAAGGTATTGACCATAACCATCAGGCCATGAATGAAATTACCATCGGAATTACACGAATTGCCGAACGTTCCATACAAGTTGCTGATTTGGCGAAACATACAACCGTACAAGCGGAAGAAGGCGGCAACACCGTCAAGCAGACGGTGGGTCAGATGCACTCGATTCAAGAAACGGTAGCGCAGACGAATCAGATAATTCAGGCGTTATATGAACGATCACACCAAATTTCAGCGATCACGGAGTTAATCGGAAATATAGCCAAGCAGACAAACCTGCTTGCGCTGAATGCCTCCATCGAAGCTGCTCGTGCAGGTACGCATGGGAATGGATTCGCCGTTGTGGCAGCAGAGGTGCGGAACCTAGCAGAGCAATCTGGGCAGTCCGTCAATGAAATTACAGTGCTGACTAAGGCAGTACAGGAAGACATGGCCGCTTCCGTTCGTATGATGGAAAAAGTGACCACAGAGGTTGGAGAGGGCATGGAAATCTCCACAGAGGCGATTCGGAAATTTGAACGCATCCTGGATAGTATGCAGGAAACGACACCTCAGATTGAAGAGATTGCAGCTACTTCTCAAGAGATCACAGCAGGTGTTCAGGAAGTATCTGCTGTGTCCAATGAGCTGGCAGGCATTGCTTCAGGCAACGCTGCGGCCTCCGAAGAAGTGGCCGCTTCCTCAGAGGAGCAGCTGGCAGCAATGGAGCAGATTTCTGCCTCGGCTCGGGGCCTTTCTTCCATGGCTGAAGAGTTGCAACGCCTCATTAGACAGTTTAAATATTAAACGGGTATGTAGCAGTATCAGAGAGTATCACACAGGGATGGCATCACATCATGTTTCATCAGAGGGAGTGAATAACCATGCAACTAGAACTCAGAGCCTTCTTACTGCTAACGGATGCGGTTATGATTACAGATGAGGATGGTGTGATCCTTGATGTGAATTCCGTTTATGTCACCAAAACGGGATTCTCACGGGAGCATACGGTAGGTCAGCCTGCCCGCTTGCTAATGGATACCCACTGGAGAGGGAACCAGACTTGGTCTGGCGTAGCCAAACTGATGAAGGCTAATCAGGAAGTATGGGATGCTCAAGTTACTATCACATCGGTGCATTTGGATGATTCTCTCTTTTATATCAGTATATTTAATGATGAAATTTCATAAAAAAAATCGTTGTCTTGCGATAAGTGTATGTTAGCTGAAAGGGTCTATTATTTTCAAAAAAAAGGTCGATATCGTCAATTGAATAAGGGAGCCTGGCATACTATGATCTCTATACTGGGGAACTGCGATCGTGAATCTGGCAACATTCATTGAATGCATGAATTCCTGAATTCGTATTGTGGACGGTGACCATTTGCTACGCGATCTTGTATTAAATTTTACGTTGATTTTGATCTTTGTTTTCCTGATTCATCACTATCTGAACCAAACAAATGCAACGCGCACATCTTCCATCACGACTCGAATTATTATTGGCATTGCACTAAGCATGTTGGGTACAGCGTTATATTATTTCTCCATTGTACTGAGTGATGGTACCATGTTGAATTTCCGGGCCAGTGTGTATCTGCTCGCCGCTTATTTTGGTGGGAGTGGCTCCGCATTCGTTACTTTTGCATTCATGTGGATTTTTCGGATTAATATGGGGCGTAATCCCTTGTTGGAGAACTGGCAGTATGCATTGTTAGAGTTGTTATTTGTTGTGGCCATATGCCTGATCTTCAAGTATGTCAGGGGATTCATGCAGAAGTGGTTGTTCGGATCGTTACTGCTGATTACTGTGTATGAGTTGATTGTACTAAAGACATATTCTCCTTCTCTACTAGTGATGGGGAAGATTCTCCTTTTTCAATGTATCTGCTTTTTGGCGATTGTACTATTCCTGTATTATCTGAACCAAAATCATCGATACAGGCGACTGGTCATTCAAAGGGATCAGGAAATGCTGGAAATGCTCCGTATGCAGCCCGGGTTTACGTTTAAAGTCCATAAACAGAACGGGAAATTCGAATATCTTCTGCTTGAAGGAGAAATGCTCTCCCAGCTGGGCTTGGATATGAGTAGTCTGAAGCACAATTACAAAATGGGCACGTTGAACATTTTACCTCAGGAGAAGGTAGAGTTTCTGCGAAAGCAGTTTAATCGAGCATGGGAAGGGGAATCTTTTTTTTACGAGATTGAGCATGAAGGTTACTATTCACTGGTGAAAGTTCGCTCTCTGCGAGAAGATGGTGTAGTGAAGTATGTCGTGGGATATGGACTTGATATTACGGAGCACAGAGCAGTTAAACGAAGAATTCAAGAGAGTGAAGAGCGATATCGAACACTTGAGCGAGTGTCGGCAGACTGGTTTGTCGGTATGGATAGCAACAGGTGTATTGTGTCGGTTAATCAGAAATTTCTGGATGTTCTCGGTCTCGACAGGCAGCAAGTGATCGGACGTCAGCTTGAAGAATTGCTGTTCATTGAGCAGTCGGAGAACTGGTTGTTCATTTTCCAAAAAGCTTTACACCACAATATAGTCCAGGAGACGGAACTGAGTTTTATTGTTGGAGAAGGTCATGAGCAGCATGTTCGGGTTCATCTATACCCGGATAAAGCGCTTAACTCAAGTGAGAAAATCAAGGCAGTCATTCATGATATTTCGGATCAGTATAAACGTGTTAAGGCCGACAAAGCCAGCCAGGCGAAAAGTGAGTTTCTTGCCTTCATGAGTCACGAGATTCGTACCCCACTGAGCGGTATTATCAGCTTTTCGTTGTTGCTTCAACGGACAGATCTATCCCCACAGCAATTGGATTATTTGAGTAAGATCAACGCGTCCTCCCAAACCTTGCTTACCCTCGTGAATGATATTCTTGATTTTTCGAAAATTGAGGCAGGCAAGCTGACTTTGGAGAAGGTCTCTTTTTCACCTGAGGATGTATTCAAGCGTGTGGCAGATCAGATCGGTGTGGCCATCGGTCACAAAGACATCGAAGTGATTTTTACAACCGATTCCGATCTGCCGTTAACGGTGATTGGTGATCCGTTCCGACTTGAACAGGTGTTATTGAATCTGCTGAGTAATGCGATTAAATTTACGGAGCATGGATATGTCACATTGCGGGCAGAGGTACTTTCATTGGAAGCGGAGCAAGTTCAGGTCCGTTTTGAGGTAGAGGATACGGGGATTGGAATCTCACCTGAACAACTGGAACGGCTTTTTGTCCCGTTTACTCAAGCGGAACCTTCGACGTATCGAACATATGGTGGTTCTGGACTTGGGCTGGTGATCTGTTATCTTCTGGTGACCTCCTTGGGAGGAAACTTGCGTGTGGATAGTGTGCTGGGAGAGTACAGTCTGTTTTCATTCGATTTGATATTTGAACTTGCAGATACGGAAGAAGAGAGTTCCTTTCTGCAAACATTCCCTTTGCTCTATTGTGTGAATGATGTGCTTATCATTGAAGAGGATGAACGGATGGGCGAAAGTCTGAAGCAGATGCTCTACTCATTCGGGATGAAGCCAACGCTGTATGCTTCCTTGAACCATATGATGGAGAGCGATTGGTGTGTTACTCATGCAGATGGGGCAAGTTCCCTGTTAATAATGATGGATATGGATGCAAAGGACACCGTTAACGGGTCGTCATGGGACAATTTCATGAAGCGATTGAATCGAACCCAATTTCAAATGGTGGGTTATACCCATGCTTTTAGTGAAAATGCCCTGTGGAGTGAGGAGAGATCCTTTCGCCCGGATATCATGATGATCAAACCGATTACACGTCTGGGGTTGTTCGAAGTTTTACTTGCGCTTCAGGGTGAAGGGCCACTGGAGAACCATCGGAGGGTAGAAGGGGATGAACCTTATTTGCTTAAATCCAAAGGCCACATTCTGATCGCTGAGGACCAAGAAATCAATCAACTGGTCATTCGAGCGATGCTGGAACATATGGGATTCGAGGTGACGCTGGCAGACAGTGGCACAGAGGTTTTGAAGAAATTGGGCGAACAAACATGGGAATTGATTCTAATGGATATGTACATGCCTGAAATGAATGGAATTGATGCAACGCGACACATTCGCAAGATGAGGCAATATGATCGTACGCCCATTATCGCGCTAACAGCGAATAGTCTGCAAATAGATCATGAGACTTGCTTTGAGGTTGGCATGAATGCCATCCTGACCAAACCGATCCATGAACAACAGATGATAGATACATTGGAAACATGGATTGATGTGAAAGGTATGCGAGAGATCAGCGGAATTAATACAGATAAGGCGATCAGGCAGATGGACGGCAAGCCGCATATTCTGCAATATGCGCTCACGAAATTCAGATTGGAGTATGGCTCGTTTCAGAAAAAACTGACGATTAAGCTTCAGCAGAAGCAGCTTGCTGCTGTGATCCGCAACGTTCATTCACTCCGAGGCGTAGCTGCCAATCTGCATGCAGTGGACCTGTTACGTCCAGTTCTTCAACTGGAATCGCTCTTGTCCCGTCCGTTATTCGAAGAAGAGGAACTGAATTCGATATTGGAGAAGATACAACAGGAGATTGATAAAATTACCAAGTCTCTGCCATGGTGACCGAGCTGAATGAAGCTGTGTTGTTTCTAAGGTGTGAACTTATATCCGACCCCCCAGATGGTTTGAATATATTGGGGGTTTTTCGGGTTGTCCTCAATTTTTTTGCGAAGCTTGGTAATGTGCACATCTATGGTACGATCATTAATATAGGCATCAATACCACGAATGGCTTCAATCAGGGCATAACGACTGTAGACCTTGCCGGGATTGAGGACAAACAGCTTCATGATTTCAAATTCGGAAAACGTCATTTCCACTCGCTGGTTATTCAACAGTACGGTTCTTCGGGCCAGGTCGAGAGATATTCCGGCTTCCTGTTCAGTGACAACAGAGTTGTTCAATATGGAGTAGCGACGTAATACAGCCTCAATACGAGCCTTCAGTTCCTGCATGCTGAAAGGTTTGCACACATAGTCATCAGCCCCGTCTGTTAATGATCGAATCCGCTCCGCAACCTCGGTTAACGAAGAGATGACGATGATCGGGATTGCCGTATGTTGGCGCATGAGAGAACAAGGATTTTTATCTCCCGAATCAGGGAGCATCAAGTCAAGAAGCAGGATATCAGGCCGCGCTTGAAGCTGTAGAAGACCATCTCTTGCGTTATCGACACGGATAACATCATACCCTTCACCTTGCAAATACAGGGATAACGTATCACCTAACATGTTGTCGTCCTCTATGATAAGCACTTTGGTCATGATATTCCTTTCTGAATCCACTTCGTGTAGAAGAACTAAGATCCATGGGTTAGCTTAATATACCTGATAATGTATACCCTGATAATTAAATCACGCAACAGAGGATGTCAAGATTCTAACATGACGCGGCAAGAAGGGAGAAGTTCCGATTCAATACTGACCAAGATATCAGTTAACTTCACGCTCAATCAGGCGCATCAGTTTGCGCTCGGTAGCAGTCTCTGGTGCCGGCGTATATACACTGCATCGCAGATCGGAGCTACCTTGAACCTGCAACGAGGTCAGATCAAACAACATTTTGCCTGCTTTGGAATGTCTGAACTCGATTAATACATCCGGGGCACTGCTGACACTGCTTTGTTTCCAGAGGGTATGAAAATCGGGATGTCTGTTCATCATGTCATCCAGAAATAAATTATACCATTCATCATCGACATACTGACCATAATAAGCACGAAAAATCGCCAGAAATCCGCTAACAAAATCCTCCCAGTTCACCGCGAGCCTGCGAAACTCTTTTCGATCAAATAACAGACTGATCATATTCCGCTGTTCGGGGGGGATTTGTTCAAAATCCATAAAAACATGCCGGGCTGCATCATTCCAGCCGACAATGTAACAGCGCCGATCCGAGATCACGGTAGGGCAGTGGTGAAGTTCTTGCAAGATTTTCTGCAGGGAAGGATGAAGCTGAATAGGTTCTTCTTCCAGCGTGGGTAGCTCCGAGTGATGTTCCATAGCGAGCGAAAACAGATATTTTCGTTCATCTGCAGTAAGCTTTAGTGCTGAAGCAATGTTATCCAACACGGAGTGGGATACCTGAATATCCCGACCTTGCTCTAGCCAGGTATACCACGTTGTACTTACTCCTGCCAGTTGGGAGACTTCTTCTCTCCTCAGCCCAGGCGTTCTGCGCCGACTCCCAGTGGGTAAACCAACCGATTCGGGTGAAATTTTGGAACGCTGTGTTTTCAGAAAAGTGGACAGGGCCTGTAGCCTGACATCGTAGTTCAATCCATCACCTTCGATCATCGTTATCATGGTAGTCATTATACTATTATAATTGACAACTTGTAATAGGATATTCAAAAGTGCACTATTAGTGGCAGAGCGTAAGAGTAAGGTGGACAACAGCACTGAAGGAGGATGGATATGGAACGAGTCGTGATTACAGGAATGGGAGTCATCTCTCCTTTGGGAAATGATGTAGATACATTCTGGAATGGATTAATAGAGGGCAGATCAGGGATATCGCCTATAGTGCATTTTGATACAGCTTCGTACAAAACCAGAATCGCTGGAGTGGTCCGTGATTTTGATGGTGAAGAGCGTTTTGGGCGCAAGGAAGCAAGACGCATGGACCGATTCGTTCAATTTGCTGTTGCTGCTGCGGATCAGGCTGTATCGCAATCCGGTCTCGTGATGGATGAATTGGACCGTGAACGGGTAGGTGTATATATTGGTTCAGGCATAGGTGGCATCCAGACATTAATGGAACAAGGCAAGGTTCTGTCAGATCGGGGACCTGCGCGGGTTAGCCCAACACTGGTACCTATGATGATATCCAATATGGCTGCGGCTATGGTCAGTATGAGGTTTGGTTGCTGGGGGCCGACATTGTCGCCAGTAACGGCTTGTTCTATTGGCAATACAGCCATTGGAGAGGCTTTCCGGTTAATTCGTCATGGCGGAGCCGATGTTATTATTGCTGGTGGAACAGAAGCGGCTGTAACCGAAGTGTCCCTGGCAAGCTTCGGTAATGCGACAGCGTTGTCTACACAAAATGAAACGTTCCAAGCAGCCAGCCGTCCATTTGATGCGGGTAGAGACGGCTTTGTCATGGCGGAGGGCGCCGGAATCCTGGTCGTGGAATCACTGTCTCATGCTCTGGCAAGAGGGGCGAATATTCTTGCCGAAGTGATTGGATATGGTGCCAGTTCAGATGCGTATCATATGGTAGCTACCCATCCGGAAGGGCGGGGTGCATATCTTGCGATGAAAGCATCACTGAAAGAGGCTCAGATTGGACCTGAAGACATTGATGTGATTAACGCTCATGCCACCAGTACGGAGGCGGGGGATCTGTCCGAGACGCGAGCCATTAAACAACTTTTCGGAACAGCCGCCTATGACATTCCGGTCACGGCGAATAAATCGATGACAGGACATATGCTTGGTGCAGCAGGTGGTGCAGAGGCGATCTCACTTATTCAAAGTCTGCGGCACGGCATCGTTCCTCCTACGATCAATCAAGAGCAGAGAGATCCCGAATGTGATCTGGATTATGTACCGAACGAGGCAAGAAGAGCAGATTTGCGGATTGGGATGTCTAATTCCTTTGGCTTCGGTGGACATAATGCCGTTATTATTCTTCAAAAATATTCATCTTAAGCAAAAAAGCAACCTTAAACAGAAAGAACAGCGTAGCCCCATCGGGCTGCGCTGTTCTTGGGTTAATCCAGGGTCATCCACATACACCGCACCATTGGTTAACGGCTGAGTGGTTGTACGGCTCAGGACGAGAGGGATGTCGATTCAGCCATGCCTTTGTTGCTTCGGCTTAGCCAGCTTACACGCCAGCGGGATTGCATGAAGAGAACAAGGATTAGGGAAGCTGCTGCAATCAGGCTAAGAATGACAAAGCCTGGCGTATAGGATTGATAGCTGCTATACAGTTGACCGAGAATCAGTGGCAATGCATATCCGCCCAATCCGCCAGCGGCACCTACAATGCCTGTCATTAGACCAATCTCATTACCGAAGCGTTGGGGAACCAGTTGGAACACGGAGCCATTTCCTGCTCCCAGACACATCATGCCGAGGAACAACATGACTACCACAACAGGCAGAGGTGGCATAAAGGATACACCGATCAACATGATACAGGCTCCTGTGTATAGGAAAGTTAGCATGCGGGTTCCGCCAATCTTGTCCGCCAAGTACCCCCCAACAGGCCGGAAGAAACTGCCTGCGATCACACAGAACGTGGTAATATCTGCGGCACGAACAGGAGAGAGTCCGTATTGGGTGTTGAAGAAGATGGTGAGATAGTTACATAATCCAACGAAACCACCAAAGGTTACACAATAGAAGGCACAGAATACCCAGGCATCTTTTTGTTTAAGCAGACTTCCGTATTGGGACAATTTCTTGGGTTCAGGCCGGTTAGGGCTATTTTTGGCAAAGATAGAAAAGAGAATAAATACGATAGCGATCGGTATAATAGCAAGTCCGAACACAACTTCCCAGCTGCCAAAATGCGTAGCCAAGCGATTGGCGAACAACGTCGCGAGTACGGTTCCGCTGTTACCCGCCCCGGCAATACCCATGGCCAGACCCTGATGCTCTTTGCCATACCATTGGCCTGCTAGAGGTAGCGCAGCAGCAAAGGAGGCGCCTGCGACACCGAGCAAGAGTGCCACCACGTACAGTTGGCTTAAAGAGTCGACCCATAGCCAGCCGAGTAACAAAGGAACTAAGGTAACGAGCATCCCAATCTGTGCGGTCAGTTTCGGACCAATATAATCAGACATAAAGCCAAGCACAAGGCGCAGGATGGAGCCACCGAGAATAGGCAATGCGACCAGATTGGCCTTTTCCAGTGGAGTCATCGGATAATCCAATGCAATAACAACTGCGAGTGGACCAAGCATCCCCCATATCATAAAACTGATGTCAAAATACATAAACGCCCCGAAGAGGGTGGGCTTATGCCCGCTTTTCCAAAAACTTTTGCTCTCCATCATCCATCATCGCTCCTCATCCAATTGAGATCTTCGTGATTTGTCTATGTGCTTGTTGAGGCAGAAAAAGGCCGCAATTCGTCCAGATAAGAACGATTTGCGGCCCCGTTGCCGACAGGCGGTACACGTCATTGTGTTTCCGCATCTGAGTTGATCACAGCACTGTGATTTTGATTCAAATTATAATCAAGAGAAAATAGAGATGTCAACAAAAATTACACAATATTTTAAATATTTCATTTTTAAATCGCATTTCACATTTATGATGTTAATTTAGTTGACACATGATTGAGATTCCCTTAATCTGAATCTAATATGAATCCACACAATGGCGTGTGGATTCCGGAGGCAACGGTGCCCTTTTCCGAATTATGGAGAAGGGATTTTTCTGTTTATTTTCAGGTGAGAGAGATAGGGGGGCAGCCCATGAGCAGAAGCAAACTGGTGATTATCGGGAATGGCATGGCTGGAGTGAAGTGTGTTGAAGAGATTATCGCACTGGCGCCTGATACGTATGAGATTGTAATTTACGGCAATGAACCCCGTCCCAACTACAATCGGATCATGTTATCGAAAGTATTGCAGGGTGAGCATTCGTTACAGGATATCATTATCAATGATTGGACCTGGTATGCCGAGCATCACATTCGGTTATGCACAGGTGAAACGGTACACCGCATTGATACCCGCGGAAAATATATAGAGACTGCATCCGGCATAAAGGAAACGTATGATGTCCTGATTCTGGCAACAGGGTCTTCACCGTTTATCCCACCGATTCCGGGAATGGATAAAGAGCGGGTCATGTCCTTCCGAACCATTGATGATTGTACGCGTATGTCTGAATATTCCAAAGCATATCGAAAGGCCGCAGTCATTGGTGGTGGATTGCTTGGATTGGAGGCTGCACGCGGATTGCTGCATCTGGGTATGGAAGCCGTGGTGGTCCATAACGCACCTTACATTATGAACCGACAGCTCGATCAGAAGGCGGCCGTGATGCTTCAGCAGGAGCTTGAAGACCAGGGCATGTCCTTTCTTTTGGCCAAAAATACGCAGAAAATTACCGGACGATCGCAGGCACAGGGGCTGCTATTCACAGATGGTTCAAAGCTTGAAGCTCAGGTGGTCATTGTCGCTGTAGGGATTCGGCCAAATGTGGAACTGGCCAGACGAAGCGGAATCGCCACCAATAGGGCAATCATGGTAGATGACTATATGCGCACCAGTGTACCGGATATATACGCAGTTGGGGAGTGTGCCGAACATCGGGGGATCAGTTATGGTCTGGTGGCCCCCTTGTATGAGCAGGGGAAAGTACTCGCACGTACGCTCTGTGGACAGGAAACACCTGAATACAAAGGTTCTATTCCATACTCACAGCTGAAGGTATCAGGGGTTGATGTTTTCTCGGCCGGAGAGATCAGCGGGGAAGGCATGCAGACCGCAATTCAACATTTGGATGGTATTCGAGGCACATACAAAAAGGTGCTGATGCAGGCTGGCAAAGTGCGTGGAGCCATTTTATTTGGAGATACAGCCGAAGGAACGGCATTGCTTGGACTGGTGCAACGAGGTGCAGATGTGGGAGAACTGGCTCCGCGTGAAGGCGCCCCAGACCCGGCTGAGATGGCTGCTGCGGCATTATCGGCTCAGGAGACTGTCTGTGCCTGCAACAATGTGACCAAGGCTGCGATAATGAAGGCCATTCAGGAACAGGGTCTGGAAACGGCAGATCAGGTGAAGGAGCAGACCAAAGCGTCAGGTTCATGCGGTGGCTGTCGCCCGATGGTGGCGGCTCTGTTGAAACATACGCATAACCTGAAAAATAACGGGGGTACTGGCGTGGTCGCCACACCGGATAAACCTGCTCCAATGCCTGTATGCAGTTGTACGGATCTTGGGCATGCAGAGCTGAAGGAATTACTGGCTGACATCGATGTTCTGGAGACAGGGCTACCAGACATATCTTTGATCTTGCAAAGGCTGGGTTGGGGTTCGGAACATGGCTGCGTGGTATGTCGTCCAATGATCCACTATTACTTACAGGTATCCACTCGAACGATACATGATCAAGAGATCGAGAGCATCCAAGAGATTCAGGTGCGCTGGGATGATCAGATCCCGTTGTCTTCCTATGCGAGGGATGCGGGTGGCTTGGCAGCACAGCTTCGTACGAATTGGATCGGCGCAGCAATGCCGTCGCCCGTGAATATAGGAGTCGCACCAGGGCCGGGATCATTGGTGAGCGCACTGGTACAGGATATCGGCTTGCTGGCATCACCAGCTGGATGGGAGATTTACGCAGGCGGTCATGCAGAGCATCCGGTCAAGCAAGGTGGCTTGCTTGGGGTGGCTGAAACAGAGGTGCAAGCGGCCACACTCGCATCAGCCTGCCTTCAATGGTATCGCCAAACCGCCTGGTATGATGAGCCATTATGGGCATGGACGGAACGATTGGGATTCATGTCGATTCGGGAAACGTTGCTGGATGACCGGTTGCAGAAGGAACTTGCAGCTACACTTCATGCTGATATATAGATGAAAGGCGGGGATGGAAGATGGGATTATCCGTGAGTTCAGAACCAACAGCCTCCAGGCTCTATGTAAAGGAAACCCAGTGTCCGTATTGCAGTGTGCAATGCAAGATGACTGTTGAAGAACTGGCTGCACCTGTTGCAGGCCAGCGTCGTGGTGAATATACGGTTCAGGGCGTTCCGAATGAAGCCTCTCAGGGCAGGCTGTGTGTGAAGGGCATGAATGCTCATCAGCATGCATTCAGTGGACAACGATTAATGCATCCGCTAATTCGTCGCAATGGCGAGCTTGAGCCCTGTTCCTGGGAGGAAGCCATTCAGAATGTTGCTGAGCAGTTTCAGCAATTGAAAGATTCATACGGAGCAGATACGGTCGGAGTATACGGAGGCGGATCTTTGACCAATGAGACAGCCTACCTGCTCGGCAAATTTGCCAGGGTTGCATTGGGCACGAAGTATATCGACTATAATGGACGGTTCTGCATGTCAGCTGCGGCTTCAGCTGGCAGTAAAGTATTCGGGATGGACCGTGGTTTGACGTTCCGCTTGTCCGATATTCCCAAGGCGGGCTGCATTGTACTCGCAGGAACCAATATTGCGGAATGCCAACCTACCCTGTTGCCCTACTTTAATCAGGCCAAGGAGAACGGGGCATTCATTATCGTTATTGATCCCCGCAAGACGGCAACCGCAACCATTGCCAATCTTCACTTGCAGGTGAAGCCGGGCATGGATGCATTGCTAGCGGATACCCTGTTGAAGGTGATTATGGATGCCGGATTGGCAGATCCTCATTTTATAGGCGAACGAACGCATGGATACGAACAATTGATACTAGAATTAGCGGATCTGCAGCTTGAACAGGCGGCACAAGCATGTGGGGTGGATCTGGCCCTGATTCGTCAGGCGGCGATGGCCTATGGTGAGGCAAAGACGGGCATGATCATGACAGCGCGTGGTGTGGAGCAGCAGACTGATGGGCATATGGCCGTCAGGCACTTTCTGAACCTTGTGCTGGCGACTGGTAAAATTGGCAGAGAAGGCTGCGGATATGGTGCCATCACAGGTCAAGGAAATGGGCAAGGCGGACGGGAGCATGGACAAAAGGCTGACCAGCTGCCGGGCTATCGCTCCATTGAAAATGAAGCTGATCGTGCCTATGTGGCATCCGTCTGGGGCGTGGACCCTGCAAGTTTACCTGGTAAAGGGGTCTCGGCCTATGAGATGATGGAAAAGGTTCATGATCAGGAGATTCGGGCATTGCTTGTGATGGGCTCCAACCCGGTTGTATCCAATCCCAATGTGCGTTTGGTGGAAGAAGGTCTGCGCAAGCTGGACTTTCTGATCGTGGCGGACATGTTTCTGTCCGAGACAGCACGAATGGCTGATCTGGTTCTCCCGGTTACGTCTTATATGGAGAATGAAGGTACACTGACCAATCTGGAGGGGCGTGTTCTACTCCGTGAACAGGGGCGACCCGCGCCAGGAGAAACGCTTGATGATTGGGATATATTATGCCGGATTGCTGCGCAATTGGGCAAAGCTTCTTACTTTGAATATACCAGTGCTGAGGATATCTTTAATGAGCTTCGGGTGGCGAGTCGTGGTGGAGTCGCTGATTACTATGGCATTACCTATGAGCGTTTGCGTAACGAGAAAGGGGTATACTGGCCGTGTTCTGCCCTCGAAGATCAGGGAGAAGGACTACTGTTCGGTGAACGATTCGCTCACCTGGACGGCAAAGCGGCATTCACATTCGAAGCCAGCCAGGGATGGAATGATGTATCTCCGGAATTCCCCTTGATTCTGACCAATGGACGTGTGCTCCCTCATTATCTGACAGGGGTCCAGACACATCGTAGTCCGGCACTTGCAGCCCGTGAATTGGAGAACTTCGTTGAACTTCATCCGGTTACCGCTGCTCGTCATCGTATTCACGATGGAGAATGGGTCGAGATTCAATCGGTGTACGGAAGCTTCACGGTACGTTCGCGCATCAAAGATTCCATTCGGGAGGATACCTTGTTCGTGCCGATGCACTGGGGTGGCGTACAGAATGTGAACCGGGCAACCAGACCAGAGCTGGACCCGTTCTGCCGAATGCCTGGGTTCAAGACAGCAGCTGTAACCATTCGACCGTTGCGATTGGCGAGATGATTCATACAGATTACAGGTTACCAGGTGTCATAATCTGCTTTAATCGTAGCTTAACGGCTGCGCAGTCCCATATTTATATGAGACTGTGCGGCTTTTTTGCGTATATGTACGCAAGTAGGCCATAGTTCCGTGGTTCCACGTAAACATGAGGATTGGCTCATGATTATGGATTGAATTTTAGTTATGATGTTTATTAGGGGTACATATGTACGCATTTTTGATTATATTTTGAGGCCGACAGTCATTTCGAGTTTAGGTTATTACGCATCGTGGTATAGATATCGGGGCTTATGGAAGCTTCTTCAAATAAAGCAGAACATAGGGAGGGAACGCGGTGAACGTATGGATAACGGTAAAAAGTCTGGGTAAGCGCAAGCCGGCACTTGCCAAACAAGCTGCCGAACTTCCGGAAACAACCCATACGCTGAGGCAACTCATTGAGAACATGGTGGCTCTGCAAGTGAAAGCCCTTCAGGACAAGAAGCAACAGGCAGAATTACTCGCCTACCTGATGCCGGATGATATCGAGGCGCAGGGAGCTGCGGGGAAAGTCGGGTTTGGCGCAGTATACAATGAGGGCGCTCCTGATCTGAATAGTGCGATGGAGACAGCTATAACCGCCTATGAGGATGGGTTGTACAAAGTGTTTCTCAACGATGAAGAATTGCAGGAACTGGACAATTCCGTGGTTATACAGGACGGCGACAACGTGGTGTTTATTCGTTTTACAATGCTTGCCGGACGTCTGTGGTAGAGAACGATGAAGGAGGAGAACAGGATGAATCAGGAAGATCAAGTACAGGTGTATATGGATGAATTGCAGTTAAAAGCAAAGACATTAACAGGGGTACAGCTTGAGCTGGCAAACTATGTGGTGGAGATCGCCGGGTCTACGTATTTGCGTGGAGACGAAAAGATGTTTTTGAATACAGAAAAGTTGCTTGGAAAGCTGGCTACTGAAACGCAGAACCCCTTATTTCAGCCACTATTGGATGTGCTCCAGCATCTGGCGAGCGAGTCATTGGTTGCACGATTCCGTTATATCGCAGAGCGAGCGACTCGTTTCCCATACAGTAACCACTATGAACGCCGGCCTTTTCGCACATCCGATCCGGAGCAGCATGTAGCACAGGTCATCCGCAAACTGATGGGATTGTTCCGAATGGAAATGAAGAATTTCTCCCTGAGTGAATATGTGTCACTTCGAGAGTACAAGCTGGATTATCTGCATGAGATCCGTTCGGTACTGCCGGATTGCATCGCGTATGAACTGGATCATCAGGGAGGAGATATGAAGCAGGCACTGCACGATATTATATATGGTGACAATCAGACGGCGCTGTTAACCCATGAAATGATCAAAGGCATATTCATGAGCGATCAGGCAGATGCCTATCAGATGGTGGGTGAACTGCTCGTTGCAGCAAGGTTGCAGGAAGGGCTGCGCCAAAGCATTGTGGAGCGGATGGATGAAGGAACACTGGGAGCCTATATTTACATATTAAAAATCATCATCGACAACAACCTGATTCGTTTCAGTTCAGTGGTAAGAGCGCTCGCTGTATGGACGGGAATCGGCATAGAAGCAGCCAATCAGCGTGTTGCTACACAGCTCATTGAACAGGCCTATGAGGCGCTTGTGCAACCAGAAGTGCGTGAATCATGGAAGCAGGAAGCGAATGCCAACAAGCTCTTTATCAGCCTGTGGGCGACAGCAGTCATTGAAGAGAATGAACTGAAGAGCAAGATATTCGAGATTATGGATCAAGGCGAATTGTATCAGAAGATTGTTGCCCAATACGTACTGGCTAACAGCCAGAACAGAGAGCTTCGTTTGCATATTGCACGTCGTTATCTGGAGGCGCAGGATACCGAGTTGATGCACTGGATTGTGACCAACTATGATGCCATGTATATGTACAACTGGAGTTTTGAGAATGGAGAGAATCAGCGTAGCATCTACGTGTGGCCATTGCCTGCATTTGAAGATAAGGCATTGAGACGTCAGGACTTTGATCAATTCAAACAGATGCTTGCTGTCATTCCAAAAGGTGGGTCAGGTGGACCATCGGGTGTACTTGAGTATGTTCACTACCGGATTGATATAGATGATGTAGTGAAGAAAATGTTATATCTGGCTGCTTATGATATGGACCCGGAATGGATTGGGGAAGTCATCGCAATCAAGGACTGTTTAAGCCCAGAACTACGCGGGGAACTGTTGTCCCAGTTTGTTCAGCATCCCGATAATGAGGTGCAAAGACACTTTGTGTTTGAGAGTTTGTCTGATAAAAGTATCAGTAATCGGGAAAGTGCGCTCTCCAAAGCGAAGCTACTCACGTTGACGGTTGAAGAGATGAAACAGATGGAGGCGTTGATGAAGCTCAAGACAGGCTCACTTCGTCAGAAGGTCATCCATGTATTGTTACTACAACCCGTGGACCAATTGACGGTTTCACTGAAGCGACTTTTGCAGGCAAAGAGTGAGTTGCAACGTCTAGGCGCGCTTGAATTGTTGACCGAGATTGCGGCAGATCCGGAGCGTGCAGATCAGCAGGAGCAATTGCAGCCATTGGCGCAACTGATTAAGACGCCAACCGCGAAGGAACAGAAGTTGCTCGACAAGCTGACGGATCAGGGGAGTCGTTATACGGCCGCTAATGGGTTTGGTTTATTCGATCCGAAGCGACGTGAGCCATTGCTGGATGAGAAGCGTGACCTCAAAGGCCACAGTCCGAAGGATATCTTTACACTCTCTCTGGATAAGACCAGACCATTCCTGCTGGGGCTCAATGAATTGGTGCATGAACACAGGGATCATGAATATGAAGTGGAGTACTATGCTGGCTACAAAGACACGTTGTTACTTGGAGCGAGTCTTCGCTCAAAGGTTCCGTATGCAGAGCGCAATGAAATGAAGCAGCTGGAGCAGTTCCCACTTCATGATGTATGGGAGAACTATATTCAACATGCCGGGTTTAGCAGTGTGGAACTGATGCAGCTATACATGGTTATACAGCTCCGGGAGTTTAATGGCAATTTAGGCGATTATTACAGTTATTTCCGTGAGCAGTATGACTATGATGAAATGCAAAAGATTCCGTTAATGGAAGGCTGGCGCAAGTCGTTTGCCGAACAGATATATCCTCTGGATGATATCGAAAAGCTACAGCAGTTGCTGGATTCGTTAACGTATAAGGATCAGGTGACTTCTCTAATCTCAGCAGCATATCTGGATAGCAATTCGGAGGATACATTTGAGATCGCAGAGAAAACGTGGGCCTCCATTATCGCAAGTATGCCTGCCGAGCGACTGGAGAAGGAATCGGGTATGCTTCACATTCTAACGGGACCATGGAATTATACGGTTCGGAGCAAAATCCATGACGATGACAGCTTTAAACGTTTCTTCCAGACGGCTTACCAGTTCGCCAGTCTTGTAGAGAATAGTCAACCGTTGTCCTTACTGTCACTTGAAGATTTCCTGCGCGCGTACCAGCTGAACCTGATTGATGATCAGGAGATATATCGACAGGTGCTGGTCGGTGGGAATCGTCTATTATTTATTCGGGACTTAACATCCGCTCGTACAGAAGGGATCGCGAGTGATCCGAAGCTGGTTCAATTACGAGATGCGGTGGTCGATCGCATTCTGGAGATTGAGCTGACCCGGGGAGAGCTCTCTACAGAAGTAAGCACGCTTGCCATGAAACTGGATCGAATTGAAGGAATGGAACACTGGGTACATCTGGTCTCGGCGATGGATCAGGATACATTTGTCCGTGGATATATCTACAGCTATGGTGACAATACAATACGCAAAGAGACGTTCAGTTATCTGATTCAGAATTGTCATCCACGAGATGGAGAAGATGAGAAGCGGCTTGGAGAATTACTCCTGAAGTTTCCGGTGAATGAGAAGAAATTGCTAGAAGCAGCCATGTATGCACCACAGTGGATGGAAATTGTTGCTAAACATCTAGGATGGGAAGGGCTTCGCAGTGCAGCCTGGTACTTCCATGCCCATATCAATGAACGCTTTACTGCGGAGAAAGAGACAATTGTGGCCCATTATTCGCCAATCTCACCACAAGACTTCAATGAAGGTGCGTTTGATATTGCTTGGTTCGAAGAGGCCTATGCTGCTGTCGGGGAGGAACGGTTCAATCTGTTATACGATTGCGCCAAGTACATTTCCGGGGGAGCCAATCACCGCAGATCCCAATTGTTCGCGGATGCTGCACTTGGCAAGCTTCGTCTGGACGACATGCGTGAATCCGTGTCAGACAAGCGAAACAAAGATCATTTGTTAACCTACAGTTTGATTCCATTCGCCGTAAATCGGGAACAGGATCTGCGTGAGCGATACGACTTCATTCAAAAGTTTCTGATGCAGAGCAAACAATTCGGTGCACAGCGCCGTGCCAGTGAAGGTGTGGTATCGCAGATTGCACTTGGTAACCTTGCCCGTAATGCAGGCTATGCCGATGTTACGCGGCTGATGTGGGACATGGAAGCACGTAAGTTGGATGAGATGAAATCTTTCTTTGAACCTCATGCATTGGATGCTGACACCACAGCTCAATTGGTCATTGATGAGGAAGGCCAACCCGAGATGGTTATCGTTAGCAAAGGGAAGACACTCAAATCTGTACCTGCCCGGTTCAAAAAAGACGGATATATCGCTGAACTGAAAGAGCTGAAATCGGATCTCGTGGATCAGTATCGCCGGGCACGACAGGAGCTGGAACGTTCGATGACTGCTGGAACATCCTTTACACGTCAGGAAATAGCCAGTCTAATGCAAAATCCAGTCATCCATCCGCTGGTAAGAACACTTGTATTCCAGTCAGGTGACAAGACGGGAAGATTCGATGTATCGTCTAGCGGTTTGCTTGCTCCAGGACCAGAGGGCACGATCCAGGCATTAACAGAGCAGGATCAACTGCTGATTGCTCATCCGCTTCATCTGTATCAGAGCGGAAGCTGGAGTGAATTCCAGCGGGATCTGTTCACCCGTCAGGAGCGTCAGCCATTCAAGCAGGTATTCCGTGAGCTGTATCTTCCTAACGAGGACGAATTGGCTAATGGTACGGTGTCCCGTCGATATGCCGGGTATCAGATTCAACCGAAAAAAGCAGTAGCTCTGCTTAAAGGACGTCAATGGACTGTCAGTTATGAAGAAGGTCTGCAGAAGGTAAGCTACGAGCACAATCTGATTGCGAATCTCTATGCGATGGCGGATTGGTTCTCACCGGCAGATACCGAGGCACCAACGCTGGAGACGGTGCAATTCTATGATCGCAAGACCTACAAACCTGTAGCGCTGCAAGATGTGCCGCTGACGTTCTTCTCGGAAGTCATGCGTGATATCGATCTGGTGGTCAGCGTTGCACATGTGGGAGGCGTAGATCCGGAAGCCAGCCTGACAACTATCGAAATGCGCCACGTCATTGTGAACGAGTCGTTGCGTCTGCTGAAGATCAACAATGTACGTCTGGACGGGAACTACGCACGGATTGATGGTGAATTGGGTGAGTATGCTGTTCATCTGGGTAGTGGTAATGTGTTCAAGCAAGCTACAGGTGCGCTTCATATTGTACCGGTGCACAGTCAGCATCGGGGCCGAATCTTCCTGCCATTCCTCGATGAAGATCCGAGAACAGCTGAGATTCTGTCCAAGGTGATGTTGCTCGCCGAAGATAAGAAGATTAAGGACCCGCAGATTCTGGCACAGTTACAGAACTAGAAGTGAGCCGCCCCTCGTGGGGCGGTTTTTTATTTGTTACTCTGATTTTCAATGTAACTCCGAATCTCAATATAACGAGTGTAGAACAAGGATCATGGGTAGAAAGTGAACAATATGGAGAGATTCCAACATAAAGGCAACTGAAGAACCTGTTAAAAGGGACTTCAGTTGCTTTTATATTTTTTGATATTTCAATGGGCCGGATTGGTTCCGGTTTCAAATAGACTTAGGACCCAGAGCATCTCGGTATATTCCTTAATTTGATAATTAATTGCATTAATTGGTTGATTGGTAGTGGGTCGAACCGACTGTTTTTAAAAGTAAAGAATTTGTTCGAAAGTGGTTACGGAAATGTAAATAATTCGTTTTCTTGTTTTGTTATCTGAATTATTAATGTGGTGATTCCAAAGAACTAGGCTCGTTCTAATTGGTCTTTTACCAAATTTAAGGTGATGTAATTCGCAATCAGGTCGGCTATCGTTAGGAAGCGAAATCTGCTGACTTGCTTGCAGGCTGCAGTTTCAGAAGCCATGTGCAGGACGACCTGAATGCTTGAAAGACTGGGATCAAGCCAGTTCGCATTCCCTTGTATACATGTAGTCAATATGTGCACAAGAAAAATGATCAAGAGAGAAGGAGAGCTTACAACATGAACAGAAGACTCAATCTGATTTTCCTCAAACGATGGTTTATGTTATTAATCATCGTGGCGGTTGCGGCTATGCCGCTACACGCCTTCGCCGCGGAGGCGGAATCCGGGGCCGATCGTCCTTGGATGAACAAATCCTTGTCTGCGAAGGAACGCACCGAGCTGCTGCTCAAGGAGATGACGCTGGAGGAGAAAGTTGGATTCGTAACCGGTAAAGTCAATAACTATTATGGTTTCTATAATGATGGATTGGAGCGCCTCGGCATTCCTGCATTACAGATGGCAGATGGGCCCGCAGGAGTACGTGTGGCTAACCCGGATGTGCAGGACAAAAAGTCCACGGCATTGCCTGCACCCATCGCGCTTGCCGCTTCCTGGGATACCAATCTTGCCAAGAAATATGGTGATCTGATTGGTCAGGAAGCACATGATACAACCCATAATGTAGTGCTCGGCCCTGGGCTGGATATTGCACGTACACCATGGGGTTCCCGGAACTTCGAATCGCTGGGGGAAGATCCGCTACTGGCTTCCGGCATGGGTGCAGCGTATGTGAACGGGATTCAAAGTAATCCGGTAATCGCTACTGCGAAGCACTATATCCTGAACAACCAGGAGACGGAACGTTTCACGACCAATGCAACAGCCAGCGAACGTGCCATTCAGGAAGTCTATGCACGTCCGTTCCAGGCGATGGTTGAAAAAGCGGATCTCGGTTCAGCAATGTGTTCATTTAACCAGGTGAACGGTACATATGCTTGTGAGAACAAGGAGATGCTGACGGATGTCCTTAGGGATCAGTTTGGCTTCGAAGGGTTCGTCATGAGTGACTACGGTGCAAACTTCAGCACAGCCAAATCCGCCAATGCGGGTCTGGATCTGGAGACACCTGGAGAGCCTTACGGCAAATGGGGAGACAAGTTGCTGGAAGCCGTGAATAATGGCGAAGTCAGCGAGCAAACCATTGATGAGAAGGTTAGACGCATTTTGCTTCAAATGTTTGATAAAGGGCTGTTCGATAACCCTGTAACGAATACACAAATCAATGCCAAGAAAGACGGCAAACAGGCACGTGAAATTGCAGAAGAGAGCATGGTTCTTTTGCAAAACAACGATAATACGTTGCCGCTTTCCAAGAAAAATGTGAAATCGATCGCTGTCATCGGACCGGATGCAGATAACGCATCGGCTGCTGGTGGAGGTAGCAGTCTGGTTAACCCAACGTATACCGTAAGTCCACTGCAAGGCATTCGTAACCGTGCCGGAAACGGTGTGGATGTAAAATATGCAGCCGGAACCGATCCAATCTCCGCAGGAGATGCATTTAATGGACCATCGGCCGTACCTTCCACTCTTTTATCACCTGGGGATGCTCAGGAAAGTGAAAGAGACTATGGTACAGATCGCGCGGAATACGGTCTGCGTGCGGAATACTGGACGAATAAAGACATGGAGGGTAACCCTTCTCTGGTACGTACAGATCATCAGGTCAACATGAATCTTGGATTCTACAACTATGAAGGTTTTAACGCACAATCTTCCAAGCTTCCGGTGACACCAACGAAGTTCAATGCCAAAATGTCCGCTCGTTGGACAGGGGCAATTACGGCACCTCAAACGGGTGAATATAAACTGTCCTTGACCAGTCTCGGTTCTGCGAAACTGTATGTGGATGATGAGTTACTCGTAGACAATCAAGGTGAAACACTGAGTACAACGAAGAAAGAAATCACGTTCAAAGAAGGCGAGTCCCACAATATCCGAATTGAGTATCGTACGGATTTCCCGGTACAGACCAATCATGATATGGGCGCACAGGTTCGTTTTGGCTGGGAAGCTCCAGAAGACGCTGTGGATATTAAAATGCAAAAAGCAGTCGATCTGGCGAAAAAATCCGATGTTGCCGTCGTGGTAACACGTACGTATGACAGTGAAGGTTATGTAGACCGTTCCGATCTGGAGCTACCGAATAACCAAGAGCAGCTGATCCGCAAAGTAGCGGCAGCCAATCCGAAAACGATCGTGGTGCAAATGAGTGGTCGTGCTGTCGAAATGGACTCCTGGCAAAAAGAAGTGCCATCCATCGTTCAGGCTTGGTATGCAGGTCAGGAACAAGGTAACGCTGTGGCTCGTGTTCTGTTCGGTGATGTGAATCCATCTGGTAAGTTGCCGGTGACGTTCCCAGCAGATGATTCACAGACCCCGGTATCCACTGTTGAACAATTCCCAGGTGTGAATGGGGTTGGTAACTACTCCGAGGGTATCTTTGTAGGGTACAAAGGATATGACAAAGAAGGCATGACACCGGCGTTCGCCTTTGGGCACGGACTGTCGTATACCGATTTTAATTATCGTAATCTGCATGTGAAAAACACAGGCAAAGGGGACAAAGAAACTGTAGAAGTATCCCTGAACCTGCGCAATACCGGTAAAGTTGCCGGTGCAGAAGTTGTACAGGTCTATGTCGGCAATTTGCCAACCAAAGTGGAGACACCAGAGAAGCAACTTGCTGGCTGGGCGAAGGTCGATCTGAAGGCAGGCAAGCAACAACGGGTTAATATTCAACTGGATCGCAGCGCATTGTCCTACTGGGATGAAACATCGCATGAATGGGTAATGCCTAAGGGTAAAGTTAAAGTGTATGTCGGTAGTGCGTCGGATGATATCCGTCTGACAGGCAGTGTGAATATCGGAAGCAAGTCCGGTAAATAAAAGTGCAATAAGGGAGATCGAAAAGCTAATCTTCCCATTAAATATATCTGCGTGAAATGCAGTTTGTTCTAATTTATATATATAGCGAAATGAGTCGTGGCCGAATGGCCGCGGCTTTTTCCACAATGGAAGGAGAGTGAAGCGTGATGAGCATAGGCTGGAGAGAGCATCCCAAACGATGGATCATCCTGTTAATCGCTGTTTGTTGTGTCGGTGCAGGAATCTGGCTTATCCTCAACCGAAATGGACAATCCATTCCTCCACCGATTGCGGAGAAGCAGACAGCGGCCGAAGTCTGGTTAACGACGGGAGATCAGCAAAACCTGCTTACACCACAGAAGTCCATTCCAATTACAGATCACCACAATGTAGAAACAAGTTCTTCAGATTCTGCAACGCTGGAATCAGACACGTCTTCGTCCGAGTTTACCATACAGATTGACCCGGACAAGACATATCAGACCATGGATGGTTTTGGCGCAGCAATGACGGGGTCATCGGCACATCTGATCAACCAGCTTCCAAAGGAACAGCAAGAACAATTGCTAAAGGAGTTATTTACGACGGAAGGCTTGAACATGGATATGGTGCGTCACACGATTGGTGCCTCCGATTATTCGGTAGATGAATCAGGTGAGTCTTCAAGTTATACCTATGATGATATCGAGTCCGGAACCGATTATGACATGCAACACTTTTCGATCGATAAAGATCAGGAAGTTGTGAATATGCTGGATCGTGTAGCTAGTTTGAAACCGGATCTTAAAGTGCTGGGCACACCGTGGACGGCCCCGGCTTGGATGAAGTATGGGGAGAAGACCACTAACGGCTGGTATCTGGACTATAGCGATCCCCAGGTGTATGAAGCGTACGCGAGATATTTTGTGAAATATATCGAAGCTTATCAGGCGAAGGGCATTCCCATCTACGGGATCACGTTGCAAAATGAACCGGAGTTCACCTCGGATAAATATCCGAGTATGAGTATGGGAGCCGAAGAACAAGCCATGTTCATTGGGGATTATCTCGGCCCGGCATTAAAGGATGCGGGACTGGATACACGAATCATCGCGTATGATCATAACTGGGATCAGGCGGTCGAATATACCAGCAAGGTGCTCGGTGATGAGCAGACTTCTGCCTATATCGATGGATCTGCTTTCCACTGTTATGCAGGTGATCCATCTGCCATGTCGGAAGTGCATGATCGCTTCCCGGACAAACATATTTATTTTACCGAATGTAGTGGTGGGGAGTGGAGTCCTGATTTTGGCGAGAATCTGAGCTGGCAGATGTCTAATCTTATCATTGGTGCACCTCGCAACTGGGCGAAGAATGTGCTGCTCTGGAACATTGCGCTCGATCCGCAAGGGGGTCCCACGAACGGTGGCTGTGAGAACTGCCGTGGGGTTGTGACGATTGACCCGGAGCGTGATGAAATCACTAGAAATGTCGAGTATTATGCGCTGGGTCACATCAGTCGTTATGTACGTCCGGGAGCCGTAAGGATTGATTCCTCACAGGAACAAGGTAAGATCGAGAACGTAGCTTTCCGCAATCCGGATGGAACGATGGTGCTGATTGCAACTAACACGGGTGAGGTAGAAGTTTCCTTTAATGTAGTCATGGACGGAGATTCGTTTCGATATGTACTGCCTCCCCAATCGGCAGCAACCTTCCGTTGGAAGCCAAAAACGGGAGTAGAACGCTGACTCAAGCATGGAAATTATGGGTACAGATTGAATGATGGACATGATAGAATAAACGTAGAGTTATTTCAAATTTGATGTATTACACAAGTCCGATCCCAGGATCGGGCTTTTACATAACTTTTACTTTTAATAGAAAAGGAGCTTACGTTGGACATGTTAGTCGTTGCATATCGGGAACAGGATCATGACAAGTTGGTTGGAATCTGGGAGAGTGCTGTGCGGGCAACCCATACGTTTTTGGAAGAGCATCACATTCAGTTCTATAAACAAGTGGTGAGTGATGTGTTGCAACAAAGGCAAGTCGAGGTTTGGGAAGCGCTGAATACGGAGCAACAACCCGTGGGTTTTATTGGTCTGGATGATAACTTTATCGAGATGTTATTTGTAGATCCGAGCCAACACGGACAGGGTCTGGGACGTCTGCTAATAAACCATACCTTCAAAATCAAAGGCCGTCACCTCAAGGTGGATGTTAATGAGCAGAATACTGGGGCAGCCCGATTCTATGAAAAGATGGGATTTGTACAGACAGGACGATCCGAGTTGGATAGTTCCGGTAATCCGTTTCCGCTGTTGCATCTGGAGATCCAATAGGAACAGGCTGAGAGATTGTCGTAATGCATAAACCATGAGTTATAAATGACCAGGATGAGGAGTGTGCAGGATGACACAGATCAAGGTGACACCGGAACAACTGGAGACGGTCAGTGGGCAGTTTGCTCAGGCGCATCAGCAATTATCGGGCTTCATGTCCACATTGGACGGCAAGATGAGTGTCATGCGGAGCAACTGGGATGGGATGGAACGGGAACGCTTCTATAACGATTATTCAACCGCTCAAGGCACGATGAAATCTGTTCTGGAACTGGTTCTGTCCATTCAGTCGGAGCTTAAGAAGATTGCCGAGCGTTTCCGCACGACAGATGAAGAGGCGGTGAGCCAGGCAATCATGACGGCGCTGACCGCAGCGCGGGCGCTATCAACCATGGGCAAACATAAAGGTGACGCTCTAGACAAAACGCCAGGCCCACCAAAGAACATGGATGAATGGGATGAGAAGGATGCCGAGAAATACCAAAACTATGAGGAAATGCTGAAGAAAGCCAAAGAGATGGGTGACGAAGAACTGGCGCAGCAGATTCAGGCCAGCATGAACATCATTCGGCTTCAGTATGAAGATGTAATCTATCAGACTGACCCCAATACGGGCAAGACGGTGAAAATTACCGAGGATTCCATCGTAGGTACGTATCAGGTGAAAAGCGACAAGGGCGAAACAACCACCATCAGTCTGGATAAACAGGGCAATGTGGTGGACTATAGCAAGGATACGGAAAAGTATAGGTATTCGGAGCAAACGCACACGACCAGTCAAGGCGAGCATCTCTTTGGCAAAGCAGCACAAACGGCTACAGCCTACGGCATTGGTCTGCTGCTCACAAGCAAGACAGGCTCTGCCTTCACGGAACATGCCACTGGACTCGGTTCTTCCTTCGTAGCGGACAAGTTCCTGTTCTCTGTGCCGGAGGAAGGCGAGACACGTACGATGATCTACCGTACCAATAAGGAAACGGGCAAAATGGAAAATATGATCGTGGTCACGCGTGGCGACAACGATATTGAATATACTCCGTGGCGGGATTACTTCTAAGCCACGGATGGGGTTGGCAAGCGGGCAACGCAGGGGTACCTGGTTGCGGCCTGCTTGCCGACCCACCGCATGGAGCCATGTGGTTGTGTATCACATGGCTATGCGTGTGGAGGGCAGCGGCTTATTCGTGAGCCTGCCCATAGAGAAACACCCCGGCAACCTTCTTCCTGAGACGGGAAGGTTGCCGGGGTGTTTTGGGTTTTCCTTACCGATTAGCCATGGTCAACGGACGTGCTAAAGGGAGTCTTTTTTGCCAGAGCTTAATGCGTCTCTTCATCCAAAAACGGTTTGTTCACCGCATAATACATAAAGCCCATCAGCAGCACACCGCCCACTAGATTACCCAAGGTCACGGGAACCAGGTTGTGGATCACACCTTCAAATGAGATCGTCCCCGGATGGTTCAGCACGAGTGCAATCGCGAACGTACACATATTGGCGATGCTGTGCTCATATCCTGAGATGAAGAAGCAGAACACAAAGAGCATCATGGCGAACATTTTGGCTCCATTCTCCTTCATGAACATCGGGACAAAGAACGCCATACATACGAGCCAGTTACACAGGATTCCCCGGAAAAAAAGCTGCATCGTCGGAACTTCCATTTTGTGTTCTACCACACTTAACAGAAACCCATTTACCTGAGACGAGTCGAACAATCCCGTCAGGTAGATTAACAGAGCAAACACGGCTGCACCCATCAGGTTACCGCTATAACTCGCAATCCACAGCTTGACCACTTCGAACCAGCGCAGTTTCTTGCGCAGCGCCGCATACGTGTAATAGAACGTATTGCCCGTGAACAGGTCACCCCCGCCATAGGCGATCAGGATGATAGCCGCACCAAACGTAATTGCTGCCATCGGATAGGTGAATGGGGACTGCTCCATATAAAAGAAGTTACCTGTCTTAAACGCCACGATGACGCCGAATCCGATAAACATACTGGCCAGCATGGAGCGTGCAAGGTACCTGATTAAGCTTTGTTTGTAAATCTTGTGTTTCTTCAAAGCGAGTTGTTCCACATTACGTAGAGCTTCCGTTTCCATAATTCTCCTCCAGTAGCATGATGTCTTGCTTACCATTATAACGAAATTATGGAAATTGGGGAGGGGGAAGCTTGGAATCCTGATTATTTAACTGGATATGGATACATGCAGGATCTGAGAATTTCGATCTTTTGATCCTCAGTCCGTTCATGCGGTGCCAATTCTGCTCCATAAGAACGTTCCAGCTTGTCGCGCATGAAACGCTCTGCATGTTCGTTTGGACGAGAGTGAAGTTCTTTGGCGTACTCACCAAATGCGCTGACATCCCGTACCTTCTCCAGTACGCTGTTCAGCAGTGGACTACCCGAATAGAGCAGAGATTCAGTCTCTTCGCATTCAAACTTGAGAAACAAAATGGCTTTTTGCAGGGCATTGATTTCACCTTGGGTAAGGTGGACAGGCTGTGTAGTGTCTTCTTTAGATTCAGTGAAATCAGGCTGTTCATTACTATTTTGATTTGCATCAGACATCCGAATTCAAACCTCCTGACTGAAATTAGGACTGGGGCGGAAGCAGAATGGGACGTGTAGCTAAGGCTTCTTCCACAATCTGTTCAGGCGTCAGGTCTCGCTCATCCCAGAAAATCAGATTACTGATCTCTGCATGCGGCACCTGTTGTTGTAGCTCCGTCAACATGTCATCCAACTCGGCTTCCGTTCCTTCGGCATCCATCAGTTTGCGAACCAATTCGACCAAATGTAATCTATTGTCCATATCGATACCTCCTGAATGATTCATAGCGTGAACCAACTAGTCTTTCATGGGCTGATTCAATGGATCATACGTAATGATCACCGGTAAAAATTTGGGCTCAAGCATCAGACTAATGAGTTGTTCGTCTTGATCAGTATAAGAAATGATATAGTTCCCGAAATGAGACTCGTAGATGAAGTCTTGGAATTGAAAGGAATGTTCGGGATATTTTATCTTCACATATAACGTAGTTGCTCCTCGGGCAAAGGTTTCTTTCAACATAGGAATTTGGGCCAAAAGCATAATAGCGACAATAACAATTATTGTACGCTTAGCGAGACGGGTCAGTTGGATTCACCCCATTATCTAAAAATAGATGTCACTCCATAAGTATAGCCAGATTGCCAAACTGCTCACCCTTTTCCATACGTTCGAATGCTTTCACGGCATCCTGCAACGGATAAACACCATCGATTACAGGGTGTATGTCATGTTGCTCCACCCATTGTAGCATCTGGACAAACTCCTCGCGGCTGCCCATAGAGGTGCCGATCAGGCTAACCTGTGGGAAGAAGATAGAGCGAATTGGCACGGTTAGATCATCCCCGGAGCTTGCTCCATACATCACGATACGTGCACCTGGTCTGATTATATCAAAATATTTCGGGAACATGGCTTGTCCGATGCTATCCAAGATCATGTCCACAGGTTCCAGATCATGCTGCAGACGCCAATCGGCATGACTATCCAATGCATGGGAAGCACCCAAGCGAAGCGCCTCATTTCTTTTGGCTTCACTTCTGGAGGTGACGGTCACCTGGGCACCAGCGGCTACGGCCATGAGCAGGGCATACGTCGCTACACCACCGCCAATGCCGGGGATGAGGATATGTTCACCTTGCTTCAATACGCCGCGAGTGAATAAGGCGCGATAGGCCGTCAGCGCGGAAAGGGACAACACGCCTGTTTCCTCCCAGGATAGGTGGGCTGGCTTAGGCAGAGCATTTTCAGCAGGCAACGTTATATATTGCGCCAGTGTTCCATCCGTAGGACCACCCACAATATTGGGTACAATGGGCACTTCAGATGCATGTTCCCAACCGAGTGTAGGATGGATAATAACTTCATCGCCTACTGCGAACCCTCCTACGCCTTCACCGATCTCAACGATGATACCCGCCCCATCGGAACCGGGAATGAGTGAGGTGTCCTGGGTTCCACGTGCTGCCATGATGAATAGATCCCGATGGTTGATTCCAGCGGATTTTAGTTGGATTAGCACTTCCCCGGCTTCTGGTGCCCGAGATGTTGACTCTGTATATTGAAGACCTGCAAGGCCGCTCTGGCCTGAATGAACGATAGCTTTCATGTTCAATATTCCTCCTGTCTATGTAGCTAGAATTCACTACTGAGCCTCATTGTACAGATGGAGCAGATTCACGTAAAATGAACAAAAATGAATGTCAGTATCATTGAAAATAATAGATAAGTATTTTGCATGAATCGCATGATGCAGAATGCCGATATAACGACGAGCAGGTGATCAGGATATGGATGCAGGTGATTTGAAAATATTTCAGGCGGTTGCCCGCGAAGGTAGTATCAGTAAAGCTGCGCTCGCACTCAATTATGTACAATCCAATGTGACCACACGGATCAAACAGTTGGAGACTCAGCTACAAGTACCGCTGTTTCATCGTTCCAATCGAGGGATGTCGCTCACACCGGCGGGAGAGAACCTGCTTGTGTATGCAGATCGAATTTTGCAATTATTATATGAAGCAGAGCAGGCAACGCAAGTGGGGAACCCACCAGCAGGCTTACTTCGTTTGGGTGCGATTGAGACAGCAGCTTCCACTTTTCTGACGCCACTCTTGGCTGAATATACTTCATGCTACCCGGAGGTACAGCATTCGCTTGTCACGGGTGGGACGCATGAACTGAACCAGAAGGTGATTCAACATGAATTGCATGGCGCTTTAATCTATGGCCCAATCGATCATCCTGAACTGAACTATATGAAGATGTATGACGAGGAATTGGTGCTGGTCGCCGAACCTGGAACACATGAGCTACATGCTCTTTTGTCCAAGCCGATGTTGTTTTTTGAGATCGGATGCACACATCGGACTCGGGCAGAATCTTTTTTGAGAGATCAAGGTATCGACTCACTGAGCGTCATGGAATATGGAACACTGGACACGATTCTGAATGGTGTATCTGCCGGGCTCGGCGTATCATTGCTACCAAGATCTTCGGTTACCAAAGCAGAATTAAGAGGCGAGATTGCAGTGATGTCTTTGCCCGATCCTTATTGCCGGTTGGAAGTAGGATTTGTGTATTCCCGTGGTGAACATATATCTAATGCGCTGAGCGCTTTGGTACAGATCATTACAGAACCAGAACTATAAGAGTTTGTTCAAAGTCCGTTTTTGAACACGCACTACAAAGGAGTGAGTGATCTTGAAGGAAACTGCTTTAACGCTCTCGGAAGCATTTAGTCAGGCAGACTTTATTATTGGCGGTCATGGCAGTCGCAAAGTGAAAGTACTTCAGGATGTACTGGAGCAGATTGATGGGGAACTGTTCAGTGACCATTATGGCAACGGACCCGTCATTGAAGAATTTCAGCAACAGATGGCTGACGTTCTCGGCAAGGAATCGGCAGTGTTTTTCCCAAGCGGAACGATGGCGCAGCAGATTGCATTACGGATCTGGTGTGACCGCAAAGGAGTAAAGCGAGTAGCTTATCACCCTCTATGTCATCTGGAAATCCATGAGGAGGACGGACTGAAAGAGTTGCACCAGATCGAATCGATTTTACTGGCGGACAAGGACCGATTGATTCGACTGGAAGATGTACAAGCGCTCGATCAGGACATTGCCTGCCTGCTGTTGGAACTGCCACAACGCGAGATTGGCGGCCAATTGCCAGCGTATGAAGAACTGGAAGCGATCTCGGCCTATTGCCGGGAACGCGGGATTAAGCTACATCTGGACGGGGCGCGCCTGTTTGAGATTACTCCCTATTATCAGAAGACACCTGCGGAGATTTGCAGTCTGTTTGATACGGTGTATGTGTCCTTTTACAAAGGAATCGGGGGTATTGCAGGAGCCATATTGGCGGGAGATCCGGATGTGATGCAAGAGTCAAAAGTATGGAAACGGCGGCACGGCGGTGATCTGATCGGCCTGTATCCGTATATTCTGAGTTCCCAGTATTATTTCAATGAACGGATTGACAAAATGGAGCTTTATTACGAGCAGGCTCAAGAACTCGCCTCCCTATTGAATGCGTGTCACGGGATACACACATTGCCCGAGGTCCCGGTATCGAATATGTTCCATGTGCACGTTGCGCTCGCTGCTGCCGAAGTCGAACCGATTCTGGTACAAATGGCTAGGCAGCATGGTATAGGAATAACTTCGTATTTGAACAAGACAAGTGGGAACAGCTGCGCCTTCGAGTTTTCTGCGGGCGATCGTTATGAGCAAGTTCCCCAGGATAAGCTGCGTGTAGCACTGGAATGGTTGGACCAAGAGTTGCGTAAACAGGTGAGATAAGAAGTGTGAGAGAAAAATATAGTACGAAGTAATCAAAACGATGTTTATCTGCCTTGTCCGCATGCTGGACAGGGTATTTTTGTGCACTTATTTACAACTTCCTATGCAAACCACTTTCATGAACGAGCATATGTCATTAGTCCAAAGTCCGATTTTTATCACAAGCTTGAACTGAACAGATACATGAACCTGTAGCAAAAACAGGTATACCGATGTATTCCAACATTTTCTTTATCATGTAAAATATTAAAGGTAATATATTCCAAACGAGGAATGGGGAGCAAAGCGAGAGCGGTTCATAACATTAGGGGAAGAAAGGATGAAGATCATGTTTTCGCGTCAAAAATGTACGTTAGCTGTAATGTCACTCGCCTTATCTGCAACACTGCTGGGGGGGAGTACCGCATGGTATGGAGATGCGTACGCAGCTGAAGCCGCCGATTCCGGCGTATCGATCAGTGCTGTATTATCCGATATGCCTTCGGAATTGAGATCATCCATTGAGTGGGTGTACACCAATCGCATGATCAAGGAAGGATCGGTCAATCGGAAGAACCTGATCTACGATCAGATTTTTGCAGGTCAAGGAACCATTAACTATGTTGTTCGCTGGCAATCTACCAAGAATGTGACCTTGCAACAGCGTAAGGATATCGAGAAGATGCTGGGACGGCAAATGAATAACTGGACGAAACATTTGAAGGGTTATGACGGTTGGCCTTATGGGGATATTGCTGTTAAAGTAGTCGGTTGGGCAGTAGCGAATCCGGCACAGATTCTGGACAAGCAATCGGATGAAATCATATATACCACCACAACTGTGGATGAGCTAAGCAAGTCTGATCCGAAAATCCCGGCAGCCTTGCCTTATGCGCCTAACGCGTTGTCGCGATTTGAGCATTTTACGAATCCGAACTATGCCTACCCTGGCGGTTTGGACAAGCGGTTTGACATGTACCTGTGGGGAACGTCCAACTTCGGCGGCGGTGCTGGCGGAGACTGGGGGCAGCGGGTTTCCGATGATTACATTTTGAGAACCGTGAACAACACGGAAATTGAAATTACTGAACATGAGATTGGACATGGCTTCGGCATGCCAGATTTCTATGAAGTGCCGGATCGTCCGCCGGGTGGATTCCCCATGCCGACAATTATGTGGGCAGGGAATTCGTCTACCATCACGAACTGGGATGCCTGGTTGCTACGATATACGTGGAGCCAGTTGAAGAAGGATACCGCACGTTTCCCGCTTGCGCCATCCACTAATCAACCTGTTAATGTAGCCGCGAATGCCAAAGTGACGACATCGTATGTTTCTCCATGGGAAACGATTGCTGCGCTGAATGATGGACAGGACCCTGCACATTCCAACGATCGCACACAGGCGGTGTATGGGAACTGGCCAGAGATCGGTACACATTGGGTACAGTATGATTTGGATCGTACCTATACGGTATCGCAAACGGATGTGTACTGGTTCAAGGACAATGGCGGTATTGACGTACCTCGCTCGTACAAAATTCAATACTGGGACGGAAAAACATGGCGTGATGTGAAGAACGCCAAAGGCCGTGGGACTCGTGCAGATACGTACAATACTACGACTTTTGATCCGGTGAGCACTACGAAAATGCGTCTTCAGATGGTATCCAGTGATGCTGCTTCCACGGGCATTCTGGAATGGAAGGTAACGGGTATTGCGTTGTAAGTTGCAGTTTATTTACAAGAATTGATCTGAATACACGGCGGCTGATCAGTGGCGAAAGTCCTGATTGAGCCGTTTTTTGCAGGAATAGATAGTGTAGTGACGAAAGGTACTTGAAAGAGCTTTTTGAATACGTATCTAAAGGGGGAGTTCAAGTGGCATTGATAGAATTAGAACCGATTCGTGATCTTTTGGCGAAAGCTTATGATACGACAATGGGAGAAGGGTGCACTCCTGAAACGCAACAGCGCATTGAGGATTTTGAGCAAAAGCATAATGTGAAACTGCCCGGAGCGTATCGTGCGCTTTTGCTCGAATTCGGTGCATGTAACTTCGGCGATCCTGCTTTATATTCCCTGAAAGAACTGGACTGGGCTTATCCCGAATTTTTGGAAGTCTACCGTGAATATGAGAAAGAATACGAGTTGCCAGCTGACCTCCAACCTTTCCCGATTGGTGGATTTGGTGAAGGGAGTATGGCTATACTGGATCAAAGCTCCGGCAAGGTTTGGATGTTGATCCACGATGCAGGAGAACTGCCTCTTCGGGAGATTGCTGTGGACTTTAATGAATTAATGACGATGCTGGCTGAGTCGGCAATATGGGTTCAGGAACAGATGAATTAACAGGATAGACGGAGGGAAGCACAACAGACGTATGGATATTCGAAAGTTAAGATACTTTATCACCGTGGCGGAGGAGCTTCATTTCCACCGTGCAGCGGAAAAATTAAATATGACGCAACCACCGCTGAGCCAGCAGATTCAGAATTTAGAGGAAGAAATTGGTGTGAAGTTGTTGGAACGCACGAGAAAAATGGTCCGTCTGACGCCAGCAGGTGCCGTATTTCTGGAACAGGCCAGACTCATTCTGGCCCAACTCGAACGATCCGTTCAGCTTACACAAAAAGCAGATCAGGGTATCATCGGGCATATAACCGTAGCCTTTGTGGATTCGGCTTCAGGGAGCATCATGGTCGATGTGCTCAGGAAATTTCGCGCTGCGTACCCGCAGATTGAATTGACATTACGTGAGATGACTTCGTCCCAGCAATTGCAGGCACTGGAAGACGGTCAGATCCATATCGGATTTTTGCGGTATCAGGAAGATACCCGGCATGTCTCGTTCCGTCCCTGTCAGATGGAAACGTTGATTGCCGTGTTGCCAGATCATCACCCGATGGCTTCTCAGACTCAAGTTTCGATTCGAGAACTGGCAGATGAAGATTTTATCTTATTCCCAAGGCATCTGGGCTCTCCGTTCCATCGTCTCGTTCTGGATTATTGCAGAGCACATGGCGTAGACCCTCGAATTACGCAGGAAGCGATCCAGATGTATACGATTGTGAATCTCGTTGCGGCTGGCATGGGCATTTCCATTGTTCCATCATCGGTGGATGTGTTCCAGCGAAAGGGTGTAGTCTTTCTTCCATTACAAGAAAATCCGCCCTCCGTACCGTTGTACACGGCATGGCGGACGGATATGAATCAGGAAGTGGTATCCCGTTTTATGAGCATTGTTGAGGGGGAATATGAGTTGCACTAAAGATTATTTACACTTACACTGCGATGACAGCACAACCTTCCAATCGCTGTTATCACCAGATTTTTTTGATCCTTATTTCAAGGGGAAATCTGGTGATAAAGGCGAAGTGTATGCTTCCGAAGTAGCTTTCTTGCAGAAAGCTTTTAGCTCCGCTTTTTCAGGTTTTTTCTGTCCTCTCCGTTATCGTGTAAATGATTAGTTCAACTTAGTATGTTATGAGTAGTGAAAAAAGAAACTATCCCGTCTTGGCGGGATCACGCTCAATCCAAGGGTTCAGTGTTTCATCAATACGAGACATGATCGCAGGGTCCAGTTTCACACCGGAGGCTTTTACATTTTCCAATACCTGCTCCGGCCTTGATGCGCCGATAATGACGGAACTGACATATGAATGCTGGAGAATCCACGCCACAGCGAGTTGGGGAAGCGTTAGACCGATCTCTTTTGCCACAGGGACAAGCTCTTGCACAGCGGTAAGAACATCTTCGCGTAACCATTGACCAGCCAATTTATTGAAAAAGGGTGCTCCGGCTTCTCCAGCTGCACGAGACCCGATGGGCAATGCTCCATTAGGCGGATACTTGCCGGATAGTATACCCTGAGCAAGAGGAGACCATGTGATCTGTCCCAGTCCTGCTTGATCGCTTGCAGGTACGACTTCTTGCTCAATCACACGCCATAACATTGAATATTGAGGCTGGCTTGCAATGAAGGGCACATGAAGTTCCCGCGCCAAAGCGGCTCCTCTTGCGATCTGATCCGCGTTCCATTCACTTACACCAATGTAGTGAACTTTGCCCTGACGCACCAGATCGGCAAAAGCAAGAAATGTCTCTTCCAGCGGGGTATTGTAATCATAACGGTGAGCGTAATAGACATCGATATAATCAGTCTGTAGGCGCCGTAATGAGCCATTGCAGGCTTCCATAATGTGTTTACGGGAAAGTCCGCGGTCATTATGACCAGAGCCGGTCGGGTGACAGACTTTGGTGCACAGTTCAATACTTTCTCTTCTTATACCCTTCAGTGCCTGTCCCAATACAGCTTCGGCCTTGGTATTGGAGTATACGTCTGCCGTATCAAATGTGGTAATGCCTGCCTCCAATGCGGCCTGAACACAAGCCTCTGCTATTCCATCATTCACTTGCGCACCATGCGTAATCCAGTTACCCAGTGAAATCTCACTAACGGTTAATCCACTGTTCCCTAATTTACGATATTCCATTCATGACGCCTCCCTAAGTAATCTGGACTCCATTGTAGCAATGGCAGATTAATAGGTGAAATATCTTTTAACCTCATCTTTGATACGAAAAAAGTATTAGTGAAACTACATTTTCTCCTGAATGTATTTACGATAGAGAGCGGGCGTAATTTCCTCAAACTTTTTGAATATTTTGATAAAATATCCCGATTCATTGAATCCCAGCTCATCACTGATCTGTGAGACTGGCATGTCGGTGACCTCCAGCAATTGCTTGGCCCACTTGATTTTGAGCCGTGCCAGGTAGGTTGTAAAGTTCTCGCCGGTTTCCTTGGCAAAGAGCCTGCTGAAATAACTCGGACTCAGGTGGCATAGATCGGCCATTTGTTTGAGTGAAACTTGCTCACTCTTGTGACTGTGAATGTATTCAAAAGCAGGCTGGAGTACCGGGCTGGAGCTTTCCGTATTACTTGGGCTGTTCTTGAGATAAGCATCCGCAATCGCATTGGTCATCTCTTTTTTGATCGACTCGATATTACGAATGGAGTACCCGGGCAGAATGGTGGAGAGGTTCAGTGACTCCTGATTGCCTGAAGCTTTCTCGAACATCTCCACTAACAGATTTTTGTTGAGCGCTTCCTCCACAATATAGTTGCAGAGCAGGGACAACATGTTGGAGATTTTCACAATCTCTTCATAGGTCATCACAGGTAGCTGGGCGTAATCGTCCTTTAATTCCTCCAGCTTGGCTGCATGCATGGGTACGTTCTTGGACGTGACAATCTGCTCCAGATCACTACCCTTTTCCGGGTCGGCGAGTTTCACTTGTCCTGCCATCACGGCACCGATGTATTTTCCATCGATCGTGATTGGAATTGCGATATCAATAATGTTGAAATGGCATAGATAGACATAGGGCTCATTCAATCGAACCGCTTCCAGACCGCCGCGCGAATCACATTTTTGGCAGTAGGGGAGAAGCTCGGGGTCTTTGCGTACATTCTGGCAGAAGGCCTGACAGCTGCTGTGACTGGTTATGGGAATGCCTTTATAGTCAACGGTGAGGATTGCGAGTTTGGTAACTGTGGCAAGAGAATCTTGTAGACGTTTCCATTTATTAAGGTCGAGAATTTTATTGATATGCAGATATTCTTTAATCATTGGATGAAACCTCCATAGCTAACCTGATTCATGATTTTGGCCGTTAAAAGTTAGCAAGTTGTACATATTAAGATGTAAGGATGACGGGTAATGTATAATGGGAGGTCAAAATTCAACCATCTCATGACAATAACATACCATGATCGCGCTAAAAAGCAAAAAATTACGATTGAAAATTATAATAATTTGTTATCAAAGTCCACTGTAAACCTTTTGTTCATGCGTTATATTAAGGTCAATTGTAAGAAATTAAAATTTGATCTAATCACTACACTATTTCATATCCTTAGGAGGCATATATTAATATGAGAAAAGCATTTATCAGCCCAACCAAATATGTACAAGGCGAAGACGAGTTGTTGAACCTGGGGTACTTTGTTAAATCCTTCGGAGAATCTGCATTGCTGATTGCACATCCGGATGATGTACAGCGTGTCAAAGCAAAGCTGGATGCAACAGCTGAGAAATTCAATATTACGTTTGTTGAAAGCGGTTTTAAAGGGGAATGTTCCCGTGAGGAAGTTACTCGTCTGCAAGAGATCGCGAAGGAAAAAGGATGTGACTCTACCATCGGTCTTGGTGGCGGTAAAGCCATTGATGCGGCCAAATGTGTAGCCGAAGGCGAGGCACTGATCATCTGCCCAACGATTGCGGCAACAGACGCACCGACAAGTCACTCGGCTGTATTGTACACACCGGATGGTTCTTTCGATGACTATGCTTACTTCAAACAAAGCCCAAGTGTGGTTCTCGTTGATACAACGGTAATCGCCAATGCACCAACACGTTTCCTCGTATCCGGTATGGGAGATGCGCTCTCTACATACTTCGAAGCAAGAGCAACAGCGAAATCCTATTCCCGTGTAAATGCAAGTCTGCCAATGGGTTCCCGTGAAGGTTATACACCATCTGCAGTAGGTACGAATGCGGCACTTGCACTGGCGAAACTGTGTTATGAAATGTTGCTGACTGATGGAGCGAAAGCGAAAGTAGCCAGTGATAGCAACGTCGTAACTCAAGCGCTGGAAAACATCGTTGAGACCAACATTCTGTTGTCTGGTCTTGGATTCGAAAGTGGCGGTCTGGCTGCAGCACATGCGATCCATAACGGTTTGACTGTTCTGGAGGGCACACATCACTTCTTCCACGGTGAAAAAGTATCCTTCGGTACAATCGCACAACTTGTCCTTGAAAATGCACCAACCGAAGAGCTGCATGAAGTCATGGACTTCTGTCTCGAAGTGGGACTGCCGATCAGCTTGGCGGACATCGGTGTAGATACGATTAGTCAGGAAGAGCTGTTGAAAGTTGCAGAGATCGCTTGTATTCCGGAAGAATCCATTCACGCCATGCCGTTCCCGATCACCGTTCCTGAAGTGGCTGCTGCCATTGCAGCGGCTGACCGTATGGGACGGGAGTACAAGGCTCGCCGGGAGGCAAAATAATGAAGAAAATTATTAACCAAGCTGAGAATGTTGTTATGGAAATGTGTAACGGGATTGCGCTCGCGCACCCGGAACTTGAGTTCCTGAAAAAATATAAAGTCATTAAACGCAGAGAGATTCAGGCCGATAAAGTCAGCCTGATTAGTGGCGGTGGCAGTGGACATGAACCGGCTCATGCAGGTTATGTGGGGAAAGGTATGCTGGATGCAGCGGTATGTGGAGATGTGTTCGCATCTCCTTCCCAAATCCAGGTGTACCAAGCGATTAAAGCAACAGCCAGCAACAAGGGTACACTCTTGATCATTAAAAACTACAGTGGCGACATGATGAACTTCAAGAATGCAGCGCATCTGGCTGAAGAAGATGGCATCGACGTACAGTATGTGCGTGTTGAGGATGACATCGCTGTACAAGACAGTTTGTATACCGTTGGACGTCGCGGCGTTGCCGGAACTGTACTGGTTCACAAGATTGCCGGAGCAGCAGCCGAAGAAGGCCGCAGTCTGGCAGATGTGAAATCCGTTGCCGAGAAAGCAGCTCAGAACGTTCGCAGTATTGGTTTTGGATTCACATCCTGTACCGTACCAGCCAAAGGTACGCCTACATTCGAAATTGCTGAAGATGAGATGGAATTCGGCGTAGGGATTCATGGTGAGCCAGGGATTCGACGGGAGAAAATTGTATCTGCGGATGAGTTGGCAGGGCGTATGGTTGAAGCATTGCTCGCAGACATGAAGCTAGATAAGGATGCTTCTGCGGAGATTGCAGTACTCGTGAATGGTTTTGGCGCTACACCGTTGCAAGAGCTGTATTTGCTTAACAATTCCGTTCAGCGTGAGCTTGCAGGACATGCAGGTCTAAAGGTCGCGACTACGTTTGTAGGCAACTACATGACAAGTATTGATATGGCGGGTGCATCGGTTACGATCCTGAAACTGGATGAGGAACTGAAGTCATTGTTATTTAAGGAAAGTGATACACCTGCGTTTAAAGTATCTGGTCCTCCTGTAGTAGCACAAGTGGCGTATTCCGAAGCACTAGAAGCCGTTGTCGGTGAAGACGCTCCCGTATCTTACGAAGTGGAGACGGATGCATCAGCTGCGGTAATCAAAGGCAATCAATTTTCACTGGACAATGTCGTCTATCTGATCGATAAAATGGGTGAGATCATCATCAAGAACGAGGTACCGTTCTGTGAACTGGATTCCCATGCCGGTGATGGCGATTTTGGTATGAGTGTGGCAAAAGGCTTCCGCCAGTTGAAACGCGAATGGAGTCACATCATTAACGAAGATAAAAAAGATATCGGTTCATTCCTCGATGCATGTTCCTTGGTTATCATGGAATATTGTGGCGGAGCATCCGGTCCAATCTGGGGTTCGGCATTCCGTGCGGCGGGCAAAGCAGTAGGGGATAAACAGCAGTTGAACGTTGCTGAATTTGCTCAAATGATCCATGCAGCCGTGCAAGGGATTCAGTCCACAGGTGAACGGTCCTTCGGACGTGGTGCTGTTGTAGGCGACAAAACCTTGATCGATGCACTCGTTCCATGTGCTGATTCCTGGACACAAAGTGCGGAGTCTGGGGATGACTTCAAAACCGCATTTGCCAAAGGTGCAGCAGCAGCCGTTGAAGGTGCGAAGAAAACCGAAGACATCGTGGCACGTATGGGTCGCGCCGGTACCGTAGGCGATCGCAGTCTGGGCTACCCTGATGCTGGTGCGTATGCGCTGGGTGTTATTTTCACAGAGCTGTCTGAGTCGATGAAATAAGGAAACTTATCGTTCAAGATGAATTATTATGTTAATTTTATATTATAATGTCGGTAACTTTATAGTATTTTGTCGGTAGTTTTATTTAATATTGTCGGCAAACACGAAAAAACTAGAATTATTCAATGAAAAACATAGGATTATGGAGTATTTCCTCCACAAAGTGCAGTATCACATAGTGATACTGCACTTTGTGGTATAATGTCGTTTTTTTATTCTGGAGTTATGGTACAAGAATTTGAAGCTAATATCAAATCATCATTAAATGCGATTGGGACGAGTAGCAGCAGCCATGCCTGTTGAAGGTGCTTACGATCATAATGGAAGAGGTCTATCTGTATTTAGCGGTTTTTTATCGGTACAAGTTCGTGTTCCGAGCCAAGGACAAGAACCATAGTCCGATTGTTGGTTAGATTGATATCTAAATAGTTTCGATAAGTAATTCATTCTAGAAGGTAAACTCGTTTGATGTATTGCAAATGAGTTAGTCTTGTGGCTACTGCACCCATTTCAGAACAATTACTCCTATTAGAGCAATAACTACACCACTTATCTCGGTACGAGTCATAGCTTCTTTAAGATGTACGCGAGCATACAGCAATATAACAACAATGCTCAACCCAATAATTGATGAAACAACACCAGTAACCCCGCTATCAAAAGCAACAAGTTTAAGTATCATTGCAAGAACATTTACTAAGCCTATCCCTGTGCCCAAGAGAAGAATATTAAAATTAGTCCAATAAGTATCGTTTTGAATAGGTTTCGGAGAACTTTCTTGTTCTAAAGAATCAAGTGAGCTCTTTTTTATAAAGTAGGCTCCTGAGAATAGTACAGTACTTGTTGCAAACATCGTCGTTAAGACAGGGAGAATTGAAGCCTCTTCCAACAATGATTGTTTCGATGATAAATCTGTAAAACTATAAAAGATGATGGATAAAAAACCAAATTGCCAACCGCGATATTTATTTCCTCCTTGAGTATCCTTCCTATATCTTACAATAATCAATGAAAGTGTTATTATACTGAAGCCAGTTAACTGGGAAGGAGTAAGAGCTTCCCCCCAAAGCAATGCAGCAAAAAGAACCACAAGTACAGGTGTTAGACCCGAGAAAAATGCAATAACTGAAGCTCTTCCAACTGCATACCCTTTATGAGAGAATGTGTTAGCCAGAAATGAAAAAATACCCATTAAAAGTCCGAACCATATACCTTTACTCCATGGTTGATTAAGAATAGAGTTTAATATTAGAACTAGAATGGTACTTGAGATGTAAATCCCAATAAATAGTAAATTGCGATCAATAGACCGTTGAGATGTCCATTGATATAAGATGCCTCGTAATCCGAAGAAAAACGCAGCCCCTATTGCAGCTACAACTCACATTGTCGTCCTCCTAGCATATCAACCAAAGAAAAATGAAAAATCTTGTTTGCTATTTTAGAATAAGGGACTAACTAAAAAAGTTACTTTTTATCAGATTGACTAGGGCCCTTAATAAGATTCTTCCATTGAATCGAGTTCTATAAGAAATGATTTCAACAGATCTCTTGATGATGAATTGAGAGGCTGTAGAGGAAGAGGGAGGCTAGGACTTGAAATTAGTCCCATGAGTTCGGCAGCTGCAGCCATAACACGAAGGCTTCCGAACTGGCGGAATAGCAACCAAATTTTGTAGAGATTTGATCAGCTTCCGAATTATAACCTTTCAGAGTGGCCTGAGTTATTCTTAAACACAGCTTTGGAAATAAGCCACCAAGGACTGAGTACCATAGTTCACATCCTGCATTCAGGCCAGTAGCTGCAAATGAGTCACCGCTTACCCCGATCGTAACATGTGAGGGAACTAGTACACGAAGATTGTTAATCCTCGCGTTGGCTGCTTCAAGGTTAGAAGGCACACCAGGAATCTTAATGGAGCGCACATGGGGAAGGGAAGCAATTCGACCATGCAGTTCATCGGTAAAATGAAAGTTCGTAGTTCCCGGATTATCATACACACAAAGTGGAATAGAGAGCGACTTTGTACACTCTTCAAACAATAGGTAAACTTCTTCATCCGTCAATGATTGATAAGAAACAGGAGCAAGTAGTACCGCGCTAGCTCCTGCTTTTTGGGCATGTTCCGCTAAATGAAGTACATCAAGTGTGCGTAATGCACTGATACTTGTCATTACAGGGATGCTTTCAGCTGCACTAACAGCAAGCTGCAAGACACGCAAACGTTCCATTCGACTTAAATAGGCATAGTTTCCGGTTGATCCTAGAACCCCGATAGAGTCCACTCTTGCTGAAACTAAACGTTGAATTAAGTTTACAAATTCTCTTTCGTTAACATGTTGCTCATTCATAGGGGTCAAAGGAAAAGCAGATAGTCCATGAAACATTAATCTCACTCCTCTAATATTTAGGTAAAGAATTATATCAAATTGGATGATTCAACAGATCCAATTCACATGAAGTTTAATATGCCAATTTACCGAAGGAGAATAATAGTAGGTAGTCCATATTTGTATCCTGCACAAACATAGACCTAACTCATTAGGGATAATTAAATATAGGCATTTGATTGGTCGCTAAAGGCTGACGTAGTAATTATCATTAAAATGAGGACAAGGTTTAATTTTTTTCTTCTATTATAAAGGTACTCTCATTTTGCTCGTTGTTGCAGTTCAACATGTAGTGCTTTGATTTGGTCGGATAACTCAACCATCAACTTATGATGAAAGTGTAATAATGGAATTCATCTATAATTTTTCTTCATACATCGCTAATTCTAAAGAGATGTATATTCCTTCATTGTAGATTGTGGTCTTGATCCTCTTTGTCTTATGCTGCTAAATGAGATACCGCATAAAATAATGATCACTCCAAGCCATTGAGACCAACCTACATATTCCCCTAGTACAAGTGAAGACATTATAACGGCCATGGGTAATTCAGATGCGGTCATAATTGTACCCATTCCTGAACCGATATGGGGCATACCTATCGAGTAGAGAAGTGGAGGCAATACAACGCCAAAAACTCCGAGAACTAATCCATATGGACTCAATCCTGCGAGCACATCCAGGTTGAATAAGAAGGTTGGAGGGAAAACCACAAAGACAGTAATAACAGCTCCAGTTGAAAGAAGAGCGCTTTTCAATACGGGCGAAGTATCTTTTGCAACAGAACCGCTGAGGAAAACAAATAAAGCAAAGGTTGAAGCAGCCAGTAGTCCCCAAATTGTTCCTTGCCACGATAACGAGAGATTTCCTTGAGAAAAGACGTTAGCCGCCAGAACGGAACCAAAGAGCAGTACACCAATGGAGATTAGTTTTCCCCGGGTAGGTTTTTTCTTCTGAAGAACCCATTCGTATAGTGTTCCAATCCAAACAAACTGAAATAGTAAGACGATAGCTAGAGAAGCATTTATGCTCTGTAGTGATTGATAATAAAACATACCTGTCAGTCCAAAGGGAATTCCGGATAATAGAAGTTTTGTAATTTGCTTAAGAGTGAGGCTTCTCTTTTTGACAAAGAGCACAAATATCCAACTTAAAACCGCACCAAAGAAATATTGCGCGCCAGTGACTTCTGGTGTTGAAAAACCTGCGTTATATGCCAGTTTAACAAATGTGGAAAGTATGCCGTAACAACAGCCTCCCAAGAATACAATAAGTGCATAATGCCATAATTTCATAAATATTCCTCCTTTTTTGCATACAAAAAAGCCACACAAATGCGCATAGGCATTCGTGTGGCGAAAATAGAGATCACTCTCTAGAAAAATCCACATCCATCGGGTTTTAGTATTCGTTCATTTCGGTATCAGTATAAAAGCAAAGGTTTGTTCTTGTCAATAACCAGTGACAGAGAATGAGGATAAAAGTCAAAAGGAAACCTACACCTTCAGTAACAGTTGAGTACATAGTAATGTGCTTGTATAACAAATATTCTAAAATTCATATGGAATATTTGAATTGAATTTTCTTTCATATATGAAATGTAACTATGGTCAAGTGAATACCTTTTTATAAGTCAAGTCCTAGTAAAAAAACACTTGCATTTTTTGAAAAAAGTGTTTTATTATTGTCCGCAAAGAGAGCTTGTACATCAACTGGGTTGTGACTGTTCAATCAGGCAATACCATTTCTGGCCAGAAAAGACGTACTTTTCGCTAACTTTTCACAGCCTTCGAAGCCTGTCGACAAATTTATAATCACTAAAAAAGCTTTACAGAATTGAGCGTCGTTGTGCGAAAAACAGAACGCTGAACGTCAGCATGGAAATGATGTCTAGAGTCTATTGACTGGGCATCCATTCCGTTTTTTTGGAAACAAAGTCACAGCCAGAGAGGAAGAGCACTCATGAATTATGATCAGTTGGCCAAGGAGATTTTGTCTCGAGTTGGCGGTGTTGAAAACGTTAACAGCGTTGTTCATTGTATAACACGATTACGCTTTCAATTAAGGGACGAAGGATTGGCCCAAACAGAAGAATTAAAGAAATTGTCTGGGGTCATTACGGTCATGCAAAGTGGGGGGCAATACCAAGTTGTGATCGGGAATGAAGTTCCGGATGTATATAAGGCCATCACTAAACTAGGAAATTGGTCTGTAGATGATGAAGAGACTTTAAGTTCCGATGACAAAAAAACTGCCAAGGGAAATATTTTCAATCGTTTTATTGATATGATATCAGGTGTTTTTCAGCCATTACTTGGTTTGTTGGCTGCGACAGGAATGATTAAAGGGTTCAACGAATTGTTTTTGTCTTTTGGATGGATTACGGAAACATCTGGAACGTATCAATTGCTAAAAGCAACTGGAGATTGCCTGTTTTACTTCTTCCCCGTATTTTTAGGGTACACTGCAATGAAAAAATTTGGTGGGTCGTCCTTTATAGGAATGGCTATAGGGGCATCTCTCGTATACCCAACGTTATCGAGTTTAAGTGAAGGAGATCCTCAATTCATTTTGTTTGGAGGGACAATCTTTGAATCTCCAATTCATATTACGTTTTTGGGTCTGCCAGTAATTTTAATGACGTATTCCTCTTCAGTCATACCCATCATTTTAGCTTCGTTCTCTGCATCTAAATTAGAAAAAATTCTAAAAAGAGTTACACCACAAGTGGTACGAACTTTCTTGGTTCCCTTTTTTACGATGCTTATCATCGTCCCAGCTACTTTTTTGGTAATAGGGCCTATATCTACATGGGCAGGAAATTTAATTGGAGCGGGCGCTACTGAAATTTACGGATTTAGCCCTATTTTAACGGGTATAATAATAGGCTCCATGTGGCAGGTTTTGGTTCTTTTTGGACTTCATTGGGGAATTATCCCCATCGCGCTGCTGAATATTGGAACACTTGGATCAGATCCGATTATGGCGCTTTCTTTTGGGGCTTCATTTGCGCAAATCGGTGCGGTTCTAGCAGTTCTGATCAAAACTAAAAATCGAAAAATAAAAGCCTTGAGTGTACCGGCATTCATTTCTGGGATTTTTGGTGTCACAGAGCCTGCTATATATGGTTTGACCTTACCCTTAAAAAGACCATTCATTATGAGTTGTATTGCCGGAGGGATCGGTGGAGGTCTTTTAGGATATGCCGGGTCAAAATTTTACATTCTTGGAGGCCTCGGTGTGTTCGGCTATCCCAACTTTGTAAATAAGGTAGCCGGTATTGATTTCAGTTTTTATATGTCACTCATTGCAACTGCCGTCGCCTTTATTTTTGGGTTTGTCTTAACCTACTTCATTGGTTTTAAAGATCAAACAGAAACGATATCAACCAATATTGCTGAAAAACAAGAATTCGTTCCTAATACAAGTCAATTAAATGACCAACCCTTTGAAATCGTTAGTCCAATGACAGGTACTGTAGTTAGACTCCAAGATATTAAGGATGAAACTTTCGCAGGAGAGTATATGGGCAAAGGGATAGCCATCTTCCCTACAACTGGACGTGTTGTATCTCCAATAAACGGTATTGTACAAACGATTTACCGTACGAAACATGCTATTGGCCTCATCAGTGATGATGGAGTAGAAATACTCATTCATATTGGACAAGATACCGTTCAGTTAAAAGGTCAGCACTTCAATTCATTCGTGAAAGATGGGGATCGGGTTAAGGTTGGGGATGTCATTGTAGAGTTCGACTTGCTGGCGATCCAGGATGCCGGTTATGAAATGGTAACCCCCATTGTTATTACAAATACGTCCATGTATCACGACATTGTAGGAATTGCAAATGATAAGGTAGATGAAAAAGAACCGTTACTCAAAGTATATGCACAAAAATAGGGAGGTAATTAGATATGTTTAATAAAATCAATACATTTCCGGATGGTTTTCTGTGGGGTGGTGCTACGGCTGCCAATCAAATTGAGGGGGCATACCTAGCTAATGGTAAGGGACTAACGACCATTGATCTGATGCCGAAGGGGCCTAAACGTGATCAGGTTTCGATGGGTAACTTAAATTCGTTTGAACCCGAGGAAGGCGAGATTTATCCTTCACATGAAGCTATCGATTTTTATCATCGTTATAAAGAGGATATCGCTCTTTTTGCGGAAATGGGCTTCAAATCGTTTCGAATGTCGATTTCATGGGCTCGCATCTTTCCCAATGGTGACGATGTAACCCCGAATGAAGCAGGATTGCAATTCTATGATGACGTGTTTGATGAACTTCTGAAGTATAATATTGAGCCTGTCGTTACTATATGTCATTTTGATTTACCTGTGAACTTGGCAAAAACGTATGGCGGTTGGAAAAACCGAATTATGATTGAGCTATTTGAAAAATACTCCAAAACATTGTTTGAACGCTATAAAACTAAAGTGAAATACTGGATGACATTTAACGAGATTAATATGTTATTGCATCTGCCTTATACAGGAGCTGGCATTATTTTTGAAGAAGGAGAGAATAAACAACAAGTTCTGTATCAAGCAGCGCATCATGAACTGGTTGCAAGTGCTCTGGCGGTTAAGGCTTGTCATGAAATTATTCCTAACGCTATAATCGGATGTATGTTGGCAGCAGGGAATGTGTATCCGTACAGTAGTAATCCAGAAGATTACTGGGAAGTTATGGAAATTGAACGAGAATCCTACCTCTTGATTGATGTACAATCTAAAGGGGAGTATCCCGGATATGCAAAACGCTTTTTCATCGAGAATGGAATTCAACTTCAGTTTGAGCCTGGAGATTTGGAAATTTTGAAGAAATATACAGTGGATTACATTGGTTTTAGCTATTATTCGAGCCGTTGTACCAGTGCTGATCCTGAAATATTGAAGAATTACACAGATGGGAATGTGTTTGGTTCTGTAATAAACCCTTATTTGGAAACCTCAGAATGGGGATGGACAATTGATCCAAAAGGTATGCGGATTACTTGTAACCAGTTGCATGAGAGGTACAATAAACCATTATTTATCGTAGAGAACGGACTTGGTGCGCAAGATACTCTTCTGGATAATGATACCGTTGAAGATGATTACCGTATTAAGTATTTAGATCTTCACTTTGCAGAGATTGCTGAAGCAATAAAAGACGGAGTTGATATTATAGGGTATACAAGTTGGGGACCGATCGATCTTGTGAGTAACGGTACCGGCGAGATGAAAAAACGGTACGGGTTCATTTATGTTGACAAAAACAATGATGGCTCTGGCACGCTTCGAAGAATCAGAAAGAAAAGTTTTCATTGGTACAAAGAGATTATCGCTAATAATGGGGCAAAGTATTTCCATGAATAATTGATCGGTAGCATTCGCGTGTTAATTTATTGTAAGCAATATCACAAAAATATTTTTCCCCTCAAGTATGTGTTCAAAATACATACTTAAGGGGAACCAAGGCAGGCCACATATGAGTAATCTCTCTATGTGGTCTTTTTTGTAGATATGATGGAGTAAGCAATTCAACATCAAAGTGAAGTCGATTGTCAGCATAACTGAAAAGTTTCTTGATTTTCAACTTTCGGAAAATTTTGATGAATGTAAAAGCATGGAGAAACTTATTAAAAAGTGTCCAAACTATAATATCGATCCTTTCGGATATGGATTTTATGCTACAGCATATCTGTATACTTCATACAAGAAGTACAGGCTAACTGGGGAAAAGAAATATCCCGAGCGCATTTCGAGGTGGAATTTTTATTTGGCGCCACTGGAGCGGTGAAGTAATTGGATATCTCCAACGTTTACTTTCCTTCGAGCAGGGTCCCGCCACTAGGTATGATCCAAGTGGCTAAATCAGACGGTTAATCTCATTAAACATCAGCCAATATTTGATCCGATTATCATACCGGATAATAAAAAAAACTGCATCTAAAAGTCACAATTATGAATGCCCTTCTGCCCCTCATACATTAGATTCATAGAATTTCAAGTATACGTTTTTGTATTAAAGCTTATGCTAAGAATAGAAAACTCTAGCATAGAAGGGTACACATGAAAAAGAAAATGCTTCTAGTTCTAAGTATTATATGTTTATTGGCTACTATGTCTTCAGTAAGTGCAGAGCCATTAAATGTGGAAGAAATAAATCCCAAGATTAAATCAAAGGAAGTTAGTTCACTGTATGCCACTATTCCTGGAAACATTGAAGTTGTTACTAAAAAGATTAATGGTTCATTTGTAATTTTCTACTTGTCAGAGAATGACTCCATACTGAGTATTTCTGAGAGCTATTATCAGGGACAAGAAATCAATCAATCGGATAAAACTGAGATCATAATTAAAGGGGATGTTAAATACTTTTACAGCCCATTCATTAACAGGTCTGGAGGAAGCATAGCTTGGATTAAAGATGATATCCTGTTTGAAATGAATAGTGTGTACTTTGATAAAAACACAATGTTAAATTATGCAACCACACTTAAGTAGTAAAAAATAAAGGATACCATTACGATTTCTCGTAATGGTATCCTTTATTTTTTATAGGTTATTGATAAGCATAGCCGTCTATTCTTTAAGGAAAGTGGAGCTTCTCGGTTTGTGAGTGAGAACTCATGAATGTTTATTTGTAAGTAAGTAAGTAAGTAAGTAAGTAAGTAAGTAAGTAAGTAAGTAAGTGGATGCTATGGATGAGGAATTATACTTGTCGGTTCATTAATGATCGGCTCAATAATAAATATATGCCACTTCTTTGGAAACTCTTGAAATAAAATTTATTAATCTGCTACTAGAGTTTGTACATCACCTTCAGCGAATGTTTATCCGCATATCTATCACCCCATTGGCAAAGCGCTATGAGAATCGACTCAAGCGATTGCCCTAACTCCGTAGTTGAATATTCGACCTTTGGTGGGACCTGATTGAACATCTTCCTGTTAACTAGTCCATCATCTTCCAATTCTCTGAGGGTTTGAATAAGCATTTTTTGAGTAATACCATGCACTACTCGTTTTAGCTCGCTAGTCCGTTTCGGACCATTTATTAAATTGTATAAAATAAGCCCCTTCCACTTTCCTCCGATAACCTCCATCGTTACTTCAAAGTCGCAATGATAAACTTTCATGTTGTATAACTCCCTTCAACTTCAATTATCACCTTTTGGTTACTATGTAACAAAAAAGTGGGTACTATTATTATAATAACTTTTGTTCCATAATAACACTTGTGAGAAGTATTAAATAACTTTTTGTTGAAATATTGAAGCAAAGACAATACTTTTAACAAAAATAAACCTTATAAGGAGAGTCATAACATGGGAAAGTTTAATGGGAAAATAGCTGTTGTAACAGGAGGAACTAGCGGTATCGGTCTTGCAACGGCACAGCAGCTTGCTAAGGAAGGGGCACATGTATTTATCACAGGACGCAGACAAAGTGAGCTTGATGCGGCTGTGAAGCTGATTGGAGAAAATGTAACTGGAATTCAAGGGGATGTTTCCAATCTGGAGGATTTGGATCGGTTGTATGCAACAGTAAAGCAAGAAAAAGGACATTTGGACATACTTTTTGCAAATGCTGGAGTGGGGTCATTTCTTCCGCTAGGTGAAATTACGGAAGAGCATTATTACAAAACCTTCGATGTTAATGTAAAAGGAACGATATTCACAGTTCAAAAGGCATTATCATTATTCCCTAATAAAGTAGGTTCGATCATCTTGAATGGGTCTGGGGCTGGTTCAAAGGGAATACCGGCATTCAGTGTCTACGGCGCAACAAAAGCAGCACTCAGACAGCTAGTTCGCAATTGGATTCTTGATTTAAAGGATACTCAAATTCGTGTGAATGTGGTTAGCCCTGGAACGATTACTACACCTTCACTTGATGGCTTATTCGGATCACAGCTAGATAATGCTGTGGAGAATGCAAAGTCTACAATACCATTAGGAAAGTTAGGCGAAACGGATGATATTGCCAACGCTGTTTTGTTCCTAGCTTCCTATGAAAGCAAATATATCACAGGAACCGAATTGTTTGTGGATGGCGGATCTGCTCAAATCTAACTCCAAATAATACATTTAAGATAATTGTTTGTAGTGGTATTCGCTGCTTGCGTTAAGATCATCTTATTTTCTTTAATATTAAGTATGAGGTGTTGTCATCCTTGACCGTTGAAAATGGGAAAGAAGATGATAAATCTACTAGATTAACTAGAAATACCAGTTTAGCTACAATAGGCATATTATCCCCAATGAGTTTTAATTCAATAGCAGCCTTCGGGCTGTTTTTATGTTCTAAACTAATACTATCTAAAAATATGTCCTGAAGTTGTTAGAAGGGACATTGCAGTGAATTCGAAAAAATATACCACTCACCTTTCTCCAACATTCCCCACTAGGATCCAACCCCCTTTTCGTCCCCCAGACTTCGCAATATGTTTCGGCAATTCAATGTTGGATAACTCCTCTTTGCCAAAATCTCTACTTTAAAAAAACTCGCAAGAAGGTGTTCATTATTTACACATAAATGTGCTTCAGGCTCCTCAATTGTCAAGAGATTTAAAGCGATGTCTGTATGTACTTTCAAAGAATTCATCATTACAAGTAAATAAATTAAATATTTTAAATGTTTTCAATCATACCTATCGTTGCTTTTGCCCGATGTGTTTAAAGGAGAAAAATTGCTATCATTTACTTTGGCAAATTAAAGAGTTAAAAGTATGTGATAAGCATGGTATTCCGTTGACTTCGCAATGTCCATCTTGCCAACAAAATCAGCCTTATATAAATCCATCTTTAGTTGAAGTGCAATGCTATTCTTGCGGCGAAAAACTATTTAAGCAGAAATCATCTGACTTTGTTCTCGATACAAACTACGACAATGATCAAAAAAAGAAGTATGAAATCTGGCGTACTCTCTTAACATTAGAAACCAAACTAAATCCAAGTGGCGTTGAGGATAAAAGCAAATATCTCACTCTGCTTTTACTTTATTATTATAATCAAAGAGAAGACGATTTCTATATGTTTAGGCTTAAAACACTGAGTAATGATGCTAAAAGCAGATTTTTATCTTATATACAAAAAGGAGAGGGCTATAAAGCAACTCTTCCTCAAATACTGAAAGTAATTGATGAGAGTGGAGTGACTATCTCCGAATTTATTAATACCAAGCTACCAGAGAAGTTTATAAATTCGGTGAAAAAATATCAGACTCTATCTGGACAAACTCGATCCCGAAAAATACCTTTATGTCAGTCGCCTTGGTGTAGTTCATATCAAACGAGTACTACAATGATCCGTTCTAAGAAGTCAAACATGACTTGGAATGGACTACAATATGATCATGTTCATAGGTGTTCTGTTTGTTATGTAAAATACGGTTTCATTAAAAATACAGAAGAACCTAATAAGCTTAATCAGGTGAGTAAAGGAAAGTTAGATGGTGCTGCGATGAGACAAAAGGCAGAGACATATATAAACAATCAAATTGCCAAAAATGAGATTATAGCAGATATCTATCTTTACAAGTATTTAGATACTACTAAAAAGACTGTTAAAAAGTCTTTTCCTGAGCTATTGGAATGGATTGAAGAGCAGAAACAGTTACAGAAAGCACGAATGAATGACAAAGTAGAGGAGGAGCGAATAGAGCGCATTAAAGAAGCCGTAATTCTTATAACAAATCAAGGGGATTATCCAACTTATGAAAATGTTGTTGAAATAAGCGGAGTTCCTAAAAAATACATTAGAACTCATAAAAAGGTAAGCAACGTCTTTAATGAGTTAAAGAAAAGGTATAGGAGAAAATAATTTTTTCAAGATATTGCCGCAACTTATAAACGAGCTGCTTATTTGTTCTTTTATTAAGCTAAAGAAGACTAATGATGAAAAACGACATTATACTATAAAGTTACCGACAAAAAGACTATAAAATATTCATCATATTAACGAATTTTACCGACAAAATAAAATAAAATTAACAATAAAATGAATAAAAGAAATAGGACACTCCTAAAGCAATTAGGATTGTCCTATTTTTTATGAATATCGTTTAACTCCAGAATTTTTTAATCACTTCGTGCTTCAATAGCTGTCACAACCGGCTCAAGGGAGCGTCCCGACTGGTCTAAATCTGTCTTTGATTTCTCTGCAATAACGCGTTGTTCCTCCGCATGATATAAAATGACGGCATGATACTGACTTTTTCGATCAAAAGAATTGAATGAGGCCAACTACGAATTCGTACACAAAATATAGAGAGAACCCAAGTAACATAATTCCAGCAATGACCGAAACCCAACGAATCATTTGGCGGCTCATTACTTTTCTTGTTACTGAAACAATAGATAACAGGCCTAAATCATGAATCAAAATTCCGCTCATCACTCCAAATGCTGCAATGGCAAAGCTTCCTGAGTGGGAAGAACTATAGGATTGGGAAAGAACCGCACCAAATACGGAAACCCAAAATACTAAGTTACCAGGTGATACTGCAACAAGCAATCCGTTTCGATATGTACTAAAAAATGATTTCTGTGTCTTTTCATCTGCCGGGGTGATATCTTTATCGGCATTTTTGATTGAATCGTAACCTAGATATGCGAGGAACCCTGCACCTACGATCCAGAGAGGCGTTTGAACATACGGCAAGGCCAGTACGGAAGCAAAGCCGAAGTACAGAGCAAGTATAAGTAAAATATCGATTGTCATGCCACCAATACCTACGGCCCATCCGTGAATAAACCCATTTTTCAATCCTTGCTTTGTCATTTCTACTGTAATTGCTCCAACAGGCATGGCTATGGCAAGACCGATTAAAAAATACTTAAGATAAATATCCATTGAACATATCCTTCCACATCTATGATTCATTTTTACTGTATACAATAAAAGTGTATTTTTTAATTTACAATATACATTTGGTAATATCAAGCGGTCACTCAATAAAATGGAGTTCAGATGGATGCATGTTTTTCAATGTATATCATTATAAAATGTCGGTTTTAATGCATATAAATACATAGAATAGAATATTTGGTTCATAATTTCGCCATGAATTTAAATAAATAGGTTGTTGAAAATGCCTTCTACCTTGTTATAATATAACCTATTGATATTGATAATCAATATCATTTATTGTTTTGTTACTCAGCACTACAGTGAAAAGGGGTTAAGATTATTTTCTAAATTCACGTCTGAGGAGGTATATGATACTGAGTTTATCCAACGCAGTGCGCTGCGTGGGAATCCAAATTTTCTAAATCTAGGGGGATATAAATTACATGAGAAAGTCTATTTCTTCAAAATTAATGTTTATCATGGTTGCAGCTTTAACTTTGGTGTTGGCTGCTTGTTCAAGTAATGAACCTGCTACGACGGATTCTGCGAATACAGAGGCTACAACTTCCGATGCTGCAACTACAACTTCAACAGTTGAAATTACGGATGCTCATGGAACGGTAACTGTGCCTGTAAATCCAACGAAGGTCGTTGCTCTGGATAACAGAACATTTGAGACTCTGTCCACTTGGGGCGTCAAATTAGCAGCAGCGCCGAAGGATGTAATGCCTGCGGATTCACCATATGTGGCGGATGAATCGGTACAAAATATTGGGAATCATCGTGAACCAAACCTTGAACTATTGGCATCGATACAGCCTGACCTTGTCATTGTTGGTCAACGATTTGCTGGCTACTATGAAGACATCAAAAAATTAGTGCCTAATGCAGCAGTGATTGACCTTAATATTGAGCTTGAAGAAACAGCATCACCTGGAGAAAACTTTGTTAATGGACTTAAAGATGCAACAACCAATCTAGGTGAAATTTTCGAGAAGCAAGAAGAAGCTAGCCAACTGATTGCTGATTTTGATAAAGCTATTGAAGAAGCTAAGGCCGCTTATAATGGTGAAGATAAAATTATGAGTGTTGTCGTTTCTGGTGGAAACATCGGTTTCTCGGCTCCTCTTACTGGACGTGTGTGGGGACCACTGTATGACATATTCGGCTGGGTTCCAGCACTAGAAGTGGACAAATCTTCTTCTGATCATCAAGGTGATGATATTTCTGTTGAAGCGATCGCCCAAAGCAATCCGGATTGGATTTTTGTACTGGATCGGGATGCAGCTGTATCTGCTGAAGAAGGTGCTGTTCCGGCTCAGGACGTTATTGATAATTCACCTGCTCTGCAAAACACCACTGCTATTACTAAAAAGCAAATCGTTTATGCTCCAAACGATACGTACACCAATGAATCCATCGAAACGTTCTTGGAGTTGATTAACAATCTTACGAAAGCTCTAGCTAAACAGTAAAAAGGAGTATGCTGCAGTGCAGAAAAATTTAATACCAAAAATAGCTGGGGTTGAGAATTCTCAACCCCAGCGTCATAATCCGAAAAAGCTATGGTCCATACCTTTTATCATTGCGATTCTAGCCACTATTAGTTTAAGCATTACATCACTGCTTATTGGCGTCTATGACATACGAGGACAAGCCGATGGAATGGAGATGTTCTTCATCACTCGTGTCCCAAGAACTGTTGCATTAATGCTTACTGGTGCCGCGATGGCAATGGCAGGACTGGTCATGCAGCTAATTACACAGAATCGCTTGGTGGAACCTACCACAACAGGAACAATGGAATGGTCAGGTCTGGGGATCATGTTTATTTATCTGGTCTTTCCTGCTCCGAGCTTAACGCTAAGAATGACTGGTGCAATCATTTTTTCTTTTATAGGAACGATGATTTTTTTTATGTTTCTAAAGAAAGTTAAACTCCGTTCGTCTTTAGTTGTCCCGATTATTGGGATGATGCTTGGAGCAGTCATTTCTGCATTTTCAACTTTCGTTGGACTTGTATTCCAAATGACTCAAAATATCGAAAGCTGGTTTGCAGGCTCCTTTTCATCTGTGCAAATTGGCAGGTATGAATATTTATGGCTTATTGTATTGGTGACTATTCTTATTTTTGTTTTTGCTGATCGGTTGACTTTAGCCGGACTAGGGGAAGATGTCGCTACCAGTCTTGGCGTAAATTATGACAGGATCATTCTTTTGGGTACTGCGCTTATTTCACTGGCTGTTGGAATCGTTGCAGCTGTCATTGGGAACTTGCCTTTTCTAGGGTTAATTGTCCCCAATATTGTTTCCATGTTTAGAGGTGACGATCTCAGGAGCAATTTGCCATGGGTGTGCTTATTAGGGATGGGCAGTATCATTGTTTGTGATATCCTGTCTCGTGTCATCATCATGCCTTTTGAAATACCTGTCTCCATGATCCTTGGAACAGTGGGAGCCGTCGTATTTATTGTCATTTTGTTAAGACAAAGGCGGTCAACAAGGAGGGTAAGATGAGCGACTTAGCAAGTAGAAATCAACTGAATATCGAAATCGATTCTAGCCGTCGTCCTAAAAAAAGATCAGCTAGAGCCTTCCGTACTAAGAAAGAAGAAAAGCGTTATTGGATTTTGCTGATCACATTGATTGTTCTGGGCGTTTTTGCATCGGTTGGACTACTGGTTTATAACAATCCCGTGCCGGTGTCTTCGCCTTCTTTCATACCTGTTGTTACAAGAAGAGTAGTCGCTCTGGTTTCAATGCTGATCGCTGCAATTTGCCAAAGTTTATCCACGGTTGCTTTTCAATCGATTACGAATAACAGAATTATAACTCCGTCCCTTTTAGGTTTTGATGCTATTTATTCAACCATTCATACGAGTACTATATTTTTCCTTGGTGCTACGGTATTTGTGAATTTTAGCGGTGTTGATTCCTTCTTATATCAAGTTGCTGCAATGGTCATCATGTGTTTGATTCTTTATGGATGGCTACTTTCCGGAAAATACGGCAATTTACAACTTCTGCTTCTGGTCGGTATTATCATTGGGATCGGGCTGAGATCCGTATCTTCGTTTATGAGAAGACTTCTTGCACCGTCCGAGTTTGATATTTTACAGGCAAGAATGTTTGCTTCCGTGAATAATGCGGATTCTGCCTATTTCCCGATTGCGATTCCTATCGTCATCATTACAGCGATCCTACTGCTTGCTAATGCAAAGAGGTTAAATGTGTTATCGCTGGGTAAGGATGTCTCGACTTCCTTGGGAACTAAACATCAAAGTAGTGTGATTTATACGCTGGTCCTGGTTTCCATATTGATGGCCATTTCGACGGCTTTGGTTGGACCACTTACATTCTATGGATTTTTAGTTGCGATTTTGAGTTATCAGGCCGCGCAAACCTATGATCACAGATATGTTTTCCCAATGGCTCTTGCGATAGGGTTTGTGATCTTAACCGGTGCATACTTTATTATGAATCATGTTTTCAATGCCCAAGGTGTTGTCTCCATCATTATAGAATTGGTTGGCGGACTAACATTTTTAATTGTGATTTTAAGGAAGGGTTCTTTATGATACAGATCAACAATGTCAAAAAGTCCTATGCAGCCGAGGTAGAGATCGGCCCTTTGAATATTCATATACCCAAAGCCGGCCTTACTTCATTGATTGGACCCAACGGTGCGGGGAAATCGACGACACTTCTGATGATCGGAAGACTTTTGGATTTGGACGAAGGTCAAATTACGGTTGCCAATATGGATGTTTCCACGACCAAGTCAAAAGACTTGGCCAAAATTGTAACGGTTTTACGACAAGAAAATCATTTTGTCACAAGGCTTACCGTTAGGCAACTTGCCGGATTCGGACGGTTTCCTTATTCTAAGGGAAGATTAACGGATGAGGATGAAGCTATTATTTCTAAATATATTGATTTTCTAGACTTAACTGATCTGGAAAATAGATATTTAGATGAGCTTTCTGGTGGTCAAAGGCAAAGAGCCTATGTCGCAATGGTTTTGTGTCAAGAGACGGAGTATGTACTTTTGGACGAGCCTTTGAACAATCTGGATGTTGCGCGTTCTGTTCGGATGATGGAGCATTTGAGATATGCCGCTAATGAATTCGGAAGAACCATTCTGACGGTTATGCATGATATCAATTTTGCCGCCAAATATTCGGATCGAATATGTGCTATGAAAGATGGCCAAATCGCCGTTTTTGGAACCGTAGAAGAAGTGATGGACCCCGCAATTTTAACAGATATTTTTGAAACGAAAATTGAAATTATCGATGGTCCGTATGGACCGATAGCGATCTATTAGCTACAAGATTGAATAAAAACTTGTTTATTTAAACCGATTTTAGAAAGTAGAGTGATTAATCACTCTGCTTTTTTTTGATTAGTGCCGAGCATCTTCCTGCAAAATTTTCTTTCTTGTTCAAAAGGTATTTTCACTCACAGAGCGTTATTTGGGTATGGAAAGCGATTTTGTATGCCATAAATTGGCTTGAGGGTTCCAGATAGTGTAATCTGGAGATTATGAAAACCCATTTGAACGAGAAGGGATCGGGATGATTCAATGACGCAAAAAATCTATTATGATTCTGCTTACACCAGAGAGTGGCATACAACGATTACAGGCAGAGTGGACAAGGAAGACGGCATATATGTCACGCTGGCGGAGACAGCTTTTTACCCGCATGGGGGCGGACAACCTTGTGATCTGGGACAAATTGGTGGCATTACTGTGCTGGATGTGAACATCGAAGATGGAGAGGTGTGGCATAAGCTGGAACGCGCCCCTGAACAGACTGAAGTACATTGTGAGATTGACTGGGAGCGAAGATTCGATCATATGCAGCAACATACAGGTCAGCATTTGTTATCGGCAATCACGCTAAAGCTGACAGAAGCGATGACACTCAGTTTCCATCTCGGTACGGAGTATGACACGATTGATGTGGCTGCGGCTGAACTGGGCACGGATCAATTGACCGCCATTGAACAAGAAGTGAATCGTCAGATCTATCGTAACGCTCGCATCAACATTTCTTGGGTTACAACAGAAGAGGCGGCACAATTGCCACTGGTGAAGCAGCCTACGGTAACAGAGGACATTCGCATCGTCGAGATCGAGGGTGTGGAGTATAACGCCTGCGGCGGAACGCATGTGTCGGGGACAGGTGAGATCGGTATCATCAAACTGTTGAAAACCGAAAAAGTGAAGGGCGGCACCCGCATTTATTTCAAATGTGGAACAAGAGCCTTGAATGAATTCACATCCACACAAAATGTGCTCAATAGCATCATGGTTAAATTAAAGACCAGTAAGGACGAATTATTGGAGCGCATTGAGAAAATGGAGCTGGAGCAAAAACAGCTACAAACCGAGCTGAATGCAGTGAAAACAACCAATGATGCCTATTATGCGGAGGAACTTCTGGCTGCACGGCAAGGGCTGGTGATTGCTCAAGTCTTTGAAGACAAATCGCTCAAGGATATGCAAAGCCTGGCAACCAAGCTGACGGCAGACCATGAAGGCCTTGTACTCTTTGCCAGCATTTCGGAGGCCAAAGTTGTTCTCGCACAGAACGGACAGCCGCCTGAATGGGCGTGTGGACCTTTCTTCAAAGGCAATCTTGGAGCATACCAAGGCAAAGGTGGCGGTAGTGAAAAGATGGCTCAGGCAGGCTTTGCCAGTAGCGAAGATGCGCTCGCCTTTTATGAATTCACCAAGGATCAATTGGGACATCACTGATGTACAACTTCTCGGCTAGAGATAGCGAATGTTTGCAAATTTAAATTCAAGTACGTCACGATGTGGCGTGCTTTTTTTGCAGTGGATAGATGTGTTTTCATAAACTGATCTATTTTGAACTTGTAAATTCTCGTAATTTGAGATAAAATCACATTTAGTTAGATAATCTAATTATATAACGAGTATTGGCGGAGGTCACGATGAAAGGAAAAAATAACAGGGAACATACAACAGAACCACTCCCTAAGTTGGGGCCTGAACCCTATGTAGAACTGATGCAAAAGACGGCAACGAAAGGTACGGATCAAAAGTTAGCCTATATAGGTTTGCTCTCACTTTGGTTTGGCGATAACATACTGGATGTCATGGATCTGAATCTGGATCAGTATGATATTACCGAGAGCAAGTTTGATCTGTTACTACTCTTAACCCTGCATGAGGGGAACACGAAAGTGACGCCATCGACATTGGCAGAACGTCTCGGTATTCGCAGGGCATCTGTCACAGCATTGCTGGATTGGTTGGAAAAAAGGAACTGGATTATTCGGGAATCAAGTGCCCGGGATCGTCGTAGTGTTCATGTACGCATCTCACCAGAAGGTAGGGACTTGGTAGAAAAAGTGTTACCTTCGTTCTGGTCCACCTGTGAATCCCTCGTGGAGGACCTGGAGCCGGATGAAAGGGACGTATTGGAGAAGGTTTTATTAAAATTAAATACAAACATAGAGAAGAGGCTGGGTATGGGGAGATAAATTTTTTTGGATATATAATTAGATTATCTAACTAAAATGATTGATACTAAAGTTTATAGAGGTGTACGATGTCGAAATTAATGCAATCTGGAGCTATCTCCAGAAATTATCTCATCATGACTATTATTTTATGTTGGTCCGGTCTGGTCGTCATGTCCAGTCTTTATGTTACAGTTCCGCTCATCCCCGTGTTTGCTGATCAATTTGGAATAACACCAACCCAGGCTTCGGGCGCGGGCAGTATATTTTCGCTAGGGTTTGCAGTAGGGTGTTTAATGTATGGCGCGATATCTGACAAGTATGGATGTAAAAGAGTGATTTTTATCGGCATGCTCATATTATCGTTCGTTTCATTCATGCTGGGTCTGGTACATTCTTTTGCCTGGATTATTGTGTTGAGGGGAATACAGGGGGCAGCTGCGGCCACTTTTTCTCCGGTTGCATTGGCGTATGCTGTGGAGATGTATCCGGCGAATCGTAGAGTGACGGCGATCGGATTCATCAGTACCGGATTTCTGGTAGCTGGCATTGTAGGCCAAATCATTAGCAGCATAATAAGTCAGCAATACGGGTGGAACACACTATTTGTTTTGCTGGCTGTTGTGTACTTGATAACTTCATTGGTAGTCTGGTTACTGTTGCCGCGGGATGAGATCAAACGAGGAAAAGACACTTCGATCTGGGAATCTCTTCTACAGATCGGCACTGTACTGAAACAGCCCAAATTACGGTTGAGCTACGTGGTGGCTCTGGTTCTGCTGATGTCCTTTGTCAGCATGTATAGTGTCCTTGGCAGTTATTTGAGCGGACCTGAATTTGGATTAAGTGCGCAGCAGATTTTGTACGTTCGTGCAGCAGGTATACTGGGCATGCTTGTTTCGCCTTTTGCAGGGAAATTAACTCAGCGACTCGGTGTACGTTCGGTTCTACGATTAGGACTTACAATGGCGGTGGTTGGACTCGCATGTATGGGCTTCTTCACCAACTTATCTTTGCTTATCCTAATGAGTTTACTTTTTGTGACCGGGATCGCTGTGTCGGTTCCTTCTTTGGTAGCTTTGGTGGGTGAGCTTGGAGGTAAGTCACGGGGAATTGCGGTTTCAGTGTATGCGTTTATTCTGTTTGCCGGTACAAGTATTGCACCAATCCTCTCCATTCAATTCATGCGAAGCGGCAGTTATCTGCTCACGTTTCTGATGCTTGCTCTTGTCTTGGTAATCGGGCTGACGGCAGCCTGTTTTATAGGGAAAGGGACGACGGAAGTAACTCAGGAAAGGATAACATCCTAATTGACTATCCGTTCTCTAAATGGAGGCCAATTCCTACTATGATATACTCCAATGATAGCCACTACATGCAGAGGGGGTACCTATAGATGACAGAACGAATTCCGTGTATACGGGAAGGGTGTGCAAATACCATTCTGCCAGCAACAGCGGCGAAAACGGGTGGTTATTGCATGCCTTGCAAGCAGGAGATGGAACGAGAGGAGCGCCAGAGATACATTGAAGCGAATCGACGTGACGTGAACTTGTATGCAGGTATCATAGACCCGGTCGAAATTTTGAAAATCATGCATGAACCTCAGGTTCGCGATCCACTAATTCGTTATGTGCCATATGAACAATCCAAGGAACAGGTATATCTGTCCTTGGCAGCGGAGCAACAGGATGAGATGAAGGACTATGCGATGCAACGGATTCGTACAGGCGATGAGGATACCGGTAAAGACATCCTGTTATACCTTGTCTGCTACCATGATATATCGTTGACCGCTGAAATTCCGGAGATGCTGGAACAGGAAATCTATTATCCTCCCATTTTGTATAAAAGCGCCTCGGCAGCAGTGCGAGATCACCTCTTGCAGCAGGTGAACACCGATGATGAGAATCGGAACCACATATTGCTCATGCTGGCCCATATCGGGGATGATGTTGTCGTGCAACAGTTCCAGCATTGGAGACAGTCTCCGCCATCTTGGGCGAGCGAATTGTACGTGGCACCTGAGCATTACACTACTGAAGCTGGTTGGGAGCTTACGAAAGACGGGCAGCGCAGAGAATTATTCATCACCCCAAGTTATTCACTCTATAAAGTAAAAGAGAATGAAGGACCTAACGTGGAGTTAACCGGAGATTCACTCTCGATGCTGAACCCTAGCAAAAATTGCTGTCCATGGTGTGGCAATGCGTTAACCACCTTAATTAGTCTGGATGTTAAGCATCCAGCATTGAATGACGTTTCTTGGCATGCTCAGCAACTTCAGATACAGACTTGCGTGATATGCAGTAGTTATGGTGTGGTTTACATGGAGATGGATGCAGCGGGGGAACCGTTATGGAGCTCGCATAATGTCATGCCCGCGGGAGTGGATGAGATTGATCCGGACGACTATGTTCAGCTTACACCGGATACGGGCCAGCAGTTTCGGATCGCGACTGCATCACGTCATGCATTCCATGCCAGTGAGTGGGCGATGGAGCCATCGCTATCTCAGGTCGGTGGCCATCCGGGCTGGGTTCAGGATGCGGATTATCCAACATGTCCAAGCTGTTCCACGAGAATGAAGGCTGTCGCACAACTGGATTGGGGCGAAGTTGAGGAATATGGTGAGGGCATGTATTATATGTTCATATGTGAGCCGTGTCAGATGACCGCCGTATCCTACCAGCAATCTTGATGGTGGAAGCTATTATAAGCTAGCATCTTAATACGATATTACAGGGCTGTTCAGGTTGGAATGACAGTAGTAGAAATACAAAAACAAAGGGGCATCCGGAAGTTCTTGAACTTCATGGGATGCCCCTTTGCTTGCCCTGCGCAGGATGAATGGGAGATATCTGCTACAGTTAGCCGGTTATGTTATTTAGCCACCAGAGAGACAATGGGTTGTTTTTTCTACGTGCAGAGGGCAGCTTGTCGTACTTACACATTCTAACGAACCCAGCACGTCTTATTGGGCGATTTTACAGCAATATAGAATTCTAACGAATCGTAGCCACGTTATTTCTCCCATTGGCAGGGTTTATCGAAGAAAATTAGAGGATTTTTCTGCAATAAGACTGCTGAGATTCGTTAGAATTTCATATGCTTGTTTTAATGCGAAATAAGGTGTATGCGATTCGTTAGCACTGCGCCCAAACCTAAATTCACCCCATACACATCACCCGCACATTACCACCCACACCACACGTTCCACACATTACGACCTAAGTTACTATTGCTTCGTATGCGCCTAGCCTCTTCACTACATCCGTCTACAAGTCCGCAGATGCCTGCTTCAGCAATCCCGCCAGCCATTCATAATCGGGTGTATCTTTCTCCTTGAGCTTGATCGTTTTGCGTTCTTCCGGGCCTTCAAATATCCCATCGGGGAGATCGAGTCCAGTTGCATGGAAGATGGTGAAAGACACGGCCTGTTTGGATGGCGAGATGACCGCAGCGTACTTTCCGTTTTTCAAAAAATGAGGTTTCTTGTATTGCACGCGTTCCTGCACATCAGGGATGGTATCATGCACCAACTGACGCAGTTGTCCAGCGACTTCTACTTGCCAGGGGATCTGAATCTGTTCAATAAACGCAGTGACTTCTCCATTCTTGGTCATGCTTGTTCACCCTCCGTATGGATTGGATTGTGTGTTTCCCATTCTGGTTTTAGGATTCCCATCATCAAGCGGTCGTAACGCTTACCATCACGATATACAGCTGAGCGTGCCCGACCTTCCAACTGAAACCCAACCTTCTCATAGGAACGGATTGCTTTGGCATTGTAGGCGATGACATCGAGGCCAACCCGGTCCAGATTCATTTCATGGAATGCATATCGTAAAATAAGATTCAACGCTTCCGTACCATACCCCTTGTTGCGATGTTCGGCAAGTCCGATGCCAATGGCAAGCTGTCCGCAGCGGTTGTTCCATTCAATGCCATGAATGACGACAAAACCAATCAGCGTATCCTCTTCATGCGTGCGAAGTCTGAAGTAAACTTCCTTGTTCTTCGTTTCGCCCTCATCTTCCAACTGTTTTTCTGAATAGGGAATGGCCAGATCAGTATCCACATTCCGAAGGTACTCCGGGTCTTCGTTCCATTGCAGCATGGTCTGCACGTCTTCAGAGCGTGGTGGCGTCATCTTTAAACGTTTGCTATAAAACAGGTTGTCCGTTGTTAGTGTCATAGGGGTCTCCTTTAAATTAAGTTAAGCTTGCTTCACCTTAGTTCCACGTTTAACTCTATGTATATTTCGCAATAGACCTCGCCCCTTTGGCATATGATAGCCTCATCATACTGGAAATTACAGGTGAATCACAATAGCGTATTTTAGTGGCTAGAAGTAACCTCTTGTCATAAAACCTGACACGGTAGTAAGATGAAATGATTGATATACATTCAGTGATAGAACCAATAAAAATGTCGGCGGGAGTGGTACGTTTTGGAGATCAAAGTGGATGATTTGAGTGGAGTACAGGTTAAGGCATTAATCGCTGAGCACTTGCAAGGGATGGCAGCGGATTCACCTCCAGAGAGTATTCATGCGTTGAATCTGGATGGACTCAAGAAGCCTGAAATTACATTCTGGTGTGCATGGGAAGGGGACGACTTGCTCGGTTGCGGGGCTATCAAAGAACTTAATTCGGAACATGCAGAATTAAAGTCGATGCGTACCGCTTCGGCTCATCTAAGAAAAGGCGTAGCGAGAAAAATTTTGGCCCATATTATAGAGGTTGCCACAGATCGTGGTTATAAGCGAATCAGTCTGGAGACGGGTTCAATGGATTCATTTATCCCGGCACGGAAGCTGTATGAAGATTTCGGATTCGAATACTGCGAACCCTTTGCGGATTATATATTGGACCCGAACAGCACGTTTATGACGAAAACAATTTAAAGATTTACATGAGAAACCAGTATTCTGTTTTTTACAGGACGCTGGTTTTTTCATTTTGCAACATATCATACATATTGAAATTTGGAAAAAGAGTACAATAAACTCAATGACGCAACATGGACCATGCTATGAAAAGGGTGGAGGGAGTCGGGCATGATATATTGGTGGTTCGATCATATGAATCCGCTGTTTGCTGTCTTGGTGTTATGTCCCATCATTGCTGTGGTGCTTGGATGATTATACACAGATTGCTCCGTGCCATTGTGGGGTATAAAACATAGGTTGTGTCCCTATTCGTTTGGGATGAATTGGCCATAAGGAACTTCTGGGCTGATTGATGGACAATAGGGTATACTGGACATTATGTTTATGAGATTGTTCAAGATTATGAAACAAGACATTACAGACGTTTTTTACATCAGGAGGACTTGAATTGGCTCAGACAGAAGGAACACTACAAAAGAAGCTTAAACCAAGACACATCAGTTTTATGGCTATGGGTGGTGTCATTGGAACCGGAATTTTCAAAGGCAGTGCAGAGACGATTGGACTCGCAGGACCCGGCGTGATCGTCACATACATTTTTGCCGGATTATTGTTGCTGGTCGTTATGGCCGCGATGGCGGAGATGGCTACGGTGTACAAGAACAAAAATATGAAAGACTTCGTGCAGGAAGCATTCGGTAGCAGAGTTTCCTTTGTTATGGGATGGATGTACTGCTTTCTATGGTTATCGGTGTGTGTCATTGAGGTGATTGCCGCCGGGAGCTTTTTGCAGTATTGGTTCAGTGAAGTACCGCTGTGGATGCTGAGTCTGACTTGTGCAGCGTTCATTATACTGGTTAACCTGCTCAGTGTGGGTGTATTCGGGGAATTTGAATTTTGGTTAGCTGGAATCAAAATTGCCATGATCATTATTTTTATCTTCCTGGGCGCAGGATTGATCTTTGGCATTATTCCAAGTGATAACACCCCTTATCTGCAAAATTACACACAAGCAGGCGGGTTCTTCCCGAACGGATGGTCATCAATCTTCTCGGCACTGCTTGTGGTCATGTTCTCATATGGGGGATCGGAGCTAATTGGTCTGACCCTGACCGAGACGGAAAACGCAGAAAAAGTGATGCCCAAAATCGTGGGCAATTTCATGCTCAGAATTATTCTGTTCTTCACCTTGCCAATTCTTATCATCTGTGGTCTGATCCCATGGAATGAGATTGGGCCGGAGAGCAGTCCATTTGTACAGGTGCTCGCCTCTACGGGACTACCGGGGGCGGCACACATTATGAACTTTATTTTGGTGACGGCGGTTCTGTCTGCTGCGAATTCTGGGATCTACGGTGCATCACGGATGATGCACTCCATGGCCGTGGGCGGGGAGGCTCCGAAGGCATTGTCACAGACGAATCGCAACGGCAGCCCAGTTAACACCCTTCTGGTGTGCTCGGTCGTCTTGCTTGGAGGTTCCTTGCTTGGCCTGTTCGCGCAGGATCAACTGTTCCGCGTATTGCTCGCAGTTCCGGGGTTTGTGGTAATTCTTGTGTGGATCTGTATTGCCTCATCGCAGTTGAAATTGCGGAAGAAATATCCGGTGCAACCGACCTTCAAAGTTTGGGGATTCCCTTACATTACCGGAGTCGTTGTACTATGTCTTAGTGTGATTGCGGTGATGTTTGTATTCGATGAAGGTAATCGGTTCAGTATTAGCATCTGTCTTGCCGTGCTTGCGTTGCTGATAATCTGGTCCCTGATTCGATTCAGGAAGACAAATGGACGAACCGTTTAGTATGGGTGGGTAGTATGCAAGTATAGAACAACATAACATCTCGGCGCTTGCGCCGGGGTGTTTTTTTTGTTTGCACTAAGGGAACGATCTTATTTCGGACTGGGAAGATCTGTTTTGTTATATCTGGGACAAATTAGGGGTAATACGAACTAGATAAATAAATCGACAGTCTCTACGAAATGATCTGTGTTCACTTTATAATAAAAGCCCACCTGTACATATGAATCTAATAGTATTCTGAACAACAAATGTTCGTATAACAACGAAATGTATTTAGAACGAGGTCTCACATGACAACAATAAAAGTAACTCCTGAACAGTTGATATCTGTTTCGAAACAATTTACAACAGCCCAGAATTAGGTTTTTCAGATGAATAACATCTTGAAACAACATTTATTCGAAATCGAAAGACAGTGGGATGGTAGTACAAAGGAAAGGTTTTATGTTGATTTTATAGTTGCGCAGCGGGTGATGGATGACTTTGTCTCACTATCTTTATCCATTGCCAAAGAGCTTGAAGGGCATGCGGAGAAATTCAGACTTGCTGATCAGCAAGCTGTACAATCCTATGATGCGAGTTGCGTACCACCACCGCCAGATGAATGCAGGGCACCAGCAACCGACACCCGTAATGCTTTTCAGAAGTCTGCTGATAGTTTAGTCGAATTGGGACAAGCCTTTATGCAATCTGCGGATGATCGATATCAAAAGCGTTATGATAGTGTAGGTGGTTTTCTGGATTATTGGACATTTGGTATTCCAAGTGGTCTTGTTCAGGGGTATGTAGACAGGGCGGATAAAGCATTTAACTCCCCGAATGATGCTGCGAATTGGCTCACGTTTGGTATCCATGGAACGATACGAGAAGCCACTTTTCCGACCAATGCCTGGTCCAGTGAACACTGGGCAAATATGATTGGGTTGGGAGGTCTAATGGTTGGAGGGGGTTATGCCTCCACGATGATCAAGCCGCATAATCTTCTGACTTCGTCGGGAGGCGGCGCGAAGATTAATTCATTCAATCGTCCGCCTGGTACAGGGCAGTCAACAGGTGGATTTAATGGACTTCAAGATCAACGCCTTCGAGTTTTGGATAACATTGCTGAGAGTAAAAAGGCGAGAGAATCCTCTAATGTGAATGTTTATTTAGAAAATGAAAGATTGCTCCCAAAAAGAATTCAGGAACATAAATTGAATATGAGTAAAATTATTGATAATGAAGGTAATTTCAATCTTTCTGAAGGAGTGCTAAATGGTGGGAAAATTAATGAGAGTTATTTGAAAGGATTGGTCCCTCCTGGAGGTGTTAATAAATTTAGACCTGATCCTGGAATTATAGAGGAAGGATTTAAGTATAATTTCCTTTATGAGAATAAGAAGATAGAAGTGAAGTGGCATTCACCACAGCAAAATTTACGCGGCATATTGACAGAAGAAGAACTTTTGACGAGTAATTCATTTAATGGATGGAGTGCACAAATTAAGATTGGTAAAAAGTACTTAGGCACAGACGGGAGTCTATATAGAAACAATCAGCAAAATATAACACATATACCTATTAATATTGGAGGATAAATATGAAACTTTCGGAGATTAAAAATTTACCTGATGTGATGTCGAAAGAATCTTTAGATAAATATTTTGGAGCTTATTTAGATATGATTGAAAACGAAGAGACCTTGGACAGCATTGAAGTTTTAGAATCACTATCGGAATTAGCTGATAGAAAGGTGTATACCCACGAATTGTTGGATACTACTTTACGAGCAAGAGTGGATCATATTGTACAAAAACTGTGGAATGTTTCATCAGCTGAGTTAGTTGATAATTATGCCTATGTTGTTGTAAATCTTAATTTGATCAAAAGTTTTGAGATAATGAAGTTAGCTTTAAACGAGGATTTGAATAAGAGCATTAGGGCAATCATTGAGGAAACTATCGATGAAGTTGGCGAAGACATAGATGTTCCTTATAAATCGAACTGAGATTTAAATATCATACCACTCTGCAATATATTTAGATCACTTTTTTATTTTGAATGAAAAAGAATATAAATTCTGTTCAGGTTAAAGATCGTAACTTAAATCTTGCAATAGTTGACTAAACTCTGACGCATATGTCAGGGTTTTTCTTTGTATAGAGGTGTAACCATTTCATCGAAACGCATAAAGCAGAATACAGAGTTAAGAAAGTTTTTTTCGGAACTTCTAACATTTTAGATGTCTGTCCGTTATACCTATGAAAGGTGGTGAAGCATGGACGCCGGACAAATCAATGAACTGTTGCAGCCAAAGCTAACTGAAATTCGGCATTATTTGATTAGACTTGGTGCTTATCCGGCCGATGCAGAGGATATATTGCAGGAAACTGTGTATAAAGCATTTCTATACATAGACTCAATCGAAAATGACAAGTTAAGTGCATGGCTGTATAAAGTGGCTATTAACCGCTATTACGATCTTTGCCGTCGCAAAAAATGGAATACAGTACCTATAGACGACATGGAAATACCGGATTCTAAACTGCCAGAAGATGCTCTGTTGCAACAGGAAAAGAAAGAGGAAGTGGAGGCTGTTCTCAGTCAGCTTGCTCCACTGCATAAGCAGTTTCTAATCATGAAATATGAGATGGAGCTTTCATACCAAGAAATAGCGGATTTGCTGGGGTTGCGGATCGAACACGTCAAATCGTCGTTATATCAGGCGAGACAGCAGTTCAAAAAAAGGTATAGGAGTGAGATAAAATGAACGGACAACATAAAGAGAGTGATTCAGTAAATATAAGCAAGATGGTCAGGAAAGCGAAGCGGACAACGACGATTCGAACAGTTTTGATTTCCCTCCTGGTATCTTTAATCGCGTTTTTTGGAGTAATGCTGGGCAATCAATATTTGACAAGCTGGAGTTACAGTCGTGCAAACCATAGCGAACAGATTATGAACCTCATTAGTGGACCCGATGAAAAACAGGCAGGCCAGGTCAATTACAACGGTTTCCTGAACGGCAGCTTTCAGTATTATACCGTTAAAGTGATAGAGGGCGTACCCATCCCTTGGGCGGATAAAAAAATCAATTATCAAGTGTTTCCCTTTATTAATTTTCTCTCCTTTGGAGGGGATACGTCACCATCTGTTTCGTTGCAGGATGAGAACATGAAAAAACAAGGCTATGAGTATACACGTAGCTACAATGGATTAAATGGGCAGAGAGAAATGTTATTTTACATTCCCCAAGTTAATTATAATGATAAAGTTCTAAATGATCTTCCATTACTTCAAAAAATGGATCAAGATAAGCTTGTAGAAATGGCAGTATCCTTGGACAAAGATTACTCTTTAAATGAGGTGAAACAGCTGCTTCCTCCCGAGTTAACCCAGACATGGTATTGGGTAGATACGTATGATAACAAAGCATTTTATGATCCGTACATCGATGGCAATGGAAATAAGAGTTACGCAACACCGGACCCGGAAGGTTGGGTAAAAGGCTTTGGAAATTCGGACCCCGATTCAAATGAAGTGAGTGGGAAAACTTTCTTGGAAGCCTTGGAACAGGGGGTTCAACTGAAAGGGCAATATCAGTACGATTTCAACCGGATAAACAATTATTTAAAAAAAGACAAGTCCAAACCTGAGGAGAGTGATATTCGTATTTTGGGAGTAGTAGTTACAGGAACAGCAAAAGAACTCCAAGTGTTAAGTGGGCAACCTTATGTGAGAGGTGTAACTTTGGGGGCTGTGGTAGACAAATTTTAAGCTGAAACTTCGCTTGAGTTAACGGTAAATTGTAGTTCAAAACATCGTCAGTCGAGGACTGTCGGTGTTTTTTTAACTTTTGTGCCAAAGTAAGGCTAACACAGCCATATGAGGATGCTTCAATAGGGGCACTTTTACACGAATACACACATTATCTAGACGATACGAACAAAGGTTTTCCGGGAATGAGTTATCATTTTCAGACTATGAATCGTGTTAAAATGGAATTAAATGCATACATGAGAGAAATAAAAATTGTTGAAGAACTAGGTCGAAATGATATTGCAAATGCTCTGTTTGAAAATTATGTAAGAGAAAGGCAGACCCTTACGAGTCATTTAAAATAAAAATTAATGGGGATAGAAATATGAATCTAATAAAGAAAATTGAAGCAGGACAATGTTCAATTGATGAGTTGCAACTTTTATTAAATGAAGCAAATCCAATAGTTTTGTATCATGTAATGACTTATGTAGGCAAAGAAAAATTGGGGTCAACTGGTATAAATGAAAAGCTTGAGGAACTCACATCCAGAAGAGGAGCATCAGATAAGTTAATAGGTTATTATAAAGTTGGAGATTTAGCCATAGCTACACTCATCAAATTGGACAAAAAAACGGATGAAATAGCTATTTTTAAATCAATGGATGATTTTGAAAAAAAAATGATATATAACTTGATTGAAGAGTTAGAGTGGTAAATTAAGTTATAAGAATAAAAACTTAAATGCAATCATTGAACATACTCTAATGCTTGCATTGGAGTTTTTTTTGTTCCATCCAACAAAGCTACCACAGCCATGATAGCGTTTTTATGTAAACCCAATATTTTCTTGCCTAAATCGACATATTCGTTTACTATTTTCCCATACTTAGTGCTTCAAGCATGCGTTTTTTGGGTAGCGTCTAGTCAAAAAGGCTTGGGTTCACGGGAGAGGAAGAGGAGCGGATGATCGGTTTTTTTAGAAAACGTTTGGTTGTACGCATTGTTGCAGTAGTTACACTGGTCATTACGATTATCGCCGTTGGAAGCATGCTGTTACAGGTGGCTAATATGAAGCTAGCTGCGCAGGAGGCCATTTCGAGTTACAATATCCAGATTGCTCAGAGTTATGTGAATCAGCTGGATACAGCATCTTATGCCAAGTTTGCCAAGGACCCCAAGGAGAATGATGCGTTCTTGAAGATTCGTGATGAACTGGATGACTTTCGTGTAAGTATTGGTGCAATGTATGTGTATTTCGTCAAAATAGATGATAAAGGTACGCCACTTATTATGGTGGACGGCATGAAGGATGCAGATAAAGCCTCACCGATTAATGAAGTAACGGATGTGCCACAGGATGCTGTTCAGAAGCTGTTGAAGGGGCAGACAGCCAGTTCTTCGATTATTAACAATGAAGAGTATGGTGACTATATTTCCTCTTACGCTCCCATGCTGGATAGTAATGGAGTTGTAACAGGTGTGATTGGTATCGATACGGCGGTATCGGTGATCGGAAGCATTGAGTCAGATATTATGAAATCAAGTATTCCCTTCTATGCCTTATTGCTACTAATTACACTTATAGGCATTGCTGTTGTCATGTGGTTTATCGTTAGGGGACTGCGACCACTTCAACCGCTGAAGGCGAGTGTGGAAAGAATGGCACAGGGTGAGCTTGCAGAAGCTAACCGAATTTTGACGTCGTATCGTTTGCGGAGTGAAGATGAGATTGGAACCACATACCAAGCCATGATACATATGTCTGGGAACTTGAATAAGATCGTGAGTAACATGGTTGAAGGCGTAGCAGTAACCACAGATATTTTGTCGGAATCAACCAAGGAATTTAATCACAGTACTGAAGAGATGCTCAAGATGAGCAAGACGGTTGATCAGGCTGTCGAACAGATTAGACAGGGTGCACATACGCAGAAGCAGGGTGCGAGCGATAGCGCGCATGCGATGGAAGAGATTGCAAAAGGCATAACGGATATATCCGAATCCTCGATGGTTGTATCGGATGCGGCAACAAGTGCGCTTGCTACGGCGGAGTCGGGTAAACAGAGCATGACACTGATGAAAACACAGATGGAGAGCATCTCGAATGTCTCAGGTGAAGTTGTAGCGATGGTTCAGGTGCTGAACAACTACTCCGAGGAAATTGGTGGAGCGCTGCATACGGTTCGTGATTTTGCGAGTCAGACGAAGTTGCTTGCGCTTAATGCATCCATTGAGGCAGCGCATGCAGGAGAACACGGCAAAGGTTTTGCGGTTGTAGCGGACGAAGTTCGGAAGCTTGCGGAGGCCTCAAGCACATCCATGGAACTGATCTCGAACCTGCTGCTTCGCATTCAACAAGAATCACAACAGATCGGCTCACAGATGGGGGTTACCGCAACGGAGATTGGGCAAGGTGTTACGATTACCGCAGAAGCGGAGCAAGCATTCGCCCATGTGGTTGATGCGTTCCAACTGGTGACCCGTCGTATTCAGGAAGTCTCCGCGGCGGCAGAGGAAATCTCGGCAGGATCGGAAGAGGCGGCAGCCTCGGTCAATACGATCTCCCAGATTTCAGCCGGGGTGTCAGATCATTCGGATGAAATCTATCGATTGATGCGTGAGCAATCGGCCATGTTCAACAGGGTGGCGCAGACCTCGACCATGCTGGAGCAGCAGACCAATGAGATGAGCGAAGCCGTGCGAAAAGTGAAAGTATAACTTCAGTACAATGTAATAATAGTAAAGCAAGCGGTAGTTAGAAAAGAGTCTGGTTTGTTGTGTAACCATACAAAGCAAAAAAAGTGTTCCGCTTTTGTAGAAGTTGATGTTCATCCAAAACTTCTTTCAAAGCGTGGAGCACTTTTTTGTACGTTTAAACTATTAAATGATCCAGCTCAATCGCCTGTCTGAAGCGTCGGGCGAATCGTTCTGCGGCTACGGCGCACTCCTTGGATTCTGTCTGCACGAAGCCGATCTGCATTTTCGGTTGATCAATCCCAGCGATCTCAACCATCTTCACCAGACCTTCTTTCCATAATTGATTTTGGTGAAAGGAAAAGTCATGACCAATCGTGGCGGCAATATCGTTTCTTAATACCATATTGATTGCTTCTGAATTATTTGTTTTGAACAGAATGGACAGAGGTCCATGATCATAGGTGAATTCCTGGATGAAGTCTTCGATGAAACCGTCTCGATAGAGTGCGAGCTTGTGTTCTTTTAATTGATTCGGTGTAACGCGGCTGTGCTTGGCAAGTTCAGACAGGTGATGCGTACCGACTACCAGCTTGCCCGAGTACATGGGACTGAAGTGAAGTCCATCGAATTCCCGCAATTGTTTGGCATAGATCGCGATAAAGCCCAGATGGGTTTTGTTGTTGCGAATATCCTCGATAATTTCCATGGAGCCTTTCTCTTCAATGGAGATGTTAAGTTGGGGGTGCTCATGCTTCATATCCGCAGCAGACTGGACAAGATAGGGCATGACACTTGGAAAAGTAGCCACATGAAGCTCTCCGGTAAGAGAGGAGGCTTCTGCGTTCAGTGATTTCAATTCATCAATCCGCTGTAAAATGTCCAGTGCCTTGGCAATGAATTGTTTGCCTTCGGGCGTGGGATGAGTTCCCTGCCGCGAGCGTTCGAACAGGATCAAGCCCAGTTCTTTCTCCAGACGATGAACCGATTGGCTAATCGCCGATTGCGTGACATGTAGATGCTCTGAGGCGGCGGAGAATGATTGCGTCTTCGCAATTTCAACGACATATTCGAGCTGTTCCAGATTCATGATTTCATCTCCGTTTAGCATTAATATAACTAATGTTAACATTAGTATCTATAAATATGAATAATACATGAACAGCGATATAATATATAGACAAGCGTTATAGTTCTTTACTATATAAGTAGAACCCTACTTTCACACCAGAAACGCAGAGTGCAGAACCAATCTGAAGAAGCAGAGCGTGCGCCTTTATCACCGGATTTTTCCCTTGGATCAAGGGAATGAAGAAAATCTGGGGATAAGAGCGATCGAAACATGGTACTGCAATCAGCGTAATTAGGTGTAACATTTCTAGTTCAACTTATATAGACAATCATATAAAGGGGATGAACTTTATGAAAGCAGCAGTATGGTACGGCCATAAAGACGTTCGTGTAGAAGAACGGGAGGTCCCGGTTGCTCAAGCGGATCAGGTCAAAATTAAAGTGCAATATGCGGGTATCTGCGGCAGTGACTTGCATGCCTATCATCATGGTGTGGGGATTCAAGAAGGCGAGAATCATCCGCTCTCAGGACAGAAAGCACCGTTGACACTGGGTCATGAATTTGCAGGAACCGTAAGTGAATTGGGGAGCAATGTAAGCGGTATCAGTGTAGGGGATCGAGTTGTGGTAGAGCCGTTGTACCATTGTGGAAAATGTGAGTACTGTATCCAGGGTCGTTACAATCAATGCACTCAATTTGGATTCGTTGGACTGAATGGTGATGGTGGTTTTGCGGAGTATGTTGTTGTTGAAGCATACATGGTTCATCCCATCCCGGATAAAGTCACTTTCGAAGAAGGTGCACTCGTAGAGCCTACAGCCGTAGCCTTTCACGCGGTTCGTCATAGCAAGTTGAAAGTGGGGAACAAGGTAGCCGTGTACGGAGCCGGCCCAATCGGATTATTGACCATTCTGTCTGCCAAAGCTGCAGGCGCTTCTGAAATCTATGCAGTTGATGTATTTGAGGAACGTTTGGACTTGGCAGCCAAGCTGGGAGCGATTCCGGTGAACAGTGCCAAAGTTAATGCAACAGAGGTGATCTTGCAACAATCGGGTGGCATTGATGTGGCCTATGAAGCAGCAGGTGTGCAACCAACGATGGATAGCGCCATTGCAGTTGTCAAAAAAGGTGGAGAAGTTGTTGTCATCGCAGCCATTCCGAATCCACTTCAAGTGAACTTCTTCGATCTTCTGGTCAAAGAAGCTAATCTGACGGCAACGCTGGCATATCGCCACATTTTCCCTGAAGTAATTTCATTGATTGCGGAAGGGTCGCTCGATGTGAAACAGGTCATCACCAAGAAAATCAAACTGGACGACATCGTGCAGGAAGGACTTGAGCTGTTGATGAGCGACAAGAGCCATGCGAAGATTTTGGTGGAGATTGGCGGGTAAAAAAATCAATAGCGATGTATCATTTCAAATGCTGATTGATCATTTATAAACGTAAAAAAGGCCGTTCATGATGAACGGTCTTTTACGTTTCATTCTCCGCTCGCAGGTTGCTTTTACGCTCCACTAGGAATCATAACGGTAGCAGATCGCCTTGCCCCCGCTACTTACGGAGCTGAACTCCTCATCCTCTGTAAATCCAAAACGCTCATACAAACGGATGGCGTTGACCATCTGACCACCTGTATATAAATACACCGTATTTTTGCCCATCTCTTTGGCAGAATCTACGCATTGCTGTAGCAATTCTCTGGCGATTCCGTGACCTCTCCATTTTGGATCGACACCCAACAAACGAATAAACGGATAATCGATCGGCAATTCAAAGTTCGGATATGCCTTGTGCGCTGTTTCGAATAATTGAACTGTACCGACAATCTGATCATCAATCTTGGCGATCCATAATTGTGTCAGGTACGGATTTACTACAGACTCTCTAATATCTTTTAGATAGGCCTCCCAACGTTCATTTTGTTCAAATGTCTCCCGATACTCGGCGTAACTTGCAACAAGGATATCTACAATCTCTGGATGGTCTGTTTCTGTGGCAGGATGAATCGTAACGGCAGCCGTTGTCATCTTTTAATTCCTCTTCTCTTATGGGTTAAGTATGGAATATAGTTTTCTTGCATTTTACCATAACGAATTCAATCCGATTCATTCAAATTTTCTATAGTTAACTCAGTCATTTCTATAGATCAAAGTGCATCAGCGGTTGAGCTGTGTGGAATACAGATGATTGCGATATTCGGTTGGAGTATTGCCCTCGTATTGCTTGAACATACGCAGGAACAGCTTGTAGTCGGAGAAGCCGCACTGTCCGGCAATTTCTTTTACACTGGCATTGGTATTGAGCAACAACTGTTTCGCCCGGCGAATTCTTTCCGTGAGGATATAGGTTTTGAGTCCAGTACCTTTCTCACGCTTCACCATTTTAGAGATATAATCTTTGTTAAAATTAAAATTCTCTGCAATCTGACTCACTGTGATGTTCGTGTGCAGATGAATATCCACCCATTTGCAGATATGATCCACAATCGCATTGTGCGGGCGATAATCCGTCTCTATATTGCGCTCCAGCTCTTTGAACAACAGTAACAAAGCAGCGTCGGCTTCCTCTGGTGAGAAGGATGACACGTGCAGCAACTGCTTGAATAACTGATTGGCCATGGAAGGTACCTGAATGGTGGCATGTGTCCTAAAGCGGTTGAATGCTGCCTGCACGGCATCATAGTGAACCCAGTAAAAGCTGACGGGGGCTTCGCTGATCTGGTAGCCATAGTGGGTGTGCCCAGCGCGCAGAAATAACAGATCGTTGGCACGAACTACATATTGTTCCTCGTCTTCCGCGATGTACATCTCACCTTCCAGCATCAAGATAATCTCGTGAACAGGCATGTTGCGTCTCATGTGGCTCCAGTTGCCTTCGGATATAAACTTGCCGCACAGGTAATGTTCCAGTGGCTTTTGCATAGGACGGATTTATCCACCTTTTCTTGGATTATGAGTCTGATGTAATTGTATTTTATTTGATAATATGAGGATATTCAAGCTCTATAGTAGATTGTTGAGTATTAGTCTTGTAGTTAATAAAACGGATTTTACCCCTCAAGAATGAATGGATATCTATTACATCCCGAGAAGGAGTGAGTGTCATGATTGATACGAAAAAAGGATTTCTGGGACCGGAGCATGTAGATTTGCTAAATGGTGTGTTCCAAACATCACAAGAGGTGGGGGAGCGTTACCTGTTATCGCTGGATATTGATCGATTTCTGGCTCCGTGCTTCGAAGCTCATGGTTTACCTGTCAAAAAGGAACGTTATGCCGGGTGGGAGGCACGCACCATCAGCGGGCATTCCCTCGGACATTATCTGTCTGCCCTAGCCGTAACGTATCAGGCCACCGGGAATATTACGTTAAAAGAAACGTTGGATTATGCCGTTACCGAACTGGCGAGAATCCAGGAGACCACGGGGAGCGGATATATCGGTGGTTTGTCCGAAGAAGCATTCCGCATCGCATTCCGTGCCGAACATATTGGTGGATTCAACATCGGTGAATACTGGGTTCCCTGGTACAGTGTGCACAAAATCTATCGTGGCTTGATTGATGCGTATAAACTCACTGGCAACGGACAGGCACTTGATGTGGTTACTCGATTTGCAGACTGGGCAGTAGAAGGCTTGCTCCCGATGACAGAAGAACAGATGCAGACGATGCTTCAAAGTGAACACGGGGGCATGAATGAAGTATTTGCACATTTGTATGGGATTACGGGCAAAGCCTTATACCTTGAGATCGCTAATAAGTTTACCCATCAATTGATCCTTAGACCCTTGGAACACAAGCAGGATGATCTTCAAGGCAGACACGCCAATACCCAGATTCCTAAAGTGATCGGTGCAGCCGAGATCTACAACCAGGATCACTCCCGCGAGAGTTACCGGACAGCCGCAGAATTTTTCTGGGATACGACCATTCATCATCGTTCCTATGTATTTGGTGCGACGAGTATTTCGGAGCACTACGAAGCGAAGGGCATGGAGAGTCTCGGGATCAAGACAGGAGAGAGTTGCTGTACCCACAACATGATGCATCTGACGAAACAACTCTTTGCCTGGAATCCCGATAGCGCCTATATGGACTATTATGAAAACGCCATCTATAATCACATCCTCGGCACGCAGGACCCGGATACGGGGAACAAGACGTATTTTGCGTCAACGCTGCAAGGCCACTACAAAATCTATGGTACTCACGACACCGCCTGGTGGTGCTGTACAGGATCAGGCATGGAGAACCCGGGCAAATATGCCGAGGCCATCTATTTCGAGGACGAACAGGGCCTGTACGTCAACCTGTATATCGCTTCCCAGCTGGATTGGACGTCTCAGGGAATATCCCTGAAGCTCGATACTGACTTTCCTTATTCGGAAAAGGTGACCCTGACGATCACTGACGGCAGCGCCTCGGCCAATCTAAGACTACGCGTACCCTCATGGCTACAAGAGCCAATGACGGCAACGGTTAACGGGGATACGGAACATCCGTATACACGGATGGAATCCGGCTATCTTTCCATCGACCGCACATGGACAGCGGGCGATGTCATCACAATCACACTGCCGATGTCACTCCGCCAGTACACTTCCCGGGATGATGCCCATAAGGTGGCATTCCTGTACGGGCCAATCGTACTCGCCGGTGCGCTAGGTAGCGAGGGGCTTCCTGAGGATACGATTGTGGACGAAACAGCGCTGAATCCCAAGACGGCACCTGTACCTGTGATTTGGACGGAGCAAGAGGATGTACGAAAGTGGATCAAGGTCGTGGATGCAGACACGTTAACATTTGAACTTAGCAAAGATGTCACTTCCACCGGCGAAGCCGTGAAGCTGATTCCGTTCTATGATGTGCATCATGAATTTTATACCGTTTACTGGCCGTTTAACGACGAAGGTGATGCGTTGGAGAAAGAGTTGAACGATATCACGATCGACAGGGTTCAAGCGGATGGCCAGCAGGATGAGATCGGACATCAACTGGATAGTAATTGCCGTGGGGAGCATCATAATGGTTCTACCACGGATGGCCGTAACAAGCTGCATATGTGGCGAGAGGCTTTTGGCGTCAGTGAAGCTTACTTCAGTTATCAGCTGGCAGTGGATCGTGCCGCAACCAATTACCTATGCGTGGCCTATTGGGGTGGAGATCATTCACCATTTGAACGGGAAGGTACGTTATACGACAGGGAATTCAGCATTTCCGTGGATGGAACCATCATCGGAGAGCAACGAATTCATATGAACAAAATCGGCGAAGTGTTCTATGTGACCTATGATATTCCCGAGACTGTTACATCAGGGAAAGACAGCGTTACTGTGTCGTTTCAGGCGAAGGGTGACAATGGCTGTGCCGGGAAAGTTGTAGAGGTACGCACCACCCGAAACAAACCGGAATCCACCTTTTTGTAATAAGGGGCATGATATGAAAAGGCGCAAACGCAATGGTTTAATATAAGCAAAATAATCAGTCTGCTACAGAAGATGTAATTAGGTAGCTATTTTCTAAATTCTAACGAACCGTACACGTCTTACATGGGCAATAGCGTCACCTAAGTTCGTTAGCTATATGCAAAAAGGACGAAAACGGATGATCTCCGTTTCGTCCTTTTTGCATTACTCTTTTTCAGACAAGTCTTATATAAAAAATGACACGCATAGCTATTTTCCACGTATTACCTGATAACATTTCTTTTTCCACCATCTACTGTTCTAGAAGACAAACTTCTGCGGTTTGACCACAAAATTACCTACCAAGTTCCACGTTGTCCCTGAAAATATGAAATGGGATAAGCCCAAACCACGTATATTATGAGTATCCGAATATCCAATGTTATCCACCTGAGAGCGTTAACATCATGTACAATAAGAATAAGTTGATTAGGAAAATTACGACATGAAGCACCAATATATAACATGAAAGGAGGTCGGATGATTGAACATGACTAAGTACATAAAATTGCTGGGGTTGATCTCCGGTATTGTGGCTGTGAATGTTCTGGCATTCTCACCCGGCTTTATCGGGCTGAATTTCGGGGGAGGGGCATTCACAACCGCGCTATCCGTTACCCTTCTGTTCGGCAGTGCAATGGCACTCTTATATGGAAGTTACAACTTGCTGTTCAGACAGCCGGTAGTCCTGCCCGTGAAGCATATTGAAACGCATGAAGATTATGTGGAGGCACTATCTTTTTATAGACGCATTAAAGTTCTCGAAGAAGATATTACGCTGGGGCTGTCCCAACTTAGCCGGATGAAAAAGAAAAAAGAAACACTTCTGAATGTGCTTCATCAGCGGTTTGATCCGGGGGAACTGAGCTACAAGAAATTCGCTTCGGTCACGCTGGAAGTGGAGAAGCTGTTATATCTGAATATCCGCAGTGTACTGAACCGGTTGAATGTATTTGATGAAGCTGACTATGCCAACATGATGAAATCCAAATCCTCCACACTTCCCCAGAAACTTTTTCAGGAAAAAACCAAGGTATACAACGATTATCTGTCTTATGTGAAGAATGCATTACACACCAATGAGGAGATTTTGCTCAAGCTGGATCAGTTGTTACTGGAGATTTCACGCCTCGACAGCTTTGAAGCCGGAGATATTGAACAGATGTCTTGTATGCAGGAGATTGATCAGTTAATCAAGCACACCAAATTATACAGACAGTGAGGGGTTGCTCGTATGGCCAAGAAGGGAAAGTTTTTTTTCATATCCATTGTAATGCTGGTACTCGTATTTGGTCTGGTCTATGCAGGAATTACACTGACGTCGAACTTTGGCAAGTCGACCACACAGGTGAGCACAGAGAATGCAGGTAAGGAACTGGGGAAACTGTACGCGGACATTGCGCCAGCGACGGCGGAACCGGTCAAAGGGCAGATTGATCTCGATCCGGTCGATGTGGCAGAATCTCTGCCTGATATCTCGAAATTTCCGATCGCCGTAGAGAATACAACGAATGATTACGTCGAAATCTTCTCTTCCACAGAGAAGTCGGGCAGCGGGGTAGACGGCTGGTTAACCGAGGTGGGTGACGATTTCAACAAAGCTAATATTACCGTAGGGGGCAAACAGGTATCGGTTAAAATCCGCAATATTGCCTCCGGTACAGCTACCGATTATATCAAGTCTGGCAAGTATATGCCGGATGCATTTACACCTTCCAACGAACTGTGGGGCGAGATGGTTGAGGCCAGTGGGGTGAAGACGCAGATGGTGTCGGAGCGACTGGTCGGGAACGTTCCGGGGATTGTTATTTCCAAAGCCAAGTACGATGCATTGGTTGATACGTACGGCTCCGTTAATGTGAAAACCGTAACCGAAGCGATTGCGAACAATGAACTCGCGATGGGATACACCGATCCATTTGCCAGTTCTACAGGACTGAACTTCTTGGTGACGGCACTAAATACGTATGACAGCGCTAATCCGCTGGGAGAGAAGGCTATTGAAGGGTTCGAAAAGTTCCAGACGAATGTGCCGTTTACCGCTTCAACAACGATTCAGATGCGGGAAGCTGCCAAGTCTGGCAGACTGGATGCCTTTGTACTCGAATATCAGACGTATGTGAATACCGCTGATCTGAAGAGCGGATACGTCTTTACACCATTTGGCGTGAGACATGACAGCCCGCTGTATGCACTCGGTCAACTGCCACAGAACAAACAGGAGATCATCCAGAAGTTTGCGGAATTCGTAACCCAGGCGAAGTACCAACAATCGGCAGAAGAGTTTGGCTTCAACGGTTTGCAGGATTACAAATCCGAACTGGCTACCGTGGATGGTGGCACGCTGCTGTCTGCACAGAAAGTATGGAAAGAGAAGAAGAACGGAAGTAAACCCATCGCCGCCGTGTTCGTGACCGACGTATCCGGAAGCATGGACGGCGAACCACTTAACCGACTGAAGGAGTCCCTGCGCAAAGGTCAGAAGTATCTGGGCACAGAGAATAGTATTGGCCTGGTTTCTTACTCTAGCGGGGTAACGGTGAATCTGCCGATTGCCAAGTATGATACGAACCAGCAGTCCATGTTTGTCGGTACAGTTGATAGTCTGCAAGCTGGCGGTGGTACGGCAACCTTTGACGGGATCGTGGTGGCGATGAAGATGCTGGAAGATTATATGGCTGCTGATCCGAACGTGAAGCCATTGATTTTTGTCCTGAGTGATGGCGAGACCAACGAAGGTCATACCCTGAAGGATATCCGGGACTTGGTCGAGACATACAAAGTACCAATCTATACGATTGGGTACAACGCGGACATCAAGGCTTTGGAGAGCATCTCCAGCATTAATGAAGCGGCAAGCATCAATGCCGATACCGACGATGTCGTGTACAAGATCGGTAACCTGTTTAACGTACAGATGTAATCTAAAGGGGGAACTGTAGATGTCATTTTCAATGGAAATACCGAGCCAGAAGGAAATTCAGAAGGTGATTGAAGAAGAGGTAAAACCCGTGCCCGCCGAGGTTGCGGAGCTGCAACAAGTGGCAAATGCCAACGTAGAGATGATCATGACACTGGATCTCGAATCCCTGGAGAAGCGCAAAGAGATTTTGCAATCCATTGACGGCTTTGGCATGAACACGATGAGATCCTCTTCCGAGAAAAACGCCTTGCTTCAAGTCTCCGTTGGACATCTGTCCAAGACGGGAGACGAGGGCGGTCAGGTTGCCAAAGGTTTGACCGAGCTGCATATGCAACTGAAGGATCTCGACCCGAGCGTGGTCGATTTTGCGAAGACCGGTTTCCTTGGGAAATTGTTCAATCCGCTTCGCGCCTATTTCCTGAAATACCAGAAGGCTGACGCAGTCATTGCTGACATCGTAACCTCTTTGGATAAAGGAAGATCCACCCTGCGTAACGATAATACAACGCTGGAGATTGAACAGCAGAACTTGCGGGAACTCACCAAACGATTACAAAAGGAAATCCAACTTGGCGTGCTCATGGATGAGTCCATCGACGCGCAGATTGAAGCGGCTAAGGTCCGCAATGAGGACCCTGAGAAAGTCCGCTTTATTACAGAAGAAGTGCTGTTCCCGCTCCGTCAGCGGGTCATGGATCTGCAACAAATGCTGGTTGTGAATCAGCAAGGCATCATGGCAATTGAAGTAGTCATCCGCAATAATAAGGAATTGATTCGAGGCGTAGACCGGGCGAAGAATGTAACGATCTCGGCATTGAAAATTGCCGTTACGGTAGCGAGTGCTTTATATAATCAGAAGATTGTATTACAGAAGATTGAGTTGCTGAATCAGACAACCAATGATCTGATTGCCGGAACATCCAAGATGCTCAAGGATCAGGGGATCGCCATTCAAAAGCAGGCGTATGAAGCCAGCATCTCCGTGGATACGATGAAACAGGCTTTCACCGATGTATTGTCAGCACTCGACTCCATTAGTCTCTATAAGCAGGAAGCCCTGCCGAGAATGCGTGAGACGATTACTCAGTTCCGTGAACTTGCGGATACAGGAGAGCAACAGATTCAGCGGTTGGAGAAAGGGCAGAAGCTAGGGCTATAATGAGCGGATTAAGGCCAAGGATATAATCTGCCGGAAAAGACTCCCGAGGGAGTCTTTTTTTGATATCATCTTTGCATAATTCATGGCATTGCTCCGGGTACCGAATTTCGACGAACAGAATCATGCCGATCTACCTTTTGCTGGTGGGGAGCTGTTTGGTGTTTTAACCCAACCACTGATGGAATCTCCATATACAATTATAGCCAATTGAATTAAAATTAAAGAGGCTTGTAGCTGGGGAGTTGGACTAACTATATACAGGAAATAGAGGGATATCATGAAGGGTCAGAAGGTGTTTGCCATACTGCTGGGAACGTCTGTTGTATTGAGCGGTTGTGGCGGGATTGAGATTACGATTAAGGAAGAAGGGAAGAGCCAAGAATTACAGGAGACAACCAAACCAGTTGTACTGTCAGATGTAGTTCAAGGCGGAGAGCAAGTAGAGCTAGCGGTTGACTCGAAGAGTGAAGCTCAAACGGAAGCTAACAAGGTTCAAGAAGATACGGCTCAGGAAATAGCAGTGGAGAAGCCTAAGGAAGAAGCAAGCTACGCTGTGGCTGAGACGTCAGCAGAACAAAGTATTGATTATCTGAAGCCAACGTCTTCAGAAATAAATCTGCGCGTTGCACCTAGTATCCATGCAAGATCAGTAGGTATCCTATACCAAGACGATGAAGCTGTATATTTGCACCGCAAAAATTTCGATCCAACGGACGGTCGTACCTGGTATCAGGTAAGTATTTCGGATGGAAGCATCGGATGGGTGAGCAGTAAAGTAGTGAAGCAATCGGATGGTCGTTATTACGAAGGAAATGCGTATTCCATATCTAAAGCGCAGTTCGTGACCGTATCGGTGGCCCATGCCAATATGCGAGATATACCCTCGATTAACGGATCTGCCGTTGCCGTTGTGGACAAAGGAGATCAATTGGAACACTGGGGCGGTTCCGTTTACGATCCATCAGATGGTCGTACATGGTACGAAGTATGGACAAGAAATGGGAAGTACGGATGGATTAGTGGCAAAGTAATCACTTGGTAGACTGGAGACTAGAATTTTTATATACTAACTTTACAAGAGATACATATTAGCATTTTGCTACATTCACACAGTCTAAACGGACCAGAGCCTGAGGAGCACCAGCTTCTTTGATGAATTTAATCACTGGGATATGCGAGTAACGTACATGAAAGATACATCCGCGAACTTACGGTTGAATGCAGGGTAACCTACCGATTCAACCGTTTTTTTTATTTTGAAAATATGGTTTAACGGCTAAGAAGGAGACTTCTATACAGGGGGGTGCTTTAGAGCGTTATCAGGCTTGTAATGAATAATCTTAAATAATTCCTCGGCCATGTAGGCGGGGCTATGCTTGAATTCCTGACGAATCCACTCCATAATCATGCCGAATATCGCATGAGATTGGTAGCTTGCCAATATTTCATGGTTGATGTGTGGAGGGAAGATGTGGTTCAGATCCTGTAAGGCGAGATCCCGAAGGACATCACAGATCATGCGCTGGAAGCTGGATGAAGCCTCGGATTTCACAACCAGCGTATAAAATTGTGCGTGCTGATGCACATGCTCAAATATGGTGATTGCAGAAGAGGGCATCAGATTGACCTCGAACTCTTCCTTATCCTGATAAGGTTTGCGAAAAGAAGTCACCAGATCCTGAATCACATCATCGATGATTTCGTTGAACAGGTCTTCTTTGTACTGATAATGTCTGTAGAAAGTACCCCGATTCAGGTCAGCTCGCTGCACAATATCCGTGATGGAAATTTCTTTAAAGGGATGTTTTTGCATTAAATGGATGAGTGCATCTTTGAGCGCAGCTTTTGATTTCTTGATTCTTCGGTCCATTGAATTCAGAGTTTCAGACATCTATTTTCCTCCTCGCTATATAAGTTGAACTAAAGAATATTTACACTGGCCACTTCGATGACAGAACAACCTTCCGATCGCTGTTATCCCCAGATTTTTTGATTCCTATTATAAATGGTAAATCCGGGGATAGCATATGCTTCCGATGCAGCTTTCTTCCAGAAAGCTTTTAGGCGAACGCTTGCGCTTCTTCAGGTTATTTCTGTCCTCTCCGTTTCGTGTAAATGTTTAGTTCAATTTATATCGTTCACTTTAAAGTACATTCGGGCTTATAAGTGTTGTTTAACGTACAACTGGACAAGCTTTTACTGATTGAAGTGAAACGCTATGACTTATTATACTAAGGATAAGAGTTAATGAACATTTGTTTGTTAACTTATTGTAAACGAATACACAAGGAGGATACATGGAATGAAACTTCAAGATAAAGTTGCAATCGTTACAGGTGCAGGTTCGGGTATGGGGAAAGCAATTGCCACGTTGTACGCCCAAGAAGGCGCGAAAGTCGTAGTTTCAGATATTAACGAAGAGTCCGCACAAGCGGTAGTTAATGATATTAAGGCACAGGGCGGAGAAGCGATTGTCATTCTGGCTAATGTAGCCAAAGAAGAAGATGTGCAAAACCTGATCGATACGACGGTTAGCACATACGGTACAGTAGATATTCTGGTTAACAATGCGGGCATTATGGATGGCATGGAGCCGGCAGCAGATGTAACGGATGAGAAGTGGGAGAGAGTGTTCGCTGTAAACACCACCAGTGTGATGCGGACAACGCGTAAAGTATTGCCGATCTTCCTGGAAAAACAAAAAGGCGTTATCGTCAACATTGCTTCGGCAGGTGGCTTACACGGCGGACGTGCAGGAGCAGCCTATACGGCTTCCAAACATGCGGTCGTGGGCTTCACCAAAAATACAGGGTATATGTATGCTGAGCAAGGCATTCGCTGTAATGCGATCGCTCCAGGCGCTGTAGCAACTAACATCAGCACATCCATGGCAGGTATCAGCCATTTCGGTGCAGGCAGACAGCAGTTGGGCATGGCAATCAATCCACGCATCGGGACGAGCGAAGAGATCGCCAAAGTAGCCCTGTTCCTCGGATCGGACGAGTCCAGCTTCGTGAACGGAACTGTCGTTACAGCAGATGCTGGTTGGAGCTCTTATTAATCCATTTAAGGGATGTGGAGCACGGATTACGGAAATAGTGTTTAAAGTCAGGAAGCCGCATGAGCATTGCGGCTTCCTTTTTTAATCCCGTCAGATGATGAAATTCAGATAAATATGGCCATTAAACGCAAAAAAGGCACAACCTCTATTGTTCACGAGGTTGTACCTTTCGGTAGCATAGCCTTTTGATTATAGTGCTATTATATCCCAGGTAACGGTGAGTGAATATTACCGGATAGTTGTGGTTACTATTTTTTAAAAATCAAATCCAAGTTTATTGGCGTATGCAGCAAATTCTTTTTGATACTTCTCGATATTTTTCTTGCCGGTAGCAATTTTGGCATTGGCTTGTTTGAGGACAGCGCTGTTTACCGTTGTTTTGGAGACCGCTTTTTTGGCGAGCTGGAATCCTTCGAGCTGTGTATAGCTACCTTTGATCAGGTTGGCATGGATTTTTTGCAATTCCGCATCTTGCGGTTTAATCAGCTTCAGCTTGGATACATATTTGGTGTAGTTAGGAATCGCTGTATTGGTCAGTTTCAAGAAAACGGACTTGCGATTGGATGATGTAATGTAAAATCCACCTCCCAAAGCATTGAAGGCTTTCTCCTCATATACCGCTGCGCTATCCAGTAGATCCAGGTAGTTGAGGAAATCTTCTTCTTCGACTGTAGGGATCGGTTCTTGTTCTGACGTGTCAATTTCTTCATAGTATTCGTCTTCCGAATATGTAGTGGTTGAGTCATCCGCAGCAGCGGCATAGGACCCTGCAGGTGCGAATACCCCACCAAGCAAAACAAAACTCATAATAATGGATAGAACCCAAGATTTTTTCACGTTACAATTTCCCCTGTCTATATATGTGATATTATTCCAATGGATAATCTAACATAGTACGACAAGAAATTACAGGTATCTTTTTACAGTAGTATGGTTTTTTCATATCTTTTCATGCTGTTTCATATTGGTGCAACGTCATATAGAGCTGTAGTGGCAGCGGTTATCGTAACTAGGTACAAAGAGATATGGCTATGTTTAAACATGTACGTTTGTGCGGGAGAATTGAATGAAGTTGGTTATTTCAGATATTTTCAGAAAGGATATATATGCAAAAGTATACTGTACTCTGGGTTTATTAATTAATACTTTAAACCTATTTCCGTTTGTAGCGGTATGCCCGATAAATAGCATTGGAGTTGATTCATATATATTGGAGGAATAGTTCATGAGTAGAAACAAACGTTTTACCAAAATGATGGTCCTGGCGCTAAGCATAAGTCTTGTGCTCTCGCTTGGGCTGATTCATCCCGCGCAGGCGAGTGAATGGTCCCAGGATAATTTTGAGAATGGGGATACACAGTGGACGTCTACCGGTGGTAGTTGGTCTGTCGTTCAAGATCAGGGGAACGCAGTGTATTACCAATCGGGCAAGAGCGAGGGTAGAAGTTCGGCAGGGGACCTGGAATGGAGTGATTACGCTGTTGCAGCGGATGTGAAGGTGGTTGATTTTAATGGATCGACTCGAACTTACGTAGCGGGCAGGTATACAGATGCCAACAACTACTATGCAGCTTCGTTGTATAACAGTGGTGGCGGAAAACTTGAAATTCGCAAAAAAGTCAATGGCTCAACCACAACACTTGCTACGAAATTGGATTATAAGCTGGCAGTGGATACATGGTATAACGTCAAACTTGAAATGAGTGGCCCATCCATTAACATGTACGTGAATGGTGTGTTGGAGTTGTCTGCTACAGATACCGATATGACCAAGGGAAGTGCAGGGCTGGTAACGTTGAAGTCCATTGTCATGTACGATAATGTAACCATTTCGAATATCGGAGATCCGGTAACAGAAACGCCAACCGATCCAACGCCGGAGACTCCACCAACGGATCCTTCAACCGAAGTACCACCGACTGATCCGTCCACAGAAACACCACCTACCGATTCTACACCAGAGCCAGAAGTTCCGGATCAGACACCGGAAATGGCTGCATACAATTTGACTGGATTTGCAGCAGCAAATACGACCGGTGGAGGTATCATCGAGGATACCGATTCACGTTATATGCGTGTATATACCGCCAGTGATCTGGCTGTAGCATTGAAGAAAGGTTCCAAAATCAAAGTGGTTGAGATCATGAATGATCTGGACTTGGGTTGGAATGAAATTCACGCTTCAGCCAAGACGGCTCCTTTTAGCGCCCATAATAACGCCCTGACACATCCTGTACTGATGAAGACGGGTGTCAGCAGAGTGAGTATTGATAACTTTGATGGTCTGACGATTTTCTCGGCTAACGGAGCAACGATCAAACATGCCGCGTTTACATTCAAGCGGAGTAACAATATCATTATTCGTAACCTGGCATTTGATGAACTATGGGAGTGGGACGAAGCTACCAAGGGCAATTATGACAAGAACGATTGGGATTACATTACCGTAGAGAATAGCAGCAACGTCTGGATTGACCATGCGACTTTCCATAAAGCCTATGATGGTCTTGTTGATGTGAAAAAAGGTAGCCGTGGCGTGACGATTTCATGGTCTTCTTTTGTAGGAGATGATCAAGGTCCGAACAGCTGGGTGACTCAGCAGGTGGATGCCCTCGAAGCGAATATGTCAGCTCATCCGATGTACGCTTACCTTAGAAGCAGTGCGGTTGGCATGAGTAAGGAACAGATTATTGCCATTGCATCCAGCCAGAAGAAAGGACATCTCATTGGTGCGACAGAGTTCGCCAGTGATAATGCTGACCTGGAAGTTACCCTGCATCACAATTATTATAAAGATATTCAGGATCGCATGCCGCGTGTACGTGGAGGTAATGTACATGTGTACAATATTGTTATGGATAATGCCGATACTTGGGAGATCAAAAAGAAGATTACATCGAGTATGTCCAAAGCGATCTCAGCTAAAGGATATCATTTTGGAATTACCAGTAATGGAGCAATCTCTACAGAGGATGGCGCTGTATTGTTGGAGAAATCCGTCATTATTGGCGTACAAGATCCGCTTAGGAACAATCAGGTGAGTGTGTCCAAGAGTAATTACACAGGAAAAATCAAGGCGATCGATACGATATACGTATGGAATGGAGCAAGTTATAGAGGGGGAAGTGAGGATGCCAAAAGTCCACTTGCACCAGGCCCTGCAGCTGAGAAAGCATTCGCTTGGAACGGATTTGCATCCTTGCCCTATAGCTACGATGTAGTTGACCCAGCTGACTTGCAGACGAAACTGAATGCGAGCGGTGGTGCCGGTGCGGGGCAACTTGTATGGACACCCGTTCAGTGGCTGACTACCAGCTATAATTAAACGGATTGTTAAGGTGTTTTTTTATGATTGATTATGATTAATTATGCAAAAGTTGAAACGCCTTGCCGTAGAGGGATTTACGGTGAGGCGTTTTTGCTTTAGACAAAAGAGAGTAACAAAAAAATTACATATATGTATTTACGTAATGAGTATTATATTGACTTATATTATATGTGTGTAGTCGAAATCCCCTTGTTTAAAGCCGTATATAGACCTGAAAAAGTTCGAAATGGTGTAAGGAGTTTTTCCAAATAAAATGCTTGTATAATGGATTCATCTCCATTACAATACAATTGATAATGAGATTCAATATCATTTACAGAGAAAAGGGGAGTCGGGTTACATGTTCAAAGTAAAGAAAAAGTTATATATTTATGCAGCACTTATACTGATGATTTCACTGCTTGCTGGTTGTGCTTCAGGTGGAAGCGCTGAGACAACGAATACGTCCAGCACGGCAGCAAGTAGTAATGAAAGTAATAATGAGAGTGGTACAGCGGGAAGTGCAACAGATGATCAAGCAAGAGTGGTCAAACATGCTATGGGTGAAACCACAATTAAGGGAACCCCGCAAAAAATCGTGACCCTGTTCCAGGGTGCCAATGATGTTGTCGTTGCGCTTGGTGTGAAGCCGACAGGTATTGTCGAATCATGGGTTCAGCAGCCAGTCTATGAATATCTGAGAGCAGATCTGGATGGAGTAACACAAGTGGGTCAAGAATCCCAGCCCAATCTGGAAGAGATCAACAAGTTGAAACCGGACTTGATTATTGCTACGAAAATCAGACATGAAGAGATCTATGAGCAATTGTCCCAGATCGCACCAACGGTAGTGACGGAAACGTTGTTTGACTGGAAAGAAACCGTGAAAACGACTGGTGAAGCAATGAATATGGTTGAGCAATCAGACAAGCTATTGTCCGAGTGGGATGCTCGTGTAGCTGATTTTAAGGCAAAAATGGGTGATCGTCTGCCGATTGAAGCAACCATTACGAACTTTAGAGCCGATCAGGTTCGTATTTTCTACATGGGATACGCAGGTAAAATTCTGAATGAACTTGGGTTTACCAGACCTGCTGGACATGATGCAGACACATGGGGAGTTGAATTGACTTCCAAAGAGAACATTCCGGATATGAATGCGGACATGATCTTTAATTTCAATTCAGGCACCGAAACCGATGCGATTCAGAAAAATTATGATGATTGGACCAGCAGTCCTCTTTGGAAAAATCTTGATGCAGTCAAGAACAACCAACTGATTCAGGTCGATGAAGTAGCCTGGAACATGGCAGGTGGATACACATCGGCTAACATGATGCTGGACGATCTATATAAGCAGTTCAACCTGAACTAACTTACAGGAGCAGGACCTGCCATGCACCAGGACATTCGTTAACGAAGTGTATGGGCAGGCAGGTCTTTTTTCATTTTACAGATGAAAGAGTGAGGATATGTTTCCCCTTTTTACGAAGGCAAGTGCCAAGGTCTATGGACTGGCTGGTTTATTCATATTGCTTCTACTTGCTTGCACAGCCAGTATGATCCTGGGGCGTACGCATATCACGTTTCAGATGGCATGGGATGCGGTGCAATTCTATGACGAGAGCTCGGTGGGACATGTGGTGCTCCTGACGGAGCGGTTGCCACGTACAATTATTGCCGCTGTCGTTGGTGCAAGTTTGGCCGTGGCGGGTGGACTGATGCAGGCATTAACACGTAATCCGCTTGCATCACCAAGTGTGTTCGGAATCAACGCAGGTGCGATCTTTTTTATTGTCATTGCCATCGTTGTATTATCCGTATCCTCGCTCACCACGATGATGTGGTTTGGCTTTGCCGGAGCTGCGATTGCCGCGGCGATTGTATATGCGCTGGGTTCCCTCGGTCGTGATGGCCTGACACCGATCAAAATAGTACTGGCCGGTACGGCAATCTCAGCATTGTTTGCCTCGTTCACACAGGCCATTCTGGTGCTGGATGGAACCGGATTGCAGGATGTATTGTTCTGGCTTGCCGGTTCAGTAAGTGGTCGAACGTTGGATATGTTATATCCTGTTCTGCCATATATGACAGCTGCAGCTATTGTCTCTCTGTTCATGGGCAGAGCCATCAATCTGCTACTGACGGGTGACGATATCGCAAAAGGCATGGGACAGAATGTACTTCTGGTCAAGGTGCTCATGGGTATTGTAACCGTATTGCTCGCGGGTGGTTCCGTTGCTGTAGCTGGTTCAATCGGTTTGGTTGGTCTGGTTGTCCCGCATATTATGCGTGCATTGGTAGGTAACGATTACCGCTGGCTTGTTCCCTACTCTATTGTAGGGGGAGCGATCCTGCTACTGTCCGCGGATGTTGTTGCAAGGCTGGTGATCATGCCGCAGGAAGTTCCACTCGGTGTCATGACTGCACTGATTGGCGGACCTTTCTTCGTGTACATCGCCCGCAAGGGGGTGACGAAGATATGAGGAAGATGTTGACTTTCCGCAACAAAAAAGACACCATCTCGGTGCAAATGGAACGAAAATCACTGGCTGTCATCGGCACATGTATCCTCCTGTTTCTCGTGGCAGGGGTTGTCGGTACCAGTGTGGGCAGTGACTTTATTTCTCCGCTCGATGTGCTCAGAACGATATTCGGTCTGAATGCAGGCGAGCATGATTTTGTCGTGCTGACTTTGAGACTGCCACGAGTGTTATTATCTTTGCTCGTAGGTGCAGCCCTCGGCATGTCAGGTGCGCTCCTGCAAGGCATTATCCGTAACCCGCTGGCATCACCGGATGTCATTGGTATCACTGGCGGTGCAGCTGTTGCGGCTGTAGGTTTTGTTACATTGCTGGGCGGAGCGGTAAGTATCAAGCTGTTACCATTGTTCGCCATCGTTGGTGCGCTTGTGACGGCTTTGATCATCTACATACTTGCCTGGAAAAAAGGAGTCAGTCCGATCCGCCTGGTGCTGATCGGGATCGGAGTATCGGCCATTACCGGAGCCGGAACGACCTTTATGCTGATCCTGAGTCCGTTCTACACGGCAGGTCAAGCCTATATCTGGCTGACAGGAAGTATATACGGAGCATCATGGACCGATGTTCGAACCATTCTCCCGGTAATCATTATTGTTGTTCCTCTGGCGATCTGGTTCGCCCGCAGTCTGAATGCACAGGAGTTCGGAGATGATCTAGCCACAGGGTTGGGTGTGACTGTTCAACGGCATCGTTCAGCGTTGTTGTTATGCAGTGTACTACTGGCGGGAATCGCCGTTGCGGTTGCCGGAACCATTGGCTTTGTAGGCCTGATCGCTCCACATATTGCCCGAAAGCTGGTTGGACGGATGTTCGGCAGTATGCTAATTGTGTCCGGACTGGTCGGTGCTTTGCTCGTATTCATCGCAGATTTGATTGCCCGCACAGCCTTTCTACCGCTTGATGTTCCCGCAGGGGTATTCACCGCAGGCGTAGGAGCACCATTTTTCCTGTATCTGTTGTTCAAGAATCGAAATCAGTTTTGAGGAGGAGAGAGCCGTGAGTATTCTGGAAGCCAAGGAGCTTACTATCTCCTATGGAGCAGATCCCATTATTGAAAATTTAAACCTGACCATTCCCAAGGGGCAGATTACCGTCCTAATTGGAAGTAACGGTTGTGGCAAATCCACGTTGCTACGCACGATGGCCCGTTTGCTGAAATCCAGCTCAGGTTCCGTGCTACTGGATGGCGAAGAGATTTCAAAGCTACCGACCAAGGAGATTTCAAGGCGCATGTCTATCTTGCCGCAGGGCCCAACCGCTCCAGAAGGACTGACAGTGAACCAACTGGTCAAGCAAGGGCGTTATCCACATCAAACGTGGCTGAAGCAATGGTCCCGAGAGGATGAGCGTATGGTCAAGCTGGCACTGGAGTCTACACATCTGACAGAACTCGCCGATCGGCCTGTGGATGCATTGTCCGGTGGCCAGCGCCAGCGTGCCTGGATTGCGATGACCCTCGCGCAGGGCACCGAAACGTTGCTACTGGATGAACCTACAACCTATCTCGATATGACACATCAGATTGATATCCTTGATCTGTTGTTCGAGTTGAACGAACGGGAAGGGCGTACCATTGTCATGGTACTTCATGATCTGAATCTGGCATGTCGATATGCGCATCACATTGTGGCTGTTCACAACAAGTCCATCTACGCAGAAGGTAAACCGGAGGATATCGTTACACAAGAGATGGTCCGTAAGGTTTTCCAGATGGAGTGTGAGATTGCGGTCGATCCGCTGTTTGGCACACCAACCTGCATCCCACATGGAAGAGGAAGGAAATTGAATGGGGAACAGCGGTACACGCAGCTGGCTTGACGATCAAAAAGTCGGCTTTCTATTACTTCAATAATGATTTAAAACTCCACATCAACTGCATTGCATGAGCATGCAGATAATAAATTAGGCAAGCCGTTGGTAAAACCATATCCCAGGCTTGCCCGGTTTGTTGTGCCTATTATTCGATAAGAGCATATCTACTTCGACTCAAACCCACACTGAATTACAACTTATTTTTCCTTAAAAGTTTATTATTGACAATATAGCTCGAATTGCCATAAAATAGATTTTGTATGATATTGATAATCATTATCAATGTTGAAATATAATAAAAATTGATGAATGTATGAGCTATATAAGTTTAATCCAAATTTCACACGTTAACGGAGGGGGCAGAACAGATCTGAAGAAGCGGAGCTACAAGCTTTCTGAAAGAAAGCTGGCATCGAAAGCATACGCTATCACCGGATTTCCCCTTTGTATAAGGGATTCAAAATAATCTGGGGATAACAGCGATCGGAAGATGGTTCTGACCGCGCAGTGATTTCGTGTAGAAACAGTATTCAACTTATATAGGAGCGAGTACCTTCATTCGATCGAGGAGGATTTTCAGTGTTTCCGATAGGGATTCATAATCTGCAAAACCGACTCATTATGAGCAAAGCGAGAGAAATGGGCATCGCCTGTGAGCCACTTCTTGAGGGATGCGAAGATTTTCTGAAGTTGTCTGTAGGGGACAAGCAGATCATCATTAACAAAACCAGATCTCATCGTCTGCCGTTAATTGCTGGTTTGCTCGCGAAGAACAAGCAGGCATGCAATAAGTTGTTGCATGAACAGGGCATGCCTGTACCGTCATTTATCGTGATCCCGGAGATGGGGAGCGATGCAACAGATTTTCTAAAAAGTCATGGTTCCATTGTGGTGAAACCGCTGGATGCAAGCAGTAGCATGGGAGTGACGTTGGATGTGCGTACCGAAGATGAACTGGAGGTAGCCATTCGTCTTGCGGGTGTCCATGGCAGCAGCATTATGCTACAGCAATATGTGACTGGAATCGATTACAGAGTGCTGATTATTAACGGTGAAGTGGCGGCTGTGAATGAGTATCGGCCTGTCTATGTCGAGGGAAACGGGACTTTAACCGTGCGGGCGTTAATCAAGCAGTTGAATCAGGATCGAATCGAGATGACGCACATTGGGGAGTATGAAGCTTTTCCCCAGGTTGATGCAGAAACGGAACGATTATTGGAGGTATTGCGTGCACAAGGGACAACACTGGATGAAGTACCTGCCGCTGGAAAAGAAATCGAGCTATATGATCTCCGTAACTCAGCCGCCGGAAAAATCAGTGAATTCTACAAGGATTGTACCGAAATCATTCATCCCGAGAATGCCCGAATGATCATTCAGGCGGCAAAGACCCTCCAGATTGATGTCGCTGGAATCGATGTTCGTTGTCATGATATCCGCACTCCGATCTCCAGAGATCAGGGAGGTATCCTGGAAGTGAACGCTTTGCCAGATATGACACACCACGTCTTTCCCCATGGTGGAACAACTCGTGATGTGGTTCGGCTATACCTTGAATACCTTTGTCAGGAGAAACTCGAATATAAGACGTATAACAACGTATAAAAGATATAAAACAAGAATCACAGGCAGCAGGTTCAGCCTGAATCGATTATAAGGAGCGTTAGAGGGCTATGTCAGTAGAGGTGCAGACGGAATATCTGAAGATGCAAAATGAGAAGGAATCCAATGCAAGATCGTACCCCAGACATTTCCCGCTTGTCATTAGCAAGGCCCATGGGGTGAAGATTACCGATACGGAAGGCCGCGTATTCTACGACTGCCTGGCTGGTGCAGGAACCTTGGCGCTGGGACATAACCATGACACGGTGGTCAACGCCATTCGCGATGTTCTGGATCAGCAAATTCCGCTACATACACTGGATTTGGCAACGCCGCTGAAGCTTTCATATATGCAAGAACTATTCTCCATCCTTCCGGAAGAAATGCGAGATAAAGCCAAGATTCAGTTTTGTGGTCCAACCGGAGCGGATGCCGTAGAAGCAGCCATTAAGCTGGTCAAACATGCCACAGGTGGCAAGTCCATTCTTGCCTTTCAAGGTGGTTATCACGGTTCAACCCAAGCGACGATGTCGATGAGTGGCAATCTGAGCAAGAAACAGCATCTGCAAAGCCTGTTGCCGGATGTGCACTTCCTGCCATTCCCTTACGAATACCGTTGCCCATTTGGTGTTGGTGAAGGCATGACGGCCCAATTAAGCGCACAGTATATCGAGAATCTGCTCGATGATTGCGAGAGCGGTATTGCGGCACCCTGCGGGGTCATTGTGGAGACGGTACAGGGAGAGGGAGGAGCGATTCCAGCGGATATCGAATGGCTCAAGGAGTTACGCCGAATTACAGCAGAGCGAAGCATTCCGCTCATCATCGATGAAGTGCAGACTGGAATCGGACGCACAGGACGAATGTTTTCGTTCGAACATGCTGGAATCATACCCGATGTAATCATCTGCTCCAAAGCAGTTGGCGGTAGTCTGCCGATGTCTGTTGTCATCTACAAAGAAGAGCTGGACCAATGGCAGCCTGGTGCACACACAGGTACGTTCCGTGGCAATCAGCTAGCCATGGCTGCGGGGCTTGCCACACTTCGCTATATCCGGGAACAGGATATTCTACAAAACGTGCAGCTGCGCAGTGAGCAGTTCATGAATAAACTAAATGCATTGAAAGAGCGATATGTAGAGATTGGTGAAGTGCGGGGCAGAGGGTTGATGATTGGCGTTGAAGTAGTTGATCCAACAGGACGCAAGGATCGTCTGGGACATTATCTCCCTAATGGTGCTCTGGCTGAGTCAATTCAGCGTGAATGTTTCAAGAATGGATTAATTGTGGAATTGGGTGGGCGTCATTCCGCTGTTGTTCGTTTTCTGCCGCCGCTGAATATTACGGAACAAGAATCGGGTGCGATCCTCGCGATCTTTGAGAAATCGATAGCTGAAGCGATTGCCTTAGCAACGGCCGCATGCTGAAGCTGTCCCTGATGAAGAGGCATGCAGTATTAATCGCGATTCTGATCGGTGCTTTTTCTCTGGTGCTGACTAACAGTGCATTTAACTTGCTGTTGCCTTATTTTGTGCAATACTATCAGATCTCTACGACAGCAGGCGGATGGATCATCGCGCTGTACATGCTCGCCATGACGTTAACGATGCCGCTGGCTTCCCTGATCGTGGACCGACTGGGACGTAAACAGACGTATATGCTAGGGATCACCATCTATGGAGTGTTCTCGGTGGCAGGTGCGTTGTTGTATCACTCCATCGAAGTACTCTTGCTGGTCCGTTTCATGCATGGGGTCGCGGCAGGGTTGATGATTCCGTTATCACTTGTGTTGCTGTTTGATGTTTACGGACCGGAGGTAAGGGGACGAATTACTGGAGCATGGGGCTTGCTGCTTATGCTGGCTCCGGCTGCCGGGCCAACGCTGGGTGGCTTCATCATTCAGTATGGACGGCTTGAGATGCTGTTCTGGCTCAATGTGCCACTGGCTGTGTTCTCGTTGATCGGGTGCGGTCGAGTCATTCAGACCTATATCCCTGCGCGCAGGAAAAAATGGCATCCATCCAGTGTCATGATGCTGATCTGCGCTGTAGGTGCCCTTAGTCTGGGCGTACAGTTGTATGCGAGTCCTGTCGTGGCAGTATGGGTACCTTGGCTGCTGATTGCGCTCGGTGTGGTATTGCTCATTCGTTTTATCCAGACAGAGAACGGTCGCAAGGAACCGCTGATCCGGTACCAGTTGCTGCGGCGTAATGCCGTCTTTCCGCTGACCGTATTGATCTCTACCATTCAGGATTGTGTCATGTTTGGCGTGATCTTTGCATTACCGTTATTGTTCCAGGATATATTCCACCTGTCGCCGGCGCTGTCCGGTGCGCTGTTCATTCCCTTGTCGATCTGTACAAGTCTGTTCATATGGATTGGCGGTAGCTTGCTAGATCGAGGTCGGTCCATGCATTTTATCGCATGGGGTACATTGCTGGTGTCCATATCGATCCTGTCGTTTGCAGTTCTGCCCATAGGAGCATCAATCTGGATCATCGGTATGCTCATGGCGTGCAGAGGAATCGGTGTTGGCCTGTCAGGCATGAGTATCTCTGCGATTGGTCTGCAAGCCTTACCGGACGAAGACATGCACGAAGGGTCGGTGTTATCGACCACGATTGAGCGTCTGGCTTCTTCGTTTGCGGTGATGGGCATGACGTTGTATTACGATATGCGTTGGCAATGGCTTGCCGGGGCAGGAACGTCCATGGAGATGGCAAAATGGGGAGCGCTCAAAGAGATCTGTATCGGACTTGGCTGCGCCATTCTGCTTACACTTCCCCTGGTCTTACTTATAACCCGAAAGAAGGTTGGCATCATTGTTCGAGATGGAAAACAAGCTCCGGTCTGAGGCTGAGCAGCAGGCTCATGAACATTCGTGCAAGCTCCTTTTGAACTGTTACATCCGTGAGCTTGCGTTAGAGAAGGAAAGCGATATTCGGATCAATCCGAATACGCTGACGTACGTTGTTGCTTTTCAAGCCAGCGGGGTGACGGTGACGGGACAACTGGCCTATTACTCTGCCATGGGGGAGCATGAATACCTCAGTATGCAATCTGGGGGGGAAACAGTGCATTATCGCGACCTGGTTCGCTGGATCACATGTGAGCTAAGTGGAGATGGGGTACAAGGAGCGAGTTCAGATCCATATGGAAAGCTGAAGAGTGCGATGAAAAGGAAGAGCTCACTTGAGGTGGATATTACACATCCATTGGGTGAGAATACGAATCACGCAGAGCTGGCGTATGCCAGAGATTTTGCACAAAAGGTAGATAACAGTGTGGGTAACCTTACATTGTACATCGAACAAGCAGCCGGTCTCGACATCCACGACTATCGGACATCGGAACAGTCACTGTTGGTTGGTCACCCATTCCATCCGTTTCCGAAGAACTCCAAAGGCTTCAGCGAGCAGGATGTTGAGAAGTACAGTCCGGAGCTACGCACATCGTTTCAACTCTGTTATATCGCCGTGAGGCAGGACTTCTATGTGCAGGAATGGGTGGATGAGGAGGCGGCAATCGATTTGCATGATCTCCTGCGGAACCATGTGGAGCCGATTTTAAAAGAAAAGAGCAGAATGTATGAGCTGCTGCCCGTTCATCCATGGCAATACGCGTACATATCACAGCTGTCCGAGGTACAGCACTATATTCGAGATGAAAGATTAATTTTGCTCGGAAGTAGGGGGCCAACCGTCTATCCAACTTCTTCGGTCCGTACGGTCTATATTCCGGCATGGAACTGCAATATCAAGCTGTCACTGAGCATGCAGATCACGAACATGATTCGCACCAACAGTGCCGAGCAGATGCGCAGAACACTGGATGCCTCTAAATACGTCAGGCAGCATGACTGCTTCGGTGCTGAACCGCACACCCATATTGCGTATGAGACAGGCGTAGCGACATGTGCTTTTGATGATGAAGACTTAACCAGTCTATTTACGATAGCTTATCGGCCCATTGAGTTCGACCCTGCGAATACGTATGTCTTATCCAGTCTGGTTGAGGCACCGCTTCCTGGGATGCGGTCGCGACTGATGACGATGCTGGGTGGTGGACGTGACATAGCTGAGCGCTGGCTGGATCGTTATCTTGCATGTTCGCTGCTGCCGATTGTACGGGCGGCGGGAGAGAAAGGCATTCATTTTGAAGCCCATTTACAGAATACGCTTGTGACCTTGGAGGATGGGTTGCCTGTCGATTTTATCGTCCGCGATCTGGAAGGGGTCAGTGTGGATGAGGAACTTATCCGTGAGCAGGATCGTGTAGCGTCCGATTTACTATTTTATTCACGAGAGAAAGCTTGGGCGCGGACATCGTATTATTTTATCGTCAATCATCTGGGGTCTCTGATTCATGTCATGGCGCGAGATGTGAACGTATCGGAGGAGCATTTCTGGAAGCAGGTACGTGAGGTACTTGTAGATGAACTGGAACGATCGGGCAATGAATATGTGCGACATCTGCTGACGACGGATGCATTTCTGGCCAAACAAAATTTGGTGAGTTGTCTAAGAGGGATCAGCCAGACCCCGGCTTACGTGCCGGTGAGCAATGTAATGAAACGAATAGGGAGTGAAGTGCGTGGGAGTCGTGGGATACAGGGCTGAAGCAGGCGGCAGGACAGAAGCAGTATACGTGGGTGTACAGGAGCGGATCATGCGGCAGACGCTGGAGGCGATGTGGTTCGAAGGCATTCTGGACAGTCATGTAAGTGGGAGCGAATGGCGAACGGAGGGGCTTACATCTTCCGGCGATTCTGTGGCGTACACGTGTGAAGCCGAGCGGAAGTTTTCATTTGGCCGGGTGAAGGTGAAGAAGGGGACGATTCAAAGGGAAGGCGTCAACTGCACCGATTTGGATCTGTTTCTGGAGGAAATCGTGCTGAACGCTTTGAAGGGTGCAAACGTGACGGCTTTTATCCAGGAACTACTCGAAACGATGGCAAAGGACAGCCAGTGCCAAGCTATATTGCCCTTGAACATTCCGAATGAAGATCGGCATTATGATGCGCTCGAAAGTCACATGACCGACGGTCATCTGTACCACCCGAGTTATAAGTCGAGGTTGGGATTTTCCCTGAAAGATAATCTGGCTTATGGCCCAGAGTTTAACACGGAGGTTGCATTAGTCTGGGTTGCTGTGAAAAAAGAATTGGCTCAGACCGCTGTATCCACAGGGTATACATCTGAAGAATTGGTGGGGCAGCATCTGACCGTAGAGGACGTACAGCGATTCCATCAGATGCTGGAGTGCGATGGGAAAGAAGGTGCTGTTACTGATGATTCATATGTGTTCATTCCTGTTCATCCATGGCAGTGGGAGCACCAGTTGGAGACGGTATATGCCCGTCAACTGATGGATGGGGACCTCGTGTATCTTGGTCCATCGTCTTCGCCCTATCGTGCGCAGCAGTCAATCCGTTCGCTGTCGAACCGGGTGAACCCGGAAGCCCCATACATCAAGCTTTCCCTCAGCATCACCAACACGTCGAGCACACGTATTCTGGCACAGCATACGACTCAGAACGCACCGCTGATCAGCGATTGGCTGGATGAACTTGTTCGTGAAGATGAGCTGTTGCAGCAGGCGCAGTTTGGCATTTTAAAAGAAATCATGGGACTGTCGTTCCGTTATGAGCAGTTGCCTGCAACCCAGTATGGACGTGCCTACGGTACACTCGGTGCGATCTGGCGGGAGAATGTATCGGTTCATCTGAAGGAAGGTGAGACGGCGTGGCCGCTGAATGCACTGATGTTGGTTCAGACGGATGGTGTTCCGTTTATCCAGGATGCTGTAGAACGACATGGTGTGGAAAAGTGGAGCGAGGCCCTTGTTCGCACAGTTACCCTGCCGATTATTCATTTGCTCTACGCACACGGGATTGCGCTGGAATCTCATGCTCAGAATATCATTTTGGTACTGGAAAACGATCTGCCGAAACGAATCCTTATCAAGGATCTGCATGATGGCGTTCGCTATGTACCAGATCAACTGTTGCACCCGGAACTGGCACCGAAGCTGAACCCAGAACCTGAAACCCATCGCAAGTTCAATCGGTATTCCTTCATCTATGCCGGAGATGTGTCGGAAGTCCGTGACTATACGTATGATGCGTTCTTTTTTATCTGCATGACGGATATTGCGTTAGCGCTTGAGAAGTATGGGTTGTCAGAGGAAGCATTCTGGCAGCTGTGCGCAGGTGTTATTGTGGATTACCAGAAGCAGCACTCGGAGTATACGGAACGGTTTGTGGCATTTGACCTTTTTGCCGAAGATGCACTAATCGAAGAGATGACCAAGCGCCGCTTGTATGGGGATGGGGAATTAAATTTCCGCAAGGCGAGCAATCCGCTCAAGGTATCGAAGGATGCACTTGAATCCAAGAGAACGCTCGAATTAAAGGGAATCGTCGAATGAAAATGAACACGCTGAAGGAAAAAATTGCACGTAAACAGCCAGTGTATGGCCTTTTTGTATCCATACCGCACCCGGTCATCATCGAGATGATCGGCCATGCAGAATATGACTTTGTCATTATTGATCTGGAACATGCCGCAACATCGATGGAATCGGTGGAAGAGTTGGTTCGTGCTGCGGAACTGGTGGGCCTAACCCCTTTGGTTCGGATTTCGAAAGTGGAGAGAGCGGAGATCCTTAAGGTACTGGACTGCGGCGCCCAAGGCATCGTCATTCCACATGTCGAGCATCTGGAGCAGGTGGAGGAAGCGGTTCGTTACGCCTACTATCATCCGGTTGGCATGCGCAGCTTGAATAGCGGTCGTCCCGGTGTATTCGGGAAATATCCGCTCACGGGATACATCGGGGAAGCGAACCAACAGGTGATGGTTGTCCCCATGATCGAAAGTGCGGAGGGCGTACGGCAAAGTGCACAGATTCTGTCTCACCCGCAGGTGAGTTTTGTGTTGGAAGGGGCGGCGGATCTGTCGCAATCCCTCGGCGTGCCATGGCAGACCGAGCACCCGGATGTGAGACGTGCGCTGGATGAATTGCATGCTACTGCGCTACAGTGCGAAGTACCTTATGCTACGGTCACTAGAGGCGTAGAAGACATGTCGCTCTGGGCTGAGCGGGGAGTACATATATACGTGCTTGGTGATGATCGGAATACGGCCTTTCGGGCATATGCTCAAAAACGGAATGACTACAGGAATGCGGGTGGGCAGATATGAAACCTAGTGTATGGCAGGCGATTGATGAACTACAACGCGGATTGGAAGACCCGGTATGTGCGTATGTCTACGATCTGGCCGGCATTCAGGAACAGGTAGGTCAGATGCTGGGCAGCATGCCTGGGAACACACAGTTGTTCTACGCGATTAAGGCGAATCCTGATCCGCGAATCATTGAGGCGTTGCTTCCATTTGTGAAGGGCTTTGAAGTGGCTTCAATTGGAGAGCTGCTCAAGGTTAGAGCGGTAAGCCCAGAGGTTCCAATTCTGTTCGGTGGTCCGGGTAAGAAGGAGAGCGAACTGCGGCTGGCGATTGAGCATGGCGTGAGCTACATCCATGTGGAGAGTCTGCTGGAGCTGCGGCGCATCATTGCGATTGCGAAAGACAGAGAGAAGGAGCATGAGCCGGAATACAAGCAACAACAGAAGCAAGCGCAGCAAGTGAGCATTCTTCTCCGGGTCAATCTGCGAAGCAGTACGTTACCTCGGACGAAGATTGTTATGGGCGGTGGGCCGAGTCCTTTTGGCATCGATGAAGAGGCAGTGGAAGAAGCCATTGAACTCATTCATGTGGAAGGCGCGGGTGTGGTTCGGTTAAGCGGGTTCCATTTTCACTCCTTGTCCAACAATATGGATTCTAGGCTACACGCCGAAATGATTGAGCTGTATTTGCAAAAGGTGGAGCAGTGGCAGCAGCAGTATGATCTTCCTGTGGAAGTGGTGAATGCAGGAGGCGGGTTCGGTGTTACGTATGATGGAAGCCCCGGATTCGACTGGCCCTTGTTCACTTCCCTGCTGGAGCAAAGTGAAGCCAGACAGCGTCTTGCTTCACGCGGAGGTCAGCTGTATTTTGAATCGGGCCGACTGCTGGTAGCAGACCACGGGTATTATGCCGCAGAGGTTACGGATATCAAAACCTCTCATGATCAGTATTTTGCCGTGTTAAGGGGAGGCACGCACCATAATCGTCTGCCTGCTTCATGGGGACATAACCATCCGTTTCAGATTATGGTGACGGATCGTTGGAAGCACTCGTTTGTCCGTCCAGAGGTAAGAGATCGTCGAGTTCATGTTGTAGGTGAGTTATGCACACCAAAAGATCGCATGCATTCCGATGCGGAGATAGCGCTGCTACGGGTAGGAGACATTGTTGTATTTGAAAAGTCTGGAGCTTATTGCTGGACCATCTCGCATCATGATTTTCTCGGGCATCCGCACCCGGCATTCCATTATCTAACGGAGGACAATGATCATGTCAACACTGATGAAGCGTTCCAGTCTGCAAGCCGCTGAACGCCGGATTATGGCGGATCTGATGAATTCATTCTTGTCGGAGCAATTGCTTCCACTGGAAGGTTATTCGTTCATTGATTTTGCCGCGGCACCTGCACCGTTCCGTCGATTGTACAAGGGATATGACAGCGAAGGCATGAAAGACAAGGGAAGAACAGCATTAGCAACTTTAGATAATGGGATCGAGACTGGTATCAGGGTGGACGAGCTAACGGAAACAATTGATTCCGACAAAACAAGTGAGGAACAGAACAACGAGCATAATCATAATGTAGCGTCTCGCTATAGATTGCACACTCAAGGTGTACTGTGTCTGGTTAAGACAGGAGTAAGACAGGGGGCTGAGTGGGTTCAGGGTTCACCGATCTACGAGGAGAAAGCAGATGGAAGCTGGGTTCTTCTCGATTCTCCGGTAGAGGTTGGACGTGCCGTGTTACAGAAGGCTTTGTCGGATGAGGCTTATGCGCAGCCTGGAGTGGCAGAGTTTCTTGCTAGTCTGGACATTGCTGTGGAGCAGTTTGCTCTGGGCTGGGAACAAGTCCAGTATCTGTCAGCCAACGTCCCGATGTCTGCTTATGAGTGGTTTATCAAGGGTGAGCGCGTTGCTGCATTGCGAGATCGTCCATTTCACCCATCGTCCAAAGCCAAAGTGGGATTCAACGCAGAAGATGTAACACGGTATGCAGCGGAATTCGGGAAGGCGATTTCGCTACGCTGGGTGGCTATACGGCTGGATGCCGTGCAGCAAGGTTGTGAAAATGGGCTGTCCATTTTGGACGTGTTAGACGATGTTCAGCGCCGAGTGGTGGAAGCCGAGTTTGCCCGAAAAGGGATCACGTTGGATGAATATCTGCCGATGCCTGTACATCCGTGGCAATTACAGCATGTAATTGTGCCCCGATTCACTGGGGAGATCGAAGAAGGTAGCATTGTCGTATTGGACGTAGAAGTGGGCGACGTACAGGCAACATCCTCTTTACGCTCGATGGCTCCGTCAATCGAGTCAACCCTGATGCTCAAGCTACCGGTTAGTGTGCTGTCACTGGGGGCTGCTCGCTATCTTCCGGTGGTCAAGTTACTGAATGGTCTTGCTGGTGAACGGATGCTACGACAGGCCGTTGCTTGTGACGAGACCTTGAAGGACAAGGTGTATATGTGTGAAGAGCAGAACTGGTGGGGCTTTATGCCAGAATCCATGGGACTGTTCGATGATCATCCACGCCATCTGGCTGCACAGATTCGTGTGTATCCTGCTGAATTGCTTAATGAAGCCTACAAAGTCATTCCAATGGCTGCACTGGGTGTGAATCTGGAAGGGCATCATCTATTAAAGGACATTCTGGGGGATGATCTGAGTAGCACGAATGTTCTCGACTTTTATACCAGTATAGCTACGACGTTCTATGATATCGTGATGCGTCTGTTCAAGGTGGGTGTTGTACCTGAGATTCATGGTCAGAACTGTTGTATGGTGTTAAAGGATAATGAGGTAAAAGGTCTACTGTTCCGTGATCATGATTCCGTGCGTTTGCATCAGCCTTATCTGGATAAGCATGGGATCGCTGACCCTGCTTATCATATTCGCCCGGGCTACTCAAACAGCCTGTATAACGAGACGGTCCAGAAGTTGATCTTCTATGTGCAGTCGCTGGGGACGCAGGTGAATCTGGCTGCGATCATGGAGTCTTTGAGCGAGGTGCATCACATCCCGGAAACGAAGTTATGGGAGATCACGGAGCAGGCTTGGAAGGAAGCGCTGCAACAAGTGCAGCTTCCCGATTCTGACCGGGCCGCAATCGCTCATGCGGTATTCGAGAGCGAGGATTGGCCCGTGAAGTTAGTTGTCCGTCCGCTACTTGAAGCGGATGGGGTGCCAGGCGCGATGCCATCGGGCAAAGGCAAAGGGTGGAACCCTTTTTACAAGGGATAGAGATTGAGTATTGTTGGTGTAGGAGTGTAGAGAGAAGAAGTGGCGTACTAAAGGATAGGACAGAGAAGGTGACCCGGTTGACGGGTTGCCTTTTTGGTTTGTTGTCATTGAGAGTTGAAATGCTTGGAGGGATGAAACGTTCATCATTCTGGCTAAAAAATCTTATGAAATGGAGGTACAGGAAAGAGACTGATGGTATAATCGGGTTATGTGTTATAGTCATACTTGTGTATTATCGAAAAGGTTTTCGGAAAAAGCGACAGCTACTGTTGTAACCGTAATCATAATTTACTTGAAGAAAGTGAGAATCTACCATGAATCAGAAGAGGCTTTTTAATGATGGATGGCAATTTGCGAAAAGCAAGCTGGATGTTACGGAACCTGCGGGTCTGGTGTATGAACCTGTGGAGCTTCCCCATGATTGGCTGATATATAATACGCTTGAACTGTATGAAGACAGCATTGGATGGTACCGCAAGACGTTCCATTACACGAAGGATGGGCAGCAGCTTTTACTCTGTTTTGATGGCGTATACATGGACTCTTCGGTGTATGTGAACGGGCAGCTGGTTGGGGAGTGGAAGTATGGCTATTCTGCTTTTGAACATGAGATCACGAATGCACTGGTGGAAGGCGACAATGAGATTGTGGTCAAAGTCGTGCATCAGAGCCCGAACAGCAGATGGTATTCCGGAGCCGGAATCTATCGCCATGTGTGGCTGAAGACGAGAGACCGCAACCATATTGTTACGGATGGAACGTATGTATCCATTAAGCAACAGCCGGATGGCTGGCAGGTGGAATTGGATACGGAGCTGAACCTGGAACAGAATCAGCAAGCAGAATTGGTGCATACGATCTTGTATGAAGGTCAAGTGGTGGCATCCAGCCAAGCGAATGTTACGAATTTGGCGAGTGAAAATGCGGTTGTATCGGCAGATAGCCAACAGATCATTGTGGAGAATCCAAACCTGTGGAGCCCAGACGCACCGCATCTGTATGAACTGGTGACGGAGCTGCGATTGACCTCGGATGATCAGGAACAACGGACAGTTGAATCGGTGTCACAGCGCATTGGATTCCGGGATATCAAGCTGGATGCCAATGAAGGATTCCACCTGAACGGAGTTAAGATGAAGCTGAACGGTGTGTGTGAACACCATGATCTCGGGGCGCTGGGAGCTGCTTTTAACCTGACGGCACTGCGCAGAAGATTTGTTTTGCTCAAAGAAATGGGCGTTAACGCCATCCGTACCGCGCATAATATGCCTGCCAAGGAGTTCATGGAACTTGCGGATGAGATGGGTATGCTGGTTGTGTCCGAAGCCTTTGATATGTGGGAACGTGCGAAAACGCCATACGACTATGCGAGATTTTTCCCGGAGTGGGTGCATACCGATGTGAAGAGTTGGGTGAAGCGCGACCGTAACCATGCCAGCCTGATCATGTGGAGTATCGGGAACGAAATTTACGATACCCATGCGGATGAACGTGGACAGGAAGTCACTCGCATGCTGATGGATTATGTGCTGGAATTTGATCCAAAAGGTAATGCTGGCGTGACGATTGGTTCGAACTACATGCCTTGGGAAAATGCACAAAAATGCGCGGATATCGTGAAGCTGGCAGGCTACAACTACGCGGAAAAATATTACGACAAACATCATGAAGAGCATCCGGACTGGATTATCTATGGTAGTGAAACGTCTTCTGTGGTGCAGAGTCGTGGCATTTATCATTTCCCGTTCGAACAGCCGATTCTGGCAGATGATGATGAGCAGTGTTCGGCTTTGGGTAACAGTACGACAAGCTGGGGCGCGAAGTCGGCAGAATACTGCATTTTGGCAGAGCGGGATACGCCGTATTCACTGGGTCAATTCCTGTGGACTGGATTCGATTATATTGGAGAACCGACACCGTATCATACGAAGAATTCATATTTTGGACAGCTGGATACAGCAACGTTCCCGAAAGACTCCTATTACATCTACCAAGCGGCATGGACAGATTATAAGAAAAGTCCGATGGTTCACCTGTTCCCGTATTGGGATTTCAGCCCGGGTCAGATTATTGATGTACGCGTGTGCAGCAATGCGCCGAAGATTGAGCTGCAACTCAACGGTAAAACCATTGGTACGTACGATATCGATCATGCCAATGGAACACAATTGTCAGGCTGGTGGAAAGTGCCGTACGAAGAGGGCGAGCTGAAAGCGATCGCTTACGATGAGAACGGCCAAATCATTGCAACCGATGTGCAAAGATCCTATACGGATGCGAAGAAGATTCGTCTGCAAGCGGATCGGGAGCAGTTGCAAGCCAGTGGCACAGACCTGATTTTTGTAGAAATTGATGTGGAAGATGAAGCGGGTAATCCGGTGCACAATGCGAACAACCGTGTGCAAGTTAAGGTAACTGGTGCTGGACGATTGCTGGGTCTGGATAACGGGGATAGCACGGACTATGATCCATACAAAGGGTTGAGCAGAAGACTATTCAGCGGTAAACTGATGGCTATCATCGGAGCGACAAATGAAGCTGGAATGGTCCGTATTGAAGTTTCATCCGAAGGGCTGGAAGGGGCTACGGCTGAGTTTGAATCTCTAGTTGTGACGGCTGAACTTAATGACGAGAAACAAGTACAACCTGTCTTCATGAACAATGAAGAACGTCCGGTGCTGACGGGGAATGCTCGGGAGATTCCTTTGCGCAAAATCGAGATTATCAGTAATGCTGGGCAGTTGCTTGATCCGTCCAACCCGGAGCTTACTGTAACAGCCAAACTGTATCCAGAGAACACCTCCTACCGGGATATCCAGTGGGCCGTTGTGAACGATGCGGGGATTGAGTCCAACATTGCCAAAGTGGAAGCTGTTCAAGCAGAAATGGGCGACAATGGTGAGCATCAGCATGCGGTGAAGGTATCGGCTATAGGTGACGGGGAGTTCCGGCTTCGCGCAACCAGTACCAATGGTACGGATAAAACGAAACTCATCTCCCAGTTGGAGTTCAAGGCGGATGGTCTCGGTACAGCTTACAAAGATCCATACGGCTTCATCACGGGTGGACTGTACGATTACACCAAAGGTGAGGTAGGTAACGGCAACGAACGTGGGGTAGCGACAAGTCGCGACGGGGAGACGCATGTAGGCTTCCGTAATATTGACTTCGGACCATACGGCTCCGATACAATTACCATTCCAATCTTTACATTATCCACTGAGGATTACTTCATTCAGATCTGGGAAGGTATGCCGGATGAAGAGGGAAGTACGATGATTGCGGATGTGGTATATGACAAAGAGTCCATTTGGAATGTGTACCAGGAAGAGACATATCATCTGTCCAAACGCCTTAGCGGGATTACATCGATTTGTTTTGTACTGAAACAGAAGATTCATATTAAAGGATTTTCCTTCGAACGTCAGAGTCGTGCTTTTGAACAGAATGCGGCTGCATCCTGTGACCATCTCTATGGAGATACGTTCAAAATTGAAGCTGATCGAGTAGAAGGTATCGGGAATAATGTATCGCTGGAGTTTGAAAACATGGACTTTACGGCAGAAGGCACGTCGAAGCTCGTGATTTATGGCCATTCACCGATTGATAAGAATACGATTCATATTCGCTTCGCAGGTGAGGACGGACAGAGCAACCAGTTGGTTGAGTTCACACAGTCGGGTGGATATGAGGAGCGGGTGTTTGAGCTTGAACAGGTGAAAGGTGAGCAAAAAGTAAGCTTTATCTTCCTGCCAGGCAGTCAGTTTGACTTCGGCTGGTTCCGATTCGAGAAATAAGTGTGATGGAAATATAAAACCCCTTCAAGCAGGCATCGGTTCATGCAACGTGGATCTGAATCGCTTGCGTGAAGGGTTTTTCTTGTATGTATTTGTGAGAGAAAGCATCAATGAAACTGCTCTGCTTCAACTGAGAGATCTAAGTGATGACCTATTCTGCTATAGATGTACAACTTAATATCCGTGTCTTGTAATGCAAGCAGGTTTATCGTTTTGTTACTATTTCTGCTGATAGATGTTTCCATTGGTTCACTTACTTCATCTACATACATTTTCACATATACCATGTGGTTGCTGTTGTTTTCAATCGATATGTTGGCATGTGTTCCATTGGAAGCAACCATTGTGAAGCTGCCGTTGTATGCGGAACGACCTTCATGTTTAGTTTGAGCAATGAGCAGAACAGGTGTGGATGTTAGGGATGAGCGCTCCATTTCATGGGCTAATCCAGTTGACTGCCGTTCGTTCGTTGAAGCTAGAGTCGCTGTATTAGCCGAATGGGTGGATATGAGTACAGATAGAGCCAGTGCTACACCGAGCATTGTTTTTAACGTCATTAAATTAACCCCCTGCTGAATGATAAATCACTAAAATTTCGTTCCTGTTTATACATTTCTATGATTCTAAACGTTCGGGACAACGAGAGAGTTACAGATAAATGACAAATTAAGCATAATCATGCAACAAAGGATAGTATTGAACCGTTTCATAGATGAGGTGATGGAATGAGAAAAAGTATGCTTATCCTATCGTTGGCTTTAATGCTGTTAACTGCCTGTCAGGCAAATGAACCAACAACGAATGCTTCCGGAAATACGCAGGCTTTTCCAGAAATAATTGAGCCGCATAATCCAGAGCAAGCGGAGCAAAGCGGGGATGTGGTTGTGCTTCATGGAGGCATACGGAACGAAGATAAGTGGAACACATTTATGAAGAATGTGGAGAAAAAACATCAGGATCAGGTTCGTTTAACGATATATACCATTGAAGGTGGGCCCATTATCCAGGAATTGATCTATGATGGTACAGCTATTCAATCGACTTACGATAACTCAAGGGATGCCTACGGCTCCAAACAGGGAATAAAGACTGACACCTGCAAAGGGATCGGGACAATGAAGAGTGAGCAGGGGCATATTTTTTACGTGTTAACCGGGTGTGAGAAGGAAAAGAACCCCTTTTGGATGCCTAAGCTATGAGGGAGGAGCTATCTAACCGTAATTACTGAAAATTGTGTTCATCCATGCTGTAAAGCAAAAAGATCATGCAAAGTCAGGCTTTACATAATCTTTTTGCTGCTAGGTTAACATTAAAAACTGAGGTTATATAACAACGATCTGCTGATTCGCGCGTGGGAGTAAAGGCTTTGGGTTTAAGTTTTATCCATCTTCCTTACATTCCGTTATTTATTATTCAAAGCGAATTCAAGAAATTCGCAAATTATCTCTGAAGTTGCCTCTTCTTCTGGTAACCGTATATACCTACATATTTGTTGAATGTCTTTTCTAAACAAATCAATAATAAGAAGCATTGATTCAGAGTCTCCTTTCTTAGCTGATTCTAAGAGACTTATAAATTCAATATCTCTGATAGGCGTTTGATCATCCTTTGCTTCCATTTACTCACCGCCTGTTGACTAATATTCATTTGAGTCGCAACTTCCTTTTCCGAATAACCGTCTACATACAACTTAATATAATGGACTTACTGACTTCTGGCAGAGAATTTAGTATCTGATCCACGAATATTCTATTCTCAGCATTCTTAGTGAAACTGGTTTTTAAAATTTGATCACTATGTATAGGAAGCTCCTTTCTTCTAATGTTTTTGGCACGATACTGTACTCTCCATCCAATCCGATAAAGCTCTTCCTTATAGAGTTGATAAAGTGTTTGTTGTTCTCCCAGTTGTGTTCACTCCTAAAGTTAATAAATTCTCTTTGAAATTTCAAAAAAAGAAACATATGTTCTTGTTTATTATATCGAAAATCTTTTCTTTAGAAGTCTGAGAAAAGCAGTTTAAAAGTCGAATTTATGTTTTTTTTGTTTTCAGGTTGTATTTTAGGTTGGGAAATTACCCTATAAGTGAAGGCACAAACAAAACAGAAATGAGATGGGTTTGGGAAGAGATCCTTTCATTTCTTTCTTCCCATGTTGTTGAGCCTATATCAAACTTAAGGGAGAATGTGAATATGAAAAACGTATTGTATGTACCGTTGGATGACCGACCAGTGAATTTGGATGATGTCATCGTGCAGGGCAGATCTGCTGGAATTAATGTGATTACCCCAAGCTTAAGTGATATTACTAACCGTTTGGATTCGCAAAAGACTGCCTCAGGATCCACACTGGTCTCGACATCCTCACCGACTTACGGAAACTCTACGAATATACGGCAGTTCATTCTCAATAATGCAGCCTCTGTAGATGGATTTATTATTTCCTCAGATATGCTTGCTTACGGAGGTCTCATTGCGAGCAGACGTTTGCGCACTAGTGCTGGGGGAGCTTATCCAGCTTTCGATAGTATCACAACGGATCTATTGGATGTAATTCGGTTGGTAAAGCAATCTTATCCGAGTAAGCCGATTTATGTATTAGATACAATTATGCGGCTGGCCACGACTGCTTTTGCAGATGGATTGTCTTTTAATGCTTATAATGAATCGCGTACTTTTATGTTGCAACCTCGAAGAAGTTTTTCGCAGTTTGCAGACATTATAACTGGCTATAACCTGTCTCCTACTGGCTCATATGGAAGCACAACAAACTTCAACAAAGAACAGTACTACAATACTAGACAACATAAATTCAAAAGCAATCGGTACATCCTAGAGCAATTAGCACAGGCAGGATATATTGATTTTCTAGCCATTGGAGTTGATGACGCGAACACCCAAGGGGTACAAATTAATGAGATTAATTTCGTAGAAGGTCGCATTAACGCTTGGCTCGGTGGTACGAACGGTCAGAATCCAGATCGAGCTATTGTTTTACCCGATGCGGATGGATTAGGCCATGCATTGATGGCAAGAATGGCGAACCAGCTATATCGCAATGGTGTAAAACCAAGGTACACAGTTCAGTACTTCGGCCCACATGGTTCTACAATTACGAGTCAATATGAATATATGGATGTGCATCAAAATATTTTGCGTCACATCGATATTGTTGGCGGACAGTCAGTGAGCAGTTCACCTACCGTTGAAATTATTGGTATTACGGATTCGGCTCAAGTAACAGCCGCGGTCAATCGGATTACGGCCAATAGCACTAATCGCGTTCCAACCGTGGTAATTGATTTTGTTGGAGGAGGTTCAGCGAACCCCACGGTCACAGAAGGACTCCTGGGTAGCCAGCATACCGGACGTATCTTAGGGTATAGCGCCTGGAATACACCAGGTAATAAGATTGGTATAGCATTAGGTATGGGGCAAGCACGATTTGCGTACTTAGTCACTGAAACAGATTTTACTGCACTTAGTACTGCAGTAAATGCTCACGGTTCTCTCTTGTTCAAACGTTTCTTAAAAGATTACTATTACAAAACAATTGCTATTGACGAGATTCGTACCTACTCTAGATCGAATTCGCTATATACCAATGTCGCTACAATTGCGGATCAGAATATGTTACTGTTTAACAGCCCTGCGGATTATTCACATTTACAAAATGTATTGCGAAATAGAATGCAAACTCATAAAACAACACTTTCTGGGAAAAGTGCGTTCCTTATTAGCGGCTCAGGAACATCTTATGATGTAAGACAAATTACTGGGGGGACTTGGTCGTTTGCAGGATACGCAAATTCGACACTTGCATATGGGGATCCTGATTATTTCTGGAAACGAGCTTTTGAAGTTACTTTGAATCCTATTGTAACGTTACAGTAATGATTTACGTGCGACTATAAACTAAAATAACCAAGACAGCTCCACTTTGGAGCTGTCTTGGTTATTTTAAATCGTATTACGGATTTAATACTTCTTTGACCAAAGAGAAATCTATCGAATCAACTTTCCAGCCTTTACTAGTATAAACAAGCTTGGCCGTTCTGTAGAGTGTTTCATTTGGTGCATATTTAGAGTTAGGCCCTGAAGACTGACTCAATTTAGCTGTATTGGTATCAGTGTAACTGATGGCTGATTGATAAATCGTTGTAAATTTAAAGTCGTATTTCAATCCTTTGCTGCGTATGATTTCGTTGATAAATTTATCCGTAAAGTATGGGCTAAAGTAAGTTCTAATTTGCTTTATTGAAGATAAGTCTGTTGCTTCGTTTAATTTGTTTACAAGCAATTGTCTTTGCTTATCTGTTATTTTTTTTGAATTCGGAATTTGAACTTGTGGTTTTTGCATGGTTACTCGAAGTTGTTTTCCATCCAACGTGATTGTCGCTTGACTAGCTTGTTGGTTCCAATTTACATCTGCTCCTAAAGTTTGACTTACAAAGCGTGCTGGCACATAAGTGGAGTTGTAATTTAGTTCTGCTGGAACATCTAGAAGAATCTCCGATTGATTCAATAAAACTTTATTAGAATTAATGGTAAGAACCATTTCTGTATCATCTTTAGTAATGGTAATCGTTTGTTGTTGTTGATTCCAATTTACGTCGGCTCCTAAATTTTCAGAAACTGCTCTAAGAGGGATGAGCACCCGGTTGTTTTTTAGAATACCACTATCTATTGTAATTGGTGTTTCTGCCGCATAACTAGATGGGCTAAAGCTTGGCAAGATAAGCATAGAAGCTGCCAACATAGTAAGGGATATTTTCTTAAACATTTGTGATCCTCCTAAAATTAAGTTTATTGGTAAGATTAGACGCGATATATATAGAAAGTGTTTCTATTTGGATATAAAAAACCTCTGAATGAGCTCTCTTTATAACCCAAGTGCACTTCATGATCTGTGTAGGTTAGGTTGCATTACGCAGTGTGATGGTAAGCTCATCTACGGTTTTGGTTTGAAGTGGGATGTTTGAATCGGGAAGTGCGGATTCTTCTTTATTAGTTACAGAAAAATAAAGCACAAGTTGAAGTACCAATATGATAAGAGCAATAATGATAGCGATGATGATATTCCTTTTGTTCAATGTGCATCTTCCTTTCAGCGAATAGATTTTTTAATGAAGTGAATTTAATAATTAATAACCAATTATATCATATTTTGGGTGGTGATTTAAATGAAGAGGCTTTGGATGTTAAGTATTTTGATACTTTTAGTGACAGGATGTAGTCAGAACAATAGAGAGAAAGCCATTGATTATCTAACGCAAAATCAAAGAAATGATGCATCACTCATTGTATTTACCGACCGACCTTCGGAGCGACCATTTATTGTTGAGTTACAGACGCAATTAAATGAAGTAAATAACGAGAATTTGAGGGCAGAAGGCCCAATAACTAACGTAACCTTTTATAATGTCCGTGATGAAAATAAGTTTAATTATGAGAAGATTTTTGGTCTGAAATCATATCCGTACATGATCCTATTCGAGAAAGGCCAGATTACATTGGAGACGCAGGAACCGGAAGAGATCGTTCAGCATTTTAAGAAGAGGTAAGAGTCTACTAAAAAACGTGCACGAACACGTAAAATATCTGGTTAATGAATGTTGCCTGATTAATGAATCTTTAACAAGAAAATGAATCCTTCGTTTGATTCCAATCTTCCTTCTTACTTGTTAAAATTTAGGTATATAAACTACGGTCAGGTTGGCGGTGAAAAGGAAATGCAGCGAATCGAGGTACATCCCGATCTATTGGAGGAAAAGGCCCGGTTGGTCCAGCAGAAGAAACAGGAACTGGAGCGAATGGTCTGGGAACTGGAGAAATCGATCTATATGTTGCAATCCGATTGGTCGGGTGTGACAGGAGAGCGTTTCTTCTGGGATTTTATGCAGGTGAAAGAAGTGTTCCCGACTACACTCGGGCTGTTGGACGAAATCCAGAAAGAGTTTACGTTTATCGCCAGGAACTTCAAAACAACGGACGGCTCAGGCGAGGTTGCGCTGTACATTCCAGAGGAACTAAAGCGAAATTTCGCTGTAGGGCTGCTTGATAAATCAGTAGGAGAAACAATAACGGGAATGGGCCAGACGGCAGAAGCTTTCTTCGAGAACCCGTTCAGTACATTAAGCAGTGTGGCATATGCCATGACAGTGGGCAAAGTTGTAGACGTTGGGCGTGGAATTCAGTTTGCATGGGATACCGCTTGGGGTACGGGAACGGCGAGGTCTGATATAGAGCAATTTGTAGAAGAGCAGAAGAAACAGATTGATGAGAATGGAGCAGGGTATTACAGTGGAGCGATGACGGGACAGGCTCTGGCCTATGTTTTGTTTGGCAAAGCTTTTCGTTCGAAGGACGACATTGGATCGGGGGGATCAGGGGGAAATAAGAAGGAGCCTCAAAAGGGAATTGACAGTCCCAGAGATCTAATAAAGCCAAGTGGATCACCTAATCCAGAAGCCTTACCAAGTGGAGCGAGAACAAAAATTCCGAATAATGCGGATAAGGCGACTAAACAATCTTTAGAACTAGAAAATGATGCTGCTGATCAATTGGCGAGAAGTGGATATCGGATTGAACAGAACCCTAAAGTTTTAGATAGTGATGGAATTGATTCCAAAAGAGATCCCGATTTTAGAATTGAAGGGCGTATATTTGACTGTTATGCACCAACTGAAAATAAAGGTATTAGAGGTATTTGGAGTGAGGTTCAAGAAAAGGTTGTTATTAAACAACAAACTAAGAATGTGGTGATTAATTTAACAAAGTGGTCTGGAGATGATTCTGCGTTGCTTAAGCAATTTAAAGAATGGGAAATCCAAGGTTTAGAAGAAGTTATCGCAATCAAAAAGGACGGTAAGATCATATCGGTATTCCCTTAAGGTAGAGGAGACAAGTTTATGGAATATTCACTGAAGTTGAATGGAAAACAAGATTCTTTATGGTTGAAAAGATTAATTGAAAGTAAGAATTTTGAAGTGAATTATATGAACCGAAAACACAATTCCTTGTTCATTGATGAGTTTGATCTAAGCGGTGGTTTAAAAATAACTGCTTATGATAATAATTTTCCGCCTGGTCATCCAGCAGCATCTTATGAAACGATGTTTCAAGAAGCGGATTTTATTTATCAACAAACGATTTCTTATGAATTGGAGAATAACCAGGAATATGAATTATGGTATAAAACAATGTATGAAATTTCTTTCGCTATATTAGAGTCACTCAAAGTAGATGGCGTATTCTATCACACTTCTGGAGAAGAGATATTTTTCTTTAGAAACGGAAAGTATACGTTCAACGGAACATACCTTGAATTACTCCAAACGCATTACGGAGAATTTTTTGAGAATATCGAGTATTCGGTTTTTAGGAAACCTCACAACTGAATTACAGATAAATAATGCATAAAAGCACTTCTACCATGCAAACGTAGAGGTGCTTCTTACTATAAAATCCTAGGAGAACGGTTCGCCATGATACTAAAAAAAGAACTTTAATAATCGGATGCTGCATTGGCTTTGTATTTTTACTTGTTCTAACCTATAGCTTTTATAAAGAAAAAAGAATGTATGAACTGTATCTAACGATGAATGTACGACAAGATATGGTTAATATGAAAAGTGCGATTATCAATAATGATATTTTGTTTGACCGAATGCTTAAGAATGAGAAAATAACAAACGAGTTGGTTGAGGATGGAGAACAAGCCAGCCAGCTCTATTACAACTTTACAGATATGACGCAGATCATAGGTAAGTATAACTTGATGAATCTAAATTTCAGTGAAGAAGCCAATTGGCTGGTAAAACCCGCATCTTTATTCACAAACGATCTAGGTCTAGATGATGTAATGCAACCTACGCTTTACCGTATGCGAATGACGTTCGAGAAGCTGGAGATAACCAGTTATCCTGTAACAACTGAGCTTAAAGCAAGAATTAAGGAGTATCAACAGTTGAATCATCGATGGCTGAACATTGTTGGGGATTTTGAATCCAAGGAAACTAACGAGAAGGATTGGCCCCACATCTTGAATGATTTGGAGCTAGAGACCCGAAATTATTTTCAAGAGAATAATGTGAATTTTGTTGATGATGACGTTTGGAGAGACGCATTAAATCCAAGGTACGAATGAAGAAGAGTGTGATTGACGTCTAATAAATTAAAGAGGTTCTTTGGTATGAAAGGAGATGAGGAGTATATCCATCCTTGAAATAATTAATGAATTAGCAGTGATTCTTTTACTCATTGGTACCTTCTTTTACTTTCTAGAGTTACGTAAAATCAAAAGGCAAAGGAAACTAACGGTTAGAGAATACATCATGTATGTCACGATTCAAGTTGGGTACTTACTTTGGGCAGGAAGCCGATTGATAATGTTAATTTCATAATAGCTCCACTAAAAGTGGAATACTCCTGCCGGTCAGAGGCGATAGAGAGTGTTTTTTTCTGCATTAATCCAAATGATTAAATTATTTCTATATCTGATCCGATAGGTTTGTTGGTGTCAATTATCACTGGAAGCTGGTATTGCTAAGTTATAGTCGGTGGAATAGAGTGTATTGAAGAAGAATGTAGATGAGTTGATTTTGAGATTATTGGATATAGATGAAGAAAAAATACTGATCACAGGTACGGCTGAGGCTCGCATCTATCATTCGTTCAATACTGTAACCAGTCTTGTATATGCTATGACGGTGGGCAACGTTGTGGACATTAGGCGTGGGGGTTTGCGCAAATTTCGGAGGGAATAAGGAATGTCTATCAGTGCTGTGATACTTGAACCGCAGAATGATTTTGAAAAGAGTTTTTTTGTTCCAGTTGCAACAGAATCTTTTTTTAAGGATTGCTGGAAACCCGCTGTTGAAGTATTAGATTTAAAATGGATAGATCTCTTCTCAACTGGTGTTGATGTAGAAGGGGAAGATGTCTCAATGATAATTGAGGAGCTACTTCTGGTAAAGGAATGGGCTGTAAAGAATTTAAAAGATGAGCAAAGGGATAAAATAGTCGAAAGAATAGAGGGACTTCGAGAAAAGTTGCCACTTGCATTTCAAAGACAGGACGTAATTATTTTTATAGGGTAAAGATCTATATTTTAGGAGTTACTAAATCAACTTTGAAGACGGATTATGAGAGCGGGAAAGCTAATCGACAAGAATGGTTATGAAATAGATTGAACAAAAGATGTTAGAAGTTGAGATTATAGAAAATGGATATATTCAATAGCTGATGTAAGCAAATGCAATCAATAAGGAGAACAAATTGCCATGATTCAAAAAAACAACTTATAATATTCGGATGTTGCATTGGCTTTATATTTTTACTTGTTCTAACCTAACCCTGCTTCACTTGGAGATTTCAATTCTAAAAATAGATTGATCAATGGTGGTCACGGTCAAGATAATATTATTTACCTACTTAAAAATAAGATCGCATTTAACATTACTAAAGAATATGAAAACGGTGTATGAGTTGGTAATATACTTAATCACAAAAATAAAGTAAAGCGAAGTGGAGAGGGCCAAGCATGGTTCCCTAAGGAGTGGACATCGGAAGATATCAAAAAGTCAGGTGAGCATGTAGCAAATCTGCCTGAGAATAGAGTTAAGGTTGACGGTGAATGGATGTTTGGAAGCTTTAATAACGTTAGAGTAGGCGTAATCAAGAACGATGGACAGATCGGAACGATTACTTTAGATAACTCAAGACAACCGTGAGGAGAATAAAACTTGGTAGACTACAGTGAAAAAGTGATCTCATTAGTAAAGAAGAGAAAAGATTTACATCCCGACGATCCAGCTATTCAAACGATATGGAATGAGATGGTAGACATTCTAAAAGAGAATGAGCAGAGTGCCATATCATTTCTAAATCAATGCGGAGAAGAAGATTTATATTGGCTCAGTGAGATATTTGAAGATCTATCTTCTGAATTCCAAAGTCGAGCATTTCTAGATTGTCTTCTTCAATTGCAAAAGAAGTATCCTGATCTGGATATGGAGCAAGACATAGAATATGCGATCCAATCAATGGAGGATTAATGTAAAAAAATGAGCCTATTTCAACTCCTATACGGATTTGTATCTCCTTAATCCAATCGACTACTTTACAAAAGTATCCATGCCCAAGAAGCCTAGGGCAGACGAACATGATTTGTTTTGGATCATAGATATAGATGGTGACATTAACATAATTGGAGTGAGATGATGAGAGTTCAGCTTAAAGATCCATTAGCATTACATACCAATTTATCATCTGATCAAAAATATATCGTATTTGAAATAGAGTCTGCTCCTTCAGGAGATACGTATTACAGGATTGAAAATGATGCTAAGCGGGTTGTTCCTTATGATTCGTCACTATTTAATGTAGTTTCAGATAAGCTAAATGGTGACTGGACTATCTTAGATAAGTCTAATCAATCATCAGCCAGATTGCCAAGAGAGATTGCTTACGTGACATTTTGGGAAGAGTTTTACAATGATGAACCCAAGGCTCTACGGGCGTTTAATCAAGCTAAGGCTAGGTTATATCTTGAAGGGTTAGAGGATACCGAAATCAAAGATATTCTGGAGAGTAACAACGAGGAAGAGATTTTCTTTGTCTTAAATACGTTAATCAGGACGAAGTGTGACACGTTTACGAACGACATGATCCAGATTGCCAAAAAGAGGCTGGAAGAAAATCGTTATTCACAGGACGACATGTTATTGGCTGCCTTTCAATATTTGAGTATGTTTCAAGAAGAACATATCAATGAATTCTTTGTATACTACTTGACCAACATCGAACTTGGAAATGATGAATTAACAGAGATCGTGAGTAATTACTTTGCACCATAACAGATATGGTGAGTGGATATGGGGCAAACCTTAGAGTTTTTCAATTACAAGAAGAAGGAAGTTATTTTATATATAGACGCGCCACTAGAAAATACGGGTCGAATTGCATCTGAGAGAATCGAATATATAAAAAGCAAGGGCATCAAAGTGGTTAACTCGTTAGAAGAATTAAGGGAGGTACTGAAGTAATGGCATCTGCTTTTGTTTTAGTAGATGAAAATAGTAATATTCCCATTGCGCGTTTGATCCAGGATATACAAGAAGCTTGTCTGGAAGCAAAATTAACTTTAGTTTTTGGAATAGAAGATACGGATTCAGAACTTAACATGAAACATTGCTCCTTGGGAATTACTCATTCAGACAAAGAAGAGTTGGGCCACGGTGAGCAAAAGAATAACATCAGAGTCGATGTATATGATGAACCTGTTCAATATCAATATAGAGAATTGGAATGGAGAGATGATGGGAGAGTATATTTTAACACGCTGATTTTAGATGAAGTTTATCAAAATGAAGAGGTTACTCTAATCTTTCTATATCATTTTCTTATTAGACAGCCACAGATGGTTATATGGATTGAGGAAGACTGGATATATACCTTATCTGATCTGGAGAAAATTCTGAAAACTACAATTCATTCCGAATGGTGTTATGTTAATCCCGATTCGATTTGAGTAATATGAGACATAAAATCAACTACCCATGATTCGTACTCTCAAGTGAGGTGGGCATGGTGTCAAAAAGTATTTATATGAAGAACAAAGAAGAGGTGCTTGCACCGGAACTTATGGCGTATACCTTGGCCAAATTAGGTTCGTATGAATGGAATAGAACTGAGATGTATAATGCAAATCGGATATATGAGAAACCTGCAGGTTTTTATTTTAGATTCCATAACGCTGATCAGCTTTACGAGCAATTAAAGCATTGTATTCAGCATTTTAAGGGTAACCTTGAGTGGACGATCTATGTAAATCCTTTAACCAAAAATCAGAATTATGTCATTGAGCCTGCGGAAGTATATTATGCGAAACAAACTGACGCTTATCAGGTGAATTTGGAACTTGAGGAAGTGCTTCACGATTCATATAAAGAAATCTGTGAGCAAGCTATTCACGATATTCCATTGTTATGTAACCATATTGAGCAATGGTTTGGGTTGGCACATAAGCAACTACATCCGCCTACAATACCGAATTAATGTGATATGAAGAATTACCTGATGTTAGAGGGGTTGTACTGTGGAAAGTTTAGAAATTATTTTAATTGATTTTAACAAAAACAGTCTAGATCGATTCATTAAAAATGATCTGAACATTCAGGTGGATCGGATCAAAAGTTCTCACTTTTATAATAACCGTAGTGAAAGAGATATTGAATTTCAGCAAATAGAGAGCCTTGAAGAGATTCTTTCTCCTAAGGGAACAGGGAATATATTATTGTCTCAGCTTAACCTGGCTCATACCTTTAACGACGTGATGATTGTATTTTCATTTGATGAGGAATCTGGAGATATTGTAATTAATTTTCCTGAAGAGGAATTGTTCAGCGGAGAAAATTCAGAGGCAACGTTAAAAGCTCAGAAGTTAATGGAGTATGTTCTTGATATCATGAAAAAGTACGACGTTGAGAAAGTTAGAATCGGTTATGAACCATCTATGGATGATGACACTTGCTTGGTCGAGATTGATAAAGAAATGATGGATACGAATGCTATTGTCTCAAAACTGTTGGCTTAGAATCCTTCTGAACCAGAGTTTGATGCAAAATAATTAGACATTAATAATGGCAGAAAGCCCATTTCAACTCGAATACGAGTAGTCATGGGTTATTTTTATCTCCTCATTCCATCCCAACCACTTTACAAAATCAATCCATCGCTCTCCATGGCAAATGGAATAATGGCAAAAAGGGAGATTCTGGCGCGAGGCTTGAAGGCTCTCACAGCAGAAAGGATGTTAAACCACGCTACATACAACAAATTGGTATGGGACAAGATTCCGCATATTATCACATCCAGTGGTAAGGAATGCTGCACACGTATTCTGGACCCGGAGGAGTATAAGCAAGAGTTAAGAACGAAGTTGCAAGAAGAATCGGGTGAGTACGTAAATGCAGCGAGTGATCAGGAAGCTTTGGAAGAACTAGCCGACATGCTGGAGGTCATCCGGGCGCTTGCGGAGGTGCATGGTGCGAATGCAGCCCAGCTGGATAAGCTTCGGGCAGACAAAGCCGAGGAGCGTGGTGAATTTCAGGAACGGGTGTATCTGATCGATGTCGACGAAGCTTAACGTTAACTCATTACAGATAACTTGGCAGACGAACTGATTGCCCGGATGCAACATGCATCCGGGATTATTTTGTCACTGTGAAATAACTTCCCTTGCCGGAAATAATAGTGAGTTCATCGATTCTTACATAATAGTTCCAGTGAAATGGGGTGTTATCCGGATAGACAATAATATATTGTGGATCATTGAAGGAGTAACGTTGTTGCAAAGAGTAAATTATTATTGCATTAGAAATACCTAAGCTTACAACAAATGAAGCCGTTAGTATTAATGAAACTATTGCAAGTGGTTTAACTTTTTTATAAATTAATGTGATTGTAGTGGCGATGGCTAACAAAGCAAAAATGATGAGTTCATTATTTGATCCCAAGATCGCGAAATTCTGTTCTTGATTCGTAAAAGGATAGAACAAATTAATTCCATTACCCAGAAGGTCTTTAAGAAGATGCCCGATGAATAATGTGGCCATCGTACTTATCCATGCCCAGAAGAACCGAACGTTTAAGGTTTTATAGATGATCCAGCCATATGCAGCTCCAATTAAGGGAACCATAGCAAGAGAATGTAACAATATATCACCAAAGTACTTAGTGATGTCAGGAGTGATAGCAATAATAGATCCCAAAACAATAGTAATTATATAGTCTTTAGTAAGAGATAACTGCTTATTTAGAAAAAGTAATAGATTCGTTCCGCCCGTAATCAAGTGTATAGCCATATGAAGAAACATTTGCATCGAGTTACCTCCTGAGCCTAGTTCATACATTTAATTCTTTTAGTGATGTTTTCTCACTTCACACAAAATCAGTGAGATGTCTTTAGTTCGTCGAGCCTATGAGGATTATAAGGATGGTGTTAGGCTCAATATAGACAAACCCAATGATCTATCCCTTATTATAAAAGACAGAAAATATCTTGCTGCATTAGCTGGTGTGGAAGTGAGGGGAGTCGTTATTGATAACGGCCTTACTTTTGAAGAGATGGTGAAGTTCGGGACAATGGGGTCTGTTCTACATAAATATGATACGGTTGCCAGAGATCCTTTAGATGCTTCCCCTAGAAGTGCGTACGACATGATGTACCACAAAATTACTGATTGTGATCCTCAGTCATATCTTACGGCAGCGATCTTGGACTATATGGGTTATAATAGTGCGGCGTTTATCAACTCTGGTCATGCCAGTCCGGTTGTTCAGTTAGGAGGTAAATGGTACAGCGCTCAAACCTTTTCTTTGTACAACGATACAGCAAGAACTTTCGACCAGATCAAGGCTTTAGGTCTTCGTAATAACGGTCAAATGCTCGAAAAACCGACTTACGATAATAAAAAATAACATCTGATTTTATTATAGACAAACTTACTGTAGTCTATCAGTGAGTTCGTCTATATTTTTTTGTGTACCTAAAGGTATATATTTCAAAACAGTCGATTCTATTTTCTGGCATGGGTGCTTGTAGGGGGAAATGCATGTTGGAAGAGATAATATATTTCATTATTTTCTGAAGATAAGCGCAGCAAAAAAGGCATCTCCTGAAGGAGATGCCTTTTGATTTATTAGGCTACTTTTGTTGTTCGCCAGTATCGACTTGTTCAACTACTGTAGCCTTCTCACCGAAACCTTGAACTTCCTTAGACTTCAATCCTGTCTCCATCAAAAGACCAGTTGTCACGAGTGTCACTACTGCAACGCTTGCAAGACCGTAAGCAACATAACGTTTTAGCTTGTTGTTACTTGAAAAAAACAGAACCAGCGCAGCAGCAAGCAATAAGAAACCAATTAAATTCATTTCGCCCCTCCTTCCGCCCAAAACTTAAGTACACTTACAGTTTTATACGTATTGGGGCGAAGAATGTTACAATAATTAGTCAATTATCCACTAACTGAAAAGTCGAATGTCCCATTAGCCCATCCTTTAAGGAGAATTCTTGGGTAGACATTTTGTACATCATACACAACAGTCAGTTTGAAATTTCCAACCACGTTAGATTCATAAAAATTGTATCCTACGCCGCCACGTTGATCATCAGCTGTAGCCCCTTCATATGACCAACCAATTGTGTTTGTGGACGGAGTAATCGTTCTCGAAGGAGCAGGAGATACAACCCAGCTTCCATCTGAGTTCCAAGCGATCTTATGTGTCAATGTATATAGAGTACCGCCAAAAACGTTAGTTGCTGTATAAGTTTTCGTTGCCGAATAGCCCGTTGCAAGTGTAGAAAAAGGGATATTAGTTGACTCATTATAACCAACTTGGATAAGGTTAATCAGCACAGCCAGTCTCTGGTCTTCATGAAGAACGGAAATATTCTTTTGAAGAGTAGATTGAGACAGATTTGCTTGGGCAAATTTTTCAACTGAAGGAACACCCTTTTCAGCAAAATCACGGACAGCTTCTTTATCATTTTCAGATAATTCATTCCATAGAGCAATCGCATCATCGCCAGCAACCAACTTAGCAGCTAATGTTTTTCCATAATCTTCGGGTTCCAGAGAAGAACCAAATGCAGCCGGGGCAATTGTCATTAATAAAACTACGGTAAGCATGAGCGAAAGCAATTTTTTCACTGATAACACATATCCCTTGTTTTTACTAACTCTTTTGTCCTCGTGACTGTACTCGATGTAGGCTGTCCCTCCTTTCTGCTGGAATTTAATTCCAATCCTATTATGCTTTTTAATTCTAAAAAAACTATGTTTAAGACAAAACATTACATAATATTACATTTTAGGTTAGGGCGAATGATTCCCAGTAGCAGTCACAGGAGCCTGAGGATGTTTGTCATAGTCCTTAAAGGTATACCCTTATGGACCTAGCATCAAAGAACCTTCTATTGTTGCGTCCTTGTCTATTTGCTAGTACAGTTCACACTGCGACTTTATACAGCTCTCACATTCCTCAGCTTGTTATGACTGCATTAACTCTGACTCTATACTATGAACTGGCACCCCTCCGTTACTTCGTTTCTACCTCAGAATTACAATATGCCCTTGTTTGAAACGAACAGACATTATGTTGTCAGGTAGTTTCTGAGGGATATTTACCTTTGTGTTTTAAGATGATGTTCCAATTGCACAAATCCACCTCTTAATTTGATACTTTCTTCGTATTCAATATTTCCCATAAAATCCCGATGAATATAAATACATTTAATTTAGGATGAATTATGAAATCAATGTTGGATACAAGGAGGCCTATTGTGAGTAGTTCCGCTGTTACGTACGGCCAGGTGAAGATAACACCGTACGAAATCACTCGTTTGCAAACACTTGAAGTTCACCGATCGTTAAATGGACATGCCAGATTAAAATTGGAAGCGGTCATACCGGAGGTGCGAAAAGACAGTTATGTACAAGCCACGACATCCCAGACGGATATTACAGTGAAGATGGTTGACGATGAAGGGAATGAAACTACGTTTTTTTCCGGTATTGTGCTTCATGTCAAAGTGAAAGCCGTTAACGGTGTACATACGCTTTTAGTAGATGCGATATCCCATACCCACCTTTTGGATGTGAAGCTACACAAACGTTCATTCCAAAATCCGAACCTCACGTATGCCAATCTGGTTAGGAAAATCATATCACCCTATGACGGTTCGGATGTGATTGATTACGTCACCGAAGGCAGGAAGATTGGCGATTTCGTGATGCAATACGAAGAGACAGATTGGCAGTTTATTCAACGGATGGCTTCCCATTTCTATACGGGGTTAATCGCCGATTCGACGTCAGGGAAGCCAAAGTTCTATTTTGGCGTGCCCGAAGGTCAGTATAAGGGAGAATTCCTGGCTACGCATTATATCGCTACCAAACGAATTGCCGATTACCGTTCAGCAATGGAAAATAAGATGCCAGGTGCAAAAGACCCCGATTATATCGTATATGAGGCGGATAGCAGGCAATGGTTCGCTTTGGGGTCGGAAGTCCAATTCAAAGGACGAAGTTGGAATGTCGGCGAAGTTACTTCCCGTTTCAAAGATAGCCTGTTGCAGCATACCTATTCATTATTTCCCTTTGAAGGACTGCGGCAAAAGAAGCGCTACAATACTTCCATGATTGGCGCATCGATTCAGGCTAAAGTGCTTCAAGTCAAAGGGGATAAAGTGCGAGCGAAGCTGGATATGGATGAGCAGCAGGACGAGAGTACGGCTTACTATTTTCCGTATTCTACGATCTACGCCTCTGAGAATAATACCGGCTGGTACTGCATGCCTGAGGTGAACGATCATATCCGAATCTATTTTCCGAGCAAAAAAGAAGAAGACGGCATCGCTATCAGCTCTGTCAAGCGGCAGGATCCTGAACAGGCCGTTCAACCATCAAGCTCGTCTGGAACGACGACAGGAGCATCTTCAAACGGAGGATACTTGGGTGGAAGTTCGGGCGCTTCCAGTCCTACACGAAGCAGCGCTAGTGCCGCTAGCGCGGGAAGCTCCTCAGAGAGCGTGCGTAGCGCCCACCCCGCTCCTGTTCCCGAAGATCGAATGGGCAACCCCGATATCAAGACTTTTCGGACGAAGTATGGCAAAGAAATCATGCTTGCTCCGGATAAAATCGTCATTTCTGCAGGAGGCATGTACATTACGGTCAGTGATGAAAGCGGCATTGAGATCGTTAGCGATCAGAATGTGAGCATCACAGCCGGGCAGGACGTTGTCATGTCGGGACAAACGATTCGCATTGCCGGCAATAAAATTGAACTGACCGGTAAGGGGAACACGATTACGTTAGAAGAAGAGCTGAAAATGCATGGATCTGAAATCAAAATGAACTAGTTTCTGGCCATGACAACATGCAAAGCAGCTACTACGTTGGAAAGGAACAACAATGAACAAAGAAGAGGCCTTAACCCACTTCCATCAGGTCGTACTGGAACCTGCCATTCACCATGCCCTTTTAAACCTTAGAAGTTATGTTGTAGAACACAGCGAGAAATTAATCCAAGCTTTCGTGGAGTCGATCCGACAGCTATGTATTCAAGCCAAAATAGACCAGGAACAGCAAGGCAAGAGTTCTGTCGCATTCCTTCATTGTTCCATGCTAAGAATGTCGCTAGTTAATGGGAGTTATGCCTGCCTCTTGGAGGCTTACTCCGAGAGCTGGTATTGGGATGGTATCGGATGTTTCCACGAATACGACGCAACATGGGCCTTTGCGCCATTGAATAAACTGCAGGAGTCGCTATTTGGGGACATGAAACGGTATGGAGGAAAGCTGAATGCATCGGATGCAGAACGATTGATCTTGCAAGCTGCAGGACGATTCAATGCCTTCGTTGTGGCCATCGCCCGAATGGCCGTACCACATATCTTGGCCTTGCAAGAAATGCAAGCGTTAGATCGTTCAGATCGCTTCCAGATCAGGGTTGGGGAATACAAGGACTGGAGTGAGCCGGTACATATCAGAGAAGGCGATCACCGAATTATACAACACATACGAAAAAAATTATCAGGAGCAGACGGTTTGGAAAATGCCTATGGGAACTACACTTCGCTTTCTTTGCCCGAGGGTTCATTTGATCATGTCGATGTTCGGTATCCCGACTTCAGTGACGCTGACTTTAGGAAATGTAGCTTCAGAAATTCCGTTCTCATCGGCACAAAGTGGCACCAAAGCAACCTGAGCGAAACGGATCTTCGCGGAAGCGTGCTCACCGATGCCAGCTTTCAGGGATGTAATCTGAAGGGAGCCAACCTTTCAGAAACCTCGGATGGAGGAAACGGAGATGGATTTGCAACAACTGCGTTGGGAATTCAAGGAATCTCCTTCGAAAGGGCCAATCTAGAAAACGCGGATTTAAGAGGTGCGAACTTGGCCCAAGCCGATTTCAAAGAGGCAAACCTTACAGGTGCACAGGTATGGCTTCATGATCGCGAAAAGTATGAAGACCTATGGAGCGACGAGCAACGGGCATCGGTACGTTGGGTGGTACTACCCACGCGAGAAGACAAGGAGGAACGATGGTCCAGCAATATTACGAACTGATAGAAGACCACGAATATTGAATGTATTCAGGCCTCCAGTTATAGATACGCCTTATGACGAATTGCCATTCTCTTCGGTTTGGAGGATCGAGCGAAAACCACATGACGAAATGACCGATTGGATAACAAGACCTGCCTACTATATGAGCGATCGCATGAAGCGACTCATGGAGAACGTCGACGAAACGATTCCGTTTAAATCTGTAACCTTTATCGATCAAGAAAGCGGCGAACCATTCAGCTACTGGGTTTGTAATATCTCCAAAGTATCTGCACTATCCGAAAAAAGTGTTTTTCATCCAGATGGTTCATTGAAACAACTTGTATTGGATGCGCAAGCGGTGCAGGATCAGCGGATATGGATGTTGGGCGATGTAAGAGAAACCCGTGTACTGGTTCGTCTGGATGTGGTGGAGAGCATGCTCCGACGGGGGTTTACCGGCTTTGTGTTTCGGAAGGTGGAGATGGAATGAAACCCTATGGAGACGAAGTGTTACTGAAAATAGACCGCAGTATCCGTCTCGCGAAGCGTACCCAAGAAGACTCGACATCGGAGCTGGGTTCATTGAAGGAAGAAGAGATCTCATGTGGTGTTCGGCATGGCATTCTCACCCTCCATGGAACATTATTCAGGCTTGCTCCACAACCGATTTGGGGAGATGGATTTATGCTTCCACTACCGGACGTTTTGGTGCAAGTGCCCCGGGGAAAGTTACAGCAGGAGCATAACCGTCAGGGACATGAAGAAGCCATGTGGACAGACGAAATCCAAGGGATTATTTTCGGTCTAACGAGATTGAACCATCCGCTCGAAGCCAGCCAGGTTGAAGCCCTTGGTCATGCCATGGCTGAGCAGATGCGGATGCGGATGCGTTAAAAAGATGCACAGTGGCTTCATGAAGAAACGGTGCACGGAGATCCTATGGTTGTATTTTACAGTGAATCGATCCAACCATCGGTGCGAGGCATCGCTTACGACATATTCTTCGTGACTTCGGTGGAAGGCAGATTGGTAACAGGCAATGTTCGCTTTCCCATGGAACAGCTTCAAATATGGCGACCGCTAACCAGGGCTATATTCATGTGTGCTCAGGTCATCAGGTAGACGGCTAGCCGGTGCATATTTTGCAAAGGAGGAGAAAATATGTTGCTTCCCATGCTTGTCAAAGCCCTCCTGTCCGGAGGGTTCAGCGGTGAGTTCACGTATGTGGTTCGTGGTGCCGAGATATCCTGCAGTGAGGGCTCGGATCCCGGCGTGTTGAACCTCCCCCTTTCTCACGGAATTTATATCAAAGAACAACCCGTAATGAACATAGCTGACGTTATTCCACTGGCCAATGTGGGACGTTGTGGGTTTTGTAAGCTGGACGGTGCATTATGTGTGCCCGTTACTTTCATGAACAAATGGACTCAAGGCAAAGAAGATGTGCTGGTGGAAGGGGAGGCAGCACTCCTGAGTAGATCGGAACTCACTTGTAACAAAGGCGGAACGATCAAGATTGATATGGATGGCCAACTGTAAGTGGACATAAAACCATAGGAAGAAAGGGGAACGCCGTGCAGACCGAAGAAAAATCGACACTGACATACGAGGATATCCTGATCCATTGGCCCTATGGGCCTGTACGATTGGATCAGCTGCAATGGATCCAGCAAGCCGGTTCACATGCCCGTTTATCCTTTAGCGGCTGGATCGATGAAGACTGGGAAGAGACCATTCTTCACAAGGCGGGAAGCCACGATCGGGTCGGATTCATTCGAAAAGATAATACGGGACGGGAAATTCCGTTGTTCAAAGGGCAGTTGCATGACATTTCCATTGAAGCATTCAGAGGAATGACCTATGTAAGAGCAGTGGTCATCTCCCATACCTACGAATTGGACACGTTTCAGCGTACGAGATCCTTTCAAAATGAGAACCTGCGATATCAGGATATTGTCCATCGCGTCTTGGACGCATATTCTGAAGGAGACTATATCGACTATGCCTTGAAGGAAACCAAGACTAGAGCCTTTCTCATGCAGTATCAGGAGACAGATTGGTCATTTTTGAAGCGGATTGCTTCCCACATGGGAGCGGATCTTATCCCTGACGTGACCGCGCACAAACCGCGTTTTTGGATTGGCTATCCGGAAGGTATAAGGAGCTTTGAACTGAAGGAACGGCCGTATGAGAAAGCGCGTGATCTGGAGAACTATTTACATACCGTAGCTCATGGGCAGCATCAAGTGAACGAAGCGCAATATACGACGTATACTTTTAGCTTGGGTCAGGAACTGCAACCAGGCGACGAAGTGTCTTGTGAAGGAGCGACGTACCTTATAAACCGCCGCGAGGCAGTCATGGACCGTGGATTGTTACAGTGGACGTATACCTGCGCGTTGCCTACCTTCCATCCGTTGCCGAAAAAGTTGCAGACGGATATCATTGGCGCTTCCATAGAAGGTAAAATCATTGATGTCAAGCGGAATCAGGTCAAAATTCACCTGGATATGGATGAAGACCAACAAGCGGGCGAAGCAAGATGGTTTCCATATGCCGCAGAAGGCAGTCAAGTATGGTACATGATGCCCGAGCCTGGTGCAAAGGTGAAACTGTACTTTCCGAGTGCTGAAGAAGATGAAGCGATGGTCATGCAATCGGTCCGGGAGGAGCCCAAGGAAGCAACGTATGCCGCAAAAAGCAGCAAGGTGATGCAAGATCCCGGCGTCAAGTCGTTTGGAAATCCACAAGGCAAGTCCTTTACACTTGGAGACAGCCAGCTAATCATGACTGCCCAAGAGGATGCATTGTTTATCTCCATGGAGGCGGGTAACGGTGTAACCTTAAACAGCACGACGCATATCCAGATCCAATCGATGGGTGATGTTAACATTAGTGGTGGGAATGTCACGCTCACTGGGACCGAAGGTCTCTACATCCAAACAGCCACTGATCATGTGGAATTGGTCGAAGAGGTAAACGGTAAAAGTGAAAAAGTGCTACTCGAGGCCGAAATTCATCGTTCATTTGGGATGATTGAGTCGGCATTCGACCAGGCTTTGGCAAGTATGGGAGAAACAGAATTGAAGAAAGACCGCTTGAAGCGAAATTGGGAGGCCAGGCACCAAAACGAACTGGATCGCACGATTGATGAAGGAAAGAGCTTGCTCCGCATGGTAGGAGATGTCGCGGACATCTTATATACAGGACTCGAAGGCCCCGATCAAGTCCGGGCCACGTATAGTAGCTTCAAAGATGGTGGATATGTCGGTCCGTTAGGGGAGAGGAATGCGACGTGGCAAGGTCTAGTCCAGACGTGGGACTATGCAAGCGATGTAGTGACGCTTCAAAAGTCTTGGAGTGAGCTTGGGAATGACGCATTAGGGGTCGCGAGTGAATTCATCGATCCTCTCATTAACCAAGCAAAAAAGGATCCGATCACCATGCTGACGTTCACCGAGGAAGAGAGTAAACAGGCGGGTGTCTCGGATGCGGAAGCCAATTTAGCTCAGCTCGACATTGCGGGAATGGCGCTTGGAGGCAGTTCGCTAGTCAAGAAAGGTGCCATGAAAATCAACAAATTGGGGAGTAAGTCGGACCATGGAGATGGTCCGGGCCCAAAAGGTTTCCTTCATGGAGATGGGGATGCTCCAGATGGTGCTGCTGTAATAAAGGACGGGAAATTCAAGACCAATGCGGCATTACTTCCTCCATCGCTGAATGAGTTGGGCGAACTGATCGCCAAAGCGGTGGGGAAAATGACTGAAGGCGCTGCGGCCAGTATTCCGTGGCGCATTAGGTACGTGCAACTGCCTGACGGTGGGAACGTGCCAGTAATTATGAAGATGGATCAACACAGTTCTTCAGGTAACCGTAGGGAAGACTTCAAGGGTGGAACTGAGGGGACGGGTAAAAAGACAGGGAAGTTAGACCTATCAGATTTCACTAAAGAAATAATGAAAACAAAGCCTATGAACTCACGAGTCCCAAAAAAATGGTATGATAAGGGTGGAACTATTTCAATTGATGAGAATGGAACTTGGACATATACTAACAAAAATGGAATTTCAGTAAGTTATCCAGGCGGCTACCCTGATTTTTCACCATACTATCATCCTACTGTAGCACCAGTAATCATAAAAGTTTCATCTCCGAAAAATAATCATAAAGATTTCGAGAATGCAAATAAAGAAGCAGGTTTAAGTAAAGATTCTGATCCACCAGTCCCGAGTAAAAATGAACCCCCTGATGGATATACATGGCATCATCATGAAGATGGCAAGACTATGGTTTTAGTGGAAGAAGATATTCATGACGAATTCAAACATATTGGTGGGCAATCTAAGGTCAATGGTAAAAACAAAACAAAAAATAGTGAGGAGTAGTTTCTATGGCTGAAGTTGTACGAGTACATGATAAGGTATCTTTAGAGCAAGTGGAAACTTTTGAGCATACTACAAATATCAAATTACCTACGTTATATAGAGATTTTTTATTAGAATATAATGGGGGGCGTGTTCAACCGAATGTATTTGAAATTTCCTCGGATGAGGGTGAAAGTGCATTAAATATTTTTTATGGAATTGGCAGCATGAGAAGTAATCTAGAAAAAAAATTCGACTTTTTTGAAGATATATTAGAAATTGGATTTATTCCTATCGCTAGTGATTCAGGTGGTAACCAGGTTTGTTTAGGTGTCACTGAAGAGTTCTATGAGCAGATTTATTTCTGGATACATGATGAAGAGTATGATGAGGCTATGGAAAACATGCATTTTTTGGCGAAGAATATTAATGAGTTTATTGGTAGTTTGTACGACACCGAATAGAGTTTCTTTTCAATTAGGAGAAGAAAAGTTGCTCAATTCTTAAATCAGTATGACTGGCGGCTATCCGACAATTATATCGATTACTAACGTAAATACTTGCCGTTGTTTAGCTAACCTGTCCCCCGCCGTTGTGCGGGGTTTCTTTTTGTGCAGGTCTTAACTGCCACGTCACCATTGGACAGCGCTAATCTTCTTTTCAAGCCATCCATATCATTGGGTTTGTATAGATTGAGCCTAACGCCACCCTTATAATCCTCATAGGCTTGACGAAACAGAGCTTTTAGTACAGGAGAAGAAACATCGATCATAACTGAAGTTCTCAAACAAGGAAAGTGATGTATGAATGGATCAACTGATCAAGAGTAGATACGCATTGTTGCCTTGATGTTATCCGACACTCCAGCGAAAATTTTAAAGATTAAAAAAACGCTTTTGTGGATACCCACAAAAGCGTTTTTACATAAATAGGGCTAACCCAATAGGACGTTACATCAACAGATGTAACTATAATTTTTTTGTAAATTGATTGAGCTGCTCCGACATACGATGAATCTCTTCAATGTAAGCCAAAATTTGTTGAGATGACATTGCTTGCTGGTCCACGATAGACGCCATATGTTCAATTGAATGACGCATTTCACCCATCGCACCTTCAAATATTCTCAACGTATGCTGAATCATATTCGTGGACTGAACTGATTCATTGGATAACTTCCGTATCTCATTGGCCACAACGCCGAACCCTCTTCCATGGTCCCCAGCATGTGCCGCTTCAATTGCAGCATTAATGCCTAATAGGTTTGTCTGGTCCGTTAATCTTCTAACGATGGCTACCAACTTGTCCGCTTCATTCACCTGTTCTACCGTTTGATAAGCTAGATCACGAAGCTCATGAGTAGCCCCAGCCAGTCCAACCGAGCTATCCGTAACTTGCGAGAGCTGATGGTTGGCTTGCGATAGTGAAAGAGAAATTTGATTGGAAATAAGTATTAGTTCAGTTTGCTTCCTAAGCTGAACCGCTATGCCACCGATGACTTTTCCACTGGAGTCGTGTAGTGGTGTAGCCGTCCCGATAAATTCGAATCCGTAAAATTCAGAAGGCACTTCCGCTCTTAAAGCAACGTTGTTGGGGTCGGAATGGCAATTGAGGGAAGGAAGCTCAGAAGCGATAAGAAAAGGGCCATTGGGGCTCCAGTGACACAAGCGCAGTATGAACGAATCTTCGCTCTGAGTTATTTGTGTGAGTTGCCTATGAAAACGATCGGTGAAACGTTAACAATGAAGGGGTTTGAAAAGGAGGAAGTGATCAACTCCTTTCAAAGTCATCTTCGTCGTAATTTAAAATACAAAAATAATCGATTTATGATTGGGAGCCTGGATAACAAACCATATCCCTTGTCTGGAGGTCGAGGACATCGTTTGTCGATACGGCTCAGATCAGATGAACATGAGCTGATATCTGAGCTAGCGTATGCTATGGATGTTTCTGTGCAGGGCGTGGCAGCATCCATTATCACGGAAGTTCTTAGACAAGAAAAATTGATGTGCGACATTATGGCTCAGCTTATAAGAAACAACCTGGATGAAACAACAGAAGGGCAGATCAGAAGATTAGTCAGCCAGATCGATGCGAAGAGTCCACACGAATATATCACTTTAAGTATGGTTCTGGGATATGCGTTAGAAAAGGCTATTGAAGAACAGAAAAAGGTACGAATGGTATTAAGCGGATGGATGAAAACCCTATAGACTGCCGGCTAAGCGTTTAGATATTTTGGAGAAAGCTCAAAGTTATAAAAGCCACATACTAAAAGGCTCTCTCAGGAAATAGACGATTACATTCAGAAAAATAAGAGAAACGAGTGTTGTGAGTTTGCTAATAAGAGGCCTATAAAATATTCACATATTAAGCAAACGTAGAAACGTAAGTTGAGAAATCCAGGAACAGTATGCCATAACGACATCTGTTCCACCTGACTATTAAGCTATTAATCAAGCTCTTTCAATATGTGTTAATGTAAGAGGGAAATGGTTACTATTGGAGGAGGGGATAGATTGAAACGTATCATCATTATCCTGTTTGGAATTCTTGTCATCAGCTTCGTTTTAGTATGGGGTATTAATTTAATTGGATCTCCTGTTCCTATAGTTAGAGAGAAATCAATCATCCCCGTAGAGACAGAAATAAAGCATCATGAGGAAGATGGTCCACCACAAGTCAAATTATTCTGGGGGAGAGAGTAGCTGTATATTATAAGGACGAGTGATACATCGGAAGATAATCTTTTAATTCATTGAACTAACGGGAAACGTTAGTTCAATGAATTAAATCTAAATTTGGACACCAATATAATATGTAAGAAAAAAAATTTAACGTTATACGTAGAGAACCTTAGCCATTTTTAATGGCAAGGTTTTTATCTGTAACCGGTGCTAGTAAATATAAAATCCCACTCGTCGTCTTCTCTATACAGAAGATGACGAGTTGAAGTAAAATGGGATAAATGAAGCCGCATAAGACCGTTTGATAAGGGCGAAAAAACTCGTCATCTTCTATAGCGGTAAAATGAAAGAGGGATAAAATTGTCTACAATGTTTAGATTGTTTGAAATACAGTTACGTCAGTCTGGAGTATCCGAACGAACAATCTCAAATTACATATCAAGCTGGAACAAGCTTGAAAAGTGGATGTTGGCTTCAGATCCAGATTTAAAAGATGTTGGTGAGGCTACACAAAAAGATATCTCAGATTACAAACGGTATATGGTTTCTTCAGGAGGGAGGAGTGGCCAACCTGCGAAACCGAGTTCGATGCAGCTTACCTTTGTACACTTAAATAAGATTTTTCGTCTCTTTTATGAACATGGCATGATCCCAGATAATCCAGTAGGGCCCATTAAAAAACCACCTGCAGCGAGACGTACACCGAAGTGGCTCACCCGTAATGAGCAGAATGCGTTTCTACGGGAAGTCAGGGGTCAGAATAATAAAAGAGATTATGCAATTATGATGCTTATGCTTCGTGCAGGTATACGAGTTCATGAGCTGTGTGAACTTCTTAAATCCGATATTACGATGAGTACTCGCGCTGGCAGCGTGTATATTCGGGGGAAAGGGGATAAGGATCGCGTAGTTCCGCTTAATAGCGAGGTTCGTTCTGCACTTCAGAGCTATTTTGAGGAAAGAGAAGATGAAAGTCCCTATGTCTTTGTATCTCAACGATCGAAGAAATTGTCTGTTCGCGGGGTACAACATATGGTCGAGAACTATCGGAAACGAACGCGGATTGAACATCTCACTTGCCATGCGCTAAGGCATACGTTTGGGCATGATTTAATAAGTGCCGGCAATGATTTGCAGCAAGTGGCCATGTTAATGGGACACTACAAGGAAGATGGTACACCGAATATTCAGATGACTATGATTTACACGACTCCTGGTATAGAGGATCTAACGGTGGCAGTGGAGTCGATCAGCTGGACATAATAATAGACAATATAACAGAAGGGAAGTGTATGTATGCTCACACCTACAGCTAAAGCCAATATCGAGCATATGGCGGAATGGGATCAAGTTACCGTTGGGGGATATGCAGTAGGAGAAAATATACGTTTTGAAGTAAACCGTACCGACAAGATATTTACGGTTAAGATGTTCGATCGCCTTGTACTTTTAGATGAGGATTCTTTCTTAACGGCAGCTGAAGTAATCAAGTATATAGACAGATTTTAGAACTGTTGAAGTCGATCAATGTCTGGACACTTAAAGGAACCCATTAACAAAGGGGTTCTTTTTTCTGTTCCAGCGCCCGAAGTATAGCCAAGTGACTTCGGTCTCCTAATCTTCGCGTGCAACTGATCTGAAAAATTGTAAGTGCCATTAAATGGGAGCTTTATAAACTTACTTAAAGGTTCGTTCTGATTATGTTGATCGTAAAACCAATCAAATTCTCGGCTTTTATATTCCCCACCAGGAGCAAATAATTGATCAAGAGACTGTTTTACATTGGCCATTATGTAATCATACTCTTTCTGATTCTGTGTCCCATACGTATGATCCCCGAACTCCACTTTGATTTTAACCGGGTTAGATCGTTTGTAACCATCACCTGTTCCATTATGAGTATACGTATATACCGTAACTTCTTGCCACTGATCCTTAGGGACAGAAATCGCATATTTGTTGGTAGTAGAAGGATTCGCTGTAACACCCGTAGAAACAGGAGTGGTTGAATTAGTTGCACTGTTACCCTCCGGAGTGGAAATTGTCACCGTTGCATTACCCTGATTCCACGTAACCTTAGCCCCACTGTCACATCTTGTATTTTAACATATCCTTCCATTTAACTGTAGGACTAATCTATACATACCGATAATTTTAATATGGCTAATTTTTGCTCAGTCACAAATTAAGAAGGAGAGAAAATATGATCACAATGAATTGGAGAGAAAACTACATAATGAAATCTTTAGGGAGAGCTTTTTTACTGTCTGTTGTACTTCTAGTTATATCACTATTAACAGTTCTTGATGGTACATCCTACGCTTTCGGTGTGAGTAGGAACATTGTAATCCATGATAACAATTCCTTCGAAATTGAAGGATTAGCTTTTGAAATTAAAGAAAAAGAATTTAAGGTCATGGTTGTGACTGGAGAGATTACTGATCCAAGTCGTTGGAAAATAATAAATCAACAGTCTATTACTGTAGATAAGAATAACTACTTTTCTATAACTACACCTCCATTTGAATCTAATCAAGTCGAACAAAATAAGGTTTCACTTGTCATGATTAATGATAATACGCCTTTGAGTAATTTCTATGATTATCCTTTTAGTGAAGAAGACCGTAAGCCTGTAAAGCAATTCAATTCTGATAGTTTTGTTGCTCCAGTTGAAGTTGAAAAGGATAGCTTACAAACTACTAAAGAAGAGGATGAGAAGGTAAGTTCATATCCAAGTGAAGTTGAAAAGAGTACTGAGTTACCAACTGCTAAAGACGGGAATGAAAAGATAAGAGATAGGGTAACCTACATATTTGACCAAAGGCAGAATCAAGTTACCGTTCGTACCACTCGAATCAGCTTCGATACTGGGATGAAGAAGGTCAACGAATACAATTTTACTGATCAAATATTGTTACCATCGCACTACGAGTTTGAATCCACAAATCCTTTTAATCAGCAGGACGGAATTGTTGTGGACACACCTCAAGGACTCAAAGCTTACACAGTTGCAGTTCAAAGTACAACAAAAGGAAAAAACGGAGTCAACATCATCTATGAATTTGACTATTCCAACCTCTCTCTTAGAAAGGTAAAGGAAATCCAGTCGGGAAAAAGAGTCAATCTTGATGAAGCTCATCTGGGATTGTATTCGGTACAATTGGAAAAAGGCAGCGCTATTCAATACTACTCATTAGTGAACAATAAGCAAGTATTGTCAGGAGGCAGGCTCATCACTTCCGAGGATGTGACCAAAACCAGTTTTAGTCTTTCATCGGCTCCTTCTTCTCAGAAATTTGGCGTATACTGTCCTAAAAACCAATATAGTGGCTGTTACAACGTCGATTTTGGGGGATTGAAAGGCAAAACAGTTAAAGTTACTGAGAATAGTGTATCTTATGATTCAAAGCAAGCTGCCTCCAAAAGCTTTATGGCAGGAGGCACAAAAATAAAATGGAGCAGAAGTAGTTTTCAAAATAACACGTATCAATGGAACATAAATGGAGCTCGAAACGGAAAAACCATATCCCTCTTCAAAGGAAGCGCAAAAAAGTTGGATACCTTCGTATCTCCTGGCGGCAAGTATCTGGTTATTATTGTAGATCCTTCAGGCGGCATTAAACGGACACAAGCTAGTAAAGTATATGTCTATGATTTAAAAACATTGGCGCAAGTTCAGAAATACGACTCCTTATATAGAGCGAGTGTCACAGGGATTCAATGGTTTTCAGATGAACTCTATATCATAGACTACTATTTTTCCAATCCAGCTGCCTATCCACCGTCTTTCTACTACATTCCGGAAGGAAAGCATTTTAAAATCGAGTACTCGCAGTATCAGTACTGGGAGAATTATTTGGATTCATTCTCTTATGACAACCTTTTCTTTTTGACAAGTCCAGTTGCGGTAACCTCCGGTGAAGGCGTGCTTCATTATGACGGGCAACCCACATTCTATATGAATGGACTGTATTATATTCCGTTGAAGGAGTTCGTCAATGCATTCCATATCCAATATGAGGAGAAGGATAAAAACTACCTGTTCAAGCGTAATAGCCAAACAAGTAAGCTAGCTGTGAGTCAGAGCAAGCAACTGGTCGTCAACGGTAAGGTTTTCCTTCCCCTTGGACAATGGAATAAGGATCTGGGGTTAAAGGTTGCTCAGGTCGATAAGCATACAATGAACGTTACGCTTCAAATTAGTGACGAGATGGGCAAGACCGAGGTGGCTATGAAAAAGGAAATTCCTGAGTTCCAAGCCATACTACAACGCCTTAAAATGGCTAGTAACGGATCCGGTGGATTTGTAGCAACAGGTACACAGTACAAGGAGAATAGTGCGGATCGTGCCAGGAACGTAGTGCTTAACCATGATCGGAGCTTAAGCATCAATTTGGGAACCAACCATTCATACGGGGACGTATTCAATGTAACTATCATTAGTAAAGACTATAGCAAGGTGCTCATGGCACTTCCAATCAACATAAAAGGTAAATATCAGGCTACAACTGCACCTTTGCCTGACGATGTATTTGAAGACGGAGTATTGACCTTTGCGATTCCTATTGAATCTAGTGCCCCAGAATTACTCGAACATTCGCATTTCGGATTTTCGTTAAAACTTCCTAAGTTTAATAAAAATAAATTTTAACTTATTAACGACAGAGTGGTAGCTAGATGAAGTGATCTAAACTGGTTCTGACATATACAAAGCCCGTTACCTCCGTATAAAGGTAACGGGCTTTAAATTTACAGCTAATTTTGCACACAAACAATTGCAGAACGTAGTCGCAGAATGCGTTCTAGTTGATCCAAGCGGTTTTTCACATTGAAATCATCAGATTAAGTTAACTGTTGAGAGAAACACGTTCTGACAGCTATTACCGACCTTCTCATTCCGTTTTCCTAAACTGCGTCTTGAGAGATTTTCATCGCACATATTATATGTACAAATCGATCTAATCTAATAGCCCCTTTAGGTATACCTTTACGGAGACTAAAGGTATTGAGCATAATGTTGCGCGAACCCTTTTCCAAAGAGTGCTGGGATCAGTTACTCTCACGTAAGCCACGATCACATTTTCAGGAAATTGTTCTTTGAATTTTTTTTTGCTCCCTCCCAGATCTAGGTCAATGACCGGGAGCCATCCGAGAGATAACTCTACTTCATACCGTTGTATCGGGGCAGCTACACGTTCACCATGTTTCAGTATCCCTTCAGCAAACAAACGCCATTCTTTGATACCACGTTCAAATCGTCCTATTTTATCGTAAACTGATGTTCACATGCACTTTAAATGCTAGTATAATAAAATTAGGAAAATAAAACATTTTATAGTTTAATCTTTTCCTTTACACACCTTATCGATCGTTCAACATTTTGGTGAATATAATGTTTTAAAGTAGGAAATAATTGTTGGTATAGGAAGGGCGGAGATAATATGTTTAAAAAAATATATTTAATAGCCTTTGCAGTGACTATTATTTCAGGAGTGGCATTAATATCGAATTCAAAAGCAGACACCTATTCAGAATTGGAAACCGTAAATAAGACAGATGAAAATCCTGTTAACACTAATTTTTCAACAAATAACGTGAAATCCGTAGAATCCGAAGAATCAGTAAAAAACGTAGAATCCGTAGAATCAAAACTCGCAAAAGGGTATTTTAGTCAACTATATACACCTCATGGCATGTTCGTGCGAGCAGATGAACAAAGTATCTTTAAGGAATCGGAGATAGCAAGAAATTTAGATCAAGTCGGACCTGATACGAATCAATTAATTTTTGAAGGCGAATTTTTTTTAAAAGTAGATGAAGCAGAATTTCTTAAAAATTATCCCAATTCGTTGCTCTTAAATAAAACCTTAAATGATGAAAACCCGACTGATACTGATGTTCCATCAAGTTCATCAAAATAGTAATTTCACTTCATAAAGAAGGAGCCATTGTTTTCGACAATGGCTCCTTCTTGGCCTTCTTGTTGTACTTAATCATTGATTGATCCATATCCACTAGCAGTTGTAGTTCCAATATTTTTTATTTGTAAAGCATAAGTACCCGCTTGAACATTGGAAAAAGTTATTGTTTTAGTAGCACTTGAATAGTTACCAGCAATTGAAATGCTATCTTTTTCAGAAGCTCTCAAAATATACTGAATAGATACAGTTCCGCTACCATTAGTGGGATACTGGGCAAGTTTTACCGGAGTGATGGTGGCTTCGGTAATCGGTGTACCTGTTTTGTTCAGATAATATTGGATTAAATGATAACCGCAAGCATAGCCAGCCGCATAGGGCATACCTACGGGCGTGAAGTTTTGCATGATGGCAAGTTCATCGCCGTATAGATACGGATTAATCTGGTCAAAACCGGTGAGATGTAGCTGGTCTTTCATTTTTGGTTTGATTACTTTATTCAAAGTCTCCATATCCGTTTTGGCTACCCATGGGCCTAGCAACTCTTCTCCATACAGGGATGTCGCAAAGTTCTCAGCCAACCCCTCGCTAACTACCGTTTCCCCAAGCGTAATCTGTGGATTCCACTGGATATATTGATACCTCACATTATGATTGCATTCATGGGCTAACACGGATTGCATACGAGGTAGAGTATAGCCATTGGGGATCAGGTTCGCAATAATATAACCCGGGATTCCACCATCTCCGCTGATGCCTTCGTTCATATTGAGTGAAGGGCTATCCTTGTCACCTAATAAAATCGTATATAGATATTCGAAGACCGATAGCTCAATCCCGTGATCTGTAAAGGTGGATAGACTCCTACGGACAGCTTCATGACACTGTTGCCAAAATGCTTCAGACGAAATCGTTGCTAACGATTCGTTAATCTCAGGTGTGATATCTGCTGGAGCGATATTCATAAAGTTATTCATCATGATCACATCGAAGCCGTGAGGCTCTTGAGAGCGAAACGGGATATGTTGAATGTTCCATTTGTTCATGAATGGACTCATCATAAGCTCGCGGTATAACTCCAATTTCTCATCGGGTGCAGCCTGGATGATCTCCTCATAGATTTGATCTGAACGTAACGCGGTAATCTTCATCCTTAATCTCTCCTTCATGTAAGCTTGAGATCATTATCAAGTATGACCTTACGTTACAGTCAAGCATTGATGTTACGCTGCTGGCTCTCTGAATAATTCTTCATCTTCATCGCAAATATCACACCAGACAGGATATAGATCAGGCTTAACAAGAGATAAGGGAGTTGGAGCGAGAATACGCGATCAAAAGTCGTTTCACTAACCCGCACCAGTAATCCGCCGAGAAGCGTACCAATGGCACTGATGCCAAAGGATAGAAAGCGAAACACACTTCCGACCCTGCCAAGCATCTCATTAGGAACGGAACGTTGCAGGATGGAGGAACGGGTAACATTGTAGACAATAATGAAAAATGCAGCACAGAAATACAGTCCGCCTACCATATGTGCATTTGTAGTTAGACCCACCACACCGTAGATGATTCCCATGCACCAAATGGAGGAGATGATTAATTGTTTTGTACTCCATTTCTTGCGCATATAAGCAACAGCCTGGCTCCCTACAATGCTGCCGATTGTTGCAATGGAGATGAGGATACCAAATGCAAAAGCATCCAATTGAAGCACATCTCGTACAAAGAAGATCTGTGTAGCCAGAATGATGGAATACATCAGCGTAATGGTGACAGACAGAATGGCTAATCCACGGAGAAAACGATCATGATAGACATATCGAATACCGGACCACATCTCACGTTTCCAATTCTTCATCGGGCGAACTTCCTTCTTGGTTGTTTCCGTATCCCCTGGGTAGAAGTTTCCCTTCAAACTGATCAAAAAGAGCAGAGCAATAACAGCCGTTACAGCGTCTATGGCAAAAGGAAAAACAATATGCAGGGTGATAATGAACCCTCCCAGGGCAACGCCCAGAATATCACTTGTGATTAACTGTCCGGCGGTGAACTGCCCATTCGCTTTCTCCAATTTACTTTGATCTACCAGTTGAGGGATGACCGTCTGCACTGTACTGTCGAATACAACTCGGCTCAGACCAATCCCAAACATGAACAGAGCTAGAATCGGAATGCTCACCCATCCTCCCCAGATACATAACGTCAGGACAAGCAGAAGAATCATTCTCGTAAAACCTGCGCCAATCAGCATATGTTTGCGTGAGTATCGGTCGATGAGAACACCCACGGGCAGACTGAAGAGTAGCCAGGGTAAACGAAGTGCCGTCATGGTGACAGAAGCATACAGCGTATCGCTTGTAAGGGTTGATACGAGCCAAGGAACCGCAGCCAGCGTAAGTCCATCACCCAAAAATGTAAGCGAAAATGCACCGAATAACTTGGTATAGTTCGACTTGATTTTCATCGTTCCCTCCATCAATAAGACGTATAGCATAGCAATTTTGAGTCTGGAAAATAATGTGTTTTCACTTAAACCAAATTTAAGTTATTGCAAAATGGTTTTCAATCCTATTTTTACAACAAATAACTTCACAAAACGCTTACAAACTTTCAATTCTACCCTACCTTTTCCGTTACGAAGCTGAGATAATGGGAGAGGAATAAGGCATGAAACAGATGCGACAACCATGTTCACCAACAGCCAAAAAATAAAAGCTGCATATCCATAGGAGGATTATTAATGACGACACAACCATTGAATCTGATCCAATCCACGGAGGGCCAAGCGTTGCTTGCCCAAATGTATGGACAATCACAAGTAGAAGAACAGACTGCACGTTACACGAAGCTGAACGCAACGTTCGAAGAGTACTTCGGCCCGCAAGAGGGAAGCAAGTTGTTCAGCGCAGCAGGACGCAGCGAGATTGGTGGCAATCACACGGATCATAACCATGGTAAAGTGCTGGCGGGCAGCATTACGCTGGATACACTTGCGGTGGCTGCGCCAACGGCAGAATCGGTTATTACTTTTTATTCGGAAGGCTACGACAAGAAATATGTAATCGATCTCACAGATCTCACGCCAAATACGGAAGACGATGGCACAACAGCATTGATTCGCGGTATGGCTGCGGGATTCGGAGAGTTTGGACACCAGGTTGGCGGCTTCCAAGCGTACATCTCCAGTAACGTATTCTCGGCATCAGGACTCAGTTCATCGGCGTCATTCGAGATGCTGATCTGTACGATTTTGAATCATTTCTATAATGACGGTGCACTGGATGTCGTGACCTTGGCTAAAATCGGTCAGTATGCGGAGAATCACTATTGGAACAAACCTTCCGGTCTGCTGGATCAGATGGCTTGTGCGTACGGCGGACTCATTGCTATTGATTTTGAAAATCCTGCACAGCCTGTCATCGAACCTGTTCAGTGGGATTTCCAACAGAACGGTTACTCATTGGTTATTGTGAATACGGGCGGTAACCACGCCGATCTGACGGAAGATTACGCCGCTGTGCCATATGAGATGAGAGCGGTTGCTCAGGCGTTGGGCAGTGAGTATGTTCGGGAAATTACTGCAGACGCCATCTATGCCAACCTCAAGAAGGTTCGTGAAGCTGCTGGGGATCGTGCTGTGTTGCGTGCGCTTCATTTCCTGGAAGAAAACAATCGTGTCGATGGTCAGGTTCAGGCGTTACGTGATGGACGTTTTGCTGATTTCTTGAAACTGATTACGGCGTCCGGTAACTCGTCATGGAAGTGGTTGCAAAATGTATATCAGAGTGGTGCTGTGAAAGAACAGGAGATTGGCATTGCGCTGGCTGTGACGGAGAATTATCTGCAAAACTTGGGTGATGGCGCTTGTCGCATTCATGGTGGTGGATTCGCAGGGGTTATTCTGACAATCCTTCCGAACGAAAAAGTAGAAGAGTATATGTCCTGGATGCACGACATGTTGGATACACCGATTATTGTCGTTAATGTGCGTGCACAGGGCGCAGTATGTCTGAATGCATTGATCGCTAACGCAGGCTAAAAAGCACTCAGATAAATAGTTCTAACAGGATTCAACGAAGTCCGGGCTATGCTCGGGCTTTTTAGATTGTCCATTTTTTTGAAAAAAATTCAAACCTTGAAGGTCTGTAATGTGTTATTTAAGTAGTGGCTATATCTCAATAATGTTCTCATGGGAGGAAGGATCAGATGATTACACCTACAGCAGCTGGGCAGGAAGAGGCTCAATTATACGAGGAGTTGTTGCGTACGATCGATGAATTCGAAGAGGGCGAGCAGCGGCAAATAGTTCTCAATCGGATGATCAAACGGCTCAGGTTCGCCAAGTGGCGCAAAGATCGAATGCACAAGGTCGATGCATACTGCAAAAGAATAAAGCCCGCGACACTATGGATTATCTTAGCCACAGGTGCACTTGCGCCGGTCTTGTTATTTAGCATGTTCATCTGGGTATCGTTGTGGGTGGAATAAAATGAGGAAATGCAGAGAATAGGGTGAGGTCAGGCAGTGACGAGCCTAATTATATATATAAGGTCATGTTTTTTACAAAGCTCCTAGGTATTATCAATTCCTCTTGCGCTCACACATCTACTTAAGAGGTTTTATGTCTTCAGGTATTGAGCCTGTTTTGACTTCATAAGTATCATAATCCACCATTGCAAATATTTCTTGACTCTTATTTCCTTTTACGTGCCCCGTCAGTGACACCGTATGAGACAAGTCAGACGGAATGAATTTGTGGCCTGTAACCTCAACATCAATTCCATAGGTTTCTTTAAAATATGCTTTGCTTGCGATCTCAGCTTTTTGTACAATTTCTTTTTGCTCGTTCGACATGCAACCGCAAAATACAGTGATACTTATACTAATCATTATTAGTACGGTTAGAGCTGTACGATATTTAATACTGAGCATATCTACTACTCCTTGTTGGAACTTACTTGGTTTTTTGGTCAAGTAACTCTTTTGGTACAACGGCTGTTTGAACTTCAAACGTGTCATAATTAATGAGGATGGTAATTTCGGTTTCTTTATTATTTTTAACATGACCACTCAAACTGATATTGTGACTAAGATCTTTTGGCATAAATATATGATCAGTGAATTCCACTTCAGTATTATAGTGATCAGTAAAGTATTGATGACCCACTTGAGTTGCTTCTTCAATAGTTTTGTCTTGATTTGGCATAGAATTACATCCTCCCAATATAAGGGCTACGATTATAATTGTAATGGATACAAGTTGAATATTTTTAAAAATAATCTTTAACCTCCTATATGTTTGAACTTAACACATTATAATATACTTTAACCTTTTTAATCAGTAAACAGAGAGGAGTATTTATGGATACCTATATAACTGATCAAACATATAAGGAAATTTCAGAACTGTCCTATCTTAATTTGTATGAAGGAGAGAAGATTTCGCAATCGCTGATCAGCAACGACTTGTACAACAGAAGATATGTACGATTCATGGAAGGTTGTAGCAGGATGCAGTAATTGACTATATCTGCTCACACATAAATAGTCAGATAGGAAGTAATCTTCCCACCTAACTATTTTTGCTTCGTTCATACATTTGTATCGATTGAAGTCACTTGCGTAAGCAGATAATACTGATTAGTGTAAATCAGTATTATTCTTGTTCAAAGTTTGAATTTTCTTTTGGATATACTGGTGGTAATCACGGAAGCTACTGATGTGATGCAAAGAATCGGAGTTCTCAGACTGGATCTTTATTTTACCGTCCTGAGGCAATTTTTTCATCTCAGCCACGACGGATTTAGAACCTTGGATATCACCGGACATGTCTTGAATTCGCTGTAATAATGCGGGATGGCCTTCATGCTGGAGCATTTCGGCGAGGGGTCTCATTTCCTCCAGCTTTTGGCTCGACCGTTCAAGCATGGTCATCACTTTGTCTCCATCTGTACTTGAACTAAGGGAAACCATTCGGTGGATATGATCTTTCTCCATACGCTCAAGTGCCTCAAGATGAGAAGCTTCTAGTCGTTTGGGATCGCTCCAACTCTCCGACCGAACGGTGTCATTCTGTTGCTGGGAAGCATTATTCGCAGTGCCATTACCACAGCCCCATAACAGAGTTGAGCAAGCTAACACAGCTCCAACGACAATGATACTTTTTAACCTCATGCTGTCACTCCTTCGATAATTTTCCTGAAGGTAGTATGAGCTATAATATCCAAAATCATGCTTATTCTCTTCATTTCTGTCCCATAATTAAGCATATCATTGATTTTTTTGGTAAAAATGGCCTAGACAAATTCCATATTATTTTGCTATTCAAACTCAAATTACAGACTTTCTACTTATTTTTGTAGGCATGAGTTTTCGGGTGTGTAGATATTGAATTATAATGAATGGATATAAATACAGGTAAATTGTTACAAATATACTGCGTCTAACAACTGCATAAAAAAGAGACCTGGACGTTTTCTCCAGGTCATTCCTAATGAGACATATAAATTGGTGTATCGCTTTGCAGTTTTTTCTCAGGAAGAAGGTACTTCCTTTTTCGGATTTCGACTATCGATAAACCAGCCTGGTCCTTGTACACTGATAACCTCCTGCGTATCGTAGTCGTAGGAAACGGTAATTTGTTCATCTTCATGTCCCTTTATGTGACCGTTGAGGTATAGGCGTGAATGGATGTAAGGGGCATCAATATCGTGACTTGTTACAATAAAGTCCGCATCATAGTACTTCTTTATGTACTGAACACTTATTGGTGTAGCTGTATCTACAATACTTTGCTTATCTGAGGTAGACATACTTGAACATCCTCCTAATAAGAATAGAAAAATAAGTAAGGTCAGAGCTATAGGCTTTACTTGCATAAGCGTTAATTCTCCTTTTATGGAAATAAACTCTAAAGACACTTTAATACAAATTATTGTAATAGACAAGGTGGGGTATCATGACATACATAAATGATAAGACCTATTGGACCATTGCTGATGAGGTATACATACGAGAATTACCATCATCCGGATATAAAAATGAAAATCTTTCTGGTTGGACAATAGTTGAACCGAAGGGAGCAATACTCCACGATACAAATGGTTCGGGGTTTGATGCTTCAGTGTTTTACAATGAAGATATTAATCAAGTTATTATTGGGTATAGAGGAACTGAACCACCTGATCGTCCCAAATGGAGTGTACTAACAGATTGGGAGACTGATTTAAATGATGTTGTGGGTAATCGAACCAAAAATTTGGAGGAAACTCACAATTATATGGAGCAATATAAGGAAGAGATTTCGTCACTACCTCTACATAAACAAATGCCATTTATTGAAGCTGAATCTAGGTACCAGAATAATCAGTTTGTTCAGGCAATGAACCTCTTTGATAAAGTGAAGGAGGCGTACCCAGAAGCTAAAATATCAACGACTGGACACTCGTTGGGAGGCGCTCAGGCGGAATATGTCGCGATTCGTAATGGAATATCGTCAGCTAGTTATAATCCGCCAAGTATTGTACATTTACTTCCTGATGATTTGCAAGAGAAGGTTCGGAACGGAGAATATCTGAAAACGAATGTGGCTTATGTCCATCCAGGGGATTCTGTGGGTTCTGGTGTGAAGAGTGCTGAGCAGCATGTCGGTGCTACTTATTATATCAATTCCACTTTTGAAGATGCTAATCGATACGAGACAATTCCCATGTTCTTACCTATACCTCGGGAGACGTGGTGGGAACAAAGATTGTTCGGTAACAAGTGGTCGTTTGAATTTATTCGTGTTCCTTCCATATCTGGAGAACAGAGTGTACTATCTAAGTTTTTGGATTCCATGTTAGTCGGTCAGAAAACACATAGTATGGATCATTTTACATTCGATGAGAAAGGGAACATAAGTAACACATTGTATACGATAGATGGGCGACGTGTGGATGGTCAGCCTAGAGTAGATAACTATTCAGAGATGATGAAGGCAAGAGAAGAGTTTAAGGAAGCGATGAATACGCTTGTTGAGAAGCATGGTTCTGCTATGGGAGGTTTCGGACAACTTGCGGCAGCAGTATTAGGGATCAGCCCAGTCGATATGCATAGACAGAACTCAGCGTACTATGTTGGCGACCAACACGGGAGAACCATTCAGCTAACACCTGAGGAGCTTGGACATGCTTCCAGACAGATGCGGGATAGTCTACATGGTTTTGCCAATGATGCTCGCTCTTCAATCCAGATGTTCCAAGCGCATATATCAACAAGTGAGAGCCAGTCCTTTACTCCTATTGCTTATGATGCTACAGCAACGTTGGAGCGGATCAATCGGTGGTACCAAGAATCTATTACAGAGATCGCAGATTATATCGAACGGAAAAGACAGGATTTTGTTCTGGCAGATCAATAATAGCCTAGATTTAATGAACGTACAGGAGGTGCACATATGGGGAGAATATCTGTCTCTCTGACGGATCTGAGAAGAGCGATCCAGCAGTGTGAACAGTTGCAGCAACGCTTGATTCAACAGGAACAGCAGATGCGAAACATATATGGAAGGCTGCAAGACTGGAAGGGAGAGTCTGCAGTACAGTTGTCTGCAAAAATGTCGACATTTCTTGAAGGGACTACATCCAAATTAGCAGAGCTAGAAGCACACAAAGAACAATTAAAACAATATATAAGGAAGATGGAAGAGGCAGACCGCGAAAATCGACGTAAAGCTCAGTCCCCTTATTAATCGACTTTATTTCCGAGCGAGGAGGAATTATGTTTATCTACAACAATTCGATCTGGCGCTGGGCCATCAATCTTCTGTATCCTGCCATTATCTTTGTCTTCCAGAGCTGGGGACCGATATTGAATTCCTGGACAGGTCCTATTTTGTTCGTCGCGGTGTTCTGCTTTCTGTGGAGCGATGTGAAAGACTTGTTCCTCTCGACGGGACTAACATGGTTTATTGCCATCCCGTGTTGGTGGTATTGGATTGAACGTCCGAAACCATCGTTCGGTGCAGAACATTTTGCCGCACATCTATGGTTAATTGTACTTATGTATATTGTCTTTGTGCTTATTCCTCAGACCTTAATCCTGACTACTCGGTTGCGGGTAATGCATTATTACAAGAAGTGAAAGTTAGTTGAGAGTAGGCGGCCGTTGGCCGTCTTTTTAAATAAAATGGACGCATGGGAGAGAGTTTGATTGTTGAGCAAAGATATAAGAAGAAGTAAAGAAAGAAGTTTTTTGTACATTATGATATTCACCTTAATATATGGTCTGACATTATTGATCTGGCCGGTGATCGCATTTGCCATGGGAATGTCGCTCGCTGCACCTACTCCTTCTGAGTATCAGGTGGCAAGTCGTTTGGAGGGCGATATACTGATGTCATACCCACTGTCTGTTATTGCGGCTTTGGTTTCCGGCTGGGTTTCTTATCATGAGAAAAGATACGTCTTTCCTTACTGGATCATGCAGTTGCCATTGTTATGGATCGTTACATGGATGCTGGTAAATTACTTCGGGACAGCACTATCTGACATACCGTTTCTACGATAATCAATTGTTTATAAAGATTCAATATTAAGGAGACGTTAATCTATGCCCAAGACACGCTACCGGAAGCAGGGAGCTTATGTGTTTTTCTTTTTATTGCTCGCTGGAATGCTGTTATTGATCCGCTCTTGTGGTCCGCAGGACATCGATTCAGTGCTCAGCGAAAACGGTATTGATTCCGAACAGGTAAAGCTAATTACAACTATTGAACCACGAAAACAATTGATTTTATATCAAGATTTCACAATGAATAGACTGACTCCTGCTTTGATCCAGCAAAAGATGTGGTTCTCTAAACTGACCCAAATAGGCGGTGGTCTGCAGGATAATCCGGCCGAGCCACTATCTTCTCATATATCGGGTTACCAAGGCCCCGATGGCCAAATGATCTATGTCATATACGGGTATCTCCACGATGCTGACATTACCCAGTTGCATATACGTTACGAACCCAACTTGGCATCTTCGCAGGTGGAAGCGGAAATCGTGGAACCTTCTCCCGATCAATCCAGCGGCAGGTTGTGGTATGCGGTAATTCAGCAACCGATTCATGAGATGATATGGGACATAAAAGGATTGGACGACAAAGGTCACATCATCTACGCATCTCTCGATAATGAGGAATAGGAGGTAACATATGAAACGTCTCAAAAGGATCAACAAGCCATACTTCATCTTCCTCATCTGGAATGTACTCATGATTGGTGCTGTACGGGGGTTAACCTTTCAGCACGAACCGGGCAGAGGGGTGTCTGGTAATGGTAACCTGGGGCTTTTGGTGTTATCTCCATCTCTTCTGACCTTTCTGATTCTATGTATCTGGACGATGTTTCTGTCCAAATGGTGGTTGTATGATCAACGTCAGCGCTGGGGAGGAAAGATGCATGCCTCGATACCCCTGGTTGCTTTGCTACTGTGTGTGTTGTCAGTCTTTCTGGAGTTACGCATCATCGATAACTTACGCATGCAACTCAACGGATTTACGAATGATCCGAATTCGGCAGTATACCGTTTTGGCTGGCTGAATCAGTACACGAACACCTTGTTTTACAATGTTCCAATCCTGCTGTTCGGTCTGTCTTTTTCAATATTGACAGGTTGGCTGATGGAATGGAAATTTCGCAGGACTAGATCTGCATGATTCGAACTGCAAACGTAATACCTTAGAAACTTAAAACCCCTTATCCGTCGGTTCATACGGGCAAGGGGTTTTAAGTTCTTGTTACACTTTTCTCTTATACTTCCCTGTATACGGGATAGTGAGGTGGATTTTCAGATCCTGGATCGATTCTTCGGTAAGTATCATCTTGCTCCCGTTGTTTGATAACTTGCGCCAGAGCTTCGGATTTTTGCGATACAGCTTCTCCTGAAGACCGTAAATATCCACACCACGCTCAAGGCCGTGACGATAGGACTGCATGATCTGCTCCCGCAACTTCACTTCACTAATCTGGATCATTTCTTCATAAGAGGTGGGTACCAGATATTCGTACAGGGCGGTTAGGTATTTGGCGTCAATGTTGAACTTGACCTCTTCACCCTGAATGACAGGTTTTATTTTGATCTTCGGCAATCCTACACTGAGTGCCCCATAGATCGTTCCATCCTTCTGGACAAGTAAAGGAGCACGCCGCATGTCCTTGATTAGCCAGTGATAACCGGGTAACTGACTGCGTGGCAGGAACTCAAAGTTAACACCTGTCCTTTCAAAAAAAGCCCCTTCGATCAGAAATAAATCATGTTTCTTCTGGTTCTCTGCCCATTGGGTATTGTTCAAGGCAATACTCGGCAGATACGTCGTTGTAGCGGGATCATTGTGCGTTGCAATAAGCTTGAAGCTAAGCACGGGCGGATACAACGATTCTTCCATATAAGTGGGGAGCGGGTTGTGAAGGATGCTATCCAGTGGCGACATATTATAGATGGACGTTGCACTCAGGATTTTCTCCAGTGGCTCGCGGGTTCCATACACCCAGGTCGTATAACGGGATTCGGGGAAACGTCCCAGCATGTCGAACACTTCTTTGATATGTTTGCTGGTGAGCACACCTTCCGCCATAACGATGGCTGTAACATGCCCCCAGGCCATGTGCAATTGAGCCGTACGGAACAGTTCGTTCAGCGCCAGACTCATGGTTTTCCCTTCGGCATGTCCGACCCAAACAGGCGGCGTATCTGCACTTTTGGTTGAACTTTCACTTTTGGCAACACTGGCAAAATCCAACGTTTGCACATACAGGTGATACATGCCGTCCTTATAATCAATGCCAAAGGCTTTGGCGTAGTCCACCTGTTGAATCTCAAAAGCACTCCAGCATCCACTCGTCATCACACACATCGATAGGCTTAACAGACCGAGCAAACATCGCTGCAACAAGCGTTTCATCGTCCGTTTCCTTTCTTGCGCGGTTCTTGGGTCTCGAGATAGACGGGTCTGCGTTTACCCAGCCCTTTTGGCAGTTTGAATAATGAAGCTATCGCTTGTTTGAAATGAAGTGGCGTTAATGGTGTCAGATACGGAATGCCAAATGATTTGAGATCCGTCAGGTAGATGAGGAACAGAATCAACGACAGGATGAACCCATAGATACCGAGGGAAGCTCCCAGGACAAAACAGAGGAAGCGCAGGATCAGCACAGAACTGGTCATGACCTGGTTCACAATGGTTGCTCCAGCTACGACGGTGACTGCGATAATAACAATCATGAGTGGAGAGACCATACCGGCTCGGATGGCGGAATCTCCGATAATGAGACCCCCAACGACAGTCAGTGTCTGGCCGATGGCACTGGGTAAACGTACCCCCGCCTCTCGGAACAGCTCCATTAACAGCATGATGAAGAACATTTCCACTCCCGATTCCATTGGCAATCCCATCCGTCCAACCGATATCGTTGCAACCAGAGGGAAGGGGATCTGGTCCATATGAAATGAGGTCAGCGCAATATAAAAACCGGGCAGGAACACGGTGATCATCAGACCAAGAAAGCGCAGCATCCGTCCTACGTTCACAGGCAAGAAAGGAAAGCTGGCATCCTCCGGTGATTTGAGCAAAAGAAACAGATTGACTGGCCCAATAATGGCGCTGGGATTGCCGTCGACAATGAGGATAAAACGTCCATTCAGGAGACATTCCGCAGCAAAGTCAGGCCTGCCCGTATAATGGGTGACGGGAAACAAAGTAATCTTCGAAGGCGACAGCAATTCTTCCAGTTCATTGGCGGTCAAAATACGTTCGGTCTCAATCTTGCGTAACCGATCCTGCACGTCTTCGATCAGCTCCGGATTGGCGATGTTCTTGATATACATCAGTGCCACCTTGGTTGCAGACCGTGAACCGATCAGTTCGATATTGCAGGCCAGTTGGTTCGTACGCAGACGTGTACGTATCAGAGCAATATTGACGGCAAGGGGTTCAATGAACCCGTCTCTTGCCCCGCGAATAGATACTTCGGTGGTCGACTCCTCCGGTGTCCGGGTAGGGATGTTGGAAATATCAATACTCCACATGGCTTGAAGAGAAGGGATACAGATCAACATATGACCTTCAAAAACACGGAGAGACATCAGCTCGGTTCCGAATGCCGGATCTTGCAGATCCATCCGGGTCCATTGCAGGCTGATGCATTTCTCAATGTCGGACGTACGGAAAAAGTGTGTTTGCTCATACGTTCGTTTGAGTTCCGGGAGAATAATATCATAGATCGCTTCACTGTCCACCATACCGCTGCAATAGGCCATAAGGATCTGCATCGGAGATTCACCGATCATGTGACTATTAATGATGACGTCATCAGATCCAGCAAAAAAGGTATTCAAGTTATGCTCGTTCATTCGGAACGGTTCAACTTCACGATTATTCTTGGGCTGGGTTGAGATCGGCACGTTCAGGAGCCTCCTTGTCCTTTTTATGGATTAATGCAGCAATCGTTAATATCACGGTAACGACGGATACGTACGCGAGCATGACCGGGAACTGAATATGGTCCACATAATAATCCACGTAATCAATGCGCCACCATTGCATCGCCATGAAGCTCATGATCACGGTAATAGTAAGAATGGCGATATATCTTTTCTTCGGTCTACGGAAGTTAAGCAGATCCACGATGAGATACATAGATATGGCCACCCTTGCGAAGGAACCACTTAGCCACTGATAAATGGACAAAAAATCAACGTGTTGCAATAGCTTTCCGATATTCACAAGTTTCCATTGCTCATAGGGACTGTTCCGTTGTTTCGCTGCTTCTTCAGGACCAAATTCCACAATGGCTCCAATAGTTGGACCTATCGCCATACTGAGCATGAAAATACCGAGGATCAAAACATACCACCAACGAATTTTGCCTTTGACTTCATGTTGGAACAGCATAAGAATCCAGATTTCCATAAGCCCGGCAAGCGAGTAGATCATGCCCCGCCACACGGGACCCATACCGTTCTCCATGATCGGGAACAATAGACTGTAGTCTTTATATTTCATATTGGCGGACATTACAAAATAACCAAGCAAAATGACAAAGGGCAACAGAAGACTGGAAGTCATCGCAATGGAGCGTATGCCTTTAGCCGCCGCCCACGCAGCAACCAGTGCTCCACCACCGGCTAGAACATAGGGAGGCGTGAATTGGAGATACGTGGACACGGTCCAGTTGGTGGTCTCATATAACGTATGCGTACCAAGCGTGAACAGCAGAATGGAAGCGGAAATCCGGAAGATCCAGGAAGGAATGGCTCCGAATTCTCGCGTAATCCAATCTGTTAATCGCTGTCCACGTACACGGCGAATAATGATGTACATCATACATAGAAACAACATGAAAAAAGGGCCAGCCGCCACGACAGACAACCATCCATCCCTGCCCGCAGCTTCCAGAATTGCTGGAATGGACAAGACATGGCAGACCAGTCCGGCACTTAATAAAATGATGGAAAAGGACAACCAGATGGTAATTTGACCTTTTTCACGACTCATGGGAATCCTCCTTTCCAATGAAGGAAGTTTACGTTAGGTTGTACAGCATATAGGAAGTTGATTCCTTTTTCAGATTTTTTGAACCAAAAAACTCTACAAAGCTACGACCGGACAATTATTGTCTGCCATATCTGGCATGTATGCCTTAATGAGGTTCATTTCGACCATAGAACAGACATATATTTCCTAACCGTTTTCTGCAAAAAATGTCCCTACTGTGCCTGTCATCCAAGGTATACGGTTAAAGTACATCGCAGATAAGAGGAGGACGATGCGAATGAACTGGTGGTCTTCGAACCGGCTTCGCCTGATTCAGAACAATCTTCGTGAGATCGATGCGGGGATGAACGTGGACCTGTTGATGAAAGAACTTCAGGAGTTTCACGCCAATGTGTTGATGATGAATGTGGGAGGGATTTTTGCCTTCTATCCTTCGACATTGGAGCACCAATACGTCACACCTTATCTTCATACGGATGTGCTGCAGGAAGCCATCGACAAGGCTCATGACCTGAATATGAAGTTTATTGCCCGCTTTGATTTCAGCAAAGCCCATGAATCTTTGTTCGAAACGAATCCGGAATGGTTTTATCGTGATCGTGAAGGACAAGAGGTGAATTATTTTGGCATTGTGCATACGTGTCTGAACGGAGCTTATCAGCAGGAGAAATCGCTTGAAACCATCACGGAAGTATTGGAAAAGTATCCGGTGGATGGAATTTTCTTTAATATGTTTGGTTATCAGCATTGGGATTACAGCGGTAACGACTATGGTCCTTGTTATTGTGACAATTGTCAGCGTCGTTTCAAAGAGATTTGCGGGAGTGAGCTAGTGGACTACACAGGTCCTGAGCATGAGCTACACACAGCGTATCTTCAATTTCAGGAGTTTACTTCCAGAGAGATTCTTGGCAAAATTCATGATCTGGTCAAATCCCGCTGGCCTGATGTAGCAATCAGCACCTACCATCCTCACCAGGTTGATATCATTCGCAAGGAATCCAACACATCACTTACACGAGCTTTGCCTTTATGGCAATATTCTGCTTCTGAAAATGTGGCTTCTGTTGTACAGAGCTGGGATAACAAGTTGATCAGCAATTGCAGCATTAATGCCATTGACCTGACCTATCGGTTCACAGGTGTTTCTCCTTATGAAACCGAAGTGCGGTTACTTCAGAATATTGCGAACGGATCAGGGCTGGACTTCTGTATTATTGGGGCATTTGAGGGATATCCGGATCGAAGGAATTTTGCCGTGGCACAGCGTATCTTCCGTTATCACGCAGACCATGAACATATTTATGGACATCTCGCTTCTTTGGCGGAAGTTATTTTGATAAAACCGTCAGCGACTGGGGCGGGAACCGAATATCTAGGACTTTTCAAAATGTTAAAAGAAGCCCATATCCTGTTTGATGTCATCGTGGAAGAACAGATTGTAGCTATGGCACATAAACTCGCCGCAGTGACAGTAGTCATCTTGCCAGGAGTGCAACGTCCTGAACCACAAATAGTAGAAGCATTGAAAGAGGTGCATAGTCAGGGCGTAGCTATGCTTGCCACAGGCAATGCCTTCAAGGATAATGCTGCATGTTTGCAGGAGTGGTTTGGGGCTGTTCACTCAGGGGATGTAGATAAGCTTCCTGCCGCCTACTTACATGTAGGTGATAACGATCTCTTTCCTAGTCTGAAGGATCGGGAATGGATTACGGTGAGCGGCGGTTTTTCGCGAATACAGTTCAATTCGTCGCATACGGAGCGATATATGCCTTATATCGAACCAGCCTCTTTTGGTCCGCCGGAGCGGGCCTACGGTCATCAGATAGGAGAGAGTTATGGATTGGGGATCACCCAACATGCGGATCGTGGGGCAGGTGCCTATTACGGCTGGAATCCAGGTGCATTGTATTACAAACACGGTTTCGAAGATCACAAACATGCAGTGACGGATATACTGGATCGTTTGATCGGAGAACGCACATTGAGAACAGAACTTCCAACCAGTGTGGAGCTGTTTCTGAACCGAATGGAAGATGGAAACCTGTTGGTTCAGCTATTGAATTTGTACGGTTTCAACGGCATGACATATATGGAAGCGCTACCGTTATATGATCTTACGATTGAACTCAACAACATCGGCACATCCATACATGCGTACTCCCTGTGTTCGTCTAATGCTGTTCCCATCAGGCAAGAGGGAAGTGTAACAAGGATTAGCCTCCTTATGTTGGCACGGTATGAGGCCATTGTAATTGACATGGATCATGCCTCGAAGAAAGAGGTGGACGTAGACGGATGAACACTCAGTTAAAGACGATAAATCGCTCGACGGGCAAGCTGCAATCCGGCAGCCTGCTGTCGCGCATGTACAAACACCGGATGATTTATTTACTCATTTTGCCGGGGCTGTTGTACTTCTTACTATTCAAAGTCGCTCCCCTTTGGGGACTGCTTCTCGCCTTTCAGGATTACAATCCGTTCCTTGGATTTACGGGCAGTGAATGGGTGGGGTTTAAGCATTTCAATGAACTGTTTGGCAGTTCCAACTTCTATATCATGCTCCGCAATACACTCGCCATCAATCTGATCGCACTGGTGTTTCATTTCCCACTGCCGATCCTGATGGCGCTGATGCTGAATGAAATCCGGCATGAGACGTTCAAACGCATCAATCAATCCATCGTATATTTACCGCATTTTCTGTCATGGGTTGTTGTGGCCAGTATGACGTTTTTCTTGCTCTCCACTGACGTTGGCATTGTGAACAAACTGATTGCACAGAGTGGGAGAGACACGATTTCATTTTTATCCGAACCGAATTATTTCTGGGGACTGCTCACCGCCCAGAGCATGTGGAAGGAAGCCGGTTGGGGTACGATCATTTTCCTTGCTGCGATGGCGGGGGTTGACCCTCAACGTTATGAAGCTGCGGTTGTGGATGGCGCCGGACGTTTCCGGCAGATCTGGCATATTACTTTGCCGGCCATTCGTCCAACGATTATCATCTTGCTCATTCTGCGCCTTGGAAGTATGGCAGATACCGGTTTTGAACAGATCCTGCTGATGATGAACCCGCTGGTCCGCTCGGTGGGGGAGGTATTTGATACGTACTCCTACACGTATGGTATTTTACAAGGCAAGATCAGCATCGGAGTAACCGTAGGACTGTTCAAAGGGCTGGTCGGATTGTTCCTGATTGTGGCTGCCAACAAAATTGTGAAGAGACTTGGACATGAGGGAATCTATTAACCCGTAGGGTCGTTGTTCTTTTTGGACAGGAGGATAAGAAATGAGCTTTGTTGTGCAGAAAAAAGGTCTCACACTCTTTGACTGGATCAATTACAGCCTGGTTGCCTTGATCTCGCTAGCCTGCATTTTCCCGTTTCTATACGTGTTCAGCGTATCGTTTACCGATCCGAAAGTGTATGTGCCGCTGAAGTTTTATCTTTTCCCGGAGAAATGGTCGCTGGAGTCATATCGTTACATTTTATCAACGAACAGCTTCCTGAACGCTTTCAAAAGCACGTTGTTTATTACGGTGGTTGGCACCATACTGAATATTATCGTATCTTTCACAATGGCCTACGGTTTAACCAAGAAGTCGTTGCCTGGTCATAAGTGGATCATGGGGCTGGTCATTTTCACCTTGGTGTTCAGCGCCGGCATCATTCCCAATTATTTGCTTGTTAAGGAATTGGGACTGTTGAACTCCTATTGGTCAATGATTTTGCCTGGACTAACGAATGCATGGAGCCTGATTGTGATTAAAAGCTTTCTGGAATCGCTGCCCTCCGAATTGGAGGATGCGGCACAGATTGATGGATGCAGCGACCTGACGGCCTTCATCCGCATCATAATCCCGTTATCGATGCCAGCCATCGCGACATTTACACTATTCTTTGCAGTGGGGCACTGGAACGCCTATTTCAATGCTTTAATTTATTTATCCGATTCCAGCAAGTGGACGCTTCAGCTACTCATCAAAACCCTTGTAATTGATTCAAATTCGGTTGCCGTGGCTCAGGCAGGAGCCAGTGACGAAAGTGTTGTGCCGCAGGAGACAATTCGAATGGCTTCCATTGTACTCGCGATGGTACCGATCCTGATCGTATATCCATTTTTGCAGAAGCACTTTGCCAAAGGTGTCATGATTGGTTCGGTCAAAGGGTGACGGTTACAAACCGAATCGTTGAAAAGTGTACTAACTTAATATGCAAACGCTTACTAGAGGATTGTAGAGGAGGAAAATAAAAATGAACAAGCTCAATAAACGGTGGACGACTTGGCTCTGCATTCTCTTGGCCGTTTCTATGCTTGCGGGGTGCAGTGGGAGCAGTGGATCGGGAGAGGGCAATAATTCAGGTACAGGGGAATCCGGGGAAGATCAGACGTTAAATATCAAGATCTTTGCAGGTTTATACAATGAGATTCCTGATATGGATAATGAATATTGGACCGAATGGGAGAAACGTACTAACGCCAAGTTGGATATCGAATGGGTACCGTCTGGAGATCTGGATACGAAGCTGGATCTGCTGCTCGCGTCGGGTGATCTGCCCGAAGTGGTAGCCTATCAGAACCAGATTCGTCCAACCCTGATTACGGCCATTAAGAATGGTGCCTTCTGGGATCTTACGCCTTTCCTTGGTGATCTTAGCGAATATCCGAATCTGAAGGAGAATCTGGCGCCTGATGCACTGAAGTATCTGACGGTGGATGGTGGAATCTACGCGGTTCCGCGCTCCCGGTCGCGTATTGATGGCGGACTGAAGATTCGGGAGGACTGGCTGAAGAAGCTAAATCTACCGATTCCCAAGACATTCGAAGAGTACAGGGAAGTCTTGAAACAGCTCGTGGATAGTGACATGGATGGCAACGGAAAAAAGGATACCGTTGGCTTGTTGTTCATCAACAATCCACCGGCAACGTTCCAGGCGGGATTCGGAGCTTATAATCCTACCTATGATAATGACGGCGGGCTGATGAGCCCGGGCTTAACACCTCAGTATATCGAGATGATTGAGTGGTTCCGTGAACTGTATGCGGATGGATTGTTATCGAAAGAGTATGCCGTTATGAAAGAGAGCCAGGCTGAGGAACTTTTCAAGACCAATCGAGCCGCTTCCTATGGACGTCCAATCTGGTGGGATCATGAATGGGAGCAAGCCATGAAGAAATCCGGACAACCAGATGCGAAGATTCTGAATTTGTCTCTGACGGGTCCTCATGGAGATGCGGCAGTGGGACTGGAGACCGGTGTTGCGGGTGGATTCTACATTTCGAAAAAGGTGCCGGAAGAAAAGGTGAAGCAACTTCTGAAGTATTTTGACATGACGGCTTCTCAAGAGATGACGGATTTCTCCTACTATGGAATTGAAGGTGTTCATTATACGGAACAAGACGGACAGAAGGTTCTGACGGAACAGGGAGTCAAGGAAGTGAATACGACCAGCAAAGGGGCAGGGGTACTTGCTTACGCCAAATGGGGCAAGGTCATCAGTGCATCTGGCGATAAGGCTTATAATGATGCCAAAATCAAGGAAGTAGAAAACTTTGACGAGATTGGCAAGATCGATTTCTATCGAGTCATCACATCCGAAGCATGGAGAGAGACATGGCCCAAATATTCAGACGAGTACAGCTCCATGCTAACCCGGACAATTGTCGGCCAAACCAGTGTGGAACAGTTCAGAGCCTACGTGGACAAATTGAACAACCAGCCTGACATCAAGCAGGCATATCAGGAAATGGCCAAAGCGTACGATCAATTCAATCAACCTACAATAACAGAATAGAGGAGAAGCGATGAAGAGCCATACACCCCAGCAGGAACTTCGTCCCTGGTGGCAGCAACCGCTGCGCATCATCCAGCCCAATATGCAGGTCAAGGATACGGCAAAGATTAATTCCGAGAAGCTTGCGGATCAGATCATGGAGATGGGCGCCAATGCAATGGTGTTCAATACTGGTGGGATCTATGCCTGGTATTCATCCCAAGTGAAATTTCATGTGCATAATGAATATTTACCCCAAGATAGAGATCTGCTGCGGGAGATGATTGATAGCTGTCATCGGCGGGGGATTCGATTCATCGCCCGCTTTGATTTCAGCAAGGCAGAAGATTCTGTATATCTGCAACGGCCCCAGTGGTTTGCACGCAAGGAAGGAGGGCAACCGGAGATTATTGGGGCTACACGTCCGGGCGCTTGGCCGATAATCATGTCAACCTGCATTAACGGAGGTTATCGGAATGAGGGATTAGCAGTTCCGGTCATCCGTGAAGCGTTGGAACGTTATGAGATCGATGGGGTTTTCTTTAATGCCCCAGGATATGTCTTTTGCCGATGTTCCACATGTCAGGAGAAGTATAAAGGTTTATACGGTACGGAACTGCCTGAAACGTCTGCCGAGCTCGAACCTGATTTTGCCTCCCGATGCTTCAATGACAATCTGGGACGGATGTATGAGGAGATTAAAAGGGTCCGGCCTGAAGTACCGATGATTCTGTACTATAATCTGCATCGGGATCATCTGGAGAAAAGGGTCTCTATTACGGATATGCTCTGCACGGAGCCACAGGATGTTCTCTCACTGGGACATACGCGCATACCGGAATTTTGGCAACCCGCGCTCAGTATCAAAGTAGGGCGCTCTGTTCCTGGACGTCCTGATCCCTTCGGCATCATTCATTCCTGTCCTGGCATGGACTGGCGCCACACGGGGCTTCCACCAGCCGAGTACCGGTTCTGGCTCTCACAGATCCCGGCCAATGGAGGCCAACTCTGGCACTCCCTGACCGGAATTCCGGATACGATTACAGATAAGCGGATCTTGCGTACGGTGAGGGAAGTCAACACGGACGCGGCAAAACTTGCTCCCTATATGGACGGTGCACAGCCAATAAGTCATGTAGCATTAATGTGGAATGCGGATCGTTCTGCTGAAGGCTTGGCTGAAGCGCTGATTCATAAGCAAATTCCGTTTGATGTGATTCTGCCGGAACAATTGGCAAGCGTGGATTTGCATCGGTACCAGGTCATTCTTTTGCCTGAAGGATGCAGTTATCCGCCTGATTTTGTAAGTTCGCTGCATGAGTATGTGAGTCATGGAGGGAACGTGCTTGCAGAAGGGCAGTTGCCCATGGAAGAAAAGCAGACCAGGTCGCTTCTTACAGATCTGTTCGGTATTACCGGGGAAATACAGGAGAGTGAGTATTTATTCGCTTCTTACTTGCGCTTCGAAGCTTCGGCATTTGTAGGCAAAGATACACCTAAAGGCACGAACCCATTGCAGCGCGAACTGGAGGAAACCGAACTTATCCCCCATCGTGGCAAGGTGATGTACTGCGAACCGATCGATACAGACGTACAGGTATTGGCAACATTGGTGCCTCCATTTTCTCCCTTGGAAAGTGTGGGCGCACCTCCTGAACGGGCTTCACTGGCTGTGAAGCAGACGGATCTTCCGCTGGCGCTACTCCGTACACTTGGAGGGGGAAGGGCGTGTTATCTCCCTTTTTCGCTTAGCACTCTAATACAGGAATTTAAGCTTGAGGAACATTTCAGACTGTTCGCTAATGCCGTAGACCTTCTACTGGATGGAAAGGCACTGGTATCTGTGACAGCCATTCCGGGACTACAGTTGACGGTGTTTCGCAAAGACGACGAACTGCTTATTCATCTGGTCAACGGAGCAGGGCGCAGACCATTGTCTTCCGTCCTTCCACTCCACGATATTGAGATTACGGTGGGCTCTGGTGAGGGGAGTCCTGTAGGAGAAGCGGAAGCCATAATTACCGGAAATCTTATGAAGACGGAATGGGTGGACGGTGAATTGAAAATAAACGTTCCCCGACTTGATGTTTGGGAGTGTATCCGCATACCGCTCTTGATATAATGAACCCTAATAGTTGATGGTAATGAGCATAAGGCAGCACATGGGGGTGATTTCATGAGACGTATCATGCATACTGTCCAATCCATATTTGATCGCTGGTTCGCAACGAATGGGTATTTGAAAAGGCTGATCTGGCTGGGCTGCATGTCGGTGGTCATTCCGGTAGTGCTTGCGGGAAGTGCGTATTATCATTTCTCCATGATTAAATTGACCAATCAGTTTCAGGATAACAACATGGCCTCTCTTAATTTGCTCAAAGACCGGGTGGAGAATATTCTGACCAATATTGAGCATGAATCGATGCAGCTCGCCAGTGGTCCGTTGATGCGAAATGCACTGGGGAATGCCAATTATGAGAGCGATTACTTTCTGCATCTGGATCTGCTGGAATTGTTTCAATTGCACAAAAACACCAATAATCTGATTGAAGAAATGATCTATTTTGATACAAGGACGGATATGGTTTTATCCCATTATTATGGATTGGTCCCGTTGGTAGATTACCGGGAGAAGCAGGATATGAAGGTTGCGCTTGAAGGAAGCCAAGGGGCAGGATGGATGTATCTGCCTGGATCCGGAGAGGCGGGTTATATCTCCTATGTCAGACAACTGCCAATCATGGGTCAGGGGCCACCCAGTGGTGTGATCATTCTTCAGATGAAAGAACAGGCATTGCGTAGTTTGTTGCGCAGTTATTCCGTTAGTCTGGAAGATCAATCCCTGGCGATCTTGAATTCGGATCAACGAATTATTTTGCATACAGACGGACCCAAGGCGATTGATAAAGCGGCGTCTGATGATGCCATATTACAGCAGATTGCGTATCTGGAAGGTAGGGAAAGGTCAGGGCATGACGTACTGATGGGGAAGCAGGGGAATGAACTTGTGGCTTATGTGGGGGCATCAATGGGAAGAACCTATGTGTCACAGTTGCCCGAGCGGGAGATGATTGCCCAGTTGAACTGGATTCGCGTATTGATCCTAATCTGTGTTTCTATCTTTGTGTTGGTTGGATTATTGCTTACCTGGTTCAGCTCACGGCTGGCCTATAATCCAATTCAACAGTTGCTGCGTTACGGAGAACATCTACGCAGACATGGGCAGGAATCAGCCCCCCAAGGGAACGAAATTGAATACATCAGGTCTTCACTTAGTTATCTTAACGAACAGACGGAGAATCTTAATCGTTATATTGAAGGCATACAGCCTGATTTGCGTGATCGTTTCTTTCAGAAGCTCTTGCAATTCAGCGGCTCATGGAGAGGCACTCCGTTTGCTGAGGAATGCGCCAGACACGATGTTTCAACCGAAGGACAGTACATTGTGCTGGTTGTGAAAGTAGAGAATCTGGTGAAGAAGAAACGTTTTTTACCCAGTGAAGGTCCTGTTATTGTTTTCGCTTTGAAAAATGTAATGGATGAACTGCTCCGTCAGAATGATGATCTTCGAGGATACGTGGTGGATAAAAATGATAGTGACTCCGTAGCGATATTACATTTTGATGTAGCGATGTCTTCTGGTGATATAAGACAGAGGGTGTGTCGTTATGCAGAGGATATTCATGACGCTCTGAATCAGTACCTCTCCTTCTCTGCTACGGTTGGAGTGGGCCGTACAGTGCAACTTGAAACTGTAGCAGAGTCGTTCCGGGAAGCACAGCTTGCGCTACAATATCGATTATTTGATGATGCGGAGAATGTCCTGTTCTACGAAGATATTGTGGCGATCGAGCGTAATCCAGTGTTTATGTATCCGCGAGAGATGGAGACGGAGATGATGGAGTCATTATGGAATGGCACTCTTTGCGAAGCTGAAGATGTACTTCACAGGTTTTCCAAAAGGGTTCGTGGTTCCGAATCGTATACAATCATGATCCAGGGCTACCACATGATGCTATCGGCCATCATTCAATTCATGGAAACCAAAGGACCAGGCATGCTTGAACGGCTTGGTGGCAATCTCTTCGATCAGTTGCAGGAAAATCAGACGTCACGAGAGATGCATGATTGGTTTATCGGTGTGTTGTTTCCGCTATGCATAGAGATCAGTCAAGATCTCCGTACACATTCATCCCGTTATATTGTGCAGCGTGTATGCGAGCACCTTAACCTCCAACCTGAAGGTGTCCAATCCCTCTCGGATTGTGCGGAACTGGTAAATGTTAGCCCATCCTACTTAAGCAGGCTTTTCAAGAAGGAGATGGGGGTATCCTTTATCGAATATCTGATGAATATGAAAGTGCAAAAAGCAAAGCAACTGCTAAAGGACACCGATTGTACCATTACGGAAATTGCGGAAAAGGTGGGCTATTCTGAACGTAACTTAAACCGAGCGTTTCAACGTTTTGTTCAGATGTCCCCGAACCAATACCGAATGTCAGTCCGCTAGATTTGGAGACAAAGGATAGACGGCGACGTGCGAAAGCTTTAACATACAGATATAGCAATGTCGAAGACAAGCACTGAGCGAATTATAGAGAAATAGGGAGGAAACCTGCGATGACAAATACGACGAAGGCACCTGGAGAGACAAAAGTTGGCTTTATTGGTACAGGCGTCATGGGTAAAAGCATGGCTGGGCACATCCAGCAAGCGGGATATCCGTTGCATGTCTACACGCGAACTGCAGCCAAAGCGGAAGCATTGGTGAAGGAAGGTGCCGTATGGCATGATACACCAGGCAAACTGGCTGCCACGTGTGATGTCATCATCACGATGGTGGGGTATCCGAAGGATGTGGAGGAGATTTATCTCGGTGAGGATGGTCTCGTGGCCAATGCCAAACCGGGGGCATATCTGATTGATATGACGACATCTAGTCCGCTACTGGCTGCACAAATCTTTGAAGCTGCGGAAGCCAAAGGACTGCATGCACTGGACGCGCCTGTGTCGGGCGGCGATATCGGAGCGCAGAACGCCAAGCTGTCCATTATGGTTGGAGGTAGCTCGGAGGCCTTTGAGGCCGTGCGTCCATTGTTTGAGCAGATGGGTAGCAACATAGTGCTGCAAGGCAAGGCGGGAGCCGGGCAGCATACGAAAATGTGCAACCAGATTGCCATTGCCTCTGGCATGATGGGCGTATGCGAAGCACTCGCCTATGCCAAGACGTCCGGTCTGGACGCGGAGACCGTGCTGAAGAGCATTGCTACCGGTGCAGCCGGAAGCTGGTCGCTCAGCAATCTCGGTCCGCGCATGATCGCAGGCGACTATGAGCCTGGATTCTATGTGAAACATTTTATCAAAGACATGGGAATTGCACTGGAGTCTGCAAAAGCGATGGGCATGAAAACGCCTGGACTGGCGCTGGCCGAATCCCTGTATCAGGAAATAGCGAATAATGGTCTGGAAGAGAAGGGTACACAGGTGCTCTACACCTATTATCTTCAGGCTTAACAACCAAGAGAACAGCAGCGTATTCTTTTTCTATCCAGGAAAGGTTGCGCTGTTTTTTTTCAATTTTACGGCTTGTTCATGCGTCTAAAGTCACAGAATTGGTTAAATGTTCATATGTACTTTGCGTATTGGAGAGATTTTGATCGTTTTCCCTTTATTTTTACCCCTCTTTATCCGACATAAGTAATAGAAGTTTACATAATGAATGTGTCAAAGGATGTTATTCCTCCTGTAATGGTCACCCGTAACCCACACTACAATAGAACGGAGCTTGCCCATGTTCAAGAAAATCCTGTCTCTGTTCAAGACACAGCCAGAGCTTGCGAGCCAGATTACAGCCTCCGCTTCAGCGTTACCATCGACGACAACCATTCCTCCGCGTATGGTCCGCAGTAAGCGCAAGAAAAAAGCGGAAGGGGATTGGACACGTCAGCCGGAGGAGCCCAGTACAGCAGATCAGCTGATTGGTCTTCCAAGTGAATATAAAGTGCTGAACGACTTACTCGTTACCAATCCGAAGTCACGCTCCGGTTATTCGCAGATTGATCATGTCGTGATCGGTCCTCGGGCAATCTTCGTGATCGAAACCCGGAATCTGACGACAGGTGAGATTCGCGGAGGAAGAAGAGAAGCCAATTGGTCGGTCAGCAGCAGTCGGGTCAAAATGTACAATCCGCTCATGCAACATCGTGCGCATGTGGAAGCCATCCATGCGCACCTCGGAGATTACAAAAGAGTACGTCTCGTCTCCATGGTGACCTTCACGAACCGTTGCCGCATCAGTGTTGATCCTGCTGTGAGATATGTGAATTCGGATGAACTAATCATCTACGATCATGAATTGGTGGAGACGATTCAGCGTAAGACGGAACGACTTGAGACAGAGGTTCCCGAAACCGTATTTCAAGAGAAGGATATCCAGGCGATCTACGCTCTGTTATCATCGGTCAATTCCACGGATCCTCAGATTCGGTCAGAGCATATGGAGAAGGCTAAAGGTATCAAATAATTACGCTTCACGAACACTGTTGTCCATACGGGCGGCAGTGTTTTGCGTTGCGGTGGTAGTTAATGCGCGCATAGTAAAAGGCTTTAGACACAGGTATATCGTCGTATACACCCCATTTTTGACTTGTGATACAATGTAGACCATGTTTAATTGTGAATCGCGCATGTTATCCGAAAGGATATTTTTGTAAGTGAGTGTTCAAGTCTTGGAGCAGAGGTTAATGGTTCTCAGGAATATACATACGATAAGGGGAAGATTATACGATGAAATGGAATTATACGATAAAGACGTTCACAGTTATGCTTGGTTTGGCAGCGATTCTGACAGCTTGTGGTGGCGGAGCGAAAGAGACGTCATCGCCGGAGTCTGCTTCAGGTACAGAAGTTGCTTCATCAGAAACAAGTAGCTCGAATGCTGCCGTAACAGAAACCGCAGCAACCGGTTCGAATGGGAGTGAGCAGACAGGTTCAACTACAGAAGAATCTTCTACAGCCGACGACGGCAAGATTGGAAAGGACTCCACACTGGAAGAGTTGAAGCAGCAGTATGCGGATAAACTTGGTTATATCCGTGTCCCTCTGAATGATTATCCAGTGCGTCGGGTCAGTGAGGCAGGTTCCAAAAATATTAATGTAGCCAATTATAGCGATGCCGTTGTGGACATGAATGCAGGGGTGCCGATTCATTCCGATTCGCAGCGGTTGATTGATGATGCCTTTCCATTTTTCACAACCGTACAAGCACCTGACGAATCTTATATAACTTGGGAAGAAGCAACTAATCTGGAGCGTGCCATGGTGAAAACGCTGTTTATCGTTCGTGAAGGCCTGCTGATTACCGAAGATGCGATGAAAAATAAGGAATATAGTAGTACATCGTTCCAGGATTCGATGGATTTCTTCAGCGTCACAGCGAAATTTGAATCCATGGCACCTGTTGCACAACATCCGCGTGATATTACGTTGAGTACGTTATACGACAAAGCCCGCACGTCATGGGGCAAGCTTGCTGCGATGGACCCGGAGCAGGATGAAGCGGCGTTTGCCGAGATGTATAAGACGACGAGGACCGATGCCAATAATGCGATGGGATTGCTTAATGTTCTCTTGTCTACGAATGAGGAAGAACGTGTAGAGGAGATTTACGGAAAGTAGTAGTATTGAATAGAAATTTGAATGAGTTGAACGAATTATATTTATGTTGAGGTATTTCATAGAACCCTGACTGCCGGGACGATCGGTGGTCAGGGTTCTATGTGTTGTATGGGAGTGGAAATAAGAAAAGAAGTGTCGAGCCATTTTTTTTAAACCGCTTGAAACTATATTGAGAACTACGCGTATCATAAGGTATTAATTGTTTTTTAATGTAGAATATTGCCGTATTTCAGAGTATAGTTAAGGAATAATTTAACTTATATTCAATCATGATGTAAGGATGAAAATTACTGAAAATCATGAAAAAAAGTGAAGAACACCATGTTTGAAACTATTGGAGGTTGAGTATGATTTCATTTAAAAGTTGGTTAAATTCAACAAAACAAGGACTTGAAGAGCAAGTCAAAAAGTTTAAAAATAAAGATTTTATGGACGCCGTAGTTGCAGGTTGTGCACTTGTTGCTTTCGCGGATGGTTCCATTGACGAAGCCGAGAAGAATAAGATGGCCGGTTATATTAAACTGAGTCAGGAATTGAAAGTATTCGACATGGGCGAAGTGATTACGCGCTTCAATCATTACGTGGCGAACTTTGAGTTCTCTCCGGAAATCGGGAAGCAGGAAGCACTGAAAGCCATTGGGAAGTTCAAATCCAAGCCGGATGTGGGCCGTGTTATTGTGGGCGTATGCAGTGCGATTGGTTCAGCTGACGGCAACTTTGACGATCAGGAGAAAAGAGTCGTTGCTGAAATATGCAATGTACTTGGACTGAACCCGGGAGAATTCAATCTCTAAGTTGGGTGGATATTTTACATGTGAAGGGAGGTGAAAATCAGTGGCAAGCATTAATTTGGTCAAAGGACAGAAAATTGATTTAACCAAAGGCAATGCAGGACTTACTGAGGTGATTGCTGGTCTCGGTTGGGACCCGGTAACTGCCAAAGGGTTTTTCGGAAGAAAGAAACAAGCGGATATCGATTGTGATGCATCGGCGATCATGTTGAATGAGGAAGGCAAGTTGGTGAAGGACTCCAACCTGGTTTGCTTTCACAACAAGCAAAGTGCATGTCGTTCGGTTATCCATTCAGGTGACAATTTAACAGGACAGGGAGACGGTGACGACGAACAGATCAAAATGGATTTGTCCCGTATTCCTGCTGATGTTCATAAAGTATTAATCGTTGTTAATATCTACGATTGTGTCAATCGCAAGCAAGATTTTGGCATGATTGAGAAGGCTTATATTCGTATTCTGGATGGTAAAAACTCCAGTGAGCTCGTGAAATTCAATCTATCCGATAACTACACAGGTTCAACAGCGTTGATCTGTGGTGAATTGTATCGTCATGGAGGCGAATGGAAATTCTCGGCAATTGGAGAGGGTTCCCATGCGGTACATATCAACGAACTCGCTCGCAGGTACTCATAAGTACAAAATTTAATCTAAATCGACAATAATCCTGATATTCATATGTCACGATAACTACAATACATTTTAATAAGCGAGGATGATCATACGATGGCAATTAATCTCTCTAAAGGTCAAAAAATCGATCTGACTAAAACGAACCCAGGTTTGACCAAAATCACAGTAGGCTTGGGCTGGGATACGAATAAGTATGATGGCGGAAAAGACTTTGACCTGGATGTATCGGTATTCTGTGCCAATGCAAACGGTAAAGTAGAAGGCGAGAAAAATTTCATCTTCTTCAACAATCCACAAAATGAAAATGGTTCTGTTGTTCACACCGGTGACAACCGTACAGGAGATGGCGACGGCGATGATGAGCAGATCAATATCGACCTGCCTAACGTACCCGCCAATGTTGAGAAAATTGCTTTCTCCATTACAATCTACGAAGCTACAGAACGTAGCCAGAACTTCGGACAAGTCTCCCGTGCTTATGTGCGAATTGTCAACGAAGCAAACAGCGAAGAACTGATTCGTTTCGACCTGGGAGAAGACTTCTCCATTGAAACGGGTGTAGTTGTTGGTGAATTGTATCGTCACAATGGCGAGTGGAAGTTCAGTGCCATCGGTAGTGGTTACCAGGATGGATTGGTTGGATTGACACGCGACTACGGTTTGCAATAGGACGTACAGTAAGACTTACAGGATGGGAAGAACCGTCTCTTGGACGGTTCTCCTTTTCATTTAATCACATATCTTTGGAAGGGTGGAAAAACAAATGACAATCAGTCTTGCCAAAGGACAACGTATTGACCTGACTAAGACGAATCCGGGCCTTATCCGTGTAGTGGTTGGTTTGGGTTGGGATACGAACAAATATAGTGGTGGAGTCGATTTTGACCTGGACGCTTCGGCTTTTTTGTTGTACGAAGATGGAAAAGCCAAAGGTACGGATGACTTTGTTTTTTACAACAATCCAAGCGGCGGTGCGGGTTCAGTAACACATACCGGTGACAATCGTACGGGTGAGGGTGACGGCGATGATGAGCAAGTTGTCGTTGATTTCAGCAAAATCCCTGCGCACATTCACCGGATCGGTATTACGGTAACCATCTATGATGGAGATGGACGAGGGCAGAATTTTGGACAAGTCTCCAACGCTTTCGTTCGTGTTGTAGATGCTGCAAGTGATCGGGAAGTGCTTCGGTTCGACCTCGGAGAAGACTACTCTACCGAAACAGCTGTGGTGTTCTGTGAGTTCTACCGTGCAGGTGCGGACTGGAAATTCCAGGCGGTAGGCAGCGGCTTCACAGGTGGACTATCTGCTTTATGCAAAAATTACGGACTGGATGCACAATAACTTGGCATAGAAAGGTGAATCTGCTATGGCGATTTCTGTCGTGAAAGGCCAGAAGAGTGATCTGACCAAAACCAATCCGGGCTTGTCCCGCCTAACGGTAGGCATTGGTTGGGAGGCAGCCCCGGGTGTGGAGCTGGACACATCAGCATTCCTTCTGGGTTCAGACAATAAAGTGGCTGGAGATGAGGATTTTATCTTTTATAACCAGCCCTCTACCTCGTTCATCACGTATAAGGATGGCGGGCAGGTTGGTGGCGAGAAGAAACAGTTCGCCATTGATCTTGACAAAATTCCTGCTCGAATTGAGAAAATCGCCTTCAGCCTGACGATTCATGACGGTGAAGCACGACGCCATCATTTTGGACAGGTTCAGCATGGTTTTCTACGGTTTGCCAATGAAGTTACAGGTCAGGAAGTAATGAGATACGATCTGGGAAGCGGTTTTACAGTGGAGACCGCGATTGTCATCGGTGAATTGTATCGCCATAACGGAGAATGGAAGTTCAATGCAATAGGGTCGGGTTTTGCAGGCGGCTTGAATGCATTATGTGCCAACTTTGGTGTGGATGTGGAGGGTGGATCAGACCCTACGCCAACGACTTCAACCGTTCCTCCGACAGCTGCACCGACTCCACCACCGCCCCCGGTACCCGCACCCGAGCCGACGCCTTCTCCTGTGAATTCGATCAATTTCAGCAAAATTGAATTAAAGAAGAAGGGGGACACCATTAACCTCAAGAAAAATGCGGGGGGACTTGGTGAAATCCTCATTAACCTGAACTGGAATCAACAGGGTGGCAAAGGGTTATTTGGTCGTAGCAAGAGTGTGGATCTGGATTTGGGTTGCCTGTTCGAGATGAAGGATGGTACACGGGACGTGATTCAAGCTTTGGGACAAACGTTTGGCTCACTGAACCGGTTCCCTTACATTGCCCTGGATGGGGATGACCGGACGGGATCGGTTAAGACCGGAGAGAATCTACGGATTAATGGTGCCCGCATCTCGGAAATTGAGCGCATTCTGGTATTTACCTATATTTATGGTGGTGTGGCCAACTGGTCTCAAGTAGACGGTGTGGTAACCATTCAGCAGAAGGACGGTCCCGATATCATTGTTCGAATGAATGAATACGGGAGTCCGCTCGGCATGTGTGGCATTGCCATGTTACGCAATGTGAACAATGAGACATTCAGCATTGAACGAATCGTGCAGTTCTATAATGGGCATCAGGCGTTGGACGAGGCTCATGACTGGGGAATGCAGTGGGTTGCAGGAAGAAAATAATCATTCGTAATTATTCAATATAAATGCTGTATCGGTCAGCACCATTGCAAGGATACTGTTGACCAACGTTATCCTCGATAATAGACCATCAATCCCTCCAGATTAAGGAGGGATTGGTTTTTATGCCCCGACAGCTGGAATCAATTCATGCAGATTGGCTATTGCCAAAGGTGCGAGGAGGAGACAATCCTGAAATATTTCAATTTTTTGAGTCTGGAAGAAGAAGATACTTTATTTTTCTCTTCACCCGTCTCGTTCAATCACCGGACTTCCAAAGATTTACTGGCATATGCTGTTGGGGCTGCTTTATATATGCCCGCGACGCGCACACATATCGCGGACGATATTATGAATGGTAAGCATGAAGGTCTAACGACCATTATTATTGATCTGGAGGACGCTGTAGGTGACGACCAAGTGGAGTTTGCTGAACAGTGTCTTGTACAGCATCTAACGCAACTGATGACTTATATGGAGACAGGCATGCTCAGTCAGGATCGAATGCCTCTTCTGTTTGCTCGTGTACGTTCACCACAACAGTTAGAACGTCTGATTGATACGTTGGGAGAACTGGTATCCATGCTGACAGGCTTGGCTTTGCCCAAGTTCTGTGTGGGGAATGGCAGAGCTTATTTCGACCAGATCCGCAAGTATAATCAACTGAAACCGGAGCATTATCCCGTTCTCTATGGTATGCCCATATTGGAGACTGCTTCGATAATCTATCGTGAGACACGTTGGGAGACCTTGCTGGACCTTCGAAACATCCTCGATGAGAATTATGAATATGTGCTTAATGTACGCATTGGTGCGACCGATTTCTCCAGCCTGTTTGGACTACGCCGTAGCCCGGAATTGACCATATACGATATTGCCACGATCCGTGACTGCATATCGGATATTATCAATCTGTTCGGCCGGATGGACAAGCCGTATGTGATCTCGGGTCCTGTCTGGGAATATTTCAGTCAGCGGGAGCGCGTGTTCAAGCCTCAATTACGACAGACCCCATTCGAAGAAACCCTCGGCAAATCGGGGCTGCATCTGAGAATGAAATATATTACGAACACAATGGATGGATTGATGCGTGAAGTCATGATGGACAAGGAAAATGGAATTGTAGGCAAAACGATCATTCATCCTTCTCATATTAAGCCCGTACAAGCGATGTACGTTGTTACACATGAGGAATATTCCGATGCCCAAGACATCATAGCCCGTAATGACGGTAGCCTGGGTGTGTTCAAAAGTAATTACTATAACAAAATGAATGAGATTAAACCACACTTGAGCTGGGCGAATCGAATTCTAATCCGATCACAAATATATGGGGTGTTACATGAACAGCAGCATTTTGTCGGGCTCTTGCCCAAGCACGAACAACAACATAACTACGTTCCCAATCCTTGATCAATTCAGTCTGCATGTTCAGGTCACGCATAACCCGCTGGAACTGCCACTGGAATCACTATTTTCCATGGCTGCACGAATCAATAAGAAACGTTCATTTCTGTTTGTGAGCAAGCTGCTGGGCAAGCATATTCCGGTTAACCCGTATACCTCGCTACTGAGCGGCGTGGCATTGGCTGTTCTGCTGTACGAGCACCTGACAGAAAAGACGGAAGAGACGAACGTTCAAATAGCCAAGTGGAAACGGGAAATGGTTGAGGGGCTGATTGATCCCAAGCAAGCCCGGCAAGTGTACAACATGCTGTTGCAAGAAAGCTTGAGTTTGCCGGAAACGATTCGTTTTGTTGGTTTTGCCGAGACAGCTACAGCGCTGGGCCACAGCATGTACGAGATGTTTGCTGATCATGCTTCCTACATTCACACCACTCGCGAATATGTTCCAGCGATGCATCCGGATATTCAATTTGAAGAAGAACACTCCCACGCGATGGCTCATCGTTGTTATGCGTTGGATCATGAAGCCTTTGCAGGAGAGGGTCCGATTGTTCTGGTGGACGACGAGATTACGACGGGCAAAACGACGTTGAATATCATTCGGGATATTCAGGCTAGATATCCTCGGAAGCAATATGTGATTGCTTCGTTGCTAGACTGGCGTACGGAAACGGACGAGCTTCGTTTTGTCGAATTGGAAGCTGAGCTGGGAATTACCATTACACCGTTGAGCCTGTTGAAAGGCCGCATTGAAGTGGTGGGGACGCCACAGTTGGAACCAGCAGAGCAAGCTGACCAGCAGTCCCAACATGCCGTCATGTTTCAGACATCTACCGTTGCCGATGATTTCGAACAGCTACATGCCACTTCGGAGGATGGTGAAGGCAAACGCAGCACAGCGAGCTACGTCCAGCATACGGGCAGGTTTGGTATGCAATCGCGACATAATGGCGTATTGCGTGAGGAGATTAGCCGGATTGCAAAACGACTTCGGTCGCAGCGTACAGGAGAACGGACGTTGGTGATGGGAACAGGGGAGTTCATGTACATTCCGATGCGTATTGCGGCCGAGATGGGAGAAGGTGTGTTGTATCAATCCACTACCCGTAGTCCAATCCATACACATCCAGCTCCAGCATATGCGGTTCGTAGTGGTGCCGGATATGCCTCGCCAGAAGATGCTTCCGTTCGTAACTTTATCTATAACATCGCCCCGGGACAGTATGACGAGATTTTTGTGCTGCTGGAGAGACACATGTCCGAAGAACGAATGGAACCGATGTTGAAGGTACTGGGGCAGTTGGGATGCGGACACATTCATATCGTATATTGCGGTTTGCCAGAGAAGACAGGGGACAACGAGCAATGAACTTAACTACACTGGAACTAATCAGACAACGTGAGATTCAATCTCCCGAACCGATGGGCAGCTATGCTGCATCGGACGTTGTTTTCCTACTGAAGGATATCAGCCATGTTGATCTGGAAAAGGGAACGAGTGAACGGGAGCAGGCGATCCAATCCGGGGTTCATTATTCGGAGATGCTGCCCGTGGAATATCAGCCTACAGCAGAATACATCGAACTGTTTCACCAGACGCTGGAACAATCCGCCGCAAGAATCGCACTTCATACCGCCATTGTGGCTGAGAAGATTGTGGAGCGCAGGGGACTGAATCTTGTGCTGGTATCACTGGCTAGAGCGGGAACCCCTGTGGGCATCCTGATCAAGCGTTATATTGAATTGAAATACAAGGTGACGATTCCGCATTATAGTATTTCAATTATTCGTGGCAAGGGTATGGACGAGAACGCAATTTTATATATTTTACAGCAACATGGGCTGGAAACAGCCATTCAGTTTGTAGATGGTTGGACAGGAAAAGGGGCTATTCGCAAAGTGCTGAAAGAGTCCTGTGACCAAATGGAACGGACTTATGGCATAAACTTGGAAGATGATCTTGCTGTGTTGGCTGATCCGGGGCAATGTTCAGCAACTTTTGGGACAAGGGAAGATTATCTTATTCCTAGTGCTTGTCTGAATTCCACCGTCTCAGGACTCGTGAGCCGTACAGTACTTCGGGATGATCTGATTGGGCCGGCAGATTTTCACGGAGCCAAATGGTATCGAGAATGGTCCTCTGCGGATGTGTCGACCCAATACGTGGATACCATCGCTCAGCATTTTCCGCAAATGATGGACCTAGCGGAGATTCGAACGGAGGACAATGCTACCACTACCTCGGAAGTTACCTGGAAAGGCTGGCAGGATATCGAGTCCATCCAGCAATCCTTTGGCATTGCGAACATCAATCTGATCAAACCTGGAATCGGAGAAACAACCCGAGTACTGTTGCGCCGGGTCCCCTGGAAAATTCTTGTGGATCGACTGGACAATCCGGATTTACAACATATCATGATGCTCGCCAGAGACAGGAATGTGCCGGTTGAGGTATATCCGGGACTAACCTATTCCTGTTGCGGTATTATTCAATCCCTGGGAGGTGGAGGAGAATGATGATCTACGCAAGTGATCTGGACCAGACGCTGGTGTACTCCCGTCGTGCGCTCCGTATTCCCGAAGATACACCGGGACTTGTTCCCGCAGAGTGGATTAACGGCAAGTTGTCCGCTTTTATGTCAGCATATGCACTGGAGCGGTTGCAGTCTTTGCCACAAGACATTGTATTCATGCCTGTGACTACACGTACAGTGGAGCAGTATCGGCGCATTCATATTTTTCAGACCGAATGTATCCCGAAATATGCGGTGACGAGTAATGGTGGCAACATCATTGTCGACGGTCAGGTAGACGAAGAATGGAATCTGCATATTCGTTCTTTGCTTCGTCAGCAGGCAGCTACTCCCGAAGAGATCCTGGATTTATTTGACGACGTACTGAGTCCGGAGTGGGTGATTAACCAGCGATTGTGTGATGAGCTGTTCTATGCACTGTTGATTGAACGTGACAAGCTTCCAATGGAACGCATTGCGGACAGGATTCGGGTGTTAGAGACGCTGGGATGGGAGAGTTCGATTCAGGGTCGGAAGCTATATCTGGTGCCTTCGGCCGTGAACAAACGAGCTGCAGTGGAGCATATTAGGCAACGTATCGGTGATGTGCCTGTGATTGCTTCAGGTGACTCTTTGCTGGATCGTTGTTTGCTGGACTTTGCCCAGCATGCCATTGCTCCATCTCACGGAGAGTTGCATATGGAGAGACAGCGTGTACCTGAACAAGTACCGTATCAATTTACGGATCAATTCGGTGCTTTTGCAGCGGATGAGATTCTCGATTACGTCCACCGTATTCATAACGATCAACAGATCCAGATAGACCATGCCGTGATAAGGGAGACCGTATAAATGAAAAAAATGAAGATTTACTTCAACCGTTGGTTCTCTGTAACGTATCATTATATGAATGCAATTCGGGACAATGAGGATGGCATGGAATTTGAGATCTACGGTACTCATCCTGATCCGGGACATATGGCATTACAGGGCTGTGATGTTGCAGAAGTTGAACCACGTGTAACGGGCAGGGAATATGTTGATTTTTGCCTCGACTTTTGCCGTCGTCATCAGATTGATGTCTTTATTCCACGCTGGAACATGCTGGACATCAGCAGACATATCTCCCTGTTCGAAGAGATCGGTACACGGGTTATCGTATGCTCGGACACGGAATTGCTGGAACAATTGATGGAGAAAGACCGCTTCTATGAATCGGTGCGTGAGAAGGGCATTATGGAGATTCCGGATTACTTCACGGTCAATAATGCTGCACAATTCCAGCAAGCCTATGAGGCGCTGCGTGCACGTGGACATGATGTATGCTTCAAACCATGTAATGGTGAGGGAGGCATGGGATTCCGGGTGATCAACAATGAGCGTGATCCGTTGCAGGAGTTGTTCGGGTATGCGCTTAACTCGATTTCATATGAAGATGCCCTGCGCGCGTTCTCTTCGGCTCCAACCTTTCCCAATGTCATGGTGATGGAGGTACTGGAAGGATATGAATACAGCATTGATTGTCTTTCGGACCGCAATGGGAAACTCTTAACGGCTATTCCGCGTAGAAAAGAAAGAGGACGTTTGCGTTTGCTCGAAGAAAACGAGGAATTGCTGGCGATTGCCCGCAATGTGGCAGAAGTATATCGGATTCCTTATAATTTTAATATACAGATGAAATATCGCAAGGATACACCGAAGCTGCTTGAGATCAATCCGCGAATGTCGGGTGGATTGCATATGTCTTGTCTGTCGGGCGTGAACTTCCCGTATCTGGCGGTCAAGTCTGCACTAGGCCATGATATTGGACCGCTTCATCCGAAGTTTGGCATACTGGGAAGTCATATCGAACAGCCATTTATAATCGACGTTCAGAAGGTAAGCGGAGTACACAACGTCTAGCTGAGAATTTTCCTCAACATTGACACCTTCTGGATGGTTTTTTTACAATACGGATGAGAGGTTATTCAAAAAGTCTACTGTTGATTACGAATAATGCCTTACGGCATCATCAGCATCGAAGTTGAAATTCAGCCGAAATAAGCGGGAGGCTTACGAAGTATGTTTCCTTTGGAAACATTGTGGTTGCTCACGTAGTTTTCCTACGCTCCGCTACTCCATTTCTATCTTCATTCCATCTTCTCGGTACTGAAAATCAGACTTTTTGAATATGCACTGTATGTGTTGTTAAGGCAGGAGGACAAGAAATGTTACGGAAAACGAAGATAGGTATAGGCGCACTGGTCGGTTATGGTCTCGCGGCAATCTCGAGTCCCTTTCTACCGGATGTGATCACGTGGGCGATTCCAGCACTGGCAACTGTGGTCGGGGGACTGATTCCTTCACGTTCCACGCCACGTACACAGGTCGAGGGTTCGTCATCAGCCCCTGTACCCATAACAGATATCGGCAATGAACCATCCCGCTTGAACGGGGGACAAGCACCGAGCGCAGTGCCAACAGGGGCGATAGAAGCTTCTCCGGCACAGCCTCATTCGAGTTCCACTTCCGCACAACATGCGGGCACAGAACAAGCGAAGCCTCCACGGAACGAACCAGATCCTGTATTTGATCCGGTGATTGAATATCTGGAAGTTCTGGAGGACATGATTATCTCCGAAGGTCAGAAGAACGAGCTGGATAATGAGATCGTGGAGAAATCACTGGCTTTGTTTGCCCGTTTGCAGCGTGTGATCCCTTCCCTTCAGGAGCTAAATAACGGGGATATCAACCATACGGTACGCAGACTGATTTTGAAAGACCTGAACGGTTTTATTAATCCATTTCTACGTTTAAGTGGAGAAGCCAAACGCAATAATCGGCGTATGCTTCTGAATGGTCTTAGAGACGTGGATTCCAAGATATCGGATATTGTATCAACGATTGAACATAAAGACTTAATGGAGCTTCAGAACAAAGCGGAACTGATACATCAACGTTATAACAGCTCTGAATTATAGGAGGGATTGACATGGCAACGGAATGGGCTCAGTTGAAGCAGGAAGATGAGCAACGGATTAACCAGGAAGCAACGCAGCTTATTCAGAAAGTGTCCCAAAGTGATCCGGCTCACCTGGATACCTTAATGGATGATATCGGCAAGTTGGGCGTGAAAACACAAGAGAGAGCAGGACAGACCCTCAAGCTGCTTGATCGTCCAGTCAATGAACTGATGTCGGGGAATCGGGCCGAGGTATCGAACATGATCCTGAAGCTCCGTGATGAATGTGAAAGTTTGCAACAGAGTAAAAATGTGAGTTTTGTCGGGAAGTTGTTACGTAAAAGCCCGCTGAAAAACTACGTGTACCGTTATCAATCTGTTCGTACGAACATTGATGCTATCATTAACGGATTGCGGGACGGTAAGGACAACCTGGAAGAAAGCATCGTGAATATGCGTCAGTTGAAACGTTCTTCCATTCAGGAAATCTACAATCTGCAGACCAAAATTTCCTTCGGTAATCAATTGAAAGCATTGTTTGAAACCGAGATCGCCAAGCCTGAGAACGAGAATCGTAAAGCACATCTGGAGCGTGGGTTGCGCAAAGTGGTAACACGTACCCAATCCATGACAGAGATGATCATGCTGTACAATCAGGCGATTGCAGCAACGGATATCATTAATGATAACAATGACAAGTTGATTGACTCAGTTAATAACGCCATTGATAAAACAGCGAATCTGATCACCGTTTCGGCCATGATTGCGATGGCACTCAATGATCAGGAGAAGGTCATTTCTGCTGTGGAAGCTACGAATAAAACAATTGAAGATCAATTCAAGGAGAACGCCAGATTGTTGAAGACAACGACTGAGAAAACGAATGAGCTGTTGTCCAAACCGGCTATGTCCCTTGAAGCGGTCAATCAAGCGATGGGTGATCTGATGTCTGCGCTGGATCTGTCCGAGCAATCGAATCGTCGTATCATCGAGAGCTGTAATGACTACACCAACAAGATGACAACACTTAACGCCAAAATGAGCGATCGACTGGGTCTGGAAGGGCCGAAGGCTGCTGCTATTCCGGAGAAAAACAAACCGGATTCCAGTGCATTAGGATCTTTTCTGGATTAGGTAATAGAGTAGAGACTCGCTGCATATGGCATGGACATCACTGCATGGTTTTATTTTCTACGAGGGACGCTGAGAGCGTCTCTTTGTTTCATTTGTTTGATAGAATGAAGTTAAAATCTGGGGTTGTGCGAAGGAGCTTGCTGAACATGCTGGACTTTTCATTCGAGATTATTGATGAGACCAAGATTAATATTCAATACAAATATGGCAGTGAGTTCTTTAACTTTAACCTGTATTTTGCAAACGGGGAGTGGACACTGCATCCATTTGACGGCATACTGATCCAAAATCGTGAAATGTGCAGTCTGATTGTGTCTGAACTGCTTCGTAACAAAGATTTTCACGTCATGTTGGCCAAAGAGAAAATCATCTTATCTCAGCTTCGTACGAGTGTTAATCTCCAATCCGACGAGCCGGATGAATGGGTAGCAGATCGAAGAAACGCAGATTATTCCAGACATGATGATGAGTTGATGGATTACATAGGGAACCACAGTTTCGAAGAAGTATTGCAACTTGAGCAAGAACAGATTGAGGCCAGAGTGCAGTTCTTCCAACAGATCATACAGAGAATGTTTATGGAGGGGCTTGGACCGGAAAATGCTGATTTTATCAAAGTTCAGGCCGTGATTCGGATATATAAAGAGACATACGATCGTCTTGGTGAGTTGAATGATCACAATAGGGGGGATCGTGGACGCAGAAGATGGTAGTGAACATCTCCTTGGTATGTAAACAGATAACTATATTTCTGCCAAGTTAGGCAGATACTCCTGATTTGTATGTGTCATATGGAGGGCGATCTTCATATGTTATTTTACAGGGATCTCCCAGAGGGAGAAGTTCTGGCGGAGCCTAGGGCCACCATCATTATTCTCCCTGTACACTGGCAGATCACTTTGACTTGCAAGATTTTGTTTACTTTCTCCGGCCCGAGATATACCCCGTAGATTTGTGAGGGTGCTTCTCGCAGCACTTTTGTCCAGTAGATTTGTGAGGGTACTTCTCGCAGCATTTGTGTCCAGTAGATTTGTGAGGGTGTTTCTCGCAGCATTTGTGTCCAATAGATTTGTGAGGATGTTTCTCGCAGCACTTTTGCCCGGTAGATTTATGTGGGTGCTTCTCGCAACATTTGTGTCCGGTAGATTTGTTGGGGTGTTTCTCGCAACATTTTTGCCCGGTAGATTTGTGAGGATGTTTCTCGCAGCACTTGTGTCCGGTAGATTTATGAGGGTGCTTCTCGCAACACTTGTGTCCAGTCGATTTGTTAGGGTGAGATGGTTTTCCGCAGGATTTGTTTCCGCTAGATTTATTGCCGCCACGAACGATGCATATCGATTTGACGTGATATGTCGGAATTCGAACCACTTCCTGACGATCTGTTGTAATAATTAACTGGTTTTGGTTAGCCTCAGCGAGGATTCCTTCCACCTCATCCCGACTGCCTTCATTAATCAGTACACGTCTGAAACGCAGTGCCTGTACGACTTCCAAAAAGGAATTAGAAGGAATAGGATTGTTCATTGGAGTTGAGCTGCCACTGGAGCGACCTGTGTCGGTGATGCTTTTGACATTTAATCCATTTACATATACGCATCCTTTTTTACAGCTAACGGCCATATAATCACCACGAACATCTATCAATTTGCCTTGCACTGCTTCCGGACCCCGGTTGACTTTGACTTCTCTCCCAAGCAAACCTCGTATTCCCTGACCATTCATAGACATTGTATTTACCCCTTCCAGAACATAAGTTCAGATCAACTAAAATGACGGATGCGTTGTAATCTCTCAATCTGCATTCAAGTTTGTCTGTAGTTTAATCATATGTGGCATGCTCGTTGGAGGGACTAGCCAACAAACCATTTGTATATCAAATTGGCTATCATCTATAAAAGTTATGTATATTTATAGATGATAGATTCTTTATCTTTTTCGTATTCGAGTACACTACATTGGCATTTGCTTGCATGATCCTGTGCGTATGCCCGTTCGATCTGCTGTGCTCCTGCATAGGATGCAGGTAGTACTTAACGGACCCATATTACAGGTCATGAAAGGCGGATGAACATGGGTTTACCTGTCTACCGGATTGCTGTGCCTGCGCAGGAGTATCAACAATTGACATCCAATATATGGTCTGAACAACTGGTTAAAGGTTCCATACACATGGACGGCAAGCAGATTCCGATCCGGATTCGTTATCGAGGAGGGCATACACGCGGTTATCCCAAAAAGTCATTTGAGATTCGTACATCCAGCCGAACGTATCATTTTAATGCGGAGTATGATGACCCCTCGCTGCTTCGCAATGCGCTGTCTTTTCGTTTCTTCGAGTCCATCCGTGTACCGGCCCCTGCGACTCGGCACTGTGTGCTCTACCTTAATGGGGAGCTGTTGGGTGTATACCTGCGGATCGAAGGGGTGAAATCCTTCTTTTTTCGCCAAAGGAAAATTCCTGTGCGCAGTATCTTCTATGCAATCAATGATCATGCCGGGTTTACAATTAATTCGAACTCATCATCAACGAGCACAAGCGCGAACCTATTGTCAGGATACAGTCTAATCCGCGGCAAGGATGTGGATAAAACAAGGCTGCGGACGTTTATTCAACAACTGAACACGAAGTCCAGACTGGAATTGTTTCGTTTTTTACAGTCGAGGATTGATACGGACAACTATCTACGCTGGTTATGCGGGGCTGTACTTACGGGCAACTTTGATGGATTTGATCAGAATTACACGTGGTATGAGAAAACAAAAACCAAAAAGTATGGTATCCTGCCATGGGATTATGAAGGAACCTGGGGAAGAAATTGTTACGGGGCGAAGGTCGATGCTAGCCTTGTTCGCATCCAGGGGTATAATAAACTTACGGGCAAAATGCTGGCCTTCCGACATTTTCGTGAGCAATATAAGAAGCTACTACGGCATCATCTGATGAATGCTTTTACAGAGAAGCGAATTATGCCTATAGTCCATCGATTGCACAATGACATTCGTGAAGAGGTCGACCAAGATCCTTACATGAAATGGCCCATGGATGTATTTGCCGGTGAACCGGAGCGGATTCGTACCTATGTGGCGGAACGGCGGGAATATTTGACTGAGAGAATACATCAGCTGTAAGCATTTAACTAGCGTGGGGAAGGGAGACCTTCCTTTTTTTACTGCCAAAATGATGAGAAGTTTATTGTATTGGGAAAAGTAGGGTAATAAGAATAGAAGCGGGATTGTAAAATACGCTATAATAACCATATGTGTACATAGAAATGATTACATATTGGACGAAGTGGAGAAAACAACATGTCTAATGGAGGCTCTGAGCTGGAACATATTATCGGTTTAGGGTGCTCCGGGCCGGAGGAATGCTTATGATCAAGCTGTTGTTCTACTTGAAGAAGTACCGAGTTGCCGCGATTGCAGCCTTGGTCATGATGTTAATTGAGCTCGCAGTGGAGCTGGCTCAGCCTTATCTGATCTCCAAGATCATCGATAACGGTATTCAGCAGGGAGACTTATCTGTCGTCTGGTTGTGGGGCGGTGTGCTCGTAGGCAGTGCTGTTGTAGCTTTTGCTGCCGGAATTGCGAGTTCGTTCTTTGCATCCCATGCAAGTCTGGGGTTCGGATACGATCTGCGGGAGAAGCTGTATGAGAAAGTGCAAACGTTCTCTTATGCGGTCTTCAACCGGTTTGCGACGTCTTCCCTGATTACGAGATTAACGGGGGATGTGACCCAGGTTCAGGATACTGTCTTCATGAGTCTGCGCTTCATGACACGTGTACCGCTGGTGGTCATTGGTAGCATGATTATGGCAGTAATCGTAAATCCGAGATTGGGTCTGCTGCTGGTTGTCATGGTGCCTGTACTGCTCATTGTTGTGGTGTGGATGATCAAAAAGGCAGCGCTGCTGTTCCGCAATGTGCAGCGCAGACTGGATGCCGTCAACGGAGTCATCCAGGAGAATCTCACAGGCATCCGGCTGATCCGTGTCTTCGTACGGATGGGCCATGAAATTGAACGCTTTGCCGGATTCAGCGGCAAGCTGATGAAAGGCACGATCTCCGCGCTACGCCTGACGGAGACCACGATGCCGTTCATGCTACTGATGATGAACGGTTGTATCATCGCCGTGCTGTGGTTTGGGCGAGTAGACATCGCCTCTGGTAATGCGACCGTGGGTGAAGTGGTCGCCGTGATTAACTACCTGCTTCGCACAATTGGTGCTATGTCTGCATTGTCGTGGATTCTGGTAACCTTCTCCAGAGCAAGTGCTTCGGCGCAACGTCTGAATGAAGTGTTCAATACAGAGGACACGTCGGAGACTGAACAGACAAAAGAATTATCAGCGTCTGCACCATCTGCAGAAACTGTGACATCTTCACATTTTCTGCAATCTTCACACTCAGCGAAGAAACAGCGCACGGTGCAGGGAGCGGTTGAATTCCGCAGTGTAGGCTTCAGTTATCCGAATAGTGAAATTACAGTACTGGATAACATCACATTCACTGCAAAAGCAGGGGAGCGCATTGCCATTATGGGAGCAACAGGCTCAGGCAAGTCTTCATTGGTGCAGCTCATTCCACGCTTATACACAGAGGATCAAGGAAAGGTACGGATTGATGGTACCGATGCAGCAGAGCTAGATCTGTCCATGCTGCGTGGTGCGATTGGTTATGTGCCGCAGGAGGTCATCCTGTTTACCGGTTCCGTACGGGAGAATATTGCCTGGGGTCGGGAAGATGCTGCCTTAGATGAGATCGTGGAAGCGGCGAAGCGCGCCCAGATCCATGAAACGATTGAGAATTTACCAAACGGTTATGATACCTTGCTGGGTCAACGGGGAGTTAATCTCTCAGGTGGACAGAAGCAGCGACTTTCTATTGCACGAGCACTGGTACGTAAGCCGAGAATTCTGATTTTGGACGATAGTACGAGTGCGTTGGATGTGGCTACAGAAGGCAGACTGCTGGATGCACTGGAAGAATTGTCGTGTACCACGTTTATCATCACCCAGAAGATCAGTTCGACCACTTCGGCGGACCTGATTCTGCTACTCGATGATGGACAACTCATTGGACAGGGAAAACATGAGGACCTGATGGAATCGTCAGAGCTGTATCGTCGAATCCATGAATCACAATACGGGGAGGGCGCACAGCATGTTCAAAGCATTCATTGAGCCTTTCCGTCAGCCACCGCCACCGATTGATCCTGAGACGCTACGGTCAGGTGGTGGCCGCAAACCCAAGGCACGAGCGAAGAACTGGTCAGGTACATTAGGTCGGATCTGGACCTATCTGGCAAGGCGTAAGGTCAAGCTGTCCATGGTACTGTTGATGGTATTTGCCAGCTCCGCACTCGCTTTGCTTGGCCCCTACATGGTGGGGGTGGCGGTGGATGATTTCATCGCGGGTGAGGCAGGCTCAAGCTGGACTCGGTTTCTGATTGGATTAACGGCAGTTTACGTCTTATTCTCGCTCACATCCTGGCTCCAGAATATATGGATGATTGAAATTGCACAGGAAACCGTGTACCGCATGCGGTATGATCTATTCTCCCATCTGCACAAATTACCGATTCCATTCTTCGGTAAACGCCAGCAGGGTGAGATCATGAGTCGGGTGACCAATGATATTGAGAATGTCAGCGGTACGCTGAACAGCTCGGCGATCCAGATTTTTTCGAGTGTGTTAACACTTCTCGGAACATTTGGCGTTATGCTCTGGCTCAGCCCACTTCTGACCTTGCTTACCTTTATCGTTGTGCCTTTGATGGCAATCGGCATGCGTTGGATTACGCGCAGAACTGGACCGCTCTTCAAGGAACGACAACGCAATCTCGGTGAACTCAACGGTTATATCGAGGAGACGTTATCTGGGCAGCGGATCATTAAGGCATTCTCCCAAGAGGAGCGTGTGATTCGCGGTTTTGAGGAACGAAATACCCGCATCCGGATTTCCGGTTTCTGGGCACAGACGATCTCTGGTTTTATCCCGAAACTGATGAATGGATTAAATAACCTGAGCTTTGCGATTGTGGCGGGCATCGGTGGTATTCTGGCGATTCAGGGTTCAGTTACGGTCGGGGTGATTATTATCTTTGTGGAATATGCCCGCCAATTCACTCGTCCGCTGAATGATCTGGCGAACCAGTGGAATACGTTATTGTCCGCAATTGCGGGTGCTGAGCGTGTATTCGAGGTGCTGGACGAAGATGAGGAAGCGAAGGATGAAGGGGCAGCGGTATCTCTGGATAAGGTGGAGGGAGCGGTTCGGTTTGACAAAGTATCCTTTGGATACGATGAAGGACGTAACATTTTGCATGACATCAGCTTTGAAGCCAAACCGGGTGAGATGATAGCCCTTGTAGGTCCGACCGGAGCGGGGAAAACGACACTGATCCAGTTGTTATCCCGTTTCTATGATCCGACAGGTGGCACATTAACGGTAGATGGACGCGATATGATCACCATTCGGCGTGAGAATCTGCGGTCCCATATGGCGTTCGTACTTCAAGATTCATTCCTGTTTCAGGGCACAATTCGGGAAAATATAAGATTTGGCCGTCTGGACGCGACGGATGAAGAGGTGGAAGCAGCCTCCCGGCTGGCGAATGCCCATTCCTTCATCGTGCGTATGAAGGACGGGTACGACAAAGTGCTCCAGGCTGATGGGAGCGGCATTAGTCAGGGACAGAAGCAATTGCTTGCCATTGCCCGGGCAATTCTGGCCGATCCATCCATACTTGTACTGGACGAGGCGACCAGCAGTATTGATACCGTGACAGAGATCAAAATCCAGGAAGGGCTACAACGTCTGATGCAGGGACGAACGAGCTTTGTCATTGCCCACAGGCTCAACACGATCCGACAGGCTGATCGAATTCTGGTGTTGAAGGATGGGCATTTACTGGAACAAGGCTCGCATGACGCGTTGCTGGAACAAGGCGGTTTCTACAGCGAGTTGTATTACAGTCAGTTGCGTAAGAAAGCGCAGTAGTCATTTTGGGAGCCTCTAGGGAATGTTGTACTAGATCGTTGTGGTTGTATAAAAATAAAGCAGGGGTAGGGGCATGATGCTCCGCATTCCTGCTCTTTTTTTGCATATTCCCTTGAATGAAAATGGAAAATATAACCATGACGATATGTATACAGGTGGATATACTGGAGTAAGTTTGTTTTTAGGGAGGTTACCAACGGTTTTGAAAAATGAAAAAGTCGCCCATAGGCTTATTCTCTTTAATGGCATTTACGCTATCACGCTTTTACCCTATCCTTTTGTACTGATGATGAGTCTATACATTTATGCCTACAGTCATTCAAGTGATCAAGAATTGTTGGAGATTGTGACAGCAGGCGTCATGGCTACTTATCCTATTGGTGTGTTAGTCTCATTTATTTGTTGGGTATTCTATCATTACGGCAAATACAAATGGGCTATGGTGATTGCTAATTTGTTTCTCGTTTGGTTAGTTGCTTTTCTAATTGTATTCCTTATAGGTGATTATATCGTTTAAAACAAAAGAGCCGGTCCTGATCACAGGACCGGCTCTTTCTCATTTAACTTCCAATAACTTTCCAATTGTTCGCCTGTTCCACCGTTAAAGGCTGGTGTCTACGGATGTAATCCTCCACCAGTGCAGCCATATCCGTGGCACCTTCGTGCAGTACCTTTTTACCTGGATACATCGCATAATCCCCGCCGCCAGCAGCGCGGTAGCTGTTCATCACCACAGAGTATGTGCCATCCATATCCATGGGTTTGCCTTCACGTTCCAACTTCACAACTCGACTGCCGATAGGTTGGGAGATATCCAGCTCGTACTCTAGGCCAGCCCACATATCGTAATTATAATGCTGAGGTTTGGGCTCCATATAGGCCGGATTGACTGCCACCTCGCCAGAAGTATTCACTTCAAAGTAACGTGCCGTTTGTTCCAGTGCCTCTCGGATATCTTGACCGCTCAGCTCTAGTACGGTCAGCGTGTTGGGATAGATGAAGTTGGATAACACATCTCGAACGGTGATATGGCGCCCGAATCCACGAGCTTCTTCACTCAGCATGGCGGTATTGGACAGCTCAGCCCCGGTCGCTTCCATCTGCACTTGATGTACAAAAGCAATGAACGGATGTGCCTTGAGCCGCAGGGACGTAGCATTGGTGATGGACAGATCCCCGGCCACCTCGCCAATGGGTTGATCAAGCCATGCTTGTGCCTCAATTTCTACCTCATCCGTAAGTTTCAAGACCGTAGCATCTGGCTTGACTTCACTATGTTCATCCAGAAGTAACAACCGAGCCTTCTTATCAGTAATCTGCCACTTCCCGCCCGATAACTGTTCTAACTGAACGGATACATGCCCGGCACCATTTCCACTGAATCCCGGCTGAATGACAGTTACGCCGTGAATATTAGCAGTAAGCTGACGATGTTGATGTCCGGTAAGTAGCACATCAATGCCTTCGATGTCCCGGCAGATGGCATAGCCTTGATTTTCTCCAGTTAACCGTTCGGCAGGCTCTCCTGTCTCGAGGTCACTCTCAAATCCGCCATGATAACTCACAACCATTACATCTGGTTGTTCATGCTCATGAATATAGCTAACCCATGTACGAATGGTCTCCAAGGCATCAAGGAACTGTAAACCCTCAATATTCTTCGGATGCTCCCAGTTTGGAATGTAATGCGTAGTTGCGCCCAACAGGGCTACTTTGACGCCTGAAGACAAGGTTTTGATTAGATACGGAGGACCGTAAGCAGGTACGTCCGGATGCTCATCTTTTACAATATTGGCAGAGAGCCAAGGGAAGTTGGAAGCTTCAACGGCTCCGCGTAATAAGGTCTGACCATAGTTGAATTCGTGATTGCCCATCACTGCTGCATCATAACCGAGTTCATTAAGTACTGTAATGAATGGATGCACTTCCTTTGTGGAAATCTGTGAAGCCGCATATGAGGCCAAGGGTGATCCTTGCAGCAGATCCCCGTTATCCACCAGCATCAATTCAGGTGAACGTTCCCGTTCCTTACGAATCAGAGAAGCGAGCAGGGCAAGTCCAGCCGGGCGGTATGCATTGGTGTTGTAATGAATGGGACGGATGGCCCCGTGCAGATCACTGGTGAACAGGATGTCGAAGCTTGCCGTATGGTTTATGGATGTCATTTTACAATCTCCTCTAATATATAAGTTCAGAACTATGGAATTACCATAAAACGGAGAAGACAGAATAGGCTGAAGAACCGAAGTATATGCCGTGTCTCCGATGTTCTTCCTATATCTTCAACCATAATGAGCCTATTCTAACAGATACACGTCGCGCTGACAGCCTGACAGGAAACTTTACAAAACTCCAAATTTCGTTTCACATCGCGCTAATATTTGGCAATTATAGTAGACAAGTACTGAAAAATAGAAACTCTTTGGAGGGTGTTCGTTTGAAGAAGTCTGCTTTATTTTTACCATTGTTGATTTTGGTTATGTTTCTGAGTGCTTGTGGGTCTAGTAGTACAACTGGTTCGGCTAACGGAGATAATGCGAGTTCGAATGCATCCGGTACGTCTACGGCAGAGACAGAGAAACCTGTCGAAGGTTATGTACCTACTGAACTGACGGTTCAATTCGTTCCTTCCCAGAATGCAGACACGCTTGAAGCCAAAGCGAAACCGCTCGAGAAGTTGCTTGGTGACAAACTGGGCATTCCGGTAAAAGTCAGCGTATCCACTGACTACAACACAATTATTGAAGCAATGGCTTCCAACAAAGTAGACGTAGGTTTCTTGCCTCCGACAGCTTATGTACTGGCTAAAGAAAAAGGCGCTGCACAAGTTATTTTGCAAGCACAACGTTTTGGTGTAAATGATGAGACAGGTGCTCCAACCGAAGAGTTGGCGGATTCTTATAAATCCATGTTCATTGTGAAAAAAGATTCGCCGATTCAATCCATCGAAGAACTTAAAGGTAAAAAAGTCGCTTACCAAAACGTAACGTCTTCCGCAGGTTATGTATGGCCGGCAGGTCTGTTGCTCGACAGAGGCATTGACCCATTGAAAGATGTATCACCTGTAACGTTGAAAGGTCATGACCAAGGTGTTATCGCTGTATTGAACGGTGACGTTGATGCAGCAGCTATTTTCCAAGATGCCCGCAACACGGTAGCTAAAGACTATCCGACTGTATTTGAAGATACACGTGTACTGGCGTTCACTGAGCCTATTCCTAACGATACCATTGCCGTTCGTACAGACATGAATGCAGATTGGACTGCGAAGATCAAACAAGCCTTCATCGATATCGGTAAAGATACTGAAGGTCACCAGATCATCAAAGAAATCTATACGCATGAAGGTTATGTAGAGTCCGATGATAGCAAGTTCGAGATCGTTCGTCAGTATGGCGAAAAAGTGAAAGGTGAGTAATTTAGATCCAAAAGTAGTTCAGGATCTGTTCACTTTGTAGTAGCTCTCTTGGATGGGAACAGCTTAATCGTAGCAATGGACAGGCCAGTTCAGCGTGATCTACGCTGCGCTGGCTTGTGCCATTATAGCAAGGAACTAATGTATGGTTGATCATTATGAATGAAAGAAGGATTATTGCCATGATTGAGCTTCATAACGTTACTAAAACTTACGCTAACGGCACCAAGGGCCTGGATAATATTAATTTGAAATTTGAGCAGGGTGAATTCATTGCTGTAGTCGGCCTGTCCGGTGCAGGTAAATCCACCCTGCTGCGCTCCATTAACCGTCTGCATGACATTAGTGAAGGTGAAATTCTGATTAATGGAAGTTCCATCACGAAGGCACAAGGCAAACGACTACGTATGATCAGACGCGACATCGGCATGATTTTCCAGAGCTTCAATCTCGTGAAACGGTCCAGTGTACTACGTAATGTACTCGCTGGACGCGTTGGATACCATTCCACCATGCGTACCATTCTCGGACGTTTTCCAAAAGAGGATATTGAACTGGCATTCACTGCGCTGGATCGGGTGAATATCTCGGAGAAAGCTTACTCCCGTGCAGATCAGTTGTCTGGTGGACAACAACAGCGTGTCGCTATTGCTCGTGTACTTGCACAGGAAGCGAAAATCATTCTGGCCGACGAACCGGTTGCTTCCCTCGATCCGCTTACAACGAAGCAGGTCATGGATGACCTGAAACGCATCAATCAAGACCTTGGGATTACCACCATCGTCAATCTTCACTTTATTGATCTGGCGAGAGAGTATGCGACCCGTATTGTTGGACTGCGAGCAGGTGAGGTGGTCTTCGACGGTCCGGTGGAAGAGGCAACGGATGAGCGCTTTGCTGAAATATATGGCAGACCCATTCTGGCTGACGAATTGTTGGACAAGCAGGCTGTGCACGAGCAGGGAGAAGTTGTGGTATGAAGGGGCAGTCCAACGTTCCACTTCAGAATTCAGGCGGAGTAGGGAAGGAACCTGGTTCCAGCCCGGCTCAGGTTGTGAATCGTCCGAAACCGCCTGGGCGTACGAAACATCTACTTACGCTAATCATCGTTCTGCTTTTATTGTGGGCCAGTGCGAAACAGACCGATGCCGGCTTCACAGAGTTAATTCAGGGGTTCCCTGAAATGTGGAAATTGTTAAAGGATATGTTTCCACCACGCTGGAGTTACTTTGATAACATCGTTCAAGGCATGCTGGAGACGATCCGGATGGCCTTGATTGGTACGACCATTGGTGCCATTATTGCGATTCCGGTCTCGATCATCTGTGCCGGTAACCTGATGCCGAGTCGCTGGATTTACTATCCGGCACGTTTTCTGCTCAACCTGATTCGGACAGTGCCGGATTTGTTGCTTGCTGCTTTATTTGTAGCTGTATTTGGTCTGGGGCCCATCCCCGGAATCTTGGCACTGGCTGTGTTCTCCGTAGGTCTGATCGCGAAGCTGACGTATGAGACGCTGGAAACCATTGATCAGGGGCCGCTGGAAGCGATGACGGCTGTCGGTATGAACCGGATTCAGCTCATTGTATATGGCGTAGTGCCGCAACTGGCTGCCCAGTTCACATCCTATGTGCTGTATGCCTTCGAAATTAATATACGTGCTGCTGCCATTCTGGGATTAGTGGGAGCCGGAGGGATTGGGCTTTACTATGAGGCAACACTTGGGTTCCTGGAGTATGACAAGACCAGCGTAATCATTCTGTTTACCCTCGTCATCGTTCTGATCATTGATTATGTAAGTACTAAGCTGCGGGAGAAATTGCTATGATGAAAAATGAAACAAGCCACATCCGGCCTAAACCACGGAAGAACCCGCTACGCTGGGTCATTGTGTTACTGTTAATTCTTGTGTATGCCTGGGCACTTGCCGGTGTACCGTTCACTGGTTTCAAGGAAACCGCCGCCCAGATTATGAAGGCCATTGTAGCCGGGATTTTCTCACCGGATTGGGATTTTGTATATTTGCCTGAAGGAGAGGACTTGCTGCGAGGTCTACTGGATACGCTCGCGATTTCCGTGTTGGGTACTGTAATCTCGGCAGTACTTTGTATTCCGTTTGCATTCTGGTCTGCTCGTAATATGAGTGGGCATCGTTCCATCTCGGGTGCAGGTAAAATGGTACTTAGCTTCATCCGCACGTTCCCTGAGATTATCATGGCTTTGATGTTTATCAAGGCAGTAGGGCCCGGATCGTTCGCAGGGGTACTCGCCCTTGGATTGCACTCCATAGGCATGTTAGGCAAATTGTACGCAGATGAAGTTGAAAATATCGACTATGGTCCATCTGAGGCGCTGCTTGCCTCTGGAGCCAATCGCATGCAGCAGTTGTGGTTCGCCATCCTGCCGCAGGTTATGCCTGGCTTCCTGAACTATACGTTGTATCGTTTCGAGATTAATGTACGCTCCGCGACCATACTGGGTGTAATCGGAGCAGGGGGGATCGGTACCCCGCTGATCTTTGCACTTAGCACACGGAACTGGCCGCGAGTAGGTATAATCCTGCTGGGTATTATCGTGATGATCACGATTATCGACTTGATCTCGGGGTATATTCGTAAGAAGCTGGTGTAGGGTTGATGTGGAGCTACGAATATACTAGATGAAAAATTAAGATAAGTTGATAGAGGAAGAAGAGAGGGCTATTCGGTGCCAGAATATGGGCAGGGATAGTCTTTTTTTGTGTCTGCAAATAAACAACGGTGCGTTCTTGTTGCTCAGCTAACCGTTGAGGAATAAGAGTGTTCCAAGAATATGTTTAAAGATGATTGAATTATTTTCCAAATCCATGTAATATTAATAGGTTTCTATATAAAGGGAATTAAGGATATTAATCAATACTCCTCTTAGATATCCATATTAAGAAGTGAGTTTTCAAAAGGAAGGTGACCTATGGAATTATTTCAATATATATGGATTGGGTTTATGGTACTCCTATTACTGTACAGAATGATCTTTCAGAAGTTTAAAAAACATAACAGAGAAAATATTGGACTCAGTGCAATCCTGATCATTTTCACGGGAAGCAGTTATACGTTTACACAGATGAACTTGATTTTTGTCATTAGTGTCATCGCCGTGGCCGCTTATTCTGCCGTATGGAACAGCATTTTATTTGTTAGAAATGGATATGAGCCGGAACGTTTGAAATGAATGAAAAAAACCGAAACCATGTTGCCCTGTGAATCAGGCAATGTTGGTTTCGGTTTTTTAGTTGCTTGGTTAAACGTTTAGGCTTCTTTACAATCTTCTTAGCTAGCCCAAGGCAACGCTTTGGTCACTTGAACCGTAATCGTCTCTGTGTTGGTTACGCCTGCGGCGTTGATCAGCTCAGCACGATATGTGTACGTTCCGTTAGCGCGACCCGACAATTCCGTTGTAGCACTTTGAGAAGCAGGTGTTGCCGCGTTCAACGCTTGTGTGTCAATCAATACATCATTCTCATAAAGACGATACTCCGTTGCGTTCGTACCCCACCAGAGGTTCATGGATACGTTGTAGTTGCCGTCACCATCCCAGTTATTTTGGGACAAGTTTGCTTTCCCTGGAGCAGCGTTCGTTACTTGAACGTTCAGCTCGTCACTGCGTGTGGTTCCTTTGTCGTTGGTCAGCTCGGCTACATACGTGTATGTTCCGTTAGCCTTGCCTGTAATTGCCGTTTTGGCAAATTGGGAGGACGGTGTAGTTGCAGTTAACTTCTGCGTATCCACAAGAACTCCATTCTCATACAGTTTGTACTCAGAACCATTTTCGCCCCACCAGAGGTTCATGCTTACGTTATACGAACCTTCGAACAGGCCCGTTGTATATCCATTATCAGAAGAAAGCACCGGTTTACCCGGTGCCCCTTCAGCTGGAGTGGAAGGCTGTTCGCCTCCACCTTGATCTTCAGCAGGTGCAAAATCATTCAAGCTTCTAGGTTTCAATTGATATACGTCTTTGAAAATAGCGGAAACGCCTGTGATATCGATTTTATCACCAGCAACATAAGGGAAGGAAGTATCTGTCACACCTGTTCGTGTATCTACACGGATATGTGTGCTCGTTCCGTCTGCTGCTACCGCGTCGAATTCAAAAGACCCAACTGGTGTAGCACTGATGATATTCTCAATCGTTACATCTTTCAATTGAACCAGTTGACCTTGGTTCGCATCTGTAATTGCTGTAACTTCGATTGGAGCAGGTACGGAAGCCGTACCTGTTTTCTCAATCGCGATGATATCAGTAAGCTCGAACTCGCTGTTATAGATGGTTGTTGCTGCTGTTACTTTCACCTTGTCACCAGCATGGAAGCCGCTAGTGTGCTGGAACACGTAGATTCCGGCAGTTTCATCTTGAAGATAGAAGGCTTGTCCACCGAATGCACCTGGTTCTGTCGTTACAACACCTTCGATAGTTACGGTAGTGCCAACCGCTTTGGTGCGTGCTTCAGCAACTGTGATAGCTGCTGGAATCGGTCCTTCTTCTTCCGGAAGCTGTTCTGCTGGCACATTACCTACGGTCACGGCATTTGTGATCAGGTTGCTACCATTCAGACGCAGACGCAAGCTCGCAGCGCCAGTTGTACCCGGTTTGATGCGGACGTTCAGATCTTTGATCCCGCGACCTTGGCTGTCCGAGGTTACACTGAATGTGGAGCTATAGCCGTACGAAGTCGGCCAAGTACCACTTTCATTCTGGATCATAGCGACCTGTGTTCCGCCAGTCAGATAGATACCGGCACTATAACCGGATACGGTTGTATTCGGAGCCATGTTCTCCACAACCACACGAATCTGGAAATCTTCTGCATTTGGGAGAGTATCCTGTTTCACGAAGCTGTATGCAGCGTTCGCGCTGGATGCAGGGCCACCGTAAGAACCAGCCTTGAACGTGGAACGATCGTACCACTTGTATCCGGCAGCAGGTGCGGACCAAGGTTCAGCCTGTGGCTCTGTAGAAGCAGCTGGCTCTTCAAATGGCAACAGCGCTGTAGCTGTATCCAGTTCAAGTCCGTTCACTTGAGTTAGATCCGTGTAGTTCTCTTGTGTAGCAAGCCAGTTCACAGTGTTCACGAGTAACACCGCATCATCGGCTTCTTTAAAACCGTCATAAGTCGTTTTGCGTGTACCTGTCTCTTCACGCAAGTATTTCGGTGATGCATCTTCAACTGGAGAGGAGTCACCGATGAAGGCAGCCTTACCTGCGCCCAGCTTGGATACGGCTACGTAAGGACCTTCTTCGATCCCGCCGCCGTTGTATACGCCTTGGTCCACCGCGTTATTCCATTTTGCGTTGGTTTTTGGCAGGTACACAATGCCTTTTGCCTTTTCCGGATCAGTGATTGCGAGTGTTGAACCGGCGTGCATCGCTACAGCCGATACGCCTTCTGTGATGCCAAAGGCTTGATCTGCCGGTACCACGATATTGGCGTTGATATCGCCAAGTGCGTTATAGCGGAATCGTACGCCGAAGTTATCGGACAACCAGTCCGTGCTGGTAACATTTTGCATGGCTTCCGAGTTACGCTCATCTGTGCTCATACCTTTGGTCGGATCTTCAAAAGCTCCCCGACGATAACCGTTGATGACTTCTGAGCCATCCCAGCGGTTTTTGTTACGGTCGGCATTATAGTGATCTCCAACGAAGAAGATGCTGCCGCCTGTTTCAACATATTGTTTCAGTGCTGCCTGTTCGGATGTTTTGAAAGGAATTTGAGGCTCTGCAATAACGAATACGTTATACTCTTTCAGATCATCATAGGTAAATGGTGTCGTCTTGCGAAGTTCTTTGACATAATAGCCATCATTCGCGAGTGCATTCCCGAAGTCGGAGAAACCTCCATCAATGACCCAGTCTGCAGCTCCAGCCGTTTGGCCGTGTGAGTTGTCGAACAAGACTTTCTTACCTGCGTTTTGGTTCACAACCTTGGCCTGAATGAACGGTGCCGGGTCTGTCGGCCCTTCCGCATGAACCGATGCATCTCCGTTCCATAATCCGATCTGAAGCGGCAAAGCCATGGACAATGCTAAGAGTGATTTTAAAAATACTCCTCGCATACCTGTTAATTTACCCAACCAAATCCCTCCCAAATATTAGTTGATTCATGAGTTCGTCCATATTCTACCACATGAAAATCTCACATAGTCATAACAATTTGTAAAAATTAACTCGATATTTGTAAAATTGGGTCTTTTGACATATCCATAGGTATTTTGGTCCCGTCATAATTCATCCAATGCTGCGTGCATATTTATTTCACGCAAACAAAAAAAGCCATCTCTATGAGATGACTTTGGCTCGAATTCGATTGACGGCATGGAAGACAGAGGATTTAATCATGCCTTCACTGCGATTCACCAGCTCTGCCGTTTCTTTAATGGAGTATCCATGGATGAGGCGCAGTTCTAATATTTTACGATGCTCGGTGTTGTTAATATGGGAGACCAGATCGTCGACGCCTTCGTTAATTTCCAGATGGGGTGTATCAAAGTGATGGGTAGGTACCTCCAGACGACTGTCGCGTTTGAGTGTACGGGTCCGCCTGCGGAAACTGTCCATCGCAAGATTTCGGGCAATCCGTTTGAGGTAATAGAGAAGCCGATCTTCAGGGATATCCACGGTAACGTTCATCAATCGAATGAAACAATCCTGAGCCAGATCTTCTGCGTCTTGTGGTTGTTTGACGATATGGGATAGATACCTTGTGATTTCTGATTTATAGTTGATATAAGCTTCATTTACTTGTGTGTTATTCATATGATGTGAATCCCCCTTGGATACAGATCAGGCTTGGGTCCGGTCTGGTATGAGTCTCTTATGATCCAAGTATATCGGGAGGTTGTTTCCAAACGGTTCAGAGTTGTATCGGAGTTGTAACATTTCGTGCTTCCCTCTATTCAAGCAGACAGCTTGGGATACAAAATATAGGCAGATGAAATTCATAGAGCAGGGAGATTACGAAAGTATCATGAGACAAAAAGAGATTTTAATTATTGAGGACGAGGAGTCCATTCGCGATATTTTGTCCTATTCGTTACGTAAGGAAGGATTCGAGATCAAGGAGGCTGCTTCCGGAAAAGAGGGTCTGGATCTGCTTCGGGATTCGAAGCCGGATCTGATCCTGCTGGATCTGATGCTGCCTGACATGAGCGGTTTTGATGTGTGCAGGCAACTATCCGTGAATTCCAAGATACCCGTCATCATGATCACCGCCAAGTCGGACATGCTGGACAAGGTACTTGGCATGGAACTGGGGGCGGATGACTATATTACGAAGCCTTTTGATATCCGTGAGGTGGTTGCGCGCATTCGTGCCATCTTTCGCCGGATTGATCTCATCAGTGAGACACTGGAGAATCAGTCTTATGAGGTGGTAAGGCTCGGCAAGCATATTGAGATTCGCAAGGATGAACGGGAAGTGTGGAAGGATGGGGAACGCGCGGGACTCACGAATAAGGAATATGATCTGTTGTTATTTCTCGTGACCTATCATCGTAAGGTGCATACACGTTCTGAGCTGCTGGACAAGGTATGGGGATTTGATTTTGCAGGAGATACCCGAACGGTGGACATTCATGTGCAACGGATTCGCAAGAAACTGGATAGTGGTGTGCAAGGCATTTCGATGATTGAAACGGTATTCGGTGTGGGGTACAAGCTGAATATTCAGGTACAGACATGAAGTGGACGATCCAGTTCAAGTTGGTGGTGCTATTCTCGGTCATCGTCTTTATCGGATTCTCCGTTTTGCTGATTCTGTCCAATAAGGTGGCACAGGAGAATATGTACCGGGAAGTGCATGAGGATATGGTGCAATCCAAAAGAAACCTGGACATCGCGCTGAATCAGTACTTCCTGATTCATAACAAACGTATGAGCAGAGACTCGCTCGAAGCCGGAAACCGCGAGCTCGCGGAGCAGATTGGTTCAGCCGTTGGCGGGAAGATTACTGTATACCGTCCCGATGCTTCGCCCTATGGATCTGCTGGCAGCGAGGTTAACGTTGCTAAGCGCTCTGGCCATCCTGATGTGGAGGAAGCCATAAAGTCCCGGATTGCGTACACTACAGTTGTGGATAAAGGTCGGGTCACCTCCAGCCTGTCCTTCCCACTCCAGATGGATCAGCAATTGATTGGAGTTGTACAGTTGGAGAAGGATTACACGGACTTGTTCAAACGCAACCTTCGCTTTCAAAATACGATCAAGCTATTCGCAGCGGTTATTTTCGTATTTGTATTTATAGCGTCCGTCTTTATTTCCCGGAAAATTACACAACCCATCCGTGTACTCACGAAACGTTCTGCGGAAGTGGCTCAGGGAAGTCTGAATGCAGACATTCAGATTACCACCAAGGATGAGATCGGTGAATTGGCTTCAAGTTTCACCGTCATGATTGATCGGGTTCGGGAGCAGATTGATGTGATTGAGCGAGAGAGGGACGAAGTGAAGCAAGTGCAGGCGCGAAGCAAAGTCTTTTTTGATAATGTAACGCATGAATTGAAGACACCCTTAACAACGATTCTGGGATACGCCCAGATTTTGCGGGATAACGGATTTACCGATCAGGACTTTTTTGACAAAGGCATGAATTATATTATCAAAGAAAGCCAGCGTCTCAACACGATGGTTGCGGATATTCTGGAGGTCTCGGTCTCGTCTGCGGTCATTCAGGCGTTCCGATTCGAACGTATCGATGTATCCGATATTATTCGTGAAGCTTGTGAAGATATGTCGATTAAGGCTAGCAAGTACAATATAGGCATTCACTATGAGCTGGAGGAACATCAGTATTTACAGGGAGATCGGGACAAGCTGAAAGAGGTCTTCCTCAACGTTCTGGATAACTCGGTCAAATACAGTGATGTGAACTCCATCATCGAAGTACAATCCTTCCGGTTAGGTGATTCCATTGCTATTGTAATTCGAGATCAGGGGGAAGGAATCGGTGCTGAAGCACTCCAGCATGTATTTGAACCCTTTTACCAGGATAAAGGAATCAACAGGGTCGAGAAAGGCAGTGCCGGGCTGGGTCTGTCTATTGTGAAGAACATTGTTGAGCGTCATGGAGGAACAGTGGAGATGAAGAGCATCATGCGGCAAGGGACACAAGTAAATATCAGTCTTCCGGGGGAAATGAACGCATGAGACATCCCGGATTTTGGCGTAATAATCGCGACAGATTGATGCTGTCAGGGCTGTTGATCGCATTTGTTAGCGGGATTTTCGGGATTGGCAGTCTGTTCAGTATCGGAAATCTCAAGCCTAGAACGGTGATTTTGCCCAGTGAGCAATTCAATAGCCGTCTTGCACCACCACCGAGCAGTACAATTCAGATCGAGTCGGCTACCAAGATTCCGAATGACTTCGCAATCTTTGATTTTGAAGTAGTAGACCGGAACACGATTATATTGAATCAACTGGAATCTTCCTATTCCAATCTTCAGCTGTCTCTCCTGCACCTGGATGATAATGAAGTGAAGAGTATTGCGAGTAATACGGATTACGGTATAGCGATCAGCCCGGATCACAAGAAGATCATTTACTCCCAGTATCGGTCGGGGCAGGCGCAGAAGACGACATATGAGTATGTAATTGAGAGCGGGGAACGTCGCAAGCTTCCGAATGACAATTCGTATTATAGAGTGTTTGCAGGGAACGAATCCTACATCGGTCAGGATGATCTTTTATTTAAACAAGTCGATCTGAGCAAGGGAACAAGTCAAGTCATCTACACGTATGATGAGCTGATGGGCATGTTCACAGGACCAAGACAAGGGAAAGGTTCGAATGATACATTTATCGTGATGGATGTGTTGCAGATCAGCGAAGATCTGAAGCAGTTTTATATGCTGGTGATGCTGAAAGACAATTATGCCATCTATCGTGTATCGCTTGAGGACGAGCATGAAGTGAAGGCGTATGCTGCAATGGAGGACATTCAACAATTCAAGTTGCTGAAAAATGGTGACATGCTCATCCAGGGAACGCTGAATAAGATACAGGGGCTGTATCGGTATCGTGCAGCGCAGGAGCAGTATGATTTGGTATTACAAGGTTCCATCTGGAACTTCGAATTGGATGCAGATGAATCGCGAATCGCTTACTTTTATCCAATGGATATTCAGAATCAGAAGAATGAGTTGCATATTGCCTACCTGAATGACAGCAAGCTTTCGTCGGATACGGTGATCTACCGCAATATTGATAACTTCATCAATCTGAAATGGAAAGACGATGAGCTATTTGCAGTGGGTAGCACGATGGATAAAAGTGAGATGTACCGCTTTAGTTTCAGGGCCTGGTAAGCTGTGGAAAGTATGCGAATATAAGACCTTGGTCTGTTTAGAGCTGGCGATAGCTACTCTGCGGACAAGGTCTTTTTGTTATGACATTTTACAAGTTGGATACAACTCCGGCCAGCCCGGATACATCTCGATCCTATAATGAAGAGGGAATGTGCGACGCGAATCTTTACATACAAGTTCAAAAAAGACTGGTTTTCAGTACCGAGAAGATGGGACTTTTTGAACAACCTCTGTACATATTTAGCAAGTAGAAAGGAAGACATGTAGCAATGCTTCAAGTTGAACAATTATCCCACTCGTTCCGTAATAGCCAGGGAACCGTGCCGGTGCTTCAGGATATCAACCTGACGATTGGAGAAGGCAAGATGGTGGCCCTGCTGGGCAGTTCGGGTTCGGGCAAATCCACACTGCTCAATCTGATGGCGGGGCTGATGAAACCGGATCAGGGCAAGATTCTCATTGCGGGACAAGATATTGTACGTTTCAGCGAAAATCGTCTGGCTGAGTTCAGGCGCAGTCACATCGGGTTTATTTTCCAATCCTATGAGCTACTGTCTAACCTTACGATCCGGGAAAATGTAGAGTTACCCTTGGTGTTTATGGGCATCAGCCCTTCGAAACGCAAAGCAAAAGCATTAAAGTTGCTGGAACAGGTTGGACTGGGCGAAAAAGCAAACTTGTTCCCGTCCCAGTTGTCGGGCGGTCAACAACAACGTGTCAGTATTGCACGCTCGCTCATTACCGAACCCTCGGTGATCTTTGCAGATGAGCCTACCGGGAATCTGGATACCGAGACGGAGGAAGAGATTATTGCGATTTTGCAACAGCTTAACCGAGATATGAATACGACCTTTGTCATTGTGACACATGAAGCAGAGGTCGCGGAGCAGATGCAGGTCGTGCTTACACTGCAAAATGGAATACTGGTCGAAGAGGCCGTAAGGGAAGTTTGAGGTAAAAGGAGAGGAATTGTGAGAATACGGGATGTAGCACGTATGGCCTGGGGACAGATCATTCGCAGAAAAATGGTCACACTGCTGTGCATGATGGGGCTGTCCATCGGCTCTGCCGCCATGATCATTGCACTTAGTGTGGGGCAGTCCGTACAGACCTATAGCGAGAAAACATTGAACGATAATTACAAGATGGATGAAATTACGATTACGCCTAATGAAGGCATTCGTACCGGCAACGGCAAGGGGAGTGGTCAGACATCGACGTTTGAACGTGGGGCGCTGACGTTGGAAAAAATTCAGATTATCCAAAGACTTCCCCATGTTGTTGCCGTGGCTCCCATGTTAAAGCTGGATTCGCTCGAAATGGTGCTTCCGGATGGTCGCAGTACGTATGTTGAGGTCATCGGTACCCAGCTGGAGACCCTGGGCGGATTTGGATACAAGTATGCTGAGGGACGTGGGGCAGAGGATGGTCGTATGGCGGTGACCAGTTATGGGGCTGCATTCGGACTCGTGGACCCCAAAGTAACTCAGAAGTTATTCGAGCAGTTGAATGCTGATCCATATAACAATGAGCTTTTGCAGCAGTTTACGGAAATGTCTTCGAAGCAGGATCAGCTGGTTCAGCAGCGTATTCAGTTTCGATATGAAGATTATACGAATGCGAGCAAAACCAAAATGAGTGGCTCTATACGCGTGTCTGGAGAGTTGACGAAGCCTTCCAACATGGATGAGATGAGTGCTCAAAACGATAAAAAGGTATATCTGCCGCTCGATACAGCTCGTGCATTGCAGGATGAGCTTGGACTGCAACAGGCCGATAGCAGTGCGGCCAAGCATCTTAACTCAGCCTTGGTGAAGGTTGAGGATAAACGCTATGTATCCCAGGTGGAAGAACAGATTAAAAAGCTAACGTTGAACACACAGAGTAATCTGTTCCAGGAGGAAGCGATGGCAGGCCAATTGGCAATGTACCAAAAAGCAGCATTGGGGATCGGTGGTTTTATCATGTTGTTGGCCTCGTTGTCTATTATCGTAGCGATGATTATGTCTACGCATCAGCGGCGTAAACAGATTGGTGTCATGAAGGTGTTGGGTGCGAATCTGTGGCAGATCCGCCAGATGTTCATTACGGAAGCAGCGATGCTTGGATTGATGGGTGGTGTGGCTGGTGTCGGGATTGCCTTTGCTGCCCTCGGCGGGGTAAACAGTCTGCTGGCGAGTCAGATGGCAGATCAGATGAATGGTCCGATGACCGTCGTTATTCAGCAGTCGGCTATGCCACTTGGCATCGTTTTTGCTGTTCTGGTTGGCATTGTATCGGGTATATATCCGGCAATCAGCGCATCTCGGACCAATGCATTAACTGTGATCAAATCAATGTAATTTTATCAGCGAAAGGGAAATTGGGCACATGAAGAAATGGATTAAAATGATCATCACCATTGTACTTTTGGCAGGTGTGGGGTACTGGTTGTATGAAAAGTACAAGCCAACACCGGAGGCGCCTATAGAGATTCCGCCCCCGATTACCTTTGATGTGACACAGGAAACGATGACGCAAACGATTCAGGTGAAGGGGAAATCCGTATATACCGATCAGACCGATATCTTCGCTCCGTATGCTTCCAACATCAAGCAATGGCACGTGAAAAGTGGTGAGCAGGTGAACAAAGGCGATGTCCTGTTTACTCTCGATACTTCCACGCTACAAACGGAAGTAGAGCAGTTGCAGAGTGATCTGGAGAAAGCTCAACTGGAAAATAAGATGAATCAGGTTAGCCTGGATCAGGCGAATATGAGTGAGTCACTTGGCGTGACGGAAGAAGAGCGCAAAAAGGCATTTGCAGACCGGGAAGGCAAACGTCTGACGAATGAGTTGAATCAAAAAGCACTGCTCCTCAAGGAGAAGGAGATACAGAAAAAGAAGGCAGTTATAAGTAAGTCCGTTGTGTATGCTTCCGCTTCCGGTATATTTCAGATGAATGAAGAGGACAGCAAGACACGTGCGGTGACGGAAGGACAACTGATCGGGTCCATTACGAACATCAGCAAACTGAAATTCATGACGATTGTTGGTGAGGAAGAAATGTTCAGGCTCAAGGTGGGCATGCCGGTTAAGGTGCGAATGACAGCGCAGAAAGACCTGGAATTCACCGGGAAGGTGAGTAAGGTGTCCAAATTTGCCCGGAAGAGTACCGATACGGATCTCAAGCAGGCTTCCCAGTTTGACGTGGTCATTGATCTGAAGCCGGACGCCAGAATGTATGGAGGCGTGAGTCTGGAAGGAGATATCGAGACGACACGGAAGGACAAGGTGACCGTTGTTTCCAGCCTGGCGATTATGCGGGATCAGACTGAACCTTATGTCCTGTTAGACAAAGGGAACGGACAGACAGAGCCACTGACCATCCAGGCTGGAATGGAGTCGGGGGACAAGACGGAAGTGGTTAGCGGGTTAAAACCGGGAGATGTTGTCGTTCTGCCCTAAACGAACGGTCGATTCGACCTTGATCAACATGAGGTTCATTGTGGCAGATTGCCAGAATGAGCCTTTTGTGTGTGTTGGGGCAAGGGATGTCCAGATTCCTGCCTGAATTATGGAAAAAAATATAATTAAATTTATATAATTCAATTTACAGTAATATTTACATGTCGTATAATCAGTACATAAGAAGGAGGTGAACACCGAACATCATGATCGTAGATGGTAGGCGAAGGCCTTTTTTTAAACCGTTTAAAGAAAGCGCTTACCGAAATAGGGAGTCAGATATTCCACAGTCCTTTTTCACACTTCTTGATGTCTAACACACGTTCAACCACACCCACCACATCATACTCTTATGGTTCGACCCCACACACGATTTGTTCACTCAAGGTTCCAGCTACACAACCATTACATTTGGAGGTGATACAACCAACTCATCCGAACGTTCTCTTCGTGCTAAGCATCTTAATGACACAGAGGATCAGACATGAGTACAACCCAATCTAACTAAAGGAAAGGTGGAACTATGAAGACTAAATTGAAAACCAAATCGAGAGGTAAGAAGATCCTGCGCAAAGGTGTAAAGCAATTAATGGCAGCAACGCTGCTCGCGGCGGGGATTTTCCCTGGATTGTCTCCAGGCTTGACTCAGGCGGCTGAAGCACATGTGGATAATCCATTTGTAGGGGCAACCGCTTATCTGAACCAGGATTACTCAGCTCTCGTGGATACGTCCATTGCGCTGACCAATGATACATCGCTGAAGGCTAAGATGGAGACGGTCAAATCGTATCCAACAGCCGTATGGATTGACCGTATTGCTGCGATCTATGGCGGCCCGGACAACGCGGGTCGCAAAAGCGTAGAGCAACATCTCGATGCTGTTCTCGCGCAAAAGAAACCGGGTATACCAATAACCGCTTCATTCGTTATCTATAACCTGCCTGGTAGGGATTGTCATGCACTCGCATCCAACGGTGAACTTCCACTAACACAGGCTGCACTACAGACGTACAAAACAGATTACATTGATGTGATCGCAGATATCTTCGCAGATCCGAAATACCAGGATATTCGTATTGTGGCGATTATTGAGCCGGACAGTCTACCTAACCTGGTGACTAACCTGAGCACTCCAGCTTGTGCACAAGCCAGCTCAACAGGCATCTATGAAGATGGGGTCAAGTATGCACTGGACAAGCTGCATGCCATTCCTAATGTGTATAACTACCTGGATATCGGTCACTCCGGCTGGCTCGGATGGGACAACAACCGTACCGGTGCGATTGCCCTGTATACTGACGTAGTAAATGATACAGCGGCAGGTCTGCAGAGTGCAGATGGTTTTATCACCAACACTGCAAATACGACGCCTACCCATGAACCGAACCTGCCTAATCCGGATCTAAATATCGGTGGACAACCGATTCGATCTTCCGATTATTATGAATGGAATCCATACTTTGACGAGACGGATTTCACTGCAGCACTCTATTCCGGATTTGTACAAGCAGGATGGCCGAGCAGTACGGGCTTCCTGATCGATACCAGCCGTAATGGATGGGGTGGGGTGAACCGTCCAACATCAGCGACAGGAAGCAATATTAATTCCTATGTGAATTCTGGACGGGTCGATAAACGGGATCATCGTGGCAACTGGTGTAACAACAGTGGGGCAGGTATTGGTGAAGCACCTAAGGCTGCTCCGGGGCCCGCACATCTGGACGCTTATGTATGGGTGAAACCTCCGGGTGAGTCCGATGGCTCCAGCTCCGAGATTCCGAACAACGAAGGCAAAGGTTTTGACCGGATGTGTGATCCGACCTTCATAACTCGGGATGGCGTATTAACAGGTGCACTCGCAAATGCTCCGGTATCCGGTCACTGGTTCCACGATCAATTCGTGACACTGGTGAAGAACTCATTCCCTGTATTGCCTGCTAGTAACGGCGGAGGGAATCCTCCGGGCGGTACAACAGCTCCGGCAGCACCAGTAGCATTGACGGCTTCTGCCGGTAACGCTCAGATCTCCTTGACGTGGACTGCTTCCACAGGAGCAACGAGTTATAGTGTGAAGCGGTCACTCAGTGCTTCTGGTCCATTCACAACGATTGCTGCCAATGTAAGTGGAACATCTTACAGCAATACAGGCCTGATCAACGGCACAACCTATTATTATGTGGTAACGGCTACGAATGCAGTAGGTGAAAGTGTTAACTCTGTAACAGCAACAGCTACACCTGTTGCAGGTGTGACGGCACCAGCTGCACCGACTGCTCTTACAGCAACCGCAGGCAATGCTCAGGTGAGCCTGACATGGACTGCTTCTACAGGCGCGACAAGCTATAATGTGAAACGGGCGCTGAGTGCATCTGGTCCGTTCACAACAGTCGCTGATAATGTGAGTGGTACATCCTATACGAACACTTCCCTGACGAATGGAACAACGTATCATTATGTGGTAAGTGCAGTGAATACAGCAGGGCAAAGTGCCAATTCCGCTGTAGCTTCTGCGACACCTCAAAGTGTCGTTGTACCGACCAGTGATCTTGTTCTGCAATACCGTGCGGGAGATACCAATGCGCAGGATAGCCAGATCAAACCGTATTTCAACATCAAAAATCTGGGCAGTACTGCTGTGAATCTGAGTGATCTGAAGATCCGGTATTATTTCTCCAAAGAAGGCTCGGCTGCGATGGATTCTGCCATCGATTATGCTCAAGTTGGCGGAGCCAATATCCAGCGTACCTTCACAGATTCGTATGTGGAGCTTAGCTTCACATCTGGCGCTGGTAGCATTCAGGCTGGTGGACAGACTGGAGACATCCAGCTTCGTATGTACAAAACAGACTGGTCCAACTTTGACGAGACGAATGACTACTCCTTCGATCCAACCAAAACATCCTATCAGGATTGGAACAAGGTAACACTTTACCAAGGTGGAAACCTGGTATGGGGTATTGAGCCTTAAGAGGAACGTTATAACTAACGTTGGTAAGGTCGTGAAAAGTGAAGGTCGCACATGAAAATGTATTTAGAATCGCTTGAAGATCCTTAATTAGGATGTGAGAGCGGACGTATCAGGCTGGGCTGTCCTCAGGTCATGAAAATGATCAGGGGGCAGCCCTCTTTTTTCTAACGAACGGAGGGCACGCTATTTAGTTGAATTAATGCAGTTGAAAATTCTAATGAATCGTAGACACGCTATGCAGTTAATTTGGGTGTATTTTGCCCCGTTTAAACATGTTTTGGTCCAAATAAGGTTCCTGAGATTCGTTAGGATTCGTTGATGGAGTTTAACGCCCCAATAGGGTGTGTGCGATTCGTTAGAAAAACTTGACGGTGCACCCTAATCATCCTTCGGCCTGAATCGTTCATCGGTTCGATTTCCCAAATGACTCCTAAAAAACACTGATTATTGATCGTTTTGGTCGGATATTTGCCTAGGGTCTGGCAGGCAGGATGTCTATAATAGAACCGGATGGGCGGGATCACCTCGCTCGGATTGGAAAGAGAATGGGAGGGGGACCGCACTCTGGTAGTCGGGCAAGCTGATTTCTCTTTTTTATAATTGTAAGCGTAATCATTTTAGCGGAGTCTCGTCCTTTGAAAAAGGTCTGTACGAATGATCGAACGTCCAATCATCATCGTTGTGTATATGCGTCACCTATTCTGTCTCAAGGAGCGTGAAGGTGGATGAACTCAGAAACAACAGCGCCGGTACATAAAGGATCGGCTTCAGGTCTGCAATCAGGTCGCAGGAAGGCACGTATGCCACTTGCAGCCAAGGTGCTCTCTTCGGCACTCAGCGTAGCTTTGCTTGTTGGGGGAACAGCGGGGATTACCGGAGCAGAAGCTTCGAACGGTAATGGGGCGACGGAGGCTGGCCTGCAATCAAATAAGGGGGGCAGTCACGTGAAAGAGATTCAACTGGAATATCTGGATCGGGGTTTGGTGGCTGCATCGACATCTGAAGGTGTTTTTCTCAGTTGGAGATTGCTTGGTGACGAGGCCACAGGGTACAGCGATAAAGGGCTGACAGGTACGGACTTTAACGTTTATCGTGATGGCAAAAAGATCGCTACCGTCACCGACAGCACCAACTATGTAGATGCCGCAGGCAAATCGTCTTCCCGTTATGAAGTGGCAGCGGTGAACAAGAAGGGCAAGGAAAGCAAACGCAGTGCATCCGTCAAACCTTGGGCGAACGGGTATGTGGACATTCCACTGCAAAAACCCGCCGATGGTGTGACGCCTGCGGGAGAAGCTTATACGTATTCCGCCAATGACATGAGCGTGGGGGATGTGGACGGGGATGGCCAATATGAGTTTTTCGTCAAATGGGACCCTTCCAACGCCAAGGACGTATCGCAAAAAGGATATACAGGTAAAACCTACATTGATGCTTACACCTTGGACGGTCAGTTGTTGTACCGGATCGATCTTGGGGTCAATATCCGTGCAGGTGCTCATTATACACAGATGCTCGTTTACGATTTTGACGGAGATGGCAAGGCCGAGATGATGTTCAAGACCGCTCCGGGCACGAAGATTATCAAATATAACAAAAAAGGAAAAGTGACATCCGAGAAATACATCACGCTTCCGAAGCAGGATCGCAAGGCAGGGTATTCGAACGAAGATGATTATCGTTTAAGTGCTGATGGGTACTACGATCACGTGGTGGATATGTTCAGGAACTGGCATAAGCACGACGAGGTTGTGAAGGGCAACTGGCCTGCAACATTGGAAGAGGCTTTTGGAATTGAGAAAAAATATAACTATCCATTATCTCAGCAGGATGCCGAGAGCTTGGCCGACTACTTCATTGATGTATACGCGGTAGAACGTAGTAACCGCAATGAGCTGCGCAAGTTTGAAGGTTTTATCGTGGATGGACCGGAGTATGTTACGGTATTTGAAGGCAAATCAGGCAAAGAGCTGGAGACCATTCCATATGAACCTGAGCGTCATGATGATGGTCTGATGTGGGGCGATTATGCCATGGCACGGATTGAACCGGGGAATCGAGTGGACCGTTTCCTGGCAGGCGTGGCGTATTTGGATGGCAAGAAACCATCTGCTATATTTGCACGCGGATACTATACACGTTCGACGATGGTTGCCTACAATTGGGACGGCAAGAAGCTGAAAAAGGAATGGAAAGTGGACAGCGGTTGGACGCCGATGAAGAACCCATTCAATGACGGACCGCACGGCGTGGATGGTACAGATCCGCAGTACGGCTCCATTACAACTCAGGGAGCGCACTATTTCAGTGTGGCGGATGTGGATGGTGACGGCAAACAGGAGATTATCTATGGCTCCGCTACGATTGATCATGACGGCAGCGTGCTATACAGCTCAACAGACCTGATGCCTGCCGAGAGTGCTGCACCGGGAACCATTGCTCGACTGGGTCATGGCGACGCACTTCATGTGGCAGATATCGACCCGGATCGTCCGGGACTGGAGATTTTCATGGTTCACGAGGGTGGTCCGTGGGCGCCGTACGGCTATTCCCTGCGAGATGCGAAGACTGGAGAAGTAATCTATGGCGGATACACGGGGAAAGATACCGGTCGCGGCATGGTGGGTGATGTTGATCCGACTCGCCGTGGGCTGGAGACATGGGCTGTAGGATTATGGACAGCGACTGGTGAGAAAATCAGTGATCAGGCACCGGGTACGAATATGAATATCCGCTGGGCTGGCGATATGACAACACAGATTGTAGATGGGGCGATTGATGTTACGCCTACGATCAAAGACTGGAATCGCGGCACGTTGCTGACGGCAACAGGCACCCTGACCAACAATCACACCAAAGGTACACCTTCTCTCGTAGCTGATATTTTTGGGGATTGGCGGGAAGAGATGTTGGTGAGAACCACGGACAGTTCAGCGATCCGTATCTATCTCAGTACCGAGAAAACGGACCGCAAGTTGTACACGCTGATGCATGATGCGATGTATCGTGTAGGCATTGCTGGACAGAACAGTGGATACAACCAGCCTTCCTATCCGTCCTTCTACATGGCATCGGATATGGACTGGTCCAAAGTAACGCTACCTAAGTTCTACACGCCAGGTAAGGGCGGAAAGTAAGCAGGCCGGAGTAATAATAGCTAGCAATAGCAACATAATATGTGTTCATGTGTTCAAGATCAGACTGTAACGTAACACAGCATCGTTAGTTTTAAGCGTTGGTATCGAAGCTTGGAAGCTCTGGAATCCCATTGTGTTTCGGCACATGGGGCTTTCAGAGCTTTTTTACATAAGGATCTGCGGGTAGAGCTTGGCTTTTTCCCAGCCATCCGTGTTACATCATTCTTTTACATAAGTTAAGTGTAAATAATCTTTATTTCAACTTATATAGATGCTCGGTAGAAGCGAACGCTTCAATGGTGTAAGTTTCTTGATCATGGATCAAGGTGGTGATGGAGCACTCCGGGATCAATTGGTTCTGCATAGCTATAAAATTGGAATGCCAGACGTTAAGCTCGCGCTCGGTAAAGGTTTGCACCAGAAAATCAGTAATGAGTCCACCATGTGCAACGACAATAATGTTACTATTCTCCGGCTCTTCATTAGCCAATTCGGTTAGGAGGGAGGCCAGCCGTTCACCAGCCTGTTTTGCCGAGTCACCCACGGGTGGAATGTAATCTGGGTCAGACGTACATCGATCCCACATCGCAATGAATTCTTCGAATGACTGATTCGGACAATCGCCCCAATTGGCACGTTCGCGCAGGCGAGGGTCTTCGGTTATATGGAAACGGGTGTGGCGGGCAATCATACTTGCGGTTTCTCGGGCCCGTTGAAGTGGGCTGGTAAGGATTTTAGTAACGGGAGAGGTAGCTCTGGCAAAATGAAGTGCTGTGGCTTCGGCTTGTAAAGCCCCTTCGGCAGTGAGGGAGACATCCCCGATTCGTCGTTCTTTGAGACCATGTCTCACTAGATGAAAGGTGGTACTCATGAGTGGAAACCTCCTTAATTATAGCAGTTTACATAAAGGATTAGATAGTATACTAATTATATATTTATCTAATTAAATAATGCAATGATGGTTATAAAGAAGACAGTTTATATCCACCTGTCAGAATTGCTACAATGGAGAAAAGTGAGGATCGATCGTTGAAGGACTGGAGGTATGGACATGAGCATCACGAATCGCTGGACAGGAAGCCTGTATCAGGAGGCATTGCGAACAGAGGATTGCGGGCCGCGTTTCTACGCGTACTATTACAAGCAATGGGACAACTATCGTATGTCCTATCACCATCATGATTCGACGGAGATCATGTATATTATTTCGGGAATGTGCCGGGTGGATGTGCAGATGTCGGATGGGAGTTCGGAGCAGACCGTTTTGAAAAAAGGGCAGTTCATTATGCTCGACGCAGGTGTCCCGCACCGTTTGCTGGTGGAAGATGGCGTGCCTTGCCGGATGCTTAATGTGGAGTTTGCATTCTCAGGCTCGCCTCCTGGACAGCTATCCATCCGCCAGCTCGCGTTGGAAGAGGAAGAAGTCCACACTCTACTCACTAATGCTAAACCATATCTGGTACTGCCTGACCCGGAAGAGGTGTATCACATTATGAAAAGTCTGGTACTGGAACTCGATCAGCGTGGTCTGCTGGAGCAAGGAAGAGCGTCCACGCCAATGAGGATTATTCCGCCAGAGGAAAGGTCGTATCATCGCGAAGCCCGGAATCTCTCGTCACCGGAACAGGGAATACTGGTGCGTACATTGTTCATCCAATTGCTGGTCCGTGTTGCGCGTTTGCGAGGAGAAATGAGCCGAAGTGCATCAGATCAGGCGGAGCTGTATGTCAAACGAACCATTGAATTCATGCATCACAATATGGATCGTAACATTCAGATGAAGGATATCGCGGCAGCCGTCAATCTGCATCCGGGTTATTTACATCGCATTTTTCGTCAGCACACGCAGCGGACACCGACCGACTACCTGACGATGCTTCGAATGGAGAAGGCAAAGATGTTGCTTCAGCAGACGAATATACCGATTTCGGAAATCTCTGACTATGTTGGTGTAGGCAGTCGTCAGTATTTTCATATGTTATTCAAAAAATATACGGGTCGTACGCCGGTTGAATTTCGCTCCTCTATGGAACGACATGTCAGTCAGTACCCACCGAATGAATAGTCTGATTGCTGTTATTTTCGAATAGACTTGGTTTAGTGAATCTGAGACATAAAAGTTAGGATTTTTGACAACAAAATCTTGAACAGGTCATGATTTTGATAACGCTTCCCCTTTTGCCGTTGGTACAATGATTTCATGAAGAGAGTCATTAACCGAAGTGAAAGATTCGGATTAGGGGAGGACATAGGCATGTCGTTTAAAGTGGCGTTTATCGGGGCAGGAAGTATCGGATTTACACGGGGATTGCTGCGGGATTTGCTCACGGTACCGGAGTTTAACAACATTGAAATTGCGTTCTGCGATATTAGCCAGCACAATCTGGACATGGTGACTGAGCTGTGTCAGCGGGATATCCGTGAGAATGGATTGAATATTCAGTTTCAGCCGACAACAGATCGTAAAGAAGCGTTGAAAGATGCGAAGTATGTACTGTGTACCATTCGTGTCGGGGGACTGGAAGCATTTGCAACCGATGTGGATATTCCACTGAAATATGGGGTAGATCAATGTGTTGGCGATACGCTGTGTGCAGGCGGCATTATGTATGGACAACGGGGAATCGCCGAGATGCTGGACATCTGTAAAGATATTCGTGAACAGAGCGCACCCGACGTGCTGCTCTTGAACTATTCCAATCCGATGGCGATGCTCACATGGGCTTGCAACAAGTACGGCGGTGTGCGGACGATCGGACTGTGTCATGGTGTACAGCATGGTCATCATCAGATTGCGGAAGCTTTTGGCTTGAATAAGAGTGAAGTGGATATTGTCTGTGCCGGCATCAACCATCAGACCTGGTATATCCAGGCATCTCATGAAGGTAAAGACCTTACAGGAGATCTACTCGAAGCTTTCGAGAAACATCCGGAGTACAGCCGCACCGAGAAAGTACGGATTGATATGCTACGCCGCTTCGGCTATTACAGTACGGAATCGAATGGTCATCTGAGTGAATATGTACCGTGGTACCGCAAACGTCCGGAAGAGATCAACGACTGGATTGACCTCGGCAACTGGATCAACGGAGAGACGGGTGGATATTTGCGGGTGTGTACCGAGGGGCGCAACTGGTTTGAAACTGATTTTCCAAACTGGATGAAGGATGAACCGATGCAATTCATTCCGGAAAAACGGGGCGAGGAGCACGGTTCGTATATTATCGAGGGACTGGAGACCGGACGCGTCTATCGCGGACATTTCAATACCGTTAATAATGGAGTCATCTCCAACCTGCCGGATGATGCGATTATTGAAGCACCGGGATATGTGGATCGTAACGGCATCTCCATGCCGCATGTAGGTGATCTGCCACTTGGACCGGCTGCGGTATGTAATGTGAGTATTTCCGTGCAACGTCTTGCAGTTGAAGCAGCGGTCAACGGAGATGATAAATTACTTCGTCAGGCGTTCATGATGGACCCGCTCGTGGGTGCCGTATGTAATCCAAAAGAGATCTGGCAAATGGTCGACGAGATGTTGGTTGCACAGGCCCAGTGGTTGCCACAGTATGGTGACGCTATCGCTGCCGCAGAAGCGAGACTCGCTACTGGAAATCTTATTCCAACGAAGGAATATGAAGGTGCTGCGCGTCTCAAGGTGAAAACCGTTGAAGAGATGCAACAGGATCGCGATGCTGCCAACAAAAATGCGGGAGAATCCGATAAAGGGAAAGATCGCGAGAAAGTGCAGCAATAGTGTTGAGTTTGAGTAGGAGCTTACAAGAGTATAGAAAAGATAGAAACACAGAAAAAGGCCAGATTCTCCAGACGGAGAGTTGGCCTTTTTCTACATAGACCGCATCGATTGGTTTCCTTAATTTGGACACTAAATCAAAGGAGGTAAGATGCTTTTTCACAGATTGTTGACAATTAAGCTGCATGAAATAGAAGGAAATAGGCAAGAGACTCGACTCTTCTCCCATGCTATGTTATTATAAGTCTCTGATAACGTGGTAACGAGCTAAAGCGTTAGGGTTTTGGTTATAGACATGGAGGGGTTCGAGAGATGAGAAAAAAAGCGATTCTACTATTATTCATTAGTATATGTGTATTAATTGTGGCTGGTTGTTCCAGTTCCGCAAGCAAAGACGATAACACGATTGTTGTAGGCATTGACGATAAGTTTGCTCCAATGGGTTTCCGGGACGAGCAGAATGAAATTGTTGGTTTTGATATTGATTACGCAAGAGCTGCAGCGGAGAAAATGGGTAAAGAAATCACATTCCAGCCAATCGACTGGTCTTCCAAAGAGTCAGAGCTGAACAGTGGCCGGATCGACATGATCTGGAACGGGTACACCATTACGGATGAGCGCAAAGAGAAAGTGCTCTTCACGAAGCCGTATCTGGAAAATAGTCAGGTAGCCATTACCTTGGCAGACTCACCAATTACGAAGCTGGACGAACTCGACGGCAAAAATGTGGGATTGCAGGCATTGTCCTCAGCGGCAGATGCACTCGCAGCAAGTCCTCTGAAGGATAAAGTAAAAGCTTCCGAGTTCAAGGATAACGTGCTTGCACTGACGGATCTGAAGACGAAGCGTCTGGACGCGGTCATTATCGATGAAGTGGTAGCGAGATACTACATGTCCAAAGAAGAGGGAACATTCAAACTGTTGGATGAATCTCTTGCACCGGAACAATATGGCATTGGTATCAAAAAAGGCAATGAAGAGCTTCTGAATCAGCTGCAAAAAGCACTTGATGAGCTGAATGCAGACGGAACAGCTGCTAAAATCTCCACCCAATGGTTGGGTGAAGATAAGGTTTTGAAATAGGCAGGTTACACACCTGATATATAGTTTGAAACAAAACGGACCCCGTATTCCACGCTGGAGCGATTTATGCTTCCGAGGAATGCGGGGTTAACAGATTAGAGGAGACAAAACAATGAGTTGGGATTATCTATCGACCATTTTAAAACCGATGCTAGAGGGCGCGCAGACCACCATTTTCATGTTCTTGCTCGCGATCGTGCTATCCGTGCCGCTTGGATTTGCAGTTACGCTGGCGATGAGAAGTCAAATTAAACCGCTGGCGTGGATTGCCCATACCTACGTTTACGTGATGCGAGGAACACCACTGCTACTCCAAATTCTATTCTTCTGCTTCGGTTTACCATTGCTTCCGGTAATTGGGGAGTACCTGGTGTTTGATCGTTTTGTTGCGGCAGGGATTGCGTTCATCCTGAACTATGCGGCGTACTTCGCTGAAATCTTCAGGGGCGGACTGCTTTCCATTGACAAGGGACAACATGAAGCGGCGAAGGTTCTGGGATTAACGAAGTGGCAGACGATGACCAAAGTCATCATTCCTCAGATGATTCGTGTAGTATTGCCTGCAACGGCCAATGAGTCCATTACACTCATCAAGGATACGGCACTGCTCTATGCCGTGGCTGTACCTGAGCTGTTGTATTATGCCCAAGCGGCGGTAAATCGCGACTTACAGCTGATCCCTTTCTTCGTGGCAGCGGTTATGTATCTGCTCATGACACTCGTGCTCACGGTGCTGTTCAAGGCACTCGAGAAGCGGTTTTCATTTGAATAAATTAAATCTGACCAATCAAAGGACTGTCTGCATATGACACATATAATAGAAGTAAATCAGTTGAGAAAATCATTCGGTACACTTGATGTGCTGAAGCAGGTATCCTTCAACGTGGAACCAGGCGAAGTAATTGCCGTCATCGGGCCTTCGGGCTCCGGTAAAAGTACGATGCTGCGCAGCCTGATTCATCTGGAGGATATTTCGGGTGGAACGATTCGCATTCAGGATCAGACGTTGGTTGATAATGGCCGTTACGCGGGTGCCGCAGATATTCGCAAGATGACGGATCGTATGGGTATGGTGTTCCAGCATTTCAACTTGTTCCCGCACCTGACTGTACAAGATAATCTGGAACTTGCACCGAAAACTTTGAAAAAAGAAAGCTCCAGTGTCATCAGGTATCGCAGTCTGGAATTACTCGGTAAAGTAGGGCTGTCGGACAAGGCCGATACCTATCCGGCCAATCTGTCCGGTGGACAGAAACAGCGTGTTGCCATTGCTCGTGCACTGATGATGCAACCAGACATTCTTCTGTTCGATGAGCCGACGTCGGCGCTCGATCCAGAGCTGACTGGTGAAGTGTTGCGCGTAATCAAACAACTGGCTCAGGAAAACATGACGATGATGATCGTCACGCACGAAATGGGCTTCGCCCGTGACGTTGCGGATCGCGTATTCTTCATGGATAACGGGGAAATTGCAGAGGCGGGGCCGCCAGAACAGATCTTCGGCAATCCGAGGCTCGCACGTACCCGGACGTTTTTGCAGCGGGTGGAAGTGGAAGGATAGGAGAATTCCAAATCCAAGAAATGTCGAAAGAACGCAATCCTATGAGTAATAAGGGAGTGCGTTCTTTTTGCCTTTTAGAATAATGACTTATGTCCACAGGTATATGTTCCAGATCATCAATACAAGGGTCAACAAGATATAAGTTACTACATTCCAACGTGTTCGAATTCAATAAGTGGTGTAACTCATGATTCCAAACAAAACAATACTAAAACATAATACAGCTACATTATTCTGATAAAAAGCAATAAGTACAAGCATCAAAATCATGAGTATGTTCATGACTTTATCGATTTTCATCTGAGTTAATCCCCCAATGTAATCCAGAAAAGTACTACCATAATAATATCTGTATGTTAGAGGTATTATTCATTTGTATCATCACAATGAAAAACGGGTTCTAAACTTCATATTCTTGAAGTACAATGTTTAAGCTTACGCTTCAATTATGTGTCCAGGATGATGGAATTAAAATAAATCTAATAAACACTCATAATTTACAATATATGGAGTACTCTATTCCTATTAATAGATTATAATGAACATACTTAATAAACAGGGAGGATTTACCTTGGAACATCGCGAAAATGATGTGGATCGTTATTATAACGACACAATGCCACCACCGCCTTATGTAGCACCAAAAACAAATAGTAAGTCGATCGTATCACTAGTTTTGGGGATTCTGTCCGTCACGATTCCTTACGTGGGAATTTTAATCGGAATCGTCGCGATTATATTTGCCTCTTTAGCCTTCAAAGAGATCAGAATTCGTATGGAGCAAGGGAAAGGGTTAGCGATTGCTGGTCTAGTTTGTGGAATCATCGGTACAGCGATGTATGTATTACTTATTGCGTTCGTGCTATTGTTTACTTTCGCTGTCACAAGCTTTGATATGTCTTCTACATACTAGAAATATGAAGTTAGCAAACTTAGATCGTATCTTAAACTAAAAAAGCAAAGGCGTACTTTAACTCACACCTCTTATTGACCAGAAGAGGGTGAGGCTTAGGTACATGCCTTTGCTTTTTAGTTTACGAATTTATAGGTGAAGTGCGACTTCACTGCTGAGACTTTCGTTCTCTGTGGTGCGATGCATCAGGAAATACGTTAAGGTTCCTCCAAGACCCATCACGGCGAAGATACACAGAATGCCGATCTGATCCCAAGCCACACCGAACTGTCCACTTGAGATGATTGCTTTATAACCCGTTACCGAATAGGTCATAGGCAACCATGGATTGAATACTTTCAGCCAATTGGGAATCAGTTCGAGCGGGAAGGTGCCCGCGCTGGTCGTAAGCTGGAAGATCAGCATTAGAATCGCCAAGAATCGTCCCGGGTTCTCCAACCAAGTCACCAGTGCCTGAATGATGTACATGAAGCTTAGACTAGTAACAAAGCTAAACAAGAGGAACATTGGAACACTCTGAACATCCAGACCCAAGCCGTACAAGACCAGCCATGAAGCAAGCAGGGATTGTACAGCACTCATGAGCGTAAAAGCCAGCGTTTTACTCACAAAACGATTCCAGCCACTTGCCTCACTAACCGTGCTGCCGCGTGTTGGTACAACCAGTGTGGCAATCAAGGCCCCGACAAACAGCCCGAGTGACAGGAAGTATGGTGAGAATCCTGTACCATAGTTGGGTACCTCATTATATTTATGCTCATCGACCTGAACAGGCTCTGCATACATGGTTACCAGTTCATCCGTTTTTTTTACACTACCCGTCTGCTCAGCCGCTTCAATCAGCTTGGTGGCAAGTTCGCCAGAGCCGTCCGTTAGCTTAAGCGTACCTTCTTTTAACTGACCGGCGCCGTCATCGAGCTTATGTGAGCCATCTGAAAGGGTTGAGATTCCGTCTGTAAGCTGGCTTACACCCGCAACCAATTTGCCTGCACCAGCATTCAATTGACCTGAACCATCCACAAGTTTGGCTCCGCCATCGGCTGCTTCGGATAATTTGGAATTGAACTGTTTCAGCCCCGTTGCAAGCTTTTCTTGTCCGGAGGACAACTGCGTAGCTCCTTGTACCAGTTGTTGTTGACCCTGTACCAACTGACTGCTGCCTTGATGCAGTTGCTGTTGTGCAGCATACAGGTTTTGGCTGCCTGCGACTAATTGCTGTCCACCCTGATACACTTGTTCGCTGCCAGCAGCTACGGCCTTACTGGCTGCCAGTAGCTGCTGCACAGCAGGACTTGCGGCCAGTTCCGGGCTGGCTTCAGCTAATTGGGCGAGCCCTTGTGCAACCGCTTTGGCACCCTCGCTAACTTTGGCGCTACCCTCAACAGAACTTTGCAGCCCAGCGGTCAGCTTCGCACTTCCTTCCTCGGAAGCCGCCAATCCTGCATCCAGCTTAGTTGCGCCTTGTTGAGCAGATTGAAGACCAGTCTGTAGCTGTTTGCTACCTGTTTCAGCCTGGGCTACTCCATCATTTAGCTTCGTGCCTGCTACTGCCAATTGGGACAGGCCACTGGACAGGGCACTCGCGCCAGTATGAAGATCACCAATGCCTTGAGCCAGAGTAGATGTACCTTCCTTTAACGGAACTACGCCCGTTTCGAGCTTGTCGGTGCCTGCGGCCAGTTTAGATAGGTTCTCTTTTAATGTAGCAGCACCTTCATCCAGCTTGATCGCACCATCATGAATCTGACCCGCGCCATCCCCGGCATCTGCCAAACCGCCAGAGATTTTCTCGACCTGATCCAATAACGTTTCGGTATACGATTCTGTGACTTTGGCAGCGACTTTGGAGCGAATTTGTTTGACCGCCGTGCCGCCAATCTGACCCGCCAGGAAGTTGTACCCTTCATTGGGTTCATAGATCAGGTCTGCCGGCTCAGGGTGCTCATCCATCAGGGTCGTTGCTTTGGTGGAAAAGTCCTCCGGAATCACAATGGTCATATAATACGTGTTGTCTTGCATACCTTGTTCTGCTTGTTCACGAGTCACGAATTGCCAGTCGAAATCATCGCTTTTTTTCAATTCATCGACCAGATTCTGACCGACCTCCAGTGATTTGTCGTTGTAGACTGCACCCTGATCCGTGTTGACCACGGCCACAGGTAACTCATTCATTTTGCCATAGGGGTCCCAGAATGCGTTCAGGAACAGGCCACTATACAGCACCGGAATGAACAGTACAACGAGAATCGGAATAAATACTTTTGGTTTCTTGAAGGCGGACTTCAGATCCTGCCCAAATACGTGGAATGATTTCATCATGTTCTCTCCCTATCCTTACGCTAATCCGTTTGTTCTATCTTTATTAGGTTTTGAAGCTAGTGGCACGCTGTTCTCTAAGTGGGGGATAAGCCATTCTTGAGAAAGAGGCCCACAAAATCCTTGATCTGATCCTTATGCAGCGTAGGATGCGCTTTGTTCCAATCCGAGGTTAAAGTAACATACAGCTTCAGCAGGACAAAAGAAACCAACTTGGGATCGTCCTTGCGAATCTGCTCTAATTCCATGGCACGGCTCACCTGACGCTCCAGATATTCGAGAATGGCTGTCTCGACCTTCTGCAAACCTTCCTTGGCTTGCGGTGTACCGAACTCGTTGACCTCCTGAAAGAGCTTGATCAACAGCTCATGTTCCTCCCGGTACTCCAGCAAAGAATCCATGCTCATATGCACGTTATCCAGAAAGGAGTTCTCTTCCTTCACCGTCTGCTCTGTAATCTGTCTCATATCCGCAATGATCGAGCGCAGAATCTCGCTGAACAGTTCTTCTTTATTTTCGAAAAAAGTATAGATCGTTCCCTTGCCCACATTGGCAAGTCTCGCAACCTGCTCCATCGTTGTGGCCTTGTAGCCAAACAGGGCAAAGGATTTCTCGGCAGAGTCCATCACCTGTTGCCTTCGATCTATCGTTTTCATGGCATATACACCTCCTTGTAGGTTGAAAGGATAATGGTAAGGTAAACCTTTGATTGACCGTTTTACTATTATGGTCAGTTGGTCGTTAACAACTGTAGCACTTGGACAGGAAGATGGATGTGATCTTTCTCATAAAAGGATGGGACAGGTGCGAATGTGATGCTCACATGAAAACCCTGGGGGATTCGCACCTCAGAATTTGTCGAAATGGGCGAGTTTGTTACCTTAAGGCAACACTTAGGTATAATTTGATTGAATAATGATATGGAAAGTCATAGAATAATAGTGAAAAAACGTGTAATTGATGGTTTAGGTTATAAAGATACGTGTTTTTTCGCTAGTCGCACTCTGTATGGAGTGCGTGGATTGAAATTCTTTTTAACACTAGAAGCAAAAAGGAAGTGATTTGGTCGCACTCCGTATAGTGTGCATGAATTGAAATATTGATAAGAGGCGGAGTATGGCTCTAGTATCTAATGGCGCTCCACCTATAACGACTTCACAGATGGTTGTACTGTCTGTGTTTTTTTGTATGATCCAGAAATGCCGCTTGCATGAAGTACACCAAGGAGAACATTGCCAAAATAACTGTTTCCTGTTCTTATGTGTTTAATGAGTAGGATAGCTGATTGAAGAAAGCTTGTAACTATGTCTTAGTTGAATCCGTCTAATAGGTTGAGGTGATTGAGTATGAAACCATTTAAATATTGGAGCCCGCGTTTGAGTATGATTTTGATTCTAGTCATTATTGTTGGCTGCGGAACATCGAATAAGGGTGAAATAACATCCAAACCCCAGGAAACGAATACGGAAGCAGTTTCGAAGGAATCAACGCAGCGATGCCCGGGAACCCTTGAATGGATTGATTTTCTGATGATTCATAATGTTACATATTTTCAAAACAATGAAGGGGTCAAAGTGGTACCTGCTGAACAAATTGGGGATAGGATAGGGGAAGTAACCTATATGCTGAACGAGCATGCATGTGAGGATCACGTGACCGAGAATGGTGATGCGGCATATCTTCCGATTGGAACTGTTATCTATGAACTAAAAGGTTATAAGTCGCATTATCGCGTGGTAGCGAATAATAAGGTTTACGAAGCAAAAGAAAATCCCAATGCTAAGACAATGGGAGACCTGATGGACATTGAAGACAAAGTTGAGAGAGTCAGCCTGGAAAGCGGAAATGATGGCAGTCCAATCGGTGATTTCCCCGAAGAAGCCGCATCCGAATTCATGAATGAGCTTTTGTCGTTGCGTTATGTTGGCTTTGATGAGGTATATAAGAAATCCAAGCATGATACAGGGATTTTTTTGCGTGTTCACCTTCAAGATGGAACATCTTTTCGCATGGTTTATTATCCGAACGCTAATGCTTTCTCAGCAGGTGCTTTTGGAACAGAAAAGCTTCAATCGTTAATCGTGTCGCAGAGAAAAGAAATTAAAGCAGCTGCCGGATTATAAGGATTGGAGAGGAGGTCCAACATTGAAATATTTCTCCTATATCCTGATCATGTGCCTTATCCTACTAGGTTGTTCTGATGCCTCATTGGAAAGCAATGATACAGCACCCGACCAAATTCAAAGAGAAGGACAAATGATGACGGCAACCAGACAATCGGGTGAGTATGAACTCCGCTTAATTGTCCACCAATCTGGTGATCACGACTTCACTTTTCAACCGGGAATAAAATATATAGGTCAAGATGCCAACCACGAGATCTATCACTCGAAACAGCTTTTTGATGTCGATCTTCAAATGGATGGAAAGACGATTCTCCCGCCGAGGTCAACGACCAGTGAAGAATTGGCAACGACTTTAACGAAAGATAGCTGGTATTCGGAAACAGTTGAAATATCCCTCACACCAGAACAGGTCCAACATCTATCAAATAATGAGGTCGATCTTGTTCTTAATGCTGGTTTTCGATCCGAACAATCCGGCTACAATGACGAGAAAAAGATGATTATAAGTGGGGAGGAAATACTGTTTATACAAGTCGGTGCTGATCAAAAGGAATAAAACAAAACACCTGATAACAATAAAAAAACCAAGGCATCGAGTGTAATTGGTATTATCCCCTTTAAGTAGACACTTGAAAAAACCTTCATGTTATCATGAGGGTTCAAGTGACACTTGG
>ENA-ORXC01000040-ORXC01000040.1-marine-metagenome-genome-assembly--contig:-NODE-40-length-228803-cov-13.510082_pt1 | contig 228803 bp, 207 predicted proteins | sample MGYA00237865_ERZ511478 | MGnify/ENA metagenome assembly ERZ511478
GATGAGTTTGTAAAAGATCTAAAGTTTCAAATTCGGTATTTTTAGAATCTGAGTGAGTTTCCGCTATTACTTGCAACTGGTTATATGACAACTAATATAGTTGTTTTTAGGGTTATATTTACCGTTATGACAACTTTTAGTAACTTATATCAAATAATTGTCATTTATTATTACTGTTTATTAATAGCTAAACTACAATAATGAGCTAGCAAGTACAATACGTATAACTACGTGTTTTTTTTGTTCTCAATTTTATCGTTTTTTTCAATCTCTGAATCGTTAGTTTTCTCTGAAGTAATGTTTTTACAACTTAGGGAGGTTATAGTTAGTAATAAAAACATTAATTTAAATATTTTAATTTCATATTTTAATGGTAAACAGCTAGTTGTATAATAATTAAAGGAATGAATATCCCGTAATATTACGGAATATTTATTCCTTTTGGTGATGATTATTTTGGTTTAATTACTTGTTGGTACAGGAAAACCTCTGTCGCGTAATAAGGCTTCGATTTTAGCATCACGACCTCTAAATAATCTAAAAGCTTCAGCTGGATCAATACTATTTCTTGGTGCAAATAAGTATTTAACTAATTTATCTGCTACAGCTTTGTCATAAAAACCATCTGGTGCATTTTTAAATGCTTCAGAGGCATCACTTGTTAAAACATCTGCCCACATGTATCCGTAATAAGCTGTTGCATAGCCTTCTCCTGAAAATACGTGTCCAAAGTGTGGTGTTCTGTGACGCATTGGTAACTCACTTGGCATATTTAATTCGGCTAAAGTTTCGCGTTCAAAAGCATCAATATCAATGTTTTCTGGATCTGCTAAATGTAGTTTCATATCCATTAAAGCAGATGCTAAATATTCGGTTGTAGCAAATCCTTGATTAAAGGTAGATGCTTTTTTAATTTTTTGTACTAAACTATCTGGTATAGGTTCGCCAGTTTTGTTGTGTACTAAAAATTGATTAATAACTTCGTCTGTAGATAACCAACGTTCTAATAACTGACTCTGGAACTCGGTATAATCTCTAACACCACCATTTAAAGTTGGGTATTTTACGTTAGAAGAGAAAAAGTGTAAAGCATGTCCAAATTCGTGAAAAAATGTTTCGGCATCATCCCAAGACACTAATACAGCTTCTCCTGGTGCAGGTTTTACAAAGTTTGAGTTGTTGGATGCTAATACTGTTTTTGGACCATCAAATGTGGTGTGACTTCTGTAGGTTGTCGCCCAAGCACCTGAGCGTTTTCCTGGTCTTGCAAATGGATCTAAATACCATAAACCTATGGCTTTACCACTGTCTTTGTCTGTTACTTCCCAAACTTTTACATCCTCATGAAAAACAGGAACTTTACCTTCTTTTACTGGAGTAAATTTATAGTTAAATAATCGTCCAGCTGTATAAAATAGGGCTTGTGTTAATTTGTCTAATTGTAAGTATTGTTTAACCTCGTCACTGTCTAAATTATATTTTTTCTGTCTTACTTTTTCAGCATAAAAACGGTAATCCCAAGGTTGAATTTTTAAATCATCACCTGCAACATCTTGCATGTCTGCAACTTCTTCTTTTACACGTGCTATTGCTGCTGGCCATACTGCTTCCATTAGTCCCATAGCATTGGCTGGTGTTTTAGCCATTCGGTCTTGCAAACGCCATTCGGCATAATTACTATATCCTAATAATTTAACTCGCTCTCTACGTAGTTTTAAAATTTCCGCGATAAGCGTATTATTATCATATTGGTCACCATTATCTCCTCTAGAGTAATAATTGGTCCAAACTTGTTTACGTAATTCGCGCTCTGTACTGTAAGTCAAAAATGGATCCATTGATGATCTGGTATTGGTAATAGCATATTGTCCCTCTTTACCGTTATCTGTAGCTATTTTTGCAGCCGATTTTACAAACCCATCACTTAAACCATCCAATTGGTCTTTGTTTAAGTAGGTAATGTAGTTTTCTTCGTCATGTAATACATTATCACCAAATTTATTGTAAAGGGATGATAACTCTTTATTAATTTCGGCATAGCGTTTTTTCTTTTCAGCATCCAGTTCGGCTCCATTCATTTCAAAACCTTTGTAAACCAACTCTGTAACACGTTGTTGGTCTGCAGGAAGCGAATTGGTTTGTGAGGCATCATAAACCGCTTTGACGCGTTTAAATAACGCTTCGTTTTGATTGATTTTAGAACGATAGTCAGACAGTTTAGGAGCTAATTGACTTTGCACTTCTCTAAATTCTGGACTACTCATATTACTACTAAAAATTCCGTAGTAAGTAAATACGTTATCTAAACCGTGTCCAGCACGTTCCATAGCTTCTATGGTATTTTCAAAAGTAGGCACTTCTGTATTGTTTGCAATAGCTTCAATGTCTTTTAAACCTTGAGCCATACCCTCAATAACTGCAGGTTGGATTTGGTCCACTTTCATTTTATCAAAAGCAGGTACACCACCATAAGGTCCAGTGTAATCTTGTAAAAGAATATTGTCACTCATGGCTGTTTCGGTTTTAGTATGTTCTGTTTTAGTTGTTTCGTCTTTACAACTTGTAGAAAACAGTAACACTGTACAGGTTATAAATGAATAAATTGAGTTTGTTTTCATGTTTAGTTTTTAATTGAAGCTTAAAGATAAGTATTTTGTGTACTGTTAAAAAATGTAGCTTGTTAAAATGAAATCGTATTGTTTAGTCTAAAATTTTTACCGTTTCAATGTATATGTTTTGTAAAGGCCAATCGGCTTCGTCAACATCTACACTATTAATGTTGTCCACAATGTCCATACCTTTAATGACTTCGCCAAAAACGGTATAGTCACCATCTAAATGAAACGCATCTTGTTGCGTGATAAAAAACTCATAAGGCGAGGCTAATTTATGCGGATTTTCTATATCACTGCTAGGCATAGATATAACACCTCGTTTATGAGTAAACCCACGATTAGTGTCTGTAGGTAATAAATAATGACCAATTTTACGTCTTTTGGCAGCCACATTGACATTGTCTGTATTACCACCTTGGATAATAAAGTTTTTAACCACACGATGAAATTGGGTGTTGTCAAAAGCTTTTTGTTTGGCTAAAAAAATAAAATTAGCACGATGGAATTTAGTTTTGTCATACAATTGTATATCAATATCTCCAACAGAAGTCACAATACTGACTTTGTTTTCTTTATGAAGTGGCTCAAACTCTAAAAAAAAGTCCATTACATTATCCTTATCTAAGTAAGGATATTGACGTTTAGGCGTTGTGTCTTTTTTAGTAGCGACTTCAGTTTTAATGTCTTTTGTTTTAGCTTTGGATTGTTTATCTTCACAATTAAGAAATATAAGAGGAAATAATAAGAATATATAACGCATTGGATGTTTTAGTTTTCAAATATAAAAAATCGCCTAAGATTTCTCTTAGGCAATTTAAAACTAACTAAAATTTTATAAAATTAGTTCTTAATAGCTCGTTTAATAATTTGTTGTCCATTACTTAAAGTGATTTTTACAAAGTACATGCCTGTTGGTAAATTTTGAATATTAAATTGTGTTGTTTTTTTACCATTAAGACTGCTCTTTTTTATTATTTCACCTAACTGGTTGGTTAACTCCCAATGCGATATGTTTTCTGTACTATTTATGTTTAGTATGTTTTTTGTTGGGTTAGGATAGAGTTTTATTGTTTCTATGTTTTTTTTTAGTATTTTCTTATTGTTAATTTTTGTTTCTTGAGAAATTTTTGATGAGGAACAAGTTTCAATAATAGCTTTAAATAAATCGCCATTTCTTACATTAAACCCAGCTTGCAAAATAATTTTATTACCTGCAGAGTATTGTACATCAATATTATTAGTACTATTCGGATTTGAATTATTATTAAGGTTTACTGCTGAATAAATATTATTTAGTGCTTTGTAATTATAGTTAAGATAATCATAATTTGTATAACCATAATTACCATTTTCAATTATTATTTCATCAGGACAAATAGGCTGTGTGTCCCGTGAAAAAGGTAAGTTCCAAAAATTATGCCAATCCCCAAAGTTACCGTTACTACATTTTGGGCTAATTCTAATTTTATATTTTGTATTTGATTCTAAATTATTAAAAACATATTCTGTTTGATTTACAGGAATATTAATACTTACCCATGGAGATGTTATTTGATTATATAATCTATATTGTAATAAATAGCCATAGTTGCCAACTACATTTAACCATCTAAGTCTAAACCCATTTGAGTTAAATAAATCATAATACACATAATTAGAATTTGAAAAAGAGATATTACATCCATTATCTACTAATGTAGTAAAAGTGTTTTCATTACTCCATTCTCCATAATTCCCATCAATACAGCGATTTCTTACTTTCCATGCATATGTCGTAGAGGGTAATAAATTAATTAGAGGGAAATCTAGTGTATTGTATGAAGAATTAGACCAAGAAGATTCATCTTGAATTTTATATTTAACATCATAAAATTCTTCATTCTGTACAGGCGTCCATCTTAAATTTGCAGATGTAGAAGTTATATCATAGCTTACTAATCCTATAGGGATTGATAAATTTGGACAATTAGAAGGAATAGTAGTAAAAGTTTTAGTAGAACTCCAACTTCCATATGTGCCATCATCACAACGAGAGCTAACTCTCCAATTGTAGTTGGTATTTGGGTATAAATTACTTATAGTTTTATTCGTGATTGCGGATGTAGAACTAATAGTTGTCCATGAATTAGAAGAGCTTTTTTTATATTGTGATTTATAGCCATTATTGTTAGAAACATTATCCCAGTTTATTTTAGCACTATTACTAGTTATATCAGTTGTAGTCATATTTGAAGGAGGATTTAAGTTACAACTAACAACTGGACAACCATTATTTGAAGCTGGACCAGCTTCATTAGGGCAATTATCATGAGAATCCGGTATACCATCTCCATCAGAATCTGAACTATTTACAACAATACTATAAGTATTACTAGTATATTTTATACCGCCTGAGTTTGAGAATTCGGCATAAATTATTCCGCCTGTAGGATTAAAATTTGTAGACTGAAGTGTTATATCTAGAGAGTAAACAAAAAATGTTGTACCACTAATTGTTTCAGTTCCTCCTTGTTGAACTTCTAAATCAAAAGACGATTTTTTTGTGTATATTTTTAATATTCCTTGAATTCCATTGGGATTATTAACGCTTACGGCAAATAATATTCGTGAATTACTCTCAGATTGTATTTCAATATTTCCTCCAGATGAAATAGGAGTCCCATTGATATATGTCATATCAAACATAGTAACATTAATGGATTGTGCATATATTTCAGTTGTTAATAGAATTAACAAAAAGGGGAATATTAGTTTTATGTATTTCATAATGTTTAAATAAGTAAAGACTAATTAGTTTCCTAATTAATATTTATTTAAGAATAATATTTTTATTTGTTATTGATCTATCATCTAGCTTAACCTTAAGAATATAGAATCCTCTAGATAATTCTTGAACGTTAATAATCTGTTTGTTATCATTAATATTTTGTGTAGACCTTATTAATTGACCTTGGATGTTGTAGAGCTCATATTGTACTATTTTAGCTTCTTTAATTAATAAATTAATTTCTGTTTGAGCTGGGTTAGGATAGATTTTTAAGCCTTTTGTCTCTAATTGTATTTTAGTTTCAATGATATTAGTGTTTTTATTTCTAGTTAAAGAAATACAATCATCTATATAAGCTTTAAAACTAGAATTATCTTCAGCATGAAAACCTGGTTTTAACTTTATAGAATTACTAGCCCTATAATTTGAAATTGAGCCTGATTGAATAATATTTGTAGCTTCTATATTTATATAACTTAAATATTCAATAGTCGTACCAATTAAAACATCATTTGATATAAGAATAAAGTTTTCATAGTTATCACAAGGGTTTGAAGCCATGCAATCATTGTGAAAAACAAATGGATTACCTATGAAGGTTGATCCAGTTCCAATTAAGCACCAATCAGACCAATCACTACAATCAGTTTTTATTCGCCATCTAAAGCATTTTATTTGTAAGTCGTTTTGCACATTTAATAGGGAAATAGAATTGTTGTTTTGTACATATTCAAATATTTGAGTCATACTGTTTGTTGTATTTGGACAATCATTACTTCCTATAAATTGTATAGTATAATCTCCATTTGTTATATCATTCCATACCAAATTAGTACCATTTATAGATGAAGTATTTGTGGCATCTGAAATTGTACAAGGGTCTGAACAGTCTTCTAAAATTATTGTTATTGTTGCTGTTGATCTAGCACATTCTGGTGTTGCAGGAACTGTATAATTTATAGTTGTTGTATTATAATCAACGACTGAGTTATAAATACCGTTGTTGTAACTCCATATTCCTCCAGAATCTGCATTTACTAAATAGTTTGTTAAGTCGTAATCTATATCATCATTGTCGCATAGTTCTATAGTAACATTGTCTCCGGCAGTTGGACATGTTGAGCAATTTGTATAATCAACATCAGGACCAACATTAGCAGAAAGATCATTAATTGTATTTATAAAACCTGTGGTTGTGATAAAATCACCAAAAACTTCAAATTCAAAAGTTTCATTTGGATTAATTCCAAAATCGCTAGGATCAACATTAAAACAGAATGTATTATCTGCTATATTAACAATAGAATTGTTTAATGTATTAATAATCGTTCCAGTATGGTTTATTAGATTTAATGAAAAGTTTGGATTCCCATTAGAACATAAAGGATTTGAAAAAGAACCACATACTAGGAAAGGATCAGTTGGACAATTTTGATTTACTGGATCCAAAATTATATTTCCAAAAGCACTATTATTGCATACTGTATTACAGATTTCATCAATATAAACAGTCCCATAATGTCCACTTCTTCCACAGTCTATAATTGAGAATTCAAGTGTGACTTGTTGTTGATTTAATGCCGTAGTATTGATGTTTAAACATTGCCAGCCTGAGTATAATGTTGTTAATGTGCCAGTACCAGCACTGTTGAAAATACAATTATTTGGATCAGAAACTATACATCTTTCATAGAAAATATTACCATTATTATCATAAAGTCTAACTCTAAAAAAAGGTTGTTCATCTTTAATACTGCCATCTGGTTGTGTAACTGAATGACCAGGAGGATTTTGTAATATAAGATTAAAGTTGATACTTAAATTATCTTCATTTATATTAAAAAACCTTCGCATATGAGTTACATCAATACCACCACCAGATCTATTTAATTTAATAGCATTATTTGAACCATTAAAAGTTCTTGAAATATCGTTAGTCGTTAAATTAAATGGAGGTGAAGATAATGTAGGATCTAGACCTTGTGAGACTAAAGTATAATCATTATTAAAATCGTTTATTCCAATTGGTATAATTGCTGGCGTTCCAATTTGCAATACCATATTACAAGAATCAAAAAGAGGTAGTGTTTCATTATAATTTGTAAACCAGTAATTTGTTAACGGATTTGTTCCTTCAAAACCTCCATCATTGCATATTTGCTTATTTTGATCACTTGAGTTTATTGCTTTATATAACTCTCTTGAATCTGGGTTTTCTTGAAAATATAAATTACGTAAGTTTTTACGTTTTACAGCTTCTATATAATTAGTTAAATTTTCTTGTAATAATTCACCATGATTTATAGATTCCTGAATAAAAGATAAATCTTTTTGAGCTAACTCAAAATTATCAATATTATTATTAATATAAGTCTCAATTTCTACTTCAATAGGTTGTGTTAACTCCCATCTTGGGTCTTGTTCTTGTGCATTGGTTTTTATTACTAAACTAAATAAGAGTAACAAGGTTAATATATATGTTTTTTTCATAATTGTATATTTTATTGTTAACCAACTTTAATAAAAATTAGACAATAGTTATTTACCCAAAGCAAAATTGCTCTGGTAAAGTTTGATTAATAAATATTTGAAAGGAAAAAAGGCTGACTAATTAATAATCAGCCTTTTTTATAAGGAAAGTATTAAGAGATTATACTCTTTATTTTTGTTCTACTAATTTAGCTTCTAAGCTTTTAATACGCTTTTCTTGCTCTATAGTATATAAAGTAAGCTCTTCTACTTTTTGTAGTAATAAATTAGTCATTTCTTTAAGTTGTAAGCCGTCTTCTTTAAGTTCTGCTGCACTTGGCACTTCTGGTAAATGGTGATTAGCTTTTGTAAAAGCTTCAACTTCTTCTAAAGTTGGCATTGTATAATCTGCTTTTAAGTTAGATTCTCCCATGTAATATTTTTGGAAAACATAGTCGGCAGGTACATCTAATATAACTTCTACTTCTTCACATAATATTTTGCCATTAACGGTTAGTTTTTCAGTTGCATTAATTGTACCTATTCCAAAATTAGCTCTGTTTAATGTTAAAGTATTACTGTCTGATAATATAAATCTAGCTTTATATTGTTCATTTGCATCATTATAAAAATCAATGTAAGGTGTAGATGTTTGATTAATTCCTCCTAACTTAATACTACCCCCTTGATCTTGAGTTAGTCCAGAGTTTTTATGTACACCCCAAAAAATATTATTTTTAATGTAAGCATTACCAGTTACTTCTAATATTTCTGAAGGATTTTGTGCACTCCCAATTCCTAATTTATCTTTAAAGAACCAAGATTCATTTATTATGCTGTATCCCAATTGTTTTCCCCAATCCCAGTCTCCATTTGATTGGTTTAAAGGAACTAAAAAAGCATGAGAGTTTGGAACAGAGCTAAACAATAGTCGCTCAGTTCCTGATAAAAGACTAAAGTTACCATTTAATTCTAGATTTTGGACAGGATCTGTTGTTATACCAATACCAACTTTACCTTGTCTGTAAATTTTTCCATTAATGGTATTAACTGAACCATTCCAGTTTTGTGCATTCATGTTGGTTAAAGCACTTATTAGTGTAAGTGTCATAAATAAAGTTCTCATAAGTATAAATTGTTATTTTAATTTTTTGTAAATATCTTATATATTAGAGTTTATTAAAATACCATAAATAGGGTATTTATTGTTTAATTAGAGCTCTAGTAGTAGTTTCTCCTGTTGTTAATATCATATTTACTACATAAAATCCTTTAGTTAAATTTTCAATATTTACCTTGTGATTTGTGGTATGTTTATTAAAAGTTCCCTTTAATAAGCTATAGCCTTGTATATCTATAATTTCGTAGCTTATTATTAGCCCCTTGAAAAAAGTGAAATTAATAGTCTTTTTAGCTGGATTAGGGAAAAACATTAAGCTATTATCTAAGATGTGTTCATGGGATTGTCGATCCCCTGTACCTCCTGCACCTCCATTACCAGCACCTCCTAGACGTGTTTTGTCATCTCTGTGTGTTTGTTGTTTATTTTGCTCATTTGAATGTGAGGGTATAATACGAACTTTATATTCGCCTGGTAGGATAATAATACTTCCAGTAGTTATTATATCACCTGATATAATACTCCCTTCTAAAGTTTCATTTGTTGTTGATGTAATAGTAATATCTTGATTACAATTTAAACTCAAATTAATATGGCAATGAGCATTTCCATAAATGTGAGTAGCCTGATCACAAGTTTCAATTTTATTTTGACTGTAACAAAAGAAAGAATTTAACAAAATGATTATTGAAATTTGTTTAGTTAAATTAGCAGGATTCATGATTAGATTTTTTTTAATAATAATAATTTGATTAAATTAATAGTATAAATATGATATTTTTGCAATATAATATTTTTCAATCTAACAAAAATTATCATTCAATATTGTATTACTTTAAATTCCTTTTTTTGTTTTTAATAATACCTTCTTACTCTCAACAATTAAGCGATTATGATAGTTTAAATTTAGTTTTTAAATATCAAGTAAAAAATAATTTTAGTAAAGCTTTTAAAACAGCTAAAAAGCAATTTGATTTGTATTTAGATGATAAAAAAAGATTAGATATTTATCTTAATTTAAGTGAAATTTACCTTTTAAAAAAAGAAAATGATAGTGCTAAATTGTATAGTAATAAAGCTTTAGTTTTAGCAAGTTTCGTAAAAAATAAAAAAATAAAAAGTATTATACTTAATAGATTATCAATTTTAGAGTTAAAAACAGAAAATTATGCTCAAGCTTTAATTTATAGCGAAAAAGCTTATGAAGAGGCTTTGAGTGATAGTTTGTTTGAGCAGTTGTCTGATGTTTATTTTACAAGAGCTAAAATATATAGAAAGCGTTTTGATAATTCTCTTTTTTTTAAAAATATAAGAAAATCAATAGATCTTAGAGAGAATTATGGTCCTAAGTTTAAGTTAGCAGAAAGTTATAATTTAATTGGTAATTATATAAAAGGTAAACAACCAGATAGTGCTGTTTTTTATTTATACAAAGCTAGAGAAATAGCTAAAATTAGTAATAATAAATATTTAGAAAGCTATGTGTCCTCAAATTTAGGATCTGCTTTATTAAATATTAAAAAATATGAAGAGGCATTTGTAATCCTTAAATATGCAGAGCGGTTAGCTAAAAAGGTAGGGAATTACTCAACTTTACATTATATAAATATTTATTTAGCCTTTTATTATGATGATACAAATCAATTTAATAAAGCTATTGAACACTATAATTTATCCATTCATAATTATGGTAAATATGTAGATGGTTTTCAATTAGCCTCTGCTTATTTTAATATTTCAGGGGTATATTCTCATCTCAAAAATTATAAATTAGCTTTTCAGTATCAAAGAGAATATGCTTTTTTAAGTGATAGTATCTTCAATCTAAAAAAATCTAAAGAATTTGACGCGTTGAGAACTGAATACGAAGTAGAAAAAAAAAATAACAGAATAAACTTATTAGAGACTGAAAATCAATTATCAGCTACTAAAAGGAGATGGTTAGTTATAAGCTCGATACTTCTTTCGATACCGTTGTTAGTCTTATTTTTATTTTATAGACATCGTGCAAAAAACCTGCGCACTATTAGAATTCAAGAACAAGAAATCTATAAAAAAGAAAAATTAAGATTACTAAAAGAGCAAGAATTGGCAGAAGTAAAAGCGTTAATAAAAGGACAGGATAAAGAAAGACATCGTATTGCTAACGAGTTACACGATGGGATAGGTGGACAATTAGCAAGTGTCACTATGGGATTGTCTTATGTTAACTCAAACCTTAATAATTCAGATATTAGCGTATTAGGTAAAATGTTATCCAATACATTTGATGAACTTAGAGAATTGTCTCATAGTTTAAGTTATAATCATCTTAAAAATAAAACATTAGAAGTCTTAATAGCAGAGCTTAAAACACAATTTGAAAGTACAAACAGTTTTATTATTGAAGTTTCAATATATCCTTATAATGTTTTGAATAATTTAGAATTAATTATTAAGCATAATTTATATCGAATTTTACAAGAAGTGTTAACCAATTGCGCAAAATATTCTAATGCAAAGCTGATCCAATTATCTTTTAATAAGCATGGTGATGTTTTAGTAATAATGATTGAAGATGATGGTATTGGTTTTGATTTAGAAAAAAATATAAACGGGATAGGATTAAAAAATATACAAGAACGTGTAAATGTACTTGTCGGAACATTTAATATGGAGTCTACTATTAGTTTAGGGACACATATAATTATTGAAATACCAATAAATATAACTAATTAATATGATTAAAATAATTTTGGTTGATGACCATGTAATGTTTATAGAAGGAATTAATAAAGTACTTTCAGAGAAAGAGAATATTGAAGTTACTGGTGTTTTTAATAGTGCTAATGAAGCTTTAGATAAAATGAAAATTGGAATTCCAGATTTACTAATTACTGATATTTCAATGCCAGAATTAAATGGTGTTGAATTTATTAAAATAGTTAAACAATTATATCCTAACTTAAAAATTATAGTAGTTAGCATGTTCAAGCTAACACAAAATTTAACAGGGATTGATGGTTATTTATTAAAAGAAACTAGTTATTATGAACTAATTAAAGTAATACATTTAGTTGTAAATAAAGACGAAAAGTACTTTTACAAAGATTTTAAAGAAGAAAGTGATAATTTAGATTTTAATAAAACAATTTTAACAACTAGAGAAAAAGAGATTATAAAATTAATTTCTGAAGAGTTAACAACTGAAGAAATAGCTTCAAAATTGTTTTTAAGTAAGCATACGGTGGAGACACATAAAAAAAATATATATCAAAAATTACAAGTTAATAATGCAGCAGGATTAATTAAAAAAGGAGTATTTTTAGGTTATATTTCTTAATATTAGTTTTTTAAAATGAATTTTAATGAATTTTAATGAATTTATCATAGCGTTACCAAAAATAAAAAATATCTCTTTGCCAGCCGAAGCATCACAGCTTAAAATGGTGCCACCTTATAGACAAGAGTTGGTGAAACAGCAAGGTGATGCTATTAAAAACGCAAGACAAAGTGCTGTATTAGCGTTGTTTTATCCAGATTTAGAAGCCCAAACAAAGTTAATTTTAATATTAAGAAAAACCTACAAAGGAGTCCATTCTGGGCAAGTTGGTTTTCCTGGTGGAAAAGTAGAATTAGAAGATCATGATTTAAAACACACTGCTTTAAGAGAAACCCACGAAGAGGTTGGTGTATCTCCAGACTTAGTTACGGTTTATAAAAAACTTACTCAAGTTTACATTCCACCAAGTAATTTTTATGTACAACCTTTTATTGGAGTGGCAGATAGTACACCAATTTTTACCAAACAAGATAGTGAGGTAGAGGATTTATTAGAAGTTTACCTATCCGATTTGTTAAGCGAAAGTAACTTAACACAAAAAATAGTGACTACTAGTTATGGTACTGATGTACAGGTGCCTGCATTTAATTTAAACAATCATTTAGTTTGGGGAGCAACTGCCATGATGCTTAGTGAAGTCAAAGACTTGTTAAAACAAACCCTTTAACCTAAAGGTTTTGCTATATTTGTATTTACTAAATGTAAAATTAAACTATGGGTTTATTTAAAAAAAATCCTTTTGGACACATCCTTTTTGTAAAAAAATGGTTGATTAGGATCTTAGGTGTCTTAACACACAGACGTTACAGAGGTTTTAACGAATTGCAGATTGAAGGGTCTGATATTATTAGAGACTTACCAGATACTAACGTATTATTTATATCAAATCACCAAACTTATTTTGCAGATGTAATAGCCATGTTTCATGTTTTTAATGCAGCTTTAAGTAATCGTCAAGATACTATCAAAAATGTTGGGTATTTATGGAATCCTAAGCTTAACTTTTATTACGTTGCAGCCAAAGAGACTATGAAGTCTGGATTAATTCCTAAAATATTTGCTTACACAGGCTCTATAAGTATAGAGCGTACATGGCGTAGTCAAGGTAAAGATGTTAAACGACAAGTAAAAATGTCTGACATATCTGCTATTAAAACAGCATTAGATGATGGTTGGGTAGTGACTTTTCCGCAAGGGACAACAACACCATTTAAACCCATCCGTAAAGGTACAGCACATATAATAAAACATTACAAACCAGTAGTAGTACCAATAGTTATTGATGGTTTTAGACGTAGTTTTGATAAAAAAGGATTACGCGTTAAAAAGAAAAATGTATACCAATCTTTTGAAATTAAAGCGCCTTTAAAAATTGATTACGAAAACGATAGTATTGCAGATATTGTAGAGCAAATAGAATATGCAATTGAGCAACATCCTTCGTTTTTAAAAGTAATACCAGAAAAAGAATTATTAGCACAGGAAGAACTTAATAAACAACGTGAGTTTTTAAGTTAAGCTAAATATTACAACATAAAAAAAGCATCAAAATATATTTATTTTGATGCTTTTTTAGTTTGTGTTTAAACTTAGATTTCTATCTTTTTAAGTTCTTTATAATTTCTGTTTAATCGCTTCAGTAATATACCATAAATCAAGCTGTAAAACGCATAAACAATACCAACAGTAATTAAAGTAAGTAAGGTAACTACACCAATAAATTTTGACAATTCAATGGTAGATAGTGCAGAAACATCAAACTCAGTACGTTTAGTTTTTAATGATAAATAGGTGTAGTAAGGTGCCATTACTACTATCATAAACAAATTATAAACCACATAGTATTTAATAATTTTTCTGGTTTTTAAAATGTTTTTCATTAACTGTTTGGTACTATCCACAACCGAAATTGTTTTGTACGACTTGTACAGCAAATAGATGAAAATTACAATAACCACATAGGATAAGCCCAAGATTATATAATGAAGAGTGCCATTGTTGTAAGTTTCGTTAAACTGATTTTTATAATCCTCAGACACAAAAAACGGAATAAAATTACAGAATAATATAAACACCAACTCAGCAATACTTATATAAAATAACGTCTTTACAATACTAGACGATTTTTTTAATAGCATTGGATATATTTGGGAAGCCGATTTTTTTTCAAATTTATCGTCGCTCTTAACCCAGTCTTTCTTTAATAATTCTAATTCATCCATAGGTTACGGATTTAAAATGGTTCTTAATTTAGTTTTCACTCTATTCATTTTCACTCTAGCATTAACTTCAGTAATACCCATTGTTTCACTTATTTCTCTATAATTTTTGTCCTCCAGATATAAAAACACCAAAGCCTTTTCAATATCATTTAATTGGTGGACAGCCTTGTATAACAATTTTAATTGTTCCTCTTCAGTACTATCGTACTCTTCCGCACTAATTTTAAATTGTACAGTATCAAATTGCTGAGTATTAATAGTACGTTTAGATTTTCTGTAAAGTGTAATTGCGGTATTTAATCCCACACGATACATCCAAGTGCTAAACTTACTATCACCTCTAAACTTCGGGAAAGCTTTCCATAGTTGGATCGTTATTTCCTGAAATAAATCGTTGTGCGCATCATAATTATTGGTATAAAGTCTACAAACTTTATGCACAATATTTTGGTGCTGTTCCAACAATTCAACAAAATTTTGTTCTAGTGGTTTACTCAATGGTTTGATTAGTTAGTTTAACTATTAGTAGTAAAAAATATAAAGATGTTACACAAAAATAAAAATATTTTTTTTGGCGTTACCACAAGGGTCGCGTTTTACGTTAAAATCTTTTTTTGCCATATGTGGCAGCAAAAAAAGGATACCACTGCAACCGCTAACGCAACTCATCCGCCAAAAACAACAATTCAGAAATTTAAAATTCCAATTCCTAGAGGTTCAGTACATCTTTGTACCATCAAACAATCAAAAAGCAAACACCGTTATGAAATCTTTATTATCATGTCTACTATTACTGTTAACTCTAACGCTACAAGCGCAAACCACAATATCTGGTACAGTAACAGATCAAAACAAACAACCTGTTTTAGGAGCCAATGTCTACCTAAAAGGCACCTACGATGGAGCCAGTACCTTAGCCAATGGTCGTTTTAGTTTTACAAGTACAGTAACAGGAACGCAAACCTTAATAATCTCGTTTTTATCCTACGAGACTAAAACCTTAGTTAATAATATAAACCAGTTTAAGGATTTAAAAATTACATTACGTGAAGATGTTAACACATTAGACGCAGTAGTCATATCAGCTGGTACATTTGCAGCAGGAGATAATAGTAAAGTTTCAGTTTTAAAACCATTAGACGTCGTGACAACAGCTAGTGCTTTAGGAGACTTTGTTGGAGCATTACAAACCCTTCCAGGAACCACAACAGTTGCTGAAGATGGACGTTTATTTGTACGTGGTGGAGAAGCCGAAGAAACGCAAATATTTATTGACGGAATACGTGTGTTTACACCATACTCGCCAACTACAAATAATGTACCAACACGTGGACGATATTCTCCATTTTTATTTGACGGAATCACCTTTTCAACAGGAGGTTATAGCGCAGAATATGGACAAGCTTTGTCAAGTATTTTAGAGTTGAATACAATACATCAGCCAGATCAAGAAAAAACAGATATAGGTATCATGAGTGTAGGAGCAAATCTAGGTAATACTCAAATTTGGGGTAAAAATAGTTTAAGCGTCAATGCATCTTATATTAATTTAGCGCCATATTTAGAGCTTTTTGAAGATAGAAACGACTGGAAAAAACCTTTTGAAACCCTTTCTGGAGAAGCCGTATTTAGACATAAAAGTAACAATGGATTATTAAAATTATACTCAGCTTTTGATACCACAGATTTTAGCTTAGTCCAAGACGATATAAATTACAGTAATGGTATTCCGTTTGGTCTAAATAATAACAACCTATATTTTAATGGTTCTTATAAAGAAGCATTAAATAATAATTGGACTATTTCAGGAGGTGTTAGTTATACTTTTGCAAACGCTAAAACAGAGGTTTTTGAAAGTAAAATTAAAAGCACACAAAACTCGGTTCATGCTAAAGTAAAATTAAAATATCGTTTTAATAATCGATTTAAATTAAACTTTGGAGTAGAGCAATTTACCACACAATTTACAGAAAACTATAATGACGAAACTATCACTGATGTTAATTATGGTTATAATAATAACCTATCTGCTGCATTTACGGAAGCAGATGTGTTTTTCTCGAAAAAGATAGCTTTAAAAGCTGGTTTTCGTGCAGAATATAGTGCTTTGTTTGATGCTGTTAATGTGTCACCACGATTGTCTTTAGCTTATAAAACAGGATCTAAAAGTCAGTTGTCATTAGCTTATGGGCGTTTTTTTCAGCAACCCAATAGTGATATCTTAAAATTTAATCAAGATTTGCAAGCACAACAAGCGCAACATTATATATTAAACTATCAATATAATTCAGATGGAAAGATTTTTAGAGCAGAAACCTATTACAAACAATACAGTGATTTAGTAAAATACGATTCAGATTTCACAAGTTTTGATACTGATTTCAATAATTCAGGAGATGGATTTGCAAAAGGTATCGATTTGTTTTTTCGTGATAATAAAAGCATTAAGAATATAGATTACTGGGTAAGCTATTCGTTATTAGATACGCAACGTGATTATAAAAATTATGCTAATTCAGCCCAACCTAATTTTGCTAATACCCATAATTTATCAGTCGTAGGTAAATATTGGATTGATAATTTAAAAAGTCAAGTGGGATTAAGTTATAATTTTGCTTCAGGACGTAGTTATACAGACCCAAATCAAGAAGGATTTTTAAATCAGAAAACAAAAAGCTATAATAGTTTAAGTTTAAATTGGGCTTACCTTTTAAGTCCTCAAAAAATCTTATATTTTTCGGTAAATAATGCCTTAGGATTTAATAATATAAACGGTTACCAATACGCTAATACACCAGATTTAAATGGACAGTTTAATAGTCGTGCGTTGCGTCCTGCAGCAGATCAGTTTTTCTTTGTAGGTTTCTTTTGGACCATAAGCGAAAAAGGTACTGACAATCAATTGGATAATTTATAATTATAGCTTCTCGATACAATTTGTTCGTGCCACACAAATCACTCGAAGTGACGAATATGGATGTAAAACTTGAGTTTATTGGGTTGTAAGTCATTACATAGCGTCAGTTTTAGTACTTTGATGTAGTAGTGGTGTATCGAGGACTATTAATTGTTAAACTTCTCGATACAATTTGTTCGTACCTCCTAAATCACTCGAAGTGATGAATATGGATATAAAACTTGAGTTTATTGGGTTGTAAGTCATTACATAGCGTCAGTTTGTGTACTTTGACGTAGGAGAGGTGTATCGAGGATTATTAATAGTTAAACTTCTCGATACAATTTGTTTGTATCTCCCAAATCACTCGAAGTGACGAATTAAGTAAGTAGTACCAATAAAACTAACAGAATTAATAGTTTTGAGGCATCACATAACGTCAGTTCGAGTGCTTCGACGTAGGAGAAGTGTATCGAGAACTATTGTGTTGATTGCATTAATTAAATTTTTTCTTTGCCAAATTAGGAAGCTTATCATACTCGTTGTTAATTAAAGCTTCTTTTTTTGCTTTAGACCATTTTTTTATTTGTTTTTCAGTTGAAATTGCAATATTAATATCTGTAAATTCAGTATAAAACATTAATAGTATCGGTCTTCTTGAATACGTGTAGCTTTCATAATGTTTTCCTAGTTTGTGTTCTAATAAGCGGTTATTTAAATTAGAAGTTACACCAGTGTAATAAGTATTGTCTGAACATTTTAAGATATAAACATAGGATAATTTCATTCTTAAATATATAATTTTTATAGTTGTTAAACTTCTCGATACAATTTGTTTGTGCCTCACAAATCACTCGAAGTGACGAATTGAGTAATTAGTACCAATAAAGTTAGCGCAAGTAATAGTTTTGAGTCATCACATAACGTCAGTTCGAGTGTTTCGACGTAGGAGGAGTGTATCGATGACTATTAGCAATGATTTAATCAATAAAAATCACTGCTTCTTACTACTTTGTCTCCAAAAAATAAAAGCCATTATAAACCCAAAAACCATGTAAATACCATGTGCAATGCGTATGTCGTTTTCGGTTGGTCCAATAAGAGTTTCAACTTTAGTACCTAAGCTAAACCAGTAAATAAAAATTGCAAAAACAACTAAAATAATACTACCAACAGTACCACTGACTAGTAAAACGTGTTTTGTTGTAAAAAAGAAGTTGGCTGCCAAAGCTCCCCAAAAAAAGGTTAATACGTATAAGCCATTATCTGTGTACGTTTTTATAATTCGGCTGATGGTATCGTTATCAGTTGTATTATCTACAGCCAAATAGATGTCAAACCCAATTAGTAGTATAAATAAAATAATAATTAGGTATTGTACTTTTTTTACAAAAGCATCATTGTCTAATAATTGATTTAAAGGTCGCATACTATTAGTTATTTAAGGTAAATTGGATAAATTCTTCATGACGTTGTGACCATATAAAATGACCAAATAGTAAACCGCTAACTAATAAGATAATTTGATACTTGGTCTTAATTATGTAATCCTTAGGCAATTTTCTACCATATATAATCATAATAATGACTATTACAGCTAACACAATTGGAGGAATTTCCCAATGGGTAATAAAAATATCAAGTACAGGTTTTTTACTTCCTAAAAAAAAGTGACCACCAAATACTCCCCAAAGAAAAGGTATGAAAAAGTACTTGTTATAGCTCCAATTTTTAATAACAACATTAATAGTATCATTTTTATAGTAGTTAATATTTAAAATCGTGTTTAATAAAATTAATAAGCCAATGGTACTAAATACAATAATTTCAACAGTTGTTATGGACATGAATAGCGAGTTTAAAGACTTAAAGTTAGTGGTTTTGTATTGTAAAAACAATGCTAAATGAAGGCAAATGATAAAACTATTACAATTCAGACTAAAAAAGTTACAATTGGGTCATCTGCTTTTTTAAAAACTATAGTAGTGTTGGATATTTGTAGTGTTAATATATAAATCATTAATCATGTACAAAATAGCAATTATTATTACCTTAATGTTCAGTCAGATTTTATCTGCACAAAGCACTTATGAAACTGGTATGAATAAAGCCTTCGAGCTTTGGAAATCTGGACAACCTGATGAAGCTTCTAATTTATTTGAGCGTATAGCAACAGCAGAAAGCGATAACTGGTTACCATCTTATTATGCAGCTCAAGTTTTAATTCTAGACAGTTTTACAAAATTAAAAGATAAACAAGCTTTAGAAGCACAATTAAAAAAAGCACAAACTTTTTTAGATGATGCAGTTTCTAGATCAAAGGATAATCCTGAAAATATGGTTTTACAAGCCATGCTACATACCGCTTATGTCGCTAGTGATGGTGCAAGTTACGGTATGTCATTATCTCCAAAAATTAATGCATTATATGCTAAAGCAGCACAATTAGCACCAAATAACCCTCGTGTGATGTTGTGTAAAGCAGAATGGGATATGGGAAGTGCTAAATATTTTGGACAAGACACAAAACCATTTTGTGAGCAAATAGAAAAATCTCTGCAACTTTTTGCTAACTTTAAACCAGAAACTACTTTTGATCCCAATTGGGGAAAAGAGCGTGCAGAGCAATTAACAGCACAATGTAAAGCTTAATTATTGCAACTGTTTTAATAACAAAACATTATGAACAAAGTATTTAAAAATATAATATTAACTTTTGCTATAGGCTGTGTAGTCTTTGTTATAGGGCAATATTTATCCAATGGGTTTAAGTATGACACTACATCACAATTTATAGAAGATTTTATATTTTATCAATTATATGCTTTTGTTTTAGGTTTTTCAAACATGACATTTTTCTCATATATGGAACGTCGTAAATGGATGTCAGGACAGTATGTTAAACGTGTGCTTTTAGGTATTTTAGGATCTACACTAATTACACTTTTAGGTCTGTTTTTATTAAGGGCATTTACCTCTGTAGTGTATTTTGGTAATTCGTTTTCGTTTTTTATATCAAATGAAACTTGGAAAGGCTATTCATTTGGATTATGGATAACATTAACCATAGTATCTATCTTTCATGTGGTTTATTTTTACAACAGATATCAAAAAAATAAGCTGAAAGAACAAAAAGTAATTGCAGGAACAGCAAGTGCTAAATTTGATGCTTTAAAAAACCAATTAGATCCTCATTTTTTATTCAATAGTTTAAATGTATTAACTAGTTTAATTGAAGAAAATCCAGATAACGCACAAAAGTTTACAACCAGTTTATCAAAAGTATATCGTTATGTTTTAGAACAAAAAAATAAAGATTTAGTAACTGTAGATGAAGAACTTAAGTTTGCTAAAACCTATATGTCTTTATTAAAAATGAGATTTGAAGACAGTATTATTTTTGACATACCAAAACAAGCCACAAATCCAGAAAGTAAAGTCGTGCCTTTATCATTACAATTGTTATTAGAAAACGCAGTAAAGCACAATATTGTTACCAGTAGTAAACCGTTGCATATTAAAATTTATGAAACTAACGGTAGTCTAGTGGTTGAAAACAATTTACAAACCAAAGAAATAGTAAAAAAGAGTAGTGGAGTTGGTCTTGAAAACATCAAACAACGTTACCAATTATTAACCAATAAACGTGTAGTAATTAACCAAAGTCAAAAAGATTTTATGGTTGCAATTCCTATACTAACAAAAGAAATAGTAATTATGAAACAAATACCAAAACAACAATTAGACGACTCATATGTAAGAGCACGTAAGCATGTAGAAGAATTAAAAGAATTTTATTATAACCTGATTTCATATTGTATCGTTATTCCTTTTTTAATTTTTATAAATTATAAAACAAGTTGGGATTACAAGTGGTTTTTCTTTCCAATGTTTGGTTGGGCAGTCGGCATATCATTTCACGCATACAAAGTGTTTGTAAACGACGGGATGCTAGGAAAATCTTGGGAAGAAAAGAAGATTAAAAAGTTTATGGAAGAAGACAATCAAAAACGTTGGAACTAAAATTTAATGTTATGAAAAGCGATATAGATAATTATATAGAAAATAATCATCAAAATAATTTTGAAAAAGAAGAAGCTTATATTAGAGCTAAGAAAAAAGTAGAGAAAATTGTTGGCTTTTATTGGCATTTTGCAATTTACATTGTAGTTAATATTTTTTTAATGATAATGATTTATTCTAAATCAGGAGAACCCTTTTGGAGCTTTGCTGTTTGGTCGACACCTTTATTTTGGGGAATAGGTATAGGATTTCATTTTTTAGGTGTTTTTGGGACAGATTTTTTATTTGGTAAAAACTGGGAAGAACGTAAAATTGAGAAATACATGAATAAAGAAAAAGATAATAAACGTTGGGAATAAGCAGTTGTTTAATAAACCTAAACCAAACTAAATAAATACAAAAAACAAATATTAAAACCATGAAAGTAATAATTATAGAAGACGAAAAACCATCTGCAAGACGCTTACAACGTATGCTTAAAGCAATTAATGTGGAAGCAGACACCATGTTGCATTCGGTTGAAGAATCTATAGATTGGTTTAATAATAATACACATCCAGATTTAATATTTTTAGATATTCAGCTTAGTGATGGTTTGTCTTTTGAAATTTTTGATCAAGTAGAAGTCAAGTCAGCTATTATTTTTACAACTGCTTATGATGAATATGCATTGCAAGCTTTCAAATTAAATAGTATTGATTATTTACTTAAACCTATTGATGATGAAGATTTAGAAGCTGCTGTAACAAAATATAAGGCCAGGCTTCCGCAGAAAACAAATATTGCTTTGGACTTTGAGGATATTAAAAAACTATTGGTTAATCCAATTGACAGAGTCTACAAAAAACGTTTTTCTGTTAAAGTTGGACAACATATAAAATTAGTAAATATTGATGAGGTTGAATGCTTTTATAGCGAAAATAAAGGGACTTACTTACATACCACAGAAGGTAGAAACTACCTTTTAGACACCACTTTAGAAGCACTTGAAAACGAGTTGCAACCAGAAACGTTTTACAGAATTAACCGTAAGTTTTTTGTAAACATCAATGCTATTAAAGACATTATTAGCTATACAAATTCACGTTTACAAATCAAGTTAAATAATTATAATGATGATCAGGTTATTGTGGCTAGAGAGCGTGTAAAGGACTTTAAACAATGGTTGGAGTAGGTGTTACTCTTCTTCGTCTTCAATTCTATTATCATCAAACGCACTAGGTAATAATTTAGGAATAAATTTTACAACCAATGGTAGTAATAAAGCACCTCCAGGTAAAATAAAAATAGCAAGACTAGGTATGGATTTAAATACATCTAATAGTTGGTCTTGTACTTTTTTTTGTTCGTCTTTGCTTAAATCTCTAACTGTAGATTGGGTTAAAAGTATTAATAGTTCTTTACTTTCTAAAAGCTCTTGAGTTAGACGTTTACTATTGCGTTTTATTAACTTTAATACCATGTTGGTAGAGTTGTCATAAAACGTTTTTACAATGTTTTTAGAGCCTAATAAAGGGACTTTACTTCTATAAGTTTTATAAAATTGGGCAATAGTTTTAGACGCCTCATTGGTTTGGTGTTGTGTTAGATTTAGTTGTTCGCCTAAGTTGTTTAAAAATAAAACCTCTTCATTATCTAATTTTGCATCAGTCCAAGTTGCCATAGCAGCTAAGTCTAAACAGTATCTAGCAAATAAATTAGTGTCAACAGAGGCAATAGCTTCATTAAACAATAAAACACTATCTCTTTGGTATCTTAATGATTGTTCAAAAAGTTCAATTAAGCTATTATCGTAATCAGATTTTTGTTTTTTACTATTTAAAGTGTTTAAAACAATGCTTTCTATTATAGATTCATATTCTTTTATAGTTTCATCATTAGCAACTCCAGTTTTTAAATAATTTCTAAAAGCTAATACATCAACAAATAATAAGGCATTGGTGATAAAGTAATTAAAGCTTTTGTCTATTAAATTATCATCAATTTGAATACGTTTATTTATAATCTTTTCGGTTTGATCTTTAATATCTTTAGACCTAATTATAGATTGTAAAAATGTAACTTTTCCTTTGTTAATAGTATTATAAAAATTAACCACTTCGGTATAAAAATCTTCTGTGGTATTATGGTTTGTGTAGGCAATATGCAGTGCAATGACTAAATTTATTTTACAAATTTCGTCTGCTTCAAAATCGTTGTCTTTTACCCAATTATTTACAACTGTTACATTACTTCCGTATATAAAACCACAATCTCTAAAGTGTCTGTAATACACCTCCAAGTCATTGTCTTTAAACAGCTCATGTGGTTTAAGCTCTTTAAGTAATTTTTTAATCCAGCCTGAAGCAGAAGGGTTCATTCAACATTTTTATTAGAAAGGTTAAAGATACTTTTTTAAAATTATTTTTCACATTTTTTCATTTAAACTAAACTTTAATAAAACCGCTTTTATAAAAGTTGCGTAAGTGTATGCGAGAACCAAAAATATTAATTAACAAAAAATCTCAAAAACATTATGAAAAATTTCAAATTTATTTTAGGAGTAGGTGTATTTGCAGCAGCAAGTTTCTTCTTCTTATCAGCAGATCATATTGATGCTCCTGCTGTACAAGGTGGTACAAGTGATATTACAGATTTTTACGCTTTTCAGGGTGAAGACACAAACAATTTAGTTTTTGTTGCTAATGTACAAGGTCTATTAAGTCCAACAGCAAGTGCTAGTGCAAGTTTTGACGAAAACGTGATGATCGAGTTTAACATTGATAATACAGGAGACAATGTTGAAGATCTAGTGATCCAAGCTATACCAAGAGATGGTAAAATGTACTTTTTTGGACCAGTTGCTCCAGGAACAACAGGTTTAAGCAGTACAGTAATGACAGATGCAACACAAACTGTTGTAGACATTACTGCTTATGGTGAGTCTGCAATGACAGAAACTAGCAATGGTATTACTGCTTTTGCAGGACCAAGAGATGATCCGTTTTTCTTTGATTTTAACCAGTATTCTGCAATTATAGCAGGTGATGCAACAGCATTTAACGATCCAGGAACAGACACTTTTGCAGGTACAAATGTAATGTCAATAGTAGTTGAGGTGCCAAAATCTATGATTGGTGGTACAGGAACAATCAATACTTGGGTAGAATCTAAGTCTAAATAATTAAAAACTTTCAAAAACATATAAATTATGAAAAATTTAAAAAATATATTTACAGTATTACTAATAACTTTGGTTGCCTTTAATTGTTCTGATGACGATGATGCAACTATGGTTGTAACACCAACAGGAACTGATTTTTCTGGGACATACACGCAACAAGATCAAATGGGTAGACCTGCTGTAAACACAGTATTTGTGTCTTCAGGATCTAAGGATACTTTTAACACCACTCTACCTACAGACCAAAATACTGGATTCCAGTCTATGTTTGAAGCTAATTTAACAGCTTTAAGTCCTGCATTTGCTAATCCAGGTGATGCTAATGCATTAGGTCAAGATGCTGCTGCTTTTACAGGATTATTAGCTACAGATGTACTTAATGTGTCTTTAGACGGAACCACTACTTTTTATGACGGAACAAATGTTTTAACTGGTCGTAACTTAGCAGATGACGTAATAACAGTTGAGTTGTTATTAATTTTTGGAGGTGAAGATTTCTCTGAAAACCCAACACTTTCTAATGACAATGTAAGCGAAAATGATAAACCATTTTTAGCCTCTTTCCCTTATTTAGCGTCTCCTTGGTAGACGGTATTTTAATCCAGAGTGTTTTAAACAACCACTCTGGATTATTTCAAAACCCATAATATTTCCCACATAAAACAAACAAACAACAAAACAAAAATATCATGAACACAAAACTATACATGCTACTACTTGTTATTATTATAGCAACTAGTTGTTCAGACAAAAACCAAGCAATTACTAATCCAGAAGACTATAATAAATACCTAGTTAAACAACCCAGTAACGAGACCTTAGAAGCCACTGCAGATTATAATTTTTGGAACAAAAAAATAGAAGCTGCTCCAAATCAATTATCTTACTTATCACAAATAGCAAGTGCAGAAACTAGATTGTTTAAATCTACTGGTTATATTAAATATTTAAAACATGCCGAAAAATCTTTATTAACTTTAAATACACGTACACATTATAATTGGGCTGGACATTTAAGAAGCTTAGCTCGTAATTATATTTCACAACATAAATTTAAGGAGGCTTTAGAGATGCTTAAAAAAGCAGAAGCTAATGGACAAAATTTAGACGGAACAAAAAAAATGCTATTTGATGTACACATGGAGTTGGGTAACTTTACTGTAGCAAAAAACTATTTAGAACAAACCAAAGATTTAAACGATTTTGGATATTTAATCAGGTTATCAAAATGGAGTGATTATCAAGGCGATTTAGATGCAGCAATTAAGTATTTAGAAAAAGCAACAGCTAAAGCTGAATCTTCAAAATTAGATCATTTAATGGAGTGGTCTTATACTAATTTAGCAGATTTTTACGGTCATGATGGACAAATAGAAGAATCCTACAAGCATTATTTAAAAGCATTAGCTTTAAATCCTGATGATGCCTATGCTAAAAAAGGAATTGCTTGGATAGTGTATTCTTACGAGAAAAACACGACCGAAGCTAATCGTATTTTAGATGCATTAACCCAATTACACCATGCACCTGATTATTTATTGTTTAAAGCAGAAATTGCAGAATATGAAAACAATGATACTGCAAAAAATAAGTATTTAAACACTTACTTTGAAGCCATTAAAGACACCAGTTATGGCAACATGTATAATGTGTATTCTTCAAAAATATTAGCAGATTCCAAAAACAAAAAAGCGATAGCTTTAGCTAAAATTGAAGTCCAAAATAGGCCAACACCTTTATCTTATGATTTATTAGCTTGGAGTTATTTTAGTAATGGAAATATTACTGAAGCTTTAAACATTGTAGAAAAGCACGTTGTAGGACAAACTTTTGAGCCTGAAGCACAATACCATATTGCCCAAATATATAAAGCCAACGGTAAATTAAAAGAAATGGCTTTAATTAAAAAAGAATTACAAGAAAGTAGTTACGAATTAGGTCCATTAACTTCAAAAATTGTAAACAAATTATAATCTTTGTAACCATGAAAAATATTTTAATACTACTAGTTTTAGTAGGCTTTACGCTTACTGTTAACGCTCAGACAGTTAAAGGGTTTGTTACAGATAACAATCAGCCTTTAGAAAATGCTTATGTGTATAATCAAAACTCAAAACAGCATTCACATACTAATCAATTAGGACAATTTATAATTAATGACACTAAGGTTGGAGACAGCTTAGTTATTGGTTTATTAGGATACCAAAAACAAAGTGTGTTATTAACAGAAGCGCTTTTGCAACAACCTTTAGTTATAAACTTAAAAACTAAAGCATTTTTGTTAGATGAATTAGTGCTAACCGAACCTGTTAATGTTATTAATAGTATGGTTAAGATAGATTTGGCTACAGATCCATTAAATTCTTCTCAAGAAATCTTACGTAAAGTTCCTGGATTAATTATTGGTCAACACGCAGGAGGTGGTAAAGCCGAACAAATATTTTTAAGAGGTTTTGACGTAGATCATGGTACTGATGTTGCATTATCAGTAGACGGAATGCCAGTAAATATGGTCTCTCATGCACATGGTCAAGGCTATAGTGATTTACACTTTTTAATTCCAGAAACTATTAATAATATAAGTTTTGGTAAAGGTCCATATTATGCAAATCATGGTGATTTTAATACTGCTGGTTTTGTAGATTTTAAAACCAAAGATAAGTTAGATGATAATCTAATAAGTTTTTCGGCTGGACAATTTAATTCCTTAAGAACCTTAGGGATGTTTAATTTACTAGATAATAAAAATGCCCAAAATGCCTATGTCGCAGTTGAGTATATTGAAACAGATGGACCTTTTGAGTCTCCTCAAAATTTTGACAGATTAAACCTAATGGCTAAATACAATGCTTATTTAAATAACAATTCAAAAATTGGAGTAACCCTAAGTCATTTTACAAGTCAATGGGATGCCTCAGGTCAAATTCCACAACGTTTAGTAGATGATGGTACAATCTCAAATTTTGGAGCAGTAGATGACACTGAAGGAGGAGAAACTAGTCGTACCAACTTTAATATTCAGTATAGCACCATTTTAGATAATGATGTCGAAATGCAAACTAATGCATTTTATTCAAATTATGATTTTTTGTTATATTCTAACTTTACTTTCTTTTTAGACGATCCAGTAAATGGTGATCAAATTAAACAAAAAGAAGACAGAAATATCTTTGGTTTTAACACACAATTCAAAAAAAATAAAAACTATAATTCATTTGATGTTAATTATACTTCAGGTGTTGGATTGCGTTTTGACGATGTTAATGATATCGAGTTATCACACACATTAAACCGAAAAGAAACACTAGAAAACATACAATTAGGAAATGTTAATCAACGTAATTTATATGGGTTTTTTAATGCAGAAATTGACCTAGGAAAAGTAACTATTACTCCAGCTTTACGTTTAGAGTACATCAAGTTTCAATACCAAGACCAATTAAGTGATACTTATAGTAACCTAACAGATAGTGAAGTCGCATTGTTACCAAAGCTTAGCATACAGTACAATCAAAATAATAATGTACAATGGTTTTTAAAATCAGGAATTGGATTTCATTCTAACGATTCTAGAGTTGTGTTAAATCAAAATATAGATAATGCTTTGCCTAAAGCGTATGGTGTAGATTTAGGTAACATCTGGAAACCAACAGATAAATTAGTGCTAAACTCTGCATTATGGTATTTGTTTTCTGAAGAAGAATTTGTTTACGTTGGTGATGCAGGAATTATAGAACCTAGCGGAAAATCTGAACGTTATGGCGTTGATTTTGGTGTAAGGTATCAAATGTCAGATAACATTTATTTTAATACTGATGCGACCTATACTAGAGCAAGAAGTTTAGAAGAAGACAATGGTAATGATTACATACCATTAGCACCAGATTTTACTGTAGTAGGAGGATTGTCTTTTAAAGATATTAATAATTTTTCAGGAGGAATCAATTATAGATATGTTGATGATAGACCTGCAAACGAGGATAATTCGGTACAAGCAGAAGGTTATTTTGTAACCGATTTAAATCTTAATTATGCGTTTGATAATCATTGGAAATTAGGTGTTAGTATCGAAAATTTATTTGATACAGACTGGAAAGAAACTCAGTTTTTAACAGAGTCAAGATTGCAAAATGAAGCAGCCTCTGTTGAAGAAATTCATTTTACACCAGGAACCCCTTTTTATTTTAAAACAACATTAAGTTATTCGTTTTAAAAAAACAATAAAACCTTACTAGTTTAATTTACGTAAGTATAATGCAATCGATTTAAGGGAAACAATTAATTGCATAACTAACAATACGTGAAGACTATGAAAAAGTGAGGTTGTTTTTTGTTAGTTTGTTTTGAAAGTGTTTGATAACAATGTTTATCAAACACTTTCTTTATGTAATAAAGTTGCTATTAATTAAAATCAATAGACCTGTATAAGTGTAATACAGATAAAATTGTAGAAGTTTTTAAAACTAAAAAAGACACCACATGGTGTCTTTTTTAGTACTATTAAAATAGTAATTTGTTATATTGAAGCTAAAGCTCCTAACGTATATAATTGCTCTAATGTAGGCGATTTGCTTCCTCCAGCTGGTTCTAAAGTGATACCAAATGCTTGCGATTGATTTGCATTTTTAAGCTTAAAAATCTTATTGTCATCTTGTATAAAGTCGTCAATAGTACCTAAACTAGTAGGTGTTAACGGGTTTAATGTTAAGGACCAAACTTGATAAACTTTACCCTCTGGTGGTTCTGGTAAACCTTGTAAATCTAGATATACAGTATCATCATTTTTATCCCAATATACATTTGCATAAGCTCCAGGTGCAGCTGCTTGACCTTCTAAAGGGATATTAATAATACTTTTGTCTCTAATGATGTTTAGTAGATTTTTAGTTTCGGCTAGATCTGTTTTAGAAGTTTCCATTTGGATTTCTAAAAAGTCTTTTTCAGTATTTACTATTTGTATCTGGTCTTCTAAATTAGATTTTTGATTAATTGTCCAAATAAGACCACCAGCTAATACAACAGCTGCAGCCCAACCAGTATAGTTAAACCACTTAGTTTTTGGTCTATTTAAACTAATTACTTTAGTCTCGCTATTTGTATTTAAACGTCCTTTAATAGTATTAAAATCAATGTCTTTTTTAGGTGCAACACTTGCGGTTAGTTTTACTAAAGCAGCTTCAATTTCTAAAACTTCTTTTAAAACTTCAGGGTGTTTTAACATTAGGTCATACACCTCTTTGCTTTCTTTTTCAGAAAGCTGACCAGCAACGTATAGTTCTAGTATACCTGAGTTTATGTAGTCGTTAATGTTCATATTATAATACGGATTCTCTTAATTCTTTAATACAATTTCTGTTTCTAGTTTTGATAGTTCCAATTGGCATATCTAAAGCTTCTGAGGCTTCTTTTTGTGTGAAACCTTTAAAATATAATAGCTCGATTACCTGAATACATTTTTTAGCTAGTTTGTCTACAAACTTTTTTATTCCAATAGCATCTGTACTATTATCTAAATTATCTTGCGACTCTATAATATCTACGAAAAAATCCGAGTTAAGGTTTTTACTAGCATTTTTGTAAGCCTTTGATCTGGTTTTATCTATCGCAGCATTTCTTGCAATATTAATTAGCCAAGTAAAAAAACGACCTTTGGTAGCATCATAACTATCTGATTTATGCCAAGCTTTGATAAATACATCTTGCATGATTTCTTCTGCAATATCATTATCTCTAACAATATTATAAATTACACCATGCATGCTGTCTTTATACATGTTGTATAATTTTTCAAACGCTTTTTCGTCTTTTTGTTTAAATTTTGAAACTAAAAGTTCTAATTGCATAAATTGAATTAATGGTTAAGGCTAAAAAAAGCAGCTAATATTTAGCTGCTTTGTTTGGTATAAAGATAATAAATTATAATTAATTTTCTCTTAAAAAGGTATTCACATTAATTGCAACTTCTTCCCAAGTTTTACTAACTCCATCTGCACCTTTGTGTAGATCAAAACAAACTTTATTTAAAGCACTTAAAGCACCTAAAGCATCCCAATCTTTTAATTGCATAGTTGCTGTCATAGCCACACGTCTTTTGTCAGTAATTTTCACATCTAATGGTAAATCTTTAGTAACATTATTCATTGTGATAGAAGCAACATACTTGTTGTTAACGTATTTAATGGTTCCTTTAATAAACTCAGGATTAAGCATTTCTCCAAAAAATGAAGTCTTTAATTTTAAATCTCTGGCTTCGTTATCTGTAAATAATCCAGTAATTGGAATAGAAAAACTTAAGTCATTAAGTGCTTCTTGAGGTGTGCTTCCTGTTTTTTGGTCAAATTTTAATACATTAAATTGTCCTCCAACTGGTACTTTTTCAGTGGTTTTATAAGCTGTAAACTTTACTGTTGTTGCTTCAGGTTTAACTACAAATTTTTCAGTTTTAACATCTGTTTTAGTCGTCTCTTTTTCAGCATCATTTGTTTTAGCTTCATCTTTACAACTTACCGCTAAAATAAGTGTAAAAGCTAATACTAATTGTGTTATTTTTTTCATTTTAAATAGTTGTTTTCTTTAATAATTATAAAGTTAAGCAGATAAATGTGCTTATCCAAATTACTGTACCTTAATCTAAGCTAAAGGTCTTTATTTCTTCGATAGGTTTAGTCATATTAATTTTAATGATAGACTGGTAATATGGTTTGAAACTGTCATTAAAAAAGGTGTTTGTTTTTTCTAATGCAGTTTTTAAATCTGTTTTAGCATGTTCTATCAACGTTGTTTCTGTTTTTGTTAGACCATTTTGTCTAGTCGCTGTATACCAAGACGCTATACCTAATCTACTATTAACACTAACATCTAATGTTCTAGTTATACCTTGTCGTTTGTCTTGTTTTCCTGTGTAAATGTCTAACAGTGTATCAATCTCCTTAATAATGTCTTTAGACGCTTTTATCTCTTCTTTGTATTTTGACTTATCTAAATCGGTTAATTCTTTTTTATATTTTTCAGCTAGTTTTTTATTTTCAGCTAATTGTTTTGTCGCGTCAGCAGCAATTTGACGTAATTTTTCAATTTCTTTTAAAGCAGCATAAACTTCATCTGTGTTTTTAGAAGACACCTCTAATCTAGGGTCATAAGCGACAGTAATCATAGTTTCAGAAGTTTGATCACCATATTCTAAAACCGCTTTGTAAGTTCCTGGTTTAACATCAACTCCACCTGGTTCTCTTTTTTGTTTTCTAATGGTTCTTGAAGGTCTACTACTTCCTTTTTCATCCATGTACCAGGTCCATTTATGTAATCCTTTTTCTTCAGGAACTTTTCGTTTTAAAGTTCTAATTAACTTATCGTTGTTATAGATTTTAAGTGAAATAGAATCCCATTTAATTTCATTTTCTTTGGTTTCAGAGTCTTCTTTTTTGTCCTCTTTGTCATCTCCTTTTTTAGTTTCTTTTGAAGGTTTTTCTGGTGTTACATAGTATGTAAACTGTGCACCACGACCTCTATTTTGACCATGAAACATAGCATCTGCACCAAAACGACTTCCTGTTGGTTGTTGGTAAGCAGCTTGGTAAGCAGTAGGAGGAGAAAATAGTTGAATTTTATTGTTTATAATTTGTTTGTTTTTAGCTATTGCTCTTAACGGTCTAATATCGTCTAAAACCCATGCAGCACGACCAAATGTACCAATAACTAAATCATGTTCTCTTGGATGGATCACTAAATCTTTTACTGAAACCGTAGGAAAACCTTCGGTCCATTTTGTCCATTTGTTTCCTGCATCAACAGATACATATAAACCATCATCAGTACCTAAAAACATAAGGTTTGGTTCAACTAAATCTTCAACAATGGACAACGCATAACTTTTAACATCGTTTTGGTCTACAATTCTTTCCCAAGTTTTTCCGTAGTTTTTAGTTCGGTAAGCATATGGTGCATAGTTAAAGCGTCTATAATCATTAGCTATAAGTAATGCTTCACCTTTATTTTTGTTACTAGCTTTAATTTGTGCAATCCAGCTTCCTTTAGGTAAGCCTTTAATATTACTAGAAACATCACTATAAGTTTGACCTCCATTTTGTGTGATATGTACACGTCCATCGTCAGTACCAACCCAAAATACATCCTTTTCAACAGTAGAAGGTTCAATAACTAAAATAGTACAGTGGTTTTCAGCACCTGTTGCATCTAAAGTTAATCCACCACTTTCATGTTGTTTTAATTTGTCAGGATCATTAGTAGATAAATCTTCAGATATTACTTCCCAAGTTAAACCTTTGTCTGTAGATTTATGTACAAACTGACTACCAAAATAGACTGTATTATTATCAAAAGGATCCACATTTATAGCAGCATTCCAGTTAAAACGTAGTTTAACATCCTTATCAGGATGTGTTGGTTGTACTCCAAAATTATTACCAGTTTGCCAATCGTAATAACTAACATAACCTTGTTGACTCATAGTCCAACCGTAACGCGAATTGTCTTTATCTGGTATAACATCAAAACCGTCACCAAAACTAATCTCTTGCCAATAGCTATTGCGTATACCTTGAGCACGCCAAACATAAGCAGGTCCTCTCCAAGATCCATTATCTTGCATTCCTCCATACACATTGTATGGATACTCATTATCTACATTAATATGATAAAATTGTGCAACAGGCATGTTACCAATAAAACGCCAATTTTTTCCACCATCTTTGGTTATGTTTAGTCCACCATCATTTCCATCTATCATAAAGTTTCCGTTAGTAGGATGGATCCACCAAGCATGATGATCTGGATGTACACCATTATCTGCACCATAAGCTGGCATTAATTGCGAAAAGTTTTTTCCACCATCTTCACTAACATTTATGTAAGTAAAAACAGAGTATACTCTATTTTCGTTTTGAGGATCTACATATATTTCAGAGTAGTAAAATGGTCTGTTGCCAATATCACTTTTATCGTTAACTTTTTTCCATTTAAAACCACCATCTTCACTTTTGTATAACGCATTTTTTTTAGCTTCAACTAAAGCATAAACAATATTGGGTTTGTTTCTAGCAATGGCAACTCCAATACGTCCTAATTCCCCTTTAGGGAAACCTTCTTTTTCTGTTACTTTAGTCCAGTTTTTACCACCATCATGTGTAATGTGTAAACCCGAACCTGCTCCACCAGATTTAAAAAACCATGGATCACGCTTGTGCTCCCATAAAGTTGCAATTAATTTATTAGGATTAGTAGGATCCATAACTAAATCTGCTGCTCCTGTTTTATTGTTAGCAAATAGTATTTTTTTCCATGTTAATCCACCATCTGTGGTTTTAAAAACACCACGTTCAGGATGTTCTCCCCAAGGACTACCAATTGCAGCAGCATAAACTATGTCTGGATTTGTTGGATCTATTACCACACGATGTATGTGTCTGGTTTTTTCTAATCCCATAGACGTCCAAGTTTTTCCTGCATCTAAAGACTTGTAAATACCGTAACCACCATTTAAACTGTTTCTTGGGTTTCCTTCACCTGTTCCAACCCAAATGACACTTGGATTAGATTGTTGTATTGCAACAGACCCTACAGACGCTGTTACTTCTTTGTCAAATAAAGGATCCCATTTAATACCACCAGAAGTAGACTTCCATAACCCTCCAGATGCTGTACCAACGTACATAATATCAGGGTTGCTATGGACAACGTCAATTGCAGTTACACGACCAGACATACCACCTGGACCAATGTTTCTTGGTGTCATGTTTTTAACTAAATCCATCGAGAATTCTTGCGAAAAAGCTGTGATAGAGAAGAGTAATAAAAGTAAAAAGGATAATTTTTTCATTTTTGGTAAATTAGTTTGCATAAAGTTAAGCAACATATTCTTAAAAAGCTGTTAACACATTTATTTAGATGTTAATTTGTTGTATTTTTATACTGCAATGAAAGAAAAAAATATACACAAAAAAGGTTTCGTATTTAAACCCTACGAAGCACCTTCACTATCACCTTTCGAGAAGCTTTTTGACATATTTAAAGAGTTGATTACACATACTTCAGGAGATTTTGACGAAGCTATAGATTGGCTTCGTGAATTAGATAAAGAATATAAGTTAACCACTCCAGAATATACCATTGATGACTTTATTGAAGATTTGAAAGCTAAAGGTTTTATTCGTGAAGAGATTAAACCCGATGGAAAAAAAGGAAATGCTATTACTGCCAAAACCGAACGCGCAATCAGGCAGTCTGCTTTAGACCAAATTTTTGGTAACATAAAACGTAGTGGCTCTGGTAACCATAAAAGTAAAGGTACAGGAGTAGGAGATGAGCATACTGGCGATTTTAGAAATTACCAATTTGGAGACAGCTTGGATAAAGTGTCCATGACAGAAAGTCTAAGAAATGCCCAAATTAACAACGGAATAGGAGATTTTAACTTAACCGAAGATGATTTAGTGGTTGAAGAAACGACCCACAAATCTCAAATGAGTACGGTTTTGATGATTGATATTAGCCACAGTATGATTCTTTATGGAGAAGATAGAATTACTCCTGCAAAAAAAGTAGCTATGGCTTTAGCCGAATTGATTACGACACGTTACCCAAAAGATACATTAGATATTCTAGTTTTTGGTAACGATGCTTGGCCAATTAAAATTAAAGATTTACCCTATTTAAACGTTGGTCCTTATCATACAAATACTGTAGCAGGATTAAAATTAGCAATGGATTTATTAAGACGTAAACGAAACACCAACAAACAAATTTTTATGATTACCGATGGTAAACCTAGTTGCTTGCGTTTACCTGATGGAACCTATTATAAAGATAGTAATGGCTTAAATCCTTACATTACCAATAAGTGTTATGCACAAGCACAGCAAGCTAGAAAATTGCATATTCCTATTACAACTTTTATGATTGCTCAAGATCCTTATTTAATGCAATTTGTTGAAGAATTTACGCATGCTAATCAAGGGAAAGCTTTTTATACAGGTTTAAAAGGTTTAGGAGAAATGATTTTTCAAGATTACGAAACAAACAGAAAAAAAAGAATTAAAGGATAATGAAAATAGAAACAATAAAAACTTTAGGCGAATTAAAAAAAGCTGGATACCAAAGCAAATCGATTAAAGACGAATTAAGAGATAATTTAATTGAAAAAATAAAGAATAAAACAACCGTTTTTGAAGGTGTTCATGGTTATGAAAATACTGTAATACCAGAGTTAGAACGTGCTATTTTATCTCGACATAATATTAACTTTTTAGGATTACGTGGTCAAGCTAAAACACGTTTAGCACGTTTAATGCTTAATTTGCTAGACGAATATATTCCTGTTGTAGAAGGTAGTGAAATTAATGACGATCCTTTACAACCAATCTCTCGTTTTGCTACAGAGTTGATTACAGAAAAAGGTGATAATACACCAATTACTTGGATGCACAGAAGTGAGCGTTTTGCAGAAAAATTAGCGACTCCAGACGTAACTGTTGCAGATATTATTGGAGATGTAGATCCTATTAAAGCAGCCAATTTAAAACTAAGCTATGCAGACGATCGTGTGATACATTACGGAATGATCCCTCGTGCCAATCGTTGTATTTTTGTAATTAATGAATTGCCAGATTTACAAGCAAGAATTCAGGTTGCTTTATTTAATATTTTACAAGAAGGAGATATTCAAATTAGAGGGTTTAAATTGCGTTTACCTTTAGATATGCAATTTATTTTTACTGCAAATCCTGAGGACTATACTAATAGAGGAAGTATTGTAACACCATTAAAAGACAGAATTGGATCGCAAATATTAACGCATTATCCAACAGATATTGAAACCGCTAAAACCATCACACAGCAAGAAGCTAAGTCTGATGGAAGACAAAAAGAGAGTATTCATGTACCTGAATTAGCCAAAGATTTGTTAGAACAAATTGTTTTTGAAGCTCGTGATAGTGATTTTATAGACGAGAAAAGTGGTGTAAGTGCGCGTTTAAGTATTACTGCTTTTGAAAACTTATTAAGTGCAGCAGAGTTACGATCGTTAAAATCTGGAGACGAAAAGACAACCATTCGATTATCAGACTTTTTAGGGATTATTCCTGCAATTACAGGTAAAGTTGAATTGGTTTATGAAGGAGAACAAGAAGGTGCAGCGCAAGTCGCTTATAATTTAATTGGTGAAGCTGTAAAAAGTTTGTTTCCAGAGTACTTCCCTAAGATAGAGAAATTGAAAAAGCAAGAAGACGAAAGTCCTTACGACACTATTGTCTCATGGTTTTTTAATAATTCTGATGGTTTTGAATTGTTAGATGATTTACGTGATAAAGAATATATTAGCTTATTAGATGCAGTGTCGCCATTAGATGATTTACTTGGAGAGCATCAACCTAAATTATTAAAAGAAGAAAGCTATTTTGTGAAAGAATTCGTGCTTTGGGCTTTAGTAGAATATAAGTTGTTAAGCAAATATAGATTTACAGAAGGTATTCAATTTAAAGACCCTTATGGAAGTTTTATAAGTGGATTATAAGTTCTTGAAATAAAAACAGCAATAGATAATAGTGCCTGAATTTTTTTAGGCACTTTTTTTTATAAAAAAATATATTTTGAGCAACCATAAAAGGTGGTTTGTTCGTATATATTTAAACCCAAAAAAAATATATCAACCATGAAACATTTTTACAACTTAACCTTTTTAACTGCTTTTCTGTTTTTTACAACGCTTAATGCACAGATTTCAGCAGTAAGTTTTCAAAATCAGACTTACCTACACGGTACACAGCCTGATAACATTCAATCTAATGACATTTATGATGTATACGTGTCTTGGAGAACCACTTTTGCCGAACCCTGTAATAATGGTCGCTATCGTATAAAATTTGATACTCCAACCGAAACCGTTTCAGAAGGAATTGCTTACGGTATGTTATTATCTGTTTACGCCAATGACAAAGAGTTGTTTGATGGCTTATGGTTATACTACCAAGATTTTGTAAACGCTAATGGAGTTATGAATTGGAAAATTGATGGCTGTAATAGTGTTATTGGTAATAATGGAGCTACTGATGCAGAACTAGATGCAGCTTATGCATTAATAGTTGCTGACCAACGTTGGCAAAGTTTAGGTGCAATTGACTATCAAAGTGATGCTATATCACTAATTACTATTATTAAAAATCATGAAGTTGAAGCTGGATCAAACGTCCTTAAACCAGGTGATGCTTGGGGAGGAAGTAACACGACTAACCCGTCTTATCTAGCTCCTGGTTACTTTAAAGTTTTTGGTGCCTATACTAATGATAGTGCTTATTGGGATGCTGTTGCAGATAAAAGTTATGCTATTATTAATGCCAATTTAGCTCAGAATAATGCGAGTTATAATTTAGTATCTGATTGGTGTAAAGCAGATGGAACCTACTCAACAGAAGTATCATGGGCTTATAACCAAGGTCAATCTTATTACTATGATGCTGCACGTACACCATGGAGATTTGCTACCGATTATATCTGGTATGGTAATACAGAAGCTAGTAATTACAATCAATTATGTATTGATTTTGTTAATGCGCAAGGTGGTTTTAATCAGATTTATCCAGGTTACTCTCAATCTGGTGTAGCCATTAACACCTCTTACAAAGATCCAACTTTTACAGGAGCTTATGCTACTGCAGCAATGACGTCAACCAATCAATCTTTTGTAAATAATGGGTATTCTGAATTAAAAAATCAAGCAACAACAGCGTATTTTGGAGCGACTTTACGTGCTATTTATATGTTTGCTTTATCAGGAAATATGTATAATGCAATTCAAGATAACACGCTAAGTACAACTGAAAATGTTTTAGATACATTTAAATATTATCCAAACCCAGTTAAAGATACTTTGCATATTCAGTTTAAAACAGCACAATCTAGAACTGTAGAAGTGTATTCGATTAATGGTCAGCAACTTTATCAAAACCAAGTAAAAAAATCAGAATTAAAATTGGATATATCACAATTTAAAACTGGTGTTTATTTTCTTAAGATAGATAATAAAAGCTTTAAAATAGTTAAGTCTTAGATATAACTATTTTTAATTAAAGGTTTAATCAAGTAATCGTTTATTCCTTTTAATTTGTTTTGGTTTTAACCACAAATAAAAACCACTAACACAAATAAATAATAATCCTAAACCAAGAACTGTAGAGTAGATTAATTTTGAATATTTAAAATGAAATAAATAATCTACGATTGATCCATCATGAATCATTTCAATTAAATCTGCAGTTCTTGTTTTTTCTGAAACAATGTTTCCGGTATAACAGTCAATCTGTAATTCGGTAAAATGTGTTTCAAATCTAACCTTAGCAATACCTTTTCTAGGTCTGTAATCAATTCTGTTAATTTCAGTTGAAAGATTAAGGCTGTCAATATAATGTATTGCATGTTGTTCAATTTCATTTAAAGAAATTAAAGATCTATTATCAGAGTTTACAGTAACAGAGGAAGGTTTAATACCTAACTGATCTTTCCATGCTAATAATAAACCTGTAGCACTCATTACTACAATAAAAAGAAGTAACACAATAGCTACTTTGCGATGCGTTTGTCTATACCAACGTGCTGATTTGGCTAAGTTTTTATTTTTTTGTTTCACAGCTCATAATTAACAACTAATCTGACAAAAGTTGATACATTAACTTCTTAAAAATTAGTTAATATTAAGACTGCTAATTTTTAATAAATTTAGACTAAAGTGGTAACCACTTCAATATCATTGTGTAATGTTTTGTGAACTGGACATTTATCTGCAATTTGAAGTATACGTTGTATTTGTTTATCGTCTAAAGCTCCAGTTAGTTTAATGACTCTATTAAACGTATCTACTTTAATCTCTTTTGACTCATTATTTTCAATAACTTGTTTTGAAACTTTAGTATGTGAAGTATGAACTTCAATATTTTGTAGATCCCAACCTTTTCGTTTTACATACATTTGAACTGTCATTGCAGTGCAAGCAGATAATCCTGCAGAAACAAACTCATAAGGAGAAGGACCAAAATCATTACCTCCAAAACTAGTTGGTTCATCTGCCATCATGGTATGGTTTCCGACCGTCATTTGTGTTGTAAAACCATCTTCTTTATCTAAACTAGCAACCGCTTGATGAGTGGTTTTTAGGGTATCAATAATAGGGATAGAAATATAGCGTTTTGCCCAAGTAGCAATGACACTTCCTGCGTAAACAGAATCTTCTTTTTTTAATAATAAATGATCAGCACCATCTAAAGTTACAAAACTTTTTGGATGTCTAGCTGCTACATAAATATCTTCTGCATTTTCAATACCAACTGTTGTGTCTTGAGGCGAATGCATTACTAATAATGCTTTGCGCAAGTTTTGTGCAACATCAGGTAGCGATTTGGTTTCAATATCATCTAAAAATTGTTTTTTAATAGTAAATGGACGTCCTCCAATATTAACATTTGCTTTTCCTGTAGTGTTAATTTCTTTGACGCTACTTTGTATTAAATGTTGTACGTGTTTTGGGTTAGAAGGCGCACCAATAGTTGCGACTGCCTTAACAGATTTTATTTTTGAGGCAGCAAAAATAACAGCAGCTCCACCTAAAGAGTGTCCAATTAATAGAGAAGGAGCAATATAATTTTCTTCTAGATAATTAGATGCACTAATTAAGTCCTCTACGTTTCCAGAAAAATTTGTGTTTTCAAAATTACCCTCGCTTTCTCCTAATCCAGTAAAATCAAAGCGTAATACACCAAAACCATTGGCTGTTAATTCTCTTGAAATATTTTTTACAGCAGATAAATTTTTATTACAAGTAAAACAATGTGCGAAAATGACAAAATTATGAGGATGTTGGTTTATAGGAAGCTCTAAACGTCCAACTAGTTGTTGTCCTTCTGTATTTATAAAATTTACTTTTTGAATGTTCATTGTAATTGGTTTTTAATTCAGTCGGAAAATATTTGAAGCCTTTCAAAATGATTATATCACCACGTCTCTCTAGATTTAATATTTGCTTCGCATAAATTAATAATTTCTGTAACTCTTTTTTGCTTAGTCGTCTCTCGTTTAGCTTGGTTTAACCAATATAAGTAGCTTTTTCTGTAGGAAGGCGCAAAGTTATTGTAGTTATTAAATGCTTTTGGGTTTTTATCAAATGCTAGTTGTAACAGGTCTGGAATAATACCTTTTTCAACAGCATCTAAAGCGGTCCAACTTCCGTTTTTCTTACCAATATCTATTATTTCTAAACCTTTAGGATGCATTAAATCCTCAGCTATTAAAGTTTTAATATATTTTTTGTTTAAAGCACTCCACACACTTTTTGGGTTGCGTTTGCAAAAATATTGTCTACGTTTTCCGTCACCTAAACTTTTAACAGTACTATCAATCCAGCCATAACATAACGCTACTTTTACAGCCTCTTCCCAACGCATGCTTAGCTTTTTGTGACTTACTTTGTAAAAGATGAGGTAAATGCCTTCATCGTTATCATGGTTTTCGTGTAACCACGCTCTCCATTCAGAATCAGTTTTAAAATAGAGTTCTTCTTGTTTCATTTTAAATGTTTTTTGTCTCTATAAAGAAATCTCTATCTATAACGATTTTGGCATTTTTGGTTTTTAATTTTAAAGTTTTATTTTTTGAAGTAGGTGTAATCCACTGTGAAACACCATTGACTTCAATTTGAATTGGGATTACAAAGTTTTTAACTGTATTATTCCATTTGTACGTTAATTTTTTACCATCAATACTATACTGTAATTCAGGAATTTTAGTAGAACGTAAATACTGATTAAAAAAGCCTTTTAGATCTAAACCAGATTCTTGAATTATAAAATCTTCTATTTGTTGTGTGGTTACTGTTTGATGATAAAACTTACTGTTTAAAGTACGCAGTATTTGTCTCCACTTTTCATCGTTATTAACTAGTTGACGTATGGTGTGAAGCATATTTGCACCTTTATAGTACATGTCTCCAGATCCTTCTTTATTAACATTATAATATCCAATTAAAGGTTTATCGTTTTGAATGTTTCGTCTTGTTCCAATAACATAATCTGCTGAAGCTTTTGTACCATAATAATAGTCTAAGAATAAACTTTCAGAATAAGCTGTAAAGCTTTCGTGAATCCACATGTCTGCAATATCTATATTTGTAATATTGTTAGCAAACCACTCGTGTCCAGCTTCATGTATAATTATAAAGTCGAATTTTAAACCCCAACCTGATCCAGATAAATCACTACCTAAATAGCCTTTCATGTAGCGATTTCCGTAGGTTACAGAGCTTTGGTGTTCCATACCTAAATAAGGGACTTCAACTAGTTTAAAACTATCTTCGTAAAAAGGATAAGGACCAAACCAATGCTCAAAAGCTTTCATCATTTTTGGAGCATCCTTAAAATGTTTTTTAGCTTTTTCTAGATTGTCTTTTAATACATAATAATTCATGTCCAAATCTCCTTTTTCTCCTTTGTATACTTCAGAGAAATTTGCGTAATCACCAATGTTAATATTTACGCCATAATTATTAATTGGGTTAGCGACATGCCAATGCGTTGTAATGGTTTCGTCTTTATTATTTACAATACTTTTAAGCCTACCATTAGAGACATTCATTAAATTTTTAGGGATTGTAACGCTAATATCCATACTATCAACTTCATCATACATATGGTCTTTATTGGGCCACCAAACACTAGCACCTAAACCTTGACAAGAGGAGGCTATAAAATGTTTTCCGTTATTGTCTTTTTTCCAAGAAATTCCACCATCCCAAGGTGCTCTAACAGCTTCACGTGGTTTACCTTCGTAATAAGCAACAACACTATTAATTTCGCCTATGTTTTGTTGTTTTTTAAGAGTTACAAAATGCGCATTTCCATCATGCTTTATCTCTAATTCCTTTTCATTTTGTGTCACTTTTGTTAAAGTTAATGGCTCTTGTAAGTCTATTTGTAAAACTTGATACGGTTTTAAAACTTTGTATGTGATTGTATTTTTTCCAGTAATAGTTTTGTTTTCAGGATTAACCTTAATATCTAAGTGATAATACGTTAAATCCCACCATTCACGCTCTGGAGTAATACTACCACGAAGTGTATCTTGATGTGTAAAATTGTTTTTTTCTTGAAGTAAGCCTCCATTATTTTGAGATATACAATAAGTTGCGATAAAACAAGTAATTAATATAACTAGATTTTTCATGTATTTAAATTGAATGTAATGAACAAAAATAGATTAGTTTTTTTTAATAAGAATAATTAAACTAGCTGCTTTAAAAGTGCTCTTACTTTTTCTGGATCCTTAATTTGATATTTAGCTTTTGTTTTAACGTATCCTATTTTTATGGTTGTGGCTAAATCAGGAGCAGCTTCAAACATATACTCATCTGTCCAATCGTCTCCCATTATTAAAATAAAATCATAATCTTCTTTCATTAATAATTGTGTTGTAGCTCTACCTTTGTTAACGTTACTACTTTTTATCTCGATAACTTTGTTTCCTTGTAAAACAGACAACTCGTTATTAGCAACCATACTGGTTAAAACAGTATTTAACTCCATAGTACGTATTTGTGCTAGTTCTGGATCTGCTGTTCTGTAATGCCAAGCTAAAGAGTATTCTTTTTCTTCTATAAAGGTACCAGGAGTCCTGTCTACAAAAGTTTCTAGAATGGGTTTGATGTTTGTCATCCATTCGGTTTTTAAAATTTCTAACGGTGTCCATTGACTACGTTCTCTCATCCAGACTCCATGATCTGTAATTAAATCATAAGATTTATTACCATACCAGTTTTCAAAAGTGGCTTTGTCTCTTCCGCTTATTAAACATAACTTAGTATTATTTTGATTTTCAAATTGGTCTAATAAACCGTAAAGTTCTTCATCTGGTTTAGCATCTTGAGGATTGTCTTTAAAACCAACTAAAGTACCATCATAATCAAGAAGGACTAATCGTTTTTTTGCTTTTTGATAGGCTTTAACAATATCTTTTTGTACAGATTCGTTTATTTTTTTAGACACGACTACGTCTTGTAATTTGTTAGTAGCCTCTAAGGTTTTAAAAAACTCATCAGCCCATTTTTCAACATCATAACGTTTTAAACGTTTTTGAAGGATTTTCATTCTGTTATTTTGTTCTTCTAAAGGCATTGTTAATGCTTTTTTAAGTGCAGAAGCAAAATCTTCAAAACTATTTGGGTTAATAAGTAAGGCTTCATTCATTTCTTTTGCAGCTCCAGCCATTTCACTTAAAATTAAGACACCATCTTGTTTAGTTCTAGTAGCAACATACTCTTTAGCAACTAAATTCATACCATCTCTTACAGGAGTAATTAATGCAATGTCTGACGAAGTATATAAGTCTATTAAATTTTCAAAGGGTAATGATCTGTAAAAATACCAGATTGGAGTCCAGCTTACAGTAGAAAATTCTCCATTAATCCTTCCGACTAATTCATCGGTTTCTTTTTTTAATAATTGGTATTGTGGTACGCCAGATCTAGATGGTACAGCAAGCATTACTAGTCTTACTTTTTCTTTGTATTCTGGATGTTTATTCAAAAAATATTCAAAAGCTCTAATTCTATTTGGTATTCCTTTGGTGTAATCTAATCGGTCTATGGATAAGATTAATTTTTTATCACCATCTTCATTTAAATGTGTGTCAATTCTTTTTTGAAGTTCAGAAATTTCAGTGTTAGGGTTATCATGTTCTAAAGCAGCGTCATGAAATTTATTGTAATCAATTCCCATTGGGAAAGAATCCACTTTTACAATCCTATCATGATAAGTAATTTCATTAAAATTAACGTCTAAACGTAAAATTCTTTTAACAGAACTTAAAAAATGACGTTCATAATCGTAGGTATGAAAACCAATAAGATCTGCACCAAGCATACCAGTTAGTAACTCTTCACGCCAAGGAAACGTCCTAAATATTTCGTAAGAAGGGAACGGTATATGTAAAAAGAAACCAATAGTTACTTCTGGTTTAACGTCTTTGATTAGCTGAGGTAGTAATAATAATTGGTAATCGTGTATCCAAACCGTATCTCCATCTTCAATGGTATCTAAAACGACTTCAGCAAATTTTTGATTAACACGTTTATAAGCTTCCCATTGGCTGTCTTCAAACTCAGTATATTCTAAAAAATAATGAAATAAAGGCCACAAAGTACGATTACTAAATCCTAAATAAAACTGGTCAATATCGTCTTGTGTCAGTCCAACAGCTTTACATTTTACGTCTTTAACTTTTGCATCAACCTCTTTTTTTAGGTCAGCATCTAGTTCTTCATCAGTAATACCAGTCCAACCAACCCAAAGTCCATTACCATCTGCATGAACAGATTTCATACCTGTTGCCAATCCACCAACACTAGGTGTTACATTAAGTTGGTCTTGTTCTATTGAAATTTGTAGCGGTAACCTATTCGAAACTATTATTGTTTTATTCATAGTAATATTTTGGATGGTTTTATAGTTTTTTGTTAATTTAAAGAAATTAGTAATTATACCACTACTTTAAACAGAAAAATAATGAACAATTTAGATTACGGAATTATAGGAAATTGTAGAAGTGCAGCTTTAATATCAAAAGATGCATCAGTAGATTGGTGTTGTTTGCCTAAATTTGATTCAGCATCAGTTTTCGCTAAGTTGTTAGATGATGATATAGGAGGTAGTTTTGGATTTAAAGTTGACGATGGCTATACTACAGAACAATTTTATCTAGAAGATACAGCAATATTAGTAACACGATTTACAGAAGGAGATAATATATTTGAAGTTATTGATTTTATGTCAAGATATCATAAGCCAAACGGAAGCTATCATTCTCCTCCAGAGTTTATTAGATATATAAAATACATCTCTGGACAACCAAAAATAAAGGTAGCTTATGACCCTAAATTAGAATATGCAAAAGGTGTAACTTCAACCTATGTAAAAGATGATTTTATTGTTAGTTTAAATAATGAAGACACTTATGATACATTATTTTTATATACAGATTTAGACAAAGAAAAGGTCTTAAATGGAGATGTTATAACATTAGATTCTGATCATTTTTTCTTGGTAGGTTATAACGAAAAATTATTTGTACCAAACTTGAAATATGCAAGTTTAGAATATGAGCGTACTAAAGTTTATTGGTTAAATTGGTTAGAGCGTACACCTACATATAAGAAATATAACAAACAGATTTCACGAAGTGCCATGACTTTAAAATTACTAAGTTATGATAAAACAGGAGCAGTTTTAGCAGCAGCGACCACATCTTTACCAGAAACTATAGGAGAAGTCAGAAACTGGGATTATCGTTTTTGTTGGATAAGAGATGCATCCATGGTCATTAAAGTTATGTCACAACTTGGTCATAAAAATATAGCCAGACGTTACTTGAAGTTTATTATAGATTTGATGCCTGATAAGGATGAAAAACTGCAAATCATGTATGGTATAAGTGGAGAAAAAAAATTAACAGAAACCTCCTTAGACCATCTTTCAGGTTACAAAAACTCAAGTCCAGTTAGAGTTGGTAATGCTGCTTATATGCAAAAGCAAAATGATATATATGGTATATTAATGGACGTTATACATCAGTTACTTCTTAATTTTAGTAACGATATCGATAATGGAGAAGAGTTGTGGACCATGACCAAAGGTATTGTTTGGGTAGTAAGTAGTCATTGGCAAGAACCAGATAAAGGTATTTGGGAATTTAGAGAAGGAGATCAGCATTTTACGTTTTCAAAAGTATTATGTTGGACAGCAGTAGATAAAGCTTTAAAAGTAGCCAAAATATTAGGTAAAACATCCAAATTACCACGTTGGGAAGCTTTAGAACAAGATATTAGAAAAGACATCATGCAAAACGCTTGGAACGAAAAAGCACAAGCTTTTACACAAGCTTATAACTCCGAGGATTTAGATGCCTCAGTCTTATTAATGGAATCTTATGGATTTATTGATGCAAAACACCCAAAATTTGTAAGCACAGTTAAAGCCATAGAGCGCGATTTATGTTATGAAGGCTTATTGTATAGATATAAAAATAAAGACGATTTTGGTTTACCTTCATCATCTTTTACTATTTGTACATTTTGGTTTATAAATAGTTTATATAAAATAGGAGAGGAGCAAAAAGCAACAGAACAATTCGAAAAACTGTTGTCTTACAGTAATCATTTAGGCTTGTTTAGTGAAGATATAGATTTTAAAACAAAACGATTACTAGGTAATTTTCCACAAGCTTATTCGCATTTAGCTTTAATTGAAACTGCTATTAATTTATCTAATGTTACAGCAGAAGAAAAAGTAAAAGACTCTATAAGTTAACTTTTTTAAAATGAAAAATAGAATAAACAAACAAGCCATTTCAATCTGAAATGGCTTGTTTGTTATCTTATAAAAGGTGTAAGGTTATCTCATGATTTTATTAGGAAACACAACAGGACTTTCAAAACCATCTTTTCCTACCGAAGCTATGCCAAAAAAATAGTTATCTATGACAATACCATCTAACATAAACTCTGAAACATCACCAACATAACGACTATGATCCCAAGTTGGCGACGTGGTATCTCTCCAATATATTTTATAACCAACAGCACCTTCAACTTTATCCCATTTAAATTTAACCGACGGTTCTACAATACCACCAATAGCAACAGTCGTTGGAGCAGGAGGAGCCCAAGCCAAATTGGCCATATTTATAGCATTAACAGTTGTTAGTTTTTTAGCGTACTCAAAATTAACATGCTCTATAACATCTCCATATTTAATTCCATTTTCTTCTCTAATATCTTGATGTTGTTGCGTATAGTTTTCATGTGCTTCCATAATTCTAATTCCTGCAAAACCAAGGTCATTAAAAGGTCTGTGGTGTCCACCACGTCCAAAACGATCTAAACGATAAACCATCATTGGATTCATTTCTGGCATATACGTTTTTACAGTTTTATGGATATATCGTGCTAATTGACGTGAAATACCATCAACTTCACCACCATAAAAACGTCTTAATCTTCGCTGTTGTTCAGTCTCGTTAGCAGGAACAGGTTCAGAAAAAATTCTAAACGTACGGTTGTCTATAACACCATCAACACCTTTAATGTTTCCAATCATGTCATTATTAAGTATACCAATAATATCCCAGTTTTGTTCCTTAGCATATTTAGCTAAACCACCACCACCAAAAAGACCTTGTTCCTCACCAGATAAGCCAACATAAACAATACTGTTTTCAAATTGATGTTTAGATAAAACCCTAGCAGCTTCAATTGTTCCAGCCATACCAGACGCATTGTCGTTAGCACCTGGAGCGTCTTTAGTAAACTCCATGGTATCACTACCTCTAGAATCAATATCTCCACTCATTATAATGTAACGATTTGGATATTTTGTACCTTTCTGAATCGCAACCACGTTTACTACCCAAGCATCGTGTGGTACACGTCTGTTACCTTCTTTGGTTACAAAATCCTTTTGGTAAAACACCTCTAAACAATCTTTACAGTCTTTTGATATAGTTTCAAATTCAGATTTTATCCAACGTCTGGCTGCACCAATGCCTCTTGTTTCAGAAATAGTATCACTAAATGTATTTCTAGTACCAAAATCGACTAATTTTTGAATGTCTTTTTCTATGCGTTTTGCAGAAACAGCATCAATAATATCGTATATTTTTTGACTAGTTTGCGCAGAGGCTATAACAGTTGTTAATAGTAATAAGGGAAGAATTAATTTTTTCATTTATTTTTTTCCTAAAAATACGAAAAAAGAAAAGCTGTTTCAAAATAGAAACAGCTTTTAAACTTTTATAACAATATTTGTTACTCAACAACTTCATTTTTAGTTTCATTTTCTATTGTTGGTTCTTCTGATTTGCCCATAAAAAATAAAGCACCTCCAATAACAATAAGTCCTATTTTAATGATCCAAGCAGGTGTTTCTCCCCATTCATAAATCCACATTAAAATTGTAGGAACACGTCCCATAAAACTTAAAACAATAGCGAATAACCCGAAAAAGGCCATATAACCTCCAATTTTTTTCATATTTATATATTTAGTTGGTTTTTGAATTTAAATATATAAAAATAGTATTGAAACTTTGTTACTTAGTTCTTGTTATAGTCTTTTAAAATATAAATAAATTGATATATAAATTTGATTGTATAGTTTTATTACTACATTTGTAGTATCAAAACTATAGTTGTGGATATAAAACAATTGAATAAATCAGAGCTTCAAATTATGAAGTATTTATGGAACCTTGAAAAAGGATTCATGAAGGATGTAGTCGAAAAATTCCCTGAACCAAAACCAGCTTATACTACTATTTCTACCTTATTAAAACGTATGGTCGATAAAAATTATATTGGTTTTGAACGCTTAGGAAGAGATAAAGTTTATTACCCTATTTTAAAAAAGAACGAATATTTTACAAAACAAGTAAATGGTATGATTCAACATTTTTTTAATGATTCTAAAGCTCAATTTGCTTCATTTTTTACTAAGAATGCAGATTTGTCTGTTGAAGAAATTAGAGAGCTTCAAGAATTATTGAAAGAGAAAATGAACCTAAAAAAAGCCAATGATTAGTTATTTTTTATATACCATTATTAGTTTAGGCTGCTCTTATTTAGTTTACGCCTTACTATTAAGAAAACAAAAGACATTTCAGTTTAATCGATTTTTTCTTCTATGTTCGATCCTTTTATGTTTATTAGCACCATTTTTAGAAATTGAATTATTTAAGACCATTCCTAGAATTACTGAAATTGAAATTGAGAAATTGACAGACCCTCTTGTTGAAAAACCTTATGTTGAAGACATAACTTTTGGAGAGATAAAACCAACAGAAACACGATCAACACCTCCTTTTTTCTATGTTTATTTTATGATTTCTAGTTTTTTGTTATTTCGATTTTTAAAGAATTTATTCCAGATTTTTAGATTGACAAAACAAAAAAATAAACGTGTTGGAAAGTTGAAATTGATCACTATTACTGATTCAGATTTGGTATCTAGTTTTTTCAATTTTATGTTTATTCCAAAAAATCAAGTCTTATCTGATAATGATTATTTAAGTATTATTACTCATGAAACCATCCATTATAAGGAACTACACACTATAGATATTTTATTTATTGAATTATTGAATTGTGTTTTATGGTTTAATCCATTTATGTGGTTATATAAGAAAGCAATATTACAGAATCACGAATTTTTAGCAGATGAAAAATCTATTTTGTCTGGTATTGATATTGAAAATTATTCAAACAGCATTATCAACTTAGGTCAAAAGGAATACCGCGTTCCTCTAACTAGCGGATTTAATTTCATTCAAATCAAAAATCGAATTATTATGTTACACAAAAGTAAATCTTCAGTATTAAAACAAACATTAAAAATAGGGACAGTACTTGTACTATTTGCAGGTATTATTATGCTCAGCTCATATAAAGACTTAAAAGAACCAATTGTTGTTGTTATTGATGCAGGACATGGAGGTAAGGACTCTGGTAATATTACTGATGTAAAAGAAAAAGAAATCATTTTAGAAATCTCTAATTTATTAACAAGTTATAGTAATAAAAAAATACAAATTATACCGACTAGGGCATCAGATGAGTTTATTTCACTTAATCAACGTTCGGAAATAGTAAATAAAGCAAATGCCGATTTAATGATAAGCTTACACTGTAACTCACATAATGATAATAGTGTAAATGGAGTGGAGGCATATTATAAAGATGACAATGAAAATAAAGATACCTCTTATAAATATAGTAAGGTTCTAATTGAAAACAAGTTTAATGTTTTTTCAAAATCTCGTGGTATTAAGGTAGCAAATTTTCACCTACTTCAAAATGTAAATTGTCCAGCAATATATTTAGAATTAGGTTTTTTATCTAATAAAGAGGATAAAGCCATATTGACTGACAGATCAAAAAGAGAGGATATAGCAAAATCTATTTTTGAAAGTTTAAATAAAATTAGAAGTAGTAAATAAGGAACAAAAAAAAGGCTACTTCATTACAAAGTAGCCTTTTTAAGATAATTAAAACTAAATTTTTAGAAGCAGTATTTGTTTTCTGCTTTTACTTTTTCAGCAATCTCGATACGCAAGTCTACGATATCTGGATAGTTAGCGTATTTTGTAAAACGCTTAAGACCCATTAACATCATACGTTGTTCGTCTCCTTCAGCAAAAGAAATAATGCTTTCTTTTCCTTTTTCTTCAACGATATCAACAGCGTGATATAAATATAATTTAGCCATTGCAATTTGAGCAGATTGCTCAGCTTCACTAGTACGTTTAACGTTTTTCTCAGTTCTTAAAATTGCAGATTCTGCCATGTATATCTCAATTAAGATATCTGCAGCTGCAATTAATAATTGTTGGTGCTCTTCTAATTGAGGACCAAATTTTTGAACAGCTCCACCAGCAACCATTAAAAATGCTTTTTTAAGCTTTTTAATCATTTCTTTCTCTTCTGAAAACAATTCAGAATAATCAGGAGTTTCAAAAGATGGTATTCCCATTAATTCTTCTTGAACTTTAGATGCAGGACCTAATAAATCAACGTGACCTTTCATAGCTTTTTTAACAAGCATACCAACGGTTAACATTCTGTTGATTTCATTAGTACCTTCGTATATACGTGCAATTCTAGCATCTCTCCAAGCAGATTCCATAGGAGTTTCTTCAGAGAATCCCATTCCACCAAAAATTTGGATACCTTCATCTGCTGCGTTTTGTACATCTTCAGATACAGCAACTTTTAAGATAGAACATTCGATTGCATATTCTTCAACCCCTTTAAGTTCTGCTTCTTGGTGTGTATTTCCAGCAGCTTCACGCATCGCGATTCTGTCTTCAATATTTTTAGCAGCTCTATAAGTAGCAGATTCACCAGCATACGCACTAGCAGCCATTTCAGCTAATTTAGTTTTTATAGCACCAAATTCAGCAATAGGTGTTTTAAATTGTTTACGCTCGTTTGCATAATTTACAGCTGTTGTTAAGATTCTTCTTTGCGAATCTAAACATGCAGCAGCTAATTTAATACGTCCAACGTTAAGTGCATTCATGGCAATTTTGAAACCTTCACCACGTCCAGCTAGCATATTTTCAGCAGGAACAACAGTGTCGTTAAAAAATACTTGACGCGTAGAAGACGCACGAATACCTAATTTATGTTCTTCTTCTCCTAAAGTAATTCCGTTAGGATTCTCACCATCATATTCTACGATAAAACCAGTAATGTTTTTATCATCTTCAATACGAGCAAAAACGATCATCACGCTACAGAAACCTGCATTTGAGATCCACATTTTTTGTCCGTTAATTTTGTATGATTTTCCGTCTGCAGAAAGTTCAGCAGTAGTTTTACCAGAATTAGCATCAGATCCAGCTCCAGGCTCTGTTAAACAGTAAGCACCAAACCACTCTCCAGAAGCTAATTTTGGTACGTACTTTTGTTTTTGTTCATCAGTACCATAAAGCGTAATTGGCATAGTACCAATACCTGTATGTGCACCAAAAGCAGTACTAAATGATCCAGTTCCAGAAGAAATGTAATCACATGTTAATACTGTAGAAACAAATCCCATTCCCATTCCTCCAAAATCCTCAGGAACAGCAACACTTAAAAAGCCCATTTCTCCAGCTTTACGCATAACTTCTTCAGTTAATGCATAGTCTTTAGCTTCAAAACGTGCTTTATGTGGTATAATTTCACGGTCATTAAATTCCATTACAGAATCTTTCATCATTGCTTGTTCTTCTGAAAAATCTTCAGGAGTAAACACATCGTCACAATTTGTTTCTTTTACTAAGAATTGACCACCTCTTAAGATGTCTTTTTCTAAATCTGCCATTTTATAGTATTGTATTAAGTTCTTTGATTAATTTAAAAATTCGAATATTCCACAAGCACCTTGACCTGTACCAACACACATAGTAACTGCACCATATTTACCTTTCATGTCTTGCTTACGCATTTCATCAAAAAGTTGTACAGATAGTTTTGCTCCTGTACATCCTAATGGATGACCCAATGCAATTGCACCACCATTTACGTTAATAATATCTGGATTAAGGTTTAATTCTCTGATTACTGCTAAAGATTGAGAAGCAAAGGCTTCGTTTAATTCAATTAAAGCTAAATCGTCTTGTTTTAATCCTGCTTGTTTTAATGCTTTTGGTATTGCTTTAACTGGTCCAATTCCCATAATACGAGGCTCAACACCTGCAGCAGCATAGTTTACCATTCTTGCAATTGGCTCTAAACCTAGTTCTTTAACCATGTCTTCACTCATAACCATTACGAAAGCAGCACCATCACTCATTTGTGACGAGTTACCAGCTGTAACACTTCCTCCAGCAGCAAATACTGCTCTAAGTTTTGCTAAAGCTTCTTTACTAGTTCCTTTTCTAGGACCTTCATCTTTAGTTACTGTATATGATTTTGTTGCTTTTTTTCCGTTAGCATCAATGTAAGTTTGTTCTACTTCAATTGGTACTATTTGATCTTGAAAACGATTTTCAGCTTGCGCTCTTAAGGCTTTCATGTGCGAATTAAATGCAAATTCATCTTGGTCTTCACGAGATACTTTAAACTGTTTTGCTACAGCTTCTGCAGTATTTCCCATTCCCCAATAATAATCTTCGTGACCAGATTTTACAATGTCGTAGTTTAATTCTGGTTTAAAACCAGTCATTGGTACACTACTCATGCTTTCTGCACCACCTGCAATAATACAATCTGCCATTCCAGCTTGTATTTTTGCAGTTGCCATACCAATTGTTTCTACTCCAGAAGAGCAAAAACGGTTAACAGTTACACCAGGAACATCTACAATATCTAATCCCATTAAAGAGATTAAACGTGCCATATTTAAACCTTGAGAACCTTCTGGCATTGCATTACCAACAATAACATCGTCAATACGCTTTGGGTCTAAACCTGGCAATTCCTTCATCATATACTTGATGGTTTCTGCTGCCAATTCATCTGTTCTTTTAAAACGGAACACGCCTTTTGGTGCTTTACCAACTGCGGTTCTATATGCTTTTACTATATATGCTGTTTTCATTTTTCTTAGTTTCTTAAAGGTTTACCTTTTGTTAACATGTGTTGAATTCTTTCCAATGTCTTTCTTTCAGTACAAAGAGAAAGGAATGCTTCACGTTCTAAATCCAATAAATATTGCTCGTTAACTAAAGTAGGTTCAGATAAATCTCCACCAGCCATAACGTAAGCTAATTTATTTGCAATTTTCATATCGTGTTCTGAAATGTAATTAGAGTCTTGCATAGAGTCTGTTCCTACTAAGAACATACCTAAAGCTTGTTTACCCAATACTTTTACATCAGTACGTTTTACAGGTTGTGTGTAACCAGAATTAGCCATTAACATCGCGTGTTGTTTTGCAACTGCTATTTGACGATCTTTATTTACAACTACCACATCTTTTCCTTTTTGAAGTAGGTTTAAATCGAAAGCTTCATAAGCTGAAGTCGATACTTTAGCCATACCAATAGTTAGGAAATGCTCTTGTAACACGTTAAGTTGTACGTCTCCTTTTTGGAAAAGATCTTGTGCTCTTAAAGCCATTTCTTTAGAACCACCACCACCAGGAATAACACCAACACCAAACTCTACAAGTCCCATGTAAGTTTCAGCTGCTGCAACTACTTTGTCTGCATGTAGTGATAATTCACATCCACCACCTAAAGCCATTCCGTGAGGAGCAGAGATAGTTGGGATAGAAGAGTAGCGCATACGCATCATTGTGTCTTGGAAATATTTGATAGCCATGTTAAGCTCGTCATATTCTTGCTCTGCAGCCATCATGAAAATCATTCCGATGTTTGCACCAACCGAGAAGTTTGCAGCTTGGTTACCAACTACTAATCCAGCAAAATCTTTTTCGGCTAAATCAATAGCTTTATTTAAACCTGCAAGAACGTCTCCACCAATAGTATTCATTTTAGATTGGAATTCTACGTTAAGGATTCCGTCACCTAAATCTTCAACAACAACACCAGAATTTTTAAATACCTCGTTTGTTTTTCTGATATTATCTAGGATGATGAAACTATCTTGACCAGGAATTTTTGTTTGTGTTTTAGAAGGAATATCATAGTAATATGTTGCACCTTCTTTTACTGTGTAAAAAGATGTATTACCAGAAGCAACCATGTCATTAACCCAAGCAGCTGGTTCTAAACCTTCGGCTTTCATTAATTCGATACCTTTTTCTACACCAATAGCATCCCAAATTTGGAAAGGACCATGTTCCCAACCAAAACCAGCTTTCATAGCATCGTCAATTTTATAAACATCGTCTGAAATTTCTGGAATACGGTTAGACACGTAAGCAAATAATGCAGTGAAGCTTTTTCTATAAAACTCACCAGCTTTATCTTTTCCTTTTACTAATACTTTAAAACGGTCAACAACTTTATCAATCGTTTTCGTAAGTTCTAAAGTTGCAAATTTTGCTTTTTTAGAAGGTCTATATTCTAAGGTGTTTAAGTCTAAAGCTAAAATTTCTTTTTTGCCTTCAGCAGAAACACTCTTTTTATAAAATCCTTGTTTAGTTTTACTTCCTAACCATTTGTTTTCCATCATGGTGTTGATGAAATCTGGTAATTCAAATAACTCTAAACGTTCGTCATTAGGACAGTTTTCTCTAATTCCGTTAGCCACGTGAACTAAAGTATCTAATCCAACAACGTCTACTGTACGGAAGGTTGCAGATTTAGGACGACCAATTACTGGTCCTGATAATTTATCTACTTCTTCAATAGTTAAATCTAAATCTTTAACTGCGTGGAATAAACTTTGTATGCTGAAAATACCAACTCTGTTTCCGATGAAAGCAGGTGTGTCTTTAGCAACAACAGAAGTTTTTCCTAAGAATTTTTCACCATATTCATTTAAAAACTCTAATACAGAAGCATCTGTATTTGGTCCTGGAATGATTTCGAATAATTTTAAGTAACGTGCTGGGTTGAAAAAGTGCGTTCCACAGAAATGTTTCTGGAAATCTTCACTACGTCCTTCGTTCATGAATTTAATTGGAATACCAGAAGTATTAGAGGTAATTAAAGTTCCTGGTGTTCTGTACTGTTCTAGTTTTTCAAAAACTTGTTGTTTAATATCAAGTCTTTCTACTACAACTTCCATAATCCAATCTACATCTGCTACTTTAGCAATGTCGTCTTCTAAATTACCTGTGGTAATGCGACTTGCAAAAGCTTGACTGTAAATAGGTGATGGTTTAGATTTTAGTGATGCAGTTAAGGCATCGTTTACTAATCTGTTTCTTACGACTTTGTCTTCTAAAGTTAGACCTTTAGCTTTTTCTTTGTCGTTTAATTCTCTAGGTAGGATGTCTAATAATAGTACATCTACACCAATGTTGGCGAAGTGACAAGCGATACCGCTTCCCATAATTCCGGAACCAATAATGGCTACTTTTTTAATTCTACGTTTGCTCATGATTATTTTAAAGTGTGTTCTTTTTGATTGTAAATTTTTTTGTTAGAAATCATTTCGTTAATAGTTTCAGAAACTTCAAAAAAGTGTTTCAGTTTATCCTGAGGTATTTTACTTTTTATAGCCTCATTAAAAACAAGAACGCGTTCTCTGGCATCGTTTCTTTTTTCTTTTCCGTAAGGAGTTAAGTATATCAAAACACCACGACCATCGTTAGGGTTAGGTTTTCGCATAATTAAATCTAACTCTTCCATACGTTTAAGTATACGAGATAGACTTGTTGCTTCCATACCCATAATTGGTCCTAGTGATGTTGAAGGAGTCCCTTCGTCTTGATCTATGCTTAATAAAGTAAAACCAGTTGCCATTGTTGTACCAAATTTAGCAGCCTCTTCATTGTACATTTTGTTGACAGCTAACCAAGTGGTTCTTAGCATGTAATCAATGGTTTTGTCTTTCATATTGAAAACTCAATTAGTTTGTTACTTTCAAAGATAATAAAAATTTATTATGCATGCATAATAAATTTCAAAAAAATGTGCACAAAAAAAAGCTACCTAAAGATAGATAGCTTTTTTAAAATAACAATGTTTTTAATTGTAAAATATTGCTAACCAATTAATTGGTTGGTGATTATTTTTTACTAATGACCATAAATGTCATTGTACAATGCTTTATAACGTTCTTTAATAATTTTACGACGTAATTTTAAAGTAGGTGTAAGGTGACCTCCTTCAACCGTCCATGCTTCTGGTGTTAATCTAAATTGTTTGATCTTTTCCCATTTAGCAAAGTTTTCGTTTGCAGCATCAATTTCTTCTTGAAAACGAGCTACAACCTCAGGGTTAGTTACAATTTCTTCATTAGTACCTAATGTTTTGTTGTGTATTTTAGCCCAATCTCTTATAAAATCAAAATCTGGTTGTACAAATGCTGCTGGCATTTTTTCGCCTTCACCAATGACCATAATTTGATCTATAAATCTAGATTGCTTACATCTGTTTTCTAAAAGTTGTGGAGCAACATATTTACCACCTGAGGTTTTGAACATTTCTTTTTTACGATCTGTAATTTTTAAGAAACCTTCATTATCAATTACACCTATGTCTCCTGTATGGAAAAAGCCATCTTTGATTACTTCTGCGGTTTTTGCATCATCTTTATAATATCCCATCATGACTTGTGGGCCTTTTACACAAATTTCACCATCTTCAGCTATCTTAACTTCAGTACGATCCAGTAGTTTTCCTACTGTACCAATTTTAAATCCTCCGTCTCGCATATCATTAACAGATACAACAGGAGAGGTTTCGGTTAGTCCGTAGCCTTCCATAACACCAAATCCTGCTGCATTAAATACACGAGCAAGTCTTGGTTGTAAGGCAGCACTACCAGATGCCATTACTGCAACTTCACCACCTAAAGCAGCTTTCCATTTACTGAAAATTAATTTATTAGCTAAGTTTAATTTTTGAGTATACCACCAGCCATTTTCTCCGTAAGGTTTATAATCTAAGCCAACTTCTACAGCCCAGAAAAATAATTTTTTCTTTATTCCTGTTAAATCAGCTCCTTTGGCAATGATTTTATCGTAAACTTTTTCTAAAAGTCTAGGTACAGCAGTCATCACTTGTGGTTTTACCTCTTGAGCATATTCGCTAATTTGATCAATAGGTGCATAATGTATTGAGGCACCACAATATTGGTATAAGTAAATAAGCATACGCTCATACACGTGGCAAAGCGGTAAAAAGCTTAAAGCTCTTGCTTTACCAAGCTCAATTGGAATGCGTTTAAAACTTTCTAGAGCATTACTAACAAGGTTGTCATGAGATAACATTACACCTTTTGGTCTTCCTGTAGTACCAGAAGTGTAAATTAATGTTGCTAAATCACTAGCTTTAACTTTGTTTTTTAAATTTTCAACTTCATTTTGGTTAGATGTGTCTTTACCCAAATCTAAAACTTCTTGCCAATTTTTACAGTCTTCAAGTTGATCAAAGCAATACACTTCTAATAAAGAAGGTACTTCTGATTTTATTTTTTTTACTTTATCATATACGTCTTGACAAGAAATGAAGCAATATTTAGCTTCAGAGTGGTTGAGTACGTATGCATAGTCTTCTTCAGAAATTGTTGGGTAAACAGGTACATTTTGTGCACCAAGTTGTAAAATACCAATATCCATGATATTCCATTCTGTGCGGTTTGTAGAAGATATTACCGCTATTTTGTCATTTTGAGAAATTCCTAACCTTAGTAGTCCTCTACTAATAGTATTTGCTTTTTCAATATATTCTTTAGTTGAAATAGATATCCATTTATCATCATATTTTGTTGATAAAGCTTTTTCAAGATTATATTTTTCAAGTTGATAGTAAGGAAAATCGAAGAGTCTAGTTATTTCTATCATTTGTTAGTTTGCGAAGTTAATGTTTTGCAAAGTATGAAATTTTATCTCGATTTCAAATAGTAGTTAAAAAAAGGAGCTGTAATTAAACAGCTCCTAAGCTAACTGATTGATAGCGTGAAAAAATGTTTTGATGATTTTTGTTTAATAACTAACTGTGTTTAAATGAATCCCTTAACTTCCATTTAAATTAAATAAATCACATTATTTCGAAGCTAAATTATGTAAAATCTATTTAAATAAAATGTAAATTTTCGTAAAAATTATTTTTTTAAATAATTTGATAGAAAAGGGGTTTTAGTATTAAAGTAGTCTGAAGGCTTTAAATTCATGAATAATTTAAAGTCTTTTGTAAAGTGAGAAAAATCGTAATATGCGTAATAATCAATTAATTGAGAGATAGGAGTGTTAGTAGTTTCGTACTTTCTCATAAGGCTTACAAACTTGAAAAGTTTAATAAATTTTAATGGTGTAAGACCTATTGTTTTTTTAAACTGAGTTTCTAAATGTTTTTGAGATATTGGAAAAATTTTCAAAATTTCTTCAACATTTATTCTACCTTCTTTTTTATAAATAACATGAATAGCATCATCGACTAACTTCGTATTTTTACTTTCATATAATTCAAGTTTTAATAGTTTTTTTTCTATTTTATTAGCTAATTCTTCTCCTGAAAATTCTTGTTTAAAAATAGGATCTAGTAATTGATATAGTTTTTGATCTACTTCAGATAGATTGATATGTTGGTCTGTAAATTTTGAAATATCTGTTTTTAAAATTTTATAAAGTGCAGTAGGGTGGAAGTTTATTCCAAAATTATAATATGGTTTTTGAGCAAGTAAAGTGTACGATTTGTATGATTGCCCAAAAACCACGATGCCTTTATTTTTAAAAATTTTATTATTAACACCTGTTTGTAATGGTAATTGAGATTTGAAAAATAAAATATGTGACTGCGCTGTAGGAATAATTCTAGAGCTTAATGGTGTACTTGATTGTTCAACATTAAGCTCGAAAAAATTTTGTATCAACTGGTTAGGTTTGGTACATTCAATGTATCTAAAATTCATTAATAGCGTTTTAAATTCAATGTTGGTTATACTATAAACCTAATGATTTTTTTAAATTTCAGTATGGTTTTAGTCGTTTTTAACATTTATCCACTCTTTTGCATTTACAAAAGCTTCAATCCAAGGTGATACTTGATCTGTTCTATGGTTTGGGTAATTAGCCCAATTCCACTGGAAAGTTGAACGCTCAATGTGTGGCATCATTACTAAGTGACGACCAGTTTTATCACACAACATAGCTGTATTAAAGTCTGATCCATTTGGATTAGCAGGATAGCTGTTGTAGCCATATTTTGCTACAATATTGTAGTCAGATTCTGTTTTAGGAAGGTTAAATTTTCCTTCACCATGACTTATCCAAACACCTAAAGTTGCATCTTTTAATGTAGATAACATTACAGAATTGTTATCTTGAACGGTAACAGAAGTAAAAGCACTTTCATGTTTTTTGGAGTCATTATGCAACATTTTGCCATGTACATCATGTTCTGGATTTATTAATTCTAATTCCATAAATAATTGACATCCATTACAGATACCAACTGAAAGTGTATCTTCCCTATTAAAGAAGTCTTTAATAGCTTTATTAGCATTTGCATTATATTTAATTGCTCCAGCCCATCCTTTTGCAGAGCCTAAAACATCACTATTAGAAAACCCTCCAACAGCTCCTAAAAACTGAATGTCTTCTAGGGTTTCTCTTCCAGAAATTAAATCGGTCATATGTACATCCTTAACATCAAATCCTGCTAAGTACATGGCGTTTGCCATTTCACGCTCTGAGTTACTTCCTTTTTCACGTAAAATTGCAGCTTTTGGACGTGGTTTGCTAGAGTTAATTACAGGTAATTGTCCTGTAAACTGTTTTGGAAAACTATACTGTAAAGGTTGTTGAGCATAATTTTTATAGCGAGCTTCAGCAAGATTATTTGCAGTTTGTTTTTGATCCAATAAATAAGATGTTTTATACCACATATCTCTTAATCTAGAGACTGTCATAGTAAAGACTTCAGCATCATTGATGATACTTAAAACATCAGTATCAGTTACTTTTCCTATGTTATTAAAAGTAATGTTAGCATCTTTAAGTACCTGTTCTATTGAAGCATCTTTAGATTGGAATACAATTCCTGAATTTTCTGCAAATAGAACTTTATGTGAATCCTTTTCTTTTAAAGAAGAAATATCTAATTCGGCACCAAGATTAACATCAGCAAAACATAGCTCTAATAAAGTTGTAATTAAACCACCTGAAGCAACATCATGTCCAGCAACAATTTGATTATCTTTTATTAAATTTTGAATGGTATTAAACACTGTTTTTACATAGGTAGCATCTTTAGTATTAGGCGTGTCATTACCGACTTTATTTAATACTTGAGCAAAACTACTTCCTCCTAATTTAAACTCGTCTTGAGAGATGTTTATATAATAAATATCACCTTCATTTTTCTTAAAAACAGGTTCTACAACTTGTTTAATATTGTTACAGTTTGCTGCAGCAGAAATGATTACTGTTCCAGGAGAAATAACCTCTTCTGTAGCATATTTTTGCTTCATTGATAACGAATCTTTTCCTGTTGGAACATTGATTCCTAAATCAATAGCATATTCAGATATTGCTTTTACCGCTTCGTATAATCTTGCATCTTCACCTTCGTTCTTACAAGGCCACATCCAATTGGCTGATAGAGATACAGATTGTAATCCATCTTTTAAAGGCGCCCAAATAATATTAGTCAAAGCTTCTGTAATACTGTTTCTACTTCCAGCAACAGGATTAATTAATCCTGAGATAGGAGAGTGACCAATAGAGGTAGCAATACCTTCTTTACCGTTGTAATCTAAAGCCATTACACCAACATTGTTTAATGGGATTTGTAATGGTCCAACACATTGCTGTTTTGCAACTTTACCACCAACACAACGATCTACTTTGTTTGTTAACCAGTCTTTACAAGCGACAGCTTCTAACTGTAATACTTGATCTAAATAGTTGTAAAATTCATCAGATTTGTAAGTAACATCGTTATAATTTCTGTTAATGGTATTGTCAGTCATTATAGTTTTTGGAGAGCTTCCAAACATGTCTTCTAAGGCTAAATCCATTGGCTTGTCACCATTGGTTTTAGATTTAAAAGTAAATCTATCATTTCCGGTTACATCACCAACAGTGTATATTGGAGATCTTTCTCGATCTGCAATTCTATTTAAAGTCTCTAAATGTTTTTCGGCAATTACTAATCCCATTCTTTCCTGAGATTCGTTACCAATAATTTCTTTAGCAGATAATGTTGGATCACCTACAGGTAATTTATCTAAATCTATTGTACCTCCTGTGTCTTCAACTAATTCTGAAAGACAATTTAAATGTCCTCCAGCTCCATGATCATGTATTGAAACAATAAAATTTTCTTCGCTTTCAACCATTCCACGAACTGCATTGGCAGCACGTTTTTGCATTTCTGGATTGGATCTTTGTACTGCGTTTAGCTCAATACCTGTAGAGAACTCTCCAGTATCAGCAGAAGATACAGCAGCTCCACCCATACCAATTCGGTAGTTTTCACCACCTAAAATTACTATTTTATCACCAGTTTTTGGTGTGTCTTTTAATGCTTGATCTGCTTTACCGTAACCAATACCTCCAGCTTGCATGATGACTTTATCATAACCTAGTTTACGTGGTGTTGCTGTTGATTTATCATCTGTAGCCTCATTATGTTCAAAGGTTAAAACAGAACCACAGATTAATGGTTGACCAAATTTGTTACCAAAGTCTGATGCACCATTACTTGCTTTTATTAGAATGTCCATTGGTGTTTGGTACAACCAAGGACGAGCTTCCATAGTTTGTTCCCAAGATCTAGTGTCTTCTAATCTAGAGTAAGAGGTCATATACACAGCTGTGCCAGCTAATGGTAAGGACCCTTTTCCTCCTGCTAAACGGTCTCTAATTTCTCCTCCAGATCCTGTTGCAGCTCCATTAAAAGGTTCTACTGTAGTTGGAAAGTTATGTGTTTCCGCTTTAAGCGAAATAACAGAATCATAATTTTTTGTAGTATAAAAATCAGGAATATCAGCACGTTGTGGTGCAAATTGCTCAACAGTTGGTCCTTTTATAAAAGCCACATTGTCTTTATAAGCAGAGACAATGTCGTTTGGATGTTGTTTTGAGGTTTCTTTAATTAGTTTAAAAAGAGAGGTTGGTTTTTCTTCTCCATCAATAATAAAAGTACCGTTAAAGATTTTATGTCTACAGTGCTCTGAGTTTACTTGGCTAAATCCAAAAACTTCAGAATCTGTTAAAGGTCTTTCAATTTTTTTAGAAACACCTTCAAGGTATTCAATTTCTTCATCATTTAAAGCTAAACCTTCTTTAGCATTATAAGCAGCAATGTCTTCAATGTTTAAAATAGGTTCAGGCTTAACATCTATATTAAAAGCGGTTTGTGATAAGCTGTTGTATTTTTCAGAAATCATCGGGTCAAATCCTTTGAAGTCTTTGTCGCAAGCCTCAAATTCTTCAATTCTAAGGATGCCTTCAATACCCATGTTTTGAGTGATTTCTACAGCGTTAGTACTCCAAGGAGTTATCATTGCAGCTCTTGGTCCAACAAAAAAAGCATCTAAAGATGCTTGTTCTATTTTTGGTTGGTCGCCAAATAACCATGTCAATTTTGAGATGGTGTCGGTTGATAATTCTTTTGTTGCTTGAACAGCAAATACGTTACTGTTTTGGTTTCCGAAGAAATGAATCATTATATGTTTAGTTTGAGTGTTGTTTATAATAAAGACACAAATTTAGCTTTTTTAGTTAAATTTCACACTTAAAAAGGAGACTTAATTTAATAGTTGTTCACGACTTTATTAACCATAAAAAAAGCGATTCTGTTTGGAATCGCCTTTATGAAATTTTATTAGACTATTTAACTTTTAATCAGTTTTTTAGTGATGTTTCCTTTTTCTGTTTTTAAATTTAGGATGTAAACTCCATTTTTTAATTTACTAACATTAACTTGTTTGTTACTAGGTGATATGTTTCCTGATAGTATTTTTTTTCCTAAAACATCATAAATATCGTAAGTAACTGTATTTTTTACTTCAATATTTAATAGGTTTCCTTTTATTGGGTTTGGATAAATTTTTACCGTGTCTTCAGTCTCAAATGTATTAACCGACAATAAACTTTGCCAAATATTATCTACATAACTAGGGTTGTCAATAAACGGGTTACGATTATTTTGAGCATTAAAAATAGCATTGTTACGGTCTAATTCGCGTTGTGATACAGGATCTTGTGTATGCCATTGGTATAAAATGTTGAAAAATGTTGTGTCAAATGCTTGATCTGCACTTCCGTCAAACATTGCATAACTATTGAAGCTAGTTAGGTTACTTTCGTATCTAGTTACAAAATAAAAGTACATTCTTGCAATGTCTCCTTTAAACTCATCAATAGGTTCAAATACAGTATTGGAATAACCAGCCGAATACCCTGAGTTTAAATTATTACCTCTTTTTGAACCATTAGTAGATGTGAAATTTGGAGTTGCTACTACACCAAATGGTAAATTACCACGTTGTGCATTTACATATTTATCGGAAGGTACCACAAAATGAGCATCATTTTTCATTGGTGAGTCACTGTCAAAAACGGATTGCGGTATGATGTGTTCTCTATTGTATTTTTGTCCTTCAGATGTGCCTCCAGTACCGTTATCTTGGTTTGTTCCATAAGTGTATTCATAAGCATCAGTACCTGTTGGGTTTTCAGAATACATGTCTAATAATGTACCATTATTTTCAAAATAAATATCAATATCAGAATTTGCATAAGTTGTATACAATGCTCCATAACCTAAATCTTGGGCTAGATACTCTGGTGATAAACCATCATTACCATTGTCAATAATATCTTGTAATTGTGTTTTTAATTGGTAACCAGTACCTGTAGCCGAACTATAATAGTCAGTAGGCATTTGACCATAACTAAGTGTTAATATTAAGAAGAATAATACTGAGTAAATTTGTTTCATATTTATGATTTGGGATTATTGATTTGCAAAATAAGGTTTTATACTTTATTTACAAAAACTATTTCTTTTCTAATAAAGCCATATAAAATCCATCAAAACCAGATTGATGGGATAGTATTTTATTGTCTTTTACAAGTGTAAAATCTTTACCATTTTCTGAATTTAAAAATTTAGTAACCTGTTCTTGATTTTCTGATGGTAAGATAGAGCATGTGGCATACACTAATTTACCTCCAGATTTTACCATACGTGAGTAAGTACTTAATATTTCGGCTTGAGTTTGTTTTATCTTTTCAATAAACTCGGGTTGCATTTTCCATTTAGCATCAGGATTACGACGTAAAACACCTAATCCAGAGCAAGGAGCGTCTATTAAAACACGATCTGCTTTGTCATAAAGTTTTTTAATGACTTTAGTAGATTCAATATGACGTGGTTCAATATTATGTGCACCATTACGTTTAGCACGACGCTTAAGTTCTTTTAACTTATTATCATATATATCTAAAGCAATAATTTGACCCTTGTTTTCCATTAAAGCAGCAAGGTGTAATGTTTTACCTCCAGCACCAGCACAAGTATCTACAACACGCATACCTGGTTGTACGTCTAAATATTCTGCAACTAATTGAGAAGAGGCATCTTGTACTTCAAAATGACCATTTTGAAAAGCTTCAGTAGTAAACACATTACCACGTTCGGCTAGTTTTAAAGCAGTTGGATGTTTTGCTATTTCTTCAGTTTCAATATCTAAATCAAACAACTCAGCTTTTAGCTTTTCTTTAGTCGTCTTAAGTGTGTTGACTCTTAAAATTACGTCAGCTTGTTGGTTTAAAGCAGTTGCTTCTTTAGTCCAAACCGCTTCGCCTAACTCTTTAGCAGCTAACTCATCCATCCAATCTGGAAAAGATTCTTTGATTTTTCTTACTTTAGATAATTCGTCAAAACGACCTTTAATTTTTCTAGTAGGTGTATTTTCAAAATACTTCCAATCAGGTAAGGTTATTCCTTTTAAGGTTGCCCAAACAGCAAACATACGCCAGATGTCGTCTCTGCTAAAAGGTTCTTTTACTTCTGCGATTTCAGCATATAAGCGTTTCCAACGGACAATATCGTAAGTGGTTTCTGCAACAAAACCTCTGTCACGACTTCCCCAACGTTTATCACGTTTTAATAATTGTTGTACTACTTTATCTGCATATTTACCTTCGTTGAAAATTAATAATAATCCATCAACGGTTGCAAAGCATAAGTTTCTGTGTAAGCGCATTTTTTAAGTTTTAAAAGCGTGCAAAGTTACGTTAAATAACACAAATTAGTATTGCTTTTTTGTTATAAGATGACTAGTTTTATTAATAAAAATAAAAAAATATCTTATAGCGCAAGTTTTTGGATTAGATTGCATCTAATATTTATTAATAGCACAATTAAAATTTTTGACCGAAACCCAATTTATAGAAGCCCTTAAAACTCAGTCTAGAGCAGCTTTTGCCAAGTTGTTGCACGATTATGAGCAAAAAGTATTTGGTACTTGCTTGTCATTTGTGCCAAATAAAGAAGATGCAGAAGATATTGCGCAAGAGGTATTTGTTGAGGTATTTAATTCTATTAATAAATTTAAAGGAGACTCTAAATTATCTACTTGGATTTACAGAATAACAACTAATAAGTGTCTTGAGTTGATCAGAAAACGAAAAACTAAAAAGCGTTTTGCCTTTTTACAATCGTTATCAGGTGATGATTATACATTAGATAAAGCTAGTTATTTTACAGAGATTAATCATCCTGGTTTGATTTTAGAGCAAAAAGAAATTAGTGAAACTTTATTTTTAGCAATCAATAAATTACCTGAGACACAAAGGCTAGTGTTTACTCTAAGTAAAATTGATGATAAAAGCTACAAAGAAATTAGTGAGATTACTAACAAAAGTATTGGATCTATTGAGTCATTATTATTTAGAGCAAAAAAGAATTTACAAAACATTTTAGAAGAATTTTATAAAAGTCAAATGTAGACGCAAGTTTTTAAAAACTATAGCATCTAATACTATACAATTATGAAAACAGATAAAAACATACAAGATAAAGTGAATCAAACACTTGATGTGGTTGAAAGCTTACAGCAAGTTAAAGTTTCTCCTTTTTTTAAAGATCAAACGTTGCAACGTTTATTTGATAAAGAAGAAGAAAAACAGACCTTTTGGAGTTGGTTTACACCTCAATTACAACTAGCAGCTTTAGTTTGTATAGTAGCAGTAAATGTTTATACTATAACGCAAATTAAAAATTCAGTATACGAATCTTCAGTGTCTACTTTTGCATCAGATTACGGATTAGATACTTCAACAGAAGACACATTATTTAATTTATAAAAATGAAAAAAAATACAATTTTATACCTGCTTCTTTTGGTATTAATAATAATGAATGTGTTTTTCTTAATAAATTATTTAGGAAGACCAAATCATAAAGGTCCAAGAGAATCTAGTGATTTTATAGTTTCTGAATTAAATTTTAACGACGCACAATTACAACAATTTAAAACCTCCGAAGCCAAACACATGGAAGTTATGAGACGTTTTGGAGACCAACTTAAGTCAGATAAAGATCAATTGTTTAACGCCATGCAGCAGCCAAACATAGACACTAAAGTTATTGATGGTTTATTTGAATCTATTGCTAAAAAAGAAACAACTAAAGAAAAAGAGATGTTTTACAGATTGCGTCGCATTTACCAGATATGTAATGAAGAACAAAAAAAACGATTTACAGAAATAATAAAAAACGCAAGACAATTTGATGGTCAACGACCACCAGGACCAAGTCAAAGACAACAGCCTTAGTAATACAAAAGACCTTCAGTAAAACGAAGGTCTTTTTTTTGTGTTTTAATTAACATAAGCTAGCACAAGTAAATAGTTAATACTTCATCTAAAACTACATAACAAAACAATTTAATTATGAAACAACAAGCAATAAAAACAGGAATATTAATATTTGGATTAACAGTATTTAATTTAACTAATGCTAAAGCGCAATCACAAGATAGAGTAAAAAGAACTCCTCCAACATTTAGTGAATTATTAAAAGAGTTGGATACAGATGAAGATGGTAAATTATCTAAAACTGAAATCAAGGGACCATTAAAAGAAAGCTTTGCAGAAATTGATACTGATGAAGATGGGTTTATTAGTGAAGAAGAATTTAAAAAAGCACCAAAACCTAAAAAAAGAGAACGTAAATAATAGTTAGTACTAACCAATAAATTAATGTAAAATGAAATATCTTAAAATTAAAAAGAAACTTACACTATTGACTTTATTGTTTGGTATTACAATTGTGACTTTTAATTCTTGTAACGACGATGATAGTACTATTACGACTACAGAAGTCTCAGAGGTTGAGTTAGTTATTGATGATACAGATTTTGAAGCCATAGATTGGACTACAGAGACACATAGTAAAGATGCAGATCCAAATTTTGACGAAGTCTTTGAGGACAATGCTGTTAAAAGGTTAGATATAGTCATAACAGAAACACGTTGGCAAAATATGTTAGACGATATGACAAATCTTTATGGTGCTTTTGGGTCAGTTGCAGGAGGTGGAGGTTTGTCTGATAGCGATGAAGATCCAATATTTGTTCCTGCAGAAGTTTTTTATAATGGTATCGAATGGTATAGAGTAGGAGTAAGGTTTAAGGGTAATTCTAGCTTACAAACTAGTTGGCAAAACGGAATTTTAAAATTATCATTTAAATTAGATTTTGACGAGTTTGAAGACGATTATCCACAAATAGATAATCAACGTTTTTATGGATTTAAAAAACTAAGCCTTAAAAATAATTTTGATGACAAGTCTATGTTGCGTGAAAAAGTAGCAACAGACGCTTTTAGAAATGCAGGACTAGTAGCTTCCCACACTGCTTTTTACACTGTTTATGTTGATCATGGAGATGGACCTGAATATTTTGGAGTTTATACAATGGTTGAAGAAGTAGACGACACAGTGTTAGATACTCAATATTCTGATAATGATGGTAATCTTTACAAACCAGATGGTGATGCAGCAAGTTTTGCTTTAGGTACTTATAATGAAAGTGAATATGTTAAAAAAACAAATGAAGATGAAGCCGATTTTGAAGATGTTGCAAGTCTTTTAGAAATTTTAAATGATGACATGAGATTGTCAGATCCAGAAACTTGGAGGTCTAACTTAGAAGGTGTTTTAGATACAGATGTGTTTTTAAAATATTTAGCAGTAAATACTGTTGTACAAAATTGGGATACATACGGAAGGATGACACATAATTATTTTTTATATAACAACCCAGATACAGAAAAATTAAATTGGATCCCTTGGGATAACAATGAAGCTTTAGATATTGGTAAAATGGGAGGAGCATTACCCCTAGATTTTAGTGGGCTAAATGCTTCAGAGTGGCCTTTAATTGGATATTTGTATCAAGATTCCGTATACAAAACGCAATATGATAACTATTTGCAGGAGATTATAGATGGACCATTTAATGTAGCTACTATTCAATCTCAATACGCTAATTACTCAGCTTTAATAGAGCCTTACGCAACATCTGAAATTGCAGGTTATAGTTTTTTAGATAATAGTTCTGATTTTCAAAATGCAATAAATCAATTAAATGCACATGTTACATCACGTACAGCAGCAGTTAATGATTATTTAGATTAATAAGTATCACCTTAAACTATTTAAAGGTTATAAAAACAGTTAAATACGATTATTAAAAAAGACCTTCATTTCTGTTAAGGTCTTTTTTTTTGTGTTTTAATTAACATAAGCTAGCACAAGTAAATAGTTAATACTTCATCTAAAACTACATAACAAAACAATTTAATTATGAAACAACAAGCAATAAAAACAGGAATATTAATATTTGGATTAACAGTATTTAATTTAACTAATGCTAAAGCGCAATCACAAGATAGAGTAAAAAGAACTCCTCCAACATTTAGTGAATTATTAAAAGAGTTGGATACAGATGAAGATGGTAAATTATCTAAAACTGAAATTAAGGGACCATTAAAAGAAAGCTTTACAGAAATTGATACTGATGAAGATGGGTTTATTAGTGAAGAAGAATTTAAAAAAGCACCAAAACCAAAACGAAGAGAACGTAATTAAAATTTAATATTAAACGTTTATAAAAAAAAGTAATCTTTATAAAAAAAACTAACCAAAATGAAACAAAATATTAAAACAGCAATCACAATTTTTTCAATGGTATTATGCTTTAGCGTATTTGCTCAAGGACCTCCAGGTGGAGGACAAGGAGGTGGACGTGGTCAAGGTGGTGGAAGAGGTCAAGGTAAACAAAAACCAGATGCTTCAAAAATAATGGAATTACTAGATAAAAATGGTGATGATGTTATAGATAAAGAAGAGGCATCCAATGATAAAAAGGGTAAAATATCAGAGCAATTTGATACTATAGATTTTAATGAAGATGGTGTTATTGACTTAGAAGAATTAGAAGCTGTAATTAATAGTGATAAACCCAGAAAAATTTCGGCTAAAAGAGTTTTAAAAGAAGTAGATGATAATGATGATGGTACTTTAAACGAGCTTGAAGTTGCAGCACAACAAAGACAAGAATTATCAGAACATTTTAGTGAAATAGATACAAATAGTGACGGAGAATTGGATTTAGAGGAGTTAAAAGTATTTTATGAAAATACCCAAGACAACTCTAAAAAAAGAAAAAGAAGAGATTAATTTAATTTTTACGCAAGTATTTTTTTAATGTAGCATCTAAATTATATAGTTATAAATTAAAACATTTTATTACATGAAATTATTTTTTAAACCCTTTGTAGTCGTATTAAGTATAGTATTAACTACCAATGCTTGTGATAGTAATGATGATTCATCAACAGATACATCAGACTCAGTAAGTACAGATGACACAGTAACAGAGCTTCATGCTGCTTTTGAAGCATTTAACACAGATGCTACAGACATTTATTTGTCAAATAATGGTGCAACTATTACTATTGAAACTACAGGATTGCCAAATCATGAAACAGTATATTGGGGAGAAGGACATGATTTATACTTAGACGAACCTAGTGTAGAAACAACCCCTTCAATAATGTCAAGTAATAATAACGCAACAACAATAACAGTAGATGCTATACCTGATTTAACAGGTAGTTCAGTAGCAACAAATTTTGATACTATTGGTATAGCTGTTAGTGGTGCTTCAATTTTTAACGATCAAGAAGGTGGTGGACCACTTGATGCAGCTGCAGCAAGTTTAGATTGGACAGGTGCCCACATTGGTCCTGGTGTTTATCACTATCATTTAGAGCCAAAAGCATTCTCTAATGACGATGACGCTTTAGTGGGTGTTTTACTAGATGGGGTGTTTTTGTATGGTCGTAAGTGTAATAATTTAGGGACTTACCCTTCAGATTTAGATGCCTCAGGTGGTCACACATCAGTTACTCAATATACAGATGGAGAAGAAGAATATCACTATCATATTATTAATGAGTTATACTCAACAACTGGTTCATATCTTGCTTTTGCAGGACCATATCAAGGTTATTAAAAAAAAATGAAAGTTTATAGACTTTTTTTTATTATATTAGTTTTTTTAATTGTTAGTTGTAATACTAATACAACTTCAAACAGCAATTATAAAGTAAGTGTAGTAAATGTAGCATCAATTGATGCAGACAAAAATGTAATTAAAGATAGTTTATCGTTAGACGGAAACACAGGAGTGTGGTTCTATAAAGGTCAACCGTATACTGGCTATGCCATAAGATTACATAAAAATAATAAGTTAAAAGAAAAAACAGGCTTCTTAAACGGAAAAAAAGAAGGCGTGTATTGTGTTTGGTTTGAAAATAGTGTACTAAAATTACAGTCACATTACAAACAAAACGTGTTAGAAGGTAGTTATAAAACCTGGTGGCAAAACGGAACTTTAGCTTTAGATTGTAAGTATGTTAATGGAGCAGTAAATGGTGAAGCTTTATCATGGTACAATACTGGTCAATTATCAAAACAAAGGCAATTAGCTAATGGTAAAGAAGATGGTTTACAAAAAGCTTGGTTAAAAAACGGAAAGCTTTATGTGAATTATGAGGCTAAAAACGGAAGAATTTTTGGTATGAGACGAGCTAACTCTTGTTTTAAACTAGAAGACGAAGTTGTAGTACTAGATAAAAAAGAATAATGAAACAGTTTTTAATACTCTTATTAATCATTTTTACTAGTTGCGATAGTAAAGTAAAAAAAGAAACTATTATTATAGAAGAAAATAGTAGGACAGACTATTTACCGTATTATAATGATGAGTCTTTTACACCAAATTGGTTAATACCAAATAGTGATGCAGAGAGGGATTTTCATAAAATACCAGAGTTTTCATTAATAAACCAACTAGGAGATACAATTACGCAAAGTACATTTAAGGATAAAATTTATGTTACGGATTTCTTTTTTGCCACTTGTCCAGGAATCTGTCCCAAAATGACTGGTAACATGGCAAAAATACAAGAGGCATTTAAAGATGATGATGAGGTGTTATTACTGTCACATTCTGTGACACCAACTATAGATACTGTAGCTGTTTTAAAAAAATATGCAACAGATTATGACGTAAAAGATAATAAATGGCACCTTGCTACAGGTGATAAAAATGAAATATATAATTTAGGAAGAGAACAATATTTTGTCGAAAATGATTTAGGTGAAAGTAAAGATATTAATGATTTTTTACACACCGAAAATTTTTTACTAATAGACAAACAAAAACATATTAGAGGAATTTATAATGGATTAAACAGAGCTTCAATAGCCCAATTAATCACAGATATAAAAACCTTAAAGCATGAAGGTAAATAATTTTGGTTGATTATTTTTTTTGAAAAGCTTCGCTGTAATGGTGGAGCTTTTCTATTTTTATGAAAATTTAAAATATGAAACATACACTATATATTTTACTGAGCTTAACATTAACAATAATTTTACTAAGTTGTGGAGCTGGCCAAAACAAATCAGAATTAAAAACAGAACAAAAAAGCTTCTCTTCTGTTAATATTGAAGTTTTAATTGAAAAACAGACTCTTAATGTAAGAGCTATTGAAATAATGGATACTATTGGTTTAGCTTATTTAACCTCTGATGGTAAATTTGGAATGTATTTTCATAATGATGCACCAGAGTTTAATGCAGTTAAAGATCTTTTTCCTATTCAAATAACACACGATACTATTACACCTAATTTTAGAGCTCTTGCTCTTGCTAATAATAAAGGTTACGGTTTAAGTATTGGGTCACCTGCTTTGGTTTTTAACCTTGATGTAGATTTGCATAAAAATAAAGTGGTTTATCAAGAAAATCATAGCAAAGCGTTTTATGATTCGATGGAATTTTGGAATGACGAAGAAGGGATTGCAATTGGAGATCCTACAGATAATTGTCTAAGCATAATTATAACTAGAGACAAAGGTAAATCTTGGACTAAAATACCTTGTAGTAAGTTGCCTGAGGCAAAACCTGGTGAAGCTGCTTTTGCTGCAAGTGACACCAATATTGCTATAGTTGGAGATAACACTTGGGTTGCTACAGGAGGTAAAGCAAGTCGTGTTATGTTTTCACCAGATAAAGGGATGACTTGGGAAGTGTTTAATACTCCAATTATTCAAGGCTTAGAAACTACGGGAATGTATAGTATAGATTTTTATGACCAAAACAATGGTTTTGCTATTGGTGGAGATTACACAAAAGCAGAGGATAACGTAGCTAATAAAATTATAACTAAAGATGGAGGGAAAACTTGGAAAACAGTTTCTGATGGAGTAGGACCAGGTTACAGAAGTTGTGTTAAGTATGTGCCAAATAGTAATGCCAAACAACTAGTTGCTATTGGTTTTAAAGGTATAGATTATAGTGGTGATGCAGGACATACTTGGACGCACTTAAGTGACGATGGCTATTATACATTACGATTTGTAAATGATAGTACAGCTTATGCTGCTGGAAATAAAAGGATTAGTAAACTTAGTTTTAAGTAGACTGATTATAAAAAGTAACACTCCATATTAGACAATAAAAAAGAAGCCATTTGGCTTCTTTTTTATTCTTAATTTTTTCGGTGTCTACCTCGATATTCTTCAATCATTTTTTTCTTAAATGTACGCTCTGAATTAAATAATAGGACAATCTTTTTATAGCTTATAATTTTAGAAAGTTTAGCGACGTAATCTTTATCCATTTTAAATTTAGTAGCTTCTAATTCTTGCATTTCTTTTACAAGTTGTTCTGCTTGACTTTCTGTTAGTTTTTGTGCATCAACACGTTTTCTTTTTTCAGAAGAAGATTCACGTATTTTATATCGATCTTCTTCAAACTTATTATAAATAGGCCAAAAAGCTTCAGCTTCTTTAGTGGTTAAATCTAATTGTTCTGTAATATGAGCTACTTTTAAAGCTTTAATTTTTTCGTGTTGTTTCTTATTATCTCTTTGGGCAAATGCACTAAAAGAAAACAATAAAACTAATGCTATTAATATGTGTTTTTTCATTTTTAATATTTTTTTATTCTTGATAGAAGTCGTTTAAATCTATATCATCTAAATAATCGTCAACCTCTATGGTATTATAATCAATAAAATCTGTTTGGGATAATTCTGTGTCATTAATTAAAAGATTTAAATCATTTAATTCAATTTCGTCTAAAATATAATTTTCAACAGTATCAGTATCTAAAGCATCTAATGTTGTTGGAGATGATTTAAATAAATTCAGGCTATAAAATAACATCAATACAGCTGCAATACTAGATACAGATAGTAATGTTTTTTTTGTAAATAACTTATAAACTTTTGGTTCTGGTTTATTTATTTTAGATAATACTGAAGCTTCAATAGTATCAAAATAGTCTTCAGGAACCTTAAATCCAGAGGATTTAGATTGGGTTTCTAAATGTATTTGTGTAAGCATTTTGTCTTCTAATCCTTCAAAATAATTTTCAGGAATTTTAAAACCAGAAGCTTGTGTTGTATTTAATAGTTTCTTTTTCATTGTATTAATAGGACTTTAAAAAAGTAAAATAGTTTAATTGTCTTTTAAATAGGTTTCAATTTTTTTTGCTGCAATGTGGTAAGAGGCTTTTAAAGCGCCTTCGCTAGTCTCTAAAATTTCTGATAATTCGCTGTATTTTAATTCTTGAAAATATTTCATATTAAAAACTAATTGTTGTTTTTCTGGAAGTGTTGCAATAGCTTTTTGAAGTTTTAATTGAATATCATCGCCTTCAAAATACACATCAGATTGTAAACTATCTATAGCTAATTGGTTAACTTCTTCATTACTGCTGTTTTTTATTCTAGAATTTCGTTTTATATGAGTTAATGCTTCGTTAGTTGCAACTCTATACATCCACGAATATAATTTACTATCACCTTTAAAAGAATTTATGTTTTTAAAAATTTTTATAAAGGTATTTTGTAAAACATCATCTGTATCATCATGAGATTTTACAATATGACGAATGTGCCAATACAAACGCTCTTTATAAAGCGATATTAGTTTTTTAAATGCTGCATTTTTGTCTTTTTCAGACTGTAATTGTTGCAGTAAAAGTGTTTCTTCTTGTAACATACATTAAGTTAGACTGTAATTTAACACAAAAGTTTAATTTAAAAAAGTAAGAATAATCTTGTTATTTAAAGTGTTGTTTTTTTAGTTAATTGAATCGGTTGATACGATTAAGAGTTGTGTTTTAACGATTAAGCGTTTTTTTTTCTTGTTTAGTGTTAAAAAAGGTTTACTTTTGTCTTGTAAGCGTATTTATGTTGTTAGCCCCAAATCTAACAACTGATAAAAAAAAGGATAAACAATTGTTTATCCTTTTTTTGATTTATATATATTGTTATTATTCAAAGCTTTGCATTTCTACCAGCTTTTTATACATTCCGTTTTTATCTAATAGTTGAGTGTGCGTGCCTTGTTCTACAATTTCTCCTTTTTGCATCACAATAATTTGATCTGCATTTTGTATAGTTGATAGCCTGTGTGCTATAACAATAGATGTTCTGTTTTTCATCATGTTTTCTAAAGCAACTTGGACTAAACGCTCACTTTCAGTGTCTAAAGCAGAGGTTGCTTCATCTAATATCATAATTGGAGGGTTTTTAAGTACAGCTCTTGCAATACTTAAACGTTGTTTTTGTCCTCCTGAAAAATTATTTCCAGCATCTCCAACATTTGTTTCTATACCGTTTGGTAATTCGCTAACAAACTCCCAGGCATTTGCAATTTTCAAAGCGTCAATAATTTGGTCTTCGGTTGCATCAGGTTTACCAATTAATATATTATTTTTTATGGTGTCATTAAATAAAATTGAGTCTTGGGTGACTAAGCCCATTAAGTTTCTTAATGACTTTTTTGTCACTTTTTTTATGTCTTTACCATCAATAGAAATTGTTCCTTTATTAATGTCGTAAAATCTTGTTACAAGATTAGCAATTGTGCTTTTACCACTTCCAGATTGTCCAACAAGTGCTATAGTTTTTCCTTTAGGAACTTTTATGCTAAAGTTTTTTAATACATAGTCATTATCATATTTAAAGGAGATGTTCTCAACTTTTAATTCGCTTTCAAAAGTATTTAACACAGTAGCGTTTGGTAAGTCTGGTAATGTGTCTTCTTCATGTAAAATTTCAAATACACGATCGGCTGCTGCAATTCCATTTTTAACCTTATAAGAAGCTTTACTTATAGCTTTTGCAGGTGTTAATATAGCATATGCTAATCCCATAAAAGCTAAAAAATCGGTTCCTTTTATTACATTTTCAACTAAAACTAGTTGTCCTCCATACCATAATAATACAGCTATAGTAGCTATGCCTAAGACTTCACTTACAGGTCCAGCAAGATTGTTTTTAACGCCTATTTTATTGGCTAATTTTAAAATTCTGTCTGCAGAATTAGTGAATTTTTGATTAAAAATAGTTTCAGAATTATAGCTTTTTACAATTTTTAACCCAGTTAACGATTCTTCAACTATAGAAATTAATCGACCTCCTTCTTGCTGAGCTTTAAGAGAATTACTTTTTAAACTTTTTCCTAATCTAGAAATTAAAAATCCTGCTACAGGAATAAATAATAGGACAAATAAAGTTAGTTTCCAGCTGAAGGAAAACATGAAAATTAAAGAAAATATGATAGTTGCTGGTTCTCTTACTATTAATTCTAATGCGATGAAAAAGGAATTTTGCATTTCATTTATATCACCTAAAATTCTAGCCATTACATCTCCTTTTTGTCTTTTAGAATAAAAAGCTAATGGTAAACTGATTATTTTTTGATACATCTGTTTTCTTAAATCTGTCAGAATTCCATTTTTCAGATACATCATATGTTGCATAGAGAAGTATCCAAACAGATTTTTAAGTAAAAAAGTAGAGATCACCAAAGCTATAACTATAACTAATGCCATTTGTGCGTTTCCAGCTTCTAAATAACGACTTACATTATAATTTAATAATTGTTCTCCATAATCTTTAATGCCTGATAGGCCTGTCCAAACAGGAGCTTTGTTAACTATTGTAGTTTTATCAAATAAGACGTTTAGCATTGGTATTAATGATACAAATGCTAATGCACTGAATAAAGCATATAATAAATTAAAAAGCACATTAAAAAAAACGTGCTTTTTAAACTTTTTTATAAAAGGGTAAAGTTGATCTATTATTTTTTTCATGAAATTATAATTGCATATCTTTTAATATAGCATCAATCTTTGATTCCAATTTCTGTTCCGTAGCTTCAAAATCTGACACATTGTCTAAAGTAGTATTGACGCTAATGTAAAATTTTATTTTAGGCTCTGTACCACTTGGTCTTAAGGCTATTTTGCTTCCGTCTTCAGTATAATAAATTAATACATTTGATTTAGGGATATCTATAGTGCTTGTAGTATTGTTTATAGTATTTTTTGATTCAGATAATTGATAATCTTCAATTTTAACAACTTTAGATCCATTAACGGTCGTTAATGGGTTTTCTCTTGCATCAATCATCATTTGCTTGATTTCTTGTGCGCCTTCAATGCCTTTTTTAGTCATTGATATTAGTCTTTCTTTATAAAAGCCATGTATTGTATATAAGGTTATTAGTTCTTTATAAAAGCTACTACCTTTTGCTTTGGCTTGTGCAGCAATTTCGCAAGCTAATAGTGCAGATGTTACTGCATCTTTATCACGCACAAAATCACCAACCATAAATCCAAAACTTTCTTCTCCACCACCAATAAATTCTTGGTTAGGAAAATCTTTAATCATTTTAGCAATCCATTTAAATCCTGTTAAACCTACTTTGCATTCTACATTATATGCTTTAGCTAAAGCAGACATCATTGGAGTAGATACAATTGTGCTTCCTATAAATTGATTGTCGTTAATTTTATTATTGTTTTTCCATTGGTCTAATAAAAACTGAGTCATCATGACCATGGTTTGGTTTCCGTTTAATAAAATCATTTTATTATCCAACCCTCTAACAGCAATACCAACTCTGTCGCTATCGGGATCTGTACCAATAACGATGTCTCCATCTACTTTTTCTGCTAACTCTAAAGCCATTTTTAATGCTTCAGGTTCTTCTGGATTTGGAGATTTTACAGTTGGGAAATCTCCATTAGGTTCGCGTTGTTCTTCAACAATATGTACGTTGTTATAACCAGCACGTTTAAAGGTTTCTGGTATGGTTGTAATTGATGTACCATGTAATGATGTAAAAACAACATTTAAATTGTCTTTGTCTTTTTGTTGTGTGTCAAAACTTCCATTTTTTACTGAAGCATCAATAAACACATCATCAACTTCTTGTCCAATATACTCTATTAATTCAGGCTTAGCTTCAAATTTAATTTCAGCATAATCTAAAGCGTTAATAATATTAATTATTTGTGCATCTTGTGGTGGTACTAATTGTCCTCCATCTTGCCAATATACTTTGTAACCATTGTATTCTGGAGGATTGTGTGATGCTGTAAGTACAATACCACAATGACAATCTAAGTGTTTTAAGGCAAAAGATAACTCTGGAGTAGGACGTAGGTCTTCAAATAAATAGACTTTTATATTATTTGCAGAAAAAACATCTGCAACGACTTTAGCTAAACTTTTACTATTGTGTCTGCAATCAAAAGCTATAGCTACTTTATGGTCTTCTCCAGGAAAAACGGTTTGCATATAATTGCTAATACCTTGTGTGTTTTTACCTAGTGTGTATTTGTTAATACGGTTTGTACCAATACCCATTACACCACGCATACCTCCTGTACCAAACTCTAAGTCTTTATAAAAACTTTCATTTAGCTCATTAGGTTGTGTCGCTATTAGGTTTTTTATATGGTCTTGTGTGTCTTTGTCAAAAGTTGGTGTAAGCCAAGTGTTTACTCGGTTTAAAAGTTCTGGTTCAATATGTCTCATAGGTTTACTTTTTTAATACTTGGTGATTGTATAAACTATTGATTAAGTGCTAGTAATAATGTGTTTTATTCACCTAAATTTAAGGATTCTTTAATTAAATAGCGTTTTTTTTCTGATTTTTGACGTAAAATTATTTCACCTAAAAAACCAGCCACAAAAAACTGAGATCCTAATATCATGGTAACTAATGCTAGATAAAATTGTGGTCTTTGGGTAATTAGTCTGCCAGAGGTGTTAAAAAAGAGTTTGTCTATTCCTAAATACAAAGCAAAAACAAGTCCTAAGCCAAACATGATAACGCCTAAAGCACCAAATAGATGCATTGGTCTTTTTCCAAATCTAGATAAAAACCAAATAGTTATTAAGTCTAAAAAACCATTAACAAAACGGTCCATTCCAAATTTAGTTTCACCATATTTTCTGGCTTGATGTTGGACTATCTTTTCGCCAATATTAGAAAAACCAGCATTTTTAGCTAAAACAGGAATGTATCTGTGCATTTCTCCGTTTACATCAATGTTTTTAACAACATTTTTATGGTAAGCTTTAAGTCCGCAATTAAAGTCATTAAGTTGGACACCTGAAGTTTTTCTTGCTGCCCAATTAAATAATTTAGAAGGTAAGTTTTTAGTTAACTTATTATCGTAACGCTTTTTTTTCCATCCAGAAACTAACTCAAATCCTTGGTTAGTAATCATGTTGTAAAGTTCTGGTATTTCGTCTGGATTATCTTGTAAGTCGGCATCCATAGTAATAATAACGTCACCTTCAGCTTTAGCAAATCCAGCGTGTAATGCTTGAGATTTCCCAAAGTTTTTTAAAAATCTAATACCTTTTACATTGCTATCTTTAGCTTGTAGAGCAGTAATAATTTTCCAGGATTGGTCTGTACTACCATCGTCGATAAAAAGTATTTCATATGAAAAACCATTGGATTGCATCACATTTGCTATCCAATGGTGTAACTCTGTTAAAGACTCTTCTTCGTTAAGTAGTGGTATGACTACTGATATGTTCATAATTTAATTTGAAAAATATTTTCAAATATAAAACTATTATAAGTCTTCGTTGTTTTTTTTCATTATTAATGAAATTATTAGACCAATTACACTATAAATTATTAATTGAATTATTACTGACTGTACCATACTACTAATAGCAAATTGACTTGGTGAATTTTCCATTTGGGTCAATGCATCAGCTAAAGCGTCTTCAGGAGTGTTAAAATTTCTCATCATTTCAATAGATTTTTCAATAACAAGTTCTTTTAAAGTAACTGCTGCTTCTGGGTCAATAAAATTAAAAATTATAACACTTATAACTGCATTAATTAAAATACCAATCATAACTGTGATAAAATAGGCTGTAAAGGCTTCTTTAAAACTAATGTAACCACCTAAAGCACTTTTAGATTTACTTACAGCTATTATACCAAAGACTACAATAGCGATAAATAAACTAATACCTAACCATGTTTGGGTCAGTAATTCAAGATTTGTAGCATAAGCAATTACTGTAACGGAAGACAGTATCACTCCAAGATAAATACCAAAATTTGTAGCAATAGATTTAATAGTTTTGTCCATGATATAATTATATTTGTTTTGTTAATACATGATAAGTATAAAGGTACAATAAAACGTTACAAATTTTAACAATAAAATTTTTTAAAAAATTAGTTGTAGGTTTGTAAAAATTACTTAAATTTGCACCTCGAATTTAGTTAAGATAAAAAGCATTTAGCGATGAAAAAAGGTATACATCCAGAAAATTATAGAATGGTAGCATTTAAAGACATGTCAAATGACGACGTATTTTTAACTAAGTCTACTGCAAACACTAACGAAACTATTGAAGTTGATGGTGTTGAGTATCCAGTAATAAAAATGGAAATTTCTAGAACGTCTCACCCGTTTTACACAGGTAAGTCTAAATTAATTGATACTGCTGGACGTATTGATAAGTTTAAAAACAAATACGCAAAATTTAAAAAATAATTTTAGCGTCAACTATATTTTAAAAGCCTTTCATTTTAATGAAAGGCTTTTTTGTTACCCTAAATTGAATTATTTTTGAATCAAAACTCACTTTTAGTATGAATTATATTCTTTTTGACGGACCAGTTCGTAATCAGCTTTTGCCATTTACATATACAAGACCAGTAGCAGATGTTAGGGTTGGTATTTTGACTATTAGAGAAAAATGGGAATTGTACTTAGGTAACACAACGACTACAATTACTGAAGACTATCTATCAGAAAAATTTCCTATGGTTGAGTTGGAGGCTAATGTAATGCTAAATGCTGCATATTTACCAAATTTAGATTTAGTAGAAATTATTAAAGGTTTAACCGAAAATCAGGCTATTTTTAAAGATGAAGATGTTATTGTTTTTTATACAACAGATACACAAGAAGCAGTAGATTTTGATACTTATGAAGCTATAGAATTTGATAAAGATATTTTAAAAATAGAGCATACTTGGGATATTTTTTCAAAAAATGGTGAAGCTATACAGCAAGATTTTGAGTTGTTAACAAAAGACAATACTTCACAGCCTATTCCAAAAAGTAATAATGTGATTTCTCCAGAACATATTTTTATTGAAGAAGGTGCTAAAGTTGAATTTGCTACGCTTAACGCTAGTACAGGTCCAATATATATTGGTAAAAATGCCGAAATAATGGAAGGGACTTTAATTAGAGGCCCTCTTGCATTGTGTGATCATGCAACATTAAAGCTAGGAGCTAAAATTTATGGACCAACAACTGTTGGACCACACAGTAAAGTAGGAGGAGAGGTCAATAATTCTGTATTGTTTGGGTATTCAAATAAAGGACATGATGGTTTTTTAGGAAACTCAGTGTTAGGTGAATGGTGCAATTTAGGTGCAGATACTAATAATTCTAATCTAAAAAATAACTACGTACAAGTTAAACTATGGGATTATGAAACTGAACGTTTTGCAAAAACAGGTTTACAGTTTTGTGGTTTAATGATGGGAGACCATAGTAAATCTGGTATAAATACAATGTTTAATACAGGAACTGTGGTTGGAGTTAATTCTAATGTTTTTGGAAGTGGTTTTCCTAGAAACTTTATACCAAGTTATAGTTGGGGAGGAGCTTCAGGTTTTACAACGTATCTGACTTCTAAAGCTTTTGAGGTAGCAAAGGTAGTTATGGCAAGAAGAGGTATAGATTTTACAGCTCAAGATGAGGCTATTTTAACACATGTTTTTGAAGAGACTAAAAAGTTTAGAAAAGACTAACCGTTAATTTAACTGATTCTCTTGCTATTCAACGGTTAATCATCGAAATTGTAAGGTTTTATGGGTTAATTTTGATTTAAATTTTTATATTGTTTTTGTTTTAAAATCAATATGAATTTTATTTTTAAAAATACTTTAAGATTTTCAATCTTATATCTAAGCTTGTACTTATTGGACTCATTTTTTAAAAATAGTTACGATTTATATTCGTATAGATATTTTTCTAAAATTGCTTTAGGTGTTAGTTTGTTATTATTTTATGTTTTAAATAATAAACAAAAGGACAACACTAAAAAACGATTAGTTATTTACGCATTGTCATTATTTTTAATAGGAGATTTTTTCTTTATTACCGGTAATTCTGGTAAAATGACTCATTTTGTAATTGCTGCATTCTTGTTTATTGCAGGAAAAATATGCTACTCTGTAAGGTTTTTAAATAATGAAGATTTTAAAATTTCTAAGTTAATTCCGTTTTTAGTCTTTTGTTTTGCTTACATGACTTTAATTACATCCATAGTCTATAATAATCTGAATCATTATTTTTTTCCTTTTTTAATCTACTTATTTGTGGTAATGTTATTAATGCAGTTTGCTTTTTTAAGAAAAAACGAAGTTAATACAAGTAGCTTTTGGTTAGTAATGTTAGGTGTGTTTTTATCAATGATTGCAGATAGCATTAATATCTTGAAAACCTTTTATAACCCACTGATAGCCTATAATAAAATAACTGTAATGTTATTTTATTGTTTGTCACAGTATTTAATTATTGTTGGGATTTTAAAAGAAAAAACAACTATTGATTATACAGAAAACGTGTTAAAAACTAATCTGTAATTATGGAAAAGTTAATACGATACTATACACCTCTATTTATTTGCTTACTTGTAATAGATATTTATACTAAAATCTATTTACCTTCAATGCCTTACAGGTATTATAGTAAGGTTTTAGTAATGGGTAGCTTATTGGTTTTTACAGCTTACGCTATTTATAAAAAAAAGATTTATGTAGAAAAATATATTTTTTATGGTTTAATTTTATTTTTTATAGGAGATATATTAATAATTGACCATTTAAATAAAATTAAATTTATAATAAGTATAGGTTTATTTGTAATAGGTAAAATATTATACATTCTTAAGTTTTCTCATAAAGAGGATTTTAGTAATAAACGATTAGTGCCATTTTTTGTAATTTGTTTTTTACTAGTAGCTATATTATACAGTCTTATTTTTCCTAATTTAAAAGATTATTTTTTACCAATAACATTGTATTTTTTTATATCATTGGTCATGACTCTATTTGCTTACATTAGAAAAGGTGTTGTTAGTAATAAAAGCTATTATACTGTTTTGTTAGGTGTAGGTTTGTTTGTGCTATCTGAAGCTACAATGGTTATTAAAATGTTTTATGGAGATGTAATGTTTCAGGACTTTTTGGTCATGTTTGGATATGCAATGGGACAATACCTTATTATTTTAGGATTAATTCTAAATGGAAAGGCACATGATAATAAAAATGTATTAGTCTAAAATACTACTATTGTTTTTCTTTTTTAACGTGTTTAATTTCTAATAAATTAATAGGATTGCTACTTAATCCAGATACATTTTTTTGAGTAAATCTAATCACTTCATCATAATACAAAGGAACAATTGGAGAGTTGCTTAATACCAAGCTATCCATAGTTGTGTAAGATTGTGTTCTCTTTTTTATATCGTTTTCTAAAAACGAAGCTTTGTAAAGGCTATCAAATTTTGTATTGTAAAAATGTGTGTAATTAGGTCCATTAGGAGCAAAGTTTTCAGAGTAAAATAATGACAAGTAATTTTGTGCATCAGGATAATCCGCAACCCAACTAGCTCTAAATAAATCTAATTTTCCATTAGCTTTACCTTCTTTAAGTGTGGAAGCAGGTATAACATCTACATTAACTGTTAGTCCAATTTTAGTTAATTCACGTTGTATATATTCACAAAAATTAAGATAATTACTAGTTGTGGTTATTGTTATTTCAGGATTATTATTTCCAGTTTGGGTCTTATAATCTTCAATTAATTGTTTAGCCTTTTCAGGTTGATATGTATAGCCAATAGTACTGCTGTAACCAGGTAAACCTTTAGGAATAAAACCACCAGTAGCAGGTATACCTATCCCGTTTCTTAAATAGGTCATCATTTTTTGTTTATCAAAACCGTAATTAACCGCTTCTCTAATACGTTTAGACTGTATTTCATTTAGTTCAGATTCCATGAAAAATGCTAAATATTCAGTGTTTAAATAAGGACCTCTAATTAAGTCAATAGTGTTGGCGTATTTATCACGTAAGGCTCCTTTTGTAGTTAAAATGTCATCTTGATATGAAGCATCTAAACTATTTAAAAAGTCCAAGTTACCTTGTATAAACTGCATATATTCACTTTGTTTATCAGGTAAAAACGTAATAGCTACTGCTTCAAGATAAGGTAATGTTTCGCCTTTAGCGTCAGTTTCAAAATATTGATTGTTTTTTCTGAACACTAATTTGACGTTTTCTTCCCAACGTTTAAATTTAAAAGGACCAGTTCCAATTGGATTGGCTCTAAAATCTGTACCATAATGTCCTGTGATTTCTTTAGGGACAACACTACAATATTTCATGGTTAATAATCCTAAAAAAGCAGGAAAGGGTTGTTTTAATGTAATATCAAAAACACTATCATTAACAGCTTCAAAATGTTTTATTTTATTAAAAATCCAACGTCCTGAAGACGCTATTTTAGGATCCAATATTCGATTAAAACTGTATTCAAAATCATAAGCAGTTACAGTCCTGGTGGAATCTTTTTTAAATAATTTGTGTTTATGAAAATACACATCATCACGTAAAACAAAACGGTACTGTAATGCATCCTCAGACACAGACCAATGCTTAGCTATACTAGGTTTAACCAATAAGCTATCATCCATTTGGACTAAACCATTAAACAATTGGTTAACAGCCCAAATATCTGCATTGTCTTTAGCAAAAGCAGGATCTAAAGAGCCAATGTTTTTGTGTTCATTATATCTAAACACTAAATGGTCTTTGTTGTTTTTATCTTGATTTGTACAAGATAATATACTGCTAATAAAGGCAAGTAAAATTAGATAATTAGTAGTGTTGCGTTTTAAAACAGTCATTAATAGTAATCAATATATAAGCGTCTAAACACCTTTTAAGGCTTAAAAAAAATACGTAATTTTGCAATCACAAATTTGTAATTACACTAGGTAAATATAAACAATCTTACTTAGCATTAAAGACTATTTTAAATTGAATACTAAAAAGAAAGTTGGCTTCTATACTTTAGGCTGTAAACTTAATTTTTCTGAAACATCAACCATTGCCAGATCTTTTAAAGACGAAGGTTTTGATCGTGTGGATTTTAATGATCCAGCAGATATCTACGTTATAAACACTTGTTCTGTTACAGAAAATGCAGACAAACGTTTTAAGACTATCGTTAAGCAAGCTCAAAAATCTAATCCAGAAGCTTTTGTGGTTGCTGTTGGATGTTATGCACAGTTAAAACCTCAAGAGTTAGCAGATGTAAATGGTGTAGATTTAGTCCTTGGTGCTACCGAAAAATTTAAAATAACAGACTACCTTAACGATTTGTCTAAAAACGATTTAGGCGAAGTCCATTCATGCGAAATAGAAGACGCAGATTTTTACGTCGGAAGTTACTCCATTGGTGATCGTACCAGAGCTTTTTTAAAAGTCCAAGATGGTTGTGATTATAAATGTACTTACTGTACAATCCCTTTAGCTAGAGGGATTTCAAGAAGTGATACATTAGATAATGTATTAAAAAATGCCAGAGAAATATCTCAGCAAAACATAAAAGAAATAGTATTAACAGGAGTTAATATTGGTGATTATGGTAAAGGTGAATTTGGTAATAAAAAGCATGAACACACCTTTTATGAGTTAGTACAAGCCTTAGATGAAGTAGAAGGTATAGAGCGTTTAAGAATATCTTCAATCGAACCTAATTTGCTTAAAAATGAAACCATAGATTTTGTGTCTAAAAGTGAAACATTTGTGCCTCATTTTCATATTCCCTTACAAAGCGGAAGCAATGACATTTTAAAAGCAATGCGTCGTCGTTATATGCGTGAATTATATGTAGATAGAGTTAAAAAAATAAAGCAAGTTATGCCTCATGCTTGTATTGGTGTAGATGTTATTGTTGGCTTTCCTGGTGAAACCGAAGAACATTTCTTAGAAACTTACAATTTTTTAAGCAAACTTGATATTAGTTATTTACATGTTTTTACATATTCAGAAAGAGCCAATACTGTTGCAGCAAGTTTAGACCAAGTTGTACCTAAAAACATACGTACTAAACGCAGTAAAATGCTACGTGGTTTAAGTGCAAAAAAACGTCGTGCTTTTTATGAAAGTCAAATAGGAGCCACAAGAAAAGTATTATTTGAATCCGAAAATAAAGCAGGTTACATCCATGGATTTACAGATAATTATGTAAAAGTTAAAACACCATGGAATCCAGAGTTTGTTAACACCTTACACAATATAGAATTAACTAAAATTGATGACGATGGTTTGGTAAGGTTTGATTTTATTAACCAACAATCAGCATAAAAAAAATCCGAAGTAATTTTACTTCGGATTTTCTTTAGTTTTCATTTTAATCAGATTCTTAGACCAACAGGTAATAATTTTTTATATCGTCTGTTTCGTCTAATAAATTTTGCGATTTCTGGACTTGTTGGCACAACACTTAAGTTGCGGTCTTCCATTGTGTCCAAAACAGTTTTTAAAAATTCTGAAATAAACTCTTCATTATTAAGTGGTTCAGGAAGTATTAATTTAGTTAAAAAAATCTTTCGTTCCTGTAAAGAGTATTCAATTTTAGCAAAATGATCGTCTATTTTCAGTTCAAATTGACGTAAAAACTCGTTGTCAACTAACTCTGCTGCATCAATCATGTTTATAAAGTTTTATTAATTATTGGGAGAGTTTCAAAAATAGTACCAAACTATTTTATAGCTTTACAGTACAAATGTACAAAAAAAACTATTAGCAATAGCCTTGCGTAATGTTAAAACCTTATGAGTCAGCAAGTAATACCAGTCTATTTAATGCCAGGAATGGCAGCTAACCCGACAATTTTCGAGCACATAAAATTACCCGAAGATCAATATCAAATACATTGGTTAGAATGGAAAATTCCAGAAAAAAACGAAAGCATTTCTTCCTATGCAAAACGTATTTGTCAAGATATAAAACATGACAATCCAGTCCTAATTGGTGTTTCTTTTGGAGGTATTTTAGTTCAAGAAATTAGTAAGCTAATTAATACTAAAAAGGTAATTATTGTGTCAAGTGTAAAGACTAAGCATGAGTTACCAAAACGTATGAAACTACTTAAAGCAACCAAAGCTTACAAGATTTTACCAACTCAATTGCTAAGTAATATAGATTTATTAGCAAAATATGCTTTTGGAAATACTATTACCAAGCGTATTGAGTTATACAAAAAGTACCTGTCTGTTAGTGATAAAAACTACCTTGATTGGGCTATAGAACAAGTTGTGTGTTGGGAACAAGAACAACCTATTGATGGTGTTGTGCATATCCATGGCGATAATGATTTGGTTTTTCCGTTTTCCAATCTTTCAGATTGCATTACAATCAAAGGAGGTACGCATATTATGATAATAAATAGGTACAAATGGTTTAATCAAAATTTACCAAAATTAATTGCTTAAACATTAAGTAAATCACATAAAATATTTTATATTTAAAAGAAAAAGATAAGACGATGAAGATAGTACAAAAAAGCCTAGCAGTAGTAGGTTTAGCAGCATTAGGTATGTTATTTATTAACGCCTATCAAGATGCTCCAACAGACGAAAATTTTGAAAAACAAATTATAAACGATTATAATGTTTACGCTATACAGATGCCAACGTATTTAGAGTTTGCAGGAGAGGAAGTTCCTTTATCAAATCCAGATATTTATGAGCGTATGGATAAAGAGCTTTTAGTAAACACTTATTGGCAATCTAATGGATTGTTAATGTTTAAACGTGCTAAAAAGTATTTTCCTATTATAGAACCTATTTTAGCAAAACACGGTATTCCTGATGATTTTAAATATTTAGCAGTGATAGAAAGTGGTTTAACAGACGCACGCTCTCCAGCAGGAGCAAGTGGGTTTTGGCAAATCATGAAAGCGACTGGACGTGAGCATGGATTAGAAGTTAATGATAATGTAGATGAGCGTTACCATTTAGAAAAAGCAACAGAAGTAGCATGTGATTATTTAATAAAAGCTAAAAGAAGTTTAGGATCTTGGACTTCTGCAGCAGCAGCATATAATGCAGGTAATTACGGGATTTCAAAACGATTAAAAGCACAAGATGTAACAAGTTATTACGATCTACTTTTAGGAGAAGAAACTGGTCGTTATGTGTTTAGAATTATAGCTTTAAAAGAAATCTTATCAAACCCAGATAAATATGGGTTTAATTTTAGAGATAAAGATTTATATACTACTGTGCCAACTTATCAGGTGGCTGTAGATACAGCAGTTACGGATTTTGCAGGTTTTGCAAAACAGTTTGGTATAAACTATAAAATTTTAAAATTGCATAACCCTTGGTTGAGAGAGCCTCATTTAAATAACAAATCTAGAAAGCAATATTATATTGACATTCCTAGAGAAGGATATTATCAAACAAACCCATAAATGCTAGATTTTATAAGTCAATATTGGTGGACTGTTGCAATTGTCTTAAATTATATTTTAGTAATTATTGCAGTAGCAACCATATTATTTAAGTCAATTAATCCAACTAAAACACTAACATACATTATTGTATTGTTAGTGTTTCCTTTTTTTGGATTGATTGTATATTATTTTTTTGGTCAAGAATATAGAAAAGATAAGATTTTTAACCGAAAGGACGTCTTAAACAATTCATTAATCAAATCAATAAACCAAAAGTTAAATCTTGATCCAGAGACTTTAACAAGTTATGAAGCTAATATTGAAGAAGACCAAATTAGGTTGATTCATTTACTTCAAAAAAATGATAAATCACCATTAACTAAGTATAATGACATCGAAATTATTTTAAATGGTGAAAATAAATTTGAAATCCTTTTTAAAGATATTCAAAATGCAAAGGAGCATATTCATATTGAATATTACATTTTAAAAGATGATAAAATCGGTACAAAGTTTATTAACTTATTATGTCAAAAGGCAAAAGAAGGCGTTATTGTTAGATTAAGCTTTGATGATGTAGGTAGTAAAATTTCTTCTAAAATGAAGAAAAAAATGACTGAATCAGGTGTTAATTTTTATGCCTTTATGCCAGTGTTGTTTCCTAGATTTGCTGGTAAAATGAATTACAGAAACCACAGAAAAATAGTCATTATTGATGGAGAAATTGGATATGTTGGAGGTATAAACGTATCCGATACCTATGTTAATTATCCAGAAAATAAAGCTTATTGGAGAGATACACACTTAAAAATTGTTGGAGAGGCTGTATTTACTTTACAAACACAATTTTTGACAAACTGGAATTTTGTAGCAGATACGACTTTAGAATTAGACCGTTCGTTTTTTCCTCAAAATAAGGTAGAAACTATTCAGCCTGTTCAAATAGCAGCCAGTGGTCCAGATACCGATTGGGCTAATATTATGGAAGCCATATTTTTTTCTATAGTTACTGCAGAGGATTATGTGTACATCACAACGCCATATTTTATACCAAACGATCAGATTATTACAGCCATGCAAGTAGCTTCAAAAAGTGGAGTAGATGTTAGGCTTTTAATTCCGTATAAATCAGATTCGTGGACAGCAAAACATGCAACAAATTCATATTTAGAACAGTTATTAGAAGCAAATATTAAAATTTATAGATACGAAAAAGGTTTTATTCATGCTAAAACCATGGTTGTAGATGATGTCTTTACAACTATTGGAACTTGTAATATGGATTATAGAAGTTTTAATATTAATTTTGAAATCAATGCTTTAATCTACAATAAAGATAAAGCCAAAGAAGCCAAAGCTATATTTATGAATGATTTAGAGAGTGCAGCTCAAATAGATTTTAATCAATGGACAGAGCGTTCTAATATAAAACGCATTCAAGAAGCATATTGTAGGCTTTGGGCACCATTATTATAAGTAGTATTATTTTGCATAAAAAAAGGTCAAACTAAATAGTTTGACCTTTTTTTATAAAATGTAGTTTGATTATCTACTTCTTCTCTTTTGTGCTCTAATAGATCCACCTTGACCATAATGTTGTTTTGGTGCTTGGGCACGTTTCATGTTTTCTTTCATCATTTTAATCTGATCTGTTAACATGCCTTGTTTATCTAATTTTTGTGCTTCGGCCAATAAGTTAGTCGCTTCTTGCTTTCTTCTTTTTGATAAAGCAACACCTGCTAAGTTTAATTTAACCATTGCCATGTCATGATCCATAGATAATCCAAGCTTTTCTGCTTTTCTAAAGTAACGCTCAGCTTCACTCATATTATCTTGAGACACCATGATACCGTTTAAAAAGTTATAGTAACCTTGTTGTTTTTGTACTAAAGCAGTTTCTGGATTTTTAATTTTATCTAACCATTTTTTAGCACCAGGATAATCTTGTTTTCTTAATCTTAAAAACGCAAGTAAAATAAATTCATTTTTAAAATATAAAAAGACAAATATCAGAGATAAAAGGATGTACATGATACCATTTCCTATGTTTCCTTCTACAAATTGCCAGATGGCTACACCAAAAATTCCGATTGCTATTATTAATTTTATTACTTTATTGTACATTATTGTTAATTTTAAATGTCTTATTTTTACTTAAATTTAAACGCTTTTAGGCGTATTTTTTATTGGAGTACAAAGAAACTAAAAAAATCTTTAAAAATATTTTTAAAATTAGGTTTGTCAAATAAAAAAGTCGTTGTATATTTGCGCTCAGTTTTAGGGAAAGTCTAAAACATTTAAAACATTTACTATTTAGATTTAAAAACATAAGACAATGCCAAAAAGAACGTTTCAACCATCAAAGAGAAAAAGAAGAAATAAACATGGTTTTAGAGAGAGAATGGCTTCTGCTAATGGTAGAAAGGTATTAGCGCGTCGTCGTGCTAAAGGAAGAAAGAAAATATCTGTTTCAACTGAGACTAGACATAAAAGATAATTAATGATTTTCAATTGTTAATATATTAAAGGCGTTACTTAGGTGTAACGCCTTTTTTTGTATCCAAATTTGATTATTTTTGATAACCGAAATAAAATTAATAAAATGCCAAAACAATCTAATTTAAAATCGATTTTAATTATTGGTTCAGGTCCAATAGTAATTGGTCAAGCTTGTGAGTTTGATTACTCTGGTACTCAGGCTTTACGATCGTTAAGAGAAGATGGTATCGAAACCATTTTAATAAACTCTAATCCAGCAACAATTATGACTGACCCAAGTATGGCAGATCATGTTTACTTGTTGCCATTAACGACTAAATCAATAATTCAAATACTTAAAGAGCATCCACATATTGATGCTGTTTTACCTACTATGGGAGGACAAACAGCCTTGAATTTATGTATTGAAGCAGACGAAAAAGGTATTTGGAAAGATTTTGGTGTAGAAATAATAGGTGTAAATATTGACGCTATTAATATTACAGAAGATAGAGAGAAGTTTAGAGAGTTAATGCTTGATATTGGTATTCCTATGGCACCTCAAGCAACAGCGACTTCTTATTTAAAAGGAAAAGAAATTGCACAAGAGTTTGGTTTCCCTTTAATTATTAGAGCATCCTTTACTTTAGGAGGAGCAGGAGCTTCTTTTGTTTATAAAGAAGAAGATTTTGACGAGTTGTTAACACGTGGTTTAGAGACGTCTCCAATCCACGAAGTCATGATTGATAAAGCCTTAATTGGCTGGAAGGAATACGAGTTAGAGTTACTTAGAGACTCAAACGATAATGTTGTTATTATTTGTGCTATTGAAAACATGGATCCTATTGGTATCCACACAGGAGACTCGATTACAGTCGCTCCAGCAATGACATTAAGTGATAAAACATACCAAAAAATGCGTGATATGGCAATCCATATGATGCGCAATATTGGTGATTTTGCAGGAGGTTGTAATGTACAATTTGCTGTAAGTCCAGATGAAAACGAAGATATTATTGCTATCGAGATTAACCCTCGTGTATCGCGTTCTTCTGCCTTAGCAAGTAAAGCGACAGGTTATCCAATTGCAAAAATTGCAGCTAAGCTAGCTTTAGGATATCATTTAGATGAACTTGAAAACCAAATTACTAAATCTACTTCTGCTTTATTCGAGCCGACTTTAGATTATGTAATCGTAAAAATACCACGTTGGAATTTTGATAAATTTGAAGGATCAGACAGGACTTTAGGTTTACAAATGAAATCTGTTGGAGAAGTTATGGGAATTGGACGTAGCTTTCAAGAAGCCTTGCACAAAGCAACTCAGTCGCTAGAAATTAAACGTAACGGTTTAGGTGCAGATGGTAAAGGTTATAAAAACTACGACCAAGTTATAGATAAACTAACACACGCTAGTTGGGATCGTGTTTTTGCTATTTATGATGCCATTCAAATGGGAATACCGTTAAGTCGTATTCATGAAATCACTAAAATTGACATGTGGTTTTTAAAGCAATACGAAGAATTATATTTCATAGAAAAAGAAATCTCAACTTTTACTATTGATACTATTCAAAAGGATTTATTACTTGAAGCGAAGCAAAAAGGATATGGAGACAGACAAATAGCACACATGTTGGGTTGTTTAGAAAGTCAAGTCTATAATAAACGTGAAGAATTAAATATTAATCGTGTTTATAAACTGGTTGATACTTGTGCAGCAGAGTTTGAAGCAAAAACGCCATATTATTATTCAACGTTTGAAAATGATGTTGAAACTGCAGACGGAACACGACAAGCAGATAATGAAAGTATTGTTTCAGATAAGAAAAAAGTAATTGTTTTAGGATCTGGTCCAAACCGTATTGGTCAAGGGATCGAGTTTGATTACTGTTGTGTTCATGGTGTTTTAGCTGCAGCAGAATGTGGTTACGAAACCATCATGATTAACTGTAATCCAGAAACGGTTTCTACCGATTTTGATACTGCTGATAAACTGTATTTTGAACCTGTATTCTGGGAACATATTTACGATATCATTAAGCATGAAAAGCCAGAAGGTGTTATAGTGCAACTTGGTGGTCAAACCGCTTTAAAATTAGCCGAAAAACTTGAGCGTTACGGTATTAAAATATTAGGTACAAGTTACCAAGCATTAGATTTAGCCGAAGATAGAGGGCATTTTTCTACTTTATTAAAGGATTTAGAAATTCCTTATCCAGAATTTGATATTGCAACAACAGCTGATGAAGCAGCAGCAATTGCAGATGTATTAGATTTTCCAATATTAGTAAGACCTTCTTACGTACTTGGTGGTCAAGGTATGAAGATTGTTATTAATAAAGAAGAACTTGAAAAGCATGTCGTAGACTTATTAAGTCGTATGCCAGGAAACCAATTACTTTTAGACCATTATCTAGATGGTGCAATTGAAGCTGAAGCAGATGCTATTTGCGATGGTGAAAATGTATACATTATTGGTATTATGGAGCATATAGAACCTTGTGGTATACACTCTGGTGATAGTAACTCTTTATTACCTCCTTTTAACTTAGGAGATTTAGTAATGCAACAAATTAAAGATCATACTAAAAAGATTGCTTTAGCATTAAATACAGTAGGTTTAATAAACATACAGTTTGCAGTTAAAGATGATAAAGTTTATATAATTGAAGCTAATCCAAGAGCTTCAAGAACGGTTCCGTTTATAGCTAAAGCTTACGGAGAACCTTACGTAAACTATGCAACTAAAGTGATGTTAGGTGAAAAGAAAGTAACTGATTTTGAATTTAACCCAAAATTAAACGGTTATGCAATAAAACAACCTGTGTTTTCTTTTAACAAGTTTCATAATGTAAATAAAAAGCTAGGTCCAGAAATGAAAAGTACCGGAGAAAGCATCTTATTTATTGACGATTTAAAAGATGACGAATTTTACAATCTATACTCAAGACGTAAAATGTACTTAAGTAAGTAATTGTCAAAATAGATACAATACAAAAAAACCTTCAATTTTAATTGAAGGTTTTTTTATTAAAAATTATCAGGTAAATCTATCCTAACTTTATGATCTTGAAGTAATGGTAAATAATCAATATGTGAAAAATCTTGATGATCAAATTCAAACTGACGTTGTTTTTTTGTTTCCATACGTTTTAAAGCTTTTAAAAAACGTTTGACTTCATTTTTGTCATTTAAAATTAGACCAGGTACAGGTGTGGATTTACCACTTTCGTCTTTTGCAACCATTGTAAAGTAAGACGAGTTACAATGTTTTATAACTCCTGTTTGTATGTTTTCTGCAATAACACGAATACCAACAACCATTGATGTGTTTCCAACAAAATTTACAGACGCTTTCATGGTTACTAACTCTCCAACTTCAATTGGATTTAAAAAATCTACAGTATCCACACTAGCAGTAACACAATAGGCTTTTGAGTGTTTAGAAGCACAAGCAAACGCAATTTGATCCATTAAATTTAGTATGTATCCACCATGTATTTTTCCACTAAAATTGGAGTGTGATGGCAGCATTAATTCTGAAATACTAATGCGTGAAGCGTCTACTTTTTTGTAATTTTTCATAATTAATAATTAGATCGTCGGTCTTTGTCTTCTTCTACTTTAGTAATAAAATATTTAGTGTCACCTAACCAGAAAAAGGTTTTGTAGCGTTCAAAATACGTTAATTTTACAAATTTACCTTGCAAACGATTTAGATCTTTAATAACCTGTGTCTCTTTATCTTCTACTGAAAATTTAAAAAGTTGAGCCTCAGACACACCTTGACTAACTTCGCCTTCCCAAGTTTTAAACATGACACCTTTGCTACTAAACTTAACAAGCTCACCAGCTCTTACACCTTCACTATAAGTAGCAAAATAGATAAAGCTGAAGTATGCAGCGATTAATAATATAATTACAACTAAGGTTTTTACTAAAAATTTTATCATAATATCTTTGGGTTAATCGTCAGATTCGGCACGTTTAATAAAAGCTTCTGGTAAAGATTTTTTAGCTTTTGCACCAAGTTTTTTAATTTTTTCAACACTTCTAATCAGGTTTCCGCGTCCATCAACAAGCTTGTTCATTGCAGCAGAATAGTCTTTTTTGGCATCGTCAATTTTCTTTCCAACACCAGTTAAGTCAGATACTAATCCTTCAAATTTATCATATAAAGCACCTGCTTGTCTTGCAATTTCAATAGCGTTTTGTTGTTGTTTCTCGTTATTCCACATGCTATCAACAGTACGTAATGTAGCCAATAGGGTAGAAGGTGTTACAATAACAATATTTTTTTCAAAAGCTTTATTGTATAACGTATTATCTGCGTTTATAGCAACTGCAAAAGCAGGCTCGATAGGAATAAAAAGTAAGACAAAATCAGGAGATTCAATATCATATAAATCTTCATATTTTTTGTCAGACAGTTGGTCTACGTGTTTTTTAATCGAGTTCAAGTGTGCTTTTAAATAAGTCTCACGTTCTTGATCTTCTGCATTAACATAGCGTTCATAATCTGTTAAAGACACTTTACTGTCAATAATCATTTTTTTGTTTCCTGGTAAGTGTAATACAATATCTGGTAATACTCTAGAGCCATCTTCTCTGGTAAAGTTTTGTTGTACAAAATACTCTCTGTCTTTTTCTAAACCAGACTTTTCAAGCACACGTTCTAGGACTAATTCTCCCCAATTACCTTGCATTTTACTGTCACCTTTTAAAGCTCTAGTCAGGTTGGTTGCTTCTTTAGTCATTTGTTGGTTTAAGTCTTTTAAACCTAGCAATTGCTCTTTTAAAGCACTGTGCATGCTGATACTTTCTTTTTGAGTATCGTCTACTTTTTTCTCAAAAACCATAATTTTTTCCTGTAAAGGATTTAAAATGTTTTTGATGTTTTCTTTATTTTGAAGTGTAAACTTTTCGCTTTTTTCGTCTAATATTTTAGTAGCTAATAGCTCAAAATCTTTACGTAATTGTTCTTGTCTAATTTCAAGTTCTTCATCACGTTTTATATTAAGTTGTTGTAGATTTTCAAACTCGGTATTTTTTCTAGCTAATTCTTGACTTAAAAAATCCTTTTCACGTCTAATGGCTTCACGATCGGTTTCGATTTTAGAAATCGTGTCACGTAAATCTCCTAATTGTGTATTAAAACTAGAGGTTTGTTTTTCGTTTTCAGTAGTATGGTAGTGTTTTAAGTCATTTAACTGAAGTTGTAGGTTATTGTTACGCTCTTCTAAGGTGCTTTTTTCGCTTTTACTTTTTAGTTTAGTAAAAAGCATACCTAAATAACCACCAATAGTGGCAGCAATTAATATAGCAATAATAAGGATGATGTTGTCGTTCATTTTTATTAACAAAGAATTTGTGTAAAGATAGTTAATTTGTCTCTCAGTGAGAAGTTAGTATTTTTATAAATTGAATACTTAATTTAGTTACTACTGAAAGTAATTAATAGTTAGTTTATGAGGTATTAAAATAGACTTTTAAAATGCTAAATATGATATGTGATACTGAAACAAGTTCAGTATGACGTATGTTTGGTGGTTTTTACTACTGATTGATATTTAAGTTAGTATAATTTAACTGAAGAGAATACAAAATACTTGATAAATATTTGATACTGAAACGAGTTCAGCATGACGTTGTTTATGATTTTTAATTTAAATTTAAATGAAGTTGATTCAATAAAATAGAATTTATAAAAACCTTAATTAATGTGTGATACTGAAACAAGTTCAGTATGACGTATGTTTGGTGATTTTTACTACTGATTCATATTTAAGTTAGTATAATTTAATTGAAGAGAACACAAAACACTCAATAAAGATGAGATACTGAAACGAGTTCAGTATGACGTTTGTTTGTTTGTTTGTTTGTTTGTTTGTTTGTTATTTAAATTTTAAAGTATGAGGTTAAATTACTTTTTAACTCTAAAACTGCCTGTATTTGGGTCAAAAACAATCATATCTTCCGGAAACAGGTTAGAAAACGCACCTTTTTCGATTAAATGACAAGGTGAGTCACTAACAATAGAATTATTTGACATGACAATCATACTATCGCATAATTGGATGGCTAAATCTATTTCGTGAGACGAAAACAAGATGGTTTTACCGGTTTCTTTGGTTATTTTTTGAAGTAGTTTTAAGATGTACACCTTGTGGTACATGTCTAAATGTGACGTTGGTTCGTCTAGAATAATTAAATCGGTATCTTGTGCTAAAGCACGTGCTATCATTACTTTTTGTAGTTGACCATCACTAAGCTCGAAACATTTTTTGTGTTTTAAATCTGTAATATTTGTCTGACTGATAGCTTTATTAATAATACTTATATCAGCTTCGGTTATTGTGCCAACCCAATTGGTGTAAGGTTGTCTTCCTAAGGCAATCAATTCAAAAACGGTTAGATTTTTTGCTGTTAAAGTTTCGGTTAAAACCAAACTTAGCGTTTTTGCTAGTTCTAAATTACTGTAGTTTTCTAAAGTTTTTTGGTTAATGCTAATATTTCCCTGTAAAGGGTTTTGAACTTTTGTTAGTGTTTTTAATAATGTAGATTTCCCGATTCCGTTACCACCAACTAAACCTATTAATTCGCCTTTGTTTAAGGTTAAATTAATATTGGAGGCAACTGTAATAGTTTCTTTTTTAGAGGTATATCCAATGTGTAGATTTTCGGTTTTTAGGATGGTATGTTTTAAAGAGGTTTTCATAATATTAAAACACCATTTTACGTTGTCTAACTAATAACCAAACCACAACTGGTGCACCTATTAATGAGGTGATGGCATTGATTGGTAATAAATAGTCTGTGTTTGGTAATTGTGCAATGCTGTCGCAAATTAACATGATTATTGCACCAAATAAAAAAACTGCAGGTAATAATATTTTATGGTTTGAAGTATTAAATACTTGTCTTGTTATATGCGGAATGGCTAAACCTATAAATGCAATTGGTCCTGCAAATGCAGTTATTGTACCTGCTAATAAACTTGTTGCAATAATAATTATTAAGCGACTTTTTTTGATGTTTAAACCTAAGCTTTTTGCATAGTTTTGACCTAATAATAAGGTGTTTAGCCCTTTAATGGATGCTACGCTAAAAAGGATGCCAATAGTATAAATAAGTGAAAATATTTTGACTTCGGTCCAATCTAAATCTCCTAAACTACCAAATCCCCAAAAAATGTATTGCTGCAATTGTTCTGCACTACTAAAGTAGGATAGTACGCTAACTATGGCAGACGTAATGCTACCAAACATTAATCCAATAATTAAAATAGCCATAGTATCTCTAACTTTTGAAGAGACTATTAAGACTAATAGTAGGACTAAAAAACTACCTATGCTTGCTGCAATGACTAAACTCCATTTTGATAATAGAAATGTGGCTAGAAATCCGCCAAAAATACCACTACCTAAAATAACTAAAGCGACACCAAGACTGGCTCCCGAGGTTATACCTAAAACAAAAGGTCCAGCTAAAGGGTTTTTGAACAATGTTTGCATTAATAAACCAGAAATACCTAAGCCAGAACCTACTAAAATAGCTGTGATGGCTTTTGGTAAACGGTAATTTTGTATGATGTATTCTTTACTACTATAGTCTGAAGAATCCACCAAAAAACTATCTATTATAGTGTTAAAACTAATGGATATAGAGCCTAAACTGATGTTTACACAGCACAAGACAACCAATAGTATTATTAAAATTATAAAGCTATATTGATAGTTGTTTTTCAATAGTTTAGTATTTGACTTAGGGTAGAATATTGTTTAAATATTAGGGATTGTATTTGTATTACTTTAGTTGTTTAAAGAAAAACGGTTGGTAATATGGTAATAGTTCTGGATGACTAATTTTAATAATATCTTTTAATACCAAATCAGGTCTTGCTAAACCAAGCTCATAATACAAAACACCTCCAGTTTTACCTGTAGTATTAGAAAATGTATATATGGCATTATTTTTAAAAGCATCAAATTGTGTGTAATGTGTGTTGACTTCTTTTAAAGCTTCCTTAGTTGGGTAATAAGATGGACTTAACCAAAGGTTTGCACTTTTTGCTTTTTCAAAGACGGTTTCAAAGCTTAAAGCTAAACTTCCTTTACCAGTTGTGTCAGCATATAAATAGTCCACATTAGCATCTTTTAAAAATTGAGCTTCAGTACTCGTTCCGTTTGGAAGGTACCATACATCTTTGTGCATTGCTCCACTTATTACTGTTGGTCTGTTTTTAACCGTTTGTGCTAGTTTTTTTGCTGCTTTGTAATCCGTTTCTATGGTTTTAAAAATAGAATCGGCTTGCTTTGTTTTATTATATAACGCACCAAAAAACTTAATCCATTCAGCTTTAGCTAAAGGAGATTTTTCTACCCAATCACCATTATAAACTACAGGTATATTGGCTTTACTGACTGTATTTAAAGATTTGCTAGAACCGTCTACACCAAATCCAACAACAAGATTAGGGTTTAGATCTAGAAGTACTTCTGTGTTTAAACCTTCATTTTTTCCTAACTCTCTAACGCTTCCATTATCTATAAGTAGTCTTGTTTTTTGCGACGAAACATAATCTGTGCCAGGAAAACCAATCAAGCTTTCTTCTTCATTTAACAACTCCAATGCAGGAATATGTGTTGTTGATGTCACTACAATACGTTTGACAGGAGTTATGATAATGCCATCATATTCACCTTTCATAAAAGATCTTTTTGCAGCTTCTTCTTTAGATATTAATACATACTTATAGGTTTTGTCTGCATTTGGCCAAGGGTTATTAATTTTTAAAACTTTAAAACCACTGACCTCTTCAACACTAAAACCTTCAGCATAAGTAATACTATTTGTTGATTTTTCAAGAGGTGGTAGTTTTCGGATAATACCTTTATCTTCTTTACAATTAAATAGTAAAAATGAAGATATAAACAGTAATAAATAGACTTTGTTTTGTAACATAGGTAACACTTTAGCGGAATTGTTTCCTTTAAATTTATATAAAATTTTAGTTATGAGAGACGGTTCAAATTTAACAATATATATAGTAGGAGGTGTGATTATTGTTCATTTTTTAATTGGCTTTGTTTATTTGATTTATAAAATGAACAAAAAAAAGTAGTCACAAATTAATATTTAATAGTACTTTCGCAATCGAATTTAGGTTCCATTCAGTTTTATTGAATGGATTAAAAGGGAATCTGGTTAAAATCCAGAACTGTTCCCGCAACTGTAAGCTATAACGCTTGTTATTACACTTCATGTCACTGTCATTAAGATGGGAAGACCAATAACAAGACGCAAGTCAGGAGACCTGCCAAATTTGTCATCTAATACAATCTTCGGGAGAAAGATTTTTAAGATTTATGAAACAGAATATTGTAGTATTTTTTGCTGTATGTTATTGCGTGTTGTCCTTTGGACAAACACCAACGGACTCTATTCAGTTTTTAGATGAAATTGAGTTGAGTGATGTTAAATTGAAACGTAATGCTGCTGGATTTAAAGTCACCGTTTTAAACGATTCTGTATTAAACAAAAACACATCTACTTTTACAGATTTATTACGCTTTAATTCTAATATTTACTTTAAAGAAAACGGTTTTGGTATGGTGTCTTCTCCATCATTTAGAGGGACCAATGCCTCACAAACTGCTGTCATCTGGAATGGAATAAATATAAACTCGCAATTAAACGGTCAAACTGATTTTAATACTATAAATACAACAAACTTTAGTTCGGTAGATATTAAAAGTGGAGGAGGAAGTGTACAATACGGAAGTGGTAGTATTGGAGGTACTGTACATTTAAATAATAAATTACAATTTATTAATCATTTTAATTCAACAGCACGTGTAAGTTTAGGTAGTTTCAATACTAAGCAATATAGTTTATCTACGGATTTTGGAAATACCAATTTTGCAGGAAATATAGGTGTAAGTTATGTGGATTCTGATAATGATTATAAGTATTTAGATACCGATTTAACCAACCAAAATGGAGCTTTTAATAATCAAAATATTAATGCTAATTTAGGATATTTTATAAGCGATACAGATGTCTTAAAGTTGTACCATCAAACTTTTTTTAGTGACCGTAATTTTTCAGGTACATTGGTAGCGCCTTCTAAAAGTGGATATAAAGATTTTAATTACAGGAACATGTTAGAATGGTCACATATTGGTACAACCATCCAGTCCAAGTTTAAAGTAGCCCATTTACATGAAGAATATAAATATTTTGAAAATAAGGAGAAGGCTAATTTTTCGTTTGGAAAGGTCAACACTCTAGTTTTAAAGCACGATTTAAATTATGATGTATCTGATAAAATAGCATTAAAATCAATTTTAGAATACAACACTATTGATGGAGAAGGAGGTAGTTTTGGTAGTCCCAATAGGCAAGTATTTTCAGCGACCGCTTTATTACAGCATAACCCAACCGAAAAAATCACATATGGTTTAAATCTAAGAAAGGATTTTACCAGTGGGTTTACAAGTCCTTTAGTGTTTTCTGTAGATTCTAAAATTCAATTAGCTAAAAATTATGCTATAAAAATAAATGCATCTAAAAATTACAGAGTCCCAACATTTAATGATTTGTTTTGGCAACCAGGAGGAAACCCTGATTTGGTTCCAGAATCATCATATCAAATAGATTTGGGACAAGAATTAAATTATAAAAAAATTAATTTAAAACTGAATGCTTATTATATAACCACTTCAGATTTAATACAATGGAGACCTAATACATCAGGACTTTGGAGTCCAATAAATATTGCTGAAACTGAACATTACGGAGTTGAAGCCGAATTAGGTTTTAAACAACAGTTTAAAAATCATAACCTAGAATTAAAAGGGCTCTACTCTCATACAATAGCTGAAGATAAAACCGCTAGTCAACAATTATTATATGTGCCTTTTCATAAAGCAAATGCTAATTTATCTTATGGATACAAACAGTTTAGTATGTATTATCAGCATTTATTTAACGGAGAAGTCTTTACCCTTTCAAGAGACGAATTACCATTTTATAATGTCAGTAATTTAGGTATTGCTTATAATTTAAATTCAAAAGGAAATACAAACTACATAGTAGAGTTAAAAGTTAATAATCTTTTTAATACCTATTATGAGAATGTAGCATTGCGTCCAATGCCAAATAGAAGCTTTACAATTCAAACAACAATTAAATTTTAAAAAATGAAACTTAACAAATTAGCAATATTAGCTTTAAGCATAGTCTTAATTTTTACATCTTGTAGTAATGATGATGACTCAACAACACCTGTTGTTCCTTTAGGCGATTATGAAAATGGTATTATAATTACAGAAGAAGGAAACTTTACCAATGGTACAGGATCAATATCTTTTGTGTCAAATGATTTAGAGTATGTTGAAAATACAGTTTACGAAAATGTTAATGGAGAAACATTAGGAAATTTAGTACAAAGTATGGCTTTTGATGGTAATCTAGGTTATATCATTGAAAATGGATCAAACGCTTTAAAAGTAGTTAATAGATATACATTTCAAGTCATTACAACAATAAGTTCTGGATTAGATAATCCAAGATATATGACTGTAGTAAATGGAAAAGGTTATATAACAAATTGGGGAGATGGAACTGATACAACAGATGATTATGTAGCTGTTCTGGATTTAAACTCTAACACAATAACTTCTAATATAGCTGTATCAGAAGGGCCAGAACAAGTTTTAGTAAATGCAAACAAATTATATGTATCTCATAAAGGAGGTCATAACGTTAATAATGTTGTATCCGTAATCAATACAATAGATAGCTCTCTGGAAACTATTGCAGTTAACGATGTGCCTGATGAAATGTTTATTGATAATCAAGGACATTTAATAGTGTTGAGTTCTGGAGCAAATCAATCTTGGTTAACACCTCCAGTTGAAACATTAGCATCAATTACAAGAATTGATTTAAATGATAATTCTATAATTTCTAACATGGAGTTTTCTGAAGGGCAACATCCTGATTTAATGACTTATAGTAACGGTAATGCTTATTATATCTTAAATAATGGAGTATATAGTTTATCTGATAGCGATACTGGTTTACCAGCTGCTTCATTGTTTAATATTACTGCTGGTTATGCTTATGGTTTGTCTGTTAAAAACAACCTTTTATATTTAACAGATGCTAGTTTTACAGAAAATAGTACTTTAAAAGTATATGATATCTCTTCAGGAACAGAAACAAATAGTTTTGATGTTGGATTAGGAGCTTCTAAAATTTACTTCAACTAATAATAATAATAAATCAATTAAAAACCACCAACCAACCATTAATAAAGGCTTCTAAAATATTTAGAGGCTTTTATTTTATGTACAACAATTTCATCTGTACTTGTAATTTTAATCAAAGCGCTTAATTAAATAATTTAAAGGATAAAATCACAAACAAACTAAAACTTAAATACATGAAAAAAAACTATCTATTCGTATTAACATTTATTTTTAGCTTATTAGCCTATTCTGGCTATGCACAAAGCTTTGATAATGGTGTTTTTATTTTAAATGAAGGTATGTTTGGAACAAACACAGCTTCAGTTTCATTTTTAAATGATTCAGGAACATTAGAAAATGACATTTTTGTAACACAAAATCCAGGTCAAGATATTGGACAATTAGGACAAGGCATGGGATTTGATGGCGATCATGCTTACATCATTGGAAGTGGAAGTAATGAGATTAATGTTGTAGATCGTGTGACATTTACACACATTGCAACAGTAACAACGGATATTAATAACCCAAGGTATATTGCATTTGATAATGGATTTGGTTACATAACTAATTGGGGAGACCCAGCAGTTACTACAGATGATTATGTTGCTGTCATGGATTTATCTACAAATACTGTCGTAAATACCATACCTGTTATTGAAGGTCCTGAAAAGATCATTAAAAAGAATAATCAATTGTTTGTAGCACATCAAGGAGGTTATGGTTTTGGTAATTCTGTATCTGTAATTGACTTAGTCGATAATAGTGTCTCTCAAATAGTAGTTGGAGATATACCTAATTCTATAATAGCAGATGATGATTATTTGTATGTGCTTTGCGCAGGAAAACCTGGATGGTCAGGAGATGAAACTTTAGGACAATTATATAAAATTGATTTAAATGATTTTTCTGTCATGAATATTTTTGATTTTGCAGTGACTGAGCATCCAAATTATTTACAAGTACAAAATGATAATGCTTTTTACGTGTTGAATAATGATATATATAATTTTAACTTTACAGGAAGCTTACCAACTACAGCTTTTATAGATACATCTGCTCAAAACGTAACTTTAGCTTATGGTTTGTCTTTAATTGATGACACCTTATATTTGTCTGATGCCGAGGATTATGTTAGCAATGGTAAAATTAGAACCTATACAACGTCTGGTACATACGAAAACGAATATAGCGTTGGGATTATCCCAAATGGAGTTTATAAATATGAAATTCCGTTAGGTATATATGCGCCTCCTGCTGGGCAAACAGGTACAACAGCAATAGCACAAGATAGTCCATTGTTTTCAGAATGGGCAACAGGAGCGACTATAACAAGAGGATTAGTAGATATTTCAAATCCATCTAATAATACATATGCTAGTGTTGGTAGTTCAGATTCTGCTTTGGGTATCGCAGACGGAAGTGTTGTGAGTTTAGGAGATGGTGGAGAAGCAATTTTAACATTTGATACACCTATTAAAGATGACGAAGGTTTTGATTTTGCTGTATTTGAGAATAGCTTTAGTGATACGTTTTTAGAGTTGGCTTTTGTTGAGGTAAGTTCAGATGGTGTTAACTATTTTAGGTTCCCTTCGCACAGTCAAACACAAACTGCTACGCAAGTAGGTGGTTTTGGTAATGTAGATGCCACTTATGTAAATAATTTAGCAGGAAAATATCGTTCTGGATTTGGTACTCCTTTTGATATTAGCGACATTGAAGCGTCTACTATGTTAGATAAAAATAATATTACACATGTTAAAATTATAGATGTAGTAGGATCCATAGATTCTGCATATGCAACATACGATTTTTATGGAAATATTATTAACGATCCCTTTTCAACACCTTACGCTTCAAGTGGATTTGATTTGAATGCTGTTGGAGTTATTAACAGAAACACATTAGGAGTAACTTCTTTTTCAAAAGAAATAAAAATCTCTCTTTTTCCTAATCCTACCACGTCACAATTTTATGTTTCAGAAATTGGTTTAATAACTATCTATTCTTCTGAAGGACGTTTGGTTTTAAAGAAAAATGTAGAGTCTACTGATAATCCAGTAAATATCGAAGATTTAAGCTCAGGAGTTTATATCGTAAATATTACTACTAATAAAGGAAGTGCTACGCTTAAAGTTGTTAAAAAGTAAGCCAGATTTAATACAAATAAAAGCCTCTAAATTATTTAGAGGCTTTTTTATACGTTAAATGTTAGGAAATTGTTAAGGTATTAAATCACAATACCACACACCATAAGTTTCGGCATCACTTTTACAGACATCATTATCATCGGTTTTAGGTGCTTTGTATTCGCGATATACTTTTTCTCCGATTGTAAACGGTATTGGATTTTTAAAGATTGGACCATCAAAACAAAACGTGTGAAATTCTCCATTTTCTCCACAAGGATCGACTCCTTCAGGAAGATTATCAATAAAGTTTTCATCTATAATAGTACCAACAAAATCTTGGTCAAAATATTTAGAATTTGCACAAACAACAATAGTTTTAAATCCAAGTTTTAAAAATTGAGTCAACAGCTGTTTAGTGTCTTTTTTCCATAACGGAAAAACAGCTTCAACATCTAAAGTCGCTAATTGGTTTGTACGATAGGCTTTTAAATCTTCAAGAAAAATATCACCAAATGCACTATGCGTAAACCCTTGATTTTTTAAACTAGTCACACTGTCTTGCATGATTTGGTTATAGACTTCCATGGATGGTTGTTCTGGCAACTGTATAAAACTAGCTTTAATATTTAAAGCTTGGGTTTGTGCTACTAGTAACTCTTGTCTTAAACCATGCATTGTGACACGATTGTAATGAGAATTTATGGTAGTCACCAATTGGTTGACGCTATAATTGTTGTCGTTTAATAAATAATATAATGCTAAAGCAGAATCTTTTCCTGTACTCCAGTTAAAATAGGTTTTGTGTTTCAATAGCATTGGTTATTTAAAAATGTTAGGCATATCATTAGTATCGATATACATATTATCTTTAAGTATTGTTTTAGAATTAGAACTTTCAATAATTTTAAATTTAGCTTCATTTTGTGTGTTACTAAATCTTCCGTTTCCTGTTAAATGTTGAATAGCTCTAGCTAAAAGTGGTTCGTCTTGTTGTCCTAAAACTCCATAATTAGAAATGGTTTCTTCTAATTCAATAGTTGGTGTTAGCCCAGCTTCATATTCATAAAAACCATTAGCATTTTCATTTTTACCTACTAAAGGTTGCATAGCCCAAGTATGATTAGGATTTATATTTGATGTGCAAGAATAAGCGCAATCTGGACTATCATATAATGTTATTGAAAATTCGTTTTTACCACGAGTTGTGTCTCCAATATGTACAACATTAATATATGGGTTTAAACCGTTAATTACCAATTCGCTAGCTGAAGCGCTACTGCCTTGAGCTAAAATGTAAACTTTATCCAGGTTAAGTGTATTAATAGCAGTTCCGTCTGATAATTGGTTAACAAAGTTTCTGGTAACATCTTCTTCGCTTAATGCAGCTTGTATTTTATTATTCCAGCGTTGTTTTAAAAACAAATCCGAGGTGTCTTGACCAGCTATCATACTTGATAAGTTAATCGCAGAGGCAACACTTCCTCCTGGATTATAACGTAAATCTAGAACTAGTTCTTGCACACCTTCGGCTACAAATTGTCCAAAAACAGTGTTAAGTTGTTGGTCAAAATTACTTGTAAAACGATTGTACATTAAATAACCAACTTTAATACCATCTACAGTAAAGGTGTTGCTAATTAATATTGGATTTTCTTCATATACTTGTTTGGTCAGTGTAATTGTTTCGCCTGTTAAAACAAAGTTGTCATTAGCATCCATTTCGGCAAGACCAATTGTATAGGTGTCGTTGTCAGAAAATAATAAGCCACCAAAATTGTTTTCAGTTAATTGTACACCATCAACAGTTAAAAATACATTACCACGTTGTACACCATTAGAACTAGCACTTGTGTTTGGTAACACATAATTAACAACTCCAAACACATCAGTTTCGGAAGCATCAACGAAACCTAAACTAAATTCCATTCCGTTGCTTTTTGACACACCATTTAAAGCATCATTTAGTTCAAAATAATTGTCAACAATCCAGCTAAAACGGTCTTCATCGGATAAAAGGTTATAAAACAAATCATCAGGAGCATCAAAGCTATTTAAATAGGCAGTGTAATCTTCAGAGTTAGAAAATCTATTATCAGCTAAATCTGTAACTTGATCTTGCCAAAAGTACCAAAGGTTTAATCCTTTCCATACAAAATCTTTAATATCGACATCAGCAATAGTATTATCATCCTGATCTTCAAAACACGCTGTAAAACTAATGGATAGTAGTAATAGCAAGGTATATGCCCAAGTCTTTTTCATAGTCATAATTTAAATTTATCTTTATAAATGTACTTACTTTATTTTATATTGAAAATAAATTGTAACAAATTTAATAATGGCTCGTCATAATAGAAACCAACCAACCAAAATGACACAAACCGAGTTTTTAAATATTGTGATGCCTTTTAAGGACAAGGTCTTTAGATTAGCCAAACGATTACTTGTGTCTAGAGAAGAAGCAGAAGATGCGACACAAGAAGTTATTTTAAAATTATGGAAAAACAAAGCTAAAATGGAACAGTATAAAAACGTTGAAGCGTTTTCCATGACCATGACCAAAAACTTTTGTTTAGATAAGTTAAAATCTAAACAAGCACAAAATTTAAAAATTGTGCATAGTAATTATCAAGATCATAATGTTGCTTTACAAAAGCAAATTGAAGTTAATGATAGTTTAAAATGGGTCGCAAAAATTATAGAAGATCTACCAGAGCAACAAAAAATGGTAGTACAATTAAGAGATATAGAACAATATGATAATGACGAAATAGCAAAAATGTTAGACATGAATCCAACAGCTGTTAGAGTCGCATTATCAAGAGCAAGAAAAGCAATAAGAGAAAAATTAACAAGTACACATAATTATGGTGTTAAATAATATAGAACAATTACTAGAAAAGTACGAAGATGGCCTGACTACTTTAAAGGAAGAAGCACAGTTAAAAGACTATTTTAAACAAGAGACTGTTGCACCTCATTTAGAGCATTACAAAGCTATTTTTGGTTACTATATAGCAAATCAACAAGAAACTTTTACTAAAAACGTACCACTAAACGCTAAAAATAATTATAAAATTAAGTGGTTAAGCGTTGCAGCAGTAGCAGTCTTAATGGTTGGTATATATTTTAATAGACCTAAAGAAGACACAATAACAGAGGCAGACAGGTTAGCTTATAATCAAGCTAAATCGTATTTAGAGTTGGTGTCCAGAACCTTCAACAAAGGTACAGCACAAGTCCATTATTTAGGCGCTATTAACAAAGCAGGCACACAAGTTGACTATTTAAAAGAAATGGAAAACCCAGTAGGTCGCATTTTAAATATTAACAAACCCCAAAAACAATAACATAAATTTTAAAACCCAATACAATGAAAAAATATATAACAATAACAGTATTAGCAATATTATTGATGCCTTTAACAGGAATGGCACAAGACATTTTTGAAAAATATAGTGATGAGGACAAAGTAAGTTACGTGTCAATTAAGCCAAAAATGTTTCAGATGTTGGCTAAAATAGATATTAATACAGATGATGCCGAAGCTAAAGCTTACATGGATATGGTAAACAGTATTACTAGCTTTAAAACAATGGCTACAGGAGATAAAACTATAGCAAAAGACATTACTAAATGGGTAAGTACACGTAGTGGTACTTTAGAAGAATTAATGGAAGTTAAGGACAATGGTGTTATCATGAAGTTTTATGTAAAAGAAGGTAAAGACAGTGATCATGTAAGTGAGTTATTAATGTTTATTAATGGTTTAGAGGCTGTAATGAAAGATTCTGAGGTTGAAATTAACGGAGAAAAACGTAGTATCGAAACTGTTGTAATATCATTAACAGGAGATATAGATTTAAACCAGATTTCTAAATTAACTCAAAAAATGAATCTTCCAGGAGGAGAGGAGTTAGAAAAGAAAACAAAAAACTAAAACCATGAAAACAACCATCCAATCCATAATAACACTCCTTGCTTTAAGTATTGTTTTAGTAAGTTGTAAAGACCAAAACTCGATACAAACCTATTTTGTAGACCATCAAGAGTTACCAGCTTTTATGTCTTATGATGTTGCTGCAGATGTTGTAGACTTTTCTAAAGCTAACCTAAGTCCAGATGAGCAAAAAGCATATCAATCTGTAGATAAATTAGATATTTTAGCTTACCGAATTAAAGATAATAACCTAGAAAGCTATAAAACAGAGTTACAAAAAGCTAAAAAGGTCTTTAATAACGAAAAGTATGAAGAGTTAATGGAGTTTAAAGACAAAGGTGTTAAAGTAAAAGTTAGCACTTTAGGTGACGAAGATGCAATTGACGAGTTTTTAGTTCTTGCAAGCTCCAATGAGTTTGGATTTACAATTGTTAGAATTTTAGGCGATAACATGAAACCAGAAGAGTTAATTAAATTGACAGATAAGTTACAAAATGCAGACATAGATCAAGCACAACTTAAAAGCTTAACTAACTTTTTTAAATAATCCTTAATAGAGTTATAAAAAAAGGCTTATCCATTGGATAAGCCTTTTTTATTATGTGTTATTTTCTTTTTCAAAAAAATTATCGTCGTAATCTTCAGGTTTTTTAACCATAAAAACGTTAATAATTACTATTAAATAAACCAAAACATTAATACCAATATAAACAGGATGGCTTAACCAATCTGTTGCTACACCAACTATAAATAATATGGCTGTTACAGTGCAAAGTATTAAAGATGTTTTGTCATTAAACATAATTAGATACCTGTGTAATTACTTGGCGAAATCGCTTTTAATTCGGTTTTAATAGCATCACTTACCTCTAACGTATCAATAAAATTTGAAATAGAGTTTTTATTAATAGCTTCGTTAGTTCTTGTTAGACCTTTTAAAGCTTCATATGGATTAGGGTAAGCTTCACGTCTTAAAATAGTTTGTATTGCCTCAGCAACGACAGCCCAATTATTTTCAAGGTCAGCTTCAAATTTAGCTTGGTTTAATAATAATTTTCCTAAACCTTTAAGTGTAGACCCAAAACCAATTAATGTATGTCCAAAAGGGACACCAACATTACGTAAAACAGTACTATCTGTAAGATCACGTTGCAATCTAGAAATTGGTAATTTTGCAGATAAGTGTGTAAAAATAGCATTTGCTATACCTAAATTACCTTCACTGTTTTCAAAATCAATAGGATTTACCTTGTGTGGCATTGCACTACTACCAACTTCACCTTTTTTAATTTTTTGTTTAAAGTAATCCATAGATACATAGGTCCAAATGTCTCTATCTAAATCTATAACAATAGTATTTATGCGTTTTAAACAATCAAATAAAGCAGCCATATGGTCATAATGCTCTATTTGTGTCGTTGGAAACGAGTGTTGTAACCCTAGTTTTTCTTGTACAAAAGTACTTCCAAATGCTTTCCAATCAATATTTGGATAAGCCACTTTATGTGCATTAAAATTACCAGTTGCACCACCAAATTTAGCAGCACTTGGTATATCATTTAATAAATTAAATTGCTCTTCAAGACGTACAACAAAGACTTCAATTTCTTTACCTAAACGTGTTGGACTAGCAGGTTGGCCATGTGTTCTGGCTAACATTGGTATGTCTTTCCATTCTTCAGCTAAACGTTTTAATTCTTTTACAACGTTTAAGTATTCTGGGACATAGGCATCATTCATAGCCTCTTTAATACTTAACGGTATAGCAGTATTGTTAATATCCTGAGAGGTTAATCCAAAGTGTATAAATTCTTTATAATCACTTAAACCTAAAGCATCAAATTGCTCTTTAATAAAATATTCAACCGCTTTAACATCATGGTTGGTTACTTTTTCTATATCTTTAATAGCCTGAGCATTTTCAGTGCTAAAAGATTTGTAAATGTCGCGTAAAGCTTCAAATTTACTATTATCTATAGATTCTAGTTGAGGTAATGGTACTTCACACAAAGCAATAAAGTATTCAATTTCTACTAAAACGCGATACTTGATTAAAGCTTCTTCAGAGAAAAAATCTTGTAATTTTTCAATTTTATTACGGTAACGACCATCAATTGGTGAGATGGCATTAAGTTGATTTAAAGACATAAAAATAGTTGTTTTTTAACAAGCTATAAATATAGTTTTTTTAACTATAAGACTAAAGGATTACACTTTAAGAATTTAACAAATATTAAAACCTATACCTTCAGTTTTTTAAAGATATGTTTAGCTCTTGCTTTAAAAGCAGCACTTTGACTAGTAAAATCGCGCTGTAAAATTTGTACCAATTCAGGATGTATCCAATCGTAATCTTGACCAAATAAATATAAAGTAGTCATACTGTAAGCTTTTGGAGCCACTTTACAATCATTAATTAACCAATCAAAACAAGCTTCAATAATTTTTTCTCGATGTATCGGAAGCAAGGCCTTTTTTAATTTTGAAGGCGAGTTTCCATAGTAAGCTTTAGCAATATATTCGCAGATTTTAGCGACAGGTCTTTCTGCCGAATCTAAATGCACTAAACCCATTTGGTCTGTAAACTTATCTAAGTATGGGATGATGGCTTCAAGATTTTCGCCACACATAAACTCTAAAATCCAAGCGGCTCTTGCAGATATTTTGTCATCTACTTTAAATAGAATATCAAGGGTTTTAGGTATTAGTGCACTGTCGTTTAATAGCATTTTTGCATAATACAAGCGTTTTTCTCTCGAGTGATTTACATAATTTAATTCTTGATATAAAGCGTCAGTAGTCAAAGATTTACTATTTTTAAAACCTAAAAATAGCTAAAAATGAAAATACTTAAAAAGTTAGGACTTCTTTTATTAATACTTTTTGTGATTGCACAGTTTTTTTCTCCTGAAAAAAACGAAGGAAACACAGAGGATCTAAACGCTTTTTTAAACGAAACTAAGCCAAGTCCAGAGGTTCAAAAAATATTAGAAACCACATGTTTTGACTGCCACAGTAGTCATACTAACTATCCATGGTATGATAAAATTACACCTGTTAATTATTGGTTAGCAGAACATGTTGAAGATGGACGTAAACATTTAGATTTTTCTAAATGGTCTGATTATTCAGTAAAAAGAAAAGACCATAAATTTGAAGAAATAGCTGAAGAAGTTGAAGAACATAAAATGCCTTTACCAAGTTATACGTGGACGCATTCAGAAGCAAATTTAACCCAAGATCAAATTAAAGCTATAGTAGATTGGGTTAACCAAGTCAGAGTAGGCTATGCGTTAGCGCCAAAAGCACAGTAGTACCAATTAATAATCCGTAAAAATCCCTCATTTGAACCAAAAATTATTAATCATAGGATTTGTTTGGCCAGAACCCAAAAGTTCGGCAGCAGGTAGCAGGATGATGCAACTTATAAATGTATTTAAATCTGCAAACTATGATATTACCTTTGCATCTGCCTGTGTAAAAACGGACAATGCTTTTGATTTAACAACCCTTGACGTAACGACTAAAACTATTGTTTTAAACGATAGTAGTTTTGATACATTTATAAAAGACTTAAACCCTAATATGGTATTGTTTGACCGTTTTATGGTTGAAGAGCAATTTGGTTGGCGTGTAGCAGAGCAGTGTCCTAATGCACTTAGAGTTTTAGATACAGAAGACTTACACTGCTTACGTAAAGGTCGTAAACAAGCTTTAAAAGATCAAGCCATTTTTGATAAAAGCTATTTGCAAAACGATACAGCAAAACGTGAAATTGCAAGTATATTGCGTAGCGATTTATCGTTTATAATCAGTCAGGTAGAAATAGAAATATTAGTAAATCAGTTTAATATTAACGAGCATCTTTTATATTACCTACCGTTTTTATTAGATCCGATTACTCCAGAAACACAAAAATTAAGTCCTAAATTTAAAGATAGAAACCATTTTATTACCATTGGTAATTTTATGCATCCACCAAATTTTGATGCAGTACTTTTTTTAAAAACCGATATTTGGCCTCTTATTAGAAAAGAATTACCAAAAGTAGAAATGCATGTTTATGGTGCCTATGAGTCTCAAAAAGTAAAACAATTACACAATCCTAAAGAGGGATTTTTAATTAAAGGTTTTACAGAAGATGCTAATAAAGTAATGCAAGAGGCTAAAGTTTGTTTAGCGCCTTTAAGATTTGGAGCTGGTTTAAAAGGAAAACTTATTGATGCCATGATAAATGGTACACCTTGTGTAACTACAACTATTGGAGCAGAAGGTATGTACGGAACATTAAGAGATACCAATGCGTTTATTGAAGACGATGCTAAAGCATTTGCCAAACAAGCAGCAGAATTGTATACGAACCGCATTTACTGGAATGGTAAACAAAAAACCGGTTTTATGATTATTAATACCTTGTATGATAAAGCAATCTATACTAAAGATGTTTTACATAGACTTGAACAGCTTCAAGCAGGATTGCAAAGTCATAGACAACAACATTTTATTGGTCAAGTATTAATGCATCATACAGTACAAAGTACTAAGTTTATGAGTCGTTGGATTGAAGAAAAAAATAAAACCAAAACATAAACCTATGGTTTGGTTTACTTAATTATGTAAACATAAAAAGATTAAATATAAAAAAGAGCTTCAGTTTTAAACTGAAGCTCTTTTTTTATTACTCTATATCTTATATAATGTAGCGTTACTTTATTAAGCAGTAACTTCACTTTTTTTGATTTTTCTGTAAGGGAAAGAATTAAAAATACTACGTTTTGCAAAACGAGTTTGTTTATCACTCTGCGAAAATTTAATGTATAATCCTTTATTTACACCAAAATACTCATAAGTATCACCATTTAAAAACGTCACTTCTAATAAAAGACCTTTATGTTGCCAGTCCATTATAGGTGTCGTAATAGTTGTCATGTACTCTTCCTTATTTGCTTCAATAGTTTCAGGAGCCATACTTACTAAAAAGTGGTAGCCATCAATAATTTTTCGGCTCATTGCTTCAGCTTCAATAGCTTTTTCATCTCCAGCTTGGAATTTGTCAGGATGCCATTCTTTTACCAAATTACGGTAAGATTTTTTTAAAGTTTTTAAAGATAAATCTTGATCAACGTTAAATAGCTTTTTGTACTCGTTAATACGTTTCATAACAGGTGTTTTTTTTAATAAGGCGCGAAAGTACTCTTTTGTTTTGAATTGACTATTAGAAAGTTGCAAAATTATTTGATTATAATTTCAAAACAACAAATTAAGTATTCATTTGTTTGTTTTTAAGGCGTTAACAAAAAGCTTAACCTATAAAAATAGTGTATTTATTTATTAAATAAATTTAGTGATGTAGGTATAACCTAAATTTAATGTAGGTTACAATTTGGTTATACTTTGGTAATTTTTAGTTAAAAAACCTCTTTGATAGTTATTGTTTTTTTGTGAAAAATATTCAACTTAAAAACACAACTAAAATGAAAACATTTAATTACTATGCATTAGCATTTGTAACATTATTTACAGTCACCTCTTGTAATGATGATGACGATTCTGGTACAGACACAAACGAGGATGTAAATCCAGTAAATTTAATGTCGCACTCTACGACACCAAATTTTTTACAAAAAACTAGCGATTTTAATAATATCAATATATATAACTTAATGTCATCGGAGGATCAGTTAGAAAATACTCCTGATTTTGTTTATGGATCTATGGCTGATGGTGCAGGATTAATTAAAAATGATGATGGGACTTTTACATTAATCAATAATATTGAAGCAGATTACTCTATTGCAAGAATAACTTTAGACAAGACCTTTAAACCTGTAGGTGGAGAGTACATTTTAAATGCTGCTGCAACAGCATCCACAGCACAATGTTCAGGATCTTTAATTACTCCAGAAGAGCATGGTTTTGGACCTTTGTATTTATCTGGTGGAGAATGGGGAGGAGCCTCAAAAGGTGTTTTTATCACAGATCCATTTAAAAGTGCAGGTAATGCATCAACAGCAACATTGTTAGACGCCATGGGACAATGGTCAACAGAAAATGCTGTGGCTATAGGTAAAAATGCATATTCTGATAAAACAGTAGTTTTTATTGGAGATGATCATTCTGATAACTCTGTACCTTCAGGACATTTAGGGATGTATGTTGGTGATGCTGGAGATTTATATGGAGGTCAATTATATGGATTAAAAGTAACTACAGATGGTGTAGACTTTGAAGTAGATATGGAAGAAGGTGAATCTTATACTGCAGAATTTGTTCAGTTAGATGAAACACAAATAGACCTTTTGGATGCTGAAGCTAAAAACAAAGGTGTTATGGGTTTTTCTAGATTAGAAGATATAGACTGGAGAAGAGGTAGTGCTGCTAATAACAGAGAAATTTATTTTTGCGTTACAGGAAGACATAAACCAGATTTAATAGGAAAAGGATCTTTATATGGAAGAATCTATAAAGTTACTTTAAACGAAAACGATCCAACAGGACCAGCAACTATTACTTGTGTTTTAGATGGAGATAAATTAGATGGTGTAGCAAAAGCATTTCATAGTCCAGATAATATCTTAGTGACTGAAAATTATGCTTACATCCAAGAGGATCCAAACGGATATTTTGATACAGATGATAAAACACACTATGCAAGATTATACCAATATAATTTAAATACTGGTGAGTTTAAAACAGTATTAGAATGTGATCAAATATCAGCAGCTGCTCAAGGTTATGGATCAGAAACTAGTATTTGGGAGCTTACAGGTATGATTGATATTTCTGAAACTGTTGGAAAAGAAGATACATTTATATTAATTACTCAAAATCATGGTTGGGAACCAGAAGATGGTTCTTCTTTTACAGATCCAAATGCTAATCCTGACTTAGAAAACCGTAAAGAAGGTAGTATGCTTTTTGTTGTTGAAGGTTTAGAGCGTTAATACATGATAGTATATTTTTATAAAAATATAAAGACACACCAACTATTGGTGTGTCTTTTTTTAATGGTTTTATGTGGTTGTAAAAAGGATAAAGCAACTACTAATATTAGTCCAATTAAGCAATATCAAAGTACCTATTTAAAACACTTAAACGCTAGTATAAATTATCTAGATACTATAGTGTCTAGTACTTCTAGAACTAAATTTCAGGAAAACTATGTAAAAGCTAGACAGCATTTTAAACACATTGAAGCTGTATTTGCTTTTGTAGATAAAGAAAATTACAAAACTATAAATGCTCCAAATATTTTAAAAATTGAAGAAGAAGATGCAACAGATATTAAAATAAATAATCCGTTTGGTTTTCAGGTGATTGAAGAGACTGTGTATGAGGATGCAATAGACACAGTTCAGCTTAAAAAGATAGTTTTAAAAACAAAAAACAGATTACAATTAATTGCAGAAAATACTAATCTGAGATTGAAAGATTACCATGTTTTATGGGTTATTCGTGATCAAATTGCTAGAATTACATTAACTAGTATTTCAGGTTTTGATTCACCTGTTTTACAATCTTTAAAAGAATCTTCGCTTGCTTATCAAGGGGTTTTAGATGTATTAGAAGTTTTTGAGGGCAAGTTTAAGTCTAAAACAGTATATCAAGATTTTAAATCTGAGATTGAAGCTTCGCAAAACTTATTAAATTCAAGTGATTTTGAAACTTTTGATCGTTATAGTTTCATTAAAAACCATGCGCATAAACAATTAGAGTTATTACAAGCGATTAAAAAAGATTGGTCAGTGAGTTTTCCATTGGAATTAGCTTTTAATAACGACATGACGTCTTTGTTTTCTAACACGACTTTTAACCTTGATTTTTTTGCAGATTTACCTCATGCAGACACATTACAATTGCAAAAGCAACAATTAGGTAAAGTATTATTTAATGATACTAGATTGTCTAAGGATAATAGTATGAGTTGTGCTAGTTGCCACCATAAAGACAAAGCGTTTACTGATGGTCTAAAGGTGTTTCCTAATCAAAAACGAAACTCGCCAACGTTACTTTACGCAGCTTATCAGCAAAGCTTTTTTTACGATGGTCGTACTGGTAATTTAGAAGGTCAAATTGTAGATGTAGTAAATAATAAAGCCGAATTCCATTCGGATTTAGACAATTTAACAAAGGTTATAAAAACGGATTCTACTTACGTTAATACTTTTAATACATTGTTTAGGGATGGTGTTAATCAGCAAAACATTAGAAACTCAATTGCTGCTTATGTTAGAAGTTTAGGAGATTTTAATTCTAAATTTGATTTAAATATTAATGGAAAAGAAAACACTTTAACCACTCAAGAAATAAATGGGTTTAATTTATTTATGGGAAAAGCAAAATGTGCTACTTGTCACTTCCCACCAGTATTTAACGGAACAGTTCCACCTATTTTTACCGAAACAGAGTTAGAATTGTTAGGTGTGCCTAAAGACACAATTAATAATGTGATTGATACAGATTTAGGACGATATAATGTGTTTAATACACCACAAAGACAACACTTTTTTAAGACACCAACCATTAGGAATATTTCTAAAACTGCACCTTATATGCATAACGGAGTTTATACCACTTTAGAGCAAGTCATGACATTTTATAACAATGGAGGAGGAGCAGGACTTAAAATGGATTTAGAATACCAAACGTTACCTTCGGATTCATTACAATTATCCAATAAAGAAATTAAAGCTGTGATTAGTTTTATGAAAACACTGGATGATCGATAGTGTATTATTCATTTTAAAAAACAAAAAAACAACTTTTAAAAGTGGTTGTTTTTTTGTTTTAAATAATTGAGTTAGGAGCTGTGTTGACTAACTTTTATAACCTTTTCATTTTCAAAATAAATATCCAATACATCAATATCGATATTAAATAGTCCTGGAACAAAACCAAGTTCATAAGCAATATGATTATTGTTATAAGTATAAAAGTCATTTCCTAGTAATTGGATAATTTCAGTCTTTGTTTTTCCAATTAAAATTTCACTTTCAATTATATCCTCAGACATTTTATATCGTTCAGCTTTGTTAGTGTCCCATTTTGTTTTATCAAAATTATTAGATGGATAATATGATATTGTAAAAAACATCATATATATTATTCCTATATAGATCAAAGGACTTAAGATTATTGATGAAATTAACGCAACAATTTTTCTTTTTTTTGAAGTTCCAAAATTTAATCTTTTCAAAATTAATTTTGAACTATAATAAACTATACAAGCTATAATTATAACAATAATAGGGACTTCAGGACTCATTTTGGTTTTTTAAAATTCTAAATCTGTATTTTTAAATAATGCTTGAAAGGCAAAAGCAATAATCATGACGATCACACAACCTACAAAGTTTAACCATAAAAAAGGAAGGTTTATAACCTCAAATTCATCTAAAAAGAATAATCCAATGACTAATACTTGTGTAATTAAAGCTGCTACAAAAACAGCATTAGCTTTGATATGTTTAAAGAAAAAGGCTAATAAAAAAATACCAAGGACGTTACCATAAAATATAGATCCAATAATATTTACTAACTGAATTAAGTTTTCGGCTAGATTAGCAACACAAGCCACACCAATAGCCAAAACACCCCAAAGTAATGTAAATCCTCTAGAGGCTTTAACCATCTCTTCGTCTGTTTTAGAGCTTACTCTGTGTTTATATAAATCAATAGTTGTTGTACTAGCTAGCGCATTAAGCTCTGAAGCAGTACTTGACATAGCAGCACTTAAAATAACAGCCAATAACAACCCAATTAATCCTTTTGGTAAATTATTAAGTATAAAATGAATAAAGACATAATCTTTATCGTTGCTTTCTACTTTTAAACCTTTTGCTTCGCCAGCTTTTTCAATTAACGCTTTAGCTTCATTTCGTATATCATCGTTAGCTTCATTTGCAATAGAAATATATTTTGCAGCATTAGGTGTTTCGTTATTTGTAAAGGCACTAATAATGGTTTGTTTATCCTTGAAAATTTTACTTTGTTCGGCTTCCAAACTTTTATAATCCTCAGCATATTGACTATTTAACACTAAATCTGTAGCAGTTGGATTAAAGTTTAAAGGCGCTTCATTAAATTGATAAAATACAAAAACCATGACACCAACTAGGAGTATAAAAAATTGCATTGGGACTTTTAATAACCCGTTAAAGATTAACCCTAAACGCATTTCTTTTACAGATTTACCAGATAAATAACGTTGGACCTGACTTTGATCTGTACCAAAATACGAAAGCATTAAAAACGTACCTCCAATTAAACCACTCCAAACGGTGTATCTATTATTTAAATCGAAAGAAAAATCAAGTACTTCCATCTTACCACTAGCACCTGCAATGTCTAAGGCTTTTCTAAAAGTAATGTCATCTGGTAATTGATTTAAGATTAAAATGAAAGCAATGACCATTCCTGTAAAAATAACCACCATTTGATGCTTTTGTGTCACATTAACCGCTTTAGTTCCGCCAGAAACTGTATAAATAATTACCAAAACTCCGATAATTACGTTTAATAATAAAAGATTCCAGCCTAGTACAGCAGATAGTATTATAGCAGGCGCAAAAATGGTGATTCCTGCAGCAAGTCCACGTTGTATTAAAAATAAAACAGCAGTTAGGGTACGTGTTTTACGGTCAAATCTGTTTTCCAAAAACTCGTAAGCAGTATACACTTTTAGTCTATGATACAATGGTATAAAAACCATACAAATTACAATCATAGCTATTGGTAGTCCAAAATAGAATTGTACAAACCCCATTCCAGAGTGAAATGCTTGACCAGGTGTACTTAAAAACGTGATAGCACTAGCTTGTGTAGCCATTACAGATAGGCCAATAGTCCACCATTTACTGTTGCTTCCGCCTTTTAAATAATCTTGTACATTTTTACTTCCTCTGGTTTGATACGTACCATAAATAACAATGGTTAATAGTGTCCCGATTAAGACAATCCAATCTAGTGTTTGCATAATTTAGAACAGTTTTGTGATAAAATAAAATGCGATAACGTACGCAAGGTTAGCAATTAATAATAATGTGTATAATGGTTTCCATTGGTATTTGGGTTGGTCTTTTTGCATGGTTTAGTGTTTTAATGCTTTATCATTATTAATATTGTCTTTACCTATACTTAGCATATTAGCAAATAACCTGTAAGCACCAGAAACTCCTGCAGGAAACTCTCTAAAAAAGCTTAAACCTGTATATATGTAATGTCCTTTTCCGTGTTTAGCAACAAGTAAGCTTCCTGTTTTAGCAGTTTCGTTTTTGTCATGCATAGATAATATTGGCGTAAACTGTGGAGCCCATTGATTTGGAAAATACAAACCACGCTCTTGCGTCCAACCTTCAAAATCTTTAGTAGTAATAGTGTTAGGAAAGTTTAATATCTCATGTTTAGGAGCTAATAATTTAACTTCGGCGTTTTCATCTGTAACACGATCTCTAGATAATTTTAAGTCGTAAGGTGCAATTTGATCTGTTTTTAAACGACGATTAGTATTGTATTGCACAATCATGTTTCCTCCATTTTTAACAAAATCAAACAGTAGGTCTTGTTTAAATTTTAAAGTTTCAACAATATTGTAAGCTCTAATACCTACGACTACAGCATCAAAAGCACTAAGTCTTTCTGCTGTAATCTCTTCAGGTTTTAAAACCATAACATTATAACCAATTTGCTTTAAACTTTCAGGAACCACATCTCCAGCACCTTCAATGTAAGCAATGTTATTTCCTCTTTTTTGAATGTCTAGGCGAACAATTTTACTTTCGCTAGGTAGTAATACTGTTTGAAATGGAATATGCTCATAGTCAATTTCTACTAACTCTCTAGTGTAAGTTTTATTACCAATAGTAACAATAGGATTTAATAAGCCTTCATTTTGATTTTTAGGAGGAATAACAGTAAAAACTAAGGTTTGCTCTTGACCTTTATTAGCAATAGAAATGTTTTGCTTTTCAGGATACACAGACCATCCGTTTGGATAGGCAAGGGTAACAAAACCTTCTAAATTATCTTTTCCTGCTTTAACAGTTACAGGAATCTCTTTTTGTTGGTCATTTTCAAAAATAATAACCTTCTGATCTATTTTGGCAGAGGCTTCAGGTATAATTTCAAAAGGTCTATACAATTCACCTTTATCAGGTTTTGAATAACGATAAATTAGGTCTTTTTTTAGTGTGAAAGCAAAACCATTTATATTTAAATTAAAATCAATAGTTATTGCACGTGGTGTTTCTGGTTTTCCTATTAAGTTTTTATCATCAACAGTGTACATTCCTAAACTTCCTTTTTTATTTAGCCAATAAGGAGCTGTAGGTTGTAATTCTGTAGATATAGTAAGCTGCTCCTTTATTTGTTGTTTGTTGTTGTAACTTAAAGGTTTACCGTATTTAGATGTATTAATTTTATTATTTAATATAGAATAACTGTCTAATGTTATGTTTGCGTTGCTTCGGTTTAAAGCTTCTATAGTTACATCTATAGTTTCGCCAGTTGAAGCTGTTGGAGCGCTTGCTGAAGCCTCAAGGTATAATCCTGCACAAGCTTCAATTATTCTATTAATTTCTTTAATTTTTTGAGTTTTCCATTGAGGGTTATCTATGTTAGCAATTAATTGTCTAGCTTCTAATAGTTGACTTAAATGCGCTGAAGGATTTTCAAAATTAAAATTGTTTTCAATAGTTTTTAAAATAGCTTCAATTTTTTTACCACCTTTAACTCTTGTCCAAGTGGTGTTTATGCCATCAAAAATATTGTTTTTATCTTTTGGTAAATCACCTTTAATTAACTCGATATATTCAGTTTGACTTCCACGTTGAGATAAACGACCAAAACCTTGGCACAAATGTTGGCTACTGGCTAATGCTGCTATTTCGTTGTTTGATAAGCCTAATGCAGGATAATAGACACCAATGTCAAAGCTTAAAAGATTTGTTTTATCTGCTTCATCAAATTTTTCTTGGCTACCATAAAACCACCATGAGGTATTAAAAAACTCGCGTTGAGGTTGCCAAGTTCCGTATTGTTTAACTTGATCAGGATATGCATTTTTATCGTTAGCCAGATCAAAAGCTTCTACACTTAACATAGCCGAACTTGTGTGATGACCATGTGTCGTACCTGGACTTCTGTGGTCAAAACGGTTTATTATAATATCTGGTTTAAATTGTCTGATAGCTAAAACTACATCACTAAGGACTTCGTCTTTATTCCAGATCTCTAAAGTTTCATCAGGATGTTTAGAGTATCCAAAATCATTAGCTCTTGTAAAGCGTTGTTCTCCGCCATCTGTACGCCTTGCTGCTAATAGCTCTTGCGTACGTATTACACCTAATAGCTCTCTAATTTCTGGACCTATAAGGTTTTGTCCACCATCACCACGTGTTAATGATAAGTAAGCAGTTCGTGCTTTAACATGGTTAGCCATGTAAGAAATTAATCTTGTGTTTTCGTCATCAGGATGTGCTGCCAAATATAAAACAGAACCCAAAAAGTTTAGTTTTTTAACAGATTGATGTATCTCTGAAGCGTTAAGTTTTTCGGGTTGTTGTGCTTGTGTAGTAAGCGAAATACTCAGTAATAGTAAGACCGAAGCCAATAATTTTTGCATGGTTATTTTTTCAAATTTGAAACTATTTCAAATATAAACAATAGTGATTGTAATAGGTAGAATTAAGGATTCTTTAACTTTCTTTGTGTTTATCCTGATTGCAATCGGGACGAACCAAAAAAAACAAATAAATAAGAACTTATTCATCTTCGTTGATAAGGCTTGATATGAAATATTCATTTTCAATTTCACCTCTATAATTAAAAAGTAATAGAGTTATCGGGTATTCCTTTTTGAGTTTATAAAGGGTTTCTTTATTTAATTCGCAGACCGATATTTGATACTTTTTTTTAGATATAGTATTTAAAGCATTTAGGTATCCATTAGATGAATTATAAATTACGTCTTCAATTATTGGATTACTTAATCCATAAGGCCACGAAAAACTAATTTTATTTTGATTGTTTAAAAACGGAAAATCTTTTTCTAGATAATAGGCAATACTATCTGGATTTATTAACCCAGTTTCGTATAGCATTTTGTTTGTGTAATTTAGATCGATTGTCTGAAAATTAGCTTGACCTCTAAAATTGCAAAGTGCTTGAATATTTAATTCTATTATTCGGTCTTTAAATTGTTTGTTAAAGACTATAGATATATCACACAAATCATCCAATTTCAAAGAATCCTTTAAAATTCTAATATGTTCTTTTGGGTTAATATTTAAATCAAAATTAAAAGTTGGTAACTCTTTATTTGGTGCTAAAAGGTACTTTTGATTGTTGCAGAGTGGGCTAATTTCTTCCTCTTTTTCTGCTTTGCAACCCAAAAAAAGAATTGAAACTAAAAAGCTAAAAGTATATCTATAAATCATAAATTTCATCTTGAATATTACTACAAACAACTCACCGAACACTGCTTACTTTTTTATAGCCACTTTTTACGTTTAAAATAAACAACCATACCAATAAAAATAGCAATCATGACTATCCAAACAATATAATAACCGTAGGGGTTTTCTAGTTCAGGCATGTTTTTAAAATTCATACCATAGACACCAGCAATAAAGGTTAATGGTATAAAAATAGTAGCCATGATGGTTAATACCTTCATGACTTCGTTCATTTTATTACTAATAGTTGTCATGTACATGTCCATTAAACTCCAAATCATTTCTCGGTAAATGTCAATGTTTTCTGTTACCTGAATAATATGGTCGTAAACGTCCCTAAAATAGTGTGTGGTTTTTTCTTCTATTAACGGACCTTCGCTTTTTTCTAGTCTATTTATTATCTCGCGAAGCGGAAAAATGGCACGTCTAATTTTTAAAATTTCTCGTTTTAAGTTTTGTATTTGCTGAGAGATTTCCTCTTGCGTTAAACCCGTAAATAAATCGTCCTCAAGATCTTCGATTTTGTTACCCATGGTTTCAATAATAGCATAGTAATGGTCAACAATAGCATCGATTAACGCATATAGTAAATAATCAGACCCTTCATCACGAATACGTCCTTTTTTATGTCTAATACGTTCTCTTAAACCGTTAAAAACATCTCCTTCTGCTTCTTGAAAAGTCAAAACGTAATTTTTACCCATGACCATGCTAACTTGCTCTGAGACTATTTTTTCAGATTCGTCATAATACATCATTTTTAAAACTATAAAAAAGTAGTCTTTATACTCGTCTATTTTTGGTCTTTGTGATGTATTTACAATATCCTCCAATATTAAAGGATGAAGATTGTAATGTTGTCCAATTTTTTCGATTTGGTTTATAAAGTTTAAACCGTTTAGATTAAACCAAGTTACGGTTTCAGAATCTTTAAATCTAAATGCTTCTTCGACAGAAGATAAATCGGCTTCTTTATAATCATGCTCATTATAATCAAAAGCATGAAGTTGTAATTGTTTATTGTCTTTGGCACCTGTATACACTAATGCACCTGGTACTTGACCTAGATGTTTTTTATAATTTTGGGTACGCTTTTTTTGTCTTTTTTTAGCCATAATGTTTACCTAGTGCATGTCACCAAAATGCTCGATAGCATCTTTTTTAACTAAAGTTACAGCTTTTTGCAGAATTAGGTTGTTTGGGTATGTTACTAGGTCTCCATCATCTTGTCTTAGTAATAGTTGAAAGGCTCTAATGTCCTCTATAATAGCTTCGATTGGAGCATCTTTATCGTGTATTTTTATTTTGTCGCCTACTTTATACGGAAACGAGAAAAACATTATTATACCAGATGTTATGTTGCTTAATATTGACCATACTGCAAATAATCCAACACCTAAAACTGCAAATACAGAAGAAAATATAACGGTTAAGTTTTCTAGTTCTGCACCAAATATATAAGCTAGTATTAAAAGGAATACCAGAAAAAGGGTAAAGGTGGTGTATCTTGATATTAAACCAATTCTTGCATCATTAATTCCGCTTTTACGACCTATTTTTTTTATTGAAATTTTTAATAGTAAACGAATGACTATAAAAACTAATAACAATATAGCTGAAGCTAAAATTTCTGATTGTAAATTTTTAAAAAACATATAGCGTTTTAATTGGTAGGCAAATATAGTTTTTATTCTAATTTAAGTGTTTTTCTTAACTCTAAATCTGCATTGCTTTTTTTGTTCCAATAGGCAGATTTTATGGTTTTTAATTTTGTTGCTTTTGTAGTTAGACCGTTGATGGTTTCCTGCCAAGATTCGATAGTATACGGGAATTTAGGACTGAAGTTGATGACTAGCTTTTTATCTAAATCTGCTATAGTTAGCGTGTACTGTCCTGGCTTTATTTCCGCGAAAGCGTTATAAGATTTTAGAGGTTTATGGGTTAGTCTAGTAAACTCTAAACTTGGTATGATTTTAAAATCACCAACAGGTAAACTTTTAGGGTCGATACGTAATTGTGTCCACAGTTGATTTTCTAAAATGGCTTTGTCTAAGTTAAAATTTTGATCTGCTTCACCTTGAAAGTAGGAGTGAGAGCTGATTTGAAATTGCTCGCGATTATTTAGTTGCGTGTATACATGTCCACACCATTCTTGCATTGATGCACTAACTTTTATAGCGTGTTGGTTATTGGCTATTGGGTAAAATGTGCTTTGCATAATGCTATAAGGATAAATACCTGTGTTAAATTTTTTTGTGGCATTTAGTTTTAAAACGTTTATGTTTTGTGAAGTGTTTTGGTCTGCTTTGACTTGTTGATCTTCTAGAAAAGGTTCGGTTACAAAGACCAAAACTGCTTTTCCGTCACGTATTTCGCCATAACGAGCTTGGTCTAATTGGTATGAGGTGATTTCGGCTTGACCTTGGTACCAATAGTCATTAAATTGTTTGTTAGGTTTGAAAGCAGGTGTTTTTGTGGATTTAGTATCCTTTGTTTCTGCTTTTGCTGTTGTTTTACTTTTGGGCTGATTGTTACAACTAAATAACAAGTGAGCTATTATAATTACTGTAGCGTATTTTAGGATTTTCATAATGGATTTTATTATAAAAATACAATTCTAAAATTGGTCAGCAATGGTATTTAACGTTTCATAAACAAGGTGTGTTGGCATACCAACGACATTAAAAAAGGATCCTTCTATACTAATAACTCCAATTTGACCAATCCATTCTTGGATACCATACGATCCTGCTTTGTCCAGAGGCGCATAAGTGTTTACGTAATGCCAGATTTCGTCATCAGTAAATTCTTTAAACGTGACTTTAGTGACAGCATTTACGGTTTTTTGAAAGTTTTTAGTACGTATGCTTACAGATGTAATGACCTCGTGAGTATCATTACTTAATGAGGCTAACATTGCGTAGGCTTCATCGTTGTTTTGTGGTTTTCCTAAAGCTTTGCTTTTGTGCCAAACAATGGTGTCACTGGTAACTAATATTTCATGAGGTTTAAGTTGATCTATAAACGGAATAGCTTTAAGCTCGGCTATATAATCACTGATTTGGTAGTGTAATAAATGTTTAGGGTAATCTTCCTTAGTGTCTTTTAAACGAACTTCAAAATCTAAGCCTAAATCTCTAAAAAATTGTTGTCGTCTTGGAGATCCTGATGCTAATATTATATGTCTGTCTTTTAGTTTTTGGTTTAGCATAATTATTTGTTTAAAAGATGAATGACCATTGATAGTATACCTAATAACATGATTACTTTAAGCCATTTGCTTATTTTTTTAAACTCTGTTTTTTTCTCGGCAGTAAACAGTTTGATTGCAACGTAAACTAAAGGAGCTATGACGGTTATTAAAAAATAGACAACAACTATTTCTTGCATGTATAAAAAAGCAGCTAAATAGTAAATTAAAATACCTATAGCTATTATTGTTATTACAAATGCGATTTTTGAAGCTCTGTTAATACCTAATACTATTGGTAAGGTTTTTAATTGTGCTTTATAATCGCCATCAACGTCTTGTATGTCCTTAACAATTTCTCTGATTAATGTTATAATAAAAGCAAAAACAGAATAATCAAAAAGTACCTCAAACATTGAGGATTGTAAGTATTGGTTTTGAGGTGTTACAGCAGGCAGTAAGTCAAAAATACCAACTATAATTAAGCTTAAACCAACCATTAAACCAATAACAATATTACCAACAAGTAGTATTTGCTGTAAAAAAGTAGCATAAATGTAAAGTAAGGCTGCTATGATAACAAATATTGCAAAAAAGCTACTTTGACCCACAGCATGAGATAAATAAAACCCTAAAACGACACCAATTACCGTAAATATCATATAATAATTGTAGGCTTTGTTTACAGAAATGTGTTTGCCAATAACAAGTTGGTCTGGTTTGTTTATGGAGTCTGCATTAACATCAAGAATATCATTAATAATATAACCACCTGATGCAATACAAAGTGTTGAAATTACTAAAAGTATAAACTGAAAGGGATCTAGTGTAGTAGATACAAAAACCGAAGTTCCGTCAATAAACATGCTTAGCGATGGGAATAAGGCATACTTAATCAATATTTGTACTAATGCTATTAGTAGCAAATTTTTAAACCTAATAAGTTGTAGTAGTTTCAAGTTGTATATGTTTTAAATAAAAATTATTTGAATAATACACCTTCCAACATTTTAATGCAGCATATAGTAATTATAATAAGCAAAACTATTGTTGTAGCAATAGCAATATTGTTTTGGTGTTTTGTTTGTCTTCTAATTTTATTTTTTATTTGCAATTTTTCTATTTCAGAGAGTTTATCTATTTTAAAATCATATTTGAATTGTTTATTGGATTCAGAATTCAAATGAGATTTTAATTTAGAGAAAGGTGTTTTAGATTTTTGGTTAAATGCCCAAGTTTTGTTGCCAAAACCAATATATCCAAATCCAATGTTATGTCTTCTTTTAGAGTGTTTCAAAATAATTATTAAAACGTTTGTGCATCAAAATCGCTATCCCATTTACCTTGTACTTTTAGTACTTGTTCTATGACATCGCGTACACAACCTTCTCCTCCTAATTTATGAGATATGTATTTAGAAACACGTTTAACTTCTGGTACAGCATCTTGTGGACAACTAGATAAACCAACTTGTTTTAATACAGGTACATCAGGTATGTCGTCTCCCATATACAATACATTTTCGGCTTTAATTTGATTGTTGTTTAGGTACTCGTCAAATTGTACAACTTTTTGGTGTGCACCTAAATATACATCTTTAATACCTAAGTGGTTTAATCTAGTGCGTACACCTTCGTTTGTGCCTCCAGATATAATACAAACATTAAAACCATAGTTTAAGGCTTGTTTCATAGCATAACCATCTTTAACATTCATATGTCTTATCATCTCACCAGTGGAAGTAATTGTGATCATTCCGTTGGTTAAAACACCATCAACATCAAAAATGAAGGTTGTAATTTGGTGTAAATACTCTTTGTAACTTTTAGTGTCCATGGGTTTTTTTTATAGATTCTGTCATTAGTTTGTAAATCGCTTCATGTTCTGGATTATCTAATAACTTTAAATGTCTTTTAATGGTTTTTTTATCGTTTCGTTTTGCTGGTCCTGTTTGTGCCATGTAAGGTGATACTTCCTGGACTTTTCTTGCAGTTTCGGTAATTAATGGTTTTAAAATGTCAAATTCAGCACCTTGTTTTTCAGTTATTTCATGTGCTATTCTGTAAATTTGATTTGTAAAATTATTAACAAAAACAGCAGCAAGATGTAAAGCTGGTCTTTGTTTTGGATTTACTTTATAGGTGACGCAGCCTAAGCTTTGTCCTAGCGTTTCCAGTAATTTAAAATCTTTTTTTCTAAGGGTTTCTATACAAATTGGTACAGTTGTAAAATCTAAATCGACAGCTTTACTAAAGGTTTGTAATGGGTAAAAAACGCCTCTATAAAGTTTTTGGTCAATATCATATAATCTTGCACTACCAGAGGTATGTACTACCAATCTGTTTTCAAAGGGTAGTGTGCTACTTAATTCTGGTATAGCATCATCATTTACAGCAATAATATATACGTCAGCTTCAATTAAGTTGTTTACGTTGTCTGTAGTTTCAACTTCATTTTTATAAGTTTCAATACTTTTTAAGTTTCGGTTGTACCATTGCACAACCTTGACAGCATTAGCCTTTTTAAAGCCTTTATATAAGTGTGTGGCAACATTTCCTGCGCCAAGCAAAACTATTTTAATCATACCGCTAAAATACTAAGAAAATAGAAATTTAGAAGTGCAAAACTTTATCTTTGTTATTATGAATAGGAAAACTATATCAAACCGTCAAGATGTTAGGCTTTTAGTAGATCAGTTTTATTTAAAAGTAAGAGCAGATAATGTATTAGGTCCTATTTTTAATGACGTTATTGCAGATTGGGACAGTCATTTAAACCATTTAACGACCTTTTGGGAATCTAGTTTGTTTATTGGTAAAAAATTAGCACATAAATATGTTGGTAATCCTTTGGAAGCTCATGAAAAAGTAGATGCTAAAATGAAGCACACTATTACCGAAATGCATTTTGGTATTTGGTTAAATTTATGGTATGCAACCATCGATCAATATTTTGAAGGTGAAATTGCTGATAACGCTAAACGTCGAGCAAGAAAAATGGGAACCTTTATGTACATAAAGATTTTTGAAGCTAGGCAAAAGGCTTAACCGTAATTTTAACACAAGATTTGGAAGTTTTTGAGGAATTAAAACCAACAAAAACAATTATCTTTGCACGAGCTAAAAAAGGCCTATTATTATGCAAAATAGAATTGCCAAAATCTTGTTTTCTACTAGATTGACATCCGTCTTATTTATTGTGTTTGCTGTTGCTATGGCAGCAGGAACGCTTTTAGATAGAAACATGGATACCTCTCCAACACCTTATACCAGAAACTTAATTTATAATGCTTGGTGGTTTGAAGCCATTATGGTATTATTTATAGTTAATTTTATTGGTAATATTTTTAGATTTAGATTATTACGAAAAGAAAAATGGGCTACATTATTGCTGCATTTGGCTTTTATATTTATCATTTTAGGTGCTGGAATTACACGTTATTTTGGTTTTGAAGGAATGATAGCTATCAGAGAAGGTGAAACTGAAAGTGGTTTTTTATCTCAAAAAACATACATCACAGCTTATATTGATGGTGATTATAAAATTGATGGTGTACCACAGCGTTTACCTGTAGAAGAAGAAGTAGATTTTTCTGGTCGTATGACTAATAGTTTTGATTATACTGCGTCTTACAATGGTACTCCAGTAAATTTTGAATTAACAGATTTTTTTATTGGAGCAGAAGAAGATGTTGTTCCGGATGATTCTGGTGAAAATTATTTAAAAATAGTTGAAGCTAGAGGTAATGGACCACATAATCACTTCTTAAAACAAGGTAGTGTAGAAAACATACACAACCTTTTAATTGCTTTAGATAAACCAACTCAAGGTGCAGTAAATATTACAACCACCGAAAATGGTTTAATGGTTGAGTCTCCTTTTGAGGGTGAATACCTGCAAATGGCAACCATGAGTCAAGGTCGATTAATTAAAGATAGTATTCAGCCTTTAATGTTGCGTTCTAGATACGTAATTGGAGACATGCAATTGGTGTTTCCTAAACCTGTTGTAAAAGGAAAATTTGATGTTGTAAAAAAGGCAAGTTTCCTTAAACAAGATGATAATGCAGTTGTTTTAAATGTGTCTGCTAATGGCGAAACTAAAGAAATTAAATTATTGGGTAGTCAATGGTCTAATAATCGTTTTAAACAAGTTACTGTTGGTGGTTTAGATATAGCTTTAAAATATGGGTCTAAAGTTTTAGAATTACCTTTTGAAGTTAAATTAAATGATTTTATAGCCGAAAAATTTCCTGGTACAGATAGTAATTATTCTTCTTACGAAAGTAAAGTAACAGTATTGGATAAAGAACAAGGTGATTTTGATTTTCATATTTATATGAATAATATACTAGACCACAGAGGTTATCGTTTTTTTCAAGCCGATTTTGACAAAGATTTAAAAGGAACCATTCTGTCTGTAAATCATGATTATTGGGGAACTTGGGTGACCTATTTAGGTTACTTTTTGTTATACATTGGAATGATGGCAATTTTATTTGCTAATCATACAAGATTTAGGGATTTACAAAATGGTTTAGAAAAAATTAAAAACAAAAAAGCAAAAGCGGCTACATTACTTTTATTATGTTTTAGTTTAAGTGGTTTTGCACAACACGAGCAACATACGGAAGACGATGGTCACGATCACGAGACAGTTGCTGTTACTCCAAATAGTAGACCTACAAAAGCCCAAATAGACTCTATCTTAAAAGCTAATGTGGCTCCTATTAAACATGCCGAAAAGTTTGGACGTTTAGTAATACAGGATCTAGATGGTCGTATGATGCCAATTGATACGTATGCGTCAGAATTGGTTAGAAAACTAACAAAGCACGAAGGTTATGAAGGTTTAACTTCTAATCAAGTATTTTTAAGTATTCTAGAAAGTCCAATGCTTTGGTATAACGTGCCAATAATTTATTTGGCACCAAAAAAGGCAGATTCTATTAGAGGAATTATTGGGTTGGATAAAAGTCAGAAATACGCAACAATGTTAGACTTTTTTGATGACAATTTTCAATATAAATTAGATTCTTATTTAGAAGAAGCTTCTGCAGTAAAAGCACAAACAGGAATACAAAAAGAGTTTATAGAGGCTAATCAGCGCATCAACCTTTTAAGTAATGCTATTGAAGGTCGATCGTTAAAGATTTTTCCTGTTCCTGATGATGAAAACAATAAATGGATTTCTCCTTTTGAATATAAAAACGAAGGGTTTAACCAAAAAATACAAGACACAACTTATGGTAGTTTTATAGGTTCTGGTTTTGATTGGTATTTGTTAACTTTAAACGAAGCCAAAAAAACTGGTGATTTTACTAAAGCTGAAAAATTATTAGATGCTTTTAAAGTTTCACAGAAAAAAGTTGGAGCAAATGTAATGCTTAGCGATGATAAGATTGATACAGAGATTTTATACAACAAGTACGATGTGTTTAAAAAACTGTTTAGTTGGTACATGTATGCAGGAACTTTATTGTTTGTGTTGTTACTATGGCAAATCTTTAAATCTAACAATAAATGGTTAAACAAAAGTATTGTTATATTCAAGTTTGTTATTTTAGGGTTGTTTGTATTGCATACTCTAGGTTTAATAGCGCGTTGGTATATTTCTGGTCATGCACCTTGGAGTGACGCTTATGAGTCTATGATTTATGTGGCTTGGGCTACAATGTTTTTTGGTTTAGCTTTTGGTCGTAAAAGTGACTTAACGTTAGCATCTACAGCATTTGTGACAGCCATGATTTTAATGATAGCACACTGGAACTGGATGGATCCAGCAATTGCAAATCTTCAACCGGTTTTAAATAGTTATTGGTTAATGATACATGTTGCTGTAATTGTAGCAAGTTATGGTCCATTTACTTTAGGTATGATATTAGGAATAGTATCCTTGGTTTTAATTTTGTTGACCAACAAAAACAATAAAGCTAAAATGGATTTAAACATAAAAGAATTAACTATAATCAATGAGATGTCTTTAACTGTAGGTTTGGTCATGTTAACCATAGGGAACTTCCTTGGTGGTCAATGGGCTAATGAAAGTTGGGGAAGATATTGGGGTTGGGATCCAAAAGAAACTTGGGCTTTAATTAGTATTATGTTATATGCATTTGTTATTCACATGCGATTAGTGCCAGGTTTACGTGGACGTTGGTTCTTTAATTTAATGTCAATAATTACTTTTGGAAGTATATTAATGACTTATTTTGGAGTAAATTTTTACTTGTCAGGATTGCATAGTTATGCAAGTGGAGATCAAATTGTAAGCTTTAAGTTTATTGGAATTGCATTAGTAATTATTGCAATATTAGCTGTGTTTTCTTATAGAAAGTACGCTAAGTTTTATAAGAAATAAAAAGAATTTACTTATACATGAAAAAAAAACTCACTATTATTAGTGAGTTTTTTTGCTTTATGAAGTACTTATAAAAAAGGAGAGGTTAATTTTATATAGATGTATCAAGGCTTTGGATACAAATAGCGTGTATGTTTTTAATCCGAAGCTTGAAGTTTTTAGGTAATTGTTTCTATTACATTTAAGTATTGTGTGTATTTAATAAAAAAAGACTTGCTAATACTAGCAAGTCTTTTAAGTGTTATTGGTGATAATTAAATGATTAATTATTCAATACAATTTGCTTAATTATAGTTTCTTTTTCAGTAGTAATATGTAGTATTATGTTTTTTTCTTCGCTAGCAAAATTTAGATACGTTTGTTTAGCATTTATATTTCTAGCCATTTGTAATGTGTTACCGTTGTAATTGTAAACTTTAATTTCTTTTATTGTGTCATTATCTGGAGCAGTAACTTTTAATTGTCCAGAGTTAATTAGGTAACCTACTTTAGCTTTCTTTTTCTTTTTTGGATCTAAAGATGATATATTGTCATTATTTTCATCCGTTGTTTCTGGTTGACTAAAAGTAATGTAAAAACGATCTGTGTAATCTGCTGCATCTACAGTTTCTGTATAAGCAGTATCGTTTATTTTAGTATAGGTGTTTAATAAAGCATCGTGTATGTAAACATCAATATCATTAGAAAAGCCTTCTAAGCTTGTTATTGCAATTTGTGCTGTTCCAGAAGTTTCATTATACATTCCTAGTAAATATTGTTTGCTATCATCAAAACTACCAACACCTTGTATAACATATCTATTACCTTCAATAATCCAGTTTAAATCATTGGATTGTGGAAAAATAGCTGAGGCATCATAACCATAATCAACACCTTCTGTAGCAATGTTATTTGATGTAAAACCTAATACAAGTTCTCTAACAGCTCCATTTGGAGAAGTATATTCTAATCTTAATATTTGAACACTGCTTGATGCATTGTTTGTGTTTTCTGAAGTAATATTTGAGTTTAAAGCGAATATGTTATTACAAATTAAAAGTAGTAATAGTAAAGTAGATTTTTTCATAATTAGTTTATTTGTCGGTTAAACGGTTAATTTCTTCGACAAAGTTACATTTTATTTTGAATCACAACCATGAATTGCAATTTTTTTCGACGAAATGCATTTTTTACAATAAACCGAAGTTTGATATTCGATTAAATACGTATAAATCAGTTTAAACGTGTTGTTTCGTCTTTTTCATTCAATATAGACAGATAATCGAGTGATTTTCTGACAAAACATAAAGCAATGCTTTGTGTTAAGTAAGAATCATATAGTTTTAGCAGCTTCAAAAATGACTTGATTAGTAATCTTTATTAACTTTGAGACATAAATAATATGATATAGTATGAAGTTTTTAAAAGAGTTTAAAGAATTTGCAGTTAAAGGTAATATGATGGATATGGCTATTGGTATTATTATAGGTGCATCCTTTAATAAGGTAATAGATGTATTGGTTAAAAAAGTGTTTTTACCACCTTTATCTTTAATGACAGATGGTTTAAACTTTCAAAATAAACGCTTAATTTTAAGAGATGCTATTACAAATAACGAGGGTGTAATTACTACTCAAGAAGTTGCAGTACATTATGGAGAGTTATTTGAGGTGTTTTTAGATTTTTTAATCGTAGGATTTACAGTGTTTTTGGTTGTGAAAGCTATGAATAGATTAAGAGATAAGTCTCAAGATGTTAAAAATAAAACCGTTAAAACTCCTAAGGATATAGAATTACTGTCAAGATTATCAGAGTTAATGGAAGAGCAAAATTCTTTACTAAAAGCATCTAAAAAATAAGGTCATGCCAAAACCAAAAGGTCAAAAAAACACTAAAAATAAAGCAAAGCACTCTAAGTTAATGGCTAAAAAGATTAACAAAAAGAAAAAAGAAGAGTTGCTCAGAAAACAACGTCTTAAAGCAATTATAAAAGGCGCTTCAAAAGAGGATGATAGTAATTAAACTATAATTTAATTAGTGTTTTATCAAGATTTAGCTCCTTAATTATAGTGTTAGCAAAACTATAATGTCCTTTTGTGCTTATAATTTTAAATCTATGGTCTTTCATTCTTGTAAAAACATCTAATAAACGCCATTTAGATTTTAATAATTTAGGCTTCTCACTTTTTAACCCAAGTTCAAAGTAGTATTTTTTGGTTCGTTTATAAGCAGTAATATCTGGTGTCATAACTAAATTGTTTTCCTTTTTTATAAAGGTTTTTGGCTGCTCATAACCAGTTAAATCTGCTTTAATGTTTTCAAAACCTAAAAATTCTAAATGGTTAATAGATTGTTGTAAAATGTCTTCGTGTGTAGTTTTGTCTTGTGCTATCATAATCAATATATTACAAAAAAAATAAATCAGATTAAGTTAATAAGTCGTTAAATCTGAACATGTTATTTATATAATAGTAGCTTACTATTAAATATTCAAGTATTAAATTAGTAAATTACAGGTTTAAAATTATGTATTAAATGAAAGCAAAAAAACAAGGTTTAAATACCATTTGCACACACGTTGGAGAAGTGCCTGATGATCAGTTCAAAGGTGCAATTTCTCCAATATATCTATCTTCATCATATCAGTTTATAGATGTTGATGTAAAAAGGTATCCAAGATATTTTAACACACCAAATCAAGAATATTTAGCAAAAAAGATTGCAGCATTAGAGTTTACTGAAACTGCAATGATTTTTGGTTCAGGTATGGCAGCAATCAGTCATATGTTTTTAGCCTTTTTAAAATCAGGTGATCATATTGTTGTACAAAATACATTATATGGAGGAACAGCAAATTTTATAAGAGAAGAGTTTCCTAAGCTAAATATAGAATTTACTTTTACAGATGGTTATAAAGTTGAAGATTTTGAAGCAGTAATTAAACCTAATACAAAGCTAATTCATATTGAAACACCTTCTAATCCGTTACTAACTATTACAGATATTAAAGCAATTGCAAAATTAGGTAAGCAAAACAATATTGTAACTAGTATTGATAATACTTTTGCAAGTCCTGTTAATCAAAATCCAGCGCAATTTGGTATAGATTTGATTATGCATTCTGCAACTAAATATTTTGGTGGTCATTCAGATATTTGCGCAGGTGCAGTAGCAGGAAGTCATGAGCATATGGAAAAAATTTGGCATGTGTCTAAAAATTATGGTGGTAGTTTAAGCGATTTTACTGTTTGGATGTTGGAGCGTAGCATGAAAACCATGGGATTACGTGTTAAAGCACAAAGTAAAAATGCTTTAAAAATGGCAAAATGGTTAGACAAACAATCTTTTGTTAAAACGGTATATTATCCTGGACTAAAAAGTCATCCAGAACATAAATTAGCTAAATCACAAATGAAAAGCTTTGGTGCTATGTTGTCTTTTGAATTGATAGACAGTATTAATTCTGATCAATTCATGAAACAATTACAATTAATAAAACCATCAATAAGTCTTGCAGGTGTAGAAAGTACAATACTGTCTCCGACACAAACTTCACATGCATTATTAACACCAGAACAGCGTGAAGCTGTAGGGATTTCTGACGGATTAATTAGATTTTCATTAGGAATAGAAGAAGCTAAAGACTTAAAACAAGACATTAAACAAGCGATAAAAACAATCCAATAAAACCAAAAGTTGTGCATAAAAAAAATAAACATTCTGAAGATTACAATTTTGAAACACTTGCAACAGTACACCCAAAACTAGAATCTTTTGTGTTTACAAATGCCAATAATAAAAAGACCATTGATTTTGCAAATCCTAAAGCGGTTAAAACCTTAAATGCAGCATTATTGCATACGCATTATGATATAAGCTTTTGGGACTTTCCAGATCATTTTTTGTGTCCTCCAATTCCTGGTCGTGTAGATTATATTCATCATTTATCAGACTTATTACAACGTTCACAATTAGATAAAGACATTACTGTTATGGATATTGGTACAGGTGCAAATTGCATTTACCCTTTATTAGGGACCTCAAGTTATGATTGGAGCTTTATAGCTGTAGACAGTAATGATGACGCAATAAAGTCTGCACAAAATATTATTAACAAAAACAACTTACAAAATAAAATTAAGCTTAAAAAACAAACAGACGATACACATGTATTGCAGGATGTTTTAAATGAAAATGATAAGGTTACTATCACGATGTGTAATCCACCATTTTTTAAAAACGAAGCAGATGCAATTAAAGCAACAACAAGTAAACTGAAAGGTTTAGGTAAACCTACAGATCAAATGGTGCGTAACTTTGCAGGACAAGCTCATGAGTTATGGTATAAAGGAGGAGAAAAAGCTTTTTTGCACACTTATCTTTACGAAAGTTCATTACAAAAAACAAGCAGTTTTTGGTATACTAGTTTGGTTTCTAATAAAGATAATATTAAGACCATGAACCAATCTCTTAAAAAGTTAGGAGCCACATCTGTGATGACTATAGCAATGAATATAGGAAATAAAAAAAGTCGTATTGTTGCTTGGACTTTTTTAAATGAAGAACAAAAACAAAATTGGAATAAAAAATAATAACAATGAAAGTAGATATATTAGCATTTGGTGCACACCCAGACGATGTCGAGCTTGGAGCAGGAGGTACCATAGCTAAAGAAATTGCAAACGGAAAAACTGTTGCAATTGTAGATTTAACTAAAGGAGAATTAGGAACACGTGGTACAGAATTTACACGCAAGGCTGAAGCTGAAGATGCTAAAAACATATTAGGTGTATCCTATAGAGAAAATTTAGGATTTGCTGATGGTTTTTTTATTAATGACAAACAACATCAGTTAGAAATTATTAAAATGATACGTAAGTATCAACCAGAAATTATTTTATGTAACGCTATTGACGATAGACATATAGATCATGGTAAAGGAAGTAAATTAGTTAGTGATGCTTGTTTTTTAAGTGGTTTAATTAAAATTGAAACTAGTATTGATGGTCAACCACAAAAGCAATGGAGACCAAAACAAGTGTACCATTACATACAATGGAAAACCATTGAGCCTGACTTTGTAGTAGATGTTTCCAGTCATATGGATACTAAGTTAAAAAGTGTGTTAGCTTACAAAACTCAGTTTTTTGATCCTGATAGTAAAGAGCCTGAAACACCAATTTCTAGCAAAAACTTTACAGATAGCGTAAAATATAGAGCTCAAGACCTAGGAAGAATTATAAATGTTGATTACGCAGAAGGTTATAATGTAGAGCGTTACGTCGCTGTGGAAAGTTTATTTGATTTAAAATAAAAATTTTTATTAAAAATATTTGTAATAACTAGTAAATAAATTACCTTTGCACACGCATTATTAAATGCGCACAAATGGTGGTTGTAGCTCAGCTGGTTAGAGCGTCGGTTTGTGGTACCGAAAGTCGCCGGTTCGAACCCGGTCTTCCACCCAAAAGTAAAAAGCTTCTCTGAAAAGAGAAGCTTTTTTTGTTTATAGAAATTTACAAATAAGACATAAAAAATCCCGTAATTTTAATTACGGGATTTTTTAATTTATTACTCAGCTTTATCAACTACAAGTCTCGCGTCTCTGTTAGCTACTTCCCAAGCAGTGTAAAACACTAATCGTGCTCTGTTTTCTAATAAATCATATTCAATTTTATCTGGTGTATCACTTGGTCTGTGATAATCATCGTGTGTTCCATTAAAATAAAAAATTACAGGAATATTGTTTTTAGCAAAGTTATAATGGTCCGATCTGTAGTAAAAACGGTTAGGATCATTATCATCATTAAACGTATAGTCCAACTCAATGTTTGTGTATTTAGTATTAACGTCTTCAGATATATTATGTAAATCTGTACTTAATTTATCACTTCCAATTAAGTAAATATAGTTTCTATCTCCTGTTTTACGTTTTGGATCTGTACGTCCTATCATATCAATGTTTAAGTTAGCAACAGTGTTTTCTAAAGGAAAAATAGGATCGTTATCTGTATAATGTCTACTTCCAAGTAATCCTTTTTCTTCACCTGTTACATTTAAAAAGACTATTGATCGTTTTGGACCATGACCTTCTTTTTTAGCTTTAGCAAAAGCCTGAGCTATTTCTAAAACAGCAACAGTACCAGAACCATCATCATCAGCTCCATTATATACTTCACCATCTTTAATACCTTCGTGATCTAAATGTGCAGAGATGACAACGTATTCATTTGGCTTTTCGCTTCCTTTAATAATAGCTGCAACATTTTCAGAAGACAATGCTTTAGACTTGTTTGTATAGTCTAAGGCTATAGTAGCAGGTTGTGTTTCATTAGTAAAAGATTTGTCAAAACTAGTAATGTCCTTATTAAATAATGCTTTTACAGTTTCGGTATTAACTAAAAAGTAAAACATTTTTTTATCCTTGCTAACTAAGCTCATTCTTCCGCTTGAAGTTCCGTAGCGTAATGCAGCCATAGCAAATACTTTTGGATTATAGTATAATACGGCTTTAGCACCTTTTTTCATTGCTATGTCACGTTTTAAAGCAAATTCTTGTCTAAAATTAGACCATTTTGAATCTTCTTTAGTACCAGAAATCACGTAAGTTCCATCATCATTCTTCGGCTCACCATTAATAAAAAAGACGACTTTATCTTTAATGTCTACATTTTTATAGTTTGAAAATTTATCATCTTCAATTCCGTAACCTAGATTTACAATTTCGTTAGCATTTAGTGTAGAGGTCTCCATTGGATTAATAGATACAAAATCTTCAAGACTTGTTAAGTTTTTATCATTAACAGTTAACTTGACCTCTGGTTTTGATTGTAATTGTAATGGTACGTCTTGAAAGTAGTTTCCGTCAGACTTTGCTGCAGGAATACCATATTGTATATAGTGTTCTTTTAAAAATTCAACTGCTTTTTTTTGACCTTCAGCTCCAGTTTCTCTTCCTTCAAATTCATCAGAAGCATATTGATATAATGCTGTTTTTAATTCTTCTTGAGTTATGGTCTTAGCATATACACTAGGATCAGTGGTAGTGTTTGTTGTAGTTTTGCTTTTTTGCGAACTTCCGCAGGCAATAAATAATAGGCTTAATGAAGCTATTGAAAAAATGGATTTCATTTAATAAAATATATTTTACAGTTACACTTGTAAAAGTACAAGAAATTTTAGGCTTTTACTAAATTATAATTGCATTTTCTAGATTAGAAAAAATCAATAAAAAAAGAGCCTATTTTAAAATTTAAAATAGGCTCTTTTTGGTGTAAGATTATAATTTATAGCTTTAATCAGTGATAATTATATCTTCTAATTCTTCTTTAGCTTCTTCTTTTCTTTTGTCCTCTGTTTGCTTAAGTTCTTTAGTATCTCCAACTTCTGCAACAGTAAAAATAGTTTTATAAGTAGCAAGGCTTAAGCTAATTATAGTCAATAAAAAAACAACCTGAATGACATGTGTTGGTAAATCTTGATTACGTGCTTTCAAAAATGCTACAATACCAAATATTGCAGCTAAAATAGCAGGTATAAATGCTAGTTTATATAACGGTAAAACAGATAATATTACTGCTAATACAGCAAAAATTAGACCTAAAATAATACTTAGTTTTCTCATGCTTTTTTTAGTTTTTTAATCCAGTTGCCGATTTAATTTTTAATTCACCACTACCTACAGCAATTTTAAATTTAGCAAAAACAGGTATTTTGTTTTCATCAGCAGTTAACCATAATAAGTTAGAATTGCTTCCTTTTAAAACATCTGTTCCTGATGTGCTAATGGCTAATTTATAGCATTCTTTTTTACCTAAAGCTGTATTTATAGTTTCTTTAGCTAATAATTTAAATCTAAATTTAGTCTGCTTATTATCAAATAAAACGGTAAATGAGTCTGATGCACCAATTGGTGCTTTTTTGATGTCTAAAGTTCTAATTTTATATATAGTGGCAACAATATCTTTTGTTCCTCCATTGATTTTTACATTTTCTTTTTTATCCCAAAAACCAGAAGCAGTGTTTTTTGTTTTCTTTTTAATGACGCTATTTACGCGATTGGTTTTATGGTTGTATTTATATTTTACAAATTTGTAATAACCACCTTCATTAATTTCTCGGTTGTATAAATATGGTGTTATAGTTCTTGGGTTAACATAACTTTCATATAGATCTCTAATTTTAAAATAACTATCAAAACTACTATAAGTGGTTGCTGTACATTTTAAATGTAAAAGTTTGGATGAGCTAGTATTCATTTCACTAGTTTCCATTCTAACTTCTGCTACATCTGTTAAAATTCCGGACATGTTATAAGCAGCAGAAAATATAAGTTTTTCGCCAGCTTTAAACGCTCTGTTGTCCTGTCCATAGCTAAAAGTTAAAGCAGCTAATAGTAATAATAAGGTTAGTTTAAACTTCATAATATGAGTATTTAATTGTCAAAGATATAACTTAACATTAATTGTGCCGAAATTATTGTGCGAATTTAAAATCATGTTAAAGCTTTTTTTTACATCTCTACCAATAAATCAATTTTGTACCTTTGTGATGTGATAAAAGAAATTTTACATAAAAGTTTGTCCTTTGTTATGGCATTAGTCGTGTTGTTTTCAACATTGTCTTTTACTGTAGAGCGTCATTATTGTGGCGATTTTTTAGTAGATACAGCAGTATTTACTAAAGCTAAAAGTTGCAATAAGGATATTTCTAATGTAAATGAAGAGACTGTGGTGGTAATGAAACCATGTTGTAAAAATGAAGTAGATGTTGTAAAAGGTCAAGACCAATTAAAAAATAACTCTTTTGATGATTTAGACTTTAAAACGCAATCTTTTATTACCACTTTGGTATTGTCTTATTTTAATTTATTTGAAAGTCTACCAAAGTTAAACATTCCTCATAAAAATTACGATCCACCTTCCTTAATTGTGGATTATCAAGTCCTTCACGACGTATATATTATTTGATAAAAAGCTTTGTTTAGTTTTCGCTAAAGCGGAAAATTTATAAAGTAATTTTTATTAAAAATATATAAATGAAACAAACTTATAATATTACAGGTCTGTCCTGTAATACTTGTAAAGTAGATATTGATTCTGCTTTACAATCCACAAAACATGTACAATCTGCTGTTGTAGATTTAGATACTACCAAAGTAATTTTGGACGTTTCTAAACCTGTTTTAAAAAATCAATTGCAGTATGCATTGTTAAATACATATTCAGTTAATCCTATAAAACCAAATAAACAACAGGTTGTAAATCCTATTTTGATGTTGTTTTTAGTTGTGTTTAGCTTGTTATCAGTAACAAGTTTTGGTCAATCTGAATTGTCAGGAGTTATTTATGAAGCCTCAACAGATAACAATCCACAACCTTTATTTGGAGCCAACATGATTTGGTTAGGAACTAGTGTTGGGACTTCTACAGATATAAATGGACAATTTAAAATACCATATAATTCAAATTACAAAAAGCTTATAGTCAGTTATGTTGGATTTAAAACCGATACTATAGATGTAACCAATAACAAGACTATTAAACATTATTTAAATCCAACTACAGATTTAGATGAAGTTGTTGTGCAATCCAGAAAAAAAGCAACTTCTAGATCCTATTTAAAAGCCACAAATACAATGTTAGTTAGTAGTGATGAGCTTTTAAAAGCAGCTTGTTGTAACCTGTCTGAAAGTTTTGAAACCAATCCGTCAATTGATGTTAATTTTAGCGATGCAGTTACAGGAACACGACAAATAAAAATGTTAGGATTATCAAGTCCTTATATATTGATTGCAACAGAAAACATTCCGTCAGTAAGAGGTGCTTCCCAAGCATTTGGATTAAGTTTTATTCCTGGGACTTGGGTTGAAAGTATTCAAATTACCAAAGGAGCAGGTAGTGTAGTTAATGGTTATGAGAGTATTGCAGGACAAATTAATGCAGAGCTAGTAAAACCAACTACAGATAATTCGTTTTTTTTAAATCTGTATGGAGCAAGTAGTACACGTTTAGAGCTTAATACTCATTTTAATACTAGTTTAAGCGATAAATGGAGTACAGGTCTGTACATTCACGGAAATACGCATCAGGAGAAGCATGATGTAAATAATGATGGGTTTTTAGATATGCCTGTATATAGTCAAGTTAATCTAATGAACCGTTGGCAATATACTGATACCGAAAAAGGTTTTGTAAGTTTTATAAATCTAAAATATTTAAATGACGATAAACAAGGTGGTCAGTTAGATTTTAATCCAGATACAGACAAATTAACTACAAACGCTTGGGGAAGCGAGATTAATACACAACGCTATGAGTTGTCTGCTAAACTAGGTTATGTTAATCCAGAAATTCCTTGGCAAAGTATTGGTGTTCAATTAGCCTTTAGTCAGCATGATCAAAACTCTTACTTTGGATTAAACCAATATGATATAGAACATACAAGTGTATACACAAATGTTATGTATAACTCTATTATAGATGACTCTAGACATAAAATAAAAACTGGTGTTAATTTTACTTATGATGCCTATGACGAATTTGCTATTGGTCAAAATTTTGAAAGAGTAGAGCGCTCTTTTGGAGCTTTTGGAGAATATTCGTTTGATAATTTAGAAAAATTCACACTGACTGCTGGATTACGTTTTGATAGTCATAATTTATTAGGCGAATTTATAACACCTAGACTTCATATGCGTTACTCACCATGGAGTAAATCTGCTTTCAGAGCTTCCATTGGACGAGGTAAACGAAGTGCAAATATATTTGCTGAAAACCAAAACTTATTTGCATCGTCTAGAGTATTTTCAATTTTAAATTCTAACGGAAGTATTTATGGATTAGATCCTGAAATTGCATGGAATTATGGAGCTTCTTACTTGCAAGGGTTTAACCTTTTTGGCAGAGCTGCAGATGTTACGTTTGACTTTTATCGTACAGATTTTAAAAATCAAATTGTTGTTGATTTAGAAAACGCACAACAAGTTAATTTTTATAACTTAGAAGGAGATAGTTATGCAAATAGTTTTCAAGTCGAATTAAATTATAATGTATTTAATCAGTTTGATTTTAGAACTGCTTACAAGTTTTATGATGTAAAAACGGAATACCAAACAGGTAAATTGGCAAAACCATTAACGCCAAAACATCGTTTTTTTGCTAATGCATCTTATGAAACAAATATTAAAAATAATAGTAACTGGAAATTTGATGTAACTTACAATTGGTTAAGTCAGCAACGTTTTGCATCAACAACTAGTAACGCTTTACCATATGTGCTTGATGATTATTCTCCAACAATAGGTACAATTAATGCTCAAGTAACCAAAGTATTTTCTCCAAAATTTGAAGTATATTTAGGAGGAGAAAACATCACAAATGTTAGACAAAGTAACCCAATAGTTAGTGCAGAAAATCCATTTGGCTCAAGTTTTGATACAAACTTTGTGTATGGACCAATATTTGGAAGTATGTATTACGCAGGATTAAGATATAAACTAAAATAAAAACTTATAAAAAAATGAAAAAAATAATAGTTTTACTACTAATGGTAACATCGGTAATGACGTTTGCCCAAGACAAAAACAAAAGAGAAAGTTTAGATGTAGATGGTGTTTGCGGAATGTGCAAAGCCAGAATAGAAAAAGCTTGCTTCAAAACCAAAGGTGTTAAAAGCGCTATTTGGAGTGTGGAAACACATGAGTTAAAATTAATTTACGACGAGCGTAAAACAGATTTAAAAACAATACAACAAAGTGTTCTTAATGCTGGACATGATTCAGAGGGTTTAAAAGCACCTGATGAAGCTTACGCCTCTGTTCATGATTGCTGTAAATATAGAGATGAAGCTATTAAAGATGATCATAAAAAGGAATAACTTTTAGGTTGACTATAAAAAAAGCGTCTACAACATTGTAGACGCTTTTTTTATATAATAAAGTTTGGTTTATTGATTAATCAAAGACAACATTTCCTTTTCAATAGAAATATCAAACATATTAGCCTTTGGGTTAACAATAACAGCGTTTTTATCTAGTATAAATACTTTGTTAATAGGTTTGATAGACAAAAACTCTATAGCTTTTTTTGCATTTTCAAAATGGTATTCATCTTTGTAAACTAAGTTGTTTCGTTGTAAGATTGAAGCTTGTTCTTTACTGCTAATTGGATTAACACAAATGGCTTTAAAATCAAATTCAGGATATTTATTCTTTAACTCTTTAGCACGTTGATGGCATACTTTTAAATGGTATCTATCTTTAACATCCCAAAAATATACAATACTAGGTTTGGATATAATGTCTTTTAAGTGTAGTGTGTTTTCGTTTTTATCAATAACCATTACATCAGGAATGGTATTACCAGGTTTTAATCGTTTGTAAGAATTTACTAAATGATTAGCTTTTAGTTTTTGTTTGTTATTGGTGCTTTTTTGTGAAAAAGACTTTAAAAGCTTGTCATAATCATCAACACTTTTTGAAGCGTTAATAAACTTAATCATATTGTAATATAACAGTCTGTTTTTTATAAATGTGTCTGTTATTTTGTTTTCAATTAAGTCTAATTTATCAAGATTATACTCTAAAGACTGGTTATTGTAAATGTCGTCTTCTGAGTGTTTAAAATGTTCTTGTAATGCAATGTTGTTAAAGTGAAATCTTAGAAATGAAATATAAGGTCTGTAGTCTTTTAATACATTGTTGTTATAATCTATCTCTTCTCTAAAAGCAAAAAAGTCTTTAGGTAAATCTTTAAATAACTCGCTTTCACTTTTACTGTAATTTATAAAAGGATAAGCTTCTTTGCTGTAGTAATAATTGTAATTAATATTAGCTAAGGCAAATACGGTAAATAATTCTGAAGCTCCATATCTCAATTTAAACTTAGCTAATTTATCAAGTTTTTCTTGTCTAATTCTGGATAGTTTTTCATCAAATGCTTCAGGTTTTAATTGACTAATCTCTAAGACTTCTTGTTCTTGTTTTTCGGTTTCTAGAAATAAATTAATAAGATAATTATTTTCTTTTTCACCAATACCATTAAAAACTAAGGACTCATCAAATTCCATAGTATTAACGCGTATCATGATGCTATCATTAGGTTGTATTAAAAAAGCCTGAGACTCTTTACCATCATAAAAATTATATAAACCTGCTTCAAAATTTTTAAAGTTGTATTTAAATCTGTTTTTAGAATCTAAATATACAGTATCAATTATATCAGAAGATTTGAAAATAATAATGTGGTTACTACTAGGATTTATAATCTGACCACCAAAAAAAGCAGAGCTTTCTTCAATTAGGTTGTTATCTTTTTTACAAGATACTAAAACACTTAGGCAGATTATACTATATAATATGGGTCTTAAAGACATAAATTAGTTTGTAAAGCTATCATAATTAAACAAAAATATGTTTTGCAAAACAGTAGTCGTGTTAAGGCGTTGTTAAAACTTATTAAAGACTGAATGTATAATGGCTATTTGGTGTTAATTTTCTACTTTTGCACAAAATTAAAATTATAGATATGTTATCAGTATCAAATTTATCAGTTCAATTCGGTAAGCGTGTACTTTTTGATGAAGTTAGTACCTCTTTTAATAACGGAAATTGTTACGGAATTATTGGAGCTAATGGAGCAGGAAAGTCAACGTTTTTAAAAATAATCTCTGGACAAATGGAGCCAACTTCAGGTCAAGTGCACCTAGAAGCTGGTAAACGTATGTCTGTCTTAACTCAGGATCACAACAAACATGACGAGGATACTGCTTTAGAAACTATTTTAAAAGGAAACCAAGAACTTTATAAAATCAAGTCTGAAATTGATGCATTATACGCAGATTATACAGACGAAAATGCAGAAAGAATAGGAGAGCTTCAAGTACGTTTTGAAGAGATGAACGGTTGGAATGCAGATAGTGATGCAGCAGCAATGTTATCTAATTTAGGGATTAAAGAAGATTTGCATTATACTTTGATGGCAGATTTAGATGGTAAACAAAAAGTACGTGTGTTATTAGCACAAGCGCTTTTTGGAAATCCTGATGTCCTTATTATGGATGAGCCTACCAATGATTTGGATTACGAAACAATTGCATGGTTAGAAAACTTTTTAGCTAATTATGATAACTGTGTTATTGTAGTATCCCACGATAGACACTTTTTAGACGCAGTTTGTACACATATTAGTGATATTGATTTTGGAAAAATAAACCATTTTTCTGGTAATTATACATTCTGGTACGAGTCGTCACAGTTAGCAGCTAGACAACATGCACAGCAAAATAAAAAGGCTGAAGAAAAGAAAAAGGAGTTAGAAGAATTTATTCGTCGTTTTTCTGCTAATGTTGCAAAAAGTAAACAGGCAACAAGTAGAAAAAAGATGATAGACAAACTTAATATTGAGGATATTAGACGTACAAGTCGTCGTTATCCTGCTATTATTTTTGAACGTGATAGAGAAGCTGGAGACCAAATATTAAATGTTGAAGGTTTGACCTCTACCTTAGATGGTGAAACATTATTTAAAGACATAGATTTAAACTTACAAAAAGGAGATAAAGTGGTTGTGTTTTCTAGAGATTCTAGAGCAACAACTGCATTTTACGAAATTTTAAATGACAATCTAAAAGCAGATTCTGGTAAATTTGCTTGGGGAGTTACTACGACACAATCTTACTTACCATTAGATAATAGTAAGTTTTTTGATGATAAAGATTTAACTTTAGTAGAATGGTTACGTCAATGGGCTCAAACAGAAGAAGAACGTGAAGAAGTACACATTAGAGGATTTTTAGGTAAAATGATTTTTAGTGGTGAAGAAGCACTAAAAAAATGTAATGTACTTTCTGGAGGAGAAAAAGTACGTTGTATGTTATCTAGAATGATGATGACTAGAGCCAATGTTTTACAATTAGACGAGCCAACTAACCACTTGGACTTAGAGAGTATTACAGCATTTAACAACTCGCTTAAAAATTTTAAAGGTACCATGTTGTTTACAACACATGATCATGAGTTTGCTCAGACAGTTGCTAATAGAGTAGTGGAGTTAACACCAAACGGAGTTATTGATAGATACTCAACGTTTGATGATTATATGCAAGACAAAAAAATAAAAGAATTAAGAGATAAAATGTATACTGTATAATTACACTTTAACCTCAATATATAAAAGCCTTCAGAGTCATCTGAAGGCTTTTTTTATGTCTCTAATTGTTGTTAATATGGTGTTAATTTAAAATAAAATAAAACCGACTTTATAAATGTTGCGTAGATAAACCGAACACAAAAATCAATAAAAATATTAAAACTATGAAAACATTAAAATTATCAAAAATTGTATTAGGACTTAGTGTAATGCTTGTAGCAAATTTAGGTTTAGCTCAAGATAAAATGATGTCTAAAGACACTAAAATGGTTGGTGGAGCAGCTATGTATCCTTCAAAAAATATTGTTGAAAATGCAGTAAATTCTAATGATCATACAACATTAGTTGCAGCAGTAAAAGCAGCCGAACTAGTTGACGTTTTACAAAGTGAAGGACCATTTACTGTGTTTGCACCTACTAATGCAGCTTTTGACAAATTACCAGAAGGTACAGTGGCTACTTTAGTAATGCCAGAAAACAAAATGCAATTACAAACTATTTTAAAGTATCATGTTGTTGCTGGAAAATGGAGTGCTAAAAACATTGCTAAAATGATTAAAAAAGGAAAAGGAAAAGCAGAGATTAAAACCGTTTCTGGTGGTACACTAACTGCTTGGGAAAAAGATGGTGCTGTTTATGTGTCTGATGAAAACGGAAACTCTGCTCAAGTAACAATAGCAGATGTTAATCAATCAAACGGAGTAATTCACGTTATTGACACAGTATTATTACCTAAGTCGTAAGGTGATAGAATATAAAATTAGTCTTACTAAAAACGCTTTATTCTAGTTTAGAATAAAGCGTTTTTTTATGCTTCAGTTTCAGCTTTTACAGCTTCGATAATTGGTAATGCTTTGTCAACTTCAGATTGATGCACATATACTTCTGGAACCCTAGGCATGTCATGAACAAATCCACCAAGTCTTCCAGATTCGTTTTCATCTTTAATTACAGGGTTTATACCTATATCTTCTAATCTTGTTTTAATTAATTGAACAACAATAAAGTTACCTTCAAAAATTTTTATATAATCTGTCATAGCTTTTATATTTATGTGTTTACTTAAATATACGAATAAATACTATAAGTAACCGTTTAGTGTATTGCTATGATTTTGTTAAAATAAAAAACCTCCAAATATTATTTGAAGGTTTTTATATAAAATTTATTCTTGTTTTTTTAGCTGTGTATATTTATATAAGCTATAAATCCCGTAGACAATTGCAAAAACAGCAATTGCCAACTTTAAATTATTTAAAGTTAACTTGGTATTAAAATGCTGATACAGTCTAAAACAACCAAAACCTATTAACAATAGTCCTGATAGTAAATTATACATTTTATTGTTTCTTAAGGATTCCATTTTAGTTGTTTATTGTTAATTACCTTAATTCGGCACCAAGCTGACGCTCAAAGTTATTTTGCAATTTGTTCATTATTTTATCTACAACTTTATCGGTAAGTGTTTGACGCTCGTCTAAAAATGTAAAACTTACTGCATAACTCTTTTTACCTGCAGGAAGGTTTTTACCTTGATATACATCAAAAAGATTAACCTTTTTAAGTAGTTGTTTTTCGGTTTTTTTAGCAATGGCTTGTAAACTATCAAATGTTACATTATCATCTAATAATAAGGCAAAGTCACGACGTACTTCTGGGTATTTAGGTATAGCTGTAAACTTGATTTTATTACGTTTTGCCACTTCAATTATTTTGTCCCAATTAAAATCTGCATAAAAAACGTCTTGACTGATGTCAAAATGTTTGGCTATTTTAGATTTTAATACTCCAAAATTAACTAAAGTATCGCGTCCAATACTAAGCTGCAATCCTTCGGAAAACACGTCATTTGTAGATGTGCTTTCTTGATAGCGTTTAATACCTAAACGTTCTAAAATACTAGCTATGCTTCCTTTTAAATAGAAGAAATTTGTTTTTGCTTGTGGTGCATTAGACCAACTTTCTTCGGTTTTAAAACCAGTGATTAATAGTGATAAATGCTTATATTCTTCACGTTTACCATTATAATCATGGTAAGTTTTTCCAAATTCAAAAAATCTTAGATTGGTTTGACGTCTGTTAATGTTATGACTTAAAGCTTCTAATCCAGAAAATAATAAACTTTGACGCATTACGCCTAAATCTTGACTTAAAGGGTTTAGCATTTGTACATTATGATCTGCGTTTAATTGCTCTGATAACTCGGTATAACTAGCGCTAGTTAATGAGTTTGCCATAATCTCATACCAACCTTGTGCAGCTAATTGGTTACCTATAACGTTTTGAAGTTTATAATCTTCAAATTTTGAGGCATTAGCTATTGATGCATTTAATTTAGAGCTAGTTTCAATGTTATTATAACCAAATACTCTTAAAATTTCTTCAATAACATCAGCTTCACGCGTAACATCGTTTCTAAAAGGAGGAATGGTTAAACCTAAACCAGTTTCGGTAACGCTATTTATTTTTATGTCTAAAGAGGTTAGTATTGATTTAATAGTTTCAGTTGGAATTTCTTGCCCTATTAATTTTGTGACTTTATCAAAACTTAATCGTACTTGAAAATCTTCAATTTTGTTTGGATATAAATCTGCTATTTCGCTAGTAATTTCTCCTCCAGCAATTTCTTGTATTAATAAAGCAGCACGTTTTAAAGCGTATTCAGTAAGTTTTGGGTCAATACCACGTTCAAATCTAAATGAAGCATCAGTATTTAAAGCATGACGCTTTGCAGTTTTACGGACACTTACAGGATTAAAGTAAGCACTTTCTAAAAATATGTTTGTTGTATGCTCTGTCACACCAGAGTCAATACCACCAAATACACCTGCTATACACATTGGTTTTTCTGCATCACAAATCATTAAATCATCTTCATGTAGCTCGCGCTCAATGCCATCTAATGTTGTAAATTTAGTACCAGCTGGAAGTGTTTTAACTTCAATTTTTTGACCAGTTATTTTATTAGCATCAAATGCATGTAACGGTTGTCCTAAATCGTGTAATACATAATTGGTAGCATCCACGATATTATTAATAGGTGATAAGCCAATAGCTTTTAATCTGTTTTGTAGCCATTCAGGAGAGTCTTCAACTTTTATACCTGAAATAGTTACACCACAATATCTTGGTGCTAAATCTTTATTTAAGACATCTACATCCATTTTAAGTATGCGACTGTCTATATTAAATGCACTAACACTTGGTGTAATAAGCTCTACATTAATACCTTTTTGTTGTAAACCAGCTTTAAGGTCTCTAGCAGTACCATAATGGCTCATTGCATCTGCACGATTAGGTGTTAAACCAATTTCAAACACTTGGTCGTTTTCTACATCAAAAAGTTCTGCACAAGGTGTTCCAACTACAGTATCTTCTGGTAAAACCAAAATACCATCGTGAGATTTACCTAAACCAAGCTCGTCCTCAGCACAAATCATTCCGTGACTTTCTTCACCTCTAATCTTACCTTTTTTAATGGTCCAAGCTTCACCTTCATTGGTATACAAAGTTGTACCAATAGTAGCAACAGGTACTTTTTGACCAGCAGCTACATTAGGTGCACCACAAACAATTTGTAATGGTTGATCTTGACCAATATTTACGGTTGTAACTTTAAGTTTGTCAGCATTACTATGTTGTTCGCAAGTTAAAACCTCACCAACAACAACACCTTGCAAACCACCTTTAATACTTTGGTAAAGGTCCAAACCTTCTACTTCAAGCCCTAAATCTGTAAGTAATTCGCTAGTTTGTTCTGGAGTCCAATCAATTTTAATAAATTGTTTAATCCAGTTGTAAGAAATCTTCATTTTGTATACTAATTAAGACCACAAATATAACAATACTTAGTAGTTTTTAAGATTTTAAAATCAGCTTTTATTTCAATTTTAGAGCATTTTTTTTAGTAATATTTTACTTATGTTATGTTACGTGTGTCATTTATCGGTTTTATTAACAGTTAAGCCGTGTTTTCTATCTTAATTAACCTTATTATAATCTATAATAGCTTTACTAAACGTATCTTTAAATAGATATAAACCATCAAACTTAAATATTTATGAAAACCATTTTAAAACTAGCTCTTGTAGCAGTATTGTTTACGACGTTTTCTTGTCGTGATACAAAAAAAGAAGAAGCTTTAATAAAAGATGCAGAAACTATTGAAAACATTGAGATTGCTACAGATAGTGTTAATGATGTTTTAGAGGCTCAAGCCCAAGATTTACAAAATGATTTGGATGAATTAGAACAACTTGAAAACGTAGAATAAGATGAAACATTTAAAAATAGTAGTAGTAACAGTAGGTTTATTTGTGTTAGGTACACAGCAAACAGTATTTGCTCAAGAGTTAGCACAAGATAAATTAGAGCAAAAAGGGAAAGCTAAGTTAAAAGAAAAAAAAGAGCTTGGTGAAACCAAAATGAATGCTAAAAAAGGTGAGCTTAAACAAAAAGGTGAACTAAAGAAAGAAGAGCTTAAAGATAAAAAAGAAGCTTTAGAGCTTAAAAAAGGTGAGTTAAAAGAACAGAGTGCTGCAGTAAAAGCCGAAATGAAAGAGAAAATGGCAACAGCATCTCCAGAAGAAAAAGCAGAACTTAAGTCTAAAATGTTAGAGAAAAAGCAATCTTTATCTGAAAAAAGAGATGAGCTTAAAGCAAAACGTGAGGCATATAAAGGAGATAAAGAAGCGTATAAGCAAGAACTTTTAGTTGAAGCTAAATCAAAATTAGAAACTAGTAATCAGCAGTTAACTAAAAATGATAAGTTAGTAACAAATGGAAAATCTCGTTTAGCAGAAGCTAAATTAAAATTTGAAACTCAAAAAGCAGAAGGGACTTTATCTGATGAGGAAATCACAAAACGCGAAGCTTTATTTAAACGTATTGAAGATAAATTAAGTCAAAATGAAGAAACGTTAGAAAATAGTAAAACACTTTTAGAACAAAATCGTGAGAAGCTAACAAAATTAGAAGTTACTGAAGAGTAATTTTTAACACTTAATAAATTAAATAAAAAGACATTGTTAGCGCAATGTCTTTTTATTTGTAAGTATTTTAACGATATTTCGATTAATAAAAAAAAACAATGATTAATATGCGCTACCTTATAGTTATTCTAACCTTATTTACTGTTTTGTCTTGTGATAAAAATGAAACCGAATTTTTAACTTTTGGTACTTACAGAGGACAATTAAAAGTTAACGACACTGTGCAATTACCTTTTACATTTAAGGTTAAAGAAGCCAATACATTAGAAATTTATAATGCTGAAGAAGTGATTGAAGTCGATGAAATTGAATATAAAAATGATTCAGTTTATATCAAACTTCCTGTTTTTGAAGGGATGTTAGTAGCAAAAATTACAGATCAAACCTTAAATGGACGTTTTTTAGTAGAAGAAAAAGGTCGTCAACAAGCTTTTACAGCGTCAAAAAATAATAGCAGATTTGATAATAAAGCTAAAGCGGAAACCAATATAACAGGTAATTGGCAAACAGTATTTAGTCCAAATACCGAAGCTGATCGCTATGTTGCGAAAGGCGTTTTTACCCAAAATGAAAATATTGTAACAGGTACTTTTTTAACCGAAACAGGAGACTATCGTTATCTTGAAGGCATTGTAAATGGTAACCAATTACAGTTGTCAACTTTTGATGGTGCACATGCTTTTATGTTTACTGGTACAGTAACAGATAGTACAATTAATGGTCAGTTTTATTCAGGTAACCACTGGAAAGAGCCTTTTACGGCTAAACGTAATGAGGGTTATCAATTAAAAAGTGCAGATCAATTAACTTACTTAAAAGAGGGTTATGACACATTAGCTTTTACATTTCCTGATGCAGATGGTAATCAAGTTTCATTAACAGATGCTCAGTTTAAAAATAAAGTAACAGTTGTACAAATTATGGGAACGTGGTGTCCTAATTGTTTAGACGAAAGTAAATACTACACATCCTATTATAACGCTAATAAAGATAAAGACATTCAGTTTGTAGCTTTAGCTTTTGAGTATGCTAAAACAGAAGAAAAAGCTTTTAGTTTTATAAAACGATTACAAGATCGCTTAAATATTACTTATCCAATATTATTAGCTCAAACAGGTACAACAAGTAAGTCTAAAGCAAACGAAAAATTACCAATGCTTAATCATGTGTTAAGTTATCCAACGTCTATTTTTATAGATAAAAAAGGGAAAGTAAGAAAAATACACACTGGTTTTAATGGTCCTGCTACTGGAGACAAATTCACAGAATTTAAAACAGATTTTACTAGTTTTATTAACGGGTTGTTAAACGAATAATGTTTTGCTTAAGCAACTTGGGTTTATTCGATTTTATTAAAGTTTTGGTCATACAATCCAACTAACAAGCTATTACCATCTTTATCAATCTTGATGCTGCTGTATTTAGCATTTTCATATTTTTTTCCTTCACCTTCCTGAAAAAAATAGGATTCAGCACCAATATTAACTCCTCTGTATTCTTTTAAAAAATATTTAACTAGTTGTTCGTTGTTTTTAAGAGGTGTTTTGTTGTCATATATTTTTGCAGAACTAGCTACTCCATTATCTTCAATAGTTATCGTGCAAAAACCTCTTTTTTCAACCTCGTTAGTTTTAATGTCGTTAAGTATAGTGTATCTCAAAATCATATAATCTCCTTGCATTAAGGATCTTGGGTCAACTGGTTTTAGTTCTAAAAACACGTCAGATCCATCAGATAATAATATTTCTTTTTTAATAACTGACTTGTTAAATAATATTAATAAAACAACAAGGTTTATTAAAATGATTATGGTTTTAAGCTTTTTCATTTAATGGAATTGTTGTTATAAAATAAATTAATAAAAATACTATACCTAAAGTGATTAATATTATGGATTTAGTTAATAAGGTTTGATCCATGAAATAGTAATATTGGGATATAAAATAAATCATTGCTATAATACCAATAGCAAAACCTGTTTTATAGTTAATATAAAAGCTGGATAAAATTATAACTAAAGCTCCAACTATTGCTGAAGAAAAAAATGTGGTTATTAATATTATTGTGCTTAAAAAAAATATTAATATCTTACTTTTAAGATTGACAATGTTATTAATTTTTATAATAGCATTTACAAGGTATAAAGTGGTAATAATAATTATTGTATTAGCAATCCATGTCAAATAATGGAAAGTTAATGTCTTAAAATTATCATCTATTAAATATAATCCAATTATTAGTGCTATTACAGTCCCTATTTTTAAAGGGTTGTAAAGTCTAGATAGTATATTGTTTATTTTAATGATTTTAGCTTCATTTAAAAAAATATAAACTAATAAAGCTGTGTTTAAAGCAACGTAAATTGGTAATATATCATAACGATTTTCTACAATTAATATAAATATATTGGCATTTACAGTTAATATGGAAATAAATGATAAAATGTAGTTTTGAGTAACTATTAACGCTATAAATGCAATAATTATAATTAATAAATTAACCCAGTTGAGGTCTACATCATGCTCTAACAAGCCAACACAGAGCATAATATATCCTATACTATATATGGCAACACTAAAAGTGTCAATAATTAGCTGCTTATAGGCTTTGTTTAATACAATTGCTGTTGTAATAAAAACGAAACCAAATATAATTAGGCCTATTGGCGAATCGTATAAACCAGTAAGAAATAAAAAACCACAAAAAGCTAATGATGCTAGAAAACCACCTAAGATTGAGATGATTTTAATAGCTAAGCTTGACGTGTTTTCAATGTTAAAATTGTACTCCTCGAAGATGCCCTTTTCGTTATATTCAAAATCAACACCTTCATTTGTCTTAATTAAATTTAATATAGCTTTTTTATTGTTTAGTTGTTCCATTTTTTTTGAAGCTTAATTAGGGTTTTAATGACAAGGGTTATTGATCCAATAATAAACAAACATATTATAAATAACATTTCAGAACTGTCAAAAAGTTTAATAAGGTAGGATGTTCCCATTATTATTAAACTAAAAGCAGTTACAGATAGATAAAAGCTGTTTTTAGATTTTAATCCATAAACAATACCTAGCCCATAAACAATTATAATTGTTAAAATTGTAAGTAAGTATTGTGAGTTAAAATCTTCAAATAACCCAATTATAAATGCTGTTGTACTAAAAAGCAAAGAAAATAGTGTCAATGTGCTAGTGAACCAATTAGGAATACTAATTGAGTCGTTTTTATTTTTTAGCAACAAAAATCCAGCTATAAAAAGAGTATTAAAAAGAAATAATGCGTTTAATACAAAAAGTTCTGACCAATCATGCGCAACCTGTTCTGTGTATAGAATAAATGTCGTATTTATTAATGTTATAAAAATTAACCATAAGGGAGGGAAGTTGGATATAAGGGTCCATAAAATAATAGACAGTGTCCAAACTAAAAATAAATCATAGGCATCAGCTCCTGTTTGATATATTTGTCCAAATACAGCATATAAAACTCCTACTAAAATGGATGCACTTGTTAGTAGGATGCTTTTAAAGGAGCGATTAGTTTTTATAAAAAGTGATGCTAAAGTAACACTAATTATTAATGCCTCAATTATACCAATTTTGAAAAATTTATTTAAATCATTCCAGTTATAAGCAAAAAAGAAAATAACACCTATTGTTGTAAAACCAACACCTAAACTAATAAATAATAGTTTGACAAATTTATACCAAGAAGCTTTGTCGTTATAGGTGTCTTTTAACAGAATGTTATTTATGCTTTGTTCAGATAAGTTACTGTGTCTTGCAATTATGTGTATGTCTTCACGACTAATTTTTGTCATTATTTTTATTGAAATTATTTTCTAGTACTCAAAATTAATATTAAAAATGAAGCTTATTTACTTTTGTTTGATTTATACGTATTTAAAGTTTTATGATATTTAGTTGTCGACTTTTGAATACCTATAAATCAAAGTGATTTATAGGTCCATTACCTTGTCCTAAAACCTTATATTGTCCTTTTTTTATAGCTAGATTAACGTATTCACAGCCTTTAGTAACTGCAGTTTCTAAATCGTTATTTAAACTTAAATAAGTAGCAATACTAGAGGATAAACTACAACCTGTACCATGAGTGTTATTGGTGTCATGCCAAGGATTTGTGATTGCTACAGTAGAGTTCGAGTCTACAATATATAATATATCTGTAATAATATCTGTGGTTTTGTTTAGATGTCCTCCTTTTAAAAGTACAGAGGTTTTGAAGTGTTGTCCTAATTTAATAGCAGCAGCTTCAAGATTATTAACACTTATCTTTTGACCGATCAGTAATTCTGCTTCTGGTATGTTTGGAGTAATTAAAGTAGCTTTTGGTAACAACTGTTTTAAACTTAAAAGTGCATTATCTGTGATAAGTTTATCTCCAGAGGTAGCAACCATAACAGGATCTAAAACAATGTTAGTAATATTATACTGGTCAAGTGTATCATTTACTAGGTTTATTACATCAGTAGAATGTAACATACCAATTTTTACTGTATTACATTGTAAGTCACTTAATACAGCATCCAACTGTTTTTTTATATGTTGTATAGGCATTGGATGAATATCAGTAACACCTAATGTATTTTGTGCAGTTGAAGCAGTTATTACTGAAGCAGCAAAAGCACCACAAGCACTTATACTTTTTATATCAGCTTGGATACCAGCACAACCACCAGAATCGCTTCCTGCTATGGTTAAAACAGTATTGTAGTTGGTGTTTATATTTTCCATTGTTCTTTGTTATAAGCGCTATCCCAAAATAGCCATTCTAATTTTGACGCTTTAATAAAGGCTTGTTCCATATTTTGTAAAATAGTCTCGGAAGCGTTATTAGCGTATTTGTTAACTATTGCTGTGGCTTTATTTACAGATTCTTCAAATGTTGTTCCTCCATAAGTATTTATCCAATCTTGATAAGGATTGTTGTCTTTATTGTTTTGGTGTTTTAGAATATAATCACCAATTTCTTTGTAAATAGTAAAACAAGGTAAAATAGCAGCTAAACCTTCTTCTAAGCTATGATTATTAATGATTTTAGCTAAGTAACTTGTATATAACTCACATGTAGGAGAGGGCTCCTTATCTAAAATTTCATTTTTAAGGAATACTTGATGTAAAGCGTTTTCAACAGCAATAATACCAGTAGCTGCATCTAAAAAATATTGGGTTTCGTTACTTTTATTACATTTTATACCGACAGCAGCAAGATTTTTTTTGTATTCTGCTAAATATAATGCGTCTTGATTAATATAGAATCTAAACACATCATCAGGTAATGTACCATCCATTAATTGAGTAATAAATGGATGTTTTTGTATAGCTTCTAATATGTAATTGGTGTCTTGTCTTACTTTATTATACCAGTTTGGCATTAGTTTGATAGTTTAAAATTGATTATGTTTTGTCAAGCAAAGAATACAATAATAGTATTAATCTTAACCATGAATACTTTCACTTTTACCATAACTTTTAATTAATTCGCCTTCAAAAGCGACTAATTCTTGCCAACGTTTATCAACATCAATATCTTTTCCGTATTTTCTTGCAAAGGTTATAAAGGTCGTGTAGTGTCCAGCTTCGCTAACCATTAAATCGTAATAAAACTTAGATAATTCTTCATCATTAATACGTTCTGATAACAATTTAAAACGTTCACAGCTACGCGCTTCAATCATAGCCGAAAACAATAAACGATCCACCATAGATTGCACTCTGTTTCCACCTTTATTCATGAATTTATATAACTGATTTACGTAATGGTCTTTTCTCTCGCGACCAAGTGTATAACCACGTTGCTTTATAATATCATGTACCATTTGAAAATGTTGTAACTCCTCTTGAGCTAATAACGTTAATTCGGTAACTAAATCTTCATGTTCAGAGTTTAGCGTAATAATAGTTATGGCATTGGTAGCTGCTTTTTGCTCACACCAAGCGTGATCTGTCAAGATTTCTTCAAGGTTAGATTCTGCAATAGTGACCCAACGTGGATCGGTTTCTAGTTTAAGGTGAAGCATGATAATATTTTAAGTGATGCGTAACACAAATATAATTATAATTTGGGTCTGTTGTTAAAGTCTTAATAATGAATGCTAAGTTTATTTAATTTCTGCTTTAAGCAAATTAAAAACCTCATGAGCGCTAGTTACTGCTGCTTCCATTTTACCAGAAAATCTGGTATTAGTTTCTGCTCCAGCAATAAATAATTTATTATTTAAGTACGTAGATTTAAATAACGGATGTCCATTGTTTTGTTGTGGCATTACAAAATTGTCATAGCTTGGTGTTGTAAACGGTTGTTGTTGCCAAACACATTCTTCATAACTTAAAAACTCCAGAGCCTGATCGCCATAATAACTCTGCAATTGTTGTAAAGCCATTTGTTGACGCTCGTTTTTAGTTTTATGTAATAAAGAACCACTCATAAAACCACTTAGTGCAAACAAAGACTGCGTTGCATTACTATGATCATAAAATTCTTGTAAAGGTCCTGAATTTGCATAAATTGTTCCGCTAGTATTTTGGTTATTCCAAAACGGAGTTTTATAAGTAAATCCAACTCTAATGGAGTTGTGCATCCATGTATGTGTATTTGCTAATACATTTATTAAAGGATCAGGTAATTCTGGTTGTGTACTAATATTTTGATTAAACAACGCTGGAGGTAAAGTTGATACCACGTACCTTGAATTATAGTTTTGTTTATTTGTTTGGACCAAAATTGTTTCAGCTTTAAGCTGAAGAGACTGCACGCTAGTATTTGTTTTAATAGTCTGTTCAGGTAGTGTGTTTGCTAAGGTTTTAATTATAGTTTCTGTACCATTTGTTATTCGATAACTCACCGAATCATTATTGGGTAAGGTCACCAATTGTGGTTGTTTGCTATTATCAGGATGGTAAATAGCTGTTTTACCATAAGATTGTTTAAACAACTTGATATCTAATTGTTTGACTAAGTTTAAGATATTACTTTGCTGAGGTACAATCCAAGTTGCTCCTAAATCAATAGCAGCTTCATTAGTGTTGTATTTTGTTAAAATACGTCCACCAATACGTGTATTGGCTTCAATAATAGTCACTTTTAGAGGTGTTTGTTTAAGTAAATAGGCAAGCGTTAATCCTGTTAATCCAGCTCCAATAATAAGGACGTCAGTGTCTTGTGTAGTCATAAATTAGCTAATGTAGTTCCAAATATTTTTATACTTACTCATTTGTCGGTAAGTCTCTAAAATAATTGCATTCTCTGGACTATTTAAACTAGGATCTTTGGTTAAAAGGTCTTTTGCCCAATAACGTGCATGTTGTAAAATGTCATTATCTTTTACAATATCTGCAATGCGTAAATTTAAAATTCCGCTTTGTTGTGTACCCATAATATCTCCAGGACCACGAAGTTTTAAATCGACTTCAGCAATCTCAAAACCATCATTAGTTCTGGTCATTGTTTCAATACGTGTTTTACTATTTTCTGATAACTTATGACCAGTCATTAATATGCAATAACTTTGTTCTGCACCACGTCCAACTCGACCTCTTAATTGGTGTAATTGTGCTAGTCCAAATCGCTCTGCACTTTCAATAACCATCACTGATGCATTGGGTACATTTACACCAACTTCAATAACAGTTGTAGCAACCATAATTTGTGTTTCACCTTTAACAAAACGTTGCATTTCGTATTCTTTATCTGCAGGTTTCATTTTACCATGTACAATAGAAATTTGATATTCTGGCATCGGAAAATCTCGAGTTAAACTCTCGTAACCATCCATCAAATCTTTATAATCCATTTGTGCATTTTCTTGGATTAATGGATAGACAATATAGGCTTGTCTTTTTTTAGCAATTTCGTCACGTATAAACCTAAATACTTTTAGTCTGTTTGAGTCGTATCTGTGAACCGTTTTTATAGGTTGTCTTCCAGGAGGTAACTCGTCAATAATAGAAATATCCAAATCACCATAAACAGACATAGCTAATGTTCTAGGAATTGGAGTAGCAGTCATGACCAAAACATGAGGAGGAAGACTATTTTTTTTCCAAAGTCTAGCTCGTTGTTTTACACCAAACCTATGTTGTTCATCAATAATTGCAAGTCCTAAATTTTTAAATTTAACTTTGTCTTCCAGTATAGCATGTGTCCCAATTAGGATATCCAATTCGCCATTTTCTAACATGCTATGGATTTCTCTTCGTTCTGAAGTTTTGCTTGAACCTGTTAATAGTCTAATGCTGATTTTTAAATCATTACACATTTCAAGTAAACCGTTATAATGTTGCACTGACAAAATTTCAGTAGGAGCCATAAGACAAGCCTGAAAACCATTATCAAGAGCCATTAACATTGACATCAAGGCGACTATAGTTTTTCCGGATCCTACATCACCTTGTAAAAGACGGTTCATTTGTGCATTACTACCTAAGTCAGCACGTATTTCTTTAAGGACTCGTTTTTGTGCATTAGTTAATTCAAACGGTAAATGGTTTTTAAAAAACGCATTAAAATGTGTTCCAACTGTAGAAAAAGGAAACCCTTTTATTTTGGTTTTATGTATTAAGTTTTTAAGAATTAATTGCAATTGAATGTAAAATAATTCTTCAAATTTCAATCTAAATTTAGCTTTAGAAAGTAGTGTTTGATCTTTTGGAAAATGAATATTTAAAAGCGCTTCAGATTTAGAAATTAACTTGTTTTCTGAGAGTAGTTTATCGGACAAGGTTTCAGCAAATCTTCCTTTGGTTTCAAGAAATAAATTTTGCATGATTTTTGTCATCACACGATTGGTAATACCTCTGTTAGCTAACTTCTCTGTAGACGGATAAATAGCCTGCATTGCACTGCGTAAATTAGCTTCATGTTCTGATAATAACTCGATATCAGGATGAGGCATGCTAAACTTGTTTCCAAACTTAGTTGTTTTTCCAAAAATAACGTAAGGTGTGTTTAGTTTTAAAGCGTCTTTTATCCATTTTTGACCTCTAAACCAAACCAGTTCCATTGTGCCAGTGTCGTCTTTAAAAGTAGCAACTAGTCGTTTTCCTCTTTTTTGTGCAACCTCTTCAAATTTTGTGATTTTTCCAATGATTTGTACTTCCGATGCGTTGGGTAATAACTGACTAATTTTATAATACTTTGTACGATCCAAATATCTATTTGGAAACAGGTTAATTAAGTCTTGATAGGTATGTATAGCCAATTCTTTGCGTAGTAAATCAGCACGATTTGGTCCTACACCTTTTAGGTAATCAATGGGAGTTTGAAGATTAACACTCATAAACAACGAAATTAATGTATTTTGATTTAAAGTGAAAGTTAATTGGGTTAGCATTACTATACTTCATCACAAAAAATTGTATTTTGGTCTGGTACTTGTTTAAAATTATTTATGAGAAGCTTTTTAGTCCTGTTTTTTACGTTTTTATGTCTTTTTGCGAAAGCACAACAGACAGAAATTGTTGATTTTAAAACTATTAATTCTAGATTAGTTATAATACCAGAACAGTCTAAAGTGTCAGGTAAATTAGTCGGTTCTTTTAAAATATTAAAAGACACAGATTCTATTTACTTAGATGCTATTGATATGAAATTTAAAAATGTTGTTTTAGATAATAAAACAGTTTTTTTTGAAAATGATTTAAAAAAGATTGTGATAAAATCTAAATTCAAGAAAAATAAAATTTATAAACTAAGTTTTGACTACATAGTTTATCCTAAGAAGGCAATGTATTTTGTTCAAAATGTAAAAGATTGGCAAGTTTGGACCCAAGGTCAAGGTAAATACACTAGTCATTGGCTACCAAGTATTGATGATATGAATGATAAAATCGAATTTGATTTATCAATCACTTATGATAAAGATTATAAAGTTATTTCAAATGGAGTATTAGTTGATAGAAAAAAAAATGATTCAACAATTACTTGGCATTACAACATGCAAAAACCAATGTCAAGTTACTTGGTAGCATTAGCAATTGGCAAGTATGATAAAAAAGTAATTACATCCAAAAGCGGAATTCCACTTGAGTTATATTATTACCCAAAAGATTCGCTTAAAGTAGAACCAACCTATCGTTACACCAAACAACTATTTGATTTTTTAGAACACGAAATAGGTGTGCCTTATCCTTGGCAAAACTACAAACAAATTCCAGTTAAAGATTTTTTGTATTCTGGAATGGAAAATACTAGTTGCACCATTTTTAGTGATGATTTTATGATTGATGACACTAGTTTTGTTGATAAAAACTACGTTAACGTTAATGCACATGAGTTAGCACATCAATGGTTTGGAGATTTGGTCACTGAAACCTCAGGGATCCATCATTGGTTACAAGAAGGTTTTGCAACTTATTATGCATTACTTGCAGAACGCGATATATTTGGAGAGGATTATTATTACAATCAACTTTTTGAGTTTTATCAAGAGTTGAAAGCACAAGATAGTGCTGGTCAAAGTACAGCGCTTTTAAATCCAAAATCTAGTAGTACAACGTTTTACAAAAAAGGAGCTTGGGCTTTACATGTTTTAAGAGAAAAAGTAGGAGATAAGGCATTTAAAGATGCTGTAAAAAGTTACTTAAATACTTATGCCTATAAAAATGTTGAAACTACTAATTTTATAACTGAAGTCGAAAACACTTCTGGTCAAGATTTAAGTGCGTTTGTAAAAGATTGGTTATCTTCTTCTGTTGTTTTGGAGCAGCAAATAGAAGCAAGTTTGAAACGTAATGAAACTGCTTCGTTTTTATTAACTATGCAAACCGAACCTTATTTAAGTTTTAGAACAGATCAGGATGAAAATTATATTCCGTCAAGCTTAACAATGTCTTTACCAGAAGGTTTTTACACTATTAAAACTGCAGTATTGCAAGAATTGTTGAACAAACCAGATTATCCAACGTATGATGATTTGATAACGGAAGCGTTTCAATCTGGTCAAATACAATTACGACAAACCTTGGCTTTGGGATTAAGAGAAATCCCTTTAAAATTTCAAAAAAACTACGAGAGTTTACTTAACGATAGCAGTTATGTAACCATTGAAGCTGCATTGTATAATCTTTGGGCTAATTTTCCGCGAAAGCGAAACCTTTATTTGGATCAAACTAAAAGTATTTACGGTTTTAATAATTATAATATCAGAATACTTTGGTTGGCTTTAGCTATTGCTACACCTGATTTTGAACAAGAAAAAACAGAAAGTTTTTATAATGAGTTGGTAAGTTATAGCGATCCAAATCAACCCTTTTCAAGACGTCAGTCTGCTTTTGATACCATGTCAAGTTTAGGTTTGTTTAATCAGCAAGCGTTGACTAATCTTTTAGAAGCAACCAAGCATCATAATTGGCGTTTTAAAAGTTTTGCCAAACAAGTTGTAGAAATGTTATCTGAAAATGAAAAATATAAATCTTTAATTAGTAATTTGCAGGACAACCAAAAACAATAATTTGAAAGCATTAGTTATATCTGGAGGTGGAAGTAAAGGCGCATTTGCTGGTGGTGTTGCGCAGTATTTGATTGAACAACAGGATAAAAAATACGATATGTATTTAGGGACTTCTACAGGAAGTTTGTTAATTCCGCATTTAGCAACTGGTAATATTGGTAAGCTTTATGATATTTATACGCATGTTAATCAAAATTCGATTTTTAATATCAATCCTTTTGTTTTAAAGAAAAAAGGAGATCGTGAGTATGTGTCTATAAATTATTTTAACACCACTTTGCAATTTTTAAAACGAAAACGAACCTTTGGTGAAAGTAAAAATCTTAAAAAGCATATAAGAGAAAATTTTACAAAAGCAGAATATGATTTAATAAAGGCAACTAAAGAAGATGTGGTGGTTACGGTTACCAATTTGTCTAAAAATAGAGTCGAGTATAAGTCTATTAACGATTATGATTATGAGGAGTTTTGTGAGTGGATTTGGATTTCATGCAATTATATTCCGTTTATGTCATTGGCTAAAAAAAATGGATTTGAGTATGCTGATGGTGGCTTAGGTTGTGTGATACCAATTAGAGAAGCTATTTTAAGAGGTGCCACAGAGGTTGATGCTATTGTTTTAGAGAGTGAAAACTTAGAGTACAATAAGGTGTTGGGAAAAAACCCGTTTTCATTAATGATTAACTTGTTTGGGCATTTATTAGACCAAGTAGAAAAAGGAGATATTGCTATTGGGAAATTAGCAGCAAAGCATAGAAACGTAAAACTTAATTTATATTACACACCAACTAAATTAACTGAAAACTCATTGATTTTTAATAAAAAACTAATGGAAAAATGGTGGTTGCAAGGGTATTTATATGCACAAAGTAAATATGATGCAAATAACGAGTTTGGTACAACTGTACCTATAAATCAGGAAGAAGAATAAACCATATAAAAAAAGCCTTATCCATTGGATAAGGCTTTTTTTATAATATTATTACCAGATTTCTCCGACTTCTTTTTTTATGTAATGTAAACCAGCATTACTTGGTGCAGGTTTGTCAAGCATTTCGTTTAAAATAGCTTCTCTTAATTTTGAAGCAGAATCTATTTTATCACTCATTCCAGTTTTTCTTATTAATTGTATTGTTGCACTTTTAGAGGCATTTACAATAGTCCAGCAGTCGTTGCTTAAATATATTTGTTGTGATAGGTTGTGTTCAAATTCTTGCTCGATATTTTTAATAAGTAAATCTTCGTAACCTTGCTTGTCTGATGATATTGGAGCAACACGTAATAATAACTTGTTTGGAGAAATACGCTCTAAAAATAAAGCTATTCTTTCATAGGCTTGCAAGCGTATTGGTAATGACTCTTTACTTAATTCTTTAGTGACTGCGTATTTACGACGTTGTTCTTCGTTTTGCATGTGTTCTCTAAAAAAAAGATAAGCAATTGCTCCTGTTACTAAAGCAGGTAATGTATACATTAAGAGGTTTAATAATTGTTCTTCCATGGTGTGATTAGTTTATATAACAAACTTAATGTGTTTTAAATTATTGTACAAGAAAACAGATAATTGAATCAACCTAGTTTTTAATAGATTGAAATCAACAGATTAAGTAATGTGAGTATTTTCTGTTGTTTTAGTAAGTTACATTTGGATGGCTATTAATCTATAATTAAAATCGACAATAATGTTATAGTAAAATAAATTATTGTCGGTTTTTTTTACAACCTCAAACATTATGTTTCCAGAGTTATTTAAATTTTCAATCCCAGATTTTTTATCCAGCTATATAGGTGCTAAGCAAATAACCATTTATAGTTACGCAACTTTAATTGCCTTAGGGACTTTGATTGCTGCTTTGTATACAAAATGGAGTGCTAAAAGGGAGTTAGGTATAACTAATTTACCTAATACGTTTTTCTATTTAATATTTATTGCTGGATTTGTTGGAGGTAAGCTGTTTTTTTACCTACAAGATCCAATGTTGTACATAAATAAACCTGATTTAATTTTAAGTAGTTTTAATGGTGGATATGTTTTTTATGGTTCTTTTATAATAATAATTCCGGTTATAATCTGGTACCTTAAAAAGTATAAAATTCCAGTATTGCCAATGTTAGATATATTGGCAGTTACAACGGTAATTGTACATGCAATAGGTAGGTTGGGTTGTTTTGCTGCTGGTTGTTGTTTTGGTGCTCCAACTGATAGTCATCTAGGAATGGTTTTTCCTACTACGCACAATACAGCTGTGCATCCAACACAATTATATGAAGTATTGGTTTTGATGTCGATACTTTTAATTCTTCTTTATGTAAAAAACAGACAACAATTTAAAGGTCAAATATTTTTAATCTACTTAATGCTGTATGGTTTTGGTAGAGGTATATTAGAGTTGTTTAGAGGTGATGAAAGAGGCTATGTTATTGATGGAGTCTTATCTCACTCGCAATGTATAGGACTGTTTTTTATAGGTTTAGCAGGTTATTTTTATTTCAAATTTCATAAAAAAAGTAATACTAATTTAATTAAAGTTTAATACAATGAAAAAGAAAATTTTTAACACAATATCTCCAATAACATTATTGGTAGTCGCTTTGTTTTTAATAGGTTCTGGTTGCCCTGCAGATGATGGTGTTCAAGATGAACCAGAAACATCAGCATGTGATTATGAAGGTTATGACGGTTTAGATACCACAAACAATACTACGACCTTAATACCTGAAGCAGAATTAACTACAGATTTTTTCAATACTTCTTCAAATGGTCCAGAAGTAGAAATTTATGAAACCAGTGATCCTGGTAACTTTTGGTTTGTAACCACAGTTGTAACGCTTAATGCAACTGGGACAGGTCAATTAAGTATAAATGGTAATATTCAAACTGTAAATGTAACGTGTTTAGCAACAGGTAATGCTGTTGGACAAGGCATGCAATTTATTGTAACAGCTTCTGGTCTTGATGCTGAGTTTTGTGTAGTAATAGACGAATTTCATTAATAAACCTCAAATGAAAACAATTTTTAAAACAGCATTCTTAATCGTATTAATCACTACTTTTTTTAGTTGTGATAATAATGACGATGTTCAAACCGATCCAATAAATCCAACAGATGGATTTACACACAATAACATGTTTTTTGAAACTGCAAACGCCTATTTTGAAATTGATGAAGAAGACGATAATGCAGATGGTATGCCTGATAACTACAGTTTCTTTTTTACTAATGGACGTATGTTTGATAACGATGCTAACGTAAACGGATCTTCAGGAGACTTTTTATTGTCTTTAAATACCACTAATTGGGTGTTTTTAAATGTAGAGGTGTCAGACAATCCAAGTTTAGCTAATAATTCACCTTTACCCGGCAATACTTACATTGTTTCAAGTGTTAATGATTCCGTAATTATAGAAAACGGTCAAATAGATCCATTAACACCAGCTTATATTCAAAACAACATTCAATTTGGAGAAGGTAATGAAAATGTCGGTATATTTAATTGGCCAGGTACACAAGGACCAACAATTACTATTAATGCTATTAATATTGATAATACTAATCCTACAGATAGTACAATTAATGCAGATTATACTTTTATGAATCAAAATGGTGATATCATTACAGGACATTATGAAGGAACCTTTGGAGTAATTTTAGACTAAAACAAATGAAAAATATATTTAAAATGCTAATGTTGTTTTGTGTGTGTATTGCATGTAATAATGATGACGATGTTAATAACGATGCAACCAACCAGACTCAATGTAATTATCAAGGATTTTCATATTTAGATGCCTCAAATAACGATCAGACTTTAATTGCAGAAGCCGAATTAAATACTCAGTTTTTTCCAAATGCAAGCAATGGACCTTATGGAGCTCCAGGAATAGAAATAGTGTCTAACACAAGTACACCATCCTTGTTTTTTGTAACCAATGTAATTGCCTTAAACCAAACCGGAACAGGGTATTTAACTTTAGATAATGGTCAAGAGCAAACAGTAACAGTGACTTGTCAACGTGCAGGAACAGCAGTTGGAGATGAAATAAGGTTAGATGTGGTTTATGGGAATATTGAAGTTGAATTTTGTGTCATTATTGATGAAGTCGTTTTGTAAATTTGAAAATGAAAATATATCTTAAATATATAGTTTTTGGTCTTGGTTTATTATTGTTTAATTGCAAAGACAATACTGTAAAAACCGAAACGACAGCCCAAAAAACACAGTTAACAGAAGCTGAAAAAACAGAAATAGTAACCTACTATTTAATTAATGACAGAAAATTATCTGAAAACGATTTTCATGAGATTATTTTTTTAAATGATTTTGTAGATGGAGTCAAAGTGATTTTTTATGAAGGAAAAGATGCTTTTTTTGGATTTAAATTTTCAGAAGCATTAGAATATTATAACTCAAATAATAAATAAATGAAAACAATTATAAAAGTAATACTGCTATTAACAATCAGTATTACAGTTTTTAACTGTAGTGACGATGATGATGGATCTACAACGACAGGAAATACTAACGAATATTTTAAATATACTATAGATGGCGTAGAGCGTATTTTTGATTATCAGGTTGAAGGACATCTAGAAACTGATACGTCTACTATAATTGATAGATTTGAAATTAATGCATCTGGACAACAGCCTAGTGGAGATTTAAGACGCGTAGGTATTAATTTTTCGTTTGATAGCTCTGGCGCATTCCTACCAAACACGGTTTATATTTGGGGAGTTGCATTAGATAACGCATCAACCGAAAAGTTTTATTTTGGTGAAACCACTTCGACAAATTTGTTTTTATTGTCTTCAGATTTTAATGCACACCCAATTATAGCAACTGTAACATCAGCAATTCCAAATGCGGTAGGTGATTATTTAGAGTTTACTTTTGTTGGTAGTTATACAGACGATAATAATGTTTCGCACAGTATTTCAGGAGAATGCAGAGTTCAAAGAGATGCAAATCAAGATTTTTAAATTTTAATTCTATTACATTTGTATAGCAACTAAAATCATACTATTGAATTACAAAACACTCCATATCACAATATATTTCGTTTTGATATGGAGTTTTTCGTTAGCACAACAGTTTCTTAATTATAGTACTAAAGACGGTTTGCCAAGTAATCATGTATATACTATAGTACAAGATGCTAAAGGTTTTATGTGGTTTTTAACAGATAAGGGTATGGCAAGGTATAATGGTGAAACATTTAAAACCTTTACTACAAAAAATGGGTTGCCTATTAATGATGTTTGGGATGCCTTGCCAACACCAGATGGAAAAGTTTGGTATTTATCAAAAACACCTAAATTAGGATATATTCAAAATGATACAATAGTTTCATTTTCTAATCAAGCTAAAAATCAAATAATAAACCCTATTTACTCTTCTCAAGTAGGAGATTCTGTTTACCCAACAGAGCCTCATAAAATATTTTCATTACAAAATAATAAATGGGTCGCTTTATTAAATTCAACATATAAAACTCAGTCTAACGATAGGATTACTATAAAACATGGCTTGGTTTCAAGTATAGTACTTAGCAGATCTGGACAATTAAAGCTGTACAATAAACAAGAGCAGAAGATAAATACAATTACAACAACAGGTATTTATGGTACAACAGGTACAAGAGGACAGCTAAATGATAGTTTGTTTTTTTGGGCAAACCAAAAAAGTTATTTCATTTTAAATTTAAACACCCATCATTTAAAACATGTGGATTTAAAACAAGCTATAGGTTTAAATACAGTAGATAATCTTAGGGTTAATGTTGTGGATAATCAAGTTCAGGTTTCTGGTAGTGGATTTGTCGCAAAATTAAATCAAGATTTAGAGATTGTTGATCCATATTTTTTTCCTAAAAATATAGACGCTCATTTTGGTTTTGTAGACAAGCTAAATACAATATGGTTAGCGACATTTAATAACGGTATTTATAAATTACCTTACGTAAAACAAAAGGCTAAATACCATTTGCTTAACCATAAAATTCAAAGTTTTAATTGTATTGATTCAAGCTTAGTAGTAGGTGTCTATCAAAAAGGATTTTATAAGTTTAAGGATGGTATATTTCAGGAATTAATAAGTGACAACGACTATGTTTATGGAGCAAGTCATTTAAAATTAAATAATATTAATTTTTATGCCTTTAGAAATACTTTAATTAAAGAAAAAAAGGGTAAGAAAACAATTGTAAAAGTTGATGACTTACAATCCAATGATTTATTAGCAAATGAAGTAGGACGTAAATTTGTTTGTCATAATCATAAAATTTATAGTAATTTTTCTTTTGGTATTAACAGGATAAATGCAAGTTCTTTAAAAATAGAAAAAGAGTTTAAACAACGTGGAGTAAACGATTTGATTAGCTTTAAAAACCGCTTGCTAATAGCTACAAATAATGGCTTAAAGGAAGTCGTTAATGATACTTTAAAACCTGTAATATTCAGTAATATTAAATTTGATAAGCCTATTTTAAACATAAAATTAGTAGATAATAATAAGTTGCTGATTAATACAGATGGGTTTGGTGCCTATCTATCGGATTTAAAAATCATACAACCTTTAGCGTTAACCGATTATTTAATTGTTGAAGACGCTTTTATAGCGGCTAATATAATATGGTTAGCAACAAATACAGGTGTTTTAAAGTTTAAAAAAGTAGATGGTAATTACCAATTTGAAAAACGATTTACAGTTAGTGATGGCTTACCTACAAACCATATTAAAAGGTTATATGTTGATCAAAATAATTTAATTTTGGGAACTAATAAAGGAATAGCAATTTTACCAAAAAATCAAAAAAATGTTCCGCAATTATTGGATGTTTATATCGCTAATGCGACTTATAATTCTAAGGCGATTAATCAAAAAAAATCAGCATTTAAATACTCAAAAAATAATAGTATTAATATAACAGTTGATAATATAGATTTTTCTGATAATAATACAAACTTAACCTATCAATTTAAGTTGCAACCATCCCAAAAACAATGGGTGTCCTCTAATACAAATGTATTTAATTTTAATAATTTACAACCAGATGACTATGTGTTTTATGTAAAATCTGGAAGCATTAAAAAGCAACTAAAATTTACAATATTACCATTGTGGTGGCAACTACTTTGGGTTAAAATATTGCTTACTCTTTTGTCAATAGCTATAATAATTTTATCTGTTTGGAAGCTTAGTAAAAAGTCTCAAGAGAAAAAAAATAATAAGTTAATACAAGATAAAAAGTTATCAGAAATACAATTAAAGGCTTTACGCTCTCAAATGAATCCTCATTTTGTGTTTAACTCTTTATCAGCCATACAATATTATATCAATAACAATCAGATTGAAGCATCAGAAGCTTATTTGGTAAAGTTTTCAAAGTTAATTCGTCAGTTTTTTGAATTGTCAAAAGAAACAGATATTAGTCTGAAGGAAGAAGTCGGATTAATTACTAATTATCTAGATATTGAGAAATTGAGATTCAAAGATAAGTTTGATTATCAAATTAATATATCTGAAACTATTAAAGTAAATCAAGTTAATTTGCCAACTATGTTACTTCAGCCAATAGTTGAAAACGCAATAAATCATGGTATATTTAATAAGGTTGAAAAAGGGAAAGTGACCATTAATATTACTGAAGTTAAAAATCATGCTATTAAAATTGAAATTATAGACGATGGTGTAGGTTTTGTTAATACTATAAAAAAGACAAATCGTAAAATGAAATCTTCAAATGTATTACATGATAGATTACGATTTTTAAATAAAAGTGGTCAATGGAATGTAACTTATTCGGTTAAAGCATTACATCCAAATCATGAAGACAAAGGTAACGTGTCTACTTTTTTAATATCAAAAAACAACTAATGGATACAGTAAACGCTATTTTAATTGATGACGAAATCTCAAACCTTAAAGGGTTAGAGCAAAAACTAGGTAAATTATTTCCAGAAGTTGTTATTCAAAATACATTTCAACAACCAGAAGAAGCGATTACAGCGTTAAAAAATAACCAACCTGATTTAGTGTTTTTAGATATAGAAATGCCAAGATTAAACGGATTTGAAGTGTTATCTCAATTAAAAGACATTAATTTTCAGGTCATATTTGTAACTGCTTACAGTGAGTACGCAATTGAAGCTTTTAAGCAAAACGCTATTGACTACGTATTAAAGCCAATAGATAATGATGATCTTAAAATAGCGGTTAATAAAGCTTTAGATGTTATAAAAACCAAATCTGATCTAGCTAATAAGCATAAATTAGTTAATCTATTAACTCAAACTATTTCTAATAGCAATAAAATTATTGTTCCAACTGCAAAAGGCATGTCTTTTATACCTCAGGCAGAGGTAATGCATTTAGAAGGTTATGATGGGTATACTAAAATTCATTTATCAACAAAAAAAACAATTATAAGTAGTTACAATTTAGGGCGTTTTGAAAAACTGTTATGTAATAAGTTTTTCAAATGTCATAAATCTCACATAATTAATCTTGAAAAAGTTAGACATTTTGAAAATGAAGGTTATTTAATTCTTGAGGATAACCAACGGATTCCTATATCTAGAGCTAATAAAAAGGCTTTTTTAGAATTATTTAAATAATTTTTAAAAAATAGGGTAACAAAATTTAGTCATAGTGTATATAAGGTTGAATTAATAATAAATCAATAATTAAAACAATACATTATGAAAACTTTAAACCAACATTTTAAATTTATGCTTAGCCTAATGGTTACGTTAGGTATGTTATTAACATCGTGTAACCCAAACGAGTCTGTTGATATGCCAGATACTCCCGAAGGCAGTCCAACATCAAGTCAATTAGATATGGGATCAAACATCCAAAGAGATTTTATGGGTCGTATAGTCGATCAATCTTCAATACCTTTAGATAATGTTTCTATTACAATAGGAAATAAAACAGCAACTACTGATAATAACGGAATGTTTAAAATATCTGATGTTCAAGTTAAGCAACGACAAGCCTTTATTTTAGCTGAAAAACCAGGTTTTTTAAACGGAATGCGATCTGTAGTGCCTACACAAGGTACAAACATGATTAACATTATGATGATTACTGAAAACTTAGCAGGTACAGTAACTTCAGGTGTAACTAGTGAAGTTAGTTTACCAAACGGAACAAAAGTAGGTTTTGACGGAAGTTTTAAAGATCAGAACGGAAATGCTTATTCTGGAAATGTAGATGTGTATATGTATCACTTAGATCCAGCAAATCCAGATAATAATATATTAATGCCAGGAAGTTTACAAGCAGTAAATCAAGATGGTGATGAGCGTGTGTTAGAATCTTACGGCATGTTAAATGTTGAATTAAAAGGGGATTCTGGTCAAAAATTAAATATTGCAGATGGACATATAGCAACTATTGAAATGCCAATGGATCCAGCTCAATCTGGTGTTGCGCCTTCAGTAATTCCATTATGGCATTTTGATGAGGTAAATGGATATTGGGTTGAAGATGGAGAAGCAACTTTAGTTTCAGGTAAGTATATTGGAGAAGTTTCACATTTTTCTTGGTGGAATTGTGATGCGCAATTTCCAACAGTTGATTTATGCATGACAGTTGTTGATGCTTCTAACATACCATTATCCAATGTTAAAGTAGAATTATGGAGAAGTGGTCAAACGTATCCTAGAATTGGTTTTTCTAACGGAAATGGAGAAATATGTGGGCTTATTCCAGCAAATGAAACGTTGACTCTAAAAGCAATTGATCAATGTGGAATTGAAGTGTATAATACAACCATTGGACCATTTAATTCAGATACTAATTATGGAGATGTTGTAATGTCTTCCGTTAACTATTCTGCTGTAACAGGAAACTTAGTAGATTGTTCAAGTCAACCTGTAACAAATGGATATGTAACAGTACATTATGGTCAAGAATACGCTTCAGTAGAAGTTGTAAATGGTAGTTTTACTTTAAATATGATAGAATGTGCTTCAATTACAGAATTTACTTTAGAAGGTGTTAATTATGATACATTTCAAACGACTACACCTTTACCATTTAATTTTACTACTCCAAATGTCGGAAATATAATAGCTTGTGATACAGTTACAGAATATATATCAGTACAAATTGATAATGATCCAGTAGATTATTACTTGTTAAATTTAACAGCGCAAGAAGGTGATAATGGGACGTCTATGTATATAAGTACGCAAAACTCAACAGGTAGTTTTGTTGTATATGGTAACACGACAACACTAGGTACATATACTAGTTCTGGGTCACAAGCATTTTATGTTGAAACTGGAATAAATATGGATTTTGGACAGCCCAATACATTACAGTTTACATTAAGTAATTATGGAGCAGTTAATGATTATATTGATATGAATATATCAGGTACATTTACAGATAATGATGGTATTTTAAGAAACCTTTCAGCATCAATACATGTATTAAGAGATATGTAATATTAGTATTTAATTTTATAAAAAAAAGAGGTTTCAAATATTTGAAACCTCTTTTTGTATAACTCTATTTCACACCACCTAAATGGTTACAATCTTTTAAACTTTGTATGCCTTCAAAAGGGACATGTGTTTTATGGTATTGGTAAGTGTTACTTAATTCTTTAGATAAGTTATGGTCATCAACATTAACTTCAATATCATTCATTGTAAATTGACAAGGATGTTCATAACCAGCAGCATGAGTGATTTCTAAAAATTCCTTTTTAAAAGACTTAAAATATTGTGCTAATCGTTCAGATTTTAATGGGACATCAATACCACGTTGTAACCATTTACTTTGTGTAGCAACACCACTTGGGCAAGTGTTGTTATGACAGACTTGTGCCTGGATACAACCAATACTCATCATAGCTTCTCTAGCAACATTTATACAATCTGCTCCCATTGCAAAAGCCATAGCAGCTTTAGCAGGAAAGCCTAATTTACCACTTCCTATAAAAACAATACGCTCGCTTAACCCTTTACTCTGAAACAATTTGTATAAATCACCAAAACCATATACCCAAGGTAAAGAGACATGGTCAGCAAAACTTGGAGGAGCAGCACCTGTACCACCTTCACCACCATCAACAGTGATAAAATCTGGACCTTTACCAGTCGCTTTCATGATGTCTGCAAGTTCTTCCCATTGTTCTAATTTACCAATAGCAGCTTTAATCCCAACAGGTAAGCCAGTAGCATCTGCAATACGTTCAATAAAATCTACTAGTTCTGGCACATTGCTAAACGCTTTGTGGTTAGGAGGAGATAGGACATCTTTACCAACTTCAACACCTCTTATTTTTGCTATTTGAGGTGTTATTTTTGCACCTGGTAACACACCACCTTTTCCTGGTTTTGCACCTTGAGATAATTTTACTTCAATAGCTCTTACAAAAGGATTGTCTTCCACTAATTTTATCATTTTTTCCATAGAAAATCCTCCATCCTCAGCACGTACTCCAAAGTAACCTGTACCAAAATGAAATACAACATCTCCACCATTACTGTGATAAGGAGACAATCCACCTTCACCAGTGTTGTGGTAAGCATCTGCTATTTTTACTCCTTTGTTTAAAGATTCTACTGCTTTCGCAGAAAGCGAGCCAAAACTCATGGCAGACACATTAATAACAGAAGCAGGTCTGTAGGGTTTACGACGTTTATTATATTCACCCATAACTTTAGCACAAGGTAAAAAGCTTTTGTCTTTAGCATGTGGATGATGGTCTTCAACCTTATAAGGCATCATGGCATTATTAATAAAAATGTGTTGATGCGCAAAAATATCTCTATCAGTTCCAAAACCTTCGTAATTATTTTCTTTTTTAGCAGAAGCATAAATCCAACCACGTTCAATTCTATTAAACGGTAATTCTTCTCTGTTGTTTGCAACTAAATATTGTCTTAATTCAGGACCAATTTTTTCTAGCATATATCTAAAATGTCCAACAACAGGAAAGTTATGACTTATAGTATGTTTTTTCTGCAAAATGTCTCTAATAGCAATTATTACTAAAGCAATCACAATCCAAAGCCACCAAGATATTGATGACAAAACGTTTAAAATAGTCTCCATATATTTATGTAAAGGTTTTTCTCAAAAATAAACAATCTGTGTAATAACAGTAACTATTTAATTTATTAATAACGGTTTTAAATAAAAAAGGGGAGTGGTCTAAATTCTGCTTTTAGCTATTAATGTTAAGATATTTTTAAAAAGTTGTCCCTGACAATCTAAGGGTTATCTTTATAAGTATGGAACAGAAAAAGAAAAAACGCATCGTTATCATATCAATAATTTTAACATTGATAGTGTTATTGTTTTTTATTACTAAAGCAATCATTAAAAATAAATTAGAACAATACCTTTCCAATTTGCCAGAACAAATAGAGTTAAAATATGAAGACCTTTCAATTGGATTATTATCAGGAGATGTTGTTTTTGATGGGTTTAAAGTTAATTTAAAAGGGCAAACGACTGGTCAATCTAATGGGTTTGTACAGTCCAAAAAAATGTCTTTAAAGGGATTTAGTTATTGGGATTACATGGTAAATAAAACGATAAATGTTTCAAGTATTATTGCTAATCAACCTGAAGTAACATACTATCATAATCCGTTAGCTAGTACATCTAAAGGTAGCCAAGCTATGTTTGATGATATTAAACAAAAGGTTACTGTAGATGATTTTAAAATAAAAAACGCAAAAATTGAGGTCTTTGATTTAGAAAAAGATGCAGTATTACTAAAAACTGAAAACCTTGATTTTAGCCTAACAGATTTTATATTCAACGGTAAGCAGGCAAGGGATACCAAAAACCCTTTTCAATTTAAAAATGTAGCATTAAAAATTAATGATTTAGAGTATCAGGTTAACAATTTTGAAACACTTTCTTTTAATGAATTAATATTTGACAATAACACAACAGCGATTTCAGATTTAAAACTGAAAACAAAACTCTCAAAAGAAAATTTATCCAATCAACTGCAAACCGAACGTGATCATTTTGATTTACATATACCTAAGATAAAAATAGAAAATCAAGATTTTCATTTTAAAGGCGCAAAGTTGCTAGCATTTTCTAGTAAAAACATGACAGTATCAGACTTAAACCTAACCATTTTTAGAGATAAATTAGTAGCAGATGACTTAACTAACAAAGCTATGTACAGTAAAATGTTAAGGGACTTAGATATTCAGTTGGACTTAAAAGCAATTCAAATTATTAATGGATCTATAACTTACCAAGAAAAAGTTAAAAAAGACACACAAGCAGGTACTTTAGATTTTAAAAATTTTAATGCAAAATTGTCAAATGTTAGTAATACTTATCATGACAGTCAAACAACAATAAATATAGATTGCATTTTCATGGAAAACACTCCGTTGCAAGTCAACTGGTCCTTTAATGTTAATAATTTACAAGACCATTTTACATTTAAAGCAGATATAGGTAATCTTAAAGCCGAAGCTTTGAATCAATTTATGACACCTAATTTAAATTTAAAATTAGAAGGAGACCTAAAACAAACATTGTTTACAATTGATGGTAATGCAGTCACATCAAATGTAGATTTAAAAACAAAATATAATCAATTTGATATTATAATTTTAAAAGAGAATGGAAACGAAAAAAATAAACTCTTATCTGGTATTATAAATCTTTTTGTGTCTAAAGACAGTAAGGGTCAGAGTGATAACTTCAGGAATAGTGACACTAAGCAAGTCACTAGAGATAACACAAAATCCGTTTTTAACTTTATTTGGAAAAATACACAATCAGGCTTAATCTCTGCTATGGCAGGAGATGGTACAAAAGAAAACTAATTGTTTATAATTATTAATAAATACAAGGTGTTAAAACGGTTACATTACTTATTTTTGTAACCTTTAAAAAACAAGCCATTTGGAAAAGTATCTAAGTCAGTTAAACGAAGCACAATACGCGCCTACAGTTCAAAAAGATGGACCTATGATTATTATCGCAGGTGCAGGTTCTGGTAAAACACGTGTGCTTACCTATAGGATTGCCTATTTAATGAATCAAGGTGTGGATTCTTTTAATATTTTAGCATTAACCTTTACCAATAAGGCAGCTAAAGAAATGAAAGGAAGGATTGCCGAAATAGTTGGTGCTAGCGAAGCTAAAAACCTTTGGATGGGAACCTTTCACTCCGTTTTTGCTAAAATCCTTCGTTTTGAAGGTCATCATTTAGGTTACCCAAGTAATTTCACTATTTATGATACCCAAGATTCTCAAAAATTAATGGGATCTATCATAAAAGAAATGGGCTTGGATAAAGACTTGTATAAAACAAAACAAGTATACAGCAGGATTTCATCTTACAAAAACAGCTTGATAACCGTTAAGGCATATTTTAGTAATCCAGAGCTTATGGAAGCAGACGTTATGGCTAGACGTCCAAAAATGGGTGAAATTTATAAAACTTATGTGGATCGCTGTTTTAAAGCAGGAGCAATGGATTTTGACGATTTACTGTTACGTACCAATGAGCTGTTAACACGTTTTCCTCAAGTTTTAGCACAATACCAAGATAAATTTAGATACATTTTGGTGGATGAGTACCAAGATACCAACCACAGTCAATATTTAATAGTACGTGCTTTAGCAGACCGTTTTCAAAACATATGTGTAGTAGGTGATGATGCGCAAAGTATTTATGCCTTTAGAGGTGCAAATATTAGTAACATCCTTAATTTCCAGAAGGATTATGACGATGTAAAAATGTATCGTTTAGAGCAAAATTACCGTTCAACAAAAAATATAGTTGGTGCAGCTAACTCAGTAATAGAGCATAACCAAACTAAACTTGAAAAAGTAGTTTGGACAGCCAATGATGAGGGACCAAAAGTGCAAGTACATCGTAGTTTAACAGATGGTGACGAAGGACGTTTTGTAGCCAGTACTATTTGGGAAACTAAAATGAATGATCACGTACCTAATAGTGACTTTGCTATTTTGTATCGTACCAATTCACAATCTCGTGCAATGGAGGACGCGTTAAGAAAACGTGATATTCCGTATCGTATTTATGGAGGTACATCGTTTTACCAACGTAAAGAAATTAAAGACGTTATTGCATACCTACGTTTAATCCTTAATTCTTCAGATGAAGAAGCTTTAAAACGTGTTATAAATTATCCAGCTCGTGGTATTGGACAAACTACAATAGACAGATTGATTGTAGCAGCAAATAGCTCTGGTAAAACCATTTACAGCCTTTTAAAAGATATTGATAGCGTAGATATTAATATTAATAACGGAACAAAAAACAAATTAAAAGATTTTGTAACGCTTATTGAAAGTTATCAAGTCATGAATCAAACCGCTAATGCTTTTGATTTAGCAGAGCACGTTACCAAAACTAGTGGTTTAATAAAAGAATTTAATAAAGACGGAACACCAGAAGGTATTTTAAGACTTGAAAACGTTGAAGAACTTTTAAATGGTATTAAAGATTTTGTTGAAGGACAGCTAGAAATAGCAGACTCTAACGACAATTTAGCCGAATTCCTAGAAGATGTAGCATTAGCAACAGATTTAGATGGAGATAAAGGAGATCCTGACCACGTCGCATTAATGACCATTCACTCTTCTAAAGGATTAGAGTTTAGTCATGTATTTGTTGTTGGTTTAGAGGAAGATTTATTTCCTAGTGCCATGAGTATGAATACACGTAGTGAGCTAGAAGAAGAACGTCGTTTATTTTATGTAGCACTAACAAGAGCAGAGAAAAAAGCATATTTAACCTATGCATTATCAAGATACCGTTGGGGAAAATTAGTAGATTCTGAACCTAGTCGTTTTATTGAAGAAATTGACGATCAGTTTTTAGATATTATTACTCCAATTGAAGAAAGGCGTATTAATCCAATGTTATCAGCAGATATTTTTGGAGATACACCACCAAACAAGATTAGATTTAAAAAAGCAGTACAACCTAAATTACAAAAGAAAGTGGCCAAAAAGAAAGAACCAGTAAACTTCGAAATCAGTGCACCAAAAAAATTAAAAAAAGCATCAGAGGTGATTCCTCATGAAGATGCAAACTCATTTGGAGGAGAGCTTGCTGAAGGAAACAGAGTAAAACACCTCAAATTTGGTAGAGGTGAAGTATTAAAAATTGAAGGAAAAGGAGGAGATGTAAAAGCCGAAATTGATTTTGAATTTGGAGGTAAAAAGAAACTATTATTACGTTTTGCAAAATTACAGCTTATAGGATAGATTTATACACACATGTTATGGCAGACTTTATCAGAATTTACGAAGAAAACCCAAATCCAAAGGAAATTAAAAAAGTAGTAGACACCTTAAAAAAAGGAGGTCTTATTATTTATCCTACAGATACGGTTTATGGTTTAGGTTGTGATATTACTAATACTAAAGCATTAGAACGTATTGCAAGAATTAAAGGGGTTAAATTAGAGAAGGCTAATTTTTCGTTTATATGTCATGACTTAAGCAACCTTTCAGATTATGTTAAGCAAATAGATAGTAGCACTTTTAAAATTTTAAAACGTGCTTTACCAGGACCATATACCTTTATTTTACCAGGATCTAAAACATTACCAGCTGCTTTTAAAAAGAAAAAAGAAGTCGGTATACGTGTGCCTAATAATGCTATAGCAATAGATATTGTTAAAGCATTAGGTAATCCAATTATATCAACGTCTATTAGAGATGAAGATACTATTTTAGAGTATACTACAGATCCTGAGTTAATATTAGAAAAGTGGGACAATCTAGTAGACCTAGTAATCAATGGAGGTTATGGAGGTAATCTAGCCTCGACAATTATAGATTTATCAGGTGATGAACCAGAAATTATAAGAGAAGGAAAAGGAAGTTTAGAGATTTTCTAAATCCATTTTATTATTATTAGTATATAAAAAAAGCTCAACCATTTGGTTGAGCTTTTTTAAGTTATATAACGTTATTAAATTATTCTTTTGATAACGCTTTCATTTCAGTTTCAATCATTTCATAAAACTGATCAATTTTTGGTAAGATGTAGATCTTAGTTCTTCTGTTAATGGCTCTGTTTGTAGGAGAGTCATTTGCTACTAATGGTAAGTGATCACCACGTCCAGCTGCAATTAATTGTTGAGGTTTAACACCTAAGTCTTGTAACGCTCTTACTATAGCAGTACTACGTTTAACACTTAAGTCCCAGTTGTCTACTAAAACACCACCTCTGTTATATGGTACGTTGTCTGTGTGACCTTCAACCATTGCTTCAAAGTTTGGTTTACTGTTAATTACAGTAGCAACCTTAGCTAAAATTTCGTTGGCTCTAGTAGTGATGTTGTAACTACCGCTTTTAAATAATAATTTATCTGATAACGAGATAAATACAACGCTTTTTTCAACGTTAATCTCTATATCTTCGTCATTTAAACCAACTTCTTTTTTAAGACTAGTTACTAAAGCTAAAGTAACGCTGTCTTTTTTAGTTAAAGCATCTTGTAATCTTGATATTTTTAAATCTTTTTCTTTTAAACTTTCTAAAGATTTTTCAAGATTAGCAGCTCCTTTTGTAGTTAAAACAGTCATGTCTTTACTGCTTTCTATTAAAGCTTGATTGTTAGCTTTCATATCTGCTAAACGTGCTTGAAGCTCTTTTAATCGTGCTGCAGATGCAGCTTCGTCAGCTAAACAAGAGTTTAGTTTTACAGTTGCTGTGTTTAATAAATCCTGTGTTTCTTTTTGTTTTGCTTCTAATGCAGCAAATTCTTTTTTAGATACACAAGAGCTTAATAATAAAAGTGCACTTGCACTTAGTAATAGGATTCTTTTCATAATATTTAAATGATAAATTAAATTTATACAGTATCAAATGTATAAATAATTAAAATGTTAAAATTAGGTTTAACAAAATTTTTACTAAAAGATTTAAAATTGACTAAACTTTTGTTTCTTACTAATAAAGTAAGACCATACAACGGATTTCTGATTAAAATATTTTGCTTTCTGTGTGTTATTTTTTCGCCAGCTTAAAAGTGCACCTAAGTGTTTGTAATAACTAAAATGTGCTTTTAGTATGGCAAAGATATGTTTAGGTTTCCATTCGGTTAAAAATTTTAAGGCAGCAATACCATCTAAAATTAATCTTGTTAAGACTAAAATAAACAAATTACCTTCAGCATTTTTGGTAAGGGTAAATAAACTATTTCTAAAATTTAAATAGGTTTTTTTTGGATGAGATGCATCTAAGGTTGCACCTCCAACGTGATACACTAATGACTCACCTATATACTTAGTTGTGTAGTTTTTGTTAAAAGCTCTCCAACACAAATCTATTTCTTCCATATGTGCAAAAAACGATTGATCAAAGCCTTTTAATGCTTCAAACGTTGATTTTCTTATAAAAAAACAAGCTCCTGAAGCCCAAAAAATAGTAGTGTTTGGGTATTGGTTATGATGATCTTCAATGGTATTAAAAATTCGACCTCTACAGTATGGATATCCATATTTATCAATAAAACCACCTGCAGCACCAGCGTATTCAAATTTAGTTTTGTCTTTAAAATCTAAAATTTTAGGTTGGATGATTGCTGTTTTAGATTCGTTTTTAAACGTATTAATAATAGGTATTAACCAATTAGGAGTAACTTCAATGTCACTATTTAATAGACAGTAAATATCTTCTTTAACATGCTTTAAAGCATTATTGTAACCTTTTGCGTAACCACCATTTGTTGTGTTTTGGATTATTTTTATATCAGGAAAATTAGCTTTTACATAAGCTACAGAGTCATCCGTAGATGCATTGTCTGCGACATATATAACAGCTTCTTTTGAGTATTTGACTACAGAAGGTAAAAATTGTTCTAACAATTTAATTCCGTTCCAATTTAATATTACAACTGCTATTTTCATTTTGTATATTCTGGGATGTCTTTTAAAAAATGATACTGTTCTGCATCAAAATCCATGTTACAATAATAATGATTAATACCGTTGGTAACCATTAAGTAGGTTGCGTTAAGTACCAAGTTATAACGTGCTATTTGGTCAAAAGTATCTTGTTTAATTATAATTTTTGGTGCTTTACACTCTACAATTAAATGGATGCTTCCGTCAGTATTAAAAACTACAATATCATAGCGTTTTTTTAAATCATTGACTTTAAGCTCTTTTTCTACATTAATTAAAGAGATAGGATATTTTTTTACTTCAATTAAATAATGCACACAGTGTTGTCTAACCCATTCTTCAGGTTGTAGAATCACAAATTTTTTACGAATAACATCAAAAATAGAAACTTTATTTTCGCTATTTTTGAATCGAAACGAATATGTAGGGAAATTTAATTTTTGCACTACACAAAATTGGTGATTTTTTTTTAATGGACGAAGTCAAAAAGCTAGTAACTGATATAAAAAATAAGCAACTAAAACCTATTTATTTATTAATGGGTGAAGAGGCTTATTATATTGATAAAATTTCTGATTTTATTGAAGACACTGTTTTAACAGAAGAGGAACGTGGCTTTAACCAAATGGTTTTATATGGTCGTGATATTACTGTGGATGACATTGTAAGTAATGCTAAGCGTTTTCCTATGATGGCAGAACGTCAAGTGGTCATTGTTAAAGAAGCTCAAGATTTAGCCAGAACCATTGACCAATTAGCTAGTTATGCTAAAAATCCACAACCTACAACTGTTTTGGTTATTTGTTACAAATACAAAAAAGTTGATAAACGAAAAGCGGTTTATAAAGAAATAAAAAAATCTGGATATGTTTATGAAAGTAAAAAACTATACGAAAATCAGGTTCCTGATTGGATAAGACGTGTACTTTCACCTAAAGGGTATTCTATTACTCCTAAAGCCTCACAAATGTTAGTTGAGTTTTTAGGGACTGATTTAAGTAAATTAAGTAACGAGTTAGAAAAACTTCAAATAGTTTTACCAAAAGACACACAGATTACTCCAGATCATATCGAGCAGAATATTGGAATAAGTAAAGATTATAACAACTTTGAGTTACGTAAAGCTATTGGTGCAAAAAATACAGCTCAAGCGTTTAAAATAATTAATTATTTTGCCGAAAACCCTAAAGCCAATCCTATGGTGTTAACTGTGTCTTTACTGTTTAGTTTTTTTTCTCAATTGTTACAACTTCACGGAATGACAGATCGTAATCCACGTGCTGTAGCTTCTGCATTACGCGTAAACCCTTATTTTGTAAACGAATATTTAGAAGCAGCAAGACAATATCCAATGCGAAAAGTCAGCCAAGTTATAGCTATTTTAAGAGAGTTTGATGGTAAAAGTAAAGGTGTAGACAGTAATGCTGTGCCACAAGGTGACTTGTTAAAAGAAATGCTTTTTAAAATCATGAGCTAATTTGGCCTTATCTTTTATAGTAGTAAAATTGATATCATGAAATTAACAACCTATTTTTTAGTCTTAACAATATTAATGTCTTGTAAAACCACTCAAGTTTTGCCAGACCCTTTAGAAGCAGGTTGGAACGGGAAAAAAGTGTGTGAGGTTTTAAATGAAACTAAAAAACAACGTATCCTAAAATGTACATTTCCACCAAATGTTGGCCACCAAAAACATTTTCATAAACCACATTTTGGATACACTTTAGCAGGAAGTACTTTTAAAATGATAGATCAAAAAGGAGAAAGAGTAGTGCCTGTACCAACAGGAGTTTCTTGGTCTAAAGATGTGTTGACTGAGCATGAAGTGCTAAACGTAGGAGATAGTACTGCTGTTTTTTTAATTATAGAACCTAAATAGTTAAATCTTTTAACGTATCGCAAATACTTTTAACACTACCATTATAAGTGTTAACATTTCCTATTAAATCCAAGTTAAACAGCGTGTTAGATTCTTGTATGGCTAATGTATGTAGTAATTTAGATGTGAATCGAATTATTAACAACAAAAACCAAAAAAAAGAAAATGGAAAACTTAGAGAGAAAGAAAGTTGCAATTTTAGCAACAAATGGATTTGAAGAAAGTGAATTAAAAGAACCAATGAATGCTTTAAAAGAAGCAGGAGCAGACGTACATATTGTCTCTGAACAATCAGGAAAAATTAAATCTTGGAACGACGGAAACTGGAGTACAGAATATGACGTTGATAAAACCATAGACCAAGTATCACAAAGTGATTATAATGCATTAGTATTACCAGGAGGAGTCATTAATCCAGATATTTTAAGACGAAATGATGACGCGATCAGATTAATTAAATCTTTTTTTGAAAAAAAAAAACCAGTAGCAGCAATCTGTCATGCACCTTGGTTATTAGCAGAAGCAGGAGTGTTACAAGGACGTAAAGTAACATCGTTTAACTCTATTAAAAGAGACTTAGTAAATGCTGGAGCCATGTGGGAAGATAGTGAAGTTGTTGTAGATGAAGGTTTAGTTACTAGTCGTAATCCAAATGATTTGCCAGCCTTTAATAAAAAATTAATTGAAGAAGTTTATGAAGGTAAGCACGAAATGAAAACTGCATAAATTATTTGATTTTTCATGATAAAAAAAGCCAACTTTACGTTGGCTTTTTTTGTTGTAATAATTACATCTCCTCTAACTCAGAAGTATAATCATATTGTAAGTCTTCATGAAGCGCTAAAACTTTTTTAGTGATGGCTTCAATATTTCTATCATAAATATTGGTCAAGGTAGTGTTTCTAGATATGGAAGGTTTCATTGCTTTAAGCTTCTTACAAAAATAGAGTAGTAGTTCAACTTCAGTTTCCTTATTAAGCGAGTATCTGATATATTTTTTTGTGTTTCTTAAAATTTTTCGAACACTTTTTTTTATGTAAAAAAAGCTGTCTGTATTAATCAATTCAAACTGTTCGTCAATTTCAGCTTTAACAGTATCTATATAACCAGCTTCGCTATCTGCTTCAAATAACAAATAGGTTAATAGTTCTTTGTTTTCTTTTTTAAACCTAGATAGTCTTAGGCAAAGTTGTGCTAATTCTTCGTTAGATTTATGTTTTAATTCCTTACGTATTGTAACTACAGATACTGCTTTCATTTATGTTATTATTTTTTCCGCTTGACGGAATCAATATCAAATTTAAACTTTATAATGTTTTTTGATCGTACGTTTTACTGTAAACAATCTTAGGATTCCGATTAGCAATATTACTGGAGCAATACCAATAAGAATTATTCCATAGGTTTTTAAGTCTGCTAGAAGATCTAGTTTTAAAATGGTTATTCCTGTTCCTAAAATAACTAAAAATGTTCTGAAATAAGCTAAAAAAGTACGTTCGTTAGCAAGTTTAGTGCGCTCTATAGCTAGCCAGTCTCTTGTGGTAAGATTTGAATTGTTACTCATTAATTATTAAAGTCTTAATGTAAAATGACCACTGTAAATAGTGCCATCTGGTAACTGTAATTTGTACCAATAATCATTTTGAGGCATGGTTTTGTTATTGTACGTTCCATCCCACCCATTTGATTCCGTTGGATTGAAATTAGCAATTTTCTTGCCATACCTGTCGTAAATATATAGATTTAAGTTAGGGTATTCATCCTCATTAATACCAATAATATTCCAAAATTCATGATGGTTATCGTTATTTGGAGTGAAATATTTAGGAAAACCAATAACTTTTATGGTTTGAGATGTTATCTCGCAAAGGTTGATATCTCTTACGTAGACAGTGTGATTACCTGGAGATAAATTGGTAAAAATATTTGATGATTGATAATTGTTATTGTCTAAAGCAAATTCAAAATTTTCATGAGAATTGCTTAATACAATAGTAGCTGAGTAATTATCTACCGTAACGGATTGAATTTGTGGTGATGGTGTTTGCAGTACTTCAATTTGTATGGTTTTACCACAATCTAAATTTGGATCTGTAATAGTTAAATTATAGGTTCCTGGGTTACTAACTTGAATGGATTCAGTGTTCATTCCATTCTCCCATGAATAATTGTAATTCTGTATTTGAATTGAGTTTAAACCTGAATTAATTGTAATTGGAAATTCGTTTTGACAAATTTGGTAATACTGATTTTCAATATAGGGAAACGGATTAACCATCAAGTCTAATTGTCCATATCCAAAACAGACATTGTCATTTTCAATTGCTATATATATGGTTCTGTTATCGGAGTTGTATAAAGTTGTCAAACTGTTGCTCCCAATAGCAGCTTCAGCTTCGGATAAATAAAAATTTACAGAAACTTGACCTGTTAACGTTAAACTATTTATAATTTGTTGTCGGATAGTTTCTAAATTAAAATCGGCATGACCTGTATAATTTAAATCACACGCATTTAATTGATATTCACCTAAATTTATAGCTTGTGTTGTTTTTAATTTTACATAAGCAATATTGAAGCAAGATGTATTTGGACTTGTTATTTTTGCTACAATAATTTCATCATTAGATTGATTTAAATAATAATCCGGATTAATTGAATTAGTATTATCGATGTCATTTTGAGCTAATTCTAATGTGTGATAATAATAAACACTGAAGTTTTGTGTTGGATCTATGACTAGGTAGTCATTGGCATTACTTAAATTAAATACAGTGATACCATCTGATGGATTGTCATCCCAAGAATCACATTCTATAAGGTCATAGGTAGTTTGAATGACTTCTGGAGGTGATACAATTTTAACTTGTTTATATAATGGTTGATAATCAACACCGTTGATAGACATGTTTAGAGTAACAGTATAATTTCCTGCATTTGCATAGGTATGATAGGCTTCTACATCTGTTGAAGTTGTTCCATCACCAAAATCCCATAAAACACTATCATAGGGATCTTCAGAAGTTATATAAAAATATGTATTATCATTTAAGCAAATATTTTCGTAATTAAAGGAGTATTTGAATATAGATTGAATAAAAGGAGGTAAACCTATTTCTGTATCTCTACCTTCTAGATAAAATGTATTATGTGTGTAGTTACAACTAGAACTTAATTGATTTGGATTATTAATTACAGATAGATAAGCTTTAGAACCTAATAATACATATCCAGCACGATAAATTTTTCCATCAATAGCTAATTGTAAAGCACCTGCAACATTAGATGACGTGTTGATATTGGTTTTAGAGCCCATTATGTTATTAGCTTCAGTGTTAAATTGAAAAAGACTACTATTAATAAATGTATCTTCACTATCAAAGTTTGATGTGGTAACGTATAGGAGTTTAGAGTCTGGAGAAAATTCGACACCATAAGGATAGGTATCTTCTAATATAGTTTTTTCATTACTAACCAATCCAGTAGTATTATCAAAATCATACAATAATACTTTTCCAGAAGATTTAGTACCTTCATCAACAGACCCAGATGTCGTAGAGCTATGCGCTATAGCGATTTGTTTACCATCAGGAGACACTTTAAGGTAACCTATTGCAGTAATATTAGCGCCATCGTTATTGAACCTTGGAAAAATATTTTGAGGAACCGTTGATGTTTCAGGTGTTTCAATAACACCAGATGATGTAACTTTAAAAGCGTGAAATTTATTTATAAACTGAGTAATTACCCAAATGTCTATACCATTACTATGGGTTACAGCAGTTAGTTTTTCTGAGTTTTTATATTCATTTTGTACAGCGTCATCACTATTGTATGTAACTAAATGAATATTCTTGTTTTCAACAATAAGATCCCCTAAGCCATTGTCTAATTGCATATTGACTTCAGAATAATTAAGCCCTTCAATAGGATCATTAGGTGATAAAAAATAGTTAGGTTTATCTGTTGTGAAAATATAATAAGAATCGTTAGATCCAGGTTTGGGTATTATGATTGCAGATTCGGTACTAGAACTATCTCCTTTTAAATCTGTACCATTAGGCATGATATCATGGTTTCTGTTCCAAACGGTTTTTCCATCAGTGTAAAACAGTAATTCTCCATTAGCGTTAGATATTGTTGCACAACCTTCCTTTGTAATTAGTACTCCATCTGTTAATGCAACAGGTTGACCTGAATTAAAATTAACACCTGCAAAATTTCCAAAATACCAGTTGGCAGACTCACTTTGGGCAAATAAGCTACAATTATAAATTAGTAATATTACTAGAAGTCCTTTTGAAATTGATGAATAGCGTTTCATGTAATTAAAAAGTTAAGCCTAAAGATATAAAAAAAGCCCATCTAATTATTTAGATGAGCTTAATATTATTTAAATTAACTTATGTGATTATCTTAATTTAGGATATGTACTAGGACTAGCCTCATGCATGACGTCGTAAATAGCCTCAAATACATCCTCAACAGATGGTTTAGAGAAATAGTCTCCATCTGTACCGTATGCTGGTCTGTGGGGTTTTGCTGCTAATGTTTTTGGCTGACTATCTAAAAACTTAAAAGCCTCTTGCTTGTTTAAAATTTGATCTAAAATATAAGCCGAAGCTCCACCAGGTACATCTTCATCAATAACCATTAATCGGTTAGTTTTTTGTACACTTTTGACAATATCATGATTTAAATCAAATGGTAATAATGATTGTACATCAATAATTTCGGCATTAATACCAACTTCCGCTAATTCTTTAGCAGCTTGCTGAACAATTCTTAACGTTGAACCGTATGATACTAAAGTAATATCTTCTCCTTCTTTTACAGTTTCAACAACTCCAATAGGTGTTTTAAATTCACCAATATTAGATGGTAATTGCTCTTTTAAACGGTAACCATTTAAACATTCTACGACTAAAGCAGGCTCGTCACTTTGTAATAAAGTGTTATAAAAACCAGCAGCTTTGGTCATGTCTCTTGGTACTAAAACGTGAATTCCTCTTACTAAATTTAATACGCCTCCCATTTGTGACCCAGAGTGCCATATACCTTCAAGTCTATGACCACGAGTACGAATAATTAAAGGTGCTTTTTGACGTCCTTTTGTACGATATCTTAGCGTTGCCAAGTCATCACTAATAATTTGTAAAGCATACATGATATAGTCTAAATACTGGATTTCAGCAATTGGACGTAAACCACGCATTGCCATACCAATTCCTTGTCCTAAAATAGTAGCTTCTCTAATACCTGCATCAGCAACACGAAGTTCGCCATATTTTTCTTGTAAACCTTCTAAACCTTGGTTTACATCTCCAATGTTTCCTGCATCTTCACCAAATACTAAAGTTTCTGGATAGTTGTTGAATATATAATCAAAGTTTTCTCTTAATACCACACGTCCATCTACAGTTTCATTATCATCAGTGTAGGTTGGTTTAACTTCTTTTACATGTATAGCTGCGCTTTCAGAATCGTTATATAAATCCGAACTATATAAAGGTTGTACTTTTTCAAAAAAGGCATCAATCCAATCTAATAATTGTTGTTTTTCTGAAGTGTTTTCAGAAATAACATAACGTAATGCTTTTCTTGCTGCTTGTACAGCGTCTTTTCTGTTAGGTTCTTTAGAGTCTTCTAATTCGTTTACTATTTTTTCAATAAAAACTTTGTTAGGACTTGAATTTGCAACGGTTTGTAAAAGCGAAACAATTTCATTTTTTTCAGCTAAAGCTGGTTCTAAATAATTAGACCAAGCAGCTTTTTTTGCATCTCTAACTTGTTTTTTTATGTTTTTTTCTATGGTTTGTAACTCTTCGTCAGTAGCAATATTATTGTCTATTAACCAAGTTCTCATTTTTACATTACAATCATTTTCAGCTTCCCAATTTAAACGCGCTTTATCTTTGTAACGTTCATGTGATCCTGAAGTCGAGTGACCTTGAGGTTGTGTTAACTCGTTAACATGAATTAATACAGGTACGTGCTCTTCTCTAGCTATTTTTGAAGCTTCTTCATAAGTTGCAATTAAGTTTGCATAATCCCAACCTTTAACACGAAGTATCTCATAACCATTAGCATTTTTATCACGTTGGAATCCTTTTAAGATTTCAGAAATATTTTCTTTTGTAGTTTGGTGTCTAGCGTGTACTGAAATTCCGTATTCATCATCCCAAACACTTATTACCATTGGTACTTGTAAAACACCAGCAGCATTAATGGTTTCAAAAAACAGACCTTCACTAGTACTGGCATTACCTATGGTTCCCCAAGCGACTTCATTTCCTTCAACAGAAAAATTTGTTGTATCAATACCTTTTACATTTCTGTAAATTTTTGAAGCTTGAGCTAATCCCAATAACCTTGGCATTTGTCCAGCAGTAGGAGAGATGTCAGAGCTTGAGTTTTTTTGTTGTGTTAAATTATTCCAGTTACCATTAGCGTCTAAACTATGTGTAGCAAAGTGTCCTCCCATTTGGCGACCTGCAGACATAGGTTCTTGATTTAAGTCTGTATTGGCATATAAACCAGCAAAAAATTGTTGGATTGTTAATTGTCCAATAGCCATCATAAACGTTTGGTCACGATAGTAACCAGATCTAAAGTCTCCGTTTTTAAAGGCTTTAGCCATAGCAAGTTGTGGCACTTCTTTACCGTCTCCAAAAATACCAAATTTAGCTTTTCCTGTTAAGACCTCTCGACGTCCAAGTAAACTACATTCTCTACTGGTTACAGCAACTTTATAGTCGTTAAGTACTTCGGTTTTAAAATCGTCAAAAGATAGGTCTTTATTAGTGTTAGCTTCTGTTTGCATATATAAGGGTGTTATTTGATAACAAATTTACTGAATATTTGTGGGTTTTGCAATATCAAAAATGCTTAAAAAAATAAGAATTATTTAAAAAACAGCTTGATTAAGCTAATAATCTGTAAAAAAACAGGATTATATTTAATTCTGTTAAGAATTTATTAATACCAACGACGTGTAAATAGCCCTAAAAGTGTTTTAGGAGACAGTGTGACTATAAACCTAATCTTTTCGTCGTAATTAGGTTGTCCAATCTCCCAACCTAAATTAGAATATATAGGGAAGTATAGCTCAAAATAATCTTCCACTAAATTTAATCTAATACCAGAATCGTAAACAAACTTAGGTTTAAAATTATGGCTTTTTATAATTCCTGCATCACCATACAACATGATGTACCTCCAAAGGGTTGTACTGGTATTAGCAGTTGTCATCCATTGGTTTGCAAAAGGTTGTCTTAATTTAGATTTAAATCCACCTTCGGCAATTATAATTTGTTGACTCAGTATTCCTGTTTGTTCACTTCGACCTAAATAATTATAATCAAATAAATAGTCTGTAGGTCTGTCTAAAGCAAAGCTAAAAAAGTCGGAATCTTGATAGGTGTCATTATATAAAAATACACCAGAAAATAGTCTTAAATTAAATTGTTTATTACGCTCGTTTAAATGTCTAAATTCTAATGTTGCAGATAACTTACCAAAGTTTTTAGCTAATTGTAAGTCCGTAAATAATGACGCATAATCTTTTAAATTGTTATCTACAATACCAAATTTGGTGTTAAACACTGAATATTTTGGTTCTCCATTAGTTTCAAATTCTCCTGTTGGGTCAACCTCTCTATTTATATTGATGTATCTAAAAGATAAAAATTCACGCTTATTATCTCTCAGATTTTTATGGTCTCTAAAATTAAAATCTATAAAAGGTGTAAAAGAGGTGTAACTTAAATTTGGAGCATAATTATAATAGTTACCAGATAAACCGTAGCGTGTGCGATAGTTGTCAGAATCTTCAGGACGTGCATTATATATCAAGGAAGCGCTACCGACTATTTGCTTACTTTTAAATCCAAATTTGGGGCTAATTTTATATAAAAAGCGCTTACTTAATAACGTTTTGTTATATAATTTTAATCCAGGTGATAAACCATCATAAAAGTTATACTCAAATTCTGGCATAAAAAAGACTTGACTGTAATTAGGGTCTTCAATATCTTTAAATAATCTAAATTGAAGCGGTTTATTGGTTAAGAAAAAGCCATTTAGTTTTTTATAGTTGTTACGTTGGTTAAATTCCGGAATGGTATAATCATAATTAAGTGCTAACTGGTCAACATCATTATTTGCAATGGTTATTTTTTTTGTACCATCAAAACCTTCAATCCATTGTTTAGAGGTTATGCTATCATTTTTTAAAGTGAATAAAGAAATTGGCATTGCATTATTACGTATGTTTTTTAAAGTAATGGTAATAGAATCTTCAGTTTTTTTGACCTTTTTTATTTTGAAATCTATTTTCTTACTAGTCTTTACATAATCATTAAAAAACCATTCAATATTCTTATCGGTTTTTGAAGTTATTAAAGTTTCAAAATCCTTAGGTGTCGTGCGTTTAAGCTTAGTTTGTTTAACAAACTCACTTATGGTTTGGTCTACGATAGAATCTCCAACATAGTCATCCAGATATTTTAAACCAACAGCAGCTTTATATTTATTAGAAATATTTTTGTTGAATTTTAACAACGAATCTTTAGCCATACCAATAGGCTGGTCAATATTTGTACGTGCCATGTGCATGTATAAAAACGAATATTGGTCGTTAAAATTTAAGTCTGACGCATGAAATGCTCTGACACCCCAAACTTTGGCTAGTTTTCCTAGAATTTTTTGATTTGGATAATAGTCTTCTACATATTTAATTAAGTAATACACCTGAATACCATCCAACAACCATTGTTCTTCTCTTGGATTTATTAAAAAAGTGTTTTCTAGATATACTTTTAAAGCTGTTTTAAGTATTTTAAGTTCATATTGAAAACTATCTTCAAATGGTCTAATAAAATCTGGTAATAAATTTAAACCATAGATAGGATCTTTTTTATAGTCAATCCAAGTTAGTAATAGTTTTTTGTGAGGATATTGACCTAGGTTTTTGGTTATAAATTGTGCGACTTTGTCAGATAAAATGGCAACATCAGTAACTGGTAAATCTTCGGTGTCTAAATTAGATTCAATACTAAAAAAATCAGTTTCAACTGTATTAAAATCGTTTGTTGTTACTAACGAGAATTTTGTGTTTGTTCTGTCCTTTCCGCTAAAAATGGATGTAGTTCTATTTTCAATAGTAGTGTTTTCAACTAAATCTAATTCTGTTATTGGTTTAAAGTTATTTGGGTAATTAACTTTTAGTGTAATATCAGAAGGATTTACATAAAGGTCATCTAAGTCCTTGTTACTGTAATAATGCCAAGTTCCGTCAAATACAGCAGGAGTTATGTACCAAAAGCGTAAGTTGTATTGACCATCACCTGTAAGACCATAACGCGTAAATTTATTATTAGGGACTTGTACAATGTAGTTTAATGATAAATCATAGGTTTCATTTGGTGCTAAAGGATTTTTTAACGCAACTTTTATAACATCTGGATGCTGCTTTAATCTTTGATGATAAACCTCTTGACCTTCTTGTTTTATAGCTGTTATAGCAGTAAAACCTCTGTCTTCATTATTAGCAAAATGGAATGTGGTTTTAAATTCATCTGCAAACCGATCTGCTAAAGGAGTCGTTTTAGAAGAGTAACTATGGCTCCAATCATTAAGATAAATGGTGTCTAATGTTTGATTTGTAGTATTTTGGTATTTTATGTTTTGAGTAATTTTAATACTATGTTTTGTGGTATCAAAATTAGCATCAATAGTCATGCTATTTTGGCTTAAAGCCGAAAGACTTAAAAGTAAAAAACAAATTAATAAATAATGATTTAGCTTCAATGTATTTTTACAAACTTTAAGGGTTTAACAGCAATATTATCTAATGAAATATAATATATTCCTTGTGATAAATACGAAATATCTGTTAAAATAGTTTTGTTAGAAGACACAATAGTTTTTATTACTTGACCTAAACTGTTGTAAATATGAATCTTGTGTTTTTTAATTTGTGTGTTATTTATTTTTAAAGCTAATGTATTAGCAATAAGGTTGGAGCCAATAATTTCAAAAACGACAGGATTTTCAGCAAATTTGGTTAGATTTAAAAAATTCTGGTTGGTTTCAAAGTTTAAGGTTACAGGAAGGTGATCACTAAAATTATGAAGTGACTCTCTAATAGTATTAGAAAATAATGTCCCAGAACAATCATCGCTATTAATAGCGCTATTCCAACAATTTGAATTATTGTTATTACCAAAAACTTGATAAGTATTGGGTTGTACTTGTAAACTTGTGTTGTTACTTAATGAGGTACTTGTCATTATAAAATCAAACCTATCATCAAACCCTCCAGTTGTTCCGCCTAAACCCGTTGCTGTTCTTGTAGACTGAGTAAATACATCTACATAATTACTATTATTATGCCAGCTTCCCATACGGTTTGCAGGATCTGTAAAAGTAATCGTGTTGGCAGGATTAATAAATTCTTGAAAAGCAGGTTCTGAATTGGTATACACATTAAAATCTCCAGCTAGTATAAAATAATCATCCTCAGAAAAGCCATCTAAATAAGTAGTTAAGTCTTGAGCCATTTGCAAGCGTAATTGCTGGTTGTTTGTTCCGCTAGAAGCTTTTAAATGACAAACTATTACATTAAGAGTAATTGGGTTTGTGTTTTGGTTTACTGTATTTAATGTTAAAGTGTAATGGTTAAAATCTCTGTAAATGGTAGTGATTACAGTTTGGTTATCTAAAGTAAATTTTGAGCTGTCAAAATAGATTAGATTTTGTAAGTCGTTTTGGTCGCTAATTGTGTCATCGCTTGTATTTAAAACAAAATTAGCCATTTGGTAGTCTGGATTAATGCTTTGTTGCATCATGTTTAAAATAGAATTTGCGCCAGACTCATTATTAAGTTCGCAAACCATAAATATATCAGGTTGATAGTCTGATAAAATAATTTCTAGTTCTGATAATCTTGTAGTAGAGGGTTGTTGAAGTGGGAAGTTTAATAGATTATAAAACATAGTTTTAAAGGTGTCTTGCCCGAAGACACCAGTAAAACTTAGTAATGTGATAATGAAAAAAAGAGACTTTTTCATTGTTTTGTATGTTTAGAAATTAGGGCTTAATCCATAATCTTTGTAAAAACTGTCTAAAATATCTACAACCTCTTCAGCTGTATCTACTAAATGTATTAAATCTAAATCACCTTCGCTAATATTAGCAAACTTATCTAATAAAGTAGACTTTACCCAATCCATTAATCCTGACCAAAAATCGGTTCCAACTAATATAATTGGAAATTTCTCTATTTTATTAGTTTGTATTAAGGTTATGGCTTCAAATAATTCGTCCAATGTCCCAAAACCACCTGGCATTACTACAAAACCTTGACTGTATTTTACAAACATTACTTTTCTAACAAAAAAGTAGTCAAAATCTAAGCTTTTATCAGAATCAATATATGGATTATCATGCTGTTCAAACGGTAATTCGATATTTAACCCAACCGAAGTACCTCCTGCTAAATGTGCGCCTTTATTACCTGCTTCCATAATACCAGGTCCACCACCTGTAATAACACCATAGCCAGCATCTACAATTTTAGAGGCTACATTTTCGGCTAGTTTATAGTATTTATGATCTGGTTTTGTACGTGCAGAACCAAAAATAGACACAGATGGTCCTATGGCACTCATTTTTTCAAATCCATTAACAAATTCTCCCATGATTTTAAAAATCGCCCAAGAATCGTTTGTTTTTTTCTCGTTCCAACCTTTTGGATGTTGTTCTTTTCTCATTTACTTTTAATATTATTTTAATTCTTTTTTTAAAAATTTAGCTGTGTAGCTTTTTTTATGTTTTGCAACTTTTTCTGGTGTGCCTTCTACAATGACTTGACCACCACCTTTTCCGCCTTCATAACCAATATCAATAATATGATCTACGGTTTTAATAACGTCTAAATTATGTTCGATAATTAATACGGTATTCCCTTTATCTGCTAATTTATTAAGCACAATCATCAATACTCTAATATCTTCAAAATGAAGTCCTGTAGTAGGTTCGTCTAAGATATAAAAAGTATTCCCAGTATCACGTTTGCTTAACTCTGTAGCCAATTTAATACGCTGTGCTTCACCACCAGACAGTGTTGTGCTTTGTTGTCCTAAGGTAATGTATCCTAAGCCAACATCTTTAATAGTTTTAAGTTTTTTATGGATTTTAGGGATGTTTTCAAAAAAGTCAACTCCTTCGTTTATAGTCATATCTAAAACATCACTAATACTTTTTCCTTTATATCTAATTTCAAGTGTTTCGCGATTAAAACGTTTTCCTTGACAAGTTTCACACTCGACGTATACATCAGGTAAAAAATTCATTTCAATAACACGTAAACCTCCACCTTTACAGGTTTCACAACGTCCACCAGCAACATTAAAACTAAAACGACCTGGTTTATAACCACGTATCATGGCTTCTGGTATTTTAGCAAAAAGACTACGGATTTCGTCAAAAGTTTTGGTATAAGTAGCAGGATTACTTCTTGGTGTACGACCAATTGGTGATTGATTAATATCAATAACTTTATCTATGTGCTCTAAACCTTTAATGCTTTTGTAAGGCATTGGTTTTTTAACACCATTAAAGTAATGCGCATTTAAAATAGGGTATAAGGTTTCGTTAATTAAGGTAGATTTACCACTACCAGAAACACCAGTAACTCCTATCATTTTTCCTAATGGAAATTTAACTGATACATTTTTTAAGTTATTACCAGTACAGCCTTTAAGCTCTAAAACATGACCATTACCTTCACGACGTTTTTCAGGGATTTCAATTTCCTGTTTTCCGTTTAGGTACTGTGCGGTTAATGTTTTTTCTTTTAATAATTGTTTTGGTGTTCCTTGACTTATAATTTCTCCACCATGTTTACCAGCTCTTGGACCTATGTCTATCACGTGATCTGCACGTTCTATCATGTCTTTATCGTGCTCTACTACAATAACAGAGTTTCCAATGTCACGTAAAGACACTAAGCTGTTTATTAGTTTTTCGTTATCACGTTGGTGTAAACCAATACTAGGTTCGTCAAGGATGTATAAAACACCAACCAACTGAGACCCAATTTGAGTGGCTAATCTAATACGTTGAGCTTCTCCACCAGATAAAGATTTTGAGCTTCGGTTTAAAGATAAATAATCCAACCCAACATCTAATAAAAACTGAAGTCTGGCATTGATTTCCTTTATAATTTCTTCAGCAATTTTAATTTGCTTCTTTGATAAAAATTCTGGTAATTGTTTAAACCAAATCGCTAAATCACTAATGTCTTGATTGGCTAATTCGGCTATATTTTTACCGTTAACTTTAAAGTATAACGATTCTTTTTTAAGTCTTGCACCTTCACAAACAGGACAAGTCACTTTGTCCATGTAATCTTTAGCCCAACGTTTTAAAGACGTTGACTCTGCATTTTTATATTGACTTTCAATAAAATTGGCAACCCCTTCAAAATCTATTTTATAATCTCTAGTAATACCTAAGGTTTTACTTTCAACAGAGAATTTTTCATTACCACCAAACATAATGATTTGCTTGGCTTCTTTTGGTATGGATTTATAAGGATCACTTAATTTAAAATTATAACGTTCGGCAATCGTTTCAAACTGTTTAAAAATCCAACTCTTTTTTTCAGGACCATGAGGTGCTAATGCACCTGCTTTAATGGATAAAGCGTCATCAGGTATAATTTTATTTTCGTTAACTTGGTATAATGTTCCGATACCATTACAATTATCACAAGCTCCTTTTGGCGAATTAAATGAAAAATTATTAGGTTCTGGATTAGGGTAAGAAATACCAGAACTTGGACACATCAAATTACGACTAAAATAGCGTGCCTCTTGTGTGTCTTGATCAATAATCATTAACACATCATCACCATGATACATGGCAGTGTTAATGGTTTCGGTTAAGCGTTTGTCATTATCAACACCATCATCAATTTTTAATCTGTCAATTACAATTTCAATATCATGTGTCTTGTAACGATCTAGTTTCATGCCTTTCACTAAATCCTTAATTTCACCATCGGTTCGTACTTTTACAAAGCCTTGTTTGGCAATTTGCTCAAATAACTCGCGATAATGTCCTTTTCTAGATCTAATTACAGGTGCTAATATATTTATGCGTTTACCTTTATAACTTTCGGTAATTAATTGTTTGATTTGGTCGTCACTATAACTTACCATTTTATCTCCAGTATTATAGCTGTAGGCATCACTACCTCTGGCATATAAAAGACGCAAAAAGTCATAAATTTCGGTAATAGTACCAACTGTAGATCTTGGAGATTTGCTAGTCGTTTTTTGCTCAATAGCAATAACAGGAGATAGACCATCAATTTTGTCTACATCAGGACGTTCTAATCCACCTAAAAATTGTCTTGCGTAAGCCGAAAACGTTTCGATATAACGACGTTGTCCTTCGGCATAAATGGTGTCAAATGCTAATGACGACTTACCACTACCTGATAAACCAGTAATAACCACTAGTTTTTCACGCGGAATGGTAACGTCAATATTTTTAAGGTTATGTGCTCTAGCACCTTTAACCTCAATGTTTTCTTCAAAATTTTTCATAGCATTTTTAAGCTTTATCCAGAGATAGACAAGATAGCAAAGATACGCATTTTGTAATTCTTTTTAAAAATGATGTTTGTTAGGATTTTATTAATTATTGTTATTTTTGAAAGGACTAAACATCATAAAAATGGAAATATTAGGAATAGGGTCTAGAATTAATCACCCAGAACATGGTAAAGGCGTTGTCACAAACATAGATAGCAAACACTATTGGGTGACTTTTATTGAAAATGGTTTAGAAACCATTGCTTTAGATGATACTTTTGAGATTATTGAAACGACTAAAAACGAAGTAGATACGGTTAGTTTTTTTGATATTGAAAGTAGCCTGGTTAGCATTTTGAAATCCTATAGCGATGTCTCGGAAATTGTACCAATTGGAGACAAGTGGAAAGGCGGAATGTTAGAATTAAAACCAGCAGACAGCAATTTAAAAAGTAAAGAGATTAAAATAGACGATTTTTTTAAGAAAATAACCATGGTCAGAGACAGACTTAGAGTTATGGAACAAAAGGTTAACTCTAGTAATTTAGAGGCACAAGAAAAAGTAGATTTACAACAGTATATTACACGTATCTACGGAAGCTTAACCACATTTAATGTGTTGTTTAAGTCTAAAGAACAGCATTTTGTAGGCCAAAAAGGAAAGTGAAAATTAGACAACTAAAACACCAGTAAATAACGTTTTGTTTATTTGCTGGTTTTAATATTGTCCAATTCGATTCCTAAAAACAACAATTTATGGTGTGTTGGTAATTGTGCTCCTGTATTTGTTGTTTTCCAGCTATCCCATGACGCTTCCAAACCACCAATAGGTAGTATGTCAACCCACATTTTAAATGTAGTAGGTTTATAATCTTGATCTAAAATCCATAAATAAGAATCTCCTGGTGTACTTCCGCCTTGATTATAAGTGACTAATAAGGCGTCTTTACCATTGTGCTTAACAATACTGCGTGATACACCTTTATCTAATACTTTATATGGTGCAACCAACCAAAACGAATCATTATTAAAGTAATCTGTTGCAGTTTTGATAAGGTCTGCATTGTTGGAGTCTTCCACTTTAAGCTTATCTATGTAAACCTCACTTGTATTTGGATTGTTTAGATTTAAAATGACTTTGTAGTTTTTCCAACTCACTTCGCAAGTGTTTTCTTTTTTGTTCCACTTGTAATGATGTCTGTTTTTAAAAGTCCATTCTAATACATTTGTAGCATCATATGCTGCCGAGTTTAACGCTATCAACATTTTATGAGCTAATATTTCTGCTTTTTCAGGTTGTGAGCCTACAGGTAACTCTTCGTTGTATTTAAAATATAAAAATCCAAAAAACAGAAGACTTGGTAGCGTGAAAAATATAATTACTCCAGCGACTATTTTTAATGTTTTTTTTGGTTTCATAAATTTAAGCGATTATTTTTTTGTAAAAATAGTATTAAAAAATGGGTTTAAAACCCAAAAGCGGTGTCATCACCACGTTTATCTGCTCCAGCTTCTAATTGTCCATTGTCTAACACTAAAATACCATCAACTTTCCCAATCACATCAGCATTTTCTTCGTTTATAATGTATCCTTTTGCTTTTAATTGCTCAATTAATTGTTGAGAAAACGAGTCAGGTTCCATTCTTATGGTATCTGGTAACCATTGGTGATGGAATCTTGGTGCATCTACAGCGTCTTGCATAGTCATGTCATATTCATGTACATTTAAAATGGTTTGCATCACAGAGGTGATTATTGTGGATCCACCAGGCGTACCCAAAGTCATATACAGTTGATCGTTTTTTTCAACAATAGTTGGTGTCATAGAGCTTAGCATGCGTTTTTCTGGTAAAATGGCGTTTGCTTCCGCTCCAATTAATCCATACACATTTGGTACACCAGGTTTACTAGAAAAATCATCCATTTCGTTGTTAAAAAAGAACCCTAATTCTTGACTATATAATTTAGATCCGTAGCCTGAGTTTAATGTTGTTGTTACTGCAATAGCATTTCCAAATTGATCAACAATAGAGTAGTGGGTAGTTTCATCACTTTCAATAATTTGTACTTTACCATGAGATACTGTTGTTGATGCGGTCGCTGCATCAAAACTAAAATTAGACATTCTACTTTTAATATAACGCTCACTAAGTAATTGGTCTTGTGGTACGGTTATAAAATCAGGATCACCTAGATAATAACTTCTGTCAGCGTAAGCACGACGCTCAGCTTCAGTTATAACTTGAATGGCTTTAAGCGAATTATGTCCAAATTCATCTAAATTATAATCTTCAATCTGTAACATGATTTGACCTAAACAAATTCCTCCACTTGAAGGCGGAGACATAGATATAATATTTAGGTTATCATACTCAAAAGTTACAGGTTGCCTCCATTGGGCTTCATAGCTTGCTAGGTCGTCCATAGTAATAATACCTCCATTTTTTTGAATAAAATCTGCTATTTTTTTAGCTGTTTCCCCTTTATAAAATTCATCACGTCCATTTAACATTATCGCTTTAAGTGTTTTAGCAAGTTTAGGTTGTTTTATGGTGTCTTTAGCCTTCCATGGTTTACTAAATAAAATAGGTGTTTTGTTTACTTCTAAAAAGGCTAGGCGTTTGTCGTCTAAGACTGCTTGGTCTTTTGCTGTTAGTACATAGCCTTTGTTAGCTAAGTCTATTACAGGTTGCATGATGGTTTCTATTGGAAGCGATCCAAATTTATCATGTACTTCAAATAGGCCAGCTATTGTACCAGGTATTCCAACTGCTAAACCGCCTTTAGTGCTTAAGCCAAGTATGACATTGCCTAAACTGTCTAAATACATGTCTTTGGTGGCTAGCTTAGAGGCTTTTTCACGATAGTCTAAAGCACCAATACTTCCGTCTTCTAAGCGATACACCATAAAACCACCACCACCAATATTACCTGCATAAGGGTAGCAAACAGCCAAAGCAAGGTCTGTAGCAATCATGGCATCAAATACATTTCCGCCTTGTTTTAAAATAGCTGTTCCAATTTTAGACGCTTCTGCTTTAGCAGAAACCACCATAGCCTGATTTGTTATTAATCCGCGTTTATTATTGTTTTTACAACTAAATACTAAGCTTGAAAATAGGATTGCGATTAGTAGTTTTTTCATAGATATCAGGATTGTAATTGGGCTAAGGTTTTGTTTGAAAATGCGATTAATTCGTCAAAAAAACTAGTAAATTCCGCTTCAAATTCGTTGTAAAATTCTTCTAGTTCGTTTATGGCTAAATTCATTTTGGATCTGTTTTTAGTACGTTTATTCATACCTTCCAAAACTTTTCCAATACCTTCAATTGACGCATAACTAAGTAGCCAATTATCGGCTAACATATAAGGCATCATTTTTTGAATGCGTTGTGGTAAAATTTCAAAGTTGTCCTCTAAGGTGAGATAGAAATCATCAATGTAATTTGCTAACGGAATATCAGAATATTTTGACCAGTTTTTAGCTAAATAATGATCATATAATATGTCTACAATCACACCAGAGTAATGTCCGTAATTTTTGTGAAGTCGCTTGGTGCTTTTCCTTACCGTAGGATGTGCATCTGTGAAAGTGTCTATTTGAAGATGTAATTGTATCCCTATTTGGATTTGGTCATCAAAATCATCATATTTGTTACCCCTGATACCATCAGCAATAAAATTGCCAATGGTTATTTTTTTGTTATCTCCCGAAAGATATATATGTGCAAGAAAATTCATCTTATAAATATATATAAATTTAGTCTGTAAACTTTTAAAATTTGAAGCGATTACCCAATTTAGATGTCTTACGTTTTGTACTTGTCAGTATAGTAGTGTTTTTTCATTTGCCTCAATTATGTAAAAACCAAGGGCTTCCGTACTTTATTGATGCGCCTATTTTTAATCGTGGTATTGAAGCGGTTTATTTGTTTTTTGTATTAAGTGGCTTTTTAATCATCAAAATAATTTACGATAATAAACAAGAAGGAACATTTTCAATAAAAAAGTTTTATACCAGACGCGTATTAAGAATTTTTCCACTGTATTATTTAATCATGATTTTTGGGTATATTTTCTATTGGTTAGTTTTACCTAGATTAGGGATGGCTTATCATAATAATTACGCGTTAACAGACAGTATTGTATTAACAACTTTTTTTATGCCTAATATTAGTGCTAAATTGTTTATGCCTGGCGGAATTCTAGAAGTATTATGGTCTATAGGTATAGAAGAACAGTTTTATATTCTTGTGGCTCCATTGTTGTTTTTTGTAAATAAAAACAGAGTCTTGCAGCTATTAATAGTTTTAACTGTTGGTTATTTTATAGTATTCCATTTGGACGTTTTTAGTTATTTTAAAAAGTACAATATGGTGTTTTTCTTTATGTTTTTTGGTGGTATAGTTGCTATTTTAGAAGATAAAAAGAAATTAGAGTTTTTAAAATATACAGCCCTAATACCTATTACAATTTTTACATTAACCGTATTGTATTTTACAACTACCGTTTTACATGTTATTGAAGGGGTTTGGTTTAACCTGGTATCCATGGTTTTATTTGGATTATTTGTTCACACTTTAGCTTATAATAACAGAGGCATACAAATAAAAAATAAAGCTCTAAATTATTTGGGTCAGATATCTTACGGATTATATATGTACAATGTTGTTGCATTATACGTTGTAGTTTACTTATTTTTGGAATTGCAAAAAACAATAAAGATTAACGCTGTTTTAATAATCATACTAATGTATTTGTTGACCTTTGCATTAACTGTAATAATAGCCCATTTTTCGTATAAATATTTTGAAGGCTATTTTTTAAAACTTAAAAACAAATTTAGATAATGACACTTATAAAATCTATATCAGGAATTAGAGGAACCATAGGAGGAACCGTAGGCGAAAACCTGACGCCTATTGATGCTGTAAAATTTGCCTCTGCTTACGGGACGTGGTTAAAACAACAACGCAACAAAACCGATTATAAAGTGGTGGTTGGACGTGATGCACGTTTATCTGGAGATATGATCCAAAACTTAGTCATGAATACTTTGGTTGGTTTAGGTATTCATGTAATAGATTTAAACCTGTCTACAACGCCAACAGTAGAGATTGCGGTACCAATGGAACATGCTGATGGAGGGATTATACTAACTGCAAGTCATAACCCTAAACAATGGAACGCACTAAAATTGCTTAATGCTAAAGGTGAATTTTTAGATGGAGCCGAAGGACAAAAAATATTAGAAATAGCTGAGTCTGATAACATGACTTTTGCAGAGGTTGATGATTTAGGAAAAATCACCAAGAATGATGCTTATATAGATATCCATATAGATGAAGTTTTAGAGCTTGAATACGTTAACCAAAAGGCTATTGAAGCAGCTAATTTTAAAGTCGTAGTCGATGGTGTTAATAGTACGGGAGGAATTGCAATTCCTTTATTATTAGAGCGTTTAGGTGTAGAGGCTGTTAAGTTGTATTGCGATCCAACAGGTCATTTTCCGCATAATCCAGAGCCTTTAAAAGAGCATTTAGGAGATTTGTCTAACGAAGTTAAAAAACATAATGCCGATTTTGGTATTGTTGTAGATCCTGACGTCGATCGTTTAGCGTTTATGGATGAAAACGGAGAGATGTTTGGTGAAGAATATACACTTGTTGCTTGTGCAGACTGGGTATTAAGTCAAAATCCAGGAAATACAGTCAGTAACATGAGCTCGACAAGAGCACTACGTGACGTCACTGAAAAACATGGTGGAACTTATGAAGCGTCTGCAGTTGGAGAGGTAAACGTCGTTACTTTAATGAAAAAAAATAACGCAGTTATTGGAGGAGAAGGTAATGGAGGTATCATTTATCCAGACTCTCATTATGGTCGTGATGCTTTAGTAGGTGTGGCTTTATTTTTAAGCCTACTTGCCGAAAGACAATTAAGTGTTAGTGCGCTACGTAAAACGTACACGAGCTATTTTATGAGTAAAAAGAAAATACAATTAACACCAAGCTTAGATGTTGATGCTATTTTAAAAGCTATGGAAGACAACTATAGCAACGAAAATTTAACAACAATTGATGGGGTTAAAATAGATTTTGCTGAAAGTTGGGCACATTTACGTAAAAGTAATACCGAGCCTATTATTAGAATTTATACCGAAGCTAAAAGCCAAACCGAAGCAGATAGCTTAGCAGATAAAATCATTGCAGAAATCAAACAAATCGCAAATATTTAGTATATTAATTGTAAATCATTGGGTTATGCATCATACAAACACACAAAGAACAACAACTTCTAAATTAGAAACCTATTTCTCTCAGTTTAGACAACATATTGTTGGTGTAGATCAAGAGTTTGAATCGCCTTACGGAAATCAAAAAATGGTGTACACAGATTGGACTGCTTCAGGACGTTTGTACAGACCCATTGAAGATAAATTATTACATCAGTTTGGTCCTTTTGTAGCTAATACACATACCGAAACGACTGTGTCAGGTACAGCCATGACTAATGCCTATCACAAAGCAAGACAAATAATAAAAGGTCACGTTAATGCTAATGCAGACGATGTATTGATTGTTGCAGGTAATGGTATGACTAGTGTGGTTAATAAGTTTCAACGTATTTTAGGAATTAAAATACCAGAAAACATACAAAAATATACCACAATTCCAGAGGCTATAAGACCTGTAGTGTTTGTGTCTCATATGGAGCATCATTCTAACCATACCTCATGGTTAGAGACTATTGCAAAAGTAGAAGTTATTCCTGCTGGTGAGGATGGTTTATTTAGTTTAGAAAATTTAGAAATTCTTTTAGAAAAACATAAAGAGTGTCCTTTAAAAATAGCATCTGTTATTGGAGGAAGTAATGTTACAGGCATCCAGACGCCTTACCATCAAATTGCAAAATTAATGCATAACAATGGAGGTGTGTGTTTTGTAGACTTTGCCTGTTCGGCACCTTATGTAGATATAAACATGCATCCAGACCATCCAGACGAAGCTTTAGATGCGGTTTTCTTTTCGCCTCATAAGTTTTTAGGAGGACCCGGAACCTCAGGTGTTTTAGTATTTAATAAAAAGTTGTACAAAAACATGATACCAGATTGTCCTGGAGGTGGTACAGTCAGTTGGACTAATCCTTGGGGAGAACATAAGTATATAGATAATATTGAAGATCGTGAAGATGGTGGTACACCAGGTTTTTTACAAACCATAAAAACAGCCTTATCCATTAAATTGAAAGAGCAAATGGGTGTCAAAAATATGCTAGATCGTGAGCATGAGTTATTGCATCAAATATTTACAAATTTAGATGGTGTTGATAACCTGCATATTTTAGCAGGAGATCATAAAGACCGTTTAGGTGTGGTCTCCTTTTATATAGATAATTTACATTTTAATTTAGGGGTCAAATTACTTAACGATAAGTTTGGTATCCAAACGCGAGGTGGATGCAGTTGTGCAGGGACTTATGGACATTATTTATTACACGTAGATCAACAACAGTCTCATGATTTGGTTAACGAGATTTCTTTGGGTGATTTAATCCGTAAACCAGGTTGGATCCGTTTATCTGTTCATCCAACAACGACTTGTAATGAGGTCGATTATGTTTGCGAAAGCTTAATTGCTTTAGCTGAAAATCATGAAGAATGGGCCAAGGACTATGAGTATAACAAAGCAAACAACGAGTTTATACACAAAAGCTTTATTCCTAAAAATGATGTTAGAGTCAGTGATTGGTTTGAGTTATAAAATACAATGCCTTTTTAACTTTTAAATACATAAAAAAGCCCTTTATACTATTAAATAAAGGGCTTTTGTTTTACTTAAAATCTTCAGGAGATTTATCACGATGTTTCCAACGTTTATGCGTCCATAAGTAATACTGAGGCGCTTCTTCAATTTGTTGTTCAACCAATTTAAAAAAGGCATCAGTAATCTCGTAATCTTTATAATCGTTTGGATGTTCTGCTATGGTTTTAAACGTGGTTTCATAAAACCCTCTTTTTACTCGTTTTACAGCAAAAAACACCACAGACATGTCTAGTCTTTTAGCTAGTAATTCGGCGCCTGTATGAGCTGGGACGTGTATACCCATAAAGTCTAACCAATGGTGTGCTTTCCAAGGTTTAGGACTTTGGTCGGACACAAAACCGTTAATCGTTAGTTCGCCTTTATTTTTAGCCTCTTGTAAGGTGTCAAAGGTATCTTTAGTGGTAATTAAATACGAGTTGTATTTGGCTCTGATGCGTTTGACTAATTTATCAAAATACTTGTTCTCTAACCTTTTGTATACCGCATATCCTTTGCTACGTACATGATTTTGTAAAATAAAAATCCACTCCCAACTTCCATAATGTGCGCACATTAGCACAATGCTTCGGTTATTGTTTTCATGTTTATGGATTTCTTCAATATTAGGAAACGTCATGCGCTTCATCATTTGTTTTTCACTAATGGTTAAAGATTTGATAGCTTCAACAACCATATCACATAAATGATGGTAGAATTTTTTTCGGATACTTACAATTTCCGCTTCAGACTTATTAGGAAAAACAAGATGTAAATTCTCTTTAACAGTTTTTTTTCTGTATCCAATAATGTGGTAGATTAAAAAGTACAATCCGTCAGAAAAAGCATACAATAGCCTAAACGGAAGTATTGATATTAACCATAAAAGGGGATAAATTAAAATATAGGCTAAAAATTGCATGAATACTTATTAATTTTGCTATTGCAAATATATGTTATATTTGACTTAAACTTAATCTAGACCATGGGTAATTTTAATATTATAACAATTATAATCATCGCAGCAAATGTGATTATCTCTTACAAGGGATTTGAAGATCGTGTGTTTTTTGAAAAGTATAAATTTAACGTTGGCGCGATAAAAAGAGGCGAGCAATTTAGGGTGTTTAGTTCTGGTTTTTTACATGTTAATCCTCAGCACTTATTATTTAACATGATAACGTTATACTTTTTTGCATGGTTAGTTATTGCAAGGGTAGGCGAGACTAAATTTATTGTCATTTACGTAGTCAGCTTGGTAGCAGGTAGTTTGCTATCGTTGGTTTTTAATAAAGATAATTACCATTATAGTGCAGTTGGAGCTAGTGGTGCAGTAATGGGTATTATTTACTCAGCTATATTATTTGACCCTTGGATGCAAATTAACTTTATAATTCCAGGCTGGGTATTTGGTATTGGGTATTTGTTATATTCCATTTACGGTATGAAAAAACAAATTGGTAACATTGGTCACGACGCACATTTTGGAGGTGCAGTTGGTGGTTATGTAACGACTTTAATAATAGCCCCTTGGTTATTAAAAACAGATTTAACCATGGTATTGGTTTTAGCCATACCCATTGTTGTACTGTATGTCATGCAAAAAACAGGGAAGATTTAGTGGTCTAAAATCTCAGCAACCTTTTTTTCTAAAGCTTTACCACGTAAATTTTTAGCAATAATTTTACCTTCACCATCTAAAATATATGTTGCAGGTATGGCACGTACACCATAAGTAGCTGCAATAGGCTCTTGCCAACCTTGTAGGTTAGATAAATGTTTCCAAGTCAATTTATCTTGTGCTATAGCATTTATCCATCGTTGTTTATGCCCTTGTTTGTCTAAAGAGATACCCACTATTTCTAAACCTTTACTTTGGTACTTGTTATACATTTTAACCACGTTTGGATTTTCACGTCTACAAGGTCCGCACCAACTAGCCCAAAAATCTAAAATAACTAGCTTACCTTTAATATCTTTTAAAGACAGGTCTTTACCTTCTGGTGTTTTTGCAGTAAAAGTAGGCGCATAATCCCCAATTTTAGTACCATAAACCATTGGTTTTTTTTGCTCTTGTACACAAGACAACGTAAAAGTAGCAACCAATACAAGTAAAATATAATGTTTCATGAGTGTAAGTGTTTCTAGCAAATATAAAATATAATAATTGATTTATTTATGTCTATTTTTGCAATATGATTTATAACGACACCATTGTAGCCTTAGCCACCGCTTCTGGAGCAGGAGCAGTAGCCATTATTAGATTGTCCGGAAAAGATGCTATAGCCATTGCTGATAGTTGTTTTAAATCCGTTACAAAACATAAAAGCCTTACAAATCAAAAGACGCATACCATCCACTTAGGTCATATTATGGATGACAAACGTACTATTGATCAAGTGTTGGTGTCGGTATTTAAAAACCCAAATTCTTACACAGGTGAAGATGTGGTAGAGGTGTCTTGTCATGGCTCGGTGTATATTCAGCAAGAAATTATACAATTATTTTTAAGACAAGGTTGTCGCATGGCAAATGCAGGCGAGTTTACCTTGCGTTCGTTTTTAAACGGGAAGCTAGATTTAAGTCAAGCCGAAGCGGTTGCCGATTTAATTTCCAGTGACAACGAGGCTTCACACCAAATTGCTATGCAACAAATGCGTGGAGGCTTTTCTAGCGAGATTGCTAAGCTTAGAGCCGAATTAATGAATTTTGCTTCGCTAATAGAATTAGAATTAGATTTTGCAGAAGAGGACGTCGAGTTTGCAGACCGTAAACAATTTAAGGATCTAGTCGAAAAAATCACTTTTGTTTTAAAACGATTAATAGACAGTTTTGCTGTAGGTAATGTGATTAAAAACGGAATTCCGGTAGCCATCGTAGGGGAACCTAACGTTGGGAAATCTACATTGTTAAATGCATTGTTAAACGAAGAACGCGCTATTGTTAGTGACATTGCAGGAACCACACGTGATACCATAGAAGACGAGTTAGTCATTGAAGGGATTGGGTTTCGATTTATAGATACTGCAGGAATTAGAGAAACTAAAGATGTTGTTGAAAGTATAGGAATAAAAAAAACCTTCGAGAAAATGGAGCAAGCACAAGTAGTAGTGCTTCTTTTTTCTGCTGAAGAGTTTAAAACCGAAAGTCAGCGTCTAACTATTGAAATAGAAAAGATTAAAAACAAGTTTCCGTTAAAGCCCTTAGTAATAATAGCTAATAAAATAGATACTTTAACTCCTACAGAGGTAGACGCCTTAAAGGTTCAGTTTGATGGTGTGCATGTATTATCGGCTAAAACAGGTCAAGGCGTAGAGGAATTAAAAAATAAACTTATAGGATTTGTTAATACAGGAGCTTTGCGTAATAACGAAACGATTGTTACCAACACCAGACATTACGACTCGTTACTAAAAGCCTTTGAAGAGATCCAAAAAGTAAAAGCAGGTCTAGAAATGGGCTTGTCAGGAGACCTTATGGCTATAGATATTAGACAAGCCTTGTATCATTTTGGTGAAATTACTGGAGAGATTACAAGCGATGATTTATTAGGTAATATTTTTGCTAACTTCTGTATCGGGAAGTAACTTACTTTCTTTTATTTGTTAATCCCTTATTATTGTTGACTTTATAGTGTTTTATCTTCTTTTATTTGTTGTTTATTTGCTCTTTTTTGATTAAATTTGTTGTATATCTGTTGCCTGAAATATAGAATTGTTGCCCATTTCTGTTGGCGAAGATATTGGCGAAATGATGCACCATAACGCACCACGTTGCACCATTACGCTACATAAAGCACCATTTATGAGCAGTAATTTATTCATTCCTAAAACTTGTAAGCATTGCGGTAATGCATTTACAGCACGTACAACAGTTACTAAATACTGTGGCGATACTTGTGCAAAAAGAGCTTATAAGGCACGCAAACGTCAAGAAAAAATTCAAGCTACTCTTACTGAAGATATGCAACAGCAAAAACAAGTTGTTGAAGTTCGCAATCCTAATGCTGTAAATAACAAAGATTTTTTAAGCGTAACAGAAGCCTCACAACTGATTGGCGTGAGTAGATGGACCATTCAAAGAATGATTCAACAAGGACGTTTAAAAGCAGTTCCTTTTGGTAGAAAGCGTATTGTGGCCAGATGGCAAATAGAAAACCTTTTTAATTAATTCCATTATGAAAGTAACATTAAGACAACGCAAGAAGAACGACAAAATAAGTCTGTATTTAGATTACTATCATAAAGGCAAACGTAAAACAGAATACTTACGCTTATACCTTACACCTAATCCTAAAACCAAAACTGAAAGAGAGGTTAATAAGAAAACCAAACAATTGGCTGAAACTATATGTGCACAGCGACAAATAGAAATTCAAAATGGTATTTATGGCTTTCAAGATATTGAAAAGCTAAAAGGTAGTTTTATTACTTATATCACAGCTTTAGCAGAAAAGAAAAATACAAGCTCTGGCAATTATGGTAATTGGAATAGTATGCTAAAACATTTAAAAAAGTTTTGTCCAACAGATGTTAGTTTTCAAGATATAGACAAATCGTTTGTTGAGCGTTTCAAAGAGTATTTAGATAAAGAAGCAATAGGTAGAGCAGGTAAGCAATTGTCTCAAAATTCAAAATATTCGTATTATGGTAAATTTTCAGCGGCATTAAAACAGGCGGTCAAGGATGGAATTTTAAAAGTAAATCCTGCAAATGGTGTAGAGTATTTTAAACAAGGAGAACCTCAACGAGAATTTTTAACGCTTGATGAATTACAAAAAGCAGTTAATACAGAATGTGAACTGCCTATCTTAAAGAATGCTTTTATTTTTTCAGCTTTAACCGGATTACGTTGGTCAGATATTGAAAAACTGATATGGTCAGAAATCCAGCACTCAAAAGAAATGGGATATTATATCCGATTTAGACAAAAGAAAACTAAAGGTGTCGAAACCTTACCAATATCAGACCAAGCAAGAAATCTATTAGGAGAAAAAGGTAATCCAGACGATAAAGTATTTGATGGCTTACATTATAGTGCCTGGTCTAATTTAAAATTACAACAATGGATGATGAAGGCAGGTATTACTAAAACTATTACGTTTCATTGTGCGCGTCATACCTACGCTACCTTACAATTAACTTTGGGTACAGACATATATACTGTATCAAAATTATTAGGTCATAAAGAGTTACGAACTACACAGATATATGCCAAAGTAATTGACGATAAAAAGAAAGAAGCTGCTAACCGTATTCAACTGGATTTATAATGAAAGGAAGTATATTTTCAAGTTTGGTTTCTATAACCAATGGCTTACATAGAGATAATAGACAGGAAAAGGATTTTAAATACTTATTGTCTGATTTTAAATTGAACCAAAAAGCTAATAACGCAGTTTTTAAAGTAAACTTTAAAAAGCCTTTAAATGCGAAAAAAGAATACTATCAAAAGCTAATAATTAATGAAACAGAAAATACAGTAGCATCATTTGTAAAGGAATTTCCGAAAAATGCAACTACACCAGAAAATAAATACAGCTATACCATTCTACTTAATAAATTTGATAAGTACTTAAATGACATTGCAACTTATATCAATAAAAGAGGTATAACAACAGATTTAAATAATGATGACAATTATATCATAAACTACTTAAAAGTATCTGTAATAAGGTTGTATGCTGAACTACAAGAGCAATACGGACAATTTTCGGAAAATACAAAATTCTCAATTTCTGAAATTGCAGAAAAATACTTTAATGATGAAACTTTTGATGTTAGCTTAATAGAAAAGAACACCACTAAAAAAGTTGCTACCAAAAAAACATCAAAAACGAAAGCAACACCCAAGACTTCTTTTGGATATAAAAGTAATGACACTTCAACTTTGCTAACTGTACTTAAACAAGTAAATCTAAAAATCGATTTGTTAGATAACCGCACAACTGTTGAACATTTGCACCAATTGTTATTAGCAAAAGATTTTGCAAATACAGAATCGCAAATTTATCTTCAATGCGAAACTACACAGTTTAGTTACCTTGTAACAAAACTTAAACCATTTTTTAATGGTTTCAATCCTACCTCAATAGAACGTTCTGGAAAATTTATTACTAAAACAGGTACGCTATTAAAGGCGAATAATCTTCACAAAAACAAAATTCACAACCCAAAAGAAAAGGAAGAAATAGATAAAATCATCCAACAACTGCAATAAAAAACAGTAAGAATAGTAAGAAACCTTACTGTTGTCTTACCCTTGTTTTACACTCTTACTAAAATCGGGAAGCCAATTTTCAACCTTTGTCCTGTTCTTGAAAACCAAGAATGACATTTGGCCAGATGTCCTCATTTATTTAAAACAAAATAAACGATGGACACAAATATCATCGAAAAGTTAGACCGCATTGAAAAACTCTTATTAGAGCAACAAACAATGCAAAAGCAAGTATTAAACTTTAATGAAACTTGCAAGTATTTAGAATTATCCCAATCGCACTTGTATAAACTCACAAGTACGGGAACCATTCCACATTATAAACCGAATGGTAAAAAGATTTATTTCCAAAGAGAAGAGTTAGACCATTGGTTACTGCGTAACCGTATGAACTCAAGAGACGAAATCGAACAGCAAGCTGCCGATTACCTTATTAAGAAAGGAGCGGTGAAGTTATGACTGAAATAATCGATTTACTCTTAACGCTCTCTCAAGAAATAAAGGACATTAAAGCACGTATCGAATTGTTACGACAATCGAGAGCAGAAGTATTAAAAGATACGTGGATAGACAATCAAGATGTATTGCAGACCTTACATATAAGTAAGCGAACGCTACAAACTTTAAGAACCAATGGCACTTTGCCTTACAGCAAAGTAAAAGGTAAATTTTACTATAAAGTTGCTGACATAGAGCAATTGCTTCAAGACAACTACTACAACCATAATTTCAAGCAAGATGGAAATAAGTAGAGAAGCAATTTTAGACAAAACACATTATGGTTTAAAAATCTATGCCTATGTGTTGAGACAGTATTATCCTAATCAAACAGTCCTTTCTGTAAAAGGAAGGGACTGTGGGATAACTCGAAACCCTTTTAATGGTGGTAAAGAAACCTTACGGATTCATATTGATGGTATTATAGCAACACATCGAGATACAGAATTAGAAGCCTTTAAAGGTGATGTATTCGATTTTGCACAATATCATTTTAGAATAACCGATGAAGAAGATTTGTACCAGAAGATAAATCAAGAGCTACATCTAAATTTAGAAGTCAAGGAAAAAGACGAATTGGAATGGCTTAATGAACCAGACGATACGTGGTATGCCAACTGTAGCTTTTTTAAAGCACCTGTTCGCAATGTGTTTCCTTCGGAAACCTTGCGATTACATCAAGTATTTGCATTAATCACAAGTAATAAATACAAAAAGATTACTGAAGAATTAAGAGCAATTACCAATGTAAAAGAAGCACGTAAATTCAAAGCGAATCGCTTTGATTACGTAACACTTTCAGGAACATTTGAAAAACGAAGCGATAACAATTTGCTAAAGCATTCTAATTTATTAACCATTGATTTTGACCATTTAGAGAATCTACAAGAGTTAAGAACACAGCTCTTAAATGATGAATATTTTGAAACCGAAATGCTATTCATATCACCATCTGGCGATGGCCTAAAATGGATTATTAGAATAGATATTTCAGAAGTATCGCATTCAGAATATTTCACAGCAGTAGCAAATTACATTAAACACAATTATAACATTGAGGTTGACCAGTCAGGTAAAGACGTTTCCAGAGCGTGTTTTTTACCATATGACCCAACAGCCTTTTTACATAAAAGACATCAAGCATTATGACTAAAATATTTAACCCAAAAGATTGGTTAGAAGTTCCTAAAGAGCCAACAAAACCAAAAAGCAACACAGCAACAACTAATGTTGTTGCTGTTGCTGATAACGACATTGAATCCTACATTTCAGCAATCGAGCAATCAGGTACAGACATAACAGGAAGTTATGCCACTTGGAGAGATTTAGGCTTTGCTTTAGCAGAAGAATACAGAGAAACAGGAAGAGATTATTTCCACCGAATAAGTAAAAATTATGCAGGTTACGATGCTAAAGAGTGTGATACACAATTCGATAAATGCTTAAACGCAAAAGGACACGGAATTACAATTGCTACCTTTTACCATTACACACATCAGTCAGGTATAAAACCGACTAAACAACAGTATAACAACGAAGTTGCAACAAACGTTGTAACTGTTGTCGATACACCCAACCAAGCAATGCCTACAATACCAGAAACGGTATATGAGAATTTGCCACAGTTTTTACAACAAGTTGTAAACCCTGCTAATGGACAGGAAGAAAAGGACATTTTATTGTTAGGCGCATTAACAGCATTTAGTGCGTGTTTTCCTAAACTCTTCGGAATCTATGACCAACGTAAAGTATTCAGCAACTTATATTTATTTGTAACCGCACCTGCTTCTGCAGGAAAAGGAAGGCTTAACCAAATTAAAAATTTGGTAGAGCCCGTTCACAAATTAAAACGAGAACAAGCCAAAGTATTAAAGCAGCAATTTCAATCAGAAACCGCTACTTACAATATGAACAAAGGCAAAGATGAAAACTTAGAAAAACCGAGTAAACCGCCAGAGCGAATGCTATTCATTCCTGCTAACAATAGTGTAACAGGCGTATATCAATTAATTTCTGATAATAAAGGCAGAGGATTAATTTTTGAAACCGAAGGCGATACGTTAGCACAAGCCTTTAAAAGCGATTATGGTAATTATTCCGATGGTTTTCGGAAAGCCTTTCATCACGAAACTATAAGCTATTATCGCAGAACGGATAGAGAATACGTAGATATTGAAAAACCCTGTTTATCAACAGTATTATCAGGTACACCTAAACAAGTGGCGACTCTAATACCCAATGCAGAAAATGGCTTATTTAGTCGCTTTATGTTTTACTATATGAATATAAAACCAACTTGGAAAAACGTGTTTCAAAATAGCAATAAAGTAGGTTTAGATGATTACTATAACCAATTAGGTAGTGAGTTTTTAGAACTGTACAAAACGCTAAAAAACAATCCAGAGATTGAAATACGATTAACCACAACTCAACAACAGCAATTCAATACCTTTTTTGAATCCTTACAGACCAAATACATCAACCTACAACCCGAAGAGTATATTGCAACAATAAGGAGATTAGGCTTAATTGCATTTAGGGTAATGATGCTATTCACAGCATTCCGCATTATGGAAGATGGTGATGTAAATGGAACTAAAGAATGTGAGGATATAGATTTTGAGAACGCTATAACCATAATTTCAATTTTAGTGAAGCACAGTAGTAAAGTATTTAATGATTTACCAATAGAGCAGAAAGCAACAAAACGTTCAAATAGAAAAGAACGCTTTTTAGAAAGTTTACCAAAACAATTTATCAGACAAGTGTATTTAGATTTAGCCACAAAACAGAACATCCCACATAAAACCGCAGAAGGATATATTACCAAATTTGTAGAAGCAGGATTAATACACAGAGAAGCACACAATAACTACTCAAATCCTGCAAAGCCGTAGTTAAGGATTTTAAGGATTTAGGGATATGATTAAATGACTTCCTCAAATCCTTAATATCCTCATTATCTGTTAATAACTACTAATATCTTTTTCTTTTCCTTTAGTTTCCTTTACTTAAATTAGACAAAATTTGACAAGTCTAAATAATTCTATTATGGAGTTTGGAGAGTACATACGCTCATTGCGTGAAAACCGCAATTTGCTATTAAGAGAAATGGCTGCAAACCTAAATATGGACGTTGCCTATTTAAGCAAAATAGAACGAGGAAATCGGATGGCAAGACGCGAACAAGTAGTTGCATTCGCTAAAGCATTAAAACAAGACGAAAACGAATTAATTAAGCTATGGATGTCCGAACAAATTGTACTAATGCTCAAAAATGAAAAAGAGAGTACGGAAATCCTCAAAATAGCTGAAGAAAAAATTAGTAAGATTGTTAAAAAGGGTAAGGATTTAAAGTAATTTATGTTTAAAGAGAATAAATATTATGGCGAGGTATGGTTTAAATCTGCAGAGGATAATAAGTGCTTTTGTGTATTAGAGTTAATTAATGATGAAGTGCACATAACGACCAATTTGTCAGAAAGATTACCTGCCTATCAAATAGAGTTAATTTATGGGGTTTTTACAGGTTTAGGCTATTTAACTTTTGTAAACTGCAAGATTAAAAACAGTAGCAATGGAATAGTAGAGACTAAAACTTATAAGCCTAAATATACGTTTGCTTGTGCATATCATTTAATTGAACCTATAGGTTTGAAAATTAATGAATTTCAAATTGACAATTTAGCAATAGTGAGTTGGGTTAGAAAAATGCATTGGTATAATTCTTTAGAAGACAAACTTGAAAAAGAGGATGACGTAGTCCACAATACGAATATTACTAAAGACTTATCTATTAAAATCACAAAATCAACATCATATACTTCTAACCACGACTTTTTTAGAATGGACAATGTTGGATATGTCGATTTTATATCAGAAAAAAAATTGAGTATTCTTGAGAGTATAGATTTATATAATTCATTTCAAAAATTATTTCATTTTTTATACGGTAAGTCTGTACAATTTAAATCTTTTAATTTTAAATGTTTAAGCTGTGGTAATTGGGCTTCGTTATATTACAAGGATGATTTCAACAAAGAAAACATATCTGGTTTTATAGCGCTTGACTATGATACTATTAAAGATGATTTGTCCAATATAATTAAGCATTGGTATAACAATGAAGGCATAGGTTATTGTGCTGATATTATTATCGAAAATTTACTCTCGGTTAAAACGAGTCATAGTAGGCGATTTACAAATTCCTATACAGCTTTCGAGGCTTATAGTTTGAAATTTGGTAATAAGATTAAGAACTCATCTTTTGCCAAAGATTTATTAGAACAAAAGCAATTATTAGTCGATATAACTAATATTCCAGAAGATGATATTAAAACATATGTATCAAAGATTGTTCGTCATCGAGATTATTTAATACATCGCACTAAAACAAAAAACAATATTTTTTCACAGTTTGAACTATTGTATATATCCTTTTTATTAGATTATTTGGTTGGTTTAGGCTTGGTGAAACAAATGGAAGTTTCTGATAAAATTATTGAAAAAATAATAGAGCGTGCTAAATCTACATACCAAGATATGCAGTCTGTAAATAGACTACTAAACAAAGATTTATTAGTTGATAACAATAATAAAGTTCAACCTTCTATGTAAAATTACAATATAATTTCATTTATGCAAGAACACCTCAAAACCAACATACTTAATTTTAAATGGCCTAATAGTGCGCCTACAATATTTTTATCATTAGAGGATATTGAAGGCAGTCATCCCATTCATAAATCTAAATTTTCAAGACAGATTAAAGAGGTGTTTCCAGACACAGACCTATCTAATACAGACCAAATATTTACAACATTTACAACAGAAACACCTAATGCACCAAGCATTAAGCTGAATTTAGTAAATGGTAGAGAATTGAGAATATATAAACAATACCTTAAACACCAATTAAGAAGCTATTTTCAATCAAAAGACTATATAGTAGTAAAAAACTTTGTTGGTGATGTACAAGTGTGGATGCCTTCTCTTAAAGGCAATACAGAACATTATAATTTGTATTACAAATTCTCATTTAAGGTACAATTTGCAAAACTCACAGACTTACCAGAGCTTATTGTATCGTATGATGGCACATCAAAAGTCCTTACAACATCTGTTAAGGATATAGAGGAAACAGAGAATATTAAGCGTTGTGTATATGGACAAAAGACTTTTAATTACCAAATGAAACTCGATACAGAGGAGAAAGAAGAATTTTATAATGCAATTGAGTTTGACCAAGCATTCCCAATATTTAGTTTACCATTAGCACGAGCATTAAATATACCTATTGAAGAACCTGTAAGACCAATTAATAAATACCAAAAATATGTAGCACTTATCAATAATTTTGCAACCAACTATCTGTTTACAGAAGATTTTAAAGCCATATTTCCATTTAAGAATGATGCTTTTATAGATGTGCCTCTCAATCGTACCAACCATATCGACCCACAAGTAGGTTTATTAGAATTTGGTAAAGACCAATATGGTAATAAAAAAACACATTTAGTGCCTAAATTGGCAATGAATAACCTCAACCCTTACAAAAGACCCAACAACCAAAACATTAAGTTTTTCTTTGTATACCATACCTCACATAAAGAAGCAATTAAAACCTTTTACAATAACCTCAAAACTGGTGTTACTGCGGATAAAAAGTATTTTAAAGGGATTGAGGCTTATGTAAATATTAAGGCTTCAACTTCTAAAGAACATTTTATTGAATTTACTAACGAAAACAACCCAATACCAGAAATAACGCAGCAATTAGAAAACCTTTCGTTCGACCACGAAAATGTAAGTTATGCAGCTTTTTATTTAAGCCCATTCGATAAGTTTACACCAAATCCCGAAGACCGCGAAATCTATATTCAAATCAAAGAACTGTTTTTAAATGAAGGCATTGTTACACAAGTGGTAGATTATGAAAAAATGGTGGTCAATATCGAGAATCAATACAACTTCCAATTTTCATTGCAAAATATGGCGTTAGCTATTCACGCCAAATTAGGTGGCGCACCTTGGAAACTTGCAGTAACCGATAAAAAAGAATTAGTAATAGGTGTTGGTGCATTTACCAATCAAGGCGAAAACAGACGTTATATAGCAAGTGCCTTTAGTTTTCAAAACAATGGCTTATTTAGAAAGTTCGAATATTTTGACCAAAGCGAAACAGACCTATTGGCAGGAAGTATATGTAAAGCCATTAGAGATTTTACATCGGTTGCAGAAGCAGATAAAGTAGTCATTCACTTCTATAAGGAAATGAGTTACGAGGAACTAAAACCAATTATTAGAGGGATGCATACATTAGGGTTAAAAATTCCGCTCTACATTCTAAATATCAATAAAACAGAAGCAGAAGATATTATTGCTTATGACCTTAATTGGAACAAAAAGCTAATGCCTGTAAGTGGCACATACATACGTATTAGCGAAAATCAATTCCTACTGTTTAATAATGCACGTTACCCTAATTCACAGCGATATGCAGATACAGATGGTTATCCGTTTCCAATAAAAATTAAGGTAAGCAGTCCAGATGAAGATGCTTTTGAAGATGCAGATGTAGTGTTAGAATTATTAACGCAAGTGTATCAGTTTAGCAGATTATATTGGAAATCCTTACGCCAACAAAATGTACCAATCACTATAAAATATCCAGAGATGGTAGCTCAAATAGCACCACGATTTAATAATGGTGTTCCAGACGATGCTAAAGATGCGTTATGGTTTTTATAATTTACCAATCAATTTATTTGCACAACTTGTGCATTGATTAATTTGTATATTTGTATAAATTATATGAAAATATTTGTTTCCATATCAATGTCTATTTTATTCTTTTTTCAAGGGATAAGCATAGATATGGACTTTTGTGGTCCAATTAAAGAAATTTCAAATGTAATTACCCATTATCAAGACCATAAAGTTTATGGAGACTCTTTCTATGAATATGTAGTTGAAGACTACTTTGGCAATGATGCTAAAAATGAAGAGCATCATCATAACCCAGATAAGGAGAATACACCAGTCCATTCCCATAATCAATGTTGTCACCCATTGGTATTAATTATTGCGAACAATAATTTGGCTTTAACCAATCGACTAAAAATTGAAGAGAAAAAACAATATAATTTACATAAAGTAAACTTCACTTCCAGATATTTGGAATCACTTTTCCAACCACCTAAAGTATAATTCAGTTTTTAATGGATAACTATATCCAATTTTGAGCCTAAAGGGTTCTTTTCATTTCGTGTAATTCTATTTCTTATATCAGAATTGTATCGAATAATTTAACTGAATTAATACATTTTCTATGATTAATAAAATCATTGATTTTTCAATCAATAACAAATTCATTATTGGTTTGCTCACGCTTACCATAATTGGAGCAGGTATTTGGAGTATGACAAAAGTACCAATCGATGCTGTTCCAGACATTACCAATAACCAAGTACAGGTTATTACACAAGCACCCAATTTAGGTACAGAAGATATTGAACAGATTGTAACCTATCCTATTGAGGTGGCAATGAGCAACCTTCCTGATGTACAGGAAATTAGGTCAATTTCCCGTTTTGGCTTATCTGTGGTTACTATTGTATTCGATGATGATATGGGAACCTATCTGCCTCGACAATTAGTAGCTGAAAAACTAAACGAAGTCAAAGAGCAAATTCCTGCTGGTTTTGGCGAACCTACTATGGGACCAATTTCAACAGGATTGGGAGAAATTTACCAATACACCTTAAAAGTAGCACCAGAGTACAAAGACAAATATACCATCACAGATTTACGCTCAATGCAAGATTGGATTGTACAGCGTCAAATGGCTATGGTTGAAGGTGTAGTTGAAGTAAACGCCATAGGTGGTAAGATTAAACAATACGAAGTAGCGGTTGACCCAAACGATTTAAACGCTATTGGTTTAACCATTACAGATGTGTTTAATGCGCTTGAAGCCAATAATCAAAACACAGGTGGTGCGTATATCGAAAAAAACCATCAGGCTAATTTTATTCGCGGTGAAGGCTTGGTGCGAAGTTTAGAGGACATTAAAAAAATCACAGTCAAGAATATTAATAATATTCCCGTAACTATAGGAGATATTGCTACAGTACAATTTGGTTCTGCAATACGCTATGGTGCATTAACTCAAGATGGAGAAGGAGAAGTTGTTGGTGGTTTGGTAATGATGTTAAAAGGTGCTAATTCTAATGATGTTATCGCCAATGTAAAAGAGCGAATGGCTCAAATAGAAAAGTCATTACCAGAAGGTGTCATTATAGAATCCTTGTTAGACCGAAGTAAATTAATTGGAGAAACAACTTCTACAGTTACCACCAATCTTATTGAAGGTGCATTGATAGTCATCTTTGTCCTTATCTTCTTATTAGGAAATTGGCGTGGTGGCTTAATAGTCGCTTCAACCATACCATTATCCTTATTGTTCGCTTTTATTTTAATGAACGTATTCGATGTTTGGGTAAACTTAATGAGTTTGGGAGCCATAGATTTCGGAATCATTGTAGATGGTGCTGTAATTATTGTTGAAAGCACTGTTTTTCTTATAGCATCACAAGTTTTGAAAAAGAAACAACTTACATCTAAAGAAAGAGATAAAGTTGCTTCTAATGCTTCAAAAAAGATGATGAATGCTGCCTTCTTCGGTCAGTTGATTATCCTTATCGTTTTTCTACCCATTTTAGCCTTACAAGGTATTGAAGGAAAGATGTTTAAACCAATGGCTTTGACCTTTATTTTTGCTATGATTGGTGCAATGGTACTTTGTTTAACCTATGTGCCAATGATGTCAGCTTTAATATTAAGAGCACCTAAAAACGATAAAAAATCTTATGGAGATAGATTTGTGCATTGGGTTGAAGATAAATACCAACCTTTATTGGTTAGAGCCTTGCGAAAAGGGAAATGGGTAATTGGTATTGCAGTTGTGTTGTTCGGAATAACCGTTTTTATGTTTTCAAGAATGGGTGGCGAGTTCATTCCGCAACTCGATGAAGGTGATATTGCATTTCACGCTATTTTAAAACCAGGTAGTTCACTTACAGAAACTATTGAAACTACTACCAAAATAGAACAAATAGTAAAAGCAAAATTTCCAGAAGTTGATAAAATTGTGAGTCGTATTGGTGTTGCCGAAATTCCAACCGACCCGATGCCTATGGATATTGCCGATGTTTTTGTAATTCTGAAACCTAAAAGTGAATGGACTACTATAGAATCAAAAGATGAATTGATTGAAGCAATGAAAGAAGCAGTTGAAATGGTTCCTGGTGTTAATTATGAGTTTACACAACCTATTGAAATGCGTTTTAACGAGTTATTAGAAGGTGTTCGTGAAGATATTGCTATAAAACTTTATGGTGAAGACATTGATATTCTATCTCAAAAAGCCGAAGAAATATCTAAAATTATCGCAGGTACTGAAGGTATTGGTGATATGAAAGCGGAAGCCACAACAGGTTTGCCACAAATGACAATCAATTACAACAGGAATAAATTGGCGCAATATGGTCTTCAAATAAATACGCTTAATCAAACCGTACAATCTGCATTTGCAGGTGGTACAGCAGGTGTAATTTTTGAAGGTGAAAAACGCTTCGATTTAGTAGTACGATTAAGCGATCAAAACCGTAAGGATATTTCAGATGTTCAAAACCTGTATATCAATTTACCTTCGGGTGCTCAAATTCCTTTACGTGAAATTGCAGATGTAAGCTATAAAGCAGGACCAATGCAAATCAGTAGAGATAACACCAATAGAAGAACCTATGTAGGTGTTAATGTTAGAGGACGTGATGTAAAATCGTTAGTAACTGAAATTAAATCAAAATTAGATGCACAATTAGAATTACCATCAGGTTATTTTATTCGTTATGGTGGTGCATTTGAAAATTTAGAACGTGCCAGCAACCGATTACAAACCGTTGTGCCTATTGCATTGTTACTCATATTTATACTAATATATTTTGCATTAAAATCTTTACCACAGACCTTAATGATTTACATAGCTATTCCAATGGCAACTATTGGTGGTGTTGTGGCGTTGTGGTTACGTGATATGCCATTTAGTATTTCGGCAGGTGTTGGTTTTATTGTGCTGTTTGGTGTTGCAGTTTTAAATGGTTTGGTAATGATAAGCGGACTCAACGAATTAAAAGAAGAAGGTGTAACCAATCTAAAGGATAGAATAGTTGAAGGTACTAAACGAAGAATCAGACCTATTATGCTAACTGCTTTTACAGATGTATTAGGCTTTCTACCAATGGCTATTTCATCATCAGCTGGTGCAGAAGTACAACGTCCATTGGCAACGGTTGTTATTGGTGGATTATTAACTTCAACTTTGCTTACCTTATTTGTTTTACCAATTTTATATCATTGGGTAGAAAACAAATCTTTTACGTTTAAGCCAAATAAAAAGTTAGTAACAGCAACAGCAGTTGTATTATTACTATTTGGCTTTTCACCACAAAGTAATGCACAAGAGTTGAATGATACAATTCCCGAAATTTCATTACAGGAAGCTGTTAAACTCGCAAAAAGTAATTATCCATTATTGAAGCAAAAGCAGTTGGAAATTACAAAACAAGAACAATTAAAATCGACTGCCTATGATTTCGGAACGACTCAAATTTTTACAGGTGGAGAAGAAATTGATAATGGAAATGGCATCTATACAACCATTGGTATTGGTCAATCAAATATCGATGTATTTGGCATTGGTTCTAAAAAGAAGCTACAAGAACAACGCATTCAATTGGCACAAAAAGCCTTTCAACTTTCCGAGTTGGAATTAGAATTGGAAGTTAAAAAAGCTTGGTCTAATTGCTATCAAATGAAACAAAACTATGATTTGTATAAGGAATTGGATTCCATTTATTCCAAATTCGAGCAAGCAGTAGCTTTAAATTATGAAGTCGAAGCTATTTCTAAATTAGAATATTCGGCAGCAAAAAATCAAGCGTTTCAAATTCAGAATAAAAAAGCGCAAGCCTATAGTAATTATCTTATTGCCTTACTGCAATTCAATTTGTGGTTGGTATCAGAAGAAATTTTTACAGTTTCAGATGAATTTGAGGTAGCGATAGATAGTGATATGGAAACATTCAGTATTGAAAGTCATCCATTGTACAGTATGTCGCAGAACATTGTAGATGAAGCGGAAGCTAAATATAAAGCTGCAAAAGCAGATAATTTGCCAAAGTTCAATCTTCAAGGTGGTTTACAAAAAGTAAATGGCAATTCAGGATTTTACACCTATCAAGCAGGAATTTCAGTTCCGTTTTTATCAGGTTCTAGCAAAGCACAAGTTAGAAGTGCCAGAATTGATAAAGAAATAGCGGAAACCAATGTAGCGTTCAAAAAACAGGAAGTACAATCAAGGTTTGTTCAGGCTAAAGAAAATTATATGAAATGGAAAACATCTTGGGAGTTTTACAAAGACCAAGTTTTACCATTAACAAAAGAGCAAAAAACAGGTGCATTACTGGCATATAGAGAAGGCGAAATTGATTATACTGCATTTACGCAGTTGATAAAAGAAGCAATTCAATCGGAACTGGAAGCACAGACTGCATTAGTAAACTATTTAGAAAGCACATTTCAATTACAATATTTTAATAAATAAGACAATGAAAAACAAAATATATAAAATCCTTACCGTAATGGTGTTAGCCATATTTGTTTCAGCTTGCGGAAATAAAGAAAATCATAACGAGAATGATGGTCATTCCCACGATGAGGAAGAAAAAACAGAAGTTAACGAAGAGCATCACGATGAAGACGAAGTAATGCTTTCACAACAGCAATTCGATGCATTGAAAATGAAAATAGATACGTTAGCATTACGTAATATGAGCGGCTATGTAGAAGCAAACGGAACGTTAGAAGTACCACCACAAAACGAAGCAGCTATTACTACTGTTGTTGGTGCAAATGTCGTTTCAATTGAAGTGATTGAAGGTGATAAGGTTAATAAAGGTCAAGTTGTGGCTTATCTATCGCACCCAAATATCATACAAGCGCAAACGGATTATTTAAACGCTTATAGCAATAGCGAGCTTGCAAAGAAAAATTATGAACGTCAACAAAAATTATACGATGCTGGTGTTGGTTCTGGTGCTAATTTCCAGAAAGCAGAAGCAGAATATCAAGCATCAAAAGCAATGGTTAATGGTTTAGAAGCGCAATTAAGAATACTCAACGTTAACACTACATCAGTTCGCAATGGAACAATTGCACAGCGCATAGCATTGCGAAGTCCAATAGAAGGCTTTGTGCAAAAAGTTGAAGTAAAAACAGGTCAATATGTAGAGCCACAAACCGAATTATTTGAAATTGTAAATACGCATCACGTTCACGCCGATTTAATGGTTTTTGAAAAAGATGTTTATAAAGTACAGAAAGGTCAGAAAGTTAACTTTACGGTACAATCCATACCAGATGCAGAGCTTATCGCAGAAATCTATTCCGTAAGCAAAACCTTTGAGGACAACCCAAAAGCAGTCCACGTTCACGCAGAAATAGAAAACAAAAAAGGTAACTTAATTCCTGGTATGTATATTCAAGGTAAAATTCAAGTAGATAATACCCAAACAAAAGCTTTACCAGAAAGTGCAATTATAAAAGAAGGCGAAAGATATTATGTGTTTTCAGTAGAAAAAGAAAATGACGATTGGAGCTTTAAACCTATCGAAGTTGTGTTAGGCACTAAAGATGGTGATTGGGTATCGGTTCAATTTACTGAAAACATAGAAAGTAATACAAAATTTGCTTATAACAATGCTTATTATCTTAACGCAGAAATGAAAAAAGGAGAAGCAGAACACGCACATTAATTATGGAAACAATAGAACAAGTATTAGAGTCAAAAAATATTCGTGTTACAGCAATGCGTTTGCTTATATATAAGTTTCTTGCAGAAAAAGAGGTCGCTGTTACTTTAAGTGATATTGAAAATGCTTTCTCAAAAGCAGACAGAACCACTTTATACAGAACTATTAAAACCTTTGAAGAAAAGGCTATTGTGCATCAAATAGACGATGGTACAGGGATTACAAAATATGCATTATGTGAAAAGGGATGTAATTGTGAAATTGAAACCGATTTGCACTTACATTTCCATTGTAATAATTGCAATGAAACCATTTGCTTAACAGAACATAAAATACCTCAAATAAAAGTGCCAGATGGTTTTGTGTCAGAGAATGTAAATTTGGTGGTAAAAGGTATTTGCGACAAGTGTAGTGTCTAATTATTGCACTTCCATTGCACTTACTATTAAAGTACATTTATCCAAAATTAGAGGATATGAAGTTTAATACTAA